>JAESGM010000021.1_pt1 | contig 577871 bp, 510 predicted proteins | sample 9269721 | NCBI WGS metagenome assembly JAESGM01 (sample SAMN15720920, study PRJNA650825) | algae metagenome | isolation source: Komarekiella atlantica HA4396-MV6 and co-occurring heterotrophs from... | place: USA: Theobald House, Kauai, HI | collected 2009-07-29 | reverse complement strand
GGTACAATCCCGAGCGGCGGCACTCGACGCTCGGCTACGTCAGCCCCATCCAGTACGAACAGCAGCTCCGCCAACAGGTGGCGCGAGCAGCGTAAACCCCGTGTCCGTCAAAGCGGGGCAGGTCCAGTGTACAGCGGGACGGTGTACGTCCTGCGGAGCAAGTCCGATCATCCCGAGATCGCTTCACGGCGCGACCTCGTTCACAAGATAGGTGTGACGAGCGGAGACGTGCGGCGCCGGATCGCGGATGCAGAGCGCGACGCGACCTACCTGCTTGCGGATGTAGAGCTGGTCACGACCTACCAGCTCTATCAGATCAATCGGAACAAGCTCGAAAGCGTGCTCCATCGCGTTTTCGAGCCGGCTCGCCTGGCGATCGTGCTCGCCGACCGGTTTGGCAATCCCGTATCGCCGCGGGAGTGGTTTCTGGTTCCGCTGTTCGTGATCGACGAAGCGATAGAGCGAATCAGGAATGGGACCATTATCGACTACGTCTACGACCCCGCGGGAGGATCGCTGGTTCGGACTACACGCTGACCCTCTGATCTCCCTGCGCAGCCGCCGTTTGAGAGGTCGCCCCATAAGGCTCAATAACCTCCGCCGGCGTCCGCATATGCGTGATGCTTCCGCAATAACGCATACCCGGATCGGAGCAATTGGCCGTCACGAAGATTTTCGAATCTTGGCGGCCAGGCCAAGCAGAGAGTATGCGGGATGATGGTTGACAGTCTACTCCGGCAGGGAGGGTGACACTCGGGTCAGACGAGCACGTTCATCGTGCGATCGTCGATGCAGCCTACCAGAATGGGGCCGAGGTAGAGCAACCACACGCCGCGGCGGTTTCCTTGAGCCCGACATCGTGGTGCTTGAGGGCGTTCGCCAGGAAGAGCAGCCGGCCCCGGAAGCGGATCGTGCCGGCGTTGGTCACCCGCGTCACCACGTAGTGCCCCGGGTACTCGAGCGCGGGCAGCCGGCGCGGGTACGGCGACCGCATCGAGCCGGCGCTCCGCACGCGCGTCATTGACAGGCTGACCATTGCGACTCCCCAACGCCGAACGCGCGACCGTCGATGACACCAAGGTCCGCGACTATCTCCTCTCCCCGGACCACCGCGTCGGGCGCTCCAAGGCCCGCTTCTTTGGCGCGCTCGGGTTCACCCAAGCGGCTTGGCCGGCGCTCCGCGACGCCCTCCTGGCGGTCGCTCGGGAGGGCGTCGCGGAGCCGGGCGAAACGAGCGTCTTCGGGCAGAAGCACGTCGTCCGCGGTATCATACGGGGGCCGACCGGCCGCACGGCAGCGGTCGTGACGGCCTGGATCGTCCTCCGGGGGGAGGACGCCCCGCGCTTCGTGACTGCTTACCCCGGGGAGGTCCCGCGATGACGCCGATCTATAAGGAGCTCGACACCGTAGTCCTCGTGCGTGACCTGCCCGAGGCGGGCCTGCGCGCGGGCGACCTCGGGGCGGTGGTGCAGGTGTACGGCCCGGCCGCCGCGCCCGAGGCGCTCGAGGTGGAGTTCGTCACGCTGGCCGGGCGCACGCAGGCGCTGCGCACGCTCGGCGTGGCCGACGTACGGCCGACGGCTGACGACGACCTCCCTGCGGCGCGACCGATCGCCGGAGTGCCCGGGGCCGCGTAACGATGCGTCGGAGCTGACGAAGCCGCGCATCACTCGGTAGCACGGACAGCTCCGGCCTCGCGGCTTTGCAGCTCAACTCGCGCGTTACGCGGCACGGGGCAGCTCTCGTCGCCGGGGCTGGATACGGATTGTGGCGCGTCGCGTTCCGGAGGGTCCCATGCCTCGTGCGTCTCACGTGCTTACCAAGCTCGCGCCGGTGCACCCGGGCGAGGTGCTGCGCGCCGACTTCCTCGAGCCGCTCGGGCTCTCGCAGTACCGGGTGGCGCGCGACCTCAGCGTGCCGCCGCGCCGGATCAACGAGATCGTACACGGGAAGCGCGCGATCACGGCGGACACCGCGTTGCGCCTCGCGCGCTACTTCGGCACGTCGGAGCGGTTCTGGCTCAATCTCCAGGCCCGCTACGACGTGGAGGTGGAACGCGACCGTCTCGGGCCGCGTCTCGAAGCGGAAGTCGCCGTGTACCAGGGCAGCGCCGCCTGACGATCAGCCGCAGCTGACGACACGGGCCACCGCTCCGTATGCCATTGAGGTTCCAATGCGGTCCGTTCCGGCCCGAACGCACGACGCCCCGCTCGCGCGGGGCGTCGTGCGTTCGGCCCGGGGCGGGCGCCGTAGGGTAGCGTCGTTCTGCGGACCCTCCAATCAGCGAAAGATCGCACCCATCGTCCGCATGATCCTGCAGGATCTCGTGCGGGACCCCGGCGCGCTGTGGGACCGGGAGCCGCCCGCCTCACCAGAGACGCTGGCCGTCCTCGCGGCGGCCCTCCCGGCGCTGCCCGCCGACTACCTGGCGTTCCTCGCGCTCTCGGGCGGCGGGACGGGCGACCTCGGGGTGTACCCCGGCTACTTCTCGCTCTGGCCGGCGTCCGAGGTGGCGTCGCTCCACGCGGCGTACGAGGTGCCGGCGTACCTGCCGGGCTACACGGGCTTCGGCTCGAACGGGGGCGGGGAGCTGCTCGCGTTCGCCCCCGACGGGCGCGTGGTCCTAGTGCCCTTCGTCCCGATGGACGCGGCCGACGCGATCGACGTCGCTCCCACGTTCACGGACCTCGTCCGGGCATTCGGGCGCGGTGTCCCTGCGACCTGACGTGCCACCTCGCTCTCGACCTGGACTTCACCGCGCTGCGCGCGCTCGGGTGCGCTCAGGGCGCGCCGGCGGGCGTGGGTGGCGCGGGCGGGAGCGCGGCGAGCCGCGCGCGCACCCGCTGGAACCCCGCGTCGTCCGCGCTCAGTGACGCGAGCGCGTCGGACGGGAGCGCGGCCAGCATGCGTTCGATCTCGGCCACGCGGTCGGTCGTCCCGGGGTGGTCGGCGAACCAGGCGAGCGCCGTCGCCGAACCGCCGGACTGGCGCTCCTCCTCGGCGAGCTGCTCGAAGAAGCTCCGCATCCCGCGCGGGTCGATCCCCGCCCGCCGCACGTTCTCGAACGCGCCGGCGTCGGCCTCGCGCTCGTCCTCGCGGCCGAAGCGCGCGAACAGGAGCGAGCCGCCGACCTGGATCCCGAGCTGCGCCGCCGCCCCCTCGCACCAGCCGGTGAGCGAGCAGACGAACCCCACGCCGGTGCGCGCGCGCTGCGCCTTCTGCATCTGCTCGACCGAGTGGCGCCGCACGACGTGCTCCACCTCGTGGCCGAGCACCCCGGCCAGCTCGCTCATCGTCCCCGCCCGCTCGAGCAGCCCGCGGTAGACGTAGATGTAACCGCCCGGGAGCGCGAACGCGTTGACCACGTCGGCGTCGACGACGGCGAAGCGCCACGCCAGGTCGGCGCGCGCGGTGCGTCGCGCGATCGCGGTGCCGAGGCTGTCGACGTAGCGCGTGACGACCGGGTCGGCGAGCAGCGGGAGCCGCGCGTTCATCTGCTCGGCGGCCTCGCGGCCGAGCGCCACCTCCTCGTCCTCGGTGGCGTCGCCGCACGCCAGCGCGGCGACCGAGAGCAGCAGGGCGAGCGCGGCGAACGACGGCGGGCGGACGCGCCGCGTTCGGGGTGGGCGGGAACGCATCGGGGGAAGGGCTCGGGTCCGAGGGGGCCGTGCGGCACGGTACAACGTTCGGGCCAGGGCCGCGGCCCGCGTGCGCTGCCTGCGCGCCGTCCGCCGTCTGCGCGCCTACCTGGAGACCGAGTTCCGGATCAGACGGCAGCGCGCGTCGACGGCTCCGTGCGGCTACTTGGCCGACAGACGCAGTAATCGGTGGTCGAACAGGAAGCGCTGCTTGCTCACGACTCGCAGGGCGGCGCTGTCAGGATGGGACGGGTTGAGCAGGAAGTTCTTCTCGGCCGGAACGACGACCGACGGCACCTCGGCGACGAGCGTGACCCCGCGCGTCAGCCACGAGGCGCCCCACGTGATCGAAACCCGCCCCGGAGGCTGGGCGTCCCAACCGGGCTGCGCCGCCGGATCACACACGGCGCGCGCGTCCCACGCCCTGCGCGGAAGGGCGATCTCGACCAGGTAGCGGTTGAGCGGCAGATCACCGACGCCGAGATGCACCAGCACCTCCAGGGCGGCCAGCGCGCGTGAGGAGGCCGTGTAGACGACCGGCTGGCCCTTCGTGTTCCACCGCCCGGGGTGGAGCGACGCCCCGACACCCGACAGGTCCTCGGCGGTGTAGTCGGGCGTGTCCGTCCCGATCCGGTACACGTGCACGGCATCGGTCGCGGCACGACCGGCCCGCGCGCGGGCCGTCACCCGAACACGCCGGCCTGCGCTTGGCCGATCAAGGCCAGGACCGCACTCCGTCCGTCGGCGGTGTCCAGCATCGCCGAGGGACGCTGACCCCCCAGCGCGGGCAGCGGTCGCTCCAACCAGTCGGCGACCCATTCCGCGGCGTTGAACCCGGCCGGGTCACCGGACTCGGTGACCACGCGCCGCACTTCGGCGATGAGCTGGGCGACGAAGAGCACACGTTCGCCTTCCTCGACGGAGAGCGACTGCTTGTCCCGCAGCTTCCGCTTCCCGGTCGCCTCGGGGATGTGCACCGTCTCGTAGAACCGGCGGAGCGGCACCGCCATGTCGTCGGCAAGTACCCGCATGGCCTCCGCCGGCACCCCCGCCCGCACGACGGCGATGCGCTCGGCCGGCGAGAGCCGGCCGACGGAGCGGAGTATGGCCGAACCGCTCTTCACGCCGGCGGTCCGGCTGGTAGCCTTGGCGCCCTTCGGGCGCGTCTTCGATTTGGCGGGCATTTCACTCGTCGCGCGGGGAGGTCGCTTGATACCAGAACAGTGGTCGTATGATCCGCCACGGACAAAATGTGCGTGGAGGGCCGCGTGTGACGCCGCGGGAATCGGGCGCACGCACCCGCTACCGCGCCGCGCGCGGGCGCTGCACCCTACCGGCAGCCGCGCGAGACGCCATGCCGGGACCGACGACGGACCGGCCGCCTCTCGCCCCTCACGCGCCCGCCGGGCGCACCGCCGCCGAGCCGTGCCCTCGTCCTCCGCCACGCCCCCAGCGCTCACCCCCGCCCAGCAGCGCGCGCTCGACGCCCTGCTCGCCCTCCCGCCCGGCGCCGCCGTGCTCGCGACGCGCCGCGGGATGGGACGCACCGCGATCCTGCGCGCCGCGCACGCCACGCTCGGCGGCCGCTTCCTGGCCGCCGCCGACCTGGTGCGGGCGCTCGACGCGCGCCACCCGCTGGCCGCCGAAGACGCACTCCACCGCCTGCTCGCCGACGCGCTGGGCGACCACGAGGCCGTGGTCGTCGACGACCTGCACCTCGCGGCCACGCCGCTGCTCGGCGGCCACGCCTATCCGCGCCTGGGGCTCGTCCGCCTCTCCTTTGCGGCGCTCGCCGACGAGGCGGCCCGCCGCGGCCGCCGCCTGATCGTCGGGAGCGACCCGGGGACGCTCCCCGCGTTCTGGCCGCGGGCGCGCACGGTGACGCTGGCGGAGCTCGCGCCCGACGACTACGCGCACCTGCTGCGCGCGCACCTCGGCGAGCCGGGCGCGCGCCTCGACGCCGCGCGCGTCCACCGCTTCGCCCGCCGCCTCTCGGCGCGCCAGCTCCGCGAGGCGTGCGAGGCGCTCGCGCCGTCGTCGGCCGCGTTGGACACCGACCGCCTCATCGACCACCTGCGCGCGCACCAGCTGGCGAGCAACGTCGACCTCGGCGAGGTGCAGCCCGTCGCGCCCTCCGAACTCAAGGGCGTCGACGACGTGGTCGCGGCGCTCGAGGCGAGCGTCGTCCTCCCCTTCGAGCGCGCCGACCTGGCCGCCGAGCTCTCGCTGAAGCCTCGGCGCGGCGTGCTGCTCGTCGGGCCGCCGGGGACCGGGAAGACGACCGTGGGGCGCGCCCTCGCGCACCGCCTGCGCGGGAAGTTCTTCCTCGTCGACGGCACCGTCGTCGCCGGGACGCCGGCGTTCTACCAGCGGCTGCCCGAGGTGGTCGAGGCGGCCAAGCAGAACGCGCCCGCCGTGATCTTCATCGACGACGGCGACGTGATCTTCGAGGGCGCGGGGGACGCGGGGTTCTACCGCTACCTCCTCACCCTGCTCGACGGATTGGAGAGCGAGAGCGCCGGGCGCGTGTGCGTGATGATGACGGCGATGGACGTGGCGAGCATGCCGCCGGCCCTCGTGCGCTCCGGCCGCATCGAGTTGTGGCTCGAGATGCGCCTTCCCGACGAGGCGGCGCGCGCCGCGATCCTCGGCGAGCGCGCGGCCGCGCTCCCGGCGGCGCTGCGCGGCGTGGACGTCGCGCGGCTGGCCGCCGAGACGGACGGGCTGTCGGGCGCGGACCTCGAGCGGCTGCTCGAGGACGCGAAGCTGCTCTACGCCTACGACGCGGCGCGGGAGGCGCCGCCGGGCGACGCGACGGAGTACTTCCTGCGCGCCGTCGGTGCGGTGCGCGAGAACCGCCGACGCTACCTAGAGGCGGAGGCGCACGCCCGGGCGCGGCGCCCGGACCGCGGGGCGATGTTCGACGTGCCGTTCGCCGCGGTGAGCGGGATGATCGGGATGGCTGCGGTGTCGGGCGGCGACGGCGACCACGCGTACGGCGTCATGATGGACGCCGAGTAGCCGCGGCGTTGTGACGGCCGCGGCCCGACGGCGACCGCAACCACCATGGGCCGCCTGGTGGAGAACGTGCTGCTGCACACGCGCGACGAGCTGCGCGACGTGCGCCTCGACCTGCAGCCGGTCGACGTGGGGGAGGCGGTGCGCGAGGTCGTCGCGACCATGGACGCGGCCGCGGCGGCGCGGCGCGCCTGCGTGCGCGCCGTCGCGCCGCCCGGGCTCGAGGCGACGGCGGACCCGGGCGCGCTGCGGCAGGTGCTCCTCAACCTGCTCGACAACGCACTCCGCTACGGACCCGAGGGGCAGACGGTCACGCTCACCGCCACGGCGCCGCGCGCGCCCGGCGACCCGCTCGTGCTCACCGTCGACGACGAGGGGGGCGGGATCCCGCCCGACGAGCGGCCGCGCGTGTGGACGCCATTCGTCCGGCTGGGCGACCGCGGCGGCGTCACCGGCGGCACGGGGCTCGGGCTGAGCGTGGTGCGCGCGCTCGTCCACCGGCACGGGGGGCGCGTCGACGTCGGCGACGCGCCGGGGGGCGGGGCGCGGTTCGTGGTCACCCTTCCGTAGCCGGCCGGCTTACACAACCCCGACACGGCCATTGCCCCGGCGCCGCCGGCGGCGGGTGCGGCGCGCGTAGCTTAGGGGGCCTCCCCCGGCCCCTCCCGCCACGCCTGTGCGCCCCACCGCCGACACGCCGCGCCTGCGGACTCCTGCTCGCCCTGTTCGCCGGGCGCCGCGTGGACCGCGCGCCGCGCCGAGCGCCGCCGCGCTGAGCGCCGCCGCCGGCCTCGCCGCCGCGTGGGCGCAGGCCGCGGGCGCGCAGACGACGCGCGTCACCGGCGTCGTCTACGACAGCACCGCCGGCGCGCCGCTCGCCGGGGCCGTGGTGCAAGTCGTGGACGCAGCGCGCCCGGGCGCGCCGCCGGCGAGCGCCGTCGCCGACGGGTCGGGGCGGTTCAGCGTCGGGCCGCTCCGCGTCGGCGAGTACCTCGTGGCGTTCGCGCACCCGCGCCTCGATTCGCTGGGGCTGACGGACGTCACGCGCCGGGTCGCGGTGCGCGAGGCGGCGGCGCACGTCACGCTGGCGACGCCGGGGGCGGCGGCGGTGCGCGCGCTGCACTGCGGGGCCGACGCCGCCGCGGGCGCCGCCGTCGTCGGCCAGGTGCGGGGTGCGGTTCGGGGCGCCCCCCTGGACTCGGCGGTCCTCGTCGCGCGCTGGTACGAGATCGGCTTCGTGCCGGGACGGCCGGGGCTCGCCCGCGAGCTCACCGAGCGGCGCGCGCGGGCGGGGGCGGACGGGTGGTTCGCGCTCTGCGGCCTCCCGGCGGGGGGCGAGATCCTGCTGCACGCGGTGCACGCGGTGCACGCGCGTCGCGGCGCCGACAGCTCGGGCGCCGTCCGCGTCCGGCTGCCGGCCGACGGCGTCACCCGGCACGACGTGCACGTGGGGGCGCGCGGCGCGACGGGGCGGCTCGCCGGGTCGGTGCGCGGGGCGGACGGCGCGCCGCTGTCGGGCGCGCTCGTGACGCTCGCCGGGGCCGCGGCGGCGGTCCGGACCGACGACGGCGGCGGCTTCGTCCTCGCCGACGCGCCCGCGGGGACCCGGACGCTGACCGTGCGCGCCGTCGGGTTCACGCCGGCGGAGCGCGCGGTCGCGGTGCCCGCGGCGGGGAGCGATTCGGTCGACGTCCGGCTGGGCAGCGTCCGCGCGGTGCTCGACACCGTCCGCGTGCTGGCCGCCCGCACGATGCCGCTCGCCCGCAAGCTGGCCGACTTCGAGCGGCGGCGGCGCGCCATGGCGGCGGGCACCGCGCTCGACAGCGCGCGCGTCCGCCGGGCGAACGTGACGCGCCCGTCGGACCTGTTCCGCTTCGTCCCGAGCGCGACGATCGTGCCGGTCCAGGATCCGCGGACGGGCCGCCGCATCGAGCTGCTGCGGGTGCGCGGCGCGGCGTCGGGCGTGTCGCCGCTCTGCCTGCCGCTCGTGTTCGTCGACGGCATGCCGCTGACGCTCATCGAGGGGCTCCAGGAGTTGGACCTCTTCCTCACCCCGGACGACGTGCTGGCCCTCGAGTTCTACCCGGGCAACACGGCGCCCGCGCAGTTCTATCGCTACGGAAGCTGCGGCTCGCTCGTGGTCACGACGCGGTGGTGACGGCGCCCGGGTGCCCGGGCGCGGGCGGCCTTCTTTTCACGCATCCCATTCACCCACGCGCTGGCGCCCCGCGACGTCCGGTGGGTTCGTAGATCGGAAGTGGGGTCGGTCGACCGCCGCCCCCGTCGTTCGTCCCCCCCGCGTCCACGCCATGCTTCGACTCCGCGCCCGCCGGCGCTCCGCCGCCCACGGCCGCCGCGCCGTGCTCCTCGCCGTCGCGCTCCCCGCGTTCGGCGCCTGCTCGCGCGCGGCGCCGGTCAGCCCCGCCGGCGGCCAGACCGTCGGGCCGGCCGCCGAACCCGCCGGGACCGTCGTCGTCGCGAACCAGCAGTCGGCGAGCGCCTCGCTCGTCACGCTGCCCGGGGGCGCCGCCCGAGAGGTGCCCGTCGGTGTCGGGCCGCACGAGGCGGCGGTGGGGCCGGACGGCGGCTGGGCCGTGGTGACCGTGTACGGCACGCAAGCGGAGGTCGGCGCCCGCCTCGCGCTCCTCGACCTCGCGTCCGGCGCCCTCGTCCGCCACGTGGCGTTGGGCGAGTACACGCGGCCGCACGGCGTCGTCGTGCTCCCCGGGCCCGGGCGGCGCGTCGCGGTCACCTCCGAGGCGTCGCAGCGGCTCCTCGTCGTCGACCTCGACCGCGGCGCCGTGGACGCCGCCATCCCCACCGGCGCCGCCGGCTCGCACATGGTGGCCGTGACGCGCGACGGCACCCGCGCCTTCACCGCCAACGTCCCGGCCGGCTCGGTGAGCGAGATCGACCTCGTCGAGCGGCGCCTCGTGCGTCAGATCCCGACGGCCCCGGTCACCGAAGGGATCGCGGTGACGCCGGACGGGCGCGAGGTGTGGGCCGGCAGCAACCAGGCCCGCACGATCACGGTCGTCGACACGCGCGAGGGGAAGGCGGTGGCCACGCTGACGGGCGTGGGCGTGCCGTACCGGATCGCCATCGCGCCCGACGGCCGCACCGCCGCGGTGGCCGACCCCGAGGGGAACGCGGTCCACCTGGTGGACGTGGCCGCGCGGCGCGTGCTCGGCGCGGTCGCCGGCGTCGGGTCGCCGCGCGGGGTCAGCTTCAGCCCCGACGGGCGCACCCTGTTCGCCACGCTCGGGCCCGAGGGCGCCGTCGCGGTGATCGACCCCGCGAGCCGCACCGTGCGCGGGCGGCACGCCGTGGGCGCGTCGCCCGACGGCGTGGCGTTCGCGCCGGCGCCGCGCTGACCGGCGCGCACGAGATCGTCGACGCGTGGCCCACATCCTGGTCATCGAAGACAACGAGGACCTCGCCTTCGGGCTCTCGCGCAGCCTCGAGGGCGAGGGCCACACCGTGTGCGTCGCCCCCGACGGCGCCGCCGGCGCGCGGCTCGCCGCGGAGCGGCGCCCGGCGCTCGTCCTGCTCGACCTGATGCTCCCGGGGATGAGCGGCTTCCGCACGCTCGAGGCGATGCGGCGCGCCGGCCTCACGATGCCGGTCATCATCCTCACCGCCCGCGGCGCGGAGACGGACAAGGTGCACGGGCTGCGGCTCGGGGCCGACGACTACGTGACCAAGCCGTTCGGCCTCTCCGAGCTGATGGCCCGCGTGGCGGCGCAGCTCCGCCGCGCCGGCGCGGCGGGGGGGGAGGCGCCGGCGGAGGTGCTCCGCTTCGGCGACGTCGAGATCCGCCCGGCGGCCCGCGTCGTCGCCAAGGCCGGCGCGCGCGTGCCCGTCACCCCCCGCGAGTACGACCTGCTCCTCGCGTTCGTGCGGCAGCCGGGGGTGGTGCACTCGCGCGTGGCGCTGCTGCGCGACGTGTGGGGGCACGCGGCCGACGTGATGACGCGCACCGTGGACATCCACGTGGGCGAGTTGCGCCGCAAGCTCGAGGACGACCCGGCCGCCCCGCGGCACTTCGTCACCGTGTGGAAGGCGGGGTACCGGTTCGAGCCGTGAGGGCCCGCCGGCGCGCGGCGGCGCTGTGGGTGGGGGTGGCGGCGGCCGTCGCCCTCGCCGTGGTCTGGCGGGCGCGCTCGGCGCGCGACGAGGTCGGCGCCCGGCTCGGCGAGGCGCTCGCCATTACCACGCGCGCGCTGCTCGTCCGCGTGACCGACTGGGCGCAGGCGCGCTCGGCGCACGCCGAGACGGTCGCGGCGCTGCTCGGCGGCACGGCGGCGGGCGAGCCCGCCGCGGCCCAGGCGGCGCTCGAGCGCGCGATGGAAGCGCTCGCCCGGCGCCAGGCGTTCGTGGCCGGGCGCGTGCTCGACGCCGCGGGCCGCGTCGTCGCCGCGGTGCCCGCGGCGCCCGAGAGGCCGCCGCACGCCGCGCCGGACGCCGTGTCGCACGACGAGCCGGCCGGCGCGCGCGCGGTGATCGTGCCGTGCGGCCGGGGCGCGGGCGCGTACTGCGTCGAGTTCCACGCGCCCGTCCGGCGCGGCGACCGGCGCGTGGGCACGCTCGTGCTCGTGGCCGCGGTGGACGACAGCACCTTCCGGCCGCTCAACGCCTTCACTCCGGACGTCCGCACCTCCCGCACCTCGGTGCTGGCGCCGCTCGGCCCCGCCGGCCCCGCCGGCCCGGGCGCCGGCGCGCCCGCCGACACGCTGGCCGTGGTCGCGTCGCTCGGCGCCCCCGACTCGCCCGAGCCGCCGCCGCGCCTCGCCGCGGCCGCGCTCCCCGCGCACGTGCGGCGCGCCTTCGCCGCGCCGGCCGGGCGGGTGACGGTGGACACCGCGCGCGGACTCCGCGGCACCACGACGCACTACGCCGTCGTGCGCGTGCCGGAGCTCGGCTGGGTGGTGCTCCGCGACCTCGAGCGCGCGGAGCTGCTCGCGGGCGTCCGGCGCGCGCTCCTCGTCGAGGAGCCGATCCTGGTGACGCTGTTCGTGTCGGTGGTCGCGCTGACGCGCCAGGGGGTGCGCGCGCGCCGCGCGCGCCGCGACCGGGAGCTCGCGCGGCTGCGCGCCGACTTCGTGGCCAGCACGTCGCACGAGCTGCGCACGCCGCTGGCGCAGATCCGCATGTTCGCCGAGCTGCTGCAGAAGCCGGGCGCGCTGCGCGGCCCCGGCGAGTCGGCGCGGGCGCTGCGCATCATCGAGAAGGAGGCGAGCCGCCTCACCATCCTGGTCGACAACCTGCTCAACTACGGCCGGCTGCGGCGGCGCGCGGACGACGCGGCCGCGGCGGCCGCCGCCGAGCCGGCACACGTGGCCGACGAGGTGGCGCACGTGATCGAGGCGTTCGCGCCGCTGGCCGCCGAACGGGGGGCCCGCGTCGTGTCGACCGTGCCGGCGGGGCTGCACGTGCGCGTCGACGAGCTCGCCCTGCGGCAGGTGCTGACCAACTACCTGGAGAACGCGGTCAAGTACGGGCCGCCGGGCCAGACGGTGACGGTCGGCGCGGACGCCGACGCGGCGTGCGTCCGCATCCGGGTGGACGACCAGGGACGCGGGGTGCCGCCGGACGAGCGCGAGCTGGTCTGGGACGCCTTCCGGCGCGGCCGCGGCGCCGAGGCGTCGGCGCACGGCGGCTCCGGGATCGGGCTCGCCGTCGTGCGGGAGCTGGCGCTCCAGTACGGGGGCGGCGTCCGCGTCGAGGACGCGCCGGCCGGCGGGGCGCGGTTCGTGGCCGAGTTCCCGCGGGCGCCCGGCGCCGCGCGCGGTGCGGCCGGGCGGGAATGAGGTGTGCATGGCGGGCGCGGGTCTGGCGGGCAGGTTCGAGGTCCCACCAGCCTGGGCGACCCGGCCGGCGCGCGCATCGTCCAGATGATCAGGAGGCGACTTCCACGGGTGCTACAGGGGGACGACGGTGACGGTGTTGCTGCGTGAGGTGCCAGGAGAGAGGGACGAGTTCCGTCCGCCGGCCCCGCATCACAGCGTCCGACGCGCGTGAGCCCCGACCCGACGGCGCCGCGCCCGGCGTCCCCGCCCGCCGCCGAGGCGCCGGGCGCGCACCGCGAGGCGCTCCTCGACGCGCTCTTCCGGCAGTCGCCGATCGGCGTCGCGCTGTACGACGCGCGCGGGCGGGTGGCGGCGGCCAACGCCGCCTACGAGCGGCACTGGGGGATCCGGCTGGCCGACGTGCCGGCCGACTACTCGCTGCTCGACGACCCGCAGCTCGCCGAGGCGGGGCTCCTGGCGCTGCTGCGGCGCGCGTACGACGGCGAGGCGGTCACCCTGCCGCCCCTGCGCTACGACGCCGCGCGCGCGACCGGGGGCGCGGGGCGCGCCGCCTGGACGCAGGGCTACTGCTACCCGGTGCGCGACGCCGCCGGCGGGGTGGCGTACCTGGCGGTCGTGCTCACCGACGTGACCGCGCGCGCCGAGGCCGAGGCCTCGCTGGCGGCGGCGAACGCCGAGCTCGAGGCGAGCAACGCGCAGCTGCAGGAGCAGGGGCTGGAGCTCGAGCTGTCGAACCAGCAGCTGCAGGAGCAGGCGCTGGAGCTCGAGGCCTCGAACGACGAGCTCGAGCGCGCGCGGACCGCGGCCGAGTCGGAGCGGGCGCGGCTCGACCGCGTGGTGACGCAGCTGCCGGTCGCGGTGGCGGTGATGGAGGGCGCCGAGCTGCGCTTCCGCGCGCTGAGCGCGGCGTACCGGCAGGTCATCGGCGGGCGCGACGTGGTCGGGCGGCCGATCCGCGAGGCGCTCCCCGAGCTCTCGGGCGGCGACGGGGGCGCCGACTTCTTCGCCCTACTCGAAGGCGTCTACGCCACGGGAGAGGCGATGTACGGGACGAACGTGCCGGCGGCGTGGGACGACGACGGCGACGGCGTCCCCGAAGACCACCTGGTCGACCTCGTGTACGCGCCGCTGCGGGCCGACGACGGCGCGGTCGAGGGGGTGACGGCGTTCGTGCTCGACGTGACCGCGCGGGCGCAGGCCGAGGGCGCGGTGCGCGAGAGCGAGGCGCGCTTCCGCAACGTCGCCGACGCCGCGCCGGTGATGCTCTGGGTCACCGACGTGGACGGGGCGTGCACCTTCCTGAACCGCCAGTGGCTCGAGTTCACCGGGCAGACGCTCGAGGTGGGGCTCGGGCTGGGGTGGCTGGACGCGGTCCACCCCGACGACGCGGCCGAGGCCGGGCGCGTCTTCCTCGACGCCAACGCGCGCCGCGCCCCCTTCCGCCTCGACTACCGGCTGCGCCGGCACGACGGCGTCTACCGCTGGGCGGTGGACGCGGCGGCCCCGCGTCTGGCGCCCGACGGCACCTTCCTCGGCTACGTCGGCTCGGTGGTCGACATCGACGACCGGGCGCGGCTGCTGGAAGCCGAGCGGGCGGCCCGGGCGGCCGCCGAAATGCTGCGGCGCGACGCCGAGGCGGCGCGCCGGCACGCCGAGGCGGCGGTGCGCAAGGCGGACGAGGCGAACCAGGCCAAGAGCGGCTTCCTGGCGACGATGAGCCACGAGCTGCGCACCCCGCTCAACGCCATCGTCGGCTACACGCAGCTGCTCGACTCGGGGCTCGCCGGCCCGCTCACCGCGCAGCAGCGCGCCTACCTCGACCGCCTGGGCGTCAGCAGCCAGCACCTGCTCGGGCTGGTCGACGACGTGCTCGACCTGAGCCGCATCGAGGCCGGCGAGACGCTGGTCGCGCGGTACGACGCGACGACCGGCGTCGCGACGCGCGCCGCGCTCGAGCTGGTGCAGCCGCAGGCGGACGCGAAGGGGGTGCGCCTGCTGGACGGGCGGGCGGACGACGAGGGGGTGCCGTACGTGGGGGACGAGGACCGCGTGCGGCAGATCGTGCTCAACCTGCTGTCGAACGCCGTCAAGTTCACGCCGCCGGGCGGCACCGTGCGCGTGACGTGCGACACCGTCGCCGAGACGCCGAACGGGGGGGCGGGGACGCTGCTGCACGGCGCGGGGCCGTGGGCCGTCGTGCGCGTCGCCGACACCGGCGTGGGCGTCCCCCCCGAGGAGCAGGGGCGCATCTTCGAGCCCTTCCACCAGGTGGAGAGCACGGTCTCGCCGTACACGCGCCGGCAGGGGGGCACCGGGCTGGGGCTGCCGATCAGCCGGCGGCTCGCGCGCCTGATGGGAGGCGACCTGACGGTGGAGAGCGCGCCCGGCGCGGGCTCGACGTTCACGCTCTGGCTGCCGGCGGCCCGGCGCGACGGCGGGGCGCAGGCCGAGAGCGCCGACGCGCGCGGCGCGCGCGCGGAGCGCGTGGTCCTGCCGCTCGCCGCGCCCGGGCTGGCCGAGGTCGGCGAGCGGCTGCGCGACGCGCTCGACGAGATCGTGACCGCGTACGTCGACCGGCTGCGCGCCGACCCGACGCTGCCGCAGGCGCGCGGGATGCGCCGGGTCGAGCTCGAGGACCACGTCATGACGCTGCTGGCCGACCTGGCGCAGTCGCTCGTGATCGTCGGCGACGCCGGGGGCGGCGACGCCGGGGGCGCCGACGCGGCCGCGCTACTGCGCGACGGGAGCGCGATCCAGCGCGTCATCGCCGACGCGCACGGCGCGAGGCGCCACACTCAGGGGTGGGACGAGGCGGCCCTGCGGCGCGACTACCAGATCATCCGCGAGGAGGTCGAGCGCGCCGTGCGCCGGTCGCTGCGCGGGCACGGGACGGACGCCGACGCGGCGGTGGACGTGCTGCTGCGCCTCATGGACCGCACCGAGGCGATCAGCATCGCGGCGTGGCGGCGGGCGGCGGAGGTCGCCGCCACCGTGCCGCCGGGCTGAGCGCGCGGCGGGGGCGACGGGCGGCCCGTTACACCCGCCCGGGCACCTGCCGGCCGGCCGCCGGGTTGACAGGGCACGCACCGGATCCAGCCATCGGCCGATCGGGGGAGCCGGCGATCCCCCGATCGCGGGATGCGCCCCCGGCCCGCGGAGGCGATCGTCGGCGGAGCCGGGCGGCCACGCACGCGCCCGGCGGCACCTTTTCCACTCGACGCCACGCCCATGCGTCACGCCCGACTCGGCACGACCGGTCTCCTCTCGCTCCTGCTCCTCGCCGCGGCCGCCCCGGCGCTCCCGGCGCAGTCGCCGCCGGCGAAGGCGCCGCGCGTGCTGACCATCGTCGCGATGGACTACGCCTTCCGCGCGCCGGCGAAGGCGCCGGCCGGGGCGACGACGATCCGCCTGGTGAACCGCGGCACACAGTTGCACCACGTGCAGCTCAACCGGCTGGAGGGGGGGAAGACCGTGCGCGACATGCTGCGCGAGTGGAAGCCCGGGGTGCCCAACCCGCCGTACATGTCGGGTGACGGCGGCCCCACCGCGGCGCTCGGCGGGCAGACGCTCGAGGGGGAGGTGGTGCTGCAACCCGGACGCTACGCGATCATCTGCTGGGTCCCCGCGCCCGACGGGCAGCTGCACCTGCACAAGGGGATGTTCGGCGAGATCGAGGTCACCGGCCCCGCCGCGCCCGCCGCCGACGCCGCGCTCCCGCGCGCCGACGTGACGATTGCGATGACGGACTACGGCTACCTGCTGCCGAAGATCGCGCGCGGGCGCCGCACGATCCGCGTCGAGAACCGCGGCCCGCAGGCGCACGAGCTGGTGATGGTGCGCCTCGCGCCGGGGAAGACGGCGCGCGACGCCGCCGAGTGGGCGGAGCGCGGGCAGACCGGCGCCTCGCCCGGGCGGATGGTGGGCGGGGTGGCCGCGCTCTCGGTCGGGCGCGCCGGCACTTTCGCCGTCGACTTCACGCCGGGGCGCTACGCGATGGTGTGCTTCGTCCCCGACCAGAAGGACGGGAAGGGGCGCGCGCACGTCGCCTACGGGATGATGCGCGAGTTCACCGTGGACTGACCGATCCCCCCTCCCACCGCCGTCTCGTGACCGCCTACACCCCGGACCCGACGGGCGCCGAAAGCGCCTACCAGCGCATCTTCCGCCGCAACCGCAGCTGGGCCGCCGACGCCGTCGCGCGCGACCCGGAGTTCTTCGCGCGGCGCGCCGCGGGGCAGCACCCCGAGTTCCTCTTCATCGGCTGCTCGGACAGCCGCGTGCCGGCGGAGATGCTCACCGGCGCCGAGCCGGGGGAGATGTTCGTGCACCGCAACGTCGCCAACCTCGTGCTGCACGGCGACGCGAACCTGCTGTCGGTGCTGCACTACGCGGTCGACGTGCTGCAGGTGAAGGCGGTCGTCGTCTGCGGGCACTACGGCTGCGGCGGCGTGAAGGCGGCCATGGAGGCGCCGACGCACGGGCTGGTCGACCACTGGCTGGGGCGCGTGCGCGACGTGATCCGGCTGCACGAGGACGCCCTGGCCGCGCTGCCCGACGACGCCGCGCGTTACCGCCGCCTGGTCGAGCTGAACGCCGCCGAGCAGGCGTACGCGCTGCAGCGCAACCCGATCGTGCAGGGGGCGTGGGCGCGCGGGCAGGCGCTCTCGGTGCACGCGACGGTCTACGACCTGGCCGACGGCGAGCTGCGCGACCTGAGCGCCTCCTGCTGCGCCGACGGCCCGGTCCCCGACGCGCACGCCTCGGCGTGGCTGGAGTCGTTCGAGGCGCGGCGCGCCGGGCGCGGCGACGGCGTGGCCGCCCGGTGACCGCGCGGTGACCGCGACGCAGCCGCCCCCCGTCGCCCCGCCGCCGGCGGACCGCGCCCCGCAGCCCGCGGGGCTCGGCTGGCTGGACGCGGCCCTCGGCGCCGCGCGGCTGCGCGCCGTGCGCCTGCTGGCCGACCAGCCCGACGAGGTGCTGGCGTGGATCGCCGCCCGCGCCGACGTGCTGCGCGTCCCGGCCGGCGAGGCGCTGACGCGCGCCGGCGATTCGTCCGACTGGCTGTTCATCACGCTCGAGGGGGAGGTGCGCGCGCGCCGCGAGGTGCTGGGCGCGGCCGCGCCGACGTTCGTGTTCCGCGCCGGCGACCTGTCGGGGGCGCTCCCCTTCTCGCGCATGACGCACTGGCCGGCGGCGTCGCGCGCCGTCGTCGACTCGCTGGTCGCGCGCTTCCCGCGCGGCGAGTTCGACGCGCTGCTGCGACTGGCGCCGGCGCTCGAGCCGCGGTTCGTGTCGCTGATGGCCGACCGCGTGCGCGACGCCACGGCGCGCGACCAGCAGGTCGAGAAGCTGGCCGCGCTCGGCCGGCTGGCCGCCGGGCTGGCGCACGAGCTGAACAACCCCGCCGCGGCGGCGCAGCGCGGGACGGCGGAGGCGCGCGCGCAGCTCGGCGGCGCGGTGGCGGCGACGGCCGCCCTGCTCGACGCGGGGGTCGACGGGGCGACGCTGCGCGCCGTGGCCGCGCAGCTGGGCGAGGGCGCGGCGCCGGGCGGCGCGACCGACCCGCTGGCGCGCGCCGACCGCGAGGACGCCCTGCGCGCGCTGCTGGAGCGCGACGGCGTCCCCGAGGCGTGGCGCGCCGCCGCCGCGCTGGCCGACGCGGGGCTCGAGGCCGACGCGGTGCGCGCTGCGTTGGCCCCCGTGGCGGCGGAGGCGCGCGCGCCGCTGCTGGCCTGGCTGGCGTCGCTGCGCGGCGCCGAGGGGGCGCTCGACGTGGCCGCGGAGGCGGCGCGGCGCGTGGGCGCGCTCGTGCGCGACGTGCGCACCTACACGAACCTCGACCACCCCGCCGACCCCGAGCCGCTGGACGTGCGGGCGAGCGTGCGCAGCGCGCTGGCCATGCTCCAAGGGGCGTTCCGCGCGCGCGGCGTGCGCCTCGACGCCGCGCTCGGCGACGCCGCGCTCGGCGACGACGCGCCGTTCCCGCCGGTGCGCGGCGTGCTGGTGTCGCTCAACGAGGTGTGGAGCGCGCTGCTGCAGAACGCCGCCGAGGCGGCGCCGGCGGGGCGCGGCACGGTCGCCGTGCGCGTGCGCGTCGACGCCGACGTGCGCCCGGCGCAGGTGGTGGTGGAGGTGGCCGACGACGGGCCGGGCGTCCCCGACGAGCTGCGCGAGCGCGTCTGGGAGCCCTTCTTCACGACGAAAGACGTTGGCGCGGGGACGGGGCTCGGGCTCTCGATCGCGCGCCGCGTCGTGCTCGAACACGGCGGGGAGATCGCGCTCGACTCCGCGCCGGGGGAGACGCGGGTGCGGGTGCGGCTCCCGGTCGATGACGGGTACAGCGAGCGAGGTACTACGAGCGAGATACCACGTGCGAGGTGAGGCGTGCGAGATAGGGCGACAGCACGCCGCACCTTGCTCGCCGTACCTCGCACGCAGTTGCTCGCACGCCGTACCTCGCACGCCGTTTCTTCTCCAACCATGCCCACGAAGCCCGTCCTCCTCACCGTCGACGACGACCCCGAAGTGGGCCGCGCCGTCGAGCGCGACCTGCGCCGCCAGTACGGGGAGCGCTACCGCGTCCTGCAGGCGCAGTCCGGCCCCGCCGCGCTGGCGCTGCTCGAGCGGCTGGCCCAGCGCGGCGACCCGGTGGCGCTGCTGCTGGTCGACCAGCGCATGCCCGAGATGACGGGCGTCGAGCTGCTGGCGCAGGCGATGCCGCTGGCGCCGAACGCGAAGCGCGTGCTGCTCACCGCGTACGCCGACACCGACGCGGCGATCCGCGCCATCAACCAGGTGCGGATCCACTACTACCTCACCAAGCCCTGGGACCCGCCCGAGCAGAACCTCTACCCGTACCTCGACGACCTGCTGGAGGACTGGCAGGCCAACTACCGCCCGCCCTTCGACGGCGTGCGCGTGGTGGGGACGCGCTGGTCGCCGCGGGCGCACGCGCTGCGCGACTTCCTGGGGCGCAACCTGATCCCCTTCCAGTGGCTGGACGTCGACGCCTCCGACGAGGCGCGCGCGGTGGCCGAGCGCCTGACGCGCGACGCCGGCCCCGCGCGCGCCGAGCCCGCGCTCCCCGCCGTGCTCCTCCCCGACGGCCCGCCGCTGCTCGACCCGGAGCCGGGCGCGGTGGCCGAGCGGCTGGGGCTGCGCACGCGCGCCGAGAAGCCGTTCTACGACTTCGTCGTCGTGGGCGCGGGGCCGGCGGGGCTGGCGGCGGCGGTGTACGGGGCCAGCGAGGGGCTGCACACGCTGCTCGTCGAGCGCGAGGCGCCGGGCGGGCAGGCCGGGACGAGCAGCAACATCGAGAACTACCTCGGCTTCCCCGTCGGGCTCACCGGCGCCGACCTGACGCGGCGGGCGGTCGCGCAGGCGCGCAAGTTCGGCACCGAGATCCTGACGCCGCAGGAGGTGCGCGCGGTGCGCGTCGACGGCCCGTACCGCGTGCTGACGCTGGCCGACGGGAGCGAGGTGTCGACGCGCGTGCTCCTCGTCTCGACCGGCGTCTCGTACCGGCGGCTGGAGGCCGAGGGGGTCGACGCGCTCACCGGGCGCGGCGTGTACTACGGCGCGGCGCTCACCGAGGCGCTCTCCTGCCGCGACGAGGACGTGTACGTCGTCGGCGGCGGCAACTCGGCGGGGCAGGCGGCGATGTACTTCGCGCGCTACGCGCGGCAGGTCACCATCCTCGTACGCGGCGCCGGGCTGGCCGAGACGATGTCGCAGTACCTCATCGACCAGATCGCGGCCACGCCGAACATCGCCGTGCAGCCGCGCACGCAGGTGGCCGCGGCGGCCGGCGACGGGCACCTGGAGACGATCACCCTGCGCTGCGCCGACGGGAGCGCGCGCGAGGTGCGGGCGTCGTCGCTCTTCATCTTCATCGGCGCGGCGCCGCGCACCGACTGGCTGGGCGACGCGGTGGCGCGCGACCAGCACGGCTTCATCTACACCGGCGCCGACATCCCGCGCGAGGCGCCGCGCGCCGACGCCGTGGCCGCGGCGGCGGTCGAGTCGGCGGCGCGCGTGCGCGGGTGGCCGCTGGCGCGCGAGCCGTACCTGCTCGAGACGAGCGTCCCCGGGATCTTCTGCGCCGGCGACGTGCGCCACCAGTCGGTGAAGCGCGTGGCGAGCGCGGTGGGCGAGGGGGCGATCGCGGTGCAGTTCACCCACCGCTACCTGGCGGAGGCGTGATGGGCGCGGCCCTCCCCGCCGCCGACCGCGACGCGCTGGCGCGCTCGGAGCTATTGCGTGAATGCTCCGAGGCGGAGCTCGACCGCCTGCTGGCGCACGCCGAGGGGCTCGCGCTGGGCGCCGGGGAGCTGCTGTTCTCGGACGACGACCGCGCGCGCGAGGTGTGGGTGCTGCTCGACGGGGCGCTGGTGGTGAGCAAGCAGGTCGACGGGCAGGAGGTGGTCATCGACCAGCTCGGGCCGGGGGCGTACCTGGGGGAGATCTCGCTGCTCACCGGGAGCGCCGCCGAGCACCGCGCGCGGGCGCGCACCGCGTCGCGGCTGGCGCGCATCCCCGAGGACGCGTTCTACGACGTGCTCCGCTCGTGCGTCTCGGTGTCGCAGACGGTGCTGCGCACGATGGCCGAGCGCGTGCGGCGCATCGAGCACCTGCTGCAGCAGCGCGAGCGGATGGCCGGGCTGGGGACGCTGGCGGCGGGGCTGGCGCACGAGTTGAACAACCCGGCCGCCGCGGCGGCGCGGGCGGTGGCGGGGCTGCGCGAGCGCGTGGGGGCGCTGGCGCCGCTGGCGCGGCGGCTGGCGGCGCACCGGTGGGGCGAGGGGGAGGTCGGGCTGCTGAAGCAGCTGGAGGCGGCGACGCGCGACGCCGACCCGGCGGCCGCGCAACTCGACGCGCTCGACCGCTCCGACCGCGAGGAGGCGCTGGCCGAGTGGCTGGAGGCGCGCGCGGTGCCGCGCGCCTGGGAGCTGGCGCCGCTGCTGGTGGCGCGGGGCGTGGAGCCGTCGCGCCTCGAGGCGCTGGCCGCAGAATGCGACGCGGCGGTGCTCGCCGACGCGCTGGCGTGGGCGGAGCAGCTGGCCGCGATCCGCCAGCTGCTCGACGAGGCGGGGCAGAGCGCCGCGCGCATCAGCGAGATGGTGAAGGCGGTGAAGGCGTACTCGTACCTCGACACGACGACGCGCCGCCGCGCCGACGTGCACGAGGGGATCGAGCAGAGTCTGACGATGCTGGCGCCGAAGCTGCGCGAGGCGCGGGCGCGGGTGGCGCGCGCCTACGACCGCGCGCTCCCGGCGCTCGACACCTACGGGACGGAGCTGAACCAGGTGTGGACCAACCTGCTGGACAACGCCGCCGACGCGCTGGCCGCGGCGGGGGGCGGGGCGCTGACGGTGGCCACCGCGCGCGACGGCTCGGGCGGCGTCGCGGTCGCGGTCGAGGACGCGGGGGCGGGGATTTCGGAGGACGTGCGCGCGCGGATCTTCGAGCCCTTCTTCACCACCAAGGCGCCGGGGAAGGGGACGGGGCTCGGCCTCGAGATCGTGCAGCGCATCGTCGCGCGCCACGGCGGGCGGCTGGAGGTCGAGTCGGCGCCGGGGCGCACGCGCTTCACCGTGCACCTGCCAGTCGCGGCGGACGCGGAGGTGGGGTCGTGAGCGCGCGCTGCACGCACCTCGGCGAGGTCCGCGACGTCGCCCCGCGCACGCCGGCCGGGTGCGAGGAGTGCCTCGCCTCGGGGAGCCGGTGGGTGCACCTCCGGCTGTGCACGACGTGCGGCCACGTGGGGTGCTGCGACAGCTCCCCCAACCGGCACGCGACCGCGCACTTCCGCCGGGAGCGCCACCCGATCGTGCGCAGCATGGAGCCGGGGGAGACGTGGGGGTGGTGCTACGTCGACGAGGTGATGCTCGAATGGGACTGACGACCGTCGCCGCGTACGCCGCGCCGGGCGCGCCGCCGCTGGCCGACCGCTACCGCGCCGTGCGCGCGTGGACCGAGGCGCTGTGCGCGCCGCTCGAGACCGAGGACTACGTGGTGCGCTCGATGCCCGACGCGAGCCCCGCGAAGTGGCACCTGGCGCACACGAGCTGGTTCTTCGAGACGTTCGTGCTGCGGCCGCACGCCCCGGGGTACGTGGCGCCGGACGAGCGGTACGCGTTCCTGTTCAACTCGTACTACGTGCAGGCGGGGGAGCGGCACTGCCGGGCGCAGCGCGGGCTGGTGACGCGGCCGACGGTGGCCGAGGTGTACGCGTACCGCGCGCACGTCGACGCGGCGATGGGGCGGCTGCTCGACGCCGGGCCGTCGCCGGCGGTGCGCGAGCTGGTGACGCTCGGGTTGCATCACGAGCAGCAGCACCAGGAGCTGCTGGCGACGGACCTCAAGCACCTGTTCTGGACCAACCCGCTGCGGCCGACGTACCGCGCGCTCGCCGACGCGCCCGCCGGCGCGGCGCCGCGCGATGCGGGGTCGACGAGTGACGCGGCGTGGGTCGCGTTCGACGCCGGGGTGCGCGAGGTGGGGCACGCGGGGGGCGGCTTCGCGTTCGACAACGAGGCGCCGCGGCACCGCGCCTACGTCGCCCCGTTCGCCGTCGCGTCGCGGCTGGTCACGAACGCCGACTACCTGGCCTTCGTCGCCGACGGGGGCTACGCGCGGCCGACGCTCTGGCTGTCGGCCGGGTGGGACGCGGTGCAGCGCGAGGGGTGGGAGGCGCCGCTGTACTGGGAGCGCGACGGCGACGCGTGGTCGGCGTTCACGCTGCACGGGACGCGCGCGCCCGACCCGGCGGAGCCGGTGTGCCACCTGAGCTTCTTCGAGGCCGACGCGTACGCGCGGTGGGCGGGGGCGCGCCTCCCCACCGAGGCCGAGTGGGAGGTCGCGGCGGCGGCGCTCGCGGTGCAGGGGAACGGCGGGCCGGCGGGGCGCTATGCGGAGGCGGGGGCGCTGCACCCCGCGCCGGCGGCGCAGGCGCCGGACCCGGGGCAGTGGTTCGGCGACGTGTGGCAGTGGACGGCGAGCCCGTACGTCGCGTACCCCGGCTTCCGCCCCGCGGTGGGCGCGATCGGCGAGTACAACGGGAAGTTCATGTGCGACCAGTGGGTGCTGCGCGGCGCGTCGGTCGCGACGCCGGCGTCGCACGCGCGGCTCACCTACCGCAACTTCTTCCCCGCCGCCACGCGGTGGCAGTTCGCCGGGCTGCGCCTGGCGCGCGATGTCTGACGGCGCCGCGCTGGCCGACGCCGAGGCGCCGACCGCGCCCGCGCTGCGCGACGTGGTGCTCGCCGGGCTGCGCGCGCGGCCGAAGGCGCTCCCGGCCTGGCTGCTGTACGACGCGGCGGGGGCGGCGCTGTTCGCCGCGATCACGCGCCTCGACGCGTACTACCCGACGCGCACCGAGCTGGCGATCCTCGACGCGCACGGCGCGGAGATCGCCGCCGCCGTGGGCGCGGGGGCGGTGCTGCTGGAGTACGGGAGCGGCGAGACGACCAAGGTCGAGCGGCTGCTCGACGCGCTCGGTGCGGCACGCGCGCCGGCGGCGTACGTCCCGATCGACGTGTCGGCGGAGCAGCTGGCGCGGGAGGCGGCGCGGCTGCGGGCGCGGCGCCCGTCGCTGTCGGTGCTCCCGGTGGCCGCCGACTACACGCGCCCGTTCCCGCTCCCCGCGCTCCCGCCCGCGGCGGCGAGCGCGCGCCGCGTCGCGCTCTTCCCGGGGTCGACGATCGGGAACATGCACCCGCCCGAGGCGGCGTCGTTCCTGCGCGGCGTCGCCGCGACCTGCGGCCCGCGCGGCGCGCTGCTGCTCGGCGTCGACCTGAAGAAGGACCCGGCGGCGCTGCACCTGGCGTACAACGACCCGGCGGGGGTGACGGCGGCGTTCAACCGCAACCTACTGACGCGCCTCAACCGCGAGCTGGGCGCCGACTTCGACCCGGCGCGCTTCGCGCACCACGCGCCCTACGACCCGGTGGCGGGGCGCGTCGAGATGCATCTGGTGAGCGACGGCGCGCAGACCGTCACCGTCGCGGGCGAGCGCGTCGCGTTCTCGGACGGGGAGAGTCTGTGGACGGAGTCGTCGTACAAGTACGCGTGGGACGAGCTGCCGGCGCTGGCGGGGTCGGGCGGGTTCCGCGTGGCGCGCGCCTGGTCGGACGCGCGGCGGTGGTTCGCGGTGCTGCTGCTGGTGCCCGGCGGCGCGGCGGGGGGCTAGAATGTGCGGGGCATCCCCCGCATATTGCGCGCCCTCATGGTGAATGGCACGATCTGCGGCGACGGTACGACCTGCGGGCGCCCGCGTGACGCGGCGGGCGCGGCGCGGGCCGCCCGGACCGGGGCGGCGTGACGTCGGGGCCGCGGCTGCCGGCCGAGGTGCTGGCGCTCGTCCACGGGCCGGTCGCGACGATGGCGCACGTCGAGGCGCTGCTGCTCGTCTTCGAGCGGGCCCCCGCGCCCGTCGCGTCGGCGGAGATCGCCGCCCGCGCGCAGCTGCCGGCCCCGGCGCGCGTGCTGCGCACGATGGAGGAGCTCGCGGCGGCCGGGCTGGTGGCGGCGGACGCCGGCGGCGGCTACCGGTTCGCGCCCCGCTCGCCCGCGCTCCACGACGCGGTGCGGGCGCTGGCGCGGGCGTACAACGAGAAGCCGGTCACGCTGGTGACCGCGCTGTACGCCCGCCCTTCGGACCCCGCGCAGGCGTTCGCGGACGCGTTCCGCCTGCGCCCTGACGAGACGTGACGGCCATGGACGTCGGACTCCTGGTGTACGTGCTGTGCGCGCTGACCAGCGCCGCGTGCGCCGCGCTGCTCCTGCGGGGGTGGCGGCGGTCCCGGCAGCGCCTCCTGCTCTGGAGCGGGCTGTGCTTCGTGGGGCTCGCGCTGAACAACGTGCTGCTGGTCGTCGACCTGCGCGTGGCCGCCGCGGCCGACCTCTCGTTCGTGCGCACGCTGCCGGCCCTCGCCGGCGTGGCGCTGCTGCTCTACGGCTTCATCTGGGACGCCGATGCCTGACACCGCCGGCCTCACGCTGTTCGCGTCGGGCGCGCTCTGCGCGGGCTACCTGGTCGCCGCCCTGTGCTTCGCGCGCTTCCTGCGGCGCACCGGCGCGCCGATCTTCCGCTGGTTCACGGCGGCCTTCCTGCTGCTCGCCCTGCAGCGCCTGCTGCTGGTGGTGGTCGTCACCGCGCCCGGCGCGATGCCGTGGAGCTACGTCGTCCGGCTGCTGGCGTTCGTCCTCATCCTGGTCGGGATCGCCGCCCAGAACCGCCCCCGGCGCGCGGCCGCGGCGCCCCGCTGACGCGCGCCGCGGCCGCCCGCGCGCGGGGCGGGCGGTCCCGGGCGGCGGGGGCGTCGGCGCCGTCGTCGAAGAGCATGGTCGCGGGCTCGCCGCCGATGCGCATCGCGGCGACCAGCGCCTCGAGCGACCCGGCGAGTTGCCGCAGCCGGTCCTCGGCGAGCGCGTCGAGGGCGTCGAGCACGCGGCGGGTCGGCGGCCGCGGCGCGCGCGCCAGCACGGCCCGGCCGCGTCGCGTGGGGAACACCTCGATCCGGCGCCGGTCGACGCGGCCGGGGCGGGGCTCGACGAGCCCGCGGCCGACGAGCCGCTCGACCATGCCGGCGACCGACGTCCGGTCGGTGACGGTGCGCTCGGCGAGTTCGGTGAGCGAGCGCCCCGGCTCGGCCGCGACGAGTTGCAGCGTGAACAGCTGCCCGGCGCTGAGCCCCGTGCGCGCCTCGACGCTCGCCGCGCTCAGGCGCAGGGCGCGCACGATGCGCCGCAGCGCGTCGAGCGTCGCGGCGCGGCACTCGGCGCGCGCGGGGGCGGGCGGCCGGGGCGCGGGGGGCACGCCTGGACGATACGGGGGATCCCCCCCATCATCAAGCGTCCGCCCCCCGCACCCCGCGCACGCATGCCCGACGCCGGCCGACTGCTCATCGTCTCCAACCGCCTCCCCGTCACGCTCACCAGCGACGACGGGGACACCCGCGTGGTCCCGAGCGTCGGCGGGCTCGCCACGGGGCTGCGCGGCCCGCACGCGCGCTCCGGCGGCGTGTGGGTCGGCTGGCCGGGGCAGGCGCCCCCCGCGGACGCGGAACGCCGCGCGGAGCTCGCCCAGCTGCTGGCCGCGCACGGCACCGCCCCGGTGTGGCTCTCCAAGCGCGAGGTGACGCAGTTCTACGAGGAGGTCTCGAACGGCGTCGTCTGGCCGCTGTTCCACTACCTGCTCGACCAGGTCCCGCTGCGCGTGCAGCACTGGGCGACCTACGAGGCGGTCAACGCCCGCTTCGCCGAGGCCGTCGTCGCCCGCTACCGCCCGGGCGACCGGGTGTGGGTGCACGACTACCAGCTCCTGCTGCTCCCCGCGCTGCTGCGCCGGCGGCTGCCCGGCGCGCGGATCGGCTTCTTCCTCCACATCCCGTTCCCGTCGGCCGAGGTCTTCGCCGCGCTCCCGGCGCGCGCGGCGGTGCTGCGCGGGCTGCTCGGCGCGGACGTGGTCGGGTTCCACACCGCGGGCTACGCGCGCCACTTCACGGAGTCGGTCGCCCGCGTGCTCGGCGTCGGCGCGACGGACGGCGGGGCGATCGAGGTCGACGGACGCCGCACGACGGTCGGCGTCTTCCCGATGGGGGTCGACGCCGCGGCGCTCGCCGAGCGCGCCGCGGGGCCGGCGGTGGACGCGGAGCTGGCGGCGCTGCTCCCGCCCGGGGACGACGGGGGCGACGTGGCGCTGTTCGTCGGCGTCGACCGGCTCGACTACACGAAGGGGATCCCGCGCCGGCTGCTCGCGTTCGAGCAGCTGCTCCTGCGCCACCCCGAGCTGCGCGAGCGCGTGCGGCTCATCCAGGTGGCCGTGCCGTCGCGCACGACGGTCGGCGCCTACCAGCGGTTCCGCCACGAACTCGACGCGCTGGTCGGGCGCATCAACGGCGCGTTCGGCACGCCGCGGTGGACGCCGGTGCACTACCTCTACCGCGGCCTCCCCGAGGCGCAGCTGCTCGCGCTGTACCGCGCCGCGCGCGTCATGCTCGTCACCCCCGTGCGCGACGGGATGAACCTGGTCGCGAAGGAGTTCGTCGCCGCGCGGGCGGACGAGGACGGCGTGCTCGTGCTCAGCGAGTTCGTCGGCGCGGCGGCGGAGCTGGGCGACGCGCTGCTGGTGAACCCGTACGACGTCGACGGCGCGGCCGAGGCGTACCACCGCGCGCTCACCATGCCGGAGGCGGAGCGGCGCGAGCGCATGCGGCGCCTGCGGGCGCGCGTGTACGGGTTCGACGTCCACGCGTGGGCCGAGGCGTTCCTGCGCGCGCTCGATGACAGTGGCGGGGCCGGGGGGTGACGAGGCGCGCGCGGGCCGCCGTCGGGCGGTGGAATAACCGGGCAGCCCGCTCGACGGCGCGGGACGTACGCTAGCCGCGGCCTTCCCCTGACGACAGACGGGCCGACCACTACGTCTTCCGGTCGCACGAGGCGGAGGTGTTGCGCGAGCTCCGCGCCTTCATCGACGCGCTCCCGCCGGCGAGGTAGCCGAGCGCGTCCATCAGGGAGCCGAAGGCGCCGTGACGCTCGACGGAGGGAGGCCAGCCGCCTTCGCGACCAGCGGCACGACCGACGCGCCCGACTCGCGCAGCAGGATGCGCCGCTCGGCGTCCGGCACGTAGAACAGCGGGGTCACCGTGCGCGGGTTCCACCGCCCCCACGTGACGCCGTCCTGCAGCAGCGTGGTGCCGCCCCGCGGATTGGCGGTGAGGTGCGCCCGCACGACGGCGGCCGCGCGCTGAACGGGCAGTCCGTCGCCCAGAACTCGATGACGGTCACGCGTCCGGACCGGGCGGGGAGCTCGAAGCGCGTGCCGTCGAGGCGCCGACCCGCGAACGCCGGGGCGCGGAACCCGCGCGCCGCCATGGCGACGTCGCCGACCGCCCTCAGCACGAGGTGCGTCCCGCCCCCGCGCGAAGATTGCCGGCGCAATGCAATTGCATTATCGTCCGAGGGTCCCAGCCGGAGTCCCACATGCGCGCGACGTCCAAGCCGAAGAAGTCCCCGACCGTCAAGGGCGCGAAGGGCGCCAAGTCGCGCTCGGCCGCCAGGACCGCGAGCTCCGAGAAGGGCGCCGCCGGTGGTCGGAAGCCGGCCGCGGGTCGGAAGGCCGGCGCGAAGCGGACGGAGGCGACGGCCCTGCCGGGGATGATCACGAGCAAGGTCACCGACCGTTCCCAGACGACGCTCCCGCCCGGGGTCCGCCAAGTCCTCGGCATCAAAGGCGGCCAGCGGCTGGGCTACGTGTTCGACAGCGAGGGCGTCCGCCTGATCAACGCGTCGCGCGCGACCGAGCACGAGGACCCCGGGCTGCAACGGTTCCTCGTGCTCCTCGGTCGCCACGTCGCCTCCGGGCCCGTCGCCGGCGGCGCGGTCGCATTCCCGTCCGAACTCCTGGACCGCGCCCGCGCGGTGGCGGCGGACGTCGAGATCGACCACGACGCCCCCGTCGCGGGGGCGATCGCCCTCTGAGTCGTGGGCGCGGGCGACCGGCGCCCGGGGAAGTCGGTTGAGCCCCCGAGGGCGGGCGACTGGGCGCTCCTGCTGCACCCGCTGCTGCTCGAGCAGATCGGGAAGCTCACGGCCGCCGCCGAGCGGGAGCGGGCGAAGGATCCCGACGGGGGGCCGGGCCCGAACACGAAGCTCCTCGGACACCTGCTGGACCTCATGTTCCGCAAGATCCCGCAGCGTCCGGGCGACCCGATCTACCGCGGCGGGAAGTCACTGCCCGACGACTGGTTCCGGGCGAAGACCGGCAACGGCCGCTACCGGCTGTTCTACCGCTTCGACTCGAAGACGCGCCTGATCGTCTATGCGTGGGTGAACGACGAGCAGAGCTTGCGGACCTACGGCAGCAGCACCGACGCATACGCCGTGTTCCGCGACATGGTCGCGGACGGCGACCCGCCGGAGGACTGGGCCGCGCTGCGCGCCGCCGCGGAGGACAGGAAGGCGGTGGAGCGCACGCGGGCGCTGGCCACCTACCGCGAGGAGCGGTCGTAAGGGCGCGGCGGCGGACTCCGGGCTCGCACCGCTAGCTTGGCAGTGGGCGCGTCGCCCCGCGCCCCGCATCCCGCCCACCAGCCGCCGCCCCTTTCCCGATGCGCCTCTTCCTGCGCCGCGCGCTTCCGCTCGCGGGCGCGCCCGCGGCCCTGCTCGCGACCGCCGCCGCCGCGCCCCGCCCACTCGCCGCCCAGGTGCCGAGCGTCCCAGGCACGCTCGTCGTCACCAACAAGCGCCCCTCCACCGCCACGATCGTCGACGTCGCGTCCGGGCGTGCGCTGGCGACGGTGCCGACCGGGCAGGGGCCGCACGAGATCGTCCTGTCGCGCGACGGGCGGACGGCCGTCGTCACCGACTACGGAGGGCGCCCCGCGGGCGCGACGCTCACGGTGATCGACGTCCCCGCGGGCCGCGTGGCGCGGACGATCGCGCTCGGCGAGTACCGCGCGCCGCACGGGATCGTCTTCCTCCCCGGCGACTCGCTCGTCGCGGTGACGTCGGAGGCGACCGGGCACGTCGTCGTCGCGCACGTCGGCGAGGGCGTGGTGCGCCGCGCGGTGCCCACGCAGGCGCGCGGGTCGCACATGGTGGCCGTCGCCGCTGACGGCGTGCGCGCCTTCACCGGCAACATGGGGAGCCACTCGGTGTCGGAGCTCGACCTGCGCGCCGGCACCTTCGTGCGCAGCTGGGCCGTCCCCGACGTCCCCGAGGCGATCAACGTGACGCCGGACGGGCGCGAGGTGTGGGTGGGGAGCAACGCGCGCCACCTGGTCAGCGTGCTCGACCCCGCGCGCGGCACCGCGGCCACCGCGGCCGAGGGCGTCGACTGGCCGTACCGCGTCCTGTTCACCCCCGACGCGCGCACGGTGATCGTCCCCGACATGAACGGCGACGTCGTGCGCTTCCTCGACCGCGCGTCGCGGCGCGAGCTGGGGCGCCTGGCCGTCCCGGGGGGCGGCCCGCAGGGAATCATCCTCACTCCGGACGGACGATACGCCTTCCTCTCGCTGAGCAAGCAGGGGCGCGTCGCCGTCCTCGACGTGGGCGCGCGCCGGATCGTCGGCAGCGTGCCGGCGGGCGAGACCCCGGACGGCGTGGCGTTCGCGCCCGCCGCGGCGCGGCGGTAGCGGTTGCGCCAGTCGCTCGCCCACGTCGCGCTGCTCGTGCGCGACTACGACGAGGCCCTCGCCTACTTCGTCGGCCGCCTCGACTTCCGCCTCCTGGCCGACACGCCGCTGGGGGGCGGCAAGCGCTGGGTGCTGGTCGCGCCGCCCGGCGCGCGCGAGTCGGCGCTCCTGCTGGCGCGCGAGGAGGCGTACGGCACGGTGGCCGTGTTCGAGGACCTGTACGGCAACCGGTGGGACCTGCTCCAGCCGCGCGAGACGGCGGCGCCGTGAGCGCCCCGCGCCCCGACGCCGCCCGCGGGCGCCGCGGCGCGCTGCTGGTGCTCGCGCTGGGCGTGGCCGCCGTCGCCGCGCACAGCACGCGCGCGTACCTCCTCGTCGACGCCTGCCGGCGCGCGGGCGGTCGCTACCTCGCCGACCCGCCGCGCTGCGCGCGCGCCGGCGCCGGGGTCCGGCCGCTCGCCGACGTCCCCGGGCGTCCGGGGGCGTGGCTGCTCGTGCTCGGCCCCGCGGGGGCGGCGGGCGCGCTGGTGTACGCCGTCGGTGCCCTCGCGCTCCGCGCCCGCGCGCGGTAGCCTGCCCGGCATGCTCCGCCTCGTCCTCGCCGCACTCCACCTGCTCGCCCTCGGGATCGGCCTCGGCGCCGTGTGGGCGCGGGCGCGCGCGCTCGCGGCGCGGCCGCTCGACGCGCCGGCCGCGCGGCGCGCCTTCGCGGCCGACAACTGGTGGGGGCTCTCGGGGGCGCTCTTCCTCGGCACCGGGCTGTGGCGCCTGCTCGCCGGCACCGAGAAGGCCACCGGCTACTACCTCGCGAACGTGGTGTTCCACGCCAAGATGGGCGGCTTTCTCCTCGTCGTCGCGCTCGAGGTCTGGTCCGCGGTCACGCTCGTGCGCTGGCGTCGGGCCGCGGGGCGCGAAGGCGCGGCGTGGCGCCCCGACGCGCGCGCCGCGGCGCGCATTCGCGCCGCCAGCTACGCCCAGGCGGCGATCCTGGCGGCGATGGTCGTCGCGGCGGTCGCGATGGCGCGCGGCTACGGCGCCCGCGCATGAGCGCCGCCGCCACCATCCGGGCCCGCGCGCTGCTCTTCGACCTGGACGGCGTGCTCGCCGACTCCACGGCGTCGGTCGAGACGCACTGGCGGCGCTGGGCCGCGCGCCACGGGTTCGACGCCGACGCGCTGCTGCGCGTGGTGCACGGGCGGCGGGCGCTGGACACGATCCGCGAGGTCGCGCCGCACCTCGACGCCGACGCGGAGCTGGCCGCGCTCGCCGCCGCCGAGGCGGGGGACGTCGCGGGGGTCGTCGCGGCGCCGGGGGCGGCGGCGCTGCTGGCGCGGCTGCCGGCGCGCGGGTGGGCGGTGGTCACCTCGGGGGTGCGCGCGGTCGCCGAGGCGCGGCTGCGGGCGTGCGGGCTGCCGACGCCGCCGGTGCTGATCGCGGCCGACGAGGTCTCGCGCGGGAAGCCCGACCCGGAGGGCTACCTCGCCGGCGCGGCGCGGCTCGGGGTGGCGCCCGGCGCGTGCGTCGTGCTCGAGGACGCGCCGGCGGGCGTGGCCGCGGCGCGGGCGGGCGGCATGCGCTGCGTGGCGCTCGCCACGACGCACCCGGCGGCGCAGCTCGCGGACGCGGACCTCGTGGTCGCCTCGCTCGCCGCGCTGCGCGTGAGCGTCGACGCGTCCCCGGGCGGCGCGGCGTTCGCGCTCTCGGTGGGGTGAGCGCGCGTGCGCCCCTTCGACGAGGCGGCGCCGGCGCGCGCGATCACCGGCTTCGCGCGCGACGCCGAGGGGGAGTGGGTGGCCGAGCTGGCCTGCGGGCACCGGCAGCACGTGCGCCACGCGCCGCCGCTCGCCAGCCGGCCGTGGGTGCTGACCGCGGAGGGGCGCGCGGCGCGCGTCGGCACCACGCTGCCGTGCATGCGCTGCCTGGCCGCCCCGCCGGCCGCGGGGTGACGGGCGGCGGCCGCCCTCAGCGCAGGAAGCGCCGCGCGAGCTGCTCCAGCCGGTCGTCTCCGGCGCGCTCGGCGTCGGCGAGCGCCTCCTCGACGTGCGGGCGCAGCTGCGGCTCGCCCCAGTAGTAGCCGGTCGCGCGCTCGGCGAGCTGCGTCTCGCCGACGCGCGCCGCCTCGAGCAGCGCGCGCGCGGCCGCGCGGTCGTAGCCGGGGTCCTCGCGCGGCGGGAGCCCGTAGTTGCGGCGGGGCATCTCCCCTTCCGCGTCGTCCCGCAGGAATGCCATCGACATCGGTGCCTCCGGTGCGCCCGCCGCGCGCCACGCGCGTCCTCCCGAAAGCATAGCGCGCGCCGCGCGGCGGCGCACCGTCGGCGCCCTCAGCTCCCGGTGCGCGCGGCGGTGACCACCCGCAGCACGCCCTGCTGCGCGAACTGCCGCTTGTACGCCTCGATCACGAGCCGCACGCGGGCGTCGGTCTCTCGGCCGCGCGTGTACACGAGCTCGACGACGTAGCTGCGCTCGTGGACGGACCGGCCGTCGGGGGCGCGCCACTGCCCCACCGCCTCCCACGTCGTCGCGCCGTCGGGGAAGGCCGGGGTGAGCACGGTCCGGACGAACTCCGCCCACGCCGAGTCGGTGACCACGGCGGTGTCGCCGATGCTGCGGCCGAAGTAGAGGCGTTCCACCTGCGCCGCGCGCAGCGGCGCCGGCACGGAGCGGGGCCGGTCGAGGGCGCAGCCGCCGGCGCCGGCGAGCGCGAGGGCGAGGAGCGGCGCGGCGCGGCGCGCGAACGGAGCGGCCATCAACTGGGGCGCGTGGAGTGCGGGGCGCGGACGCGGCGGTCGCGTCGCGGCGGTCGGGCGTCACGATGCGCCGCGCCGGCCGGGGCGCGCTTGATCGGTTCCGACGGCGGCCGTCGTCGCGAACGTGCAAGCCCGTGCGGTCGGCCGTCGGTATGGTCGGGCGCATGCAGCCTCCCGCCCACCCGCAGGCGCCCGCCGCCGCGCCGCGCGCGTCCGACGTGACCGTCACCGTCACCAACGCCCGCATCCTGGCGCCCGACACCGTGCGCGCCGGCTACGCGCGGCTGCGCCTCCGCAACCGCTCCGACTCGGTCACCGCGCACGGGCTCGTGCGGCTGCGCGACGGCGTGCCGGTCGCGGACGGGGTGCGCGCCGTGCGCGTGATGTGGCGGCTCGAGCGGGGCGACGCGCGCGCGGCCCGCGCGAAGCTCGCCGGCTTCTACGGCGGCGCGGTGTTCGTGGCGCCGCACGCGGAGCGCGCCGTGGGCGTCGTGCTCCCGCCCGGCGACTACGTGACCTACGTGGACGTGATCACGCGCGGCGGTCCGCGCGTGCCGGAGGCGTTCGTGCGCCCGCTGCACGTGCGGGCCGCGCCCGGCGCCGCGCGCGTCGCGCCCGCCGCGCGGCCCGCCGACGTGGTGGTGCGCATGGCCGACATGCGGTTCGACATGCCGGCGCGCGTGTCCGCCGGACCGCTGCGCTGGCGCTTCGAGAACGCGGGCGCGAGCGACCACCTCGCGTTCGTCACGCGGTTGCGGCCGGGGCGCACCTTCGACGAGGCGCGCGTCTGGCTCGCCACGCACCGCGGCCCGCGCCCGCTCGAGAACGACGCGCGCACGGTCGGCGTCCACGCGCTCTCGGGCGGCGTCGCCAACGACGTGGTGCTCGACCTCGCGCCCGGCGAGTACGTGGTGGCGTGCCTGATCGGCGGGCACCACCGCGCGGGGATGGTGCGGCGGCTCACCGTCGAGGCGCCCGCGCGCGCCGCCCGGCGTGCGGCGGGAGTCGCGGCGCCGGGCGTGCGCTGACCCACCCTGGCCGGTGCGCCCGCCGCGCCGGGGCGGGACGTCGCGAACGGTCTGGCGCGATGCGTGTACGGACGGTAGGCTGAGACAGTCCGTACGATCTCCCGGGGCGCCCGCATGCCTGCTCGCTCGAAGACCGCCCGGTCTGCCAAACAGCCGCGCCCCTCTGCCGCGCGGCGCCGCGCCGCGCACGAGGGCAAGGTCCGCAAGGAGTTCTGGCTGGACCCGCGGCTCCTGGCCGAGGCGCAGGCGGTCCTCGGCGCGGCCACCGAGCGCGAGACGGTGGAGCTGGCCCTCGACCTCGTGGCGTTCCGGGGCGAGTTGGCCGCCGGCGCGCGCGCGCTGCGCGGGCTCGAGCTGTCGCGACTGGACTGACGCCGCGTCCACGCACGCTCGGCCGCCCCCGCCGATGCTCCGCAAGTACGTGCTGGACACGAACTGCTTCATCGACGCCGCGCGCACGCCGGACGCCGCGGCGGCGTACGAGGCGTTCACCGCGCGCGCCGCCCCGGGGCTCTGGCTCAGCGTCGTGGCGGCCGCGGAGCTCCGGGCGGGGGCGCGGACCGCGCGCGCGCGTGAGACGCTGGAGCGTCGGGTGTTCGGACCGTACGTGCGCCGCGGCCGCCTGCTCACGCCGTCGGCGGGCGCGTGGGAGGCGCTCGGGACGACGCTCGCGCTCCTGCGGGAGCGCGAGGGCGCGGACCTCCGGCAGCTGTCGCGCAGTTTCGTGTTCGACGTGCTGCTCGCCTACTCGTGCCGCGAGGCGGGCGCCGTCCTCGTGTCGGCGAACGCGCGCGACATGGCGCGCATCGCGCGGGCCTTCGCGTTCGACTACGTCGCGCCGTACCCCGACCTCCGATGACGGACGCGAGACGCGCCGCCGGCCTCCCCCACCCGACCGCGGACGCCAACGCGCTCGCGCGCGACGGCTACGCGGTCGTCCCCGAGGCGCTGACTGCGCCCGAGGTGGACGCGCTGCTCGCGGCCGTCGCGCCGCTGGCCGACGCCGCGGCGGGGACGCGCGGTGGCGTGCGACACCTGCTGCGCAACGTGCCCGCGGTGCGCGCCCTCGCCCGCCACCCGGCCGTGCGCGGGGCCGCCGAGTCGGCGCTCGGCGCGGGGGCGTTCGCGGTGCGCGGGCTGCTGTTCGACAAGACGCCGGGCGCGAACTGGAAGGTGGTCTGGCACCAGGACCTCACCGTCGCGCTGCGCGAGCGCCGCGAGGTGCCGGGCTTCGGCCCCTGGACGGAGAAGGACGGCGTCGCGCACGCGCAGCCGCCGGCCGCGCTCCTCGCCGACCTGGTCGCGGTGCGCGTCCACCTCGACGACTGCACCGAGGCGAACGGGCCGGTGCGCGTCCTGCCCGGCTCGCACCGCGCCGGGCGCTTGACGGCGGCCGACGTGGACCGCTGGCGCGCCGCAGTGCCCGAGGTGGTGTGCACGGTGCCCCGCGGCGGACTCCTCCTCTTCCACGCGCTGCTGCTGCACGCCTCGTCGCCGGCGCGCGAGCCGGCGCACCGGCGCGTGGTGCACCTCGAGTTCGTCGCGCCGCGGTGGGCGGAACTGCCGGGCGGGCTCGCGTGGCATGACCACCGGTAGCGGCGCGCGCGGCTCCCCGATTCACCCCTCATCGCCGCCGAGCGCGGCGATCCACGGGTGCCGCGACGCCAGCGCGCGCAACGCCTCGCGCAGCCAGGCGCGCGGCTCGCCGCCGAGTGTCGGGAGTGCGGACGCGAAGTCCGTGTCGTCGGCCGGACGCCGGTCCGACGTCAGCGCCTTGTAGAGCAGCGGGACCTCGGGGGCGAAGAACGGGATCCCGCCCGCGCTCCGGCGCTCCACGAGCGACCGCGCGCGCACGACGACGTCCGGCGCCTTCCGGAAGCGCCACACCAGGTCGTCGCCCTCGTTGAGCAGCAGCTCGAGGCGCGCGTCGCCCGACGGCGCGGCGGCGTGCACCTCGTGCACCGGCGGCGCGAGCCACTCGGCCACGTCCCACGGTTCCAGCCGGCCGGCAGTGACTTTCTGGAACGTCCACCCCCGTGCCGCCAGGAACGCGTGCACCGCCGCCTGGTCGCGCCGGTACACCGCGACGTCGACGTCGCCGTGCGCGCGGGTGACGCGCCCGAGGTGGAGGTCCACCGCCCACCCGCCGGCGACGAACCACGGGCACGTCAGTCCGGCGAGCGGCGCGACGGCGCGACGGACGGGGGCGAACGAGTCGTCGGGCGGCATCGGCACCATGCTACCGCCCTGGCCGCGCCGCCGCGCTATGTTCGGGGCGCCGCCCCCGCCACGCGGCGGGCGAGGGGCCGCGCCCGACGCCCCGCCGCGCACCCGGTCACGACCGGAGGGTCGCATGGGAGAGCTGCTCACGTTCGCCCTCGGGCTGGTCAGCGCCTACCTGGCGGCGCAGTGGAAGGCGCGCCGCGACCTGGAGGCCGACTACGACCGCGACCTGCGCGGCGCGCGCATCGCGGCCTACCGCGAGCTCTGGAAGCTTCTCGAGCCGCTCGCGCGCTACGCCCCGCCGGGCGCGGTGACGACGGCCACCGCGCGCGCGCTCGCGTCGGCGCTGCGGCACTGGTACTTCCACGACGGGGGACTCTTCCTCTCGGGCGCGAGCCGCGACGCGTACTTCGCGCTGCAGCAGGCGCTGGAGGCGGCGCTGGCGACGTCGCCGGGCGTGGCGCCGGCCGCGGGCGAGACGACGCCCGACCGCTCCGTCGCCGATCCCGCGGCGCTCCAACGCGCGGGGAGCGCGCTCCGCACCGCGACCGCGGCCGACGTGGGGACGCGCCGCGCCTCGGCGCTGGCCGCGGCCTGAGCGGCGGCGACGGGCGCCACGCTACCGCAGCCGCTCCGCCACCATCCGCCGCAGCGTCCCGTCCTCCAGCGGCCGGCGCAGGTGCCGCCCGGGGCATCCGGTCTCGGCGTAGTGGTAGTGCCCCCCGATCCGCTCGAGCGGCAGGTCGAACTCGCGCAGCGCCCACGCCATCAGGTCGGCGATCGCCGACAGCTGCGCCGGCGTCGGCTCCTGCCGCTCGTAGTTGCCGACGACGCTGATCAGGAAGTGCCCGCGCGGGTCGTACGCGGTGTTCGTCTCCCCCGCGTAGCGGAAGTCGCGCCCCTCGTAGATCCGCCCGTCGAGGCCGAGCAGGAAGTGGTACGGCACGTCCCACCAGTTGCGCTCCCGCGCGCCCCAGGCCTCGAGCGCGCGCAGCTTCGCGGGCACGTCGTCTTCGGGCGCGAGCGGCCGCGCGTCCCCGGTGTGGTGCAGCGTGACGTGCGTGATGCGGTGCGGGATGCGCAGGCGCATCGCCGCGCCCCCGGCGGAGTCGGACGCGGCGACGTGCGGCGGCAGCGACGCCGCGGTCGCGACCTCCAGCGCCGCGAGCCCCGCGCCCAGCTCCCCCGGGCCGTAGACGGCGACCACCGCGACGTGGAAGCCGCGCCAGTTGAACGCCGCGCCCTCGCGCACCACGCGCTCCTCGGTCGCGCCGCCGAGCGCGAGGCGCAGGCGCGCGACGTCCGCCGGGCGCGCGCCGGTCGAGTCGACGTCCGTGCCGAGCACCGTCACGGTGAGGTCGCGGAAGGCGAGCGAGTCGCCCGCGCCGCGGTTGCGCCGCGTGGCGTCGGCGGCGTGGCCGAGCCGCGGGCGCGCCTCCCACTGCGCGTGCGGGACGACCGGCGGCATCGGCGCGGCGCGGGGCCGCGCGGTCGCGCAACCGAGGGTGAGTGCGGCGGCGGCGGCGCCGAGGGCGCGACAGACGTGAGCGTGCGACATGCCGTCGACGATAACGCCTTGCGGCACGACACGTCGGCCCCCATGCTCGGCCGTCGCCCGTCACCAGCCGCCGCGCGCCCATGCCCACCGATCCGCTCCCCCGCCTCCGCGCCTGCTGCCTGGCCCTCCCCGACGCGCACGAGGTGCTGGCGTGGGGGGAGCCGACCTTCCGCGTGCGCAACCGGATGTTCGCCACGTACGCGAGCCCGTCCACCCACCACGGCGCCGGGCGCCCCGCCGTCTGGGTCAAGGCGACGCCGGCCAACCAGGCGCTGATGGTGCAGGCCGACCCGGGGCGCTATTTCGTGCCGCCGTACGTCGGGCCGAGCGGGTGGGTGGGCGTCTGGCTCGACCGGCGGCCGCGGTGGAAGGAGCTCGACGAGCTGCTGCGCGACGCCTACCGCCAGACGGCGCCGAAGCGGCTGGCGGCGCAGTTGGCCGACCCGCACTGACGCGCCGTTCGGCGTCGCGCCGGCGACGGTTACCTTGCCTCCGCCGCTTCCCGCACGCCGCGCTCGCCGGCCCCCGCACGCCCGATGCCGCCCGTCCCGTATCACGCCGGCCGCTTCCCCCCGAAGGCCCTCGACTGGCCGCGCCTCATCCCGCTCATCGGCCCGGCCAGCGCCGCCGTCGCGCGCTACGAAGGGGTGCTGCAGGGCGTGCCCAACGCCGACGTCCTGCTCTCCCCGCTCACGACGCAGGAAGCCGTGCTCTCCAGCCGCATCGAGGGGACGCAGGCTACCTTCGGCGAGGTGCTCGCCTACGAGGCAGGCGACGGCGACGACGCGACCGGCGGCCGGGTCGCCGACATTCAGGAGGTGCTGAACTACCGAGCGGCGCTCCGCCACGCCGAGCACGCCCTGCGTTCGCTTCCGTTGTCGGTGCGCGTCGTCCGCGACGCGCACCGCGTCCTCATGCAGGGCGTGCGCGGCCACGGCAAGTCGCCCGGTGAGTACCGGCGCACTCCGGTGTGGATCGGGGCGGCAGGATCGCCCCCCCAAGCGGCGCGCTTCGTCCCCGTCGCGGCGGACGCGATTCCCGACGCCATGTCCGCGTGGGAGCGTTTCCTCCACGGGGACGCGCCCGACCGCCTCGTGCAGTTGGCGCTCGTGCACGCGGAGTTCGAGGCCATCCACCCCTTCCTGGACGGCAACGGCCGGATGGGGCGGCTGCTCGTGCCGCTCTTCCTGCACGCGCACGGGCTGCTCGGCTCTCCCAACTTCTACATCAGTGGCTACCTGGAGTCGAACCGAGACGAGTACTACGAGCGCCTGCTCGCCGTCTCGCGTGATGACGACTGGACGGGATGGTGTGTCTTCTTCCTCCAGGCCGTCACGCGCCAGGCGGAGGAGAACGAGGCGAGGGCGCGGGCGATCCTGAACCTCTACCGTGTCCGGAAGGACTGGATCACCGCGGCGACACGTTCCCAGCATGCCGTCCGCGCGCTGGACTGGCTCTTCAGTCGCCCGATCTTCCGAACCTCGGACTTCGAGACGCAGGCTGGCATCCCGCGTCCCACGGCCAACCGCATCCTCCGAATCGCGCGGGATGCCGGAGTGCTGCAGGAAGTCCGGCCAGCCAGCGGCCGGCGGGCGGCGATCCCCGCCTACCCGGAGCTGTTGGCCATTGCCGAGAGCGGTTCGGCGCGCGCCGGTGAGCGACAACCACTCCTCCTGAACTGGGCGGGGTGCGCAACGCGTTCGCGACGCGGCTCCCGACCCTGCCGACCGCCCCGGCTCGACCCGCTCAGGGCTGACGCGCCTGCTGCCCGTCCCCGACCCGCGCCTCCGCCAGCCGCGCCACCGCGCCCAGCGTCGTCTGCATGGCGTTGAAGCCGAGCCGGAAGTCGGCGTCGGTGAAGTTCACGTACAGGTCGGTCGGCCGGTGCCAGTGCGGGTTGGCGCCGCGCCCCGTCTCGTACAACCGGCGGTTCTCGCGCAAACTCACCGCCGGGATCAGGTCCTGGAACGGCCCCGAGTCGGTGTTGCTCATCGCGTTGCTCACCACCGCCGGGTAGTCGGTGGCGAAGGTGCGGTTCGCGTTGAGCAGCTGCAGCGCCAGCCGCCCCGACGCCTCGGCCTGCGCGGAGTTGAGCTGGTACTCGATGTCCACGTCCGCGTCGAGCACCTGGCCGAAGCCCACCGGGTTGCCGTGGTCCCAGAGCATCATGTCGTGCTGGATCATCCCCAGCCACTTGGGCTCCGGGTAGCGGCGCGACCCGCGCGGCTCCTCGCGCCCCTGCAGCGGCGCGCGCTGCTCGACGTACGCGCGCGCGCCCTCGAGCCCCGTCTCCTCGTTGTTCCAGAGCGCGAAGCGCACCGAGCGCGCGGTCGTCACGTCGGACGCCGCGAGCACGCGCGCGATCTCCATCACCAGCGCCGTCCCCGACGCGTCGTCGTTGGCCGCCTCGCCGCCGCCGCGGCCGTCCATGTGCGCGCCGACGATGTACATCTCGCCGGGCACCGACGCGCCGACCTTGGTCGCGTACACCTCCTCGCGCGGCTGCGGCGCGCCGCCGCCGCGGGGGGTGTAGTTGTACTGGATGCGCGCCGTCTCGTACCCCCACTCGCGCAGCTTGGCCTCGATCCAGTCGTTGGCGCGGGCGTTCCGCTCCGTCCCCTGCTCGCGGTCGCCGAACTGCGTGAGCCCCTTGATCAGCCCCTTGTAGCTCTCGAAGTCGAGGCGCCCGACGAGGCGCTGCACGCCGCTGTCGGCGGCGGTCATGGGGACTCCGCCCAGCACGCCGCGCGGGATCGGGCGCGCGCCGGTCGGGAGCCCGGTCGGCGCCTGCCCGGAGCCGGGGGCGGCGTCGGCGGGACGCGGCGGCTGCTGCGGTTGTGGCTGCGGGGTCTGCGCGAGCGCCGGCGCCACGGGCGCCGACGCGGGGAGCGCGAGCGCGGTCAGGAGCAGGGTGCGCGCGCCGGCGTGCCGCGCGCGTCGCGTCCACGAGTGGTGGGGCACGGAGGTCCTCGGGGTGAAGGAACGGGGAGCGCCCGGGGCCGACGTCGATCGACCCCGGGCGCCTCCACTCTGCTTACGCGCTCAGCGGGGGCCGACGTTGGGGTTGTTGAGCCGCTCCTGGTCCGGCAGCGGCATGCAGGTGACCGGGCCGTAGGCCTGTCCCTTGTGGTTGTTCCCCTGCGGGAAGGCGATCTGGTAGCGCAGCATGTCGCCCAGCCGGTGCCCCTCGCTGAACAGCTGCCGGCGGCGCTCCTCGATCACGAGCGCGCGCGGGTTGGCCGCCTCGGCGGCGGTGACGGCGGGGATGTTCTGGCTCGCGCGCAGTCGGTTGATCGCGGCCACCGCCTCCGCCGGGCGCGCCTCGGCGAGGATCAGCTGCGCCTCGCGCCACGACGCCATCGGGATCGGGCTGGTGGCAGCCGTGTACTTGTTCTGGTGCCAGAGGCGCGTGGTGCCGTCGTGCCCGTTGCGCGCCGCGTCGGTGATCTGCACGCGCGGGTCGGGCTGCCCGCCGACCGTGAGGTTCCGGTAGGCGACGGGGTCCACCGACAGCCACGGGTTGCGGCGGTTCAGGTTGAAGACGCGGTTCTCGCGCCGCGCGTCGACCGTCGAGAACTCGGCGTTCCAGACGAACCCCGCCGGGATCGTCTCGGCGTCGCTCGCCGCCCCCGCCAGGTTGCCGAGGCCGAGGCGCACGCGCGCCCGCCCGAGCGTCGCCAGGTGGCGCAGGTTCGCGTTGTTCGCCGCCTGCGCGGCGGTGATGGCGCGCGTGAAGCGCTCCTCGGCGGTCGCCAGCACCTGGCGCGGGGTGAGCAGCGGCCCCTGGTCGATCGCCATCTCGCAGAATCCCTCGCCGAGCAGCGTGTAGGCGTAGCCGGCGTAGGCGTTGAGCTGCGCGAGGCGCTCGTCCTTCCGCTGCACCTGCTCGGCCGGGTACTCCTCGAGCCGCGCGATCGCGCTCTCGGCCATGTAGCGCGCCTGCTGCAGCGGCGTGTAGGCGCCGATCCCCGTGGCGTCGCGGTTGGTGGGGCAGCCGCCGGTGATGGTGTACAGCTCGACGCCGCGCCACCCCCACCCGTTGAGGTCGAGCCACCCCGAGGCGTTGATGTACTCGCCGGCCAGCGTCCCGGCCGAGACGACGTACTGCGCGAGCGCGCACTCGAACTGGCCGAGGGCGCTGGTGACGAGCGTGCCGGCGAGCGCCGGGTTGGCGAGGTCGTCCTCCTGGACGCTGTTGGGGTTCGTGACGTCGAGCAGGCCGCCGCAGGAGGCCTGGCCGAGCGAGAGGAGCGCGAGGGCGAGCGTGGCCCCGGCGCGGCGCGCGCGCGAGGGCGCGGTGCGGTGCGCGGTCATGGTCGTCCTCGGGTCAGTAGGTGAGGCGCACGGTGAACGTGGCCGACGCGGTGGGGGGCATCACGGTCTGGAAGCCCACCTGCGTCTGGCCGACGGCGCGCACCTCGGGGTCCCAGGTGATCATGTTGGCGATCGGCTCGCGCACCATCCCGCTGCGGGGCGTGTCCCACCCGTGCTGCGCGGTCCAGAGCATCGCGACGTTGCGCATCCCGGCGCTGATCGACGCGCGCCGCGCGCGGAGCACGCGCCGGGCGGCATCGTCGGGGAGGTCGTAGGTGGCGCTGACCTCGCGCAGGCGCAGGAAGCCGGCCTCGTACACGCCGGTGCGGTCGTTCTCGAGGATGCGGGTGGCCTGCAGGATCGGGTTGTTGCGCAGCAGCACCGCCTCCGACGTCGACTGGTTGTGCGTGGCGCGGATCTCGGTGTTGACCTGCTTGTGCCCGCCGTTCCCCTCGACGCGCCCGTAGAGGCGCAGCCGCTGGAACAGGGTGACGGTGTTGTCGACGCCGAACGTCCAGGTCGGCTGCGAGCGGCCCAGGAAGAGCTGCTTCGCCTGCGCGCAGGGGACGTCGGCGCCGCCGGGGCGCAGCCCGTCGGGGCCGGTGCCGCCGTCGCAGGTCGCGGTGAGCACGCGGCCGATGCTGTCGATCGTCGCCGAGCGGATGTTCAGCATGAACAGGTCGCCGATCGAGTAGCCGGCGCGGTTCTGCGCCTGCGTGCCGAGCGAGATGAAGGGGAGCCCGCCCATGTCGCGGATCGTGTTGCGCATCGTCGAGAACTGCGTCCCCACGCTCCACGCGAAGCGGCGCCGGCGCACCGCCTCGGCGTTCACCGACAGCTCGTTCCCCCAGGCGTCGACGCGGCCGATGTTGACGATCTGCTCCCCCACGCCGCCGGCGATGTTGGCGAACCCGGACGACGGCGGGAGCGGGCGCTCGACGATGGCGTCCTTCACCGCGCGGTCGTAGCGCGTGAACGTCACGTCGACGCGGTCGAACAGCTTGAGGTCGAAGCCGAGCTCCAACTCCTCGCCGCGCTCGGGCTTGAGCTGCGGGTTGCCGAACGCCGTCGGGATGATCGACGGCGTGTTCTGGTAGCCGACGATCGGGCTGAAGAGGCGCGCGGCGGCGAAGGTGGCCGGCTGCCGGCCGGCGGCGCCCCAGGCGCCGCGCAGGCGCAGCTCGGTCACGCCGGGGACCTTGAAGAACGGCTCCTCGTGCAGCACCCACGAGCCGCTGACCTTCGGGTAGTAGACGGCGTCGAACTCCTCGCCGAAGGCGCTGTTGGCGTCGGCGCGCAGCGCGACGGTGAGGAAGCGGCGGTTCGCCCACCCGACCTGCTGCTGCGCGTACACGCCCGCCGTCTTGTTCTCGGTGAACGTCTCGGAGGCGTCCTTCACCGTGCCGCCGGTGACGGTGGTGATCGGGATGGCCGGGAACTGCTGCCCCTGCGCGGTGATGAAGGTCGAGCGCGTGCCGTAGTACTGGAAGCCGACCGCCGGCGTGAAGAGCAGCGCCCCGCGGTTGAAGTTCGCGCTCCCGGCGTAGTCGAGCGTCAGCACGCGGCGCGCGCCGCGGTTGACGTTCCGGCTGCCGAGGCCGAGCGCGCCGTAGTAGTGGCTCGCCCCCTCGGGCTGCTGCGGGTAGAGCGTCGAGTTGACCTCCGAGTTGTAGTCCACGCCGGCGATCACGCGGTGGTTGGTCCAGGCGGCCGGCTGCCAGCGCAGCTCGGCGCTGGAGGTCGAGCGGTCGTTGTCGTAGCGGGTCTCGACGTCGCCCCACTCCTCGGGCGGGGCGCTCTGGAAGCCGCGGCGCCCGTCGGCGAGGAAGCGCGGGTTGGACCAGACCAGGTTGCTGAACGGGTCGATCGCGATCGCGCCCTGGGCGAGCCGCGTCTGGCCGGCGATGTACGACGTGCCGAGGCGCAGCTGCAGCACCTTCGAGAGCTCGGTCTCGAGGTTGGCGCGCAGCGCGTTCTGCAGGTCGGTGTTCCAGTCCACCACGCCCACGTCGTCGTTGCGCGTGCCGGAGACGTAGTAGCGCGTGCTGGCGTTCCCGCCGCGGATCCCGAGCGAGTAGTTCTGCATCGGGCCGTAGCCGAAGATCGGCCCGTTCCCGTTCTCGATCTCGTTGCGGTAGACGTTGAAGCCGAGCAGCTGGCCGGGGCGGTTCGGGTCGGGCATGAAGCGCTGGCCGACGCGCTGCTCGGGGTTCCAGAGCCAGTTGGTGCCGCCGCGGGCGCTGACGTCGAACTGCGGCGCGGCCGAGGCGCCGCGCTTGGTGATGATCTGGATGACGCCGTTGGAGGCCTCGGTGCCGTAGAGCGTCGCCGCCGCCGGCCCCTTGATGATCTCCATCGACTCGATGTCGTCGGGGTGGATGTCGTTCAGCGCGCTCACGTTGGAGCCGCCGCGCTGGCCGGGGCCGCGGTTGGCGTCGCTGTCCATGCGCACGCCGTCGATGTAGATCAGCGGCTCGTTGGAGAGCGAGAGCGAGGTGTTGCCGCGGATGCGGACGGCCGAGCCGGTGCCGACCTGCCCGGTGCCGGGGAGCATCATCACGCCCGGCGTACGCTGCCCCACGAGCTGGTTGATGTTCGCGATCGGCGCGGTGGCGAGCAGCGAGTCGGCCCGCACCGTCGCGACGGCGTTGCCGATGGTGCGCTTCTGCGCGCCGCCCGGCGTGCCGGTGACGACGACCTCGTTCAGCGTGCGCGTCATCTGCGCCAGCGCGACGTCGGCGGTGGCCGTGCCGCCGGCGGTCACCGCGACGCCGGCGCGCGTCGCCTCGGCGTACCCGATGCGGCGCACGGTGAGCGCGACCGTCCCCGCCGGGACCGCGGGGAGGAGGTAGCGCCCGTCGGCGTTGGTGAGCGTCGCGAGCGCGGTGCCGTTCACGCGCACCTGCGCGCCGTCGACGGGGGCGCCGCTCGCGGCGTCGGTGACCCGGCCGGCGACGCGCCCCGTGGCCGCGGGCGGCTGCCCGGCGGCGGGTGGCTGCTGGGCCGCGGCGGGGGGCGCGGCGGCCGCGGTGGCGAGGAAGGGGAGCGCGAGCAGGGGCGTGCATCGGATGCGCATGCGGAACACCTCGGGCGGGACGGCGGGTGTGACGACCGACTACGCGGGACGCGGCGGGCGGGTGGGAACTCCTACATTCGGGGGCGAGGGGCGTGCGCGTCGGCATACGCGCGGGCGGCGCAGATCGCTCCCTCGGCGGATTTGGGGCGCGGCCCGGGAGGCCGCAAGCGCGCCCGGCTACCATTCACGGCTCGATGACGCCCGGCCGCCCGAAACCATGACGCGCGCGTCATCCTTCCCGTCCGTCTACCGCCGTCCGCCCGCCATGCCGCTCCCGGGCCTCGCCGTCCTGCTCGCCGCCGCCGCCGCCGCCGTCGCCGTCGCGTCGTCCACCGCCGCCGCGCAGCCGCCGACCGCGGCCGCCCGGTAGGCGCGCGGCGTCAGCGCCGTACGAGCCGCGCGCGCTGCACCCCGCGCGCGCCGAAGCCTCGCACCACCGTCCCGCGCTCGGCGTCGGCGCCCGGGCCGGTGCCGCGCGAGCTGTCGGCGGGCGTCGACGGCCAGTACACGAGCTCGAACTCCAGCGTGTCGCCGCGCACCGCCTCGCGCGTAAGGAACTGGCGCCCCGCCACCTCGTAGACCGAGAGCAGCGCGCCGCCGACCAGCCGCGCCGGCAGCACGATCCCGTTGCGCTCGTCGACCGCCCACGCGCCCGCCGCCGAGTCGACCGCGCGGATCACGTAGTCCTTCACCGTCGCCGGCGCCGCGCCGGAGGCGGCGTAGGTGGTGCGCCAGGCATACGCGCCGGTCGAGTCGGGGCGGGCCGCCATCTCGCGCACCATCGGCACGCGCACGGAGGGCGCGGCCGCGCCGGCGCTCCAGAGCTCGAGCGCGCCCTCCCAGCGCCCGGCCCAGCCCGACGGAAATACGGGCGCCGCGGCGGGGGGCGCGGCAGGAGGCGGGGTCGCGCGCGGCGCGCACGCGGCGGTCGCGAGCGCGCACCCCATGCGGAGCAAGCGGCGGCGCGGAGTCGGCATGGTCGCGCGAGGATAGCGCGGAACCGACACCGCGGCAACCGCGTGTCGGCGCCGCCGATCGGCGGAAGATCCAAGGCAGCGGAGCTGCCCCGCACGCCGTCTGGTTGCAGCGCTACAACTTGCAGCGCTACAACTTGCAGCGCTACAACTTGCAGCGCTACAACTTGCAGCGCTACAACTTGCAGCGCTACAACTTGCAGCGCTACAACTTGCAGCGCTACAACTTGCAGCCGCCGGCCGATCGCCTTCCGCCGTACCGCCCCACGCCATGCCGCACCGCAGCCCGTCTCGGTCCCGCGCGCTCGCCGTCGCGTGCGCCCTCACGCTGGCCGCCGGCGGCGCGTCCGCACAGGCGCCGCCGGCGCCTCCCGACTCGGTGGCGGCGTCGTTCCTCCGCGCCGTCGCGGGGGCGCGCTGGGCCGAGGCGGCGACGTACCTCGACCGGCCGAGCGTCGAGCGGGTGCGACGCAACGCGCTGCGCGCCGCACGCTTCCGAACCGGTGACGTGTTCGAGGTCACGGCCGAGTGGCTGATGCAGCGGGAGCCCGACATGCCGCGCGAGGTTGCCGAGTACCAGGTGCGGAAGTCGCGCGAGTCACGGGCCCGCGCGTTCGACCTGCTCGCCCACGAGTTCGCGCGCGTCGCCGACACCACGGCGCTCGCCACGCTGCCGGCGGACAGCCTGGCGGCGCGCTGGATCGAGGCGCGTGACTACCGGTACCGGATGCGCCGCGCACTCTCGGAGCGAGGGTGCACCCCGCCCGATTCGGCCCTCGCCCTCATGGGGCGCTGGCAGCCACCCGTCACGCGCGTGCTCGGCAGCGTCGTGCGCGACTCGAGCGCCTACGTGCTGCACGCGACGGAGCCCGAGGTGCAGCAGCGGCGCGCGCGCGAGCTGGAGCCGCAGGTCATGCAGCTGCGCGCGGGGCCGGACGGTCGCTGGCGGATCCTGGCACGGCACGACGTGCTGTCCGGCGGGGTGATGGGCTTCTCGTTCGAGGGATGCGCGGCGGGCGGTCCGCGCCGGCGCTGACCGGCGTCACGAGCCGCGCCGCCGCCTCCGCCACCACATCAGCGCCCCCGTCACCCACAGCCCCGCCGGCGCCAGCCCGCCCGCGAACGCCAGCACCCGCGTCGGCAGCCCGCCCACCTCGCCATAGTGCACGGGCGGCAGCCAGACGTTGGTGACGCGCGTGCCGAGCGGCGCCCGCGCCGGGTCGTAGACGCGCAGCGGCGCCCCCGTGTACCGGTCCAGCCAGACCATCGGCCGGTACTCGCCGCCGGCGGCGACGCGCGGATTCCGGATCCACGACAGGTAGAGCACCCCCGCCGTGTCGGCCGTCATCCACAGGTTGCGGCGCGCGTGTCCGGGGAAGAGCGTGTCGGTCGCGGCCAGCACCTCCGCCAGCGACAGCGGGCGCGCCCCCGGACTCCACGCCGAGCGCGGCTCCTCGGCCGGCGTCGCGGGGAACGCCGCGTCGCGCGGCGAGCCGGTGACCGCGTCGACCAGGCGCTGGCTCGCGTCGGGGAAGCTCCAGTAGGCGCCGGTGAGCGCGAGCACCACCATCACCGCGGCCGCGTACGCGCCGCCGACGTTGTGCAGGTCGTACAGGCGCCGCCGCCAGGTCGCGCCGCGCCACCGCACCGTCACCGCCCGCCGCACCGCGGCGCGCCGCCGCGGCCACCAGAGGAAGAGCCCCGACGACACGAGCGCCAGCGCGAGCAGCAGCGACGCGCCGCCGGTGATCAGGTAGCCCGCCTCGCCGAGCGTGAGGCTGGTGTGCGCCTCCAGCACCCACGCGAAGAAGTGGACCGCGGGGAGTGACCGGTCGGTGGCGAGCACCGCGCCGGTGCGCGGGTCGGCGAAGACCCACGCGTCGCGCCCGAACAGCTTGATCCACCAGACGTCGCGCCCGCGCAACGGCCATTGGAGGCTCTCGATGCGCGCGCCGGTGCCCGCCTCGACCCGCCGCACGAGCTCCGCGTCGGACAGGCGCGGCGCGTCGGCGGGGACGCGCCAGACGTCGGCGTGCAGCGCCGCCGTGACCTCGGGGGCGAAGACGTAGAGCGAGCCGGTGACGCCGACGACGCTCACCACCAGCCCCGCCGTCAGCCCCACCCACAGGTGCAGCTGCACCACCAGGCGGCGCAGCGCGGCGCGGCGGCGGGCCGACGTCGGCGCGCGTGCGGCGGGCGCCGGCGGCGCGGACGCGTGCGGCGCGCGGGCGGGGCGCGACGGGGGAACGGCGACCGCCACCGCCCGCTCAGAACGTCGTCGCGAGCGACAGCACCGCGCGCCGCACCCAGAGCGGCTCGTAGACGCCGAAGCTCGACGTGTAGCCCACCGCGTCGAAGACGTTGCTCACGTTGAGACGCGTGCGCACCGCGCCGAAGCGGTAGCCCACCGCCACGTCCACGCTCTGGAAGCCGTCGACCAGCCCCGCCGGGTCGTTGCCCGTCGTCTGGTAGAAGCGCCCGCGGTGGAAGGCGCCCGCGCCGAGCTCCAGCCCCGCCAGCGGCGCCCACGGGCCGCGCGCGACGCGTTCGGGGACGGTGTAGTTGAGCCAGAGGTTCGCGACCGTGCGCGCGTTCCCCTCCAGCCGGTTCCCCGCCGCGTACGCCGGATCCTCGACCACGCGCGCGTCGACCAGCGAGGCGCTCGCATTCACCGTCAGCGCGTCGGCGAGTCGCCCGTTGAGGTCGAGCTCCACCCCGCGGCTGCGGTGCGTCCCCCCCTGGTAGGTCGCGTACCGCCCCGCCGAGTCGAAGGCGACGATCGGGAAGCTCGGGCGCGTCTCGGCGTCGACCCAGCCGTAGATCCCCTGCTTCGTGATCCGGAACGCCGAGAGCGTGACGCCCAGCCGGTCGCCGAGCAGGCTCGCCTTGGCGCCCGCCTCGAGCTGGTCGGCCTCGGTGGGGCCGATGAAGATCGTCGGGTCGATCCAGTCCTGCCCGTTCATCTCGTACGACTCGGCGTACGAGCCGTAGAGCGAGAGCCAGGGGCGCGGCTTGACGACGAGCCCCGCGCGCGGGCTCACCACGCGGTCGACGTTGTCGCGGTAGCCGGCGGGGGTGACGTCGGGCGTGTCGTACTTGTTGCCGGTGCCCGTGACGTTGTAGCGCGCGCCGAGGAGGAGCTGCACGCGGTCGTCGAGCAGGCCGACCTGGTCCTGCACGTAGACGCCGGCGCGCTCGTAGAAGAAGCGGCTCGGGCTCCAGTCGAGGGGCGCCTCGCCGAGCGACGCCTCGCCGTAGCGCGGCGCGTCGAGCGAGATCGGGCGGTCGAGCGGGGCGTCGATCCCGTTGGTGAAGCGGCTGGCGTTGAACATGTAGTCGGCGCCGACGACCAGCCGGTGGCGGAGCGGCCCGGTGGCCACGTCGCCGATCAGGTCCGCGCTCGTGCCGCCGCCGCGGAACCACTGGCGGTACGAGTACTGGCTGCGCGGCACCGCGCCCGCGGCGTCGGCGCGCGTCGCCTCGAGGTAGATGTTGTTCGGGACGCGGAAGGTGTCCGAGTAGTAGGCGACGTGCTGCAGCTTCCACGTCGGGCGCACGCTGTACCCGAGCGTCGAGTAGAGCCCGAGGTCGCGGAAGGCGTAGCGCGCGTCGGGCTCGCCGAGGAAGCGGCTCACCGGCACGCGCGCGAGCCCCGCGAAGGTGCCGTCGGGGGAGATGATCCCCGGGTCGCCCACGCGGTCGTCGCGCTTGTACGCCGCCTCGACCGTCCACGAGAGGCGCGGAGTCGGGCGCCAGGCGAGCGTCGGCGCGAGCATCACCGCCTCGCTGGTGACCTGGTCGCGGAAGCTCCCCGACCGCTCGTACGTCGCGTTGAGGCGGCCGAGCAGCGAGCCGTCGGCGGTGAGCGGCTGGTTGACGTCGACCGTCGGGCGCACGAGGCCGTACTGGCCGAGCTTCATCTCGACGCGGCGGAAGGCGTCGGCCTGCGGCTGCTTGGTGACGAAGTTCATGATCCCGCCGGGCGCGACGTCGCCGTACTGGATGGACGCGGGCCCCTTGAGCACCTCCACCTGCTCGACGTTGTCGGCGAAGTGGTGGCCCATGTTCCAGACCATCATGCCGTTGCGGCGGAAGTTGCTCCAGTTGTTCATGGAGAAGCCGCGGCTGTTGTAGTACACGTAGCCGCCGTTGTACGTCCCCGTCGGCGTGACCCCGCTGACGTTGCGCACGACGTCGCGCAGGTCGATCGCCTGCTGCTGCTGCATCAGCTCCGTGCCGACGATCTGCACGCTCATCGGCAGGTCCTCGAGCGGGACGGGCGTCTTGGTCACCGTCGAGGTGCGCCGCTTCTGCCCGACCACGCGCACCCCGGTCAGCGTCGTCGAGCGCGCGGCGGGGCGCGGTTTCGCGCTGTCGCCGGCGGCGGGGGCCGGGGTCGCCGGCTCCTGGGCGGCGAGGGGCGCGGCGGCGAGGCAGGCGAGTGCGCAGGCGGCGCGAAGGCGGCGCGGGTCGGTCACGGGCGGCGGCAGCGTTGGGGGAAACGGCGAGCGCCGCGAGGTTATCGTGAAATCCCGAGTGTGTCAATCGGGATTCAGAACTCTTTACGCGGCGGCCGGTTGGCCTCGCCGGGCGGGCTCGGTAGCGTTCGACGGGTCCCCCGCCACCCCGTCCCGTGCCGCGCCCAGACCTGGCCGCCCTCCTCCACGCCGTCGGCTTCGTGACCGGCCTCGCGCTCTACGCGATGCTCGGCGTCATGGTGCTGCGCGCCGAGGGGGGCCGCGGCCCGGGGGGCACGCCGGCGCGCGGGCGCGACCGGATCGCCCTCGCCACTGCGGCGCTCGGCTTCCTCTGGAACGTCGGCGCGCTGCTCGCCTACGGCGCGCCGGGGCTGCTCGGCGCGGGCGCCGCGGGCGGGGCGTTCGAGTGGATCGGCGCGCTCGCCTTCGCCGCGCTCGGCGTGCTGCCGGCGGTGGTCGTGCACGCGGCGCTGCAGGACGCCCCGGGGCGCGGGCGCGCCGCGCTCACCGGCGGCGCGTACGCGCTCAGCGCCGCCGCCGCCGCGCTGCAACTCGCGGGGGCCGCCGGCGGCGCGGTGCCGTCGCGCGGCGCGCTGCAGATGCTGTCGGTCGGGTACGCGGCGGTGCTGGCGCTGCTCGCCGTGCGGCTGCGGCGGCAGGCCGGCGGGCGCGGGCCGCTCGCCGCGGCGGCGCTGGCCGCGTTCGCGGTGATGGCGCTGCACCTCGGCCACCACGGCGAGGCGCGCGAGTCGCTGCTCGCCGAGGTGCTCGGCGACCACGCGTCGATCGCGCTGGCGCTGGTCATCCTGTACCAGGACTTCCGCTTCGCGCTGGCCGACCTGTTCCTCAAGCGCGTGCTCTCGGCGGTCGTGCTGGTGGGGGCGGCGCTGGCGGCGTACCTCGCGGTGGCGCCCTTCGTGGCGGCGCGGCTGGCGCGCGACCCGGCCGACCCGGGCGCCGTGGCGGCGCTGCTCGCGCTCTGGGTGGCGACGGCGGTCGCGTACCCCGCGGTGCGCCGCGCCGCGCACGTCGTCGTCGACCGCGTCGTGCTGCGCCGCCCCGACTACGGCCTGCTGAGGCGCGAGCTGCCGGCGCGCCTCGCCGCGCTCGACACGCCCGAGGCGGTGCTCGACGCCACCTGCGCCGAGCTGGCGCCCGCGCTCGCGGCCGACCGCGTGACGTGGGCGGAGGGCGACCCCGCGGGCGCGTCCGGCGGCGCGGCGTGGACGGACGCGCGTCACCGCTCGGTCGCGGTTCCCGTCCCCACGGCCGACGCGCCGACGTACGTACTCGTGGCGGGCGCGCTGCGCGGCGGGCGCCGCCTGCTGTCCGACGACCTGGCGCTGCTCGAGGCGGCGGCGCTGGCGGCGGCGCGCCGCATCGACGCGCTGCGCGTGGCGCGCGAGCGGTGGGACCGCGAGCGGCGCGAGCGCGAGGCGCGCCAGCTGGCCACCGAGGCCGAGCTGCGGGCGCTGCGCGCGCAGCTCAACCCGCACTTCCTCTTCAACGCGCTCACGACCGTCGGCCACCTGATGCGCGAGGCGCCCGACCGCGCGCTGGCCACGCTGCTCCGCCTCACCGGGCTGCTGCGCGCCGTGCTGCGCCCCGCGGTCGGGGAGATGGTGCCGCTCGGGGAGGAGATGGAGATCGTCGAGGCGTACCTCGCCATCGAGCAGGCGCGCTTCGAGGAGCGGCTGCGCGTGCGCGTGGAGGTCCCCGAGGCGCTGCGTGCGCTGCGCGTGCCGGCGCTCCTGCTGCAGCCGCTGGTCGAGAACGCGGTAAAGCACGGGGTCACGCCGCTGCGCGCGGGCGGCGAGGTGCGCGTGTGCGGACGGCTCGCGCCGGCGCCGGAGGGGGCGGGGGAGCGTCTGCACCTCACGGTCGCCGACACGGGTGCCGGCGTGGCGGGGGGGGAGCTGGCGCGGCGGCGCGCGCGCGGGCTCGGCCTCGCGAGCGTGGAGCAGCGCGTGGAGCGTCACTTCGGCGCGAACGCGGCGGTGGCGTTCCGCAGCGCGCCGGGGGAGGGGACGACGGTCGAGCTCTGGCTCCCCGTACTCGAGCCGGCGGCCGACGCGCGGCGCGCACCGCGCCCGCTGGCGGCGGCGTCGTGAGTCGCCGAGTGAGGCGCGCGTGAGCGCGCGCGAGGTGGAGACGCGGCTGCGCGTGGTGGTGGCCGACGACGAGCGGCCGGCGCGGGCGTTCCTGGTGTCGCTGCTGCGCGGCTGCCCCGACGTGGAGGTCGTCGGGGAGGCGGCCGACGGCGCCGCGGCGGTGGCGCTGATCGAGCGCGCGCGCCCCGACCTGGCGCTGCTCGACCTGCAGATGCCCGAGCTCGACGGGCTCGGCGTGGTGCGCCTGCTGCGCCGCGACGCGCTCCCGCTGGTGGCGTTCGTGACCGCGTACGACGCGCACGCGGTGCGGGCCTTCGAGCTGAACGCGGTCGACTACCTGCTCAAGCCCGTCGACGCGCCGCGGCTGCGGCAGACGCTCGCGCGCGCCCACGACCGCCTGGAGCGCGCCGACTGGCGCTCGACGCGCGCCGAGGAGGCGCAGCGCCTGGCGCGCGCGGCGGCCGCCGCGGGCGCCGCGGAGCGGCCGCCGTCGCTCCTGCGGCGCATCCCGGTGCGGCGGCGCGACGACGTGGTGCTCCTGCCGGTCGAGCAGGTGGTGGCGGTGGTGGCCGACGCCGAGCTGCTGCACCTGCACACCGCGGGCGGGGAGCGGCACACGATCACGTACCGGCTCAAGGACCTGGAGGCGCGGCTCGACCCGGCGGAGTACGTGCGGCTCTCGCGCGGCACGCTGGCGCGCGTCGACGCGATCCAGCGGGTGAGCCCGATGCCGGGCGGGACCTACCTGGTGACGCTGCGCACCGGGCAGCAGCACGCCGTCAGCCGCATCCGCTCGCGCGTGGTGCGCGAGCAGCTGCTCCGGCTCTGATGCGCGGCCCGTTGACCGGGGTGCGCCGGGCCGTTACCTCTCCGCCCGTGCCGACGCCCGCCCTGGCCGCCCGCCGCTATTACTGGTATCCCGCGACCCGTCCCACGGGCCGCGGGCGGCGGCGCATGCGCGGGTAGCTCCCGGCGCGCGTCGTTCGGCCCCGCAGGCGGTCCGTGGATCACTCCACGGGCCGCCTTTTCGCGTTCCCCCCCCTTCCCGCAGCCGCCATGTCGAGCACCGCCACCCCGACCGCCCCCAGCCCGCTTCCCGCCGACCTGCCGCGCGCGGCGCAGCGGTGGGACGCCTACACCGACGAGGACCACGCCGTGTGGGCGCTGCTCCACGCGCGGCGCATGGCGACGCTGCGCGGGACGGGGAGCCGCGTCTTCCTCGACGGGGCCGACGCGATCGGCCTCCGCGCCGACCGCGTCCCCGACCTCGCGGAGGTGAACGCGCGGCTGCGCGCGGCCACCGGCTGGTCCGCGCTGCCGGTGGCGGGGTTCGTCCCGGCGCGCACCTTCTTCGCCTGCCTCGCGGCGCGCCGCTTCCCGACGACGGTCGCCGTGCGGCCGCGCGCGCAGCTCGACTACCTGCCGGAGCCGGACGTCTTCCACGACGTGTTCGGCCACGTGCCGCTGCACGCGGACCCGGTGTTCGCCGACTTCCTGCAGCGGTTCGGGGCGCTCGCCGCGGCGGCGGAGACCGAAGAGGACACGGCGCGCATGGCGCGGCTGTTCTGGTTCACCGTGGAGTTCGGGCTCGTCCGCGAGGCGGGGCGGGTGAAGGTCTACGGCAGCGGGCTGATCTCGTCGCACGACGACGCGGCCAACGCGCTCGGCCCCGCGTGCGAGCGGCGCCCGTTCTCGCTCGACGCGGTGTTCGCGCAGCCGTTCGCGATCGACCGGCTGCAGGACGTGCTGTTCGTGATCGACTCGTTCGACCAGCTCTTCGCCGCGGTGGAGGAGGCGCGCGGGCGGCTCGGGCTCGGGTGACGGCGGGGGCGGTGGCGGCTCGCGCGCGACCGGTCGGGGGCCTCACGGCGCCGCGCCGCGGGTCACCGGGAGCTGCGTGCGCAGGCTCCAGTCGGTGAACGACCCGTCGTACAGCTTCACGTCGTAGCCCAGGTAGCGCGCGACGAAGTATCCGAAGCTCGACAGCACGCCGCTGCCGCAATAGGTGACGACGTCGACCCCGGCCGCGGCACCCGCACCCTCGAGCAGCGCGCGGAGCGCCGCCTCCGGCTTCAGGCGCTCGTCGGTGTCGCTCACCAGGAAGGTGCGCCAGAAGACGTTCCGCGCCCCCGGGATGTGCCCCGGCCGCTGGACCAGCGCGCTGCCGGCGACCTCACCGGTGTACTCGGCGGTCGGGCGCACGTCGACGAGCGCGACGCCGGGACGGCCGAGGCGCGCCGCGACCCAGTCCGCGTCGACGAGCCGCGCCGACTGCACGCGGGGCGTGAAGCTGCCGCGCGCCACGCTCGGGGTGGTCGTCTCCGTCGGCCGGCCGTCGGCCCTCCACCCGGCGAGCCCGCCGTCGAGCATCGAGACGCGCGCGTGTCCCAGGTAGTCGAGCGTGAAGAACGCGCGCGCCGCCGCGGTCGGCCCGCCGCCCGCGAGCACCACGTGCGCCCCGTCGGAGACGCCGGCCGCCTCGAACAGCGCGTCGAGCGTCGCCACGTCGGGGAGCTCGGCGGGCAGCCCGTTGCGATCGACGGCAAGCGCGCTCGAGAGGACGAGCCGCGCCCCGGGCACGTGCCCCGCCCGGTAGTTGGCCTCGGTCCCGACGTGCAGCACGACGACCGAAGGGTCGGTGAGTCGCGACGAGAGCCAGCTCGCCGAGACGAGCAGGTCGGGCTGGACCACCGCGACGGGCGGGCTGACGGGGTCGTCGTCGCAGGCGACGAGTGTCATGCAGGCGCCGAAGGCGATTCCCGCCAGGAGACGCGGCGGGAACGGGATGCGGCGGGCGGCCCGCGCAGGGGCCTCGAACGTCGGTGACATGCTGCACCTCTGGTGGAGTGCCGGGAGGGCCGGAGATCGCGCGGGCCACCCGAGGCGCGTCCGTCGACGCCCTCGGCCTGCCGTGGCCCGCGACGACCCCGGCACGTCCGACCCGCGACGGTCACCGCGACCGTCTTGTTCCGGACCGGACGAGGGGCGATGATAGGGCGGCCCTCCCGACTCGCTCCCGACTGCGTCCCGACTGACCGATCCGCGGACGCGCGCAGGCGACGGGACGGGCCGCGGAGCGTCCGAGGTGCGCCAGCCGATGCCGTCGACCCACCGTCTGCGACTGCTGGGGGGCGCGTCGGTCGAGACCGACGCCGGCCCGGTCACGGGCCCGATCGCGCAGCGCCGCCGGCTGGCGCTCCTCGCGCTCCTCGCCGCGAGTCCGGGGGGCGCGATGAGCCGCGACCGGCTCGCCGCCTACCTGTTCCCCGACGCCGACACGGCGCGGGCGCACGGCGCGCTCTCCGACGCGCTGCACGCGGTGCGGCGCGCGCTCGGCCGCGAGGCGATCCAGGCCGTCGGCGACGAGCTCCGCCTCGATTCGACGCTGGTGCCGAGCGACGTCGCCGAGTTCGAGCGGGCGGCCGCGGCGGGGGAGCACGAGCGCGCGGCCGGACTCTACGGGGGCGCGTTCCTCGACGGCTTCTCCGTCCCCGACGCAGGCGAGTTCGAGCGATGGATGGAGGACGCACGCCAACGGCTGGCGCAGCAGTACGCCCGGGCGCTCGAGGCCGCGGCGGAAGCACGCGAGACCCGCGGCGACGCGGCGGGGTCGGTGGAGTGGTGGCAGCGGTTCGCGCAGCACGACCCGTACAGCTCGCGCGTCGCCGTGCGACTCTGTCGCGCGCTGGAGGCCCGCGGCGACCCGGCGGGCGCGCTGCGCCATGCGCGGTTGCACGCGGCGCGCCTGCGCGAGGAGCTGGGCGTCGAGCCGGGCCCCGACGTCGTCGCGCTCGTCGAGCGCGTGCGCAGGGGCGCGGACGCCGACCGGACGCGGGTGCCCGACGCCTCCTCGGCCGTTCCCGAAATGGTCGCCGCGCCCGCCACGCCGGACGCGCCCGCCGGAGCACCGCCGCCCGGGCCGCGTCCGCAGCGCCGCGCCGTGTGGGCGACGGGAGTCGGCGCGGCGCTCGCCGCCGGCGTCCTGATGGCCGCGCTGGCCGACGGCAGGCGACCGCGCGCGATGGCGCCGCCGCCCGCGCCGCCCGCACCGCCTGCCGTACCGGCGCCGCGCTCGGTGGCCGTGCTCCGCTTCCGCAACATCGGCGACGCCCGCGAGGACCGGTACTTCGCCGACGGGATGAGCGAGGAGATCATCCAGACGCTCGCGCGGCTCGACGGCGTGCACGTCGCCTCGCGCGGCTCCAGCTTCGCCCTCTCCACCGACACGCTGACCGCGCGCGACGTCGGGCGCCGCCTCGGCGTCGAGACGCTCGTCGAGGGAGGCGTGCGCCGCGCCGGCGCGCGGCTGCGCGTCTCGGTCCGCCTCGTCGACGCGGCGGACGGGTACACGCGCTGGTCGGAGACGTTCGACCGGCCGGCGGCCGACGTGTTCGCGGTGCAGGAGGCGATCGCGCGCGCCATCGCCGGCGCGCTCCGCGTGCGGCTCGCCGACGGCCGGTCGCTGATCGCGCCGCACCGGACGACCGACCCGCAGACCTACGACCACTACCTGCGCGGGCGCTACCTGTGGTGGAACGCGCCGTCGGAGGAGGGCGCGCGCGAGAGCGTGCGGGAGTTCGACCGGGCGCTCGCGCGCGACTCGGCCTTCGCGCCCGCCTGGGTGGGACTCGCGGACGCGTACTTCCGGCTCACGGCCTACCACGACGTCGCGCCCGGCGCGGCGACGGCCCCGGCGCGCTCGGCGCTGCGGCGCGCCCTCGCGCTCGACTCCACGCTGGCCGACGTGCACGCGGGGCTCGGCTACCTGCACACCTTCCACGACCTCGACTGGCCGGCCGCCGAGTCGCACTTCCGGCGCGCGCTGGCGCTCGACCCGCGCCACGGCCGCGCGCACCTCTACTACGCGTGGATGCTCGCCGCCCGCGGCCGGCACGCCGAGGCGCTCGGCGCGATCCTCCGCGCCCGGTCGCTCGACCCGCTCGACCCGCGGATCGCGGTCCGGGCGGGGACGATGCGCTACCTGGCGGGCGACTTCGCCGGCGCGGCGGAGGAGTGCCGGCGCGTGGCGGAGCAGAACCGCGACTTCCCGCTCGCCCACCGGCAGCTCGGCGAGGCGCTGGCGCAGCAGCCGGGGCGGGCCGAGGCCGGCGTGGCGGCGCTGCGCCGGGCGGCGGCGCTCTGGCCCACCACGGAGACGCGCGCGCGCCTGGCGTACGGGCTGGCGCGCGCAGGCGCCGCCGCCGAGGCGCGGCGCCTGCTGGCGGCGCTCGAGCGCGGGGCCGCGCAGGCGTACGTGTCGCCGTACGAGCGCGCCCGCGTCCACGTGGGGCTCGGCGAGCCCGATCGGGCGCTGGCGCTGCTCGAGCGGGCGTACGACGCGGGGACGTCGGCGCTCGTGCTGGTCGCCGTGGACCCGGCCTTCGCGCCGCTGCGCGCGGAGCCGCGGTTCCGCGCGCTCCTCACGCGCCTCGGTCTCGCGTCGTAGGCGCGCGTGGGCCCGGCGGCGCGGCAGGCCGAGTCAGAATAGCGGACGGAAGCCGTAGCGCGCTGCCCACATCAGCAAGCGCTCCATATCGTCGTCGAGTCGCTCGACCTGTGTGACGGTGAGCGCATCCCGCGCCCGGTCGAAGAGCGCGACGGCGTGGCCAGCCGGATCGTGGCGCGCGTGGTACACGAGACCGTCGAGCCGTTCGGGGTGGCGCCAGACCACACGCGCGACGCATTGCGGCAGCGCGTAGTCTCGCGTTGTCGTGACTCCCGCGTCGAGGTGCGCGCGCGCGAGGCCCGGGCCGCGGAGGTCGGCGAGCCGCAGTGGCGCCGTCACCCGTGCGGTGGCGAGTCGCCGTGCGTCTCGGTCGGCGCGGTCGACGTCCTTTCGTCCGGCGCGCCCGGAACGGCGCAGGAACGTCTCGACGAATGCCGCCTCGGGTGTGGTCGCGAGGTAACACACGTCGAAGCGCCCCGCATCGCGCGCCGCCCGCTCGGCAAGCGCCGGCGCCTCGGGGTGCGTCGAGCCGGGGCCGGGATCGTCGAAGCGCCATGCGGGCGGCTTCCCGGCTCCGGGGCCGAACCAGAGCGGACTCACGTCCGGGACGCCCGGCAGCGAGACGGGATACAAGCGGTACCAGACCGTCCCGACCGCGACGTCGGCGATCAGGTAGTCGGGTTCCGCGGCGTCGGTCGAGCGAGGCTTCGCCACCGGGTGCTCATCTCAAGCGCCCATCGTCCCGACCTGGCGGAGCGCCGCGACGGCTGCGGGAACGGCCGCCTCACCCTGCTCCCGCAGGAGCGCGAGAATGGACCGCCCCCCCAACTCCGGGTCTGGTGCCAGCAGCTCGCTCAGCTGCGTCCACGGGCCGACCACGTGGCTCGTCTGGAACGCGCGGAGCACGGGTACGAGCCCGGGCAGCGGGTGCCCGTCGGCCCCGAACTGTGCGGCCGGGTAGAGCCAATCGTTCGTCGTCGCGCCTTCGGGGGTCGTCGCGGTCGCTTCCGTCGGCGTTCCTGACGTCGCCGCGAGCGCGCTCGCCACCGCGGATGCCGGGACGGCGAGAAGCCGCTGCTCGGCGCGCGCGCGCTCGACCGCCTGCCGCGTGATGCCACGCACGTGCGCGACCTGCGCGGCGGTGAGTCCGCCGCCGGCCTCCTCGAGCAGCTCGCGCTTGCGACGGGCGCTCTCCAGCCACGCGCGCACGAGCGGCGTGGCGGCGGCGCGTGCGCTCAGATCCGTTGCGACCGTCGCGGCGAGGGCGGCGGCGGCGACCGTGGGGTCGCTCGCACTGAGCGCGCCGGCGAGCGCCTCCACGGGGAGCCGGTGGACGACCGGCGCGAACGCGCGGACCAGCAGCGCCAGGGCCGCGCTCTCCAGCGCGAGACGCTCGGCGGCGGCCGGATACTCGCTGACGGTCCGAGCCCGGCCGCGACCAGAGTGTGGGCGGGGCTCGGACACCCTGCCGTGTTCAGGCCGCGCCGCCTCCGCGTTGGAGGCGCCGGCCGGTCGGGCGCCGCTGCGCTGCTGTGCGACTACGTGCCCGAGGGCGAGCGCGAGGGGATCGTCGAGCGGTGCGGCCATCAGCTCTCCCGGGTTGCCTCGTTCTCACGATACGGCACCCGGCGGTTTGATGCAACGCCCGACCAACTGCCCTCGTCAGTTCCGCCGCGCCGTCGTCGCCGTCCCCGCCCGCTCGCGCACCCGCGCCTCCACCCACCGCGCCATCCCGGCGTGCGGCAGCAGCGCGTCGCCGCGGTACACCACCGGCAGCCCCGCCAGGTCGCGCGGGAACTTCTCGCGGCTCACCTGCCCGGTCGACACGAGGATCGGCACCACGACCACGTCCTGCCCGGTGAGCTCGCGCTGCAGCAGGATCAGCTCGCGCGCCCGCGTCACCGCCTCCGCCCGCACGTGCGCCGGCGCGTCGTCGCGCACCAGCTCCACCAGCACGCTGCGGAAGCCCGTCGCCGCGCGCACGCTGTCGGCGACGCGGCGCAGGTTCGCCATCCACGTCGCGTAGTCCTCGGCGGAGTTCGGGCCGTGGCCGAGCAGGAAGAGCGCGCGCGACGTTCGCGCCCGGGCGTCGGGGACGATCTCGGTCGCGCGGGCGGCCAGCACGCGCGCCGCGTCGGGCGAGTCGTCGACGGCGCGCGTCAGCCGCAGCGGGACCTTCGCGTCGGCGCGCGTGATCCCGGCCATGTGCAGGTGGTGCGTCATCACCTCGCCGAGCGAATCCGTCTCGCCGGCCAGGTAGCGGATCTGCTGGTAGTGCTCGGAGTGGCTGGAGACGAGCAGCGGGACGACCACCACCTCGGTGGCGCCGCGCTCGACCAGGCGGCGCACGGCGTCCTGGAAGCGGTGCTCCTTCGCGCCCGACCCCATGAGGAAGCTCACCTCGACCGGGCCGCCGGTGCGCACCTGGGCGGCCATCGCCTTCACTTGGTCGTCCCACCGCGGGCCGCCGCCGTGCGCGACGACGACCGTGCCGACGACCGTGCCGACGACCGGGCCGGCGGGCGACTGCGCGAACAGCGGCGTGGCGAGTGCGACGCACGCGGCGGCGGCGGCGGCGCGGAACGAACGGAGAATCGTCATCGACATGCGAGATCCCACGGGATGGAAGGAGAAGCGGGCGACGGCCGGCCGCGCGCTCACGGCGCCGTCCGGGCGGGCGAGCGGAAGGACCAGGCGAGCGAGGTGTAGAGCTGCCGCGCGACCGCGCCCTCCCACAGCGCCGGCCGCCGGTCGAACAGGTTGTCGGCGCCGAGCACCAGCTCGAGCCCCGTCGGGCCGGCCGTCAGCCGGCGGGCGAGGCGCACGTCGACGCGGAAGAAGGGGTCGCGCGTGCCGACGATCCGCCCGTCGGCGTCGCGCGTCATCGGCGTGGCGCCGGTGTAGACGCCGGTCACCGCGCCGCGCACCGCCAGCGGGAGTGCGCCGGCGAGCTGCACGCGCCCCGAGTGCGTCGGCCGCCCGAGCAGCGCGCGCCCGGTGGCGCGGTCCTCGGCGTCCAGGTACGCGTACGCCGCCTCGGCGCGCAGCGCCCCCGCCGTGACCCCGGTCTCCAGCTCCGCGCCCCGCGTGCGCCCCTGCTCGACGTTCGCGTACTCGTAGCGCACCACCGAGCCGGCCGGCGCGGCGGCGCGCGTCTCGATGAAGTCGCGCAGCGTGTTGTGGAAGAGCTGCGCGCGCGCGTACGCGCGCCCGGCGCTCCACTCCGCGCCCGCGGTCAGGTTGTCCGAGTGCTCGGGGCGCAGCGCCGGGTTGCCGTAGACGGCGTAGCCCGCGTTGTCGTTGGTGAACTGGAGGTACAGCTCCTTGAAGTCGGGCGCGCGGAAGCCGCGCCCCGCCGACAGGCGCAGCGTGAGCGGCGCCGCGGCGCGCCAGCGCGCGGCCACGCGCGGGGTGAGCGCCGTCCCCCACTGCTCGTTCCAGGTGAGGCGCGCGCCGGGGACGACGCTCCACGCGCCCCCGCCCAGCTCGACCTGCGCGAACGGCTCCGCCGAGCGCAGCGTGCGGCGGCCGGCGCCGTCGTCGGTGCGGATGCGGCCGTCGGTGGAGCGGATGAACTCCTGCCGCGCCTCGACGCCGCCGTCGACCGCCAGCCCGGCGACGCGCCCCGCGTACAGCAGCTCGGCTTCGGCCAGACGCTGCACCTGCCGGTCGCCGCTCCCGGCCACCGGCGAGGGCGTGAGGCTGCGCCGCGCCAGATGGTCGAACTGCGACACGTACAGCGTCGGCGTCAGCCGGTGCGTGCCGCCGAGCGGGAGGCCCGCGCTCAGGCGCGCGCCGAGCTGGCGGTTGTCGGCGAAGTCGAACAACCCGGCCGACGCCCAGCGCTGCCGCTCGTCGAGCAGGAGCGCGCTCGCCTCGACCCAGGGGGTGCCGCCGGCGGGCGCGCCGCCGGCGGAGGCGTCGGCCGCGCGCGGCGCCCAGCGCGCCTTGAGCGACGCGTTGGCGCGGTCGGCGAGCGCGCCCGCCTCCTCGGCGCGCCCGGGCGCGCGGTGCACCGCGCGCATCCCGGCGTCGACGACGGCGCTCAGCGCGCCGCGGGCGGCGGTCGCCTGCAGCACGCCGTCGCGCCGGCCGGCGGTGCCGCCGAACGCGGTCACCGTCCCCGTCCACGCCTCGGCGTCGGCGGCGCGGGTCACGATGTTCACGACGCCGCCCATCGCCTCCGAGCCGTAGAGCGTGCTCTGGGGGCCCTTCACGACCTCCACGCGCTCGACCATGCCGGTCGGGACGCGCGACAGGTCGAAGGTCCCGGAGAGGCGCCCGACGATCGGCTGCCCGTCGATCAGGATCAGCACCCGCTCGGCGCCGATCCCCTGCAGCATCACGCCGGCGCCCGACGGGTGCCCGCCCTGGAGCTGCACCCCCGTCTGCTCGGTGAGCACGGCGGCGAGGTCGGTGGCGCCCGTCTGCTCGATCTCGCGGCGCCCCACGACCTCGGTGGTGACCACCGCGTCGCCCAGCCGCTGCGCGCGGCGGGCGGCGGTGACGACCACCTGGTCGAGCGAGAGCGCGGCCGCGGTGAGGCGCACGGTGAGCGTGTCGGCGCCGGCGGCCGGCAGCGTGCCGGCGCGCGGCGCGAAGCCGACGGCCCGCGCGACGTAGCGCGCGCCGGCCGGGGCGCGCAGCCGCGCCACCCCGTCGGCGTCGGTGCGCAGCACGCGGGCGTCGCGCCCGTCGACGCGCAGCTCGGCGCCGGGCACCGGGGCGCCCTGCGCGTCGACCACCCGCACCGCCCGCGCGACCGGCGTCGAGTCGGCGGCGGGACGCTGCGCCCCCGCCGCGGCGGGGGCGAGCAGCGCCAGCGCCGCCAGCGGGCCGGCGCGCGTCGGCGAGAGTCGCGGCGCGCGCACGTCAGCCCGCGAGCTGCGCGTAGCGCACCGTGATGCGGCGCGTCTCGCCGGCCGGCCCGTAGTAGCCGACCACCTGGAGCTTGTAGACCGCGCTGCCGCGCCGCACCAGGTAGACGTCGAACGTCGGCGTGATGCGGTGGTCGGCGCGCAGGTTGTACTTGTACCAGGGCTGCTGGCCGAAGACGCCGGCGTAGGTGTCGGTGCGGTAGGCGTTGGCGGCGCCGGCGAAGGCGTTGCCGACGTCGGCGAAGGCCTGCGTGGCGGGCGTCGCCGCCCCCTTGCCGGCGCCGCTGGCGCCGCCGTTGACGCGCATCGTCCACCCGTCGAGCTGCAGGTCCCAGGCGGTGGCGCTCGTCGTCGCGGCACCGCCCAACAGATCGACGCGCGCCCCGCCGGTGGCCGGGACGTCGACGGCCAGCGTGCGCACGGCGCTCAGCGGGGCGGTGGCCGTGGGCTGCGCCGCGTACTCGAGCGTCACCCGCCCGGCGGCGGCGGCGGTGGGGTTCTGCAGCGAGACCACGCGCAGCTTCGCGTAGCCGGTCGAATCGCGCAGCCGCACCAGCCACGCCTTGTCGCTGGCCGCGCGCGCGGCGGTCCCCGTCCCGGTGGTCCACCCGGCGATGGCCGGGGTGAGCTGGTCGGCCACGAACTGCGTCGCCGCCGGCACCGAGGCCGCCGTCACGGCGTCGAAGTCGGCCCGCTCGCTCTCGACGGTGAACGCCAGGAGCTGCTCGGTGCTCGGGTTGGCGGCCGCGTTCTGGCAGACGCAGTAGCCGGTGACCCCGCCGGGCCCCGCCTGCCCGCCGTTGAGCATCACGCTGGTCGCGTTGAAGGCCACGTCCCACCCGGCCGACGTGAGCGGGTCGGCGGGGGTGACGGCGCCCCCCTGCGCGAGCGACAGGTACGCCCACCCGCGCGAGGCGTCGAGGGTGACGGTGCCGGCGGGGAGGTCGACCGGGGCGGTCACCTCGGCGCGGTCGCAGGCCGACGCGAGTGCGAGCAGCGCGGACGCCGCGGCAGCACGGCGGCGGGTGGGGCGGGACATGGGGGAGCTGGACAGAGGTGCGAGACGTGGGCGGTGGTCCGCCGCCGAAGCGCGCACACCCTAACGTCGGAATCCCGAGCGAGTCAATCGGGATTGCTACGGAGCGTCCGGCACGCGTAGATTCGCCCCGCCAACGTCGGCCACGCCTCGACGCCCTGTTGTGACCTCTCCGGCCCCCGCCGTGCGCCCGCTTCCGGCCCGCGTCCTCCCTCTCGCCTGGCTCGCGTGCGCGCTGGCCGCGGCCGGCGGCTGCGGCGCCCCCGCCGCCGACTCGCCGGCCGCGGCCGCCGGCACGTCGGACGTGCTCGGCGCGCTCGACACGCTCGACGTCGGCGCCGCGCCGGGGAGCGTGTGGCCGAACCTGGCCGCCGGGCCGGACGGCGCGCTCGTGCTCAGCTGGCTCGAGCCGCTGGCGCCGACGACCGGGGCGACGCCGTCCACCGCGCCGCGCGGCACGCCGCACCGCCTGCGCTTCGCCGCCCTGCGCGACGGCGCGTGGACCGCGCCGCGGACGATCGCCGAGCGGAGCGACCTCCTCGTCAACTGGTCGGACTTCCCGGCGGTGGTCCCGATGGGCGGCGCGCGGCTGGCGGCGTGGTGGCCCGTGATGAACCCGAACGGCGACTTCGCGTACGACGCCGTCGTCGCGACCTCCGCGGACGGCGGCGCGACCTGGTCGGCCGGCGCGCGGCCGCACCGCGACGGCACCGCGACCGAGCACGGCTTCGTCTCGTTCGTGCCGGCCGGCGCGCGCGGCGACAGCACCGCGGTGGTGTGGCTGGACGGGCGCGACTACGCGCGCCCGGCGGCGAGCGGCGCCGACCACCGCATGCAGCTCGCCGTCGCCACGCTCGGCGGCGACGGCGCGCCGGGCCCGGAGCGGATGCTCGACACCGACGTGTGCAGCTGCTGCCGCACGTCGGCGGCGCGCACGCGCGGCGGCGTGGTCGTCGCCTACCGGGACCGGCAGCCGGGCGAGGTGCGCAACATCGCCGTGGTGCGCCACGAGGCGGGGGTGTGGAGCGCGCCGGCGACGGTGCACGACGACGGCTGGGTGATCCCCGGGTGTCCGACGAACGGCTCGGCGGTCGCGGCGCACGGCGACACGGTGGCGGTGGCCTGGTTCACCGCGCCGCGCGACTCGGCGCGGGTGACCGTCGCCCTCTCGGTCGACGGCGGGCGGAGCTTCCGCGCCCCGGTGCGCGTCGACGGCGGGAGCCCGGCCGGGCGCGTGGGCGTCGCGGTCGACGCCGAGGGCGCGGCGCTCGTGACGTGGATCGAGCGCGTGGACGCGTCGGCGCGCGGCGCGCGCTGGCGGGACGCCGAGCGCGCGGCGAGGGGGCGCCCCGCCGGCGACGCGGAGCTGCGCGTGCGGCGCGTCGCGCTCGACGGCGCGCTCGGCGCGCCGCAGACGGTCGCCGCCTCGACGGCGGGGCGGGGGAGCGGCTTCCCGCAGGTCGCCGCGGCCGGCGGCGCCGTGTACCTGGCGTGGACCGAGCCGGCGTCGGGCGGCGCGCCCCCGCGGCTGCGCGTGGTGCGGGCGCGTCCGCGGCCGGCGGTGGCCGCGCGGTGACGGGCGCCCGACGCGTCGCGACGCTCGCGCTCCTCGGCGCGGCGCTGGGGGCGTGCGCGGAGCGGGGCGGCGACGGGGCCGGCGCGGCGCGCGGCGCGGTCGACGCCGCGGCGCCGGACTACGCGGCGCTCACCGTCGCCGGCGACTCCGCCCCGCTGGCGGCCGAGCGCGGGCGCGTGGTGCTGCTCAACGTGTGGGCGACCTGGTGCCAGCCGTGCCGCGCCGAGATCCCGGCGCTCGACACGCTGCACCGGCGCCACGCCGCGCGCGGCTTCGAGGTGGTGGGGGTGAGCATCGACGCCGGGCGCCCGCCGGAGGCGGTGGCGCGCTACGCGCGCGGGCTCGGCGCCTCGTACCCGATCTGGCTGGATCCGGACGACCGCGTCTCGGCGGCGTTCGGCGCGTACGGCGTGCCGGCGTCCGTCCTCGTCGATCGCAGCGGCATGGTGCGCTGGCGGCACGTGGGGCCGGTGACCGCCGGCGACACGGCGCTCGGCCGCGCCATCGAGGGCGCGCTCGCCGCGCCGGCCGCCCCCCGCCCCGGGGCCTGACCGTCGGCGCGCGGGACCGCGCGCGGCGCGTGCGGTCACCCGCCCGCCAGCAGCGCGTCGGCCCGCTCGGCCAGCTCGGACCACGCGTCGGCCTGCGCGACGCACGGCACCGCCTGCCGCCGCCGCACGCCGCGCGGGCGCTCTGCCTCGCACCGCTGCCGGTGGTCGGCGCCGAGCGCGTCGAGCGCCCAGCGCTCGTACTCGGCGAGCGCCCGCGCGGCCTCCGCGCCGAGGCGCAGCCCGAGCCCCCCACGCGCGCACTCGTTCGTGCGCCCGGCCCGCGGGAGCTGGTCGACGCGCCAGAGCGCACCGCCCGACGCGTGTGCGCCCGCCGCGACGTCCGCGCACGCGTCGGTGTCGGTGAGGCGCGCCACGAACGGGTGGCGGCGCAGCAGCAGCCCCGCGCCGAGTGGCGGCGCCTCGAGGAGCACCGCGAACCCCCACAGCGTGCAGCGCCGACCGTCGGGGAGCGCGAGCGCGTAGGCGCTGCTCCCGGCCTCGCCGGCGGGCGGGCGCCGCCGCTCGAAGCCGTAGCGCAGCAGCGCGTTGCCGTCGGGGTGGTGGATGTCGCGGCCGCAGCACCAGAGCTGCTGGTCGAGCAGCCCGCGCGCGGCGCGCAGGAGCGTGGGGTCGCCGGCAGGCGGGCGGCGGCCGCGCGGTGCGCGGGTGAGGAGGGCGGGGGGCGGCACGACGCGAAAGGTCGGCCGGTTCGGCGCGCCGGCCTACGCGCGTCCGACCAGTGGGCGTCCGGATCGCACGAGTGGTCGGTCGGCGCCTGCGGGCCTGCGGTCGGCGCGCGTGCGCCTCACGTGCGTCCCCACGTCCCGGCCAGCACACCCAGCGCGGCCCCGCCGAGCACGAGCCACGCCGAGTTCACGCGGAAGCGGACGAGCAGCAGCGCGCTCGCCGCGGCCAGCGCCACGGTGAGCGGGTCCACCAGCGCCGCCCGCCCGAGCTGCGCGGTCACGAGCGCCATGAGCGCGAGCGAGGCCACGTTCACGCCGTCGAGCACCGCGCCCGCGGTCGGCGACCGGCGCAGGCGCGGCACCAGCGGCCCGCTCAGCGCGACGAACACGAAGGCGGGGAGGAAGATGCCGACCGTCGCCGCCGCCGCACCCGCCGGCCCCGCCAGCACGTAGCCGACGAACGTCGCCGTGGTGAACACGGGACCCGGCGTCACCTGCCCGACCGCGACGGCGTCGAGGAGCTGGCGCTCGGTGAGCCACCCCAGCCGCTCGACGAGGTCCGCGCGCAGGAAGGCGAGCAGCACGTAGCCGCTGCCGAAGAGCACCGCGCCGGTCTTGGCGAAGACGCCGAACAGGCTCCAGAGGCCGACCGGCACCGCCGCCGCGCCCGCGCCGACGCCGGCCGCGACGCCGGCCGCCGCGCCGGACTGCGCCCCGCACCAGCCCGCCGACGCCGCGCCCTTCGCGCGCGACGCGCGCCCGCGGTGCAGGAGGGCGGACGCGGCGCCGGTCGTCACCAGCACCACCAGTTCGTGGACGCCGCCGCCCGCCGCCGCCAGCGCCGCCGCCGCGAGCACGGCGAGTGCCGTCGACTTCACCGCCGAGCGGCCGAGCCCCCACAGCGCCTGCACGACGACCGCGATCACCACCGGCTTCACGCCGTACAGGAGCCCCTCGGCCTGCGGTAGCGCGCCGTAGCGCACGTAGGCCCACGCGATCGCGCCGACGATGAGCGCGGCCGGCAGGATGAAGCACGCGCCGGCCACGAGCAGCCCGGGCCAGCCGGCGCGCGCGTGGCCGATGTGAATCGCCAGCTCGGTGGAGTTGGGGCCGGGGATGAGGTTCGTCGCGCCGAGGTAGTCGAGGAACTGCTCGCGCGAGAGCCAGCGGCGCCGGCGCACCACCTCGTCCTCCATCATCGCGACGTGCGCCGCCGGCCCGCCGAAGGCGACGGTGCCGAGCTTCAGGAAGAGCAGCGCCAGCTCGCCGAGCGGGGAGCGCGGCGGGGCCGGCGCCGTCGTCACAACGCGCCGCGCTCCCAGGGGCCCGTGATCGCCACCGTCACGCCGAGCGAGGCGCCCGCGTCGAGGGTCGAGCCCATGATGTTGAGGAAGAGCACCCGGCCGTCGGGGCTGAAGCACGCCCCCGCGAACTCGTCGGCGTTGAGCAGGTTCCGCGCGACGTCGAAGATCGCCCCGTCCGGCGTCAGCCCGCGGACGTGCTGCTCGCCGGCGCCGTCCTCGCAGATCACGATCCCGCCGCGCGGGCTGACGGTGATGTTGTCCGGGTAGTCGAGCACCTCGCGCGAGGGCGACTCGAACACCAGGCGCAGCTCGCCGGCGTCGGCCGACGTCGGCCGGTACTGCCACACCTGCCCGCACTTCGCGTCGCCGCCGTTGGTGGCGTGGAAGTAGATGCTCGGGTCCTTCGCGCCGCCGTGCCAGCACCCCTCGAGGCGCGAGAAGCGCGCGCCCCCCTTCGTGAACCCCTGCGCGAACACCGCCGCGTGGTCGCCCCACGTGCCGCTCGGGTCGGGGTTCTCGACGTCGACCCACGCCGCCGGCAGCGCCTCGCCCACGCGCTGCCCGTCGGCGGTGTCGTAGTTCGGGCGCCCCACGACGGCGAGCATCTGCAGCCGCCCGCCGTCGCGCAGCACGCCGGGCGTCCGGGGGAGGAAGCGGTAGAAGCCCGCCATCAGGCGGTCCTCGGTCTCGTAGACGATCCCCGTCGCCGGGTCGACCGCCACCGCCTCGTGCACGAAGCGCCCCATCGCCGGCAGCGGCACGGGCGCGACCTCCGACTCGGCCGACGCGGGGACCTCGAAGATGTAGCCGTGCTCCCGTCCCCAGCCGTGCGCCCGCCCCTCGACGCTCTCCTCGCAGGTGAGCCACGAGCCCCACGGCGTCGGCCCGCCGGCGCAGTTGACGATCGTGCCGCTCAGGCTCACGAAGTCGCGCACCACCGCGCAGCCGCCGTCCGCGTCGATCCTCACTTCGAGTGAAGTCGTGCCGCCGCCGGCCGCGGGGTCGTAGGCCCTCGCCGGGTCGCCCTTGCAGCGGGCGTCGGCGGGGCGGTCGCGGTTCTCGTGGTTGCGGATCAGCCGCACGTTGCCGTTCGGCAGCGCGAACGCCGCCATCCCGTCGAACGCGTTGGGCGTCGGGCGCCCGTCGCTCATCGGCCGGCCGGCGCGGCTCAGCACCGCGTAGCGGAACCCCTCGGGGAGCGCGAGCTCGGGGCCGGCGGCGCGCAGCGGGCCGTAGCCGCCCTCGCCCAACGCGGCGCGGCGCACGGGCGCGGCGGCCGGGCGCACGCCGCGCGAGCGCGCGACGAGCCCGGCGAGCGAGGGGGCGAGCGGCGCGCCGGCGAGGAGCGCGGAGTGGCGGAGGAAGTCGCGGCGGGAGGGCATGGCGGCGGGAAGGGCGGAGCGGGAGAAGCTACACGCCGCCGCCGCCGTCGACTCGCCATTCGCCGCCCCGCGACGACCGTCCGTGGAGCGCGCCGGCCGCGCGGGAAAAGCGGGCGGCGCGACGGCGACACTTTACCCTTCGTAAAAAGCGGTGTAGCTTGTACGGTCGATCGAACCCCGTCCCGGATCGCCCCCATGAGCGCTCGCCGCCCGCCCCGCCGCCCCGCCGCCGACACGCCTCGCCTGCAGGACACCGTCCGCCTCTCGGCGGACGGGCTGGCGAAGGTGCTCGGCGACCTCGAAGCCCGGGTCCTCCGAGCCGTCTGGGAGCTGGGCGCGCCGGCGCCCGCGCGCGCCGTCCACGAGCGCGTCGCGGAGGAGCACCCGGTCGCGCCGCTCACGGTGATCACGGTGCTCAACAAGCTCGTGGACAAGCGCGTCCTCGAGCGGCACAAGGAACAGGACCTCTACCACTACTCGGCGCGGATGACCGAGGCGGAGTTCGTGGCGCACGCGTCGCGCCGCGTCGTCGAGGGCATCCTCTCGTTCCAGCCGGAGGCCGTCGCGGCCTCGATGGTCGACGTGCTCGCCGAGCGCGACCCGCAGCAGCTCGCGGAACTCGCCCGCCTGATCCGCCGCCGCATGCGCGAGCAGGGGGCGGAGGGCGCCGCTCCCGAGCGCTCGGAGCGCGCGCCGTCCTCGCGCTCCCGCAAGAAGTCGTAGGATGCGCCTCCCCTGGTCGTCGTCGGCCGGCGAGGCGGCGCCGACGTACCTGCGGGCGTCGGCGCGGGCGCGCGAGCACCGCCACCGGCGGGCGCTGCTCCTCGGTCTGGCCGCGGCGCTGCTACTGAGTCTCGCGCCCGTGGTCGGGCGCCACCTGATCGGGGCCGCCCACCAGCCGCTGACGGGGATCGACCACGTCGGGGCGGTCTGCCTCGTGGCGCTGCACCTCCTGCTCGCCCCCGTGCACCAGGCGCTCCACCTCCTGCTCGGCGCCGGCGTGGCGTACGCGGCGTGGGACCGCCTGCGGGCCTGGCGCCGCGCCCGCCGCGCGCTCGCGCCGCTCGACGGCGCCGCCCCCGCGGTCGGCGACGCGTTCTGGACGGCCGCCGAGTCCGCCGGCCTCGACCCGGCGCGCCTTCGCGTCGTCGCCGGCCTGCCGTCGCCGGCGTTCACGGCGGGGTGGCGCTCGCCGGTCGTCTACGTCGCGCGGGAGCTGGCCGAGGGGGCGCGGCGGCTGCCGGCGGCCGAGTTGGCGGCCGTGATCGCGCACGAGCGCGCGCACGTCGTGCGGCGCGATCCGCTGCGGTTCTCGGTGCTCCGCGCCGTCGCCAAGACGCTGTTCTGGATCCCCGGCCTGCGCGGCCTGGCCGACGACGTGGCGGACGAGGCGGAGATCCGCGCCGACGACGCGGCGGCGGCCGTCGTGGGCCCGCTGACGCTCGCGTCGGCGCTGGTCGCACTCGGGGCGTGGCGTCTGCCGGCGGGCCCGTTCGGCGAACCGGCGCCGGACTACACCGTCGGCTTCGCCGCCCGGGCGCGCGTCGCCGCGCGGGGCGTGCCGTTCGTCCGCCACGACCTACTCGACCGCCGCGTGCGCCGCCTGGCGGGGGAGGACACCACGCCGGCGTCTCGCGTGACGCGCCGCTCGGTCGCCGGCGCGGCGCTCGCCCTGGGCGTCGTCTGGGCGTCCGGCCTGGTCGACGTGCACGACCTGCCGCACGACGCCGTGGCGGGCGGCGGCGTCGACATCGCGCACGCGGCGCACTGCCACCACCTCCGCACCCCCGCGCTGTCGCACCTGTTCTGCCGGATCGGCGCGACGGGGGGCTGGATCACCCCGGGCGGCACCGACTGCCCGCACCGGGGGCCGCCCGCCCCGCCGCCCTCGGCTGGGGGCGTCTGACGAAGGTCGGCCCGGCGCCGGGGACTTCCCAGGACCGGTGCGGGGCGGCACGTTTTACGCTCGGTAAAGTACCACGGACCGTACCTCGCTCTCTCGAACGCTCCCCGACGTGTCTCGTATGCGCGCGCTGACTTCGCGGCGGCAGGCCGCGAGTTCTTCCCACCTCCGGATGCTGGCCGGCGGCCTCGTCGCGGCGGCGTCGGCCGGCAGCGCGAGCCGCCTGGCCGCGCAGACGGACTACTACAACACGGACGCGGGCCGCCCGATCACCATCGAGGACGCCTACCCGGTCGAGCGGCGCGCCTTCGAGTTCCAGCTCGCGCCGCTGCGCCTCGAGCGCGCGCGCGGCGGCGTCTACAACTGGGGCGTCGAGCCGGAGGTCGCCTACGGCGTCCTGCCGCGCACGCAGTTCGAGGTCGGGTTCCCGCTGGCCTTCGTCGAGGGGGGCGGCGGTCGACGCTCGGCCGGGCTCGCGGGCGTGGAGCTCTCGGTGCTCCACAACCTGAACGTCGAGACGACGATCCCCGCGCTCGCCCTCGTCGGCGACGTGCTGATCCCGGCCGGCGGGCTGGGGCCCGACCGGGCGTATCCGTCGCTCAAGGGGATCGCGACGAAGACGTTCTCGTGGGCCCGGTTCCACGTGAACGGCCAGTACACGTTCGGGGACCGCCTGACGGCGGCCGACGCCGTCGTCGCGCCGCCGGCGGGGGACGACATCGGGCCCGGGGCCGCCGAGCTGTCCCAGTGGCAGGCGGGGGTCGCCGTCGACCGCCCGTTCCCGCTCCGGTCGCTGCTCGTCACCGGCGAGCTGTTCGCGCGCCAGCCGCTGCGCGGGGGAGAGGAGCTCGAGTGGAACACCGGCGCCGGCTTTCGTTACCAGCTCAGCCCCCGCGTGGCCGCCGACGCCGGCGCGGGCTACCGCCTCACCGGCGACGACCGGGGGTGGTTCGCCACCGTCGGCGCGGCCGTGGCCGTCGGCCTGCCGTGGAGGGCCCGTTGATGCCGCGCCTTCGCCTGCACCTTCCCATGAGCCTCCGCCCGATGTCGCCACGCCGCACCCTCGCCGCCGCCTTGCTGGCCCTGGCCGCGCTCGCGGGCGCGCCGCGCGCCGCCCGCGCGCAGTGGTCGCAGGTCTACGAGCAGTTCTACCTGCAGGCGCCGCACAACTGGGTGTTCCGCAACAACTACCAGGCGGCCGACCGGCTGTTCAACGCCTTCGACTACGGGCACGCGATCCTGTACGAGAAGCTGTGGACGAAGCCGGACGCGCCGCCGTCGCTGCTCGAGGAGAAGGAGTACGACGTCCTCACCAAGCGCGTGCTCGTGCGCCCGCCGCGCGTGCCGCTCGAGGAGGGCGCCATCGAGATCAAGTACGTGCAGCTCGCGCCCGAGGCGAAGCAGATGTTCGAGTGGGCGCACATCCTCCACCGGCAGCTCTACGACGTGCTCGGCGACGAGCGGCTGTCGCAGGGCGAGAAGGACGCCGAGGTGCGGCGGCTGCTCGACTACTACAGGACGCGCGGCGACGTCGCGTTCAGCTCCCGGCCGAAGAGCATGAAGCTGATGCAGGAGCAGCCGTACTCGCTGGCGTTCCGGCAGCAGTACCCGAAGTTCAACGGGCTGATCTGGGCGTACCACTGGCTGCAGGTCGGGCTGTACGAGCCGCTGATGGTCGGGAGGACGGCGGCGGAGCGGCAGGCCGGCGTGCGCGCGGCCACCGCCCGGTTCTGGCAGATGCTGCAGGACCCGCCGCGCTCGTTCCCGTACCAGATGCCGATGACGCCCGCCGTCGCGCCCACGTTCGCGGCGCGCTACCCCGAGGCGGCGATCATCTTCGACAACCTGCACTCGATGCACGACGTCATCAGCGACATCCTCGCCAACGACGCGGTGCCGCGCGACCGCAAGCGCGCCGAGATCCTGCTGGCGGCGCGGCGCTTCCGCGACGACACGTCGTACGTCATGACGCCCGAGGCGTGGCGGACGATGGCGCGGCACATGGGCGTCGAGAACATGGGCGGGCCGTCGGTCGGCTTCCAGGCGGCGCTCCCCACGCCGACGGTGACGTACGGCGCCGTGATGTCGCACGACGACCGCACGGGCGAGATGGTCGGCTTCAAGTACGGCCAGGCCACCGGCGGCGCGCACGCGGGGATGGCAATGGGCGGGGCCGCCGGCGCGGCCGCCGGCACCCAGGTGGACCACGCCGCGATGGGGCATGGCACGCCGGTCCAGCCGGGCGCGGCCAACGCGAGCACGGCCAACGCGAGCGCGGCCAACGCGAGCACGGCCGACGCCGGATCGATGGCGGAGATGCACATGCGGATGATGTCCGACCCGGTCATCCGGCAGCGCGTCATGGCCGACACGGCGATGCACCGCATGATGATGGAGTCGATGCAGGCCATGCCCGCCGAGCACCGCCAGCACATGCAGTCGATGATGCACGGCGGCGATGCCGGCGCAGGCGGGTCGGCGACGCCGGTGCGCAAGGACGCGGCGCCGGACGCCGCCCGTCCGGCGGCCCGCCCCTCCGCGGGTCGCCGCGCGCCCGCGGCGCGCGCGGCGACCCGGCCGGCGCCCGAGCGCGCCAGGCCGGCGGACCCGCACGCCGGACACACCCCGTGATGCGGGGAGCGACGCGAGTCCTCCTCGCGCTGCTCCTCCCCGCGTCGCTGGTCGTCGGGGCCCTGGTGTGCCCGGCGACGGCGCACGCGCACGGCGCGCTGCGGCGCGCGGTGCCGGCGAGCAACGCGCGGCTCTCGGCCGCGCCGCGCGAGCTGCGGCTGACGTTCACCGAGCGGGTCGAGCTGCCGGTCGCGCGCATCACGCTCGCGCGCGCGGACGGTTCGCTCGTCGAACTCGCGCCACTGACGACCGCGCCGGATTCGGCGGCGCTGGTGGTAGCGACGATCCGCGGCCCGCTGTCCGCCGGCGCGTACACCGTCACCTGGCAGGTCGCCGGACGCGACGGGCACCCGGTACGGGGCCGCTACACGTTCACGCTGCTGCCTGGAGCGACGGGGCTCGCGGGCGCAGGTGCGGCAACACGCCCGGCGACGCGCCTCGACACGGTGACGCCCGCTCCGGCCGCCTCGGCGGGTGAGGCCGGTGCGACGGTCACGGCGCCCGGGCAGGCGCCCGCGCAGTCGGCGCACCACCCCGCGTCCAGGTTCCCGGCCGCCGGCGACTTCGACGCCGCGTCGCCCGCGTACGTGGCCGTCCGGTGGCTCACCTACGTCGCGCTGCTCGTCGTGCTCGGCGCGGCGGTGTTCCGGGTGGCCGTCCTGCGCTTCCTGCGCCGTACGCCGGCGGCGGGGGGCGTCGACGAGGGGTTCGCCCCCGACGCGGAACGCCGGGCGGCGGCGCTCGGGCTGATTGGCGCGTTCGCACTCCTCGTCGCGACGCTCGCCCGGCTCGGGGCGCAGAGCGTGGCGATGCACGGGGCGGCCGAGGCGCTGGCCCCGACCCGTATCGGAACGATGCTGCGCCACACCGTCTGGGGGTGGGGCTGGCTGCTCCAGTTCGGGGGCGCGGCCGTCGCGACGCTCGGCTTCGCCGCCGCCCGGCGGCGCGTCCCGAGCGGCACGACCGGCGCCGCCTGGACGACTGCGTCGGCCGCTGCGCTGCTCCTCGCATTCACGCCCGCGCTCTCCGGACACGCCGCGGCCGCGCCCCACTTCATGCCGCTCGCCATCCTGAGCGACGGGCTCCACGTCCTCGGCGCGGGCGGGTGGTTGGGAAGCCTGCTCGTGGTGCTGGTCGCCGGCGTGCCGGCGGCGTTCGCGCTCCGACCCGGGCGCCGGGGCGCGGCCGTCGCCGCGCTGGTGCACGCGTTCTCGCCGACCGCGCTCGGCTGCGCCGCCGTGGTCGCCGTCACGGGACTCTTCGCGGGCTGGCTGCACGTCGGCCGCCTCGCCGCACTCTGGGAGACGGGCTACGGGCAGCTGCTGCTGGCGAAGCTGGCCGTGCTCTCGCTGGTCGCCGCGACGGGCGCCTACAACTGGCTGCGGGTCCGCCCACGGTTGGGCGACGACGCGGGGGCGGCGCGCATCCGGCGCTCGGCGACCGCGGAGCTCGCGGTCGGGGCGCTCGTCCTGCTCGCGACGGCGGCGCTCGTCGCGACCCCCACGCCGACGGACGACGCCACCGCCGACGAGCGTGGGGCGTCCGCCGCCGGCCTACACGCCGCGCGCGTCACCGAGTCGGTCATGGCGCGGTAGCTCGGCATGACGCGAGGTGCCGCATGCCGTGACGTCACGCGTCCGGCGGCAGCCCTCGAGCGTGCGTGAAGCGCGCCGCCCCGTCCCACCACCACGCCCGGCCGCGTCCAATCCGTGCTCCGCCTCCGCCGCCTTCCGCCGGTCCGGGCGCTCCTGAAGTCCCGCTTCGAGCGCAACTTCCCCACGGCACGCGGCTTCAGCTCGCTCTGCGGGTCGTACGCGTCGTTCGCCGACGCCGCCCGCGCGGTGCCGCCCGACGTGACGCTCGGGTACGACCACGAGGCGTCGGCTGGTCTCTACCAGGACCGGCTGGACGCGATCCGCCCGAAGGACTACCCCGCACTGTTCTGGCTCGCCCGCGCCATGCCGGAAGCGCGGCGCGTCGTCGACCTCGGCGGGCACGTCGGACTCGTGTTCTACGCGTACCGTCGTTACCTCGACTACCCGCCCGGCCTGCGGTGGACGGTGTTCGACGTGCCGGCGGTCGTCCGGGAGGGCGAGGCCCTGGCGCGCCGGCGAGGCGAAGGCGGGATCGACTTCACGACCCGCGTCGAGGACGCGGCGGGCGCGGACGTGTTGCTCGCGGCCGGCTCGCTCCAGTACATCGAGCGCCCGTTCGCCGACGTGATCGGCGCGCTCGCCGTGAAGCCGCCGCACGTCGTCGTGAACGACATGCCGACGCACCCCGACCGCCAGATCATCACGCTGCAGAACATCGGCGTGTCGATCTGTCCCTACCGCATCGTCGCGCGCGACGCCCTGCCGGCGGCGCTCGACGCGCTCGCCGCCACACACGCATTCCTCGCGTTCCAGCGGCACGACCACCGCGCCGGAGGAACGAACACGCCCCACCCCGCCCACGGCGCAGGGGGAGCGACAGAGCCGGCGCGCGGACTTCAGAGTGACGCAGCCCTCGTCGGAGATGGAGTCGCCGGCCCGGCCCCATTGACAAATCAACGTAAGTTGATGTACGGTGTCGCCGTGACCCTTGCCGCCCTCGACCTGACCCGTGCCGCGCACCTGTTCCACGCGCTGTCCGACGAGACTCGCCTCGGCATCCTCGAGATGCTGCGCGACGGCGAGCGTTGCGTCTGCGACCTGCAGGAGGCGCTGGACGCGGCGCAGTCCCGGCTCTCGTTCCACCTTCGAGTGCTGAAGGAGGCGGGGCTGGTGACGGACCGGAAGGAGGGGCGCTGGTCGTACTACACGCTCGTGCCGGACGCCTTCGCCGAGGCGCACGACCTCGTGCGGGCGCTCGCCACCGAGCAGCCGCGCGGCCGGAAGCAGCTCAGGGTCTTCGGGCGCTGCTGCGGCTGAGGAGCCGGCGCCGGCGCCTCGACCGATCGCGCCCTGTTCGCGGCTCAACACATCAACTTTTCTTGCTCAGAGGGCGATCCCATGACGACCAACACCACGCGGGCGCAGGGCGCGGCCGCCCCCGACGTCGCAGCGGTCGTGCGCGAGAAGTACGGCGAGGCCGCGCGCCGGGTGCTCGAGGCGGGGGCCGCCTCCTGCTGCGGGCCGGTGAACGCCTGCTGCGGGGGGGCGGCCTTCAACGGCTCGACCGACCCGATCACGTCGAACCTCTACGTGAACGGCGAGACCGACGAGCTGCCCTCCGCGGCGGTCCTCGCCTCGCTCGGCTGCGGCAACCCGACCGCGCTCGCGCAGCTCAACCCGGGCGAGGTGGTGCTCGACCTTGGTTCAGGCGGCGGAATCGACGTGATCCTCTCGGCGCGGCGCGTCGGCCCCACCGGTAAGGCGTACGGGCTCGACATGACCGACGACATGCTCGCCCTGGCGCGGCAGAACGCCGACGAGGCGGGCGTGACGAACGTCGAATTCCTGCGCGGCCGGATCGAGGAGATCCCGCTGCCGTCGAGCTCCGTCGACGTGATCATCTCGAACTGCGTGATCAACCTGTCGGGCGACAAGCGCCAGGTGCTCGCCGAGGCGTTCCGCGTGCTCAAGCCGGGCGGCCGCTTCGCCGTCAGCGACGTCGTGGTGCGGGGCGAGGTCCCAGCCGCGGTCCGGCGCAGCATGGAGCTCTGGGTCGGCTGCGTGGCCGGCGCGCTCGAGGAGTCGGAGTTCAAAGCGCTGCTCGCCGAGGCCGGCTTCGAGGGCGCCGACATCGAGCCGACCCGCGTCTACCAGGGCGAGGACGCGCGCGTCCTCCTCGAAGAGGCGGGGATCGACGTCGCGGCGAACCTCGACGAGATCGACGGCAAAGTCATGGCGGGCTTCGTCCGCGCCACGAAACCCACCCAGCCCGTGGGTGCCGCGGCGGCGGGCGGCAAGGCCGACGGTGCGGCCTGCTGCGGTTCGGACTGCTGCTCCTGACCCCACCCGCCATGACCACGCCGACCCTGCGCACCGCCGCCGCGGCCGACCTGCCGGCCGTCGAGCGCCTGCTCGCGGCCGCCGACCTGCCGACAGCCGGTGTCGCCGACCTGCTCGCCACGCACGCCGACGACTTCGTGGTCGCCGAGGACCCCACCACGCCGGGCGAGCTCGCGGCGGTCGCCGGCCTCGAGGTCTGCCGCGACGACGCCCTCCTGCGCTCGGTCGCGGTGCGGCCCGAGTGGCGCGCGCGCGGGCTCGGGCAGGCGCTCGTGAAGCGCCTGGTCTGCCGCGCCGAGGCGCGCGGGCTGCGCGCGCTCTACCTGCTCACCATGACCGCCGAGCACTACTTCCCGCGCCTCGGCTTCGAGCGCGTGGAGCGCACCGCGGTGCCGCCGGAGATCGCCGCGACGCTGGAGTTCCGGAGCGCGTGCCCGGCCTCGGCGGTCGCCATGGCCAAGCCGCTTACCTGCTGAGCCCAGACGCCGACATGCGCTACGCGCTCATCTCCGACATCCACGCGAACCTCGAAGCGCTCGACGCGGTGCTCGCCGACATCGACGGCCGGGGCGACGTCGGCGCGGTGTACCACCTGGGTGACCTGGTGGGCTACTCGAGCCGGCCGAACGAGGTCGTCGCGCGGCTGCGCGAGCGCGGCATCGCCGGCGTCGCGGGCAACTACGACTCGACGGTGGCCACCGATTACAAGCATTGCGGGTGCAAGTCGGAAACGCCGCGTCAGGAAGAGTTGGCGCACATGAGCTACGAGCACACGCGCGGCGCGGTGACTCCGGGCACCAGGCGGTTCCTCGGCACGCTGCCGTTCTCGCTCGACGTGCGCCCGCTGGGCGGGCACGCGGCGGGGCCGCGCCTCGTGCTCGTACACGGGACGCCGACGCTCAACACGCTGTACTGGACCGAGGACCGCCCGGATGAATTCTGCCGGAAGATGGCCGCGAGCGTGGGGCTCAAGGCCGGCGACGCGATCGCGTTCGGGCACACGCACAGGCCGTGGCACCGCGTCGTCGACGCCATCCATTTCGTGAACACAGGGAGCGTCGGACGGCCGAAGGACGGTGACTGGCGCGCGGGCTACGTGCTCCTCGACCTGGGCGTCGGCGAGCCGCGGGTTGAGCACGTGCGCGTGGCGTACGACGTGGAGGCGGCCGCGTCCGGTGTGCTCGCGGCCGGACTCCCCGGGGAGTTCGCCGAGTTCCTGCGCACCGGGGGCGGAGCCGGCGGCAACACCGGCGACAGGCCGGCCGCCGTGGCGACGGCGTGACGCGCCCCGGGCGGGAGAGCCGCGCGTGGCAGACCGACGTCCGCCGCTACGCGGCCGAGGCGCTCGGCACGTTCGCGCTCGTCGTCGTCGGCGTCGGGGCCGCGATGGTGGCCGCGAAGACCGACGCGTTCGACCACGGCGGCGTGGCGCTGGCCTTCGGCCTCGCGGTGACGCTCATCGTCGCGGCGAGCGGGCACCTGGGCGGCGCGCACGTCAACCCGGCGGTCACGGTGGGGCTCTGGACCGTGCGCCGCTTTCCTGCACGCGAGGTGCCGCCCTACGTCATCGCGCAGTGTGTGGGGGCCGTCGCGGCGTCGCTCCTCCTGCGCTGGCTCCTCGGCCCCGTCGGGCGCCTTGGCGCTACGCTGCCCGCCGTCACGATCGACCGCGCGTTCGTCGTCGAGGCGGGGTACACGGGGCTGCTGGGCTTCGTGATCATGGCCGTGGCGACCGACGAGCGCGTGCCGGCGGCCGTGGCGCCGTTCGCGCTGGGGGTGACGGTCTTCGCGGGCGCGCTCGTCACCGGGCCGCTCACCGGGGGAAGCTTCAACCCGGCGCGCTCCCTCGGCCCCGCCGTGGCCGGCGGCGGCTGGACAGTGCACTGGCTGTACTGGGCGGCGCCGATCCTGGGCATGGCGCTCGGGATGCGATGCTACGACTGGGTGCGCGGGGCGACGCCCGTGGCCGTCGACGCTGCCATCCCCAAGGGTGTGGCGGTCGGCGTCGAAGGGCCGATCTCCTGAACGGCGGCGCGGCGCACGGCGGCGCGGCGCACGGCGGCCCGACGTCTCGCTGCGCCGGTCGCGGTGATGGAGCACGCGTGTGGTCCGCGTCACGTCCATCCGTCGCGGACACACGACCGCTCGTGCGGCCGGGTGGGCCGTTCGTGCGGCGCCGATGGGCGGGTTCGCCCGGCACGCGTAGCTTGGCGCGAGAACCCCACCCGATGCGCCACGACACCCTCACCCTGATCCACGCCGTCGGCTTCGTCACCGGCGTCGCGCTCTACGCGATGCTGGCGACGATGGTGCTTCGGGCCGCGCCCGTCGACGACCGCCGGCCGGCCCGAAACGCCGCGCACCGCGACCGCATCCCGGTCGCGACGGCGGCGCTCGGCCTCGTGTGGAACCTCGGGGCGCTGGTGGCCTACGGCGTCCCGGGGCTCGGCCTCGCCGGCGACCTGTCGCGGGCGGCGGCGTGGGTGGGCGCCGTCGCGTACTCCGCGCTCGGTTTCCTGCCGGCAGTCGTCGTGCACGCCGCCCTCCAGGAGGACCGCGGGCGCGGTCGGCTCGCGCTCACCGGGAGCGCGTACGCGCTGAGCGCCGCCGCGGCGGCGATGCACGCGTGGGGCGCGGCGACCGCGGCGGCCGCCCCGACGGTGGCGGCGCTCCGCCTGCTGTCGCTCGGCTACGTGCTGGTGCTGGCGGCGCTCGCCGTCCGCCTGCGTCGGTCGCCCGGGGCCCGCGGGCCGCTCGCGGCCGCCGCGCTCGCGGCGTTCACCGTCATGGCGCTGCACCTCGGCCACCACGGGCTGGAGCGCGAGTCGATCGTCGCCGAGCTGGTCGGCCACCACGCGTCGCTCGCGCTGGCGCTGGTCATCCTGTACCAGGACTACCGGTTCGCGCTCGCCGACCTGTTCCTGAAGCGCGTGCTCGCGGCCGTGCTCCTGATCGGCGGGGCACTCGGCGCCTACCTCGCGGTCGCGCCGTTCGTGGCGGCGCGGCTGGCGGCCGACCCCACGGACCCGCGCGGCGTCGCGGTGCTGCTCGCGCTGTGGATCGGGACCGCCGTCGCCTACCCGGCGGCGCGGGAGGCGGTCGGCGGGTTCGTCGACCGGGTGGTGCTGCGGCGCGCCGACTACGCGGCGCTCCGCACGGCGGTGGCCGCGCGGCTGGCGGCGCGCGAGACGCCGGCCGAGGTGCTCGACGAGACCGGCGAGGCGCTGCGGGAGGCGCTGTCCGCGCGCGACGTGCGGTGGGCGGAGGCCGGCCCGGGGGGGCTGCCGGCCGGCCCCGTGTGGACGGACGCGCGCCACCGGACCGTCACGGTGCCGGTGCCGGCCGCCGAGGCGCCGGCGTACGTGCTCACCGTGGGCGCGCTGCGGGCGGGGCGGCGGCTGCTCTCCGACGACCTCGCGTTCCTCGAGCTCGTCGGCGTCCTCGCGGCGCGGCGGGTCGACGCGGTGCGCGTGGCGCACGAGCGCTGCGCGCGCGAGGCGCGCGAGCAGGAGATCGGCCGGCTCGCGACGGAGGCCGAGCTGAGCGCGCTGCGGGCGCAGATCAACCCGCACTTCCTGTTCAACGCCCTCACCACGATCGGGCACCTGCTGCAGGAGGCGCCGGACCGCGCCCTGGGCACGCTCCTGCGGCTGACGGGGCTCCTGCGGGCGGTGCTGCGTCCCGCGGCGGGGAGCGTCGTCCCGCTCGGCGAGGAGATCGAGATCGTCGAGGCGTACCTGGCGATCGAGCAGGCGCGCTTCGAGGAGCGGCTGCGCGTGACGGTGGACGTGCCGGAGGAGCTGCGCGGGCTCGCGGTGCCGCCGCTGCTGCTGCAGCCGCTGGTGGAGAACGCGGTGAAGCACGGGATCTCGCCGCTGCGCACGGGAGGCGACGTGGTCGTGTGGGCGCGGGTCGAGCGCGCGGGCGAAGGAGAGGGGGAGGGGTCGCGGCTGCACCTCTCGGTCGCGGACTCCGGGGCCGGCGTCGCGCCGGCGGAGCTGACGCGGCGGCGCGCGCGCGGCGTCGGGCTGGCGAACGTGGAGCGGCGGATCGAGCGGCAGTTCGGCGGGTCCGGGGCCTTCGCCTTCACGAGTGCCCCCGGTGCGGGGACCTCGGTGGAGGTGTGGCTCCCGGTCGTGGAGCAGGGGGGCGAGCGCGCGCCGCGCGCGCCCGCGGCGGTCCACACGCGCGCCGGGCGCCCGACGGCGCTGGCCTCGTGACACGCGCCCGATGAGCTCCCGGGAGATCGGCGCGACGCTGCGCGTGGTGGTGGCCGACGACGAGCGGCCGGCGCGGGCGTTCCTGGTGTCGCTGCTGCGCGGCTGCCCCGACGTGGAGGTCGTCGGGGAGGCGGCCGACGGCGCCGCGGCGGTGGCGCTGATCGAGCGCGCGCGCCCCGACCTGGCGCTGCTCGACCTGCAGATGCCCGAGCTCGACGGGCTCGGCGTGGTGCGCCTGCTGCGCCGCGACGCGCTCCCGCTGGTGGCGTTCGTGACGGCGTACGACGCGTACGCGGTGCGGGCCTTCGAGCTCAACGCGGTCGACTACCTGCTCAAGCCGGTCGACGCGCCGCGGCTGCGCCAGACGCTCGCGCGCGCGCACGACCGCCTGGAGCGCGCCGACTGGAAGGCGACGCGCGCCGAGGAGGCGCAGCGCCTGGCGCGCGCGGCGGCCGCCGCGGGCGCCGCGGGCGCCGCGGAGCGGCCGCCGCCGGCCCCGCTGCGGCGCATCCCGGTGCGGCGGCGCGACGACGTGGTGCTCCTGCCGGTCGAGCAGGTGGTGGCGGTGGTGGCCGACGCCGAGCTGCTGCACCTGCACACGGCGGGCGGGGAGCGGCACACGATCACGTACCGGCTCAAGGACCTGGAGGCGCGGCTCGACCCGGCGGAGTACGTGCGGCTCTCGCGCGGCACGCTGGCGCGCGTCGACGCGATCCAGCGGGTGAGCCCGATGCCGGGGGGGACCTACCTGGTGACGCTGCGCACCGGGCAGCAGCACGCCGTCAGCCGCATCCGCTCGCGCGTGGTACGGGAGCAGTTGCTCAGACTCTGAACGGCGGGCGGGCGGAGAACGGCGGGCGGAGAACGGCGGGCGAGGGACGGCGGGCGAGGGACGGCGGGCGAGGTGGGGCGTGCGAGGTGGGGCGTGCGAGGTGGGGCGTGCGAGGTGGGGCGTGCCGTCGCTTCACTTCGCGCGCCGTCCCTCGCGCGCCGTCCCTCGCCCGCCGTATCCCGCCCGCCGTACCTCGCTCGTCCCCTTACGGCGCCACCCGCAGCTGCACCCCGGCGTCGAAGTCGCTGTGCGCCTCCTCCTTGTGGACCATGCGCACCGTCGCCGCGACGTTGGCCGTGGTGGCCGCGGTCGCCACCAGCGCGCCGGTGAGCGTGCCGTTGCCGGTGTAGGTGAGCGTCCCGGTGAGCGGCGTCTGCTGGCCCGCGTCCGACCCGGTGACCGACGCCACCACGCGCAGCTCGAACTCGTTGGCCAGGTCGATGGTCGCCCCGGCGGCGTCGAGCGCCTGCGCGGTGACGGCCGACGTGCCCACGCGCAGCTGGATCGGCGACGGCGACGCCCCGCCGTTGACGCGGACGGTGTAGGTGGTCGGCGTGCCGCCGGGCGGGGTGACGATCAGGCGCACGGACTCGATCTCCGGCTCGTCCTCGCCGGTGAGCTCGTCGTCGTCGTCGCACGCCGCGGCCAGGGCGAGCGTCGAGAGGACGGCCGCGGCGCGGAGGGCGCGGGCGGTACGGAAGGCGGGAAGTCGGCTGGACAGCGTGGACAGCATGGTCGGACCTCGGTCGGTGCGGCGTTGAGGGTTCCCGGTCAGAACGTCACGCGGTAAAGCAGCGAGACGTTCCGCCCGGCTTCGGGCATGATCTCCTTCACGCGCGACAGGTGGTCGCGGTACTCCTGGTCGATCAGGTTGTCGACGCGCAGCGTCAGCGTGTGCAGCCGCGCGCCGACGAGCAGGCGCACCCCGGCGGTGAGGTCGCCCACGGCGTAGCCGGCGGTCGGCGTCTCGTAGTCGCCGAGGTCCTCCTGCCGCGCCGCCGCGCGCACCCCCGCGCCGGCGAACCAGCGCGGGCGCTCGTAGCGGGCGCCGAAACGGCCGTGCAGCGGCGGCACGAGGGGGAGGTCGCGCGAGCCCGCGCGCGCCGGGAGCCCGAGCAGCGGGTCGGCGGGGAGCGAGTCGGGCGCGCCGCGCAGCGTGCCGCGCACGTACGACGCCGTCAGGTCGAGCACGAGCGCGGGCGTCACCGACAGCTCGGCGCTCCCGTCGACGCCCGCGAGCACGGCGTCGCGCCCGGTGAACTGGAAGAGGGGGCGCCCCCCCTGGCGGCCGAGCAGTCCCGTGTTGCGCGGGTAGACGTAGCCCGAGAGGGCGTTGCGGAACGCGGCCACCTCGCCGCGCAGGCGGCCGCGCGTGAGGCGCGCGAAGGCGTCGACGCCGACGCCGGTCTCCTCGCCGAGCCGCGGGTTCCCCACCTCGTACGTGTACGCCGCGAGGTGCGGGCCGTCGGAGTACAGCTCGTTGAAGTCGGGGGTGCGGTAGGCCCGCGCGACGCTCGCGCCGAGCTGCACGCCGCCCCCCGCGTCGACGAGCGCGCCGAGCGAGCCCGACGCCGAGCCGAAGGTGCGCGGCTCGGTCGGGATGCTCTCGTCGCCGATGCGCACGAAGGCGCGCTCGCGCGGCGTGAAGCGCGCCCAGTCGTAGCGGAGCCCGCCCTGCACGCGCACGCGCCCGAGCGCGACCTCCTCCACCAGGAACACGGCGGCGTTCACGTCGTCGGTCGACGGGGTGCGCAGCGCGCCGCCGGTGACCACGCCGCGGGCCTGCACGCGCGCGCCCACCGCCCCCGACGTGAAGGGGCCCACGGCCGCGTGGCGGGCGAGGAGGTCCCCCTGGCCCAGCCGCTGGTCGAAGCGCGTGCCCACCGCGCCCGACGCCTCCAGCTCGCGGTGGCCGTAGTCGGTGTACGCGGCCGTGGCGCGCACGCTCGACCAGGGGAGCCCGAACACGCGCGGCACGGCGCCGTTGCCGTCCCCGTTGGTGAAGCGGCGCTCCGCCTCGGCGCGCACGGTGTGCCGCCGCATGCGGATGTCGACGCCGTTCGGGTGCGCGCCGACGAAGCCGCCGGGGATCCCGTAGTCGTTCGCGTAGGCGCGGTAGGCGACCCCCGCGTGGCCGCGCTCGCCGACCAGCGCCAGGCTCGCCGAGCCGTTGTAGGTGCGCAGGTCGGTGTTGCGCAGCGGCCCCACGGGCGTGCGCAGGTCGCCCCCCGTCCGCGCGCTCCCCTCGGCCCGGAACGCGAGGTGCCCGCCCCCCAGGTGGCCGAACGGGGCGGCGACGTAGCCGCCCGCCGTCGCGCCGCGGTTCACCGACGACCCCTGCGCGACCGCCATCCCGTGCGCGTGCTCGACCGGCGAGGTCGGGATCTCGTCGCGCACCACGTTCACCACGCCGCCGAGCGCGCTCGACCCGTAGAGCAGCGAGTTGGGGCCGCGCACCACCTCGAGCTGCCGCGCCGTGAGCGGGTCGACGGCGACCGCGTGGTCGGCCGAGGTGGACGACAAGTCGCCGGGGCGCTGGCCGTCCTCGAGCACCAACACGCGGTCGCCCGAGAGGCCGCGGATCACGGGGCGCGCGGTCGCCGGGCCGAGCGACGTCACCGAGACGCCCGGCTGGTTCTGGAGCGTCGTGGCGACCGTCTCGGCGAGCCGGCGGTCGAGCTCCGCGCCGCCGACGGCGATCGTCGGGCGCAGCGCCTCGCCCGCGGTGCGCTCGCCCAGCGTGCCCGTGACCACGACCTGCGTCAGCCGGGCGGCGGAGGGCGCGAGCGCGATGCGGACGGTGGCCCGCGCCCCCGAGGTCACGGTCACCGTCCGCTCCGCGGCCGCGTAGCCGAGGCGTTGCACGGCCACCGTGTAGCTGCCGGGCCGCAGCTCCTCGAACGCGAAGCCGCCGTCGTCGTGCGTGAGCTCGCCCCGCGCGAGCCCCACGAGCCGGACCTGCGCGGCGGGGAGGGGGGCTCCCGAGGCGCTGTCGACCACCACCCCGGCGATCACGCCAGAAGCCGTGGGGCTCGCCTGCGCGGCCACGAAGGCGGGCGCGAGGGTGAGGAGCACGACGGCGGCGGCGCGTGGGACGGAGGGGAGCGGACGGAATCGCATCGGTAACCGGTGAGAGTAGTCGCCGGCGCCGACGACTGGCTGCGGAATCCAACGAACGGGCGGTTGGCGCCGGTGAATGGTAGCGACGTGCCGACGACGGGCCGCCGCGGGTGACGCCCGATCCCCGGCGCGTCTCCCCGGCGCGTCTCCCCGGCGCGTCTCCCCGGCGCGCCGCGGCGTCCGGCGGTGCGGGCGGCGGTCGCCGTTGGCCCCGGCCACCCGGCTGCTCGTCGGCGCCGGCCCACCACTCGTTGGGCTTCGCGTGCGCCGCCGGGCGGGGTGGGCCATCCTGCGCGGCGTCCGCCCTCCCACCCGCCGAGGTCCGTCCATGTCGAGCACGCTCGCTCGCCCCGCCGAGTTCACCGCCCCCCCGCTCGCCACTGCCCTCCCGCCGCTCGAGGCGCGGGGGCTCACGGTCCGCTACCGCCAGCGCGACGAGGATCGCGGCGCGGTGACGGCGCTCGACGCGCTGGACCTGGTGGTCCATCCGGGCGAGGTGTTCTGCCTGCTCGGCGCCAACGGGGCGGGGAAGACCACGACCATCAACTGCTTCCTCGGCTTCGTCCGCCCGAGCGCCGGGAGCGCGCTGGTGGTGGGGGTCGACGTGGCGCAGGACCCGGTCGGGACCAAGCGCCACCTCGCCTACATCCCCGAGCAGGTGATGCTGTATCCCAACCTCTCGGGCGTGGAGAACCTCGGCTACCTCGCCGAGCTGGCCACCGGGCGCCGCCTCGGGCGCGACGAGCTGGTGGCGCACCTGGTCGACGCCGGGCTGCCGGAACACGCGGTCGACCGCCGCGTCGGCACCTACTCGAAGGGGATGCGGCAGAAGGTCGGGATCGCACTCGCCGTCGCCAAGGGGGCCGAGGCGCTGCTGCTCGACGAGCCGACCTCGGGGCTCGACCCGAAGGCGTCCAACGAGTTCTCGGAGCTGCTGGCGCGCCTCGGCGGCCGCGGCGCGGCGGTGCTGATGGCGACCCACGACCTGTTCCGCGCCAAGGAGAGCGGGACGCACGTCGGCATCATGCGGCACGGCCGGCTCCTCGCCACGCACCGCACCGCCGAGCTGTCGCACGCCGACCTGGAGCGGATCTACCTCGAGCACATGCACGACTGACGCGGAGCGCACGGACATGATCGCCACCATCGCCCGCAAGGAATTCGTCGACATGACGCGCGACGGCCGCTTCCGGCTGTCGGCCGTCGTCGTCGCGCTGCTGCTCGCCGCCGCCCTGGTCACGGGGTGGCGGCACTGGCGCGCCGTGAGCGCGGAGCACGCGGCCGCCGCGCGCGTCACCCGCGAGCACTGGGTCACGCAGCCGCCCAAGAACCCGCACTCGGCCGCGCACTACGGCGTCTACGCCTTCAAGCCGAAGCCGCCGCTGGCGTTCGCCGACGGCGGCGTGGACGGCTACGTCGGCACCTACAGCTGGCTGGAGGCGCACCGGCAGAACGAGTACCGCGGGCGTCCCGCGCAGGACGCCACGCCGGCGGCGCGCTTCGGCGAGTGGTCGGCGGCCGCGGTGCTGCAGCTGCTGGTCCCTCTGCTCATCATCATGCTGGCCTTCCCGGCGTTCGCCGGGGAGCGCGACCGGGGGACGCTGCGCCAGCTGGCGAGCCTCGGCGTCCCGCCGGCGCGGCTCGCGGCCGGCAAGGCGCTGGGGGTGGGCGGCGCGCTCGCGCTGCTGCTCGTGCCGGCGGCGCTCGCCGGCGCGCTGGCGCTCGTGCTCGCGGGCGGCGAGGCCGGGGCCGGCGCGCGGCTCGGGGACACGCTGGCGCGCGTGGCGGCGCTCGCGGTCGGGTACCTCGCGTACTTCGCGGCCTTCCTGGCCGTGGCGCTCGCGGTGTCGACGCGCGCGCGCTCGGCGCGCGTCGCGCTGGTGGCGCTGGTCGCGTTCTGGGCCGTCAACGCGTTCGCCGCCCCGCGGGTCGCGGCGGCCGTCGCGCGCGCCGCCGCGCCCACGCCGACGGCGCTCGCCTTCAGCGTGGGGCTCGAGCGCGCGATGTCCGCCGACCCGGAGGGGCTCTCGAGCGAGGCGCGCGCGCGGCAGTTCCGGGACAGCGTGCTGCGGGCGTACGGCGTGACGCACGTCGACAGCCTGCCGGTCAACTTCGCCGGGCTCACGCTCGACGAGGGGGAGCGGCACGGCGACCGCGTCTTCGACGCGCACTACGGCGCGCTGTACGACGGCTGGCGCGCGCAGGAGCGGGTGCGGAGCGCGCTCGCCGCGGCCGCACCGCTGCTCGCCGTGCGCGGGCTCTCGATGGGGCTCGCGGGGACCGACTTCGAGCAGCACCGCCACTTCCAGAGCGCCGCCGAGCGCTACCGGCGCGACCTGATGCACCGGATGAACATGGGGATGGCCGAGGGGTCGCGCACCGCCGACGGCTTCACGAGGAACGCCGACTCGACGCTGTGGGCGTCGGTGCCGCCGTTCGCGTACGAGATGCCCTCGGCGGGGTGGGTGCTGGCGCGGCAGGGCGCCAACCTCGCGGTGCTCGCCGCGTGGGCGCTGGTGGCGGCGCTGGCCGCCGGGTGGGCGGCGCGCCGGCTGCCGGTCGACGGCGGGGGGGCGTCATGAGCGCGCCCGTGAGCGCGCCCGTGAGCGCGCGCGCCGTGCCGGTCGCCGGCGCCGCGGGACGTCCGGCCGCGTCGCGCCTCCGTCCGTCCGTCTGGCGCGTCGCGCGCACGGTCGCGCGCTTCGACCTGCGCCTGCTGGCGGCCGAGCGCGCGGTCTGGGTCGTGCTCGCGGTCCTCGCGGTGGCCGTCGCGGCGGCGGCGGTCTCGGGGCGCGCGTGGCGCGCCGAACAGGCGGCCGCCGCCGGGCAGGCCCGCGCCGCCGACGCCGCGCGGCTGGACAGCCTGCGCGCGACGCTCGCCGCGCGGGCGAACGACACCACGCCGCTGGCGCCCTTCGGCGACCCGCGCAGCCCGTACGCCGCCGGCGCGACGCTCGCCCGCCGCTGGGCGGTGCTGCCGACGCTCCCGCTCGGGCCCATCGCGACCGGGCAGAGCGACCTGTTCCCGTCGTACGCGCGCGTCTCGATGCTCTCGCGCGAGACGCTCTACGCGACCGAGGAGCTGGAGAACCCGGCCAACCTGCTGGCCGGGCGCTTCGACCTGGCGTTCGTGGTCGCGGTGCTCTACCCGCTGCTGGTGATCGCGCTCGCCTACAACGTGCTGTCGGCGGAGCGCGAGGGGGGGACGCTGCGGATCGTGCGCGCGCAGCCGGTGCCGGCGGGCGCCGTGCTGCTCGGCAAGGCGCTGTCGCGCGCCGGCGTGCTGACGGCGGCCGCCGTGCTGCTCGTGGGCGTCGGCGCGGTCGCCGCCGGCGTGCCGCTGGACGCGCCGGGAGCGGTCGCCGGGCTGGCGCTCGTCGCGCTGCTCGTGGTCGCCTACGGGCTGCTCTGGTTCGCCCTCGCGCTCTACGTGAACGCGGGGCGGCGCGGCTCGGCGGCCAACGCGCTCTGGCTGCTCGGCGCCTGGCTGGTGGCGGTGGTGCTGGCGCCCTCGCTGCTGGCCGCGGCGGTCGCGACGTGGGCGCCGGCGCCGTCGCGCGTCGAGCTGGTGCAGGCGCGGCGCGAGGCGTCGCGCGAGGCCACGGCGCGCGCGGCGCAGGCGCTCGCCGCGTTCATGCAGGACCACCCGGAGCTGGCGCCGCCGGGGCGCCCGGTCGACGCGAACAACGCGCAGCTCCGCAACCTCGCCGTGCAGGACGACATCGCGCGCACGGTGCGCCCGCTCGAGGCGCGGCACGCCGAGCAGCTCGGGCGCCAGCAGGCGGCGGTGGATCGGTGGCGCTTCGTCTCGCCCGCGCTGGCGGTGCACGGCGCGCTGGCCGCGCTCGCGGGGACGGACGCGGTGCGCTTCCGCGCCTTCGAGCGCGAGGCGGACGGCTACGTCACCGCGCTCCGCGACCACTTCGCGGCGAAGGTGCTCGCCGGCGCGAAGCTCGGCGCCGCCGACGTGGACGCCATCCCCGACTTCGGCTGGTCCGCCGACGGCGGCGGGACGACGCGGCGCGTGGTGCTCGACGCGGTCGTCCTGCTCGTCCTGGCGGCGCTCCTGGGGGGCGCGGCGGTCGGACGCGTCGACCGCGCCGCGTTCGAGGCGTGAGCCCCACGATCCGGACGGCGCAGCGAGCGACGGCGCATCGTCGCACGGCCACCGGATTCCGTCTCGCCGCCGCTGCCTGCATCTCAGCCGCGGGCTGGGCGGCGGACGCCGCCGCGCAGGCGCCCGCCGCCAACGCCGCGCGCTCGGCCGCGCCGGCCGCCGTCCGGCCCGCGTACGCGGCGATCCGCGCGCCGTCGTCCGTGCGCGTCGACGGCCGCCTCGACGACCCCGCCTGGCGCGCGGCGCCCGTCGCGTCGGGCTTCCGCACCGTGGAGCCGACCGAGGGCGACCCGGCGCGCTTCCCCACCGAGGTGCGCGTCGTCTACGACGCCGAGGCGCTCTACGTCGGCGCCTTCCTGCGCGACTCGCTCGGGGCGCGCGGCCTGCGCGTGCAGGACCTGCGGCGCAAGTTCGACTACTTCCAGAACGACCTGTTCGGCGTCTCCTTCGACGCGCTGCACGACGGGCGCACGGTGGCCGCCTTCCAGGTGACGCCGTACGGCGCGCAGCGCGAGCTGCAGGTGTTCGACGACGCGTTCTACAACCGCGAGTGGGAGGCGGTGTGGCGCGTGCGCACGCAGGTCACCGACAGCGGGTGGACGGCCGAGATCGCGATCCCGTGGGCGTCGCTGCGCTACCGCGCCGACGGCGCGCCGTGGGCCGTGAACTTCTACCGCATCGCGCGCCGCGCCAACGAGACCAGCGCGTGGGCCCCCTGGCCGCGCGCGTTCACCGCGTACCGCGTCCCATACTTCGGGACGCTCGGGGGGCTCGCCCCGCCGCCGCCGCGCCGCGGCGAGGTGCGGCTCCGCCCGTACGTGCTCGCGCAGGGCGACGCGCGGGGCGCGGCCGCGAACGACCCGCGCACCGGGGCCGCCGCGCCGTCCGCCGCCACCACCGTCGGCCGGGTGGGCGGCGAGGTCACCTGGGCCCCGACCCCGAACGCGGTCGTCGACGTCACGGCGAACACCGACTTCGCGCAGGCCGAGGTCGACCGGCAGGTGGTCAACACCACGCGCTTCTCCGTGTTCTTCCCCGAGCGGCGGCAGTTCTTCCTCGAGGGGGGCACGCTGTTCGACGTCGGGCCGAGCGGGCTGCCGGTGAAGCCGTTCTTCAGTCGGCGCATCGGGCTCGACCCCGGCGGCACGCCGGTGCCCATCCAGGCAGGCGCGCGCTACGTGCGCCGCGACGCGCGCGGGGGCGACGGCCTGCTCGTGATGCGCCAGGACGCGGGGCCGACGCCCGGACGCGATCCCGGCGCCGCGACGTTCGCGGTGGCGCGCGCGAGCCGCAACCTCGGCGCGTCGGGGCGACTCGGCGTGCTCGCCGCGGGGCGCGACGCAGCGGCGGGGCCGCCCGCCTTCGCGGGGACGGACAGCGCGCGCGGGGCGCCGCGGGCGCGCGACGCGGTCGTCGCCCTCGACGGCTTCACCCGACTCGGGCAGGCGGTGGCGCTCGACGGGATGGTCTCGGCGTCGAGCGCGTCCGGGGGGCGCGGGCCCGGGTTCGCCGCGTTCGGCAACGTCTTCCGCTCGACGCGCACGCTGAACGTCGGCGGCGACGTGTACCTCGTCACGCGTGACTACGACCCGCCCACCGGCTTCGTGGCGCGGCGCGACGTGCTGCGCACGAGCGGCACGGTGGGTTACAACTGGCGCCCGGCGTGGCGCCCGAAGGGGGTGCGCTACTTCTACCCGTACGCCGGCACCTTCCTCTACAGCGGCGCGGGCGACCGGCGGCTGCAGGAGACGTTCAGCGAGGTCTGGGTGGACGTCTTCTTCGACAACGGCGCGCTCGTCTACCCGGCGCTCCAGCACTTCTACCAGCGCACGACGGCGCCGTTCGCGCCGGTGCGGGGCGTGACGGTCGCGCCGGGGGCGTATCCGTACTGGCGGGGCGAGTTCCTCGCCCGCACCGACCAGAGCGCGCGGTGGGGCGCGTCGGCCAAGGGCTCGACGGGCGCCTGGTTCGACCGCCGGCTGGAGCAGGCGACGCTCACGGGGCGCGCCGCCGTCTCCCCGCGCGCCGCGCTGGGCGTGCAGTACGACGTGAACCACTTCCGCGGCGCGCCGCCCGACTCGCTGGGCGCGCGCGCGCCGGACGTGACGACGCACTTGGTGGCGCCCGAGCTGCGCCTGGCGCTCAACCCGCGCGTGCAGTTCACGACGTTCTACCAGTACAACACCGACGCCGCGCGCGGGGCGCTGAACGCGCGCTTCTCGTGGGAGTTCGCGCCGCTGTCGTACGTGTACGTCGTGGTGAACGACCTGCGGGCGGCGGGGCCGGACGCGCGTACGGCGGGCCCGCGCGCGGCGACGCGGCAGGTCGTGCTCAAGGCGGTGTGGCTGCGGCCGCTGTGAGATACCGTCATCTCCAGCAAGCCTCAGGTGGCGGGTTCTGGGGCAGGGGGCAGCACGAAGGGCTGCCGGCGGCGGGCGGCGCTCGACGCGCCGCGCGACTCGGCGGCGGCGCGGGCCGCCCGTGTGGCGGGGCGCGCCGCTCGTTCCCCCGCGGCGACCGCTCGCTGAATTCCCGTCGGACGCACCGGGGTGTCGTGCGATGGTTCCCCGCGATCACGCTCCCGCCGCCGCGTCGCCCGACGCGCGCGGCGCGGGCCGCTCACCGTTCCGGGGACCCGTCCGATGTCGCTCCGCTCGTCATCCTCCCGCCTCGCCGCCGCGCTCGCGGCGGCCGTCGCCCTCGCCGCCTGCTCCGACGACGACAACCCCGTCGACCCGGGCGCGACGCCGGGCGGCGAGCGCCCCGCGGCGAACTTCCGCCGCCTCCTCGTGGCCGACGACGCGCTCCCGTTCGCCAAGCTGTACGACCTCGGCACCGGGCAGCGCGTCGACTCGATGGGCGGCCTTCCGGGCCCGGTCAGCTACCTGTACAGCGCGCAGGGGCGCGTCGCGGCCGCGCACTTCCGGACGCAGAACCGGGTGCAGTGGATCGACGGCGGCGCCTACCCGCAGAACGACCGCGGCGTGCTCGCCGCCCCGCGCATGATCGGCGGGATCAGCGACTCCCTGCCGACCCACGGCAACTACGCGGGCGGGCTGCTCTCCGCCTGGTTCGACGGCAGCGGCAACGCCCGCGTCTGGCGCGAGAGCGACCTCGCCGCCGGGAACGTGCAGCCGATGATCACGGTCAACCCCGGCCCGGCGCACCACGGCGCCGCCGTCGCGACGACCGGCGGCATCGTCGCCGCGTCGGTGCGCGCGGTGGGCGGCACCGGCCCGGACGGCGTGGTCGCGTTCAACATGCAGGGCCAGCGCGTGGACAGCACGCGCACCTGCCCGAACCTGCACGGCCTCTCCGTGGGCGCGAGCGGCGCGCTCTTCGGCTGCTCCGACGGCGTGCTCCTGGTGGGCGGGCAGAACGGGCGCGCGACGTTCACCAAGATCACCCGCGCCGACGACCCGCGCTTCGGCTCGGGCACCGTGTGGGCGCGCGAGGGGAGCCCGAACTTCCTCGCCCGCATCACCGTCCGCGGCGCGGCCGTGACGCCCGAGACGCGCATGCTCGCCGTCGTGGACGTCGCCGGGCGCACCATGCGCCCGATCACCCCGCCGGGCGGCGACATCGACTGGGTGGCGGAGCTGAACTACAGCGGCAGCCACGCGCTCATGATCGGGCGCACGGGGAACCTGTACGTGTTCGACATGAACACGCGCCAGCAGACCGGCCGCGTCGACGGCCTCGTGCCGCCGATGCCGACCAGCGGGACCTTCCCGACGCCCGTCATCGCCGCGGCGGAGGGGGTCGCGTACGTGTCGAACCCGACGCGCGGCGAGGTGATCGAGGTGTCGCTCTCGGCGGGGGGCGTGCCCGCCGTCGCGCGGCGCCTGACCGTCGGCGGCACGCCGACGCGCCTCGTGGTGCTCGGCGTGCGGCGCGGCGGCACCGTCGTCGCCGCGAACTGACGCGCGGGTGCGGCACCTCCGGACGGCGGCGGCCCTCGCGGCCGCCGCCCTCGCCGTCCCCGCCGGCGCGGCCCGCGCGCGGCAGCAGGCGCCCGCGCCGTCGGACGCCGTCGTCGGCCGCGTGGTCGACGCGGCGGGCGGCGCGCCGGTCGCCGCGGCGCAGGTGACGCTCGTCGACGGCGGGCGCACCGCGACGACGGGCGCCGACGGCCGCTTCGTGCTCGCCGGCGCGGGGCGCGGCGTGCACACCGTTGCCGTGCGCCGCATCGGCTACGCGCCCGCGACGGCGCGCGCGCAGGCGGGGGCGCCCGTGGACGTGCGACTGCGCGCCACCGCGCTCGCGCTCCCGTCGGTGACCGTGCGCGCGCCGGGGCGCGAGCGGCGGCTCGGCGACGCGGTGGCGCCCGGCACCGTGCTCGAAGGGGCGGCGCTCGACCGGCAGCTCGCCGGGAGCGTCGCCGCGACGGTGGCGGGGGAGCCGGGCGTCACGATGCGCACCAACGGCCCGATGGCCGCGCAGCCGGTGGTGCGCGGGCTCACCGGCGACCGCGTGCTCGTGCTCGAGGACGGGCAGCGCACCGGCGACGTCGCCACCACCGCCCCCGACCACGCGGTGACGATCGACCCGATGACCGCGCGGCGCGTGGAGGTGGTGCGCGGCCCCGCGGGGCTGCTCTACGGCGGGAGCGTGCTCGGGGGGCTGGTGAACGTGGTGCGCGAGGACGTGCCGCGCGCCCGCCCGGCGCGCGTCGGCGGCTTCGTGGGCGCGCAGGGGGAGAGCGCGAACGCCGGCGGCGCGGTGGGCGGCGCGCTCGACGCGCCGCTCGGGCCGCTGGCGGTGCGCGCCACCGGGAGCTGGCGCGTCGCCGGCGACACGCGCACCCCCCGCGGCGCCCTCCCCTTCACCGACGTCGACGCGCACGACGCGGGGATCGGCGCGTCGTGGGCGGGGCGCTCGGGCTTCGTGGGCGTGGCCGCGCGCGACGTGCGCAGCGCGTACGGGGTGCCGAGCAGCTTCGGCGGGCTCACGCTGCCGGGCTCGCACGTCGGCGGCGTGTACGTCACGCTGCGGCGGAGCACCGTGCGCGGCGAGGCGTCGTGGCGGCGCGACTCGGGCGCCGTGCGGAGCGTCGACCTGGCGGTGCAGGGGGTGCGCTTCGAGCAGGACGAGCAGGAGCGTGGCGGCTTCGTGGGCACGCGCTTCGGGCAGCTCGCCGCGTCGGGGGACCTCGTGGTGCGCTACCAGCACCGCGCGGGGCTCCCCGCGGACGCCACCGGCTCGGGCGCGGTGGGGGTGTGGGGGCAGTGGCGCGACTTCCGGGCGGCGGGCTCCTACACCGGCACGCGTCCCGCCGAGGTGCGCGCGGGGGCGGTGTACGGCTACGAGGAGGTGCGCGTCGGGCGCGTCGCGCTCTCGGCGGGCGCGCGGCTGGACCGCGTGCGCGTGGCCCCGCTCGACAGCACGCCGAGCCGCCTCCTGCCGGACGTGCGCACGCGCGACTTCGGCGCGCTCTCGGGCGCGCTGGCGGCCGCGGTGGACGTGCGCGGAGGCGCGCGCGTCGGCGTGAGCGTGGCGCGCGGCTTCCGCCCGCCGGCGGTCGAGGAGCTGTACTCGGCGGGCCCGCACCTGGCGACATACGCGTACGAGATCGGGAACCCCGCGCTGCGCCCCGAGCGCGGACGCGGCGCCGATCTGTTCGCGCGCGTCGACCGCGCGGGGCTCTCGGCGGAGGTCGCGGGCTTCGTGTCGCGCATCGACGACTTCGTCTTCCAGGCGCCGCTGGTCGACGCGGCGACCGGGCTCCCGGCGCGCGACCCGCGGCTGCGGCGCTACCCCGTGTACCAGGCCGCGCAGGCGGCGGCGCGGCTCGTGGGCGCCGAGGGGCGCGTGCAGTGGGAGCTGCCGCTGGCGCGCGTCCCCGGGCTCGCGCTCGACGCCACGGCGAGCTGGGTGCGCGGCACGCGGCTCGACGCCGAAGGGCGCGGCCCGCTGCCGGCGATGCCGCCGCTGCGCGCCCGCGCGCAGCTGCGGCGCGAGCGCCCGCGCTGGTTCGCGGCGGTCGGCGGGGAGGGCGCGGCGCGGCAGGGGCGCGTCCCAGCCGCGCCGGCGGGCGTCGCCGATGCGCGCGCGGCGTGCGTCCCGCGCGCCGAGGGCGACGGCGTGCAGACCGAAGCCGGCCTCCTCCCCGCCGAGTTCTGCCCGACGCCCGGGTGGGCGCTGCTGCACGCGAGCGCCGGGGTGCGGCTCCCGGTCGGCGCGCGGCTGCACGCGCTGACGCTGTCGGTCGACAACGCGCTCGACGCGACCTGGCGCGACCACCTCTGGCGCGCCAAGCAGGTCGCGCCGCAGCCCGGGCGCAACGTGCGCCTGCTCTACCGCGTGACGCTCTGACCTATGCGACCCCGTCTGCGACTCCGCCGATCACTCCTCCGCGCGACCGCGCTCGGCGCGCTGCTCGCCGCCGGCGCGTGCGAGCACCCGATCGCCATCGTCACCCCGCACGTCGAGGCGGCGGACGTGGTGGTGCGCGACACGGCGGGCGCGCTGCTCGCGCGCACGCACGACAACCGCCGGTGGGAGGGCGGGCCGCTGCGCGCCGCCGACCGCGCGGCGACGCCGCTCGTCGTCGAGCTGCTCGACTTCCGCGGGGTCCCGCTGGCCGGCGTGGCCGGCCGCGCCGACGTGGAGCTGCGCCTCGAGGCCGAGGACGACGGCCGCGTGGTGTGGGAGCCGCTGCGCGGGCGCGGGCTGCTGCACGGGCTGGCCGTCGGCACGACGCGCGTGCGCTTCCTCGTCTGGCACCAGACGCACGCCGACCTCGTCACGCCCTGGCTCGCGCTCGAGGTGCGGCCGGCCGCGGCGCCCACCCTCTCGAAACCGGTTCCGTGAGACACGCCGTCATGCTCCGTCCATCCTGCATCCTGCTCGCGTTCGCCCTCGCCGCGTGCGGCGGCGGGGACGGCGGGGGTGCCACCGAGCCGCCGCCGACGGCGGCGCCGCTCGTCGTCGCCGAGATGGTGCTGGTCGACGCGTCGGGGACGATGATGTACTCGCACCGCGACCACTGGCACGGCTTCCCGGTGGTGCCGGCGGGCGGGCAGCTCGCGCTGGAGCAGTACTTCGTCGCGCGCTCGGCCGGCGCCGACGACCACGAGCCGCCGCCGCGCGCGGAGTGGTTCACCCTCGCCGCCCACGGCGACGCCGACCTGCGCGTGGTGGTGAGCGACACGACCGTCGGGCGGTGGAGCGGCGACAAGGTGCGCGGCGCGCTCGCCGGGCGGCGCGCGGGGACTTCGGTGGTGAGCTACGTCGTGCGGCGCGGGGCGACGACGCTCAAGGAGGTGCCGCCGCTGAACTTCGTGGTGCGCTGACGTTCGGCGTCGGCCGCGCGCCCGCGATGAAGAGCGATCGGATGACATACGATGCCATCGTCGTCGGCGGCAGCTTCGCCGGGCTGGCCGCCGCGACCTACCTGGCGCGCGCCCGCGCGGGCGTCTGCGTCGTCGACGCGCGCCGGCCCCGCAACCGGTTCGCCGACGCCGCGCACGGCTTCCTGAGCCGCGACGGCAGCGACCCGCAGCTGATCCTGACGGAGGCGCGCCGGCAGCTGGCCGCCTACTCCACCGTGCGCACGGTCGAAGGCGAGGCGCGCGAGGCCCGCGCGCACGGCGACCGGTTCTCGGTCGTCCTCGCGAGCGGCGAGCAGGTCGAAGCGCGCAAGCTCGTGCTGGCGTTCGGGCTGCGCGACGCGCTGCCCGCCGTCCCCGGCCTGCAGGAGCGCTGGGGGAAAACGGTCCTCCACTGCCCGTACTGCCACGGCATCGAGTTCAGCGACCGACGACTCGGCGTGCTCTATCGCGCCCCCATGTCGGTCCACCAGGCGCGTCTGGTCGCCGAGTGGGGGCCGACGACGCTGTACCTGAACGGTGCGGAGCTCGACGCGGAGAGCGCGGCGACGCTCGCCGGCCGCGGCGTGCGGGTGGAGGCCGCGCGGGTGACGGCGCTGGAAGGCGAGGGCCGCACCCTGTCGGCGGTCGAGTTGGACGACGGTCGCCGCAGCGCGCTCGACGCGCTCTACGTTTCCCCGCAGTCGTTCCTCGCGAGTCCGATCGCCGAGCAGTTGGGGGCCGAGATCGAGGAGAGCCCGCTCGGCCCGATGATCCGGACGGACGCCGACAAGCTGACCTCCGTCCCCGGCGTCTACGCCGCCGGCGACATCGCGCGGGCGCCGCACAGCATCAGCTGGGCGGTCGCCGACGGCGTCACGGCGGGGACGTCGGTGCACCGCGCGCTCGTGTTCGGCTGAGTCGCGGCGGCGTCCTGACATGCGAGACGGCCCGCGCTCCCAGTTGGGAGCGCGGGCCGTCGACGTGTTGCGGTCCGGCGGTCGTCGCGTGCGTTTCGAAGCCCTGTCGGAACAGGTGGGTGACCCCCGGCCCCACGTCCGCCTTCCCCCGCACTGGGGGCGTGGCGTCGGCGGGGCGCGTCGGCCCCCGGCTTCGAAGGTGTCGGCTCGAAACGGGAAAGCGACGCCGTCGGAACGAAGATAAACATATGGTACGCGAGCGCTTGCGTCAACCCTCGGGCGGCGCGGGCGCGTGGAGTACGGGGTCCGGGGGGAGACGTGCACCCAGGTACGCCGTACGCCGCGCTGGGGGGGCGCGGGGCGTGCGCTGCGGGGTAGGACGTGCGCTCGCCCACTCCCGCGTTCCGCCATCGCCGTGATCGCCCTTCCGTTCGACAACCGCTTCGTCGCCGAGCTCCCCGGCGACCCCGACCACTCCCAGCGCCGCCGCCAGGTGCTCGGCGCCGCGTGGAGCCCGGCGCGCCCGACGCCGGTCGCCGCGCCGCGCCTGCTCGCCCACGCGCGCGAAGTAGCCGAGCTGGTCGGCCTCTCGGAGGAGGACGTCAGCGCCCCCTGGTTCGCCGAGGTGTTCGCGGGGAACGCGCTCCTCCCCGGGATGCAGCCGTACGCGGCGGTCTACGGCGGGCACCAGTTCGGCCACTGGGCGGGGCAGCTCGGCGACGGGCGCGCGATCAGCCTCGGCGAGGTGTTGAACGCGCGCGGCGAGCGGTGGGAGCTGCAGCTGAAGGGCGCGGGCCCGACGCCGTACTCGCGCACCGCCGACGGGCGCGCGGTGCTCCGCTCGTCGATCCGCGAGTTCCTGTGCAGCGAGGCCATGCACCACCTCGGCGTCCCGACGACGCGCGCGCTGAGCGTGGTGACGACCGGGGAGACGGTGGTGCGCGACATGTTCTACGACGGCAACCCGCGCCCGGAGCCGGGGGCGGTGGTGTGCCGCGTGTCCCCGTCGTTCATCCGCTTCGGCAACTTCGAGATCTTCGCGGCGCGCGGCGACCACGAGAACCTGGCGCGGCTGGCCGACTTCACCGTCGCGCGCGATTTCCCGCACCTGGCCGGCGTGGAGGACGTCACCGAGCGGCGCGCGCGCTGGCTGGCCGAGGTGTGCGAGCGCACGGCGCGGCTGGTGGTGCACTGGATGCGCGTGGGCTTCGTGCACGGCGTGCTGAACACGGACAACATGTCGATCCTGGGCCTCACGATCGACTACGGGCCGTACGGCTGGCTGGACGACTTCGACCCGCACTGGACGCCCAACACGACCGACGCGCAGGGGCGCCGCTACCGCTACGCCAACCAGCCGGCGATCGCGCAGTGGAACCTCGTGCGGCTGGCCGAGGCGCTGTACCCGCTGTTCGGCGCCGAGCAGCCGCTGCACGACGCGCTCGACCGCTTCCACGCCACGTTCACCGCCGAGTACGAGGCGATGACGGCGGCGAAGTTCGGACTCGGCACGCTGGACGACGAGGGGCGCGCGCTGGCGCACGAGGGGTACGGGCTGCTGCACGCGGCGGAGGTGGACCACACGCTGTTCTTCCGCGCGCTCGGCGAGGTCTCGGCGGTGCCCGACGAGGACGCGGCCGCGCTGGCGCTGCTCGGCGACGCGTTCTACGACGACGCGAAGCGCGACGCACACGCCGCGGCGCTGGCGGCGTGGCTGCGGCGGTGGCACGCGCGCGTGGCGGCGGAGCCGTTCGCGGCGCGGCGGGCGCGCATGCACGCGGCGAACCCGCGCTACGTGCTGCGGAACTACCTGACGCAGGAGGCGATCGACGCGGCGGAGGCGGGGGACGCGTCGCTCGTGCACGAGCTGCTGGACGTGATGCGGCGGCCGTACGACGAGCAGCCGGGACGCGAGCGGTTCGCGGCGCGGCGGCCGGAGTGGGCGCGCGATCGGGCGGGGTGCTCGATGTTGTCGTGCAGCTCGTAAGGCCCGAGCTGGGAAGTCGCGCAGCCAGCTCTACGCGGAGGCGCTCGCGGAGTACCTCGCCCGGCACGCCCCGGACGAGGTGACCGAGGCGAAGAACCGCGTCGTCGACCAGCTGGAGGCGCCGGAGTCCTGGATCCCGACCGCGGCCGGCTTGCGCGCGCCGGTGCGATGCCTATTATGTAGGCAAACCTCACCCCAGGGGCGTTCCGGGCCATGTCCTCTCCCTCGCGCGCGCCGTGGACGGCGCACCCGGTGACCGCGACGGTCGTCGGCATCCTCGCCAGCGGACTCACCGTGCTGCTCGTCGAGAGCGCCGGGCACGCGCTCCTCGGCGTCGGCGACCCGCGCGCGGCGGGCGGCATCACGGCGCCGCAGTACCTCGCGGTGCTCGTCGCCTGGGTGCTGGGCGCGGCGCTGGGCGCGCTCGTCGCCACGCGCTGGGCGCGCCGGCGGTCGGCCGTACCGGGCGTGGTCGTGGGCACCTTCATCCTGCTCGGCGCGGTGGCCAGCTTCGCCGCCTTCGCGCACCCGCTCTGGATGATGGCCGCCAGCGCCGCGCTCCCGTTCGTGGGCTTCGCGGCGGCGCGGCTCGCCGGCGCGCGGCCGCGATGACGGCGCGACTCGGGGCGCGTCCGACGTGAGCGCCGCCCCGCTCGGGGAGCTCGAGCAGCTCGTCCTGCTCGCGGTCGTCCACTGCGCCGGCGACGCGTACGCCGGCGGCGTGCGCGCCGAGATCGCGCGGCGCACCGGCCGCGACGTCGCGCGCGGGGCGGTGCACGTCACGCTCGACCGGCTCGAGCAGAAGGGACTGCTGCGCTCGACGTCGCGGCCCGCCGGCGCAGCGGACGACGCCCGCGGCGGGCGCCCGCGGCGCGTCTTCGCCGTCACGCCCCGGGGCGCGCAGGCGCTGCGCGAGGCGCTGACGGCGCTGCGGTCGATGGTGCGCGGCCTGCCCGGCGACGTCGCGCCGATCCCCGAGTGGGGGAGCCAGGCGTGACGGCGGACCGCACCGTCGGCCGCGCGGCGCGGCGGCTGGCCTGGGCCGCGGTGCTGGCCTGCGTGCCCGAGCGCGACCGCGCGCCGCTGCTCGGCGACCTCGCCGAAGAGGAGATCGCGCGACATCCACACCGCGCGCCGGCGGCGCCGCTCGACGCCTGGCATCCGATCGCGGCCGCCGCCCGCGTCGGCGTCGCCTACCAACGGGAGCCCTACCGCGACGAGCACGCGCGGCTCGCGCTCGCCGCCCTCTTGCTCGGCGGCGTGCTGCTGCTGCGCGCCGTCCCGCTGGCGGCCGCCGGGCTGGGGGCGTTCGTCGACGGCGCCCTGTTCTCGGGGCCCGTGTGGCGCGGCGCGGCGGCAGTGTGGCGCCACGGCGGGCTGCTCGCCGCGGCCGCCGCGGGGCTGATGGTGGGACGCGTGGGCGCGGTGCCGCCACGCGCGGCCGGCGCGCGTTGGCACGTGTCGGCGGCGCTGGCCGCGATCGCGGCCGTCACGGCTCCGACGGGGAGCACGGCGGTCGTCGGCGCGCTCCTCGTGCTCGGCGCGACGTGGCTCGGCGCCTCCGCGCGCGACGGCGCCGGCTCGCCGCCCCCCCACGCGCCGGCGTCGTAGACCGAACGGCCCGTCCCTCGTCGCGCGCGTCAACGGCGGGGCCGCGTCGGGTGCGAGGGCACCGAGCATCGGGGTGGCCGTCGGCGTGGATCGGCGCCACTTTCTGCACTCGCGGTGCGCTCGGCGCCGGCCGCTGATTCGCAATCGGTACCACCGGTCCGCCACGGCCGTCGGCGTCCGACCGCGGTACACCTCAACTCCGCCCGCCCATGCGCCACGTACGCCTCGCCGTCATCGCCGTCGCCGCCGCCCTCGTCGTGACGCGCCCGGCGGCCGCGCAGAACGCCGCGCCGACCGCGAGCCACCGGGCGGCGGTCGCGCGGCTGCTCGTGGCGTCGAAGGTTCGGGAGACGACCGAGCAGACTCTCGAAACCATGCTGGCCGCGCAGCTCAGGCAGATGCCGCAGCAGGCGCAAATCGTGGGCGTGCTCCGGGACTTCCACCGCGAGCAGATGAGCTGGGCCGTGTTGGAGCCGGAGTACACGCGCCTCTACCTCGAGGTGTTCGACGAGGCCGACGCGCGAGAGTTGGTCGCCTTCTACGAGTCGCCGCTCGGGCAGAAGATGCTCGACCGGATGCCGGTACTGATGGAGAAGTCGACCGAGATGACGACCCGGCGCATGCAGGCCGCCATGCCCCAGCTGATGCAGCGGCTCCAGGCCGCCATCCGGGCCCCGGCGGCGCGGTCCGACTCCGCGTCGGCGCGGAAGCCGTGAGCGGCGCCGAGTACGACGTGGCAACCAACAGGTCGGCTTCCGGAGCGTCGCACCCGCGTCGCTTACGCCGGTCCGCGGCGGCACTCGCACGTAAGCGGGCCGCGGGGCGGGCGGCCGTGCGATGGGCGGCTGCAGTCGCGTGCGCCACGTCGGCCGCAGGCTGCGACACCACGGTCCACGAGCTCACGGTGTTTCCGCCCACCCACCGCGGGGTGCCGGCGGGCGACACCGTGACGATTCAAGCGGCCGGCTCGAACCGTCATACGGCGCGATACGTGGTCTACTCGCACGAGGCGTTAGGTAGTCGCACGGCGCGGTTCCGCTGGGAGACGACGGATTCCACCGTCGCGACGATCGGCCCGACTGGCTTGATGCGGGCGCGTCGTCCCGGGCGCGTCATCGTTCGCGCGACGTTCCAGGGCATCACAGGCAGCACGGAGGTCGAGGTATGGCGCCCGATCGCGTCGCTGCGGATCCTGCCGACCGACACAACGATCCAGGTTGACGACACTGTCGAAGTGCGAGCTGCGGCGGTAGACGGCGCGGGAGCGACGTTGCCCGATGCCCGGCTGCAGCTCACGCCGCGCGACTTCCGCGTGATGCGGACCGTCGCGCACGATGTGCAGGGTGGCGTCGTGACGGGTAGGTACCGTGCGGTCGGCCCCGGGTCGACGGTCATCGACGCCCACACCACGAATCGTCGCGTGGGCCTGCGAATCGTAGTTCGCCGGTGAAGGTGGTGTAGCCCGCGCATGGCAAGCGTCACGACGGCGCACGCGCGAGACCATCGCCTACGCGCGTCACTCGGCGCGGCGCTGGCGGCGTGGGCGGCGGCCTGCGCGGCGGCGCCGCCGATCCGAATTGCGGAGGGCGTTGGCGCGCGGCGGCTCGAGACCGTCCGGCTGGAGGGGCGCACGCACGTGGAGCCGGAAGGCGCGCACGGGCCCGCGACGTTGGTCGTGAGCGTCTGGGCGCGCAACATGGCGCCCGACACCACGTGGGTGCGGGCGGATTGGTGCGGGCTCACGGTGCGCCTTTACCGCACGGAGCGCGACGGGTCGCCGGCATGGGCGCACGCCGGTCCGCCGGTCTGTCCCGCGATGGGCGTACGCCTCGAGCTTCCGCCGGGCGGCGCGCCGGCCCGGCTGTACGAGGAGCGCGTGCCGATGTCGTCGCTGCTCTGGGCGGCGCTGCCCGACGGTCTGTATGCGTTGCGCGGGCTCGCGTACGTGCGGGTCGATACGGCACGCGCCGCACGGCCGGCGCCGGGCGACACGCTCGAGGTGCCCGCGGGTCTGCTGCGCGTCGACTACTGAATCACGGCGCGCATGACTACGACCGCGACGATCGACGACTGGACTGCCGGCGCGCGGTAGCTCGCCCGCCGGCGGCGGCGCCATGGTCGCGGCGCGTGCGTCGCTGCATCTTCCGGCATGCGGCCGCCGCCCGACGTCGGGCGACGCCCCACCCACCGCCGTCCACGCTGCATGCCGACCCTCCGATGCGCCGGCACGTCGTCGCCTGCTTCCCGCCGACGCGAGCGCCGGTCCGCCGTGCGACACGCGGCGTGGCTCGCGGTCCTGGGCGGAGGCGTGGCGGTCGGTCCACTGACTGCGCAACCGACCCAGCCGCAGCCGACCGGCGCGCAGCGGCCGGCGGTCGTAGCACCCGCCGCGGATAGCGCGACCCCACCCGACGTGCCGGCGCCGCACCGCCGACCGCCCGCGGGCGAGGTGCTCGGCGTGGGCGTCCTCGGGGGAGTCGGCGGTGCGCTGGCGGGCGGCGGCGTCGGGCTGGTGTTCGACGCGATGGCGTGCTTCCGAAGCCTCGACGACATGGGAATGGCTGGCGCATTCGTGGCCATGCTCTGTCCCGCCGCCGCCGGCCAGCGGACGGCGGCCGGTTGGGTGGCCGGAGCCGCGCTCGGTGGCGCGGGGCTGAGCGCGTGGACGGCGCGGGGACGCGGGTGCCCGAGGACCCAGGCGTACGTCCGCGCCGCGGCGGGCGCGGCGCTCGGCGCGCTCCCGGGGATGCTCGCGGTCGCGGGCAGCGGCGGCCGCTACCCTCCGCCACGCAGCGCCCTGGTCCTCGGCACGCCACTCCTCAGCGCGCTCGGCGCGGGCGCCGCCGTCGTGACGTGCCAGCGCACCACCCGCGAACCACACCGGTGACAACCAGCGCATGCCACCAGCCGAGACCACGCACCCCAACCGGGCCGCCTTCCCGACGGGCCTGTCCGGCCCCGCGCTCCGCGCCCTGCACGCGGCCGGCATCCGCTCCGTCGCCGACCTGACGCGGTGGACGGAGTCGGATCTCGCGGCGCTGCACGGGATGGGCCCGAAGGGGCTCGACGCGCTCCGGACGGCGCTCGCCGCCTCGGGCCGCGGGTTCCGTACTGCCTGAGTCGATCCGCGCCGCCGGCGTCGCCGTCGCCGCGGCGGTGTGAGTCGGGCTGGCCGGCGCGTGGGCGCCGCCGGGCGGGGCCGTGATGGCGAACGTCGCGACGCCCGATGCGCTACTGCACCTCGCCCGTGGCCAGGTAAGATATGCGCGCGACATCATCACTGAAGCTCCGCAGCAAGGGGGTGAAACGTGATCGACCTGGACTTCACTCCGCACGCCCACCAGGTGCTCGCGGCCGCGCGGCAGGAGTCGCTCCGGCTGCGCCACGAATACGTCGGCACCGAGCACCTCCTGCTCGCTCTCCTGCGGGAGCACGAAGGGCCGGTCGCCGAGGTGCTCCGCGGTTTCGACGTCGAGGCCGTGCGGCGATCCATCGAGGAGGTCGTCCGGCCCGGGCACGCGACGGCCAGGCGCCCGGAGCAGCTCCCGTACACGTCGCGCACCCTGAAGGCGCTCCGACTCGCCACGCAGGAGGCCGAGCGATCCGGCGAAGCGTCCGCGAGCGCGGCGCACCTGCTGATCGGACTCTGCGCCGAGGAACGCGGAATCGGCGCGCAAGCGCTGCAGGTTGCGGGGCTGACGGCGGCGGCCGCACGTGCGGCGTTCGCGCGGCTCGCGGCGCAGCAGCCGGGCACGAGCTTCCTGAATGAAGGAGGACGCGATGTCTGACTCCTGCAGCTGGTTCCCACTCACCCGTGCACAGATCCGCGACTGGGTGCAACGCCACGCCGACGCGCTGCCGCAGACCCTGGCGGAGCTCTCGCAGTACCCGATGCCGTTCCGCAACGTGATCGTCGCGACCGTCCCGCCGGACGTGCAGGTGGCGCTGTGGCGCGAGCACGTCGCGTCCTTCCTCGGCCCGACCTCGGCGCTCGGCGAGGAACAGCAGGCGCTCCTCCGCGACGCGATCGCCGAGCTTCCGCTCATCTTCAATGCCGAGCGCCCGGAGATGGAGCGCCGCATGCGCGCGCTGGAGGACCGGATGCGCGTGCTGCTGACGCGGGACCAGGCCGGGCGCATCTTCGGCATGCTCGGCCCGCCCGAGCCGCCCGGCGGGCTGCCGCTGCCGCCGGACACGCACCCTCTGCCGAGATCGTAGGACGCATCGTTCGTCGCGGCCGTCCCCTTGCCGACCGGGAACGCGCGCGTTATATACTGCACCAGATGGTTCAGTATACGACGACCCGACTTGATACTTCGTTCGCCGCGCTCTCGGACGCCACGCGGCGTGGCATTCTGGAGCAGCTCGGGCGGGCCGACGCTTCGATCACGGAGCTCGCCGAGAAGTTCCGCATGACGCTCACGGGCATGAAGAAGCACGTCGGCGTGCTGGAGCAGGCGGGGCTCGTCACCACGAAGAAGGTCGGGCGCGTGCGCACGTGCCAACTGGGCCCGCGCCGGTTGGAGGAGGAGACGGCGTGGCTCGAGCGGTACCGCCGGCGCTGGGACGAACGCTTCGACGCGTTGGACCGGGTGGTCGAGGACCTGACACGACAGGAGACGAGCGATGGACGCAGGAAGCGAAAGTAGGCCAGGCCCCGTGAAGAACCGCACCACGGTGGAACGGACGTCGGACCGCGAGGTGGTGGTCACGCGGACCGTCAACGGCCCGGCGCGCGTCGTGTTCGAGGCGTTCACCAAGGCCGAGCTGCTCGAGCGTTGGTGGGTGCCGAAGTCGATGGGAATGACCCTGCTGTCCTGCGAAGTGGATGCTCGTGTCGGAGGCAAGTACCGATTGGTCTTCGATCACGGCGGCCCCGAGCCTGCCGCCTTCTTCGGCACGTACGTCGAAGTGAAGCCGTACTCGCGCCTCGCATGGACGAACGAAGAAGGCGGCGAGGGCGGGCCTGTCACCACGGTGACCTTCGAAGAGAAGGGCGGCAGGACGCTGGTGGTCCTGCGCGAGCGCTATCCTTCGAAGGAAGCGCTCGACGCCGCCGGCACCGGAGCGGCCGACGCGATGGTCGAGACGTTCGATCAGCTGGACGAGCTGCTCGTCGCCCTGGGTGAGAGCTCGGGACAGTGACGGACGCGCTGATCTGCTGGAACGTCGTCGCCCGGTTGTGAAACGTCCTCCGACACCCGGGCCGCGCCGAGCCTGCACGTGAGCACCTCCGTCCGTCGACTCGCGCTCCTCGCCGTCGCCGCCCTCGCCTGCCGCGCGCCATCCCCGACCGCGGCACCGCCGCCGAGCGGGATCGCCGCCGACGTCGCGTACCTCGCGAGCCGCGAGCTCGGGGGGCGCGGGACCGGCACGCCGGGCGCGGACAGCGCCGCCCTGTACGTCGCGCGCCGCTACGCCCAGCTCGCCCTCGACGAGGCGTTCCCCGCGGCGTGCGACGCGCCGGCGTGCGCGGCGTCGTACTTCCAGCCGTTCGTCGTCGAGGGGCGGGCCGCGCGCAACGTCGCCGCCATCGTTCTGGGCGCCGACTCGGCGCTCCGCGGCGAGTATGTGGTCGTCGGCGCGCACTACGACCACCTCGGCCGCTCGACCTGGGGCGCCCGCGACCCCGACGCGGGGATGGCCGTGCGGCCGGGCGCGGACGACAACGCGTCGGGGACGGCGGCGGTCCTCGAGCTCGCGCGGCGGCTGTCCGCCCGCCCGCCGCGCCGCTCCGTCCTGCTCGTGCACTTCGACGCCGAGGAGATCGGGCTGGTCGGCTCGCGCCTGTTCGTGGAGCGCCCGCCCGTCGCGCGGCAGGCGCTGGTGTTCATGTTGAATCTCGACATGGTCGGCCGGCTGCGCGGGCGGCCGCTCACGGTCGACGCGCCCGCGGCGCCGGCCTACGTGCGCACGCTCGTCGACCGCGCCGCCGCCGGCGCCGGGCTGCGCGTGGTGTACTCTTCGGAGATCAGCGGACGCTCGGACCACGAGAGCTTTCGCCAGGAGGGCGTCCCGGCGGTCGCGCTGTTCACCGGATTCCACGCCGACTACCACACGGCCAACGACGTGGCAGCGCGGCTCGACTTCCCGGGGCTGGCGCGCGTCGTCGACGTCGCCGAAGCGATCACCAGGGCGGCGGCGGATCGGGTGGGCGACGCGGGCGCAGCCGGTCCGCGCTGACCCACCCTCGCCCGCCGACGCGCCGCGGCGCGCTGATGGTGCGAACGGCTCTGCGGCCGTAATCTCCGGCATGCACACACGCATCCTGCCCGCCGCGGCCCTGCTCTCGTTCGGCGCGCTCTCGGCGGCCGGCGCCCAGTCCGCCCGGCCGCGCGCCCCCACCACGACCTCGCACGGAGCGCATGTGACCACACGCGCGAGCGGCACCTTCGAAGTGAAGCTGGTCCCGCAGCCGGCCGACGCCTACGCCGACGGCGCCGCGCTCGGGCGCATGACGATCGACAAGCAGTTCCAGGGCGACCTGCAGGCCACGAGCAAGGGGCAGATGCTGACCGGGATGTCGCCCGTGAAGGGCTCCGCCGGCTACGTCGCCGTCGAGCGCGTCAGCGGCACCCTCGGCGGCCGGCGCGGCACCTTCGTGCTCCAGCACAGCGGCACCATGACCCGCGGCGCGCCGACCCTGACGGTCACCGTCGTCCCGGACACCGGCACCGACGAGCTGGTCGGCCTCACGGGCACGATGACGATCGACGTCACCGGCGGGCGGCACGCGTACGTCTTCGAGTACACGCTCCCGACGACGCCCTGACCGGGAGGCCGCCGCGCGCTGCGCCTCTGCGAGCGATCCCGCGCGCGGCCCTGAACCGCCTGCACTCGCGGCGGGCGGCGCGGGTTGCCGGCGCCGAGCGCCTGCGCTATGTCCAGTAGTGACCCGTCTCCCGAGCCGCCGCCGGACATCGTGCAGCACCGTTCGTCAAACCGTATGCGCCGGACCGCGCGCGCCACGATGCTCGCCATCGCGGCGTTCCCCGTCGCGTCGTGCGACGGCAGCTACATCCTCGATCGGTCCAGCCAGCTGGTCGTCGCCGGTTTCGTCACGCAGGCGCGCGGCGTACGCTCGACGGGGCTCGGGGTGACGATCCACCAGTATGCATTCACGTCGGCGGAGTCCGTCGACGCGCCCTGCCCCCCGCCCGCCGCGGACTCCACCGGGCGCGCCCCCACGAGGGTGGATGGCGCCCGCACCGAAGCTGACGGCAGCTACCGCGTGACTGTTCGCTGGCACCGTGCGGGAAGCGTCTGCGGCGAGCTCCGGGTGCAACCGCTCCTCCCCAGCTCCCACCCGGAGACCCGCGTGCCGCTGGGTCGCTTGATCCTGCGCTGGGAGCCCGGCGACAGCGTCCGCCGCGACGTCGAGCTGCCGTACTCGATCGTTCCCTGACCGCAGCGCGCAGCGCGTGTTCCGCCTCACCGCGCCGAGGCGCGCGGCGCAGGGGCCGGCCGCCGGGGTGCCCGGCTGACGCGCGGCCGGTAACTTCGGCCGTCCCCCTCAGTCGCCCCCGTCCCGCGAGGCCCGCGCGTGAAGCCGACCGACGAGTTCCAGTACCTCACCGTGCTGGTGTCGATCATCCTCGGTCTCGGCGTCACGCAGCTGCTGACCGGCGCCGGGCGCCTGGTGCAGGCGCGCGCCCGCGTCCGCGCCTACGCGCCGGCGCTGGTCTGGCTCGCGCTCCTCCTGCTGATCCACGTGCAGTCGTGGTGGGCGATGTTCGACATGCGCGACCACCAGGGGTGGACCTTCCCCAAGTTCCTCGTCGTCCTCGCGCACCCGATCTGCCTGTACCTCATGACGGCGCTCGTGCTCCCCGACGTGGCCGAGGCGGCGGGGACGGGCGACGCCGACGCGGGCGGCGACGGCGCGCGGACGCTCGACCTGCGGCGCCACTACTACGCGCAGGCGCGCTGGTTCTTCGGCGCCGGCCTGGGCGTCGTCGCCTCGAGCATCCTGCGCCCCGTGGCGCTCGACGGCCGCCTCCCGCTCGACCTCGACCGGGCGATCCAGGGCGTCTTCGTCGCGCTGATGGCGGGCGCCATGTGGACGCGCCGGGCGCGGTACCACGAGACGGTCGCGGCGCTCGGCGTCGTGCTCTACGTGGTCTACGTCGCCGCGCTGTTCACCCGCCTGCGCTGACGTCCGCCGGACGCCGAAGCTCAGCGCCGCCGCCCGCGCACGGGCCCCGACAGCGGGCCGATCGCCCACTCGCCGGCGAGCGAGTCCCCGGCGGCGCGCAGGCGCACGGACATGACGCGCCGGTCGTCGCGCTCCGACGTCAGGAAGTCCCACGAGAAGCGCGCCGAGTCGCCGTCGAGCCGGTAGTCGACGAGCTGCCCCGGCGGGCCGTCGACCGATACGACGTGCGCGGTGTCGCGGCGCGCGACGACCAGCGTGGCCCACCGCCGCGAGTCGGGCGATCCGCCGACGCCGGGGAAGTTGTCGCCGACGAGCTCCCACGTGCCGACCCACGAAGGGGTGGCCGGGGCGGGCGTCTCGCGCACGGCGCGCGCGGCGCGGCCGAGGCGGCCGGGGGTCACGCAGGCGGCGGTCGCCGTCAGGAGCACGGCGCCGAGGACGAGGCGCGCGCCCGCGGCGAGACTGGGATTCATGCGGAGGGGGAGCGGGCGGCGACGCGACACGGGCGGCGGGGTGCGGGCAAGCGGTCCGCCGGCGCGGCCGACTGCCGCGCCGCGTGACACGCGCAACCTGCACCCGCCCACATCGCGCGGGCTTGAACGCTCCCGTCGCGTGCCGGGCGCGTCGGGCGGGGAGAGCCGCGGACCGCGCCGTCGCGTGACGCCGGGCCGGGCGCCATGTTTGGGGCACACCCTCGCCCCACGCCGATGCCCAGCCTTCGTCTCCTCGCCGCCCTCGCCCTCGGGGTGGTCGCCCCGCTGGCCGCGCAGCCGCTCCCCGACGCCGCGATGGAGGCGCGCGCCCGCGCCATCCACGACCGCGTGCTCACCCTCGACACGCACGTCGACATCGACCCGCGCAACTTCCTCGCCGGGCAGCCCAACTACGTCGACCGGCTGCCGCGCACGCAGGTCGACCTCGAGAAGATGAAGGCGGGCGGCCTCGACGCCGCCTTCCTCATCGTCTACGTCGGCCAGGGCCCGCTCGACTCGGCGGGGTACGCGCGCGCGCACGCGCAGGCGATGGAGAAGTTCGCCGCCATCCACCGGCTGGCCGACACGCTCGCGCCGGCGAAGGTCGGGCTGGCGCGCACCGCCGCCGACGCGCGCCGCATCGCAGCCAGCGGGCGCCGCGTCGTGTTCATCGGCGTCGAGAACGGCTACCCGATCGGCACCGACGCCACCAACGTGCGCAAGTTCGCCGACCTCGGCGCGCGCTACCTCTCGCTGGCGCACAACGGCCACAGCCAGCTCTCCGACTCGAACACCGGGGAGCGCGACAACGTCTGGCTGCACGACGGGTTGAGCGCGCTCGGGCGGCAGGTGGTCGCGGAGGCCAACCGCCACGGGGTCATGCTCGACGTGTCGCACCCGTCGAAGCAGAGCATGGCGCAGACGCTCGCGCTGACGAAGGCGCCGATCATCGCCTCGCACTCCGGCGTGCGCGCCATCTGCAACCACAGCCGCAACCTCGACGACGAGCAGCTGAAGGCGCTGGCCGCCAACGGCGGCGTGGCGCAGCTGGTGGCGTTCGCGAGCTACGTGAAGTGCGACCCGGCGCGCGACGCCGAGCGGGCGGCGCAGCGCACGGCGGCGATGGAGGCGCTCTGGCGCGAATACGGGATCGCCGTCCCCGCCGGCGGCGGGCCGGCCGCGATGCGGGCCGCGCGCGCGGCCGCCGACTCGCTCCCCGAGCCGCGCCGCGGCGCGTACGCGGCCAAGGAGCGCGAGCTCGCGCAGCGCTTCGCCGGCCCGCCGGTGACGGTCGCCGACTTCGCCGACCACATCGACCACGCGGTGAAGCTGGTCGGCATCGACCACGTCGGCATCAGCTCCGACTTCGACGGCGGGGGCGGCGTCGACGGGTGGCGCAGCGCCGACGAGACGCTCAACGTGACGCGCGAGCTGGTGAAACGCGGCTACACCGAGGCGCAGATCGCCAAGCTGTGGAGCGGGAACCTGCTGCGCGTGCTCGACCGCGTCCAGGCGGTCGCGCGCGAGCTGCGGGGGACGGCGGCGCGGTGAGCGGCGGGGCGTGACTCGGCAAGACCAAGAAAAGCAGGGGGGATGAAAATCTGAGAACGTCTGATGAAGATCTGATGGGGCGTGCCCGGCGCGACGCTCCCCGCCGCCACACGGAGCCCATCAGACCTTTCTCAGACGTTCTCAGATTTTCATCCCCCCTGCTTTTCAGTTGACCTCTCGTAGCCCCGGCGCCGAACCCGCCGACGCGTGTCAGTCGCCGCGCAGCGCCGCCACCGGGTCGAGCCGCGCCGCGCGCCGGGCGGGGGCGGCGCTGGCCAGCGCGGCCACCAGCACCAACAGCACCGCCACCGCGGCGTACGTCGCCGGGTCGGTGGGCTCGGTCTCGAACAGGATCGCCCGCAGCGCGCCGGCGGCCGCGTACGCGCCGACCGCGCCGAGCGCGACGCCCAGCAGCGCCAGGCGCACGCCCTGCGCGAGCACGCCGCGCACCACGCGCGCCGGCCGCGCCCCGAGCGCCAGCTGCACCCCGATCTCGCGCGTGCGCTGCGCGACGCCGAAGGCGATCAGCCCGTAGAGCCCCACCGCCGCCAGCGCCACCGCCGCCGCGGCGAAGATGGCGAACACCAGTACCGTCAGCCGCGGCTGCGCCGTCGCGTCGCGCACCAGCTGCGTCAGCGGCTGCAGCCGCGCCACCGGGAGCGCCGGGTCGAGCGCCGCGACCTCGCGCCGCACCGCGCCCTGCAGCGCCGCCAGGTCGCACCCGCCCGCCCGCGGCGGGCACCCGGCGCGCACGGTCAGCCACATCGACGGGAAGGCGAAGCGCGCCTGCGGGAAGTAGATCGTCGGCGCCGGCGCCGAGTCGACCGACAGCAGGCGCGCGTCGCTCACGACGCCGATCACGCGCGCGGTCTGCCCGTTGCCCAGCTTCAGCTGCCGGTCGATCACGCTCTGCTCGCCCGGCCAGGCGCGCCGCGCCAGCGTCTCGCTGATGACCAGCGGCCGCGGCACTCCACGCGGCACGCCGAAGTCGGCCGGCTCGTAGAGCCGCCCCTGCCGCAGCGTGATCCCGAGCGCGGCGAAGTAGCCGCCCGTCACCGCGCGCCACGACGCGATCGGGTACTCCGAGCGGTTCGCCGGCTCGCGCCCCGCGGCGGCCCACCCCATCGCCGTGTTGCCGCCGCCGTACGGGGCGATGTTGGTCGCGCCCACCGCGCGCACCCCCGGCAGCGCCGCCAGCCGCTCGGTCAGTTGGTCGAAGAACGCCACCACCTGCGCCGGCTGGTAGCGCTCCTCGGGGAGCACGATCGACCCGGTGAGCACCTGCTCGCTGGCGAAGCCGAGGTCGATCCGCATCAGCCGCACGAAGCTCCCGCCGACCAGCCCCGCGCTCACCAGCATCCCCGTCGCCAGCGCCACCGACCCGACGATCAGCGCCGCGCGCAGCCGCCCCGACTCGGCGACGCGCGTGCCGCTGCGCAGCAGCGCGTGCAGCGTGGCGCCGGCGCGCGCCCCCCGCCGCCCGCCCGGCGCCGCCGCCCGCGCCAGCCGCAGCGCCGGCGCGAGCCCGAACACGAGCCCCGTCGCCACGCAGGCGGCGAGCGCGAAGCCGAGCACGCGCCAGTCGAGGCGCATCGTCGCCAGCAGCGGCACGGCGGCGCTCCCGGTGCGCCGCACCAGCGGCACCGCGGCCGCCGCCAGCGCCACCCCCGCCGCCCCGCCGAGCAGCGCCAGCAGCACACTCTCGGTCAGCAGCTGGCGCACGAGGCGCCCGCGCCCCGCACCCAGCGCGGCGCGCACCGCCATCGGCCGCTCGCGGGTCGACGCGCGCGCCAGCAGCAGGCTCGCCACGTTGGCGCACGCCATCGCCAGCAGCAGCCCGACGGCGGCCAGCAGCGTCACGACGCGCGCGCGCACCGTCTCGCTCACGTACCACTCGGTGAGCGGGCGCAGCCGCGCGCCCCAATCGGCGTTGGATGCGGGGTAGTCGCGCGCCAGCGCCGCCGCGACGTCGGCCAGCTCGCGCTGCGCGTGCGCGCGCGTGGCGCCCGGCGCCAGCCGGCCGACCATCGCCTCCAGCCGGCGGTCGGCGCGCGGCCAGCTCGGCGACGGCGCGAGCGGGAGCCACACCTCCGTGTCGCCGGGGAAGTCGAAGCCGCGCGGCATGACGCCGACGACGCGGTAGCGCGTGCCGTCGAGCTGCACCGTCCGCTCGAGCACCTGCGGGTCGCCGGCGAAGTGCCGCCGCCAGAGCGCGTCGCCGAGCACCGCCACGCGCGCGTCGGCGCCGGGTGTGGTCTCCTCGGGGGAGAAGGTGCGGCCGAGCGCCGGCGCGACGCCGAGGACGGGGAAGAAGCCGTGCGTCACCGCGGCGCCGACCAGCTGCTCGGGCCCCGCGTCGCTCATCAAGTTCGGCGAGCGCATGGCGAACGCGGCGACGCGCGCCAGGCGCCGCACCCGCGCCTCCCAGTCGAGGTAGTTCGGTTCCGAGACCGAGAACGGCTGGCCGCTCGGCGTCTGCTCCCAGGCGACCGCCAGGCGGTCGGGCGCGGGGAAGGGGAGGGGGCGCAGCAGCACCGCGTCGGCGATGCCGAAGATCGTCGTCGCGGCGCCGAGTCCGATCGCCAGCGTCGCCACCGCGACCAGGGTGAAGCGCGGGCTCGCGCGCAGCTGGCGCAGGGCGTAGCGCCCGTCCTGCCGCAGCTCGTCGAGCCAGCGCGCGCGGCGCCGCTCGCGGTCGCGCGCGCGGCCGATCTCGCGGCACTCGGCGCCGATGCGCGTGGGGTCGCCGAAGCGCGCCCGCGCCTGCGCGCGCGCCTCCGCCGGCGCCACGCCGCGCGCCACCAGCTCGGCCTCCAGCTGCTCGAGGTGGTGGTCGAGCTCCGCCTGCACCTCGTGGGCGACCGAGGGCTTCCACAGGAGCGCGCGCAGCTCGCGCGCGTAGCGTCCCAGCTCGGGCATGGCGTCCCCCCCGCGGCGGGTCAGGTCGGCGCGTGCAGGATGCGGCCGACCACTTCGGTGAACCGGCTCCACTGCGCGGTCTCGACCACCAGGCGCGCGCGCCCCTCGTCGGTGAGCGCGTAGAGCTTCACGCGCCGCCGCGTCTCCGAGAGCCCCCACTCCGCGGCCACCCAGCCGCGCCGCTCCAGCCGGTAGAGCGCGGGGTAGAGCGAGCCCTCCTCGATGCGCAGCACGTCGGCGCCCTGCGCCTCCAGCCAGCGGGCGACGGCGTAGCCGTGGCGCGGGCCCCAGGCGAGGGTCTTGAGGATCAGCACGTCGAGCGTGCCGTGCAGCAGCTCGGTCGGGTCGGCCATGGACACCCCTCGATGGTCTGGGTGTCAGAGTACGATTCGATGCCTAGATCGTCAAGGTGTCGTGAGCCGCGTGGCGGGTGGCCGCGCCGGCGCCGCCTCCGTATGCTCGGGCGGCACGGTCCGCCTCCCCCGCGATGCGACGACTCTTCTACTTCGGGATCGCCCTCCTCGTCCTGTTCGAGCTGGCGCACGTCTGGCTCGTGATGCCGCTCCCGGGGAGCCAGCGCCTGCCGAGCCTCGACCTGGCCTACGCGCTCCACCGGTGGCGCTGGGCGGTGCGCGCGGTCGGGGCGGCGTTGCTGCTCGCCGGGCTCGCGGCCGCGTGGCGCGCTCCGGGGCGGCGACGCTGGGGAGTGCCGGCCGCGCTCGCGGCGCTGGCCGCCGTCGCCTACGTCACGAACGTCGAGATGGCGGCCGACATGATGTTCCGCCTCCCGTCGCGCCTCGTGATGAAGTCCGCCGCCGAGAGCCGCGTCGACCCGCAGCGGCTGGTGGTCGGCGTCGAGGTGAACGGCGAGGCGCGCGCCTACCCGCTGCAGTTCCTCGGCTACCACCACCAGGTGCGCGACACCGTCGGCGGGCGCCCGGTGCTGGTGAGCTACTGCACGGTGTGCCGCTCGGGGCGCGTCTTCGACCCGGTGGTCGGCGGGCGCGCCGAGACGTTCCGGCTGGTCGGGATGGACCACTGGAATGCGATGTTCGAGGACCACAGCACCGGGAGCTGGTGGCGGCAGGCGAGCGGCGGCGCGGTGGCGGGCCCGCGCCGCGGCGCCGCGCTGCGCGAGTTGCCGAGTCGCCAGACCACGCTCCGCCTCTGGCTGGCGATGCACCCGCGGTCGCTCGTCATGCAGGCCGACCCGGCGGCGCTCGACGAGTACCCGACGACGTTCGACTACGAGCGCGGCACCAGCCGCAAGCGGCTCACCGGCACCGACACCGCGTCGTGGGCCGAGAAGGCGTGGGTGGTGGGACTCGCGCTCGACGGCCAGAGTCGCGCCTACGACTGGAAGCGGTTGCGGCGCGAGCGCGTGGTCAACGACGTCGTCGGCGGGACGCCGGTGGTGCTGGCGCTGGCCCCCGACGGCGCGAGCTTCGTCGCCTACGCGCGCCCCGACGCCGAGACGCGTTTCGCGCTCCGCGGCGACTCGCTGGTGGCGGGCGGCCGCGCGTGGGCGCTCGACGGGCGCGGGGCCGCGGGCGCGCTGCAGCCGGTGACGGCGTACCAGGAGTTCTGGCACAGCTGGCGCACCTTCCACCCCGGCACCACCACCTACTGAGGGCCCGATGAGAGGGATCGCCCTGCTCGCCACCCTGCTCGCCGCGCTGGCGACGTCGGCGGGCGCGCAGCCGCCGCTCGACCTGTCGCGCTACCGGATGGTGGACCTCACGCACGCCTTCGACGCGCGCACGCCGTACTGGCCCACCGCGCCGACGGGCTTCAAGCTCGACACGCTCTCGGCGGGGCGGACGCCGGGCGGGTGGTACTACTCGGCGTTCGCGTACTCGGCGCCGACGTGGCGTCGATCGACCGCGGGCAGTCGACGGACTTCCGGGTGCACCGGCTGGCGGCGGCGGAGGTGCCGGGGTTCGAGAATCTGCGCGGGCTCGACCAGCTCCCGCCGACGGGCGCGGTCGTCATCGCGCTCCCGATGAAGATCGCCGGTGGCTCGGGCGGGTCGCTGCGGGCGGTCGCGCTGGTACCGCGGTAGCAGCGCGCGAGTGTGCTCGTCGCGACGCTGCGGTTATGCGGGCGGGTCACGAGCGAGGTGACGTCGAGTCCCACGCGCCAGATCCTTTGAAGGTCAACTGAAAAGCAGGAGGGGATGAAAATCTGAGAACGTCGGATGAAGATCTGATGGATTCCGTGTGGCGGCGGGGAGCCTCGCGCCGGGCACACGCCCTCAGATCTTCATCCGACCTTCTCAGATTTTCATCCCTCCTGCTCTTCTTGGTCTTCCAAAGCCCCCGCACCCTTGACGGCGCACGCACCGCCCCGCATGATGACCCCTGAAAGATTCAGGGAAAGCCACCTGCCGCGGCTGCCGCATGGGCGACGACACGCTCGACCTCCTCAAGGGCACGCTCGACGTGCTCGTCCTGAAGGCCCTCACCTGGGGCCCGCGCCACGGCTACGCCGTCGCCCGCTGGATCGACGACGCCACGCGGGGCGCGCTGCAGGTGGAGGAGGGGGCGCTCTACCACGCCCTCCACCGCCTCGAGAAGCGCGGGCGATTGCGGAGTGAGTGGGGCGTGTCGGAGACCAACCGCCGCGCCAAGTACTACACGCTCACCCCCGCCGGCCGGCGGCAGCTGACCGCGCAGACGGCGACGTGGACGCGCTACGCGGAGGCGGTGTTCGCCGCCCTGCGCACGGCGTAGGGGCGGGGCGCGTGCGCTCGCTCCCGCCCGGCGTCCGGCGCGCCTTCCGCCTCGCGCGGCGGCGCCCGGCGATCGACGAGGAGGTGGACGCGGAGGTCGCGTTCCACCTGGAGATGCGCGCCGCCGAGCTGGAGGCGCGCGGGCTGGCGCCCGCGGCCGCGCGCGCCGAGGCGGTGCGCCGCTTCGGGGACCCCCACCGATGGAGTCTGGCGATGCGTGCCCTCGACCACGAGCGCGCGGCCGGCGCGCGGCGCACGGAGCGGCTGGCGGAGCTGTGGCAGGACGTGCGCTACGCGGTCCGGTCGCTCCGGCGCGCGCCGCTGTTCGCGCTGCTCGCGGTCGTCACGCTGGCCCTCGGCATCGGCGCGAACGCCGCCGTCTTCGGCGTCACGAAGTCGGTGCTGCTCGACGCGCTCCCCTACGCCGACGCCGACCGCGTGGTGCAGGTGCACGCGCGCTGGAACGACGGCACCAACGAGCGGGGGCCGCTCAGCGCCGCGGTCGTCGAGGACCTGCGCGCGCGCACCCGCTCGTTCGAGCGCCTGGCGGCGTTCGACGGGCTGCCGCGCGACGCGGTGTTCAGCGGCGACGACGCGCCGCGCGCGGTGCGGGTCGCCTGGACCGAGCCCGAACTGCTCCGCATTCTCGGCGTCGCGGCGGCGCGCGGGCGGGTGCTGCGCGCCGACGACGCGGCCGCCGACACGGCCTACAACGTCGTGGCGACGCACGGGGCCTGGCAGCGCCTGCTCGGCGGCGACCCGGCGGCGGTCGGCCGCACGGTCGTCGTCAACGGGATCGCGCGCACCGTGGTCGGCGTGCTGCCGCGCGAGTTCGTCGGGCCGGTGGGCGAGGTCGACTTCTACTTCGCGCGCTCCTTGCGCGGCGCGCTGCGCGACCCGGCGCAGGCGCGCGGCCGCCAGTTCCTCGGACTGGTGGGGCGGCTGCGGGCGGGCGCCACGCCCGAGGGCGCGCGCCGCGAGGTGGCCGCGGTCGGCGCCGCGCTGGCCCGCGAGAACCCGGGGCCGGACGGCTTCTACCGGCTGACCGCCACGCCGATCCGCGACGTACTGGTCGGCGACACGCGCGCGCCGCTGCTCGTGCTGATGGCCAGCGCGGGGCTGGTGCTCGTCGTCACCTGCGCCAACCTGGCCGGCGCGCTACTCGCGCGCGCCCTCGCGCGCCACCGGGAGTTCGCCGTGCGCGCGGCGCTCGGCGCGGGGCGGGCGCGGCTCGTCCGGCAGCTCCTCACCGAGAGCACGCTGCTCGCGCTCCTCGGCGGCGCGGCGGGGGTGGCGCTCGCGCTGGCGGGGCTGCGCGCGGTGCGCGGGCTCGCGCTCCCGGCGCTGCCGCCGTACGCCGACCTGACCCTCGACGGCGGCGCGCTGCTCGTCACGGCCGCGGTGGCCGCGGCCACGGGGCTCGCGTTCGGGCTCGCGCCCGCGCTGACGGTCAGCCGGGCGGACGTGCAGGGCGCGCTGCGCGAGGAGGGGCGCGGCGCCAGCGCGGGGCGGCGCTCGGGGCGGCTGCGCGGGCTCCTGGTCGCCGGGCAGATCGCGCTCTGCGCGAGCCTCCTCGCGGGCGCCGGCCTCCTCACCCGCAGCCTCCTCGCGCTGGCGGCCGCGCCGCTCGGCTTCACCCCCGCGGGCGTGCTGACGGCGACGGTGCAGCTGCCGCCGGGCGGCGCGTACAACGACCCGGCGGCGCGGGTGCGCTTCATCGAGCAGTTCGAGCGGCGCCTGCGCGCCCTGCCGGGCGTGGTGACGGTCGCCACGACGGGGGAGCTGCCGACGCGCACGATGAACCGCAACAGCTACCAGGTCGAGGGCGCGCCGCGGGCGTCGGACGCCCCGCAGCAGGCCGCCCTCTTTCAGACCGTGACCGACGACTACTTCCGCACGCTCGGGATCGCGCTGCGCGCCGGCCGCGCGTTCGGCCCGCAGGACCACGCCGACGCGCCGCCGGTCGTGATCGTCAGCGAGCGGCTGGCCCGCCGGCACTGGCCCGGCGGCGACGCGGTCGGGAAGCGCGTCCGCTTCGACGGGGGCGACGACGCGCCCTGGATGGAGGTGGTGGGGGTGGTCGCCGACGTCGCCAGCGACCCGGCGCGCGCGGACCCGTACCCGGCGACCTACCTCTCGATGCGGCAGACGCCCTGGCTCGGGCCGATCGCGCTCGTGCGCACGGCCGGCGACCCGGCCGCGCTGGTGCGGCCGCTCCGGCAGGCGCTCGCCGCGGTCGAGCCGCGCGCGCCGCTGCAGGACGCGACGCCGATGGCCGACATCGCCGACACGCACCTGTCGGCGCGCCGGCTGCCGGTGCTGCTCATGACGGCGTTCGGCGCGCTGGCGCTGGTGCTGGCGTCGGTGGGAGTGTACGCGATGTTCGCGAGTATGGCGGCGGCGCGCGAGCGGGAGTTCGGCGTCCGCGTCGCCCTCGGCGCCAGCCCCCGCGGCATCGCCGCGCTGGTGCTGCGGCAGGGGGGCGCCTGGATGGCGCTCGGCCTCCTGGGCGGCGCGGCCGGCGTGGCGCTCGTGTCGCGGCTCGTGCGCGGTCTCCTCTACGGCGTGCGCCCTTTCGACCCTGTCGCGCTCGGGACGGCGGTGGCGCTGCTGCTCGTCTGCGCCCTCGTCGCGCTGCTCGCGCCGGTGCGGCGGGCGACGCGCGTGGATCCCATCGCGACGCTGCGGTGACCGGCGGGTTCATCCGCTGCCCCGGTAAGAGCAACAGCATTAGACAGGATTACAACGGACAAGATCTGAAACGACGCGGATGAGGTGACGGCCTGGAGCTCTCACCTCATCCGCGCCCTTTCAGATCTTGTCCGTTGTAATCCTGTCTAATGCTTTTCGGTTGTTCTTTCCAACTCGTGCCCGCACGCCGGATGGCGCGCGCACTGCCACACGCTCCCGCCCCCGCGCGCCCGCTCGACCATCATCCCGCCGCACCGCTCGCACGGCGCCGCGCGCCGCCGCGCCCCCACCGGCAGCGTGAACGCGCATCCCCGGTCCGCGCACGCCCAGTACGGCGTGCCGTCCGCCGGCGTCACCACGTCGAGCGTGTGCGTGCCGCAGCGCGGGCAGGGGCGCGCGGTGGCGTCGCGCGTCTCGCCACGGGCCGGGACGGCGCGCGCGGGCGTCGGCGCCGCCGACTTGCGCGCGCGCTTCGGGGCCTCGCGCTTCGGGGCCCCGCCCTCCTTCGCCGCGCTCCAGTCGGCGTAGGCGCACGGCCGCTCCGCCGCGCCGTAGCGCACGCACCCCCAGAACGGGTCGCGCTTCCCGATCTTCTTGCGGATCAGCGCCGAGCCGCACGTCGGGCACGCGCCCGGCTTCACCGCCGCCCGCACGTCGCGCGTCATGCGGCACGCCGGGCAGGCGAGGAAGCTCCCCTTGCCGCCCTTGCGCGCGACCTTGCGGTAGTTCGCCCCGCCGCAGCGGTCGCACGCCACCGCCGTCTCCTCGGCCGCGCCCCCGCCGGCGCGCGCCGCCCGCGCGCGCAGCCCGTGCGCCGCGCGGTACTCGGCGCCGAGCGTCTGCGCCCGCCCCATCGCCGCGCGGAAACCCCGGTACCACGCCTGCAGGTACTCCGGCCGCGTCGCCTCCCCGCGTTCGATCGCGTCGAGTCGCGCCTCCATCTCCGCCGTGTACCCCTCGGTCACCAGGTCGGCGAAGGCGTGCGTCAGCAGCCCGTCCACCTGCAGCCCGAACTCCGTCGGCTGCAGGAAGGTCTTCCCCTTGCCGCCCGCCGCCTCGCGCACGTAGTCGCGCTTGAGCAGCGTGTCGATGATCCCCGCGAACGTCGCCGGGCGCCCGATCCCCGAGCTCTCCAGCTTCTTGATCAGCGCCCCCTGGTCGTAGCGCGGCGGCGGCGCGGTCTCGCGCTCGTGCACGACGAGCTCGGTCGGCGTCACCGCCTGCCCCGCGCGCAGCGGCGGCAGCTCCACGTCCTCCTGCCGCACGTACGGCCCCCAGAAGACGAGGAAGCCCGGCTCGCGCAGCACCGCGCCCTCCGCCACCCACGCCACCGGCCCGCTGTCGACCCACACCGTCGTGCGGTCGACCGCCGCCGGCCGCGCCTGCGACGCCAGGAAGCGCGCGCGGATCATCGCGTACAGCTTCGCGGCCTGCGGCGGCGGGGCGTCCGCGCCCTCCAGCTGCGTCGGGCGGATCGCCTCGTGCGCGTCCTGCGCGCCGGCCTTCGCGCGCGCGCGCGGCGCACGCTCGGGCAGCGTCTCGGGGTGGTGCGCCTGCATGAACGCGCGCGCCATCGCCGCCGCGTCGTCCGAGACGCGCGTCGAGTCGGTGCGGTGGTAGGTGATGAGCCCCGCCTCGAACAGCGCCTGCGCCGCGTCCATCGCCTGCTTGGCCGACAGCCGCAGCTTGCGGCTGGCGTCCTGCTGGAGCGTCGACGTGGTGTACGGCGGCGGCGGGCGGCGCTCGGTGCGGCGCCCCTCGACCGAGCGCACCGCGTGCGCGTGCCGCCGCGCCTCGACGAGCACCGCCTCCGCCTCCTCGCGCGTCGCGAACTGGCGCGGCACCAGCCGGCCCGAGCGCTCGCCGGCCTCCTCCCCAACTTCAGCCTCCCGCAGCCCTGAGCGAAGCGACCCTGAGCGGAGCGAAGGGTTGGCGTCGCCCGGCACGAACGCCTGGAACCCCTCGGCGTACGTCGCCTCCAGCGTCCAGTAGGTGCGCGCCGCGAACGCCAGGATCTCGCGCTCGCGCTCGCACAGCAGGTGCAGCGCCGGCGTCTGGCACCGCCCCGCGCTCTGCGCGCCGGCGGGCCAGCAGATCTCCTTCGAGCAGTCGAAGCCGACGATCCGGTCGAGCACCCGGCGCGAGCGCTGCGCGTCCACGCGCCGCAGGTCCACCGGGCGCGGCGCGGCCACCGCCGCGCGCACCGCCGCCGGCGTGATCTCGCGGAACTCGATGCGCGACGCGGCGCGCGCCGGGAGCTTGAGCTGCCGCGCCAGGTGCCAGGCGATCGCCTCCCCCTCGCGGTCGGGGTCCGACGCCAGCAGCACGCGGTCGTAGCCGCCCCCCTGCACGGCGGCCTTGAGCTGCTTCACCACGTCGGCGCCCTTGCCGCGCAGCACATAACGCTCCTCCAGCGTCGCCAGGTCGACGCCGTAGTCCTTGGGCGGCAGGTCGGCCACGTGCCCGAACGACGCCTTCACCACGTAGCCGGGCCCGAGGAAGGCGGTGAGCTTCTTTGCCTTGTTCGGCGACTCGACGATGACGAGGGTGCGCGACACCCGCGTGTTACCCCGCGGCGCCGCGCGGGGTCGCCCGGTCGAGCGCCGCGCGCACCCCGCCGAGCAGCGCCTCGGCGGTGAACGGCTTCGCCAGGAACGCCGCGCCGGCGAGCAGCGCCCGCTCGGCGTCGTCCTCCCCGCCGGCGTACCCCGACACCACCACGACGGGGAGGTCCGGGCGATCGGCGCGCAGCCGCGCCACCAGCGCCGGCCCGCCCACCGCGGGCATGCGCAGGTCGGTGACCACGACGTCGACCGAGGCCCCGCGCTCCGCCCACGCCAGCAGCGCGTCGCCGCCGTGGCGCGCCGCCACCACGCGGTAGCCGTGCCGCTCCAAAAGGCGCGTCGCCGTCTCGCGCACCACCGCCTCGTCCTCCACCAGCAGCACCGTCTCGCTCCCGCCCGGCGGCGCGGCCGGCGCCCCCGCGGCCACCACTTCCGCCGGCCCGCACGCCAGCGGGAGCAGCACCGTGAAGGTCGCGCCCTCCCCCGGCGCCCCCTCGGCGTGCACCGTGCCGCCCCCCTGCGTCGCGATCCCGAGCACCGTCGCCAGCCCGAGCCCCGTGCCGCGCCCCGCCGGCTTGGTGGTGAAGAACGGCTCGAACACGCGCTCGCGCGTTGCGGCGTCCATCCCCGCGCCCGTGTCGCGCACGACCAGCGCCGCGTACGCCCCCGGCGCGAGCGGCGCCGCGTCGGGGCGCGCCAGGCGCGGGTCGCCGGCAGCCAGCGTCAGCTCCGCCGCGGCGATCGTGACCACGTCGGGGCGGTCGCCGCGCGCGCCGCGCGCCCCGCCCGCGCGCGACGCCAGCACCGCGTCGCGCGCGTTGAGGACGAGGTTCATCAGCACCTGCTCCAGCTGCCCCGCGTCGGCGCGCACCACCACCGGCGCGTCCGCCGGCGCGAGGTCGAGCGCCACGTCGTCGGGGAGCAGCCGGCGCAGCAGCTTCGCGCCGTCGCGCACCGCGTCGCGCAGGTCCAGCCGGCGCGGCTGGCTCACCTGCGTGCGGCTGAAGGCGAGCAGCTGCCGCGTGAGCTGCGCGCCGCGCTGCGCGGCGTGGCGCACGTCGTCCAGGTCGCGCGCCAGCGGCGTCCCGTCGGGCGCGTCCAGCCGCGCCAGCTCGGCGCCGCCGATGATCGCGCTCAGCAGGTTGTTGAAGTCGTGCGCCACGCTCCCCGCCAGCAGGCCGAGCGCCTCCATCTTCTGCGAGCGGCGCACCTGCTCCTCGAGGCGGCGGCGGTCGGTGATGTCGCGCGCGATGCCGACCGTGCCGGCGACCGCCCCCGCGGCGTCGTAGTACGGCGCCTTCACCGTCTCGAACCAGCGCGGCGCGCCGTCGGGCCCCGCCTCGCGGTGCTCGATCGCCACCGGCCGCCCGCCCTCCAGCACGGCCCGGTCGTGCGCCAGCCGCGCCGCCACCACGTCGGGCGGGAAGAGCTCCGCCGCCGTGCGCCCCAGCACGTCGGCGGCGGCCAGCCCGCGGGCCCGCCAGGCGGCGTCGTTGAGCGCCAGGTAGCGCCCGTCGACGTCCTTGAGCCACGCCGCGTCCGGGATGCTCTCGAGCAGCGCGACCTGCTGCTTCTGCGACAGGCGGAGCGCCGCCTGCGCCGCGCGGTGCTCGGTCACGTCCTGCACCGACGCGACCACGCGCGTCACGCGCCCGTCCGCGCCGCGCACCATGTGCGCCCGCGTGTGCACCACCGCCGCCCCGCCGTCCGCGCGCACGAGCCGGTGCTCGTGCTCCACCGTGCTCCCCGACGACAGCCCGGCGCGCAGGCGCGCCAGCACCTCGCCCAGGTCGTCCGGGTGCACCAGCCGCGCGAGCCGGTACGCCGACACGTCGCTCCCCGGCGGCAGGCCGACGATCCGGTACAACTCGTCCGACCAGGCGACGCGGTCGGCGGCGAGCTCCCACTCCCAGCTCCCGACGTGCGCCAGCCGCTGCGACTCCTCCAGCCGCGCGCGCTCGCCCTCGAGCGCCCGGCGCGCCTCCTCGCGGTCGGTGACGTCGACGATCAGCCCCTCGAGCACGCGCGGCCCGCCGGCGGCGGGGACCTCGCGCCCGTGCTCCCACACCCAGCGCAGCGCGCCGTCGGCGCGCACCAGGCGGTACGTCACCTGGAACGGCTCGCCGGCGTCGAGGCGCGCGGTGATCTCGGCGCGCACGCGCGCGCGGTCGTCGGGGTGGATCAGCCGCTCGAACGTCGCCCGCCCGCCGCGCCCGAAATCTTCGGGGGTGTAGCCGGAGAGCGGCACCGCCCCCTCGCTCACGAACTCCGCGCTCCACGCCGCGTCGTCGCGCGCGCGGTAGGCGATCCCGGGGAGGTTGCGGAGCAGGGTGGCGAGCCGCCGCTCGCTCTCGCGCAGCGCGGTGTCGAGCGCCACCTGTTCGGTGACGTCGCGCCCGATGGCGACCGCGGTCGCGACGGTGCCGCACGGCGCGCGCTCGGGGAGCATGCGGTACTCGACGTGCCGGTCGCCGCCGGGGGCGCCGCCTAGGGCGCCGTCCGGCGCGCGGCGCACGATCGCGAACGTCACCGGCTCGCCGGCGGCGAACACCCTCGCGCGCGCGGCCGCGAAGCGCGCCGAGATCTCGGGGTCGACGCCCGCCACCTCCGCGGCCGCGCGTCCGAGGAAGGCGGCCGGCGGACTCCCGGTCGCCCCCTCGATGGCGGCGTTCACGTAGCGCACCACGCCGTCGCGGTCGTAGCGCAGCACGACGTCGGGGAGCTGGTCGAGCGTCGCCGCCGCCTCGCGGTCGAGCGGGTCCTCCGCGGCCGCGGCCACCGTCACCAGCAGCTCCGCCCCCGCCGGCGCGGCGCGGACCTCGAGGCGCGCGCCGCCCGCGCCGCGGGCGTGCGCGCGCGCCGACCGTCCCGTGGCCGCGGCGGCGCAGCAGGCCGGGCGCACGGCCTCGCGCGCGCCGGCGGGCCAGTCGCCCCACCCACCGGCGCCCGCCGGCGCGTCGCCCTCGGCGCCCAGCAGCGCGCGCGCCGCCGGCGAGGCGTAGCCGCACGCGCCGCCCGGCGTGACCAGGAGGACGCCGTCGGCGGCGCGCGCGAGGGCGGCCAGCAGGCGGGCGCCGGGAGACTCGGGGGATTCGGGGCGGGGAGGCGCGGCGTCGAGCGGGGACGGCACGTGCGGCACGGAGCGGGACGAGCGGCGCCCAGGAAAAAACGGGGCGCGGGGGCCGCGCGCGGCCCCGACGAAGTATCATCACGCTCGACGCGCCGCGGGACCCGTGGCGCGTCCCCCGCATGACGCGGGTCGTCACGCCGCGGGGGCGCGTGCACCGCCCGCCGCGCGGGAGGGGGGAGGGGACGGGAAGGGGAGCGGGGCGACCGGGCGCGGACACACGCCTGTCATCGACTTTTCATTCGCCGCCGCGGTTCGCCGGCGGCCGGACCGACTCTCGCTCTCGTGCGCATCCTCCTGGTCGAAGACGACCCCCTGCTCGCCCAGCTGATCCAGCGCCGCCTCGCCGCCGACGGCGTCACGGTGGTCCACGCCTCCACGGCCGCCGAGGGGCGGCTCCTCACCGAGGCCGACGCCTTCACCGCGGTCCTCCTCGACCTGCAGCTCCCCGACGGCACGGGGCTCGAGGTCCTGCGCCTCGTACGCGCGCAGGACCACGCGGTCCCGGTGCTGGTGCTCTCCGGGATCGACCGCGAGGAGGTGATCATCCGCGTCCTCGACGCCGGGGCCGACGACTACGTGGTCAAGCCGGTGTCGCTCGAGCTGCTGCGCGCGCGGCTGCGGGCGCTCGTGCGCCGCGGGACGGCGGGGGTGGGGGCGGTGACGCGCGTCGGCGCGCTGGTGGTCGACGCCGGGCGCCGGCAGGCGTGGCTCGACGGGGTGCCGCTCCCCCTCACGCCGCTCGAGTTCGCGCTGCTCGCGCACCTCGTGGCGCACGCCGACGCGCCGCAGTCGCGCGAGACGCTGCTGCGCGACGTCTGGGGGCTCGGCTACCACGGCGGGAGCAACGTCGTCGACGTCACGATCATGCGCCTCCGCCAGCGCCTCGGCCCCGAGCCGCCGGCGCCCCCGATCGAGACCGTGCGGGGCGTGGGCTACCGCCTGCGCACGCCGGGCGCCGACGTGCCGCCGGCGCCGCCCACCGCATGACATCTGCATGACATTGCGCCGGAGCCGGGATCTCGTCCCCCGGTCCGGCGCATACTGGGGGGCACGCCGCGACGCAGCGGCGCCGTCGACGATCCGCATGCCGCACCCGCCCTCCCCACCCGCCTCGCCGCCGGCGCGCCCGCGCCGCGCCCCCGCGCTCCCCGCGGCGCTCCCGCCCCTCCTGCGCCCCGACGGGCGGCTGGCCGACGAGGTGCGCGCGGCCGTCGCCCCCGGCGGCCACTGCGACGGCGCCCGCCTCGCGCTCGCGCTGCTCGGCGCCGTGCTGGCCGCGGCGCGCGGCGGCGCGGCGGGACCCGCCCTGCGCGACCTGGCCGGCGCCTTCGTGCGCGAGGCGCTGGCCGTCGGGCACGACGCGGCCGTCGCGGACGACTACGCCGCCCGCGCCGCCGGGGCGGTGGAGCTGCTGCAGCTGCTGCACGGCGCCCGCGGGTGCGCCGCCGACGCCGGGCTGCTGGCCGACCTGGCGGCGATGCTCGAGCGCCCGCCGCTCGCCTGAGCGCGGGGGACGCGGCGTGTGTGGGGCGCCGCCCGGCCGCTATTCGTCGGCGGTCCGCTCACCACCCGATTCGGCCCGCAGCGCGAGGATCGCCTCGAGCTCCGGCAGGTGATCGAGGTCCTTCGGGCGGCGCGCCGCCCGCTTGCTGTCGATGAGAGCGGGGAGGGTGAGGACGCGGAACGTCATCCCGAATGCCGGGATCTCGACGGACCGCGCGAGCGCGGCGGCGTAGTCCCCGATCCCCGCGACGTGCGCGAGGAGGTCGAGGGCGCCCTCGCGCGTGGTCAGCGTCAGGGTCGGCTGGTCGCGCAACGTTCGCGCGTCCATGAAGAACGGGAGGCCGGGCGGGTACTCGCGCGGGTACGCGTCCCATCCCGCCAGCAGTCGGGCGAGCCGGTCGACGGCGTCCGGCGCGGTGTCGTAGCAGATGTCGAGATCGACGGTGACCCGCGACGACCCGTGCACCGCGCCGGCCACCCCCCCGACGACGACGAATCGGACCTGGGCGTGCCGTAGCCCCTCCAGCATCGACCGGAAGCTCACGGCGTCGTCCCGGTGACGGTCAGCCGGCGCGGCGGCCGGCCGCGCGCGTCTCGGAGAGGAAAGCCACGTCGTCGTCCAGACGCCCGAGGCGCGCGGCCGGCGTCTGGCGCAGCGACGCCCGCACCAGCGACAGATCGACACCGTACGCGCTCGCTTCAGCCAGCGGGTCGCGCGGACGGCGGGGCACGGACGCGGGTCGCCCGCGGCGCGGAGCCCCCCCATCATGGTGCAGGGCGGCCGACAGCGAGGCGGCGAACGTCGAGTGGTAGCGCGCGAGGTCGAGCAGGACGACGACGGCTCCGTCCGGGCTCTCGACGACAGGGAGCGCGCGGGTGTCCGGCGGGTGCCCGAGGGCAAACTCTGCCAGCGCCGCCGCCCGTCGCAGCGGCATCCCGACTCCGTGCGCGAGCGCGCGGACGAGGCCGAGCCAGCGCGCCTCCTCGAACGTGTACGCGAGCCGGCGATCCAGCAGTCGGGCGGCGTTCTCCACCCACTTCTCGTCGGCTCGCACGGCGCGGGCGAACTGGAACCGCGTCACAGGGACTCTCTTCTGGTTTGCGGATGCCACTGCCGGAATGTCGGACCGAAACTCTCCTACTTGCAAGGGCTATTTCGTTCCGGGCCGGCCCGCGGTCGACAGTCGCACTACAGGAACTCGACCGCCGTCCCCTTCGCGACCGCCGTCGCCAGATAGAGCGCGTCCCAGTTGGTGAGCCGCACGCACCCGTGCGACTGCGCGGCCCCCACGCGTGCCGGCTCGGGGGTGCCGTGGATCCCGATGTGCGCCTTGGAGAGCTGGATCCAGACCAGCCCCACCGGCGAGTTGGGCCCCGGCGGCAGGTCGGCGGTGGCCCCTTTGGCCCTGGGGTTCCCGCTCAGGACGCGCGGGTCGTAGGCGTACCACGGGTTGCGCGTCACGCTCAGCACGCGCAGCCGTCCGGTCGGCGACGGCGTCTGCGCCGAGCCGACGCTCGCCCGGAAGGCGAAGAGGAGGGCGCCGTCGTCGGCGTAGCCGCGCAGCGTGCCGCCCTTCTTGTCGACCACCAGCCGCGCCGCCGCGCGCGCCGGGAGCCGCCAGACGTTGGGCACCTGCACCGCCGCCCCGACGGCCGCCGAGTCGAGCGCGAGCCCCGGGTTGAGCGCCCGCAGCACCGCCGGCGTGGTGTGGAAGCGCTCGGCCACGCGCTCCGAGACGCTCTCGTAGCACAGGCAGTCGAGCTTCGCCTTGGCCGGGTAGCCGGCCGGGATCTTCCGCAGCGGGCCGCGCACGTCCTGGCGCGTCAGCTGGTACTCCACCACCGCCGGGCGCCCGTGCGTCACGGCGAGCAGCCGCTCGTACGTCGCCTCGTCGACGCGCGCGTCGTCGCCGAGCGCGTGCGCCTCGCGGAAGGCGCGCACCGCGGCGCGCGTGCCTGCCTGCCACCGCCCGTCGAGCACCCCGGGGGAGAAGCCGGCCGCGCCGAGCAGCACCTGCACGTGGAGGACGCGCGCCCCCTCGCCCCCGTCGACGGGGAGGCGCACGCGGGCGCGCACCCGTTCCGGGGCCAGCCACGACCCGCCGGCGGACGCCCCTCCGCGCGCCGGCGCCGTCGGGACGGCCGCCGCCGCGGCGACGCTGTCGGCCGGCTTCGGCGCCGCGCTGTCGGCCGCGGGCGCGACGCTGTCGGGGCGCGCGGGGCGGCGCGTCGTGTCGGCGGGCGGCTGCGCGAGCAGCAGCGCCGCGAGGAGCGGGGCGGACGACAGCGGGGCGGGCATGGTCGCGACGGGGGGCGTTTCCGAAGCTAGACGATCGAGAGGGGGGGCGGTACGGAGAAGGGCGTGAACGGGTAGGGCGTGAACGGGTAGGGCGTGAACGGATACGGCGTGAACGGGTAGGGCGTGAACGGGTGAGGCGTGAACGGATACGGCGTACCTACAGCCTTGGGCCTGTAGGTACGCGGTATCCGTTCACGCCCTATCCGTTCACGCCTCACCCGTTCACGCCCTACCCGTTCACGCCGTATCCGTTCACGCCGTATCCGTTCACGCCCTACCCGTTCACGCCCTTCTCCGCCCCCCTCATGCGCCTCCTCCCCCTGCTCTTCCTGGCCACCCCGGCGCTGGCCCAGCCGCCGGCCGGCCGCACGCCCCACCAGCAGCTCGCGCGCGCCGTCTACGAGGAGCTGGTCGAGATCAACACCGTCGACTCGGTCGGCTCCACCACGCGGGCCGCGCAGGCGGTGGCCGCGCGCTTCCGCGCCGCCGGCTTCCCGGCGGCCGACGTGCGCGTGCTCGTGCCGCCGGGGAAGCCGACCAAGGGGAACCTGGTCGTGCGCTACCGCGGGCGGGGGCAGGGGAAGCCGATCCTCCTGCTGGCGCACCTCGACGTCGTCGCCGCCAACCGCGCCGACTGGCCGCGCGACCCGTTCGTGCTGCACGAGGAGAACGGCTACTTCTACGGGCGCGGCACGGCCGACGACAAGGCGATGGCGGCGATGTTCGTCGCCAACCTGCTGCGCATGCGGCGCGAGGGGCTGGTGCCGGAGCGCGACCTCGTGCTCGCGCTCACCGCCGACGAGGAGGGGGGCGACGCCAACGGCGTGGAGTGGCTGCTGGCGCACCACCGCGCGCTGATCGACGCCGAGTACGCGATCAACGAGGGGGGCGGCGGGACGCTCGACGGGGCGGGGCCGGACGCGCGCCCGCTCTTCCACTCGGTGCAGGCGGCGGAGAAGGTGCCCGAGGACTACACGCTCGCCGCCGCCAACCCGGGCGGGCACTCGAGCGTCCCGCGCCCCGACAACGCGATCTACCAGCTCGCCGAGGCGCTGCGGCGGGTGGCCGCGCACCGCTTCCCGGTGACGCTGAACCCCGTCTCGCGCGCCTTCTTCGAGCAGACGGCCCGCGTCGAGAAGCCGGAGGTGGCGGCGGCGATGCGCGCCCTCGTCGCCGACCCGACCGACGGCGCGGCCGCCGCCGTGGTCGCGCGCGACCCGCGCTACAACTCGATGCTGCGCACGACGTGCGTCGCCACGCGGCTGGCCGGCGGGCACGCCTACAACGCGCTCCCGCAGACGGCGACGGCCAACGTGAACTGCCGCATCGTCCCCACCTCGAGCGCCGAGGCGGTGCGGGCCGAACTCGCGCGCGTGATCGGCGACACGGGGGTGAAGGTGACGTTCACGCTCCCCGACCGCGAGCGCTTCCCCGAATCGACGGCCGCCGTCGACCCGGCGGTGCTGGCGGCGACGACGGAGCTCACGCAGCGCCTGTTCGGCGGCGTGCCGGTGGTCCCGACGATGAGCACCGGCGCCACCGACGGCCGCTTCCTGCGCGCGGCGGGGATCCCGACCTACGGCGTGAGCGGGATCTTCAGCAGCCCCGGCGAGACGAACGCGCACGGGCGCGACGAGAAGCTGCGCGTGCGGTCGTTCTACGAGGGGCTGGAGTTCCTCGACCAGCTCGTGCGGCGGCTGGCGGGGGCGCCGCGGGCCTGACGGCGCGCCGGCGCACAGCGTGTCGTGGCGGCGGCTGGTGCAAGACCTAAGAAGAGCAGGAGGGGATGAGAATCTGAGAAGGTCGGAAAGATCGCGGATGCGCCTGGGACTCTGAGCTCATCCGCGCCCTTTCCGATCTTCTCAGATTTTCATCCCCCCTGCTTTTCAGTTGCTTCGCAAAAGGTCCGGCGCGCCGAGCGTCACCACGCGCCCCTCCGCCGCCGAGACGCGCGCCGCCTCGAGGAGTTCGAGCCCCGCGATCGCGTCGTCGAGCGCCACCGGCGGCGCCCCCCCGCCGCGCAGCGCCGCCGCCACCTCGGCGTAGAAGCTCGGGTAGTCCCCGGGGAGCGTGCGCACCGCGCGCGACGTTTCGCCGTCGGAGAGCGTCCCCCAGCGCGCCTCGGGCTCCTCCCCCCACCCCGGGCCGCGCGGGAGCGCGCCGGCGCGCAGCGCGTCCTCCTGCGGGTCGGCGCCGTGCTTGATCCACGCGCCGCGCGACCCGAACGCCGCGAAGCGCGGCCCCGGGAGCGCCGCGCCGAGGCTCGCGTGCAGGTGCGTGCGTAGCCCCGACGCGTGCTCCAGCGCCAGGAACAGGTCGTCGGGGACCGCGTGCCCGGCACGCAGCACGCGCAGCTCCGCGTACACGGCGCGCACCGGCCCGCCCAGCACGAGCGCCTGGTCGACCAGGTGCGTGCCGAGGTCGAGGTCGATCCCCTCGCCCGCGGCCGCGGCGTCGGGCGCCATCCAGCGCGGCTTCGGCTGCGCGCGCCACCGGTCGAAGCGCGACTCGAACCGGTGCAGCGCGCCCAGCGCGCCGTCGGCGACCAGCGCCTGCAGCGTGCGGAAGTCGCCGTCGCGGCGCCGGTTGTGGTAGACCGTCGCCAGCAGCCCGCGCCGCCGCGCCTCGTCGCGCACCGCGCGCGCCTCGGCGCTGCTCGTGGCGAACGGCTTGTCGACCACGACCGGGAGCCCGGCCGCCAGCGCCGCCGTCGCCAGCGGGGCGTGGGCGGCGTTGGGCGCCGCGATCACGACGAGGTCGAGGTCGCGCGCCGTCGCCCACAGCGCGTCGGCGTCGGGGAGCACGCGCGCGTCCGGGTGCTCGCGCGCCGCCTGCGCGGCGCGGGCCGGGTCGCGGGTGACGATCGCCGCCAGCCGCAGCCCCGGCGTCACGGCGATGCACGGGGCGTGGAAGACCGCGCCGCCGAGGCCGAAGCCGATCAGCCCCACGCGCAGCGGGTCGGTGTGGTCGCGAGCGGTCGCCGTCATGCGCCGGATGCTACGTCGGCGCGCACCGCACGTCGAGCGCCGGCAGCGCGGCGCGCAACGCGTCCGCGAGGAGCGCCAGCGCCCACCGCTCGCCGCGCCGGTGGCCGACGGCGAGCACGTGCACCCCGGCGCGCCGCGCCGCCTCGCGCGCCGACGGGCGCAGCTGCCCGGTGACGTACGCCCGCGCCCCCAACTCGGCGGCGCGCGCGACGAGGGCGGGCGTCATCGCGCGCGCCATCGCCACGCGCGCGACTGGCGGCGGCGGGTCGGATTCGGCGGCCAGCTCCTCCTCCACCGCGCCGAACGCGGCGACCAGCGCCGCCCGCAGCTCGGCGACCGACCGCGGCGCCCCCTCGCCGACCGTCCCCAGTGGCCACCCGTCGCGCTCGCCGATCGACGGGCCCGGCGCGAGGGCGAGCGCCGCCGTCAGCTCGGGCGCGACGCCGAACGCGTAGCGCCGGTCGAACGGGTCGTGCGTGGCCAGCAGCGCCGCTTCGGCGGGCCACCCGGCCGGCGACCACTGCCAGTGCCGGTGCAGCAGCACCGCGTCGAGTCCCGCCGCCGCGACCCACTCGGCGATCCCCGGCCACGGGTCGAGCGCCAGCCCCAGCCGGCGCACCGGCCCCGGACGGCTAACGATCATCGAAGTTCGCCCGGCCGCCGTCCCCAACTCGGCGTCGAGCGCGGCGGCCACGACTTCCAGCGTCGGCGGGGCGGAATCGGTCGGCACGGCGGGGGGTCGAGGGCACTCTCTGTGCCGGGTTGCATACCCCGAGGGGGTGTTGATACATTACCCCCAGGGGGTATCAGGCCCATTTCTGCCGGAGGAGAGCATGAGCACGATCACGCTGGAGATCGAGGGGATGTCGTGCGGGCACTGCGTCCGCGCCGTGCGCACCGCGCTCGAGGAGGTGCCCGACGTGACCGTCGAGCGCGTGGATCTCGGGCGCGCCTCGGTCGTGACCGCCGCCGCGCCGCCCGAGCGGGTGGCCGACCAACTGGTCGAGGCACTGCGCGACGCCGGCTACGACGGGCGCGTCGCCGACACCGCGCCGTGAGCGCCGGTTGACCTGAGGAGTGTTTCCATGACTGCCGCGAACACCACGCACCCGAGGCCCGCCGCCGAGCAGGTCGTCATTCCCGTGACCGGGATGACGTGCGCGGCCTGCCAGGGTCGCGTTCAGCGGACGCTGAGCCGGACGCCGGGCGTCGTCGACGCCGCGGTGAACCTGATGATGGGGAACGCCACCGTGTCATACGACCCGGCCGCGGTCACCCCCGAAGCGCTCGTCGCGACGATCGAGAAGACGGGGTACGGCGCCGAGTTGCCGCGCCCCGACGTCTCCGCGTTCGACGAGCAGGCGGCGCGCGACCGCGCGCAGGAGGAGGAGTTCCGCGCGCTGCGCGCGAAGGCGATCGTGAGCGGCGTCGTCGGCGCGGTCGCGATGGTCGCCTCGATGCCGCTGATGGCCGCGGACGCGCACGGCGGGGCGGGACACGGCGTCGTCGCCGACCCGTTCATGCGCTGGGCGATGGAGGGGCTGACCCCCGCGCTGCGCGGCGCGCTTCCCTGGCTGTACGCCGTTCCGCCGCGGGCGATCGCCTGGGCGCTGCTCGCACTCACCGCGGGAGTGATGGCGTGGGCGGGGCGCCACTTCTACACGCGCGCCTGGGCCGCCCTCCGCCACCGCGCCGCCGACATGAACACGCTGGTCGCGGTGGGGACCGGCGCGGCCTTCCTGTACTCGCTGGTCGCGACCGTCGCGCCCGGGGTGTTCACGCGCGCCGGCCTCGCCCCCGACGTGTACTACGAGGCGGTGGTGCTCATCATCGCGCTCGTCCTCACGGGGAACGCGTTCGAGGCGCGCGCCAAGCGGCAGACGTCGCAGGCGCTGCGCGCGCTCGCGGCGCTGCAGCCGGCCACCGCGCGCGTCGCCCGCCCCACGCCGGAAGGGGGCACGGCGGAGGTCGACCTCCCGGTGGCGGCGGTGCGCGCCGGCGACGTGGTGCTCGTGCGCCCCGGCGAGCGCGTGCCGGTCGACGGCGAGGTGCTCGACGGCGCGAGCGCGGTCGACGAGTCGATGCTCACCGGCGAGTCGCGCCCGGTCGAGAAGGCCGCCGGCGACCGCGTCATCGGCGGCACGATCAACCGCACCGGCGCCTTCCGCTACCGCGCCACCACGCTCGGCGCCGACAGCGTGCTCGCGCAGGTCGTGAAGTTGATGCGCGACGCGCAGGGCTCGCGCGCCCCCATCCAGGCGCTCGCCGACCGGATCAGCGCGGTGTTCGTGCCGGCGGTGATCGCGATCGCGGTCGCGACCTTCGCGACCTGGTTCGCGGTCGCGTCCGCGACGGGTACGCCGGCGGGGGCCGCGCTGGTGCGCGCCTTCGCGACGGCGGTGGCGGTGCTCATCATCGCCTGCCCGTGCGCGATGGGGCTCGCGGTCCCGACGGCGGTGATGGTGGCCACCGGGCGCGGCGCCGAGCTCGGGGTGCTGATCAAGGGGGGCGAGGCGCTGCAGCGCGCGGGAGAAGTGACGACGGTGGTGCTCGACAAGACGGGGACGGTGACCGAAGGGCGCCCCACCGTGACCGACGTCATCGTCGCCGCGACAGAGGCGGAGGTGAATGCCGACGAGTTGCTCCGCCTCGTCGCGTCTCTCGAGACGATGAGCGAGCACCCGCTGGCCGACGCCGTGGTGCGCGCGGCGCGCGAGCGCGGGCTGTCGCTCGGCGTCCCCGAGGCGTTCGCCTCCGACACCGGGCGCGGCGTCACCGGCGCGGTGGACGGGCACGGACTCGCCGTCGGCAACGCGGCGCTGCTGCGCGCGTGGGGCGTCGACCCGTCGCCGCTGGCCGCCGACGCCGAGCGCCTCGCGGGCGACGCCAAGACGCCGGTGTACGTCGCCGCCGACGGCATGCTCGCGGGGCTGGTCGCGGTCGCCGACCCGGTGAAGCCGGGCGCCCCCGCGGCGGTGCGCCGGCTGCGCGCGATGGGGCTCGACGTCGTGATGCTCACCGGCGACAACCGGCGGACCGCCGAGGCGGTGGCGCGGGCGGCGGGGATCGACCGCGTCGTCGCCGACGTGCTCCCCGACGGCAAGGTGGCCGAGGTGCGGCGGCTGCAGGCGGCGGGGCGCGTGGTCGCGATGGTGGGCGACGGGGTGAACGACGCGCCGGCGCTCGCGCAGGCCGACGTCGGGATCGCCGTCGGCACGGGCGCCGACGTGGCGGTCGAGGCGGCGGACGTGGCGCTGATGCGCGACGACCTGGCCGGCGTCGCGCGCGCGGTCGCGCTCTCGCGGCGCACGATGCGCACGACGCGGCAGAACCTCTTCTGGGCCTTCGTCTACAACGTCGTCGGCATCCCCGTCGCCGCCGGCGCGCTCTACCCGGCTTTCGGCGTGCTGCTGAGCCCCGTGCTCGCCAGCGCCGCGATGGCCTTCAGCTCCGTGAGCGTGGTGACCAACAGCCTCCGCCTGCGCCGGACCCCCCTATGAGCGAACACCACGAAGGGCGCCGCGCGGTCGCGGTGGACGCCGACGCCAAGGACCGCAACCTGAAGCGCCTGCGCCGCATCGAGGGACAGGTGCGCGGGCTGCACAAGATGGTCGAGGAGGACCGCTACTGCGCCGACGTCCTGACGCAGATCTCCTCGGTGCACGAGGCGCTGCGCGCGGTGGGGCGCGAGCTGATGCGCAACCACCTCAAGCACTGCGCGTCCTCGGCGCTGCGCGGCCCGCCGGGGGAGGCCGAGGCGGTGTACGACGAGCTGGTGGACCTGATGTACAAGCACAGCCGGTGAGTGGGGGTGGAGCGCGCGGGGTGGGGCGTGCGAGGTCGTACGTGCGAATAGGGCGGGCGAGGGGAGGCGCGCTGTCGCCCTCGCTCGCTCGCCGTTCCTCGCACGCCGTTGTTCGCACGCCCCACCTCGGCCGCCTCAACACTGAACCCCCCGGGCGCGTTGTCTGCACCGTGGCGGCCGCATCCCGCGGCCGCGCCGTGGGGGCGCCGGGGAGGACTGGTGTTCGAGTCGGGGTTAACGACGGCCGCCGGCGAGCGTCCGCCAGATCCGACCCCGCGTCCGCGAACTCGCTCCGCCGCACATGATCGCTCCCTCCCGCACGCCGCCCCGCCCCCGCCCGGCCCCGGCCGGCCGCGGGGGGCGCGCCGTGCTCGCCGCCTTGCTCCTCGCCGCGCCCGCCGGCGCCCAGTCTCCGGCGCCGGCCGCCGACGCCGCGCGGCCGATCGCGCTCGCGGAGGCCGTCCAGCTCGCGCAGCGGAACGCCCCGGCCGCCGTGCAGGCCCGCGGCGCCATCCGGGCCGGGCAGGCCTCCATCCGCTCGGCCTACGCGGCCTACATCCCGACGTTCACGCTCAGCGCCAACAGCACCGAGCAGAGCCCCGCCACCTCGCGCGTCAACCCGATCACCGGGGAGCTGGTGACCGGCCGGTGGGCGACCACCGGCGGCTTCAACGCCTCGGTCGACCTGTTCGACGGGCTGCGCCGCACCTACGACCTGCGCAGCGCGCGGGCGACCGTCGCCGCCGCCGAGACGGGCGAGGTGGCGCAGCAGTTCCAGCTCGCCTTCCAGGTCAAGCAGCAGTACTACGCCTCGCTGGCCGCGCGCGAGTCCGAGGGCGCCGCGCAGGCGCAGCTCGCGCAGGCGCAGCAGCAGCTGCGCGTCTCGCGGGCGCGCGTGCTGGCGCAGACGGTGACGCGCTCCGACTCGCTGCGCGCCAGCATCGCGGTGCGCAACGGCGAGCTGGCGCTGCTCCAGGCGCGCCAGGACCGGCAGGTCGCCGACGCCGCGCTGACGCGGCTCGTGGGCGCGCCGTTCGCCGTCACCGCGTCCGCCGAGGGGGCCCCGGCCGACAGCGTCGCGCTCCCCGACTCGGCGTCGCTGGCGCGCCTGGCCGAGACCGCGCCGTCGGTGCGGCAGGCCCAGGCGAACCTGGCGGCGGCTCGCGCCAGCGGGCGGGCGACGCGGGCACCCTACCTCCCGACGCTCTCGCTGAACTACGGGCGCAGCCTCGTCGGCACCTCGTCGAACTTCGACCCGTTCCCGAACGACCCGCGCTTCAGCGGGCAGCTCCGGCTGTCGGTGAACTACCCGCTGTTCAACCAGTACGCGCGCGAGGAGGCCGTCGTGCGCGCCGACGTCGCCACGGTCAACGCCGAGGCGGCGCTGCGCGACGCGCGCTTCGCCGCGCAGCAGGGGCTCGTGCAGTCGCTGGTCGCGCTCCAGCTGGCGCAGGAGCAGACGGCGGTGCAGCAGGCCACCGTGGTCGCCTCCGAGGAGGACCTCCGCGTGCAGCAGCAGCGTTACGAGCTCGGCGCCTCGACGCTGCTCGACGTGCTGACCTCGCAGACGCAGCTCAACCAGGCGCGGGTCGCGCTGGTGCAGGCGCGCCTGAACGCGCGCACCGCCCGCGCGCAGCTCGAGTCCATCATCGGGCGCGACCTGTGAGCGCCGCCCCCCTCCCTCCGAACCCGACGCCGGCCGCCATGCCCGCCCCCGTGTCGTTCCGCGCCGGCGCGCCCCGCGCCCGGCGCCTCCTCTCGTGGGCCGCGCTCGCGGCCTCGGTCGGCACGCTCGGCGCCGTCGCCGCGTGCACCGACCAGAAGGCCGACGCCGCGCCCATCGAGACCGCGGCGGCGCGCCGCCAGACCGTCGTCGTCGACGTCGAGGCCACCGGCGTCATCACCCCCATCGCCGCCGTCGAGGTGCGCTCCAAGGCGTCGGGGCAGATCGTCGAGATGCCGGCGCAGACCGGGCAGCAGGTGCGCCCCGGCGACCTGCTGGTGCGCGTCGACCCGCGCGACCCGCAGAGCCGCTTCGACCAGGCGCGCGCCTCGCTCTCGGCGGCGCAGGCCGGGCTCGACGTCGCCAAGTCGCAGTTCGAGCGCAACCGCACGCTGGCGCAGCAGGGGGTGATCACCGCCCCCGAGCTCGAGACGGCGCGCGTCGCCTACGCCAACGCGCAGTCGCAGGTGACGGGCGCGCAGACGCAGCTCTCGCTGGCGCGCATCGCGCTCGAGGACGTGACGATCACCGCGCCGTCGGCGGGGACGGTGATCGCCAAGAACGTCTCGCTCGGCCAGGTCATCACCTCGAGCACCAACTCGCCGAGCGGCGGGACGGTGCTGCTCTCGATCGCGAACCTGAACACCGTCTACGACTCGACGCTCGTCACCGAGAGCGACATCGGGAAGGTGAAGCCCGGGCAGGCGGCGAGCGTGACCGTCGACGCCTACCCCGGCCGCACCTTCCGCGGCGTGGTCGAGAAGATCGAGCCGCGCGCCACGGTGCAGCAGAGCGTGACGATGTTCCCCGTGCTCATCCGCATCGACAACCAGGACGGGGCGCTGATGCCGGGGATGAACTCCGACGTCTCGATCCTGGTCGACGAGCGCGACGGCGTGCTCGCCGTCCCGGTGGATGCGGTGCGCCCGATGCGCGAGGCGGTCACCGCCGCGACGGCGCTCGGCCTCGACCCGCAGCGCGTGCAGCAGCTGGTGCAGCAGGCCGGCGGGCGCGGCGCGCGCGGCGGCGGCGGCGCGGCCGGCGACACGCCGACGACGAGTGCGGTCAACGCCACCGGCGGCGCCGGCACGCAGCCGCCGCAGGGCGGGGGCGGGAGCGGCGGCGGCCGCGGGAACGGCGGCGGCTTCGGCGGCGGCGACATGCCGAACGTCACGCCGGCCCTCTGCGACTCGGTGACCAAGCAGCTCGCGTCCAGGCCCGGCGTCCGCGACCGCATCGGCGCGCTCCGCCAGCAGATGCAGGACGGCACCGCGGGCGACGATGCCCGCCGCCAGATGCGCGCCCTCTACGACAGCGTGGGCGTCGACCAGCGCACCGCGCGCGCCTGCGCGATGCGACAGCAGCAGGGCGGCAGGGCCGGGGCGGCCGGCGCCACCGGGCGCGGCGCGGGTGCGGGCGGCGGGACGGGCGCGATGGGGCGCGGCGGGCGCGCGCAGCGCGGGCTCGTCTTCGTGAAGCAGGGGGAGACCTTCGAGCCGCGGGTCGTGACGCTCGGCCTCAGCAACTTCGACGTCACCGAGGTGCTCTCGGGGCTGCAGGACGGCGAGCAGGTGGCGCTCGTCTCGGCGGCCGTGCTGCAGCAGTCGCGCACCGAGTTCCAGGAGCGGATCCGCAGCCGCAACAGCCTCCCCGGCATGGGCGGGACGCCGGGCGGCGGCGGCCCGGGCGGGGGCGCGGGCGGCGGCGGGCGTGGCGGCGGCGGCGGCGGCGGCCGCGGGGGAGCGTGAGATGGCGACCACGGTGAACACGGGCCTCGACGCGATCGGCGTCGAGGCCGCGGCCCGTCGGGAGGCGGCGCGCCGCGCGGGGATCGCCGCCGCGCGCGGCGGGATGCCGGTCGGCGAGATCCTGCGCGTGGCGCTCGAGGCACTGCGCGTCAACAAGATGCGCTCGCTGCTGACGATGCTCGGCATCATCATCGGCGTCAGCGCGGTGATCGCCATGCAGGCGCTCGGCAACGGCGCCCAGGAGGCGGTGAACGCGCGCATCGCGTCGCTCGGCACCACCCTGGTCACGGTCAACCCGGGGCAGGTGTTCACCGGCGGCATCGCGTCGGGCACCGACCGCGCGCGCCTGCGCGTCGAGGACGCCCATGCGCTGGAAGAGCAGGGGCGCGGCTTCGTCGCCGTGCAGCCCGAGATGGGGCGCCAGCTCCAGGTGCAGCACCTGAACACCAACACCAGCGTCAACGTCATCGGCACCACGGCCAACTATCCCGAGGTGCGCAAGTACACCCTCGGCGCCGGCGAGATGTTCGACGCCGGCGCCGACGCGGGGCGCAAGCGCGTCGCGGTGCTCGGCGCCACCACCGCCGCCAACCTCGGCTTCGCCACGCCCGAGGCGGCGGTGGGGCAGGAGATCCGCGTCGCCGGCACGACCTTCACCGTCCTCGGCGTCTTCGCCCCCAAGGGGGGGGCGACCGGCTTCAACGACCCGGACGACCAGGTCGTGATCCCGCTCGGCACGGCGCGCTTCCGCGTCATCGGCAGCGACAACCTGCGCTCGATCAACATCCTCGCGCCGAGCGAGGACGCGATCAACGCCACGATGGCCGAGGCGCAGCGCGTGCTGCGCCGCGAGCACCGTCTCCCGCCGGGGCGCCCCGACGACTTCCAGATCCGCAACCAGGCCGACTTCCTCAACACGGCCGCCGAGACGACCGAGGTCTTCACCTACCTGCTGCTCGGCGTGGCGACGGTGTCGCTGCTCGTCGGCGGGATCGGGATCATGAACATCATGCTGGTCTCGGTCACCGAGCGCACGCGCGAGGTGGGGGTGCGCAAGGCGCTCGGCGCCACGCGCACGACGATCCTCTCGCAGTTCCTGATCGAGGCGGTGGTGCTGTGCGTGCTGGGCGGGGTCATCGGCATCCTGCTCGGCGTGGGGATGGCGACCACGTTGCGCGTCGCGCTCGGCTGGACGACCTCGGTGTCCACGTCGTCGATCGTGGTCGCCTTCACCTTCTCGGCGGTCGTCGGCATCGTGTTCGGCGTCTGGCCGGCGCGGCGCGCGGCGTCGCTCGACCCGATCCTGGCGCTGCGGTACGAGTAGGGCGGGTAGGAGAGTTCTGGCATGCGCACCACGTTCAATCTGGACGACGAGCTACTCGGCGAGGCCCAGCGCCTGACCGGTGTCACCGACCGGACCGCCCTCATCCACGCGGGCCTGCGTGCGCTCATCGAGCGGGAGAGTGCCCGGCGCCTCGCCCGCCTCGGCGGGACGGAGCCCGATCTACAGCCGGTGCCAAGGCGCCGGAGCACCGGCGCGTGATCCTGGTCGACACGTCGGTCTGGATCGACCACCTCCGCAGCGGCCATGTGGGACTGACCGCTGCGCTCGACGGCGGGCTGGTGCTCATGCACCCGATGGTGCTGGGCGAGCTGGCGTGCGGCAACCTGCACGATCGCGGAACGGTGCTCGATCTGCTGAGTAACCTCCCGGCCGCGCCGCAGGCGACCGACGCCGAGGCGCTCGGCCTGATCGAGCGCCGCAGCCTGATGGGGCGCGGCCTCGGCTACATCGACGTGCATCTGCTCGCCGCGACCGCCCTCGCCGGGACGGCGCGACTCTGGACGAGCGACAAGCGCCTCGCGGCGGTGGCCGCCGAGCTTGCGCTGGCCCATGACGAACTCCGATGAACGAGCAACCATGGCGAAGTCCACGTTCAAGAAGCCGCCAGCCGCCCGGACCGTTGATCTGAGCGCCATCCTGGCGAGCAAGCGGCGCCACCGCGCCCGGGTTGCCGCGCTACCGATCGCGGAGAAGCTTCGCCTGCTCGACGCGCTCCGCGAGCGGACGCTCGTGATTCGCCGGGCGGGAGTCGCCGTCGCGCGGGACGCTGAACGGGAACCCGGACGAAGTCCACCGTGAAGGACAGGAACCGACTCCGACGTTAGGAGCGACTGCGGAGTCAGCGTTCTTGACGCCTCACTAGACCGACACGAAGCGCCTCCGGGGCTACCGCCCCGGGGGCGCTTCGCTCTACCTACTACGGCGGGGTCGCACTCGATGCGGGTGGCGGTGCCGGTGGCGCCCGACGCTGCCGCATCCACACGGCCAGCCCGAGCCGCGGGTCCGGCTGCCGCGGTAGCGAGGTGCCGGACGCGCGGGCGAGCATGACGTTGCAGGCGGAGTCGCGGAGCATGGAAATCTGAAACGACCTGCCGGCCGCCCACGCCTCCACCGCGCGCGTCGCCGCATACTCGGCGGCCGTGGCAGGGTAGAGGAGCTCTGCCAGATCGCCCCACCGGGCGCCGACCTCTTTTGGGTAGAGGCGGATCAGGCGCGTGGTCTCGCAGTGGATGGAGTCCTCGTAAACCGCGAACCGCATCGAGTCGCCGGAGGCGAAATGCGCGTACTGCGCGCGGATCAGGTCGACGTAGCGCCGCACCTCAAGTGTGTCGCGCCGAGCGACATACGCTCGAGCTGCCGGGGCCCGGGGTAGGTAGCGCTCGTACACGGACCGGTCGTACAGGCGCCGAGGCGCCCCATGTGGGTCGCAGGCGGCTAGACCGCCGCACACCATCAGGGCGAGGGCAGCACGTGCACGCCGGCCGGCCGGCCGGATGGCAGCTGTCACGGAGTGTCCCGTGTAAGTACAAAATTGTACTGCCCGATCCCGTCCGACATATCTCCGCTCGCGCGCACAGAGTCGGTCATCGTGAACCGAAGGTTGTACGTCTGGTAGACGTTGCACGTCGCCGGGTTCCCACAGAAGGAGCCGTAGAAGCCCACCCGCCGCATGTCGGGCGAGAAGCCTGCGTTACCCAGCCCGGCCAGCTGCAGAGTCCCCCACGCAGTCTGGGTCATGGTCATGGTCGCCGTCACATCGGTGCCGACGCCGCCGATCGTCAACGTCACCGACCCGGATCGCGCACCACTGCGCCAGTCGCCGCCGCTCCACGTGCCGGACCACGAGCCCGCCATGCTGTAGCGCGGCACCGCCTGGACTACCCACGGCACTCCCACACTGTCGGCCCAGGAGCGTCCCCAGATCGTGGCCGTACCGGGCGCGTGCGCGCGTACCGTGCCGGCGGAGTCGACGGAAGCAACCGTCGGATCGGTGCTCCGCCAGACGAACGGTCGGTCCTGGATCGCCGTCCACGTGCGGTTGAACACGCGCGCTCTCAACGCCGCACGCTCTCCGACCGTGCGGTAGCTCGGGTCGGAGCTGGTCGAAGTGCGACCGTCGACCGCCACGTGCGCGACGACCATCTGATCGTAGATGTCAGAGAGGGCAGTACGCATCCGAGCTTCGACATCGGGCTGCGAGAAGTAGGCCTGGTCGATGCTGTGCAACTCGAGGGCGATGGGCAGCCAATTTACGGCCCTCCACGCCAGCGCCTGAGGCGTATCCTTGCCGTAAACCTGATCGCCCAAGTCGAGCGCCAGACGTGCCGCCTCGGACTTCCAGGTCACGATCGTGGGCTGGTTGCCGAACCACTCCTGGATGAAATCGCCGCGCACGCCGATGTTCCGGAAGCGCGCGGGGGTGACCGGCCACGCGGTCGGTGTCGGCGACGCGAGCGAGAGCACGCCGAGCCCGGTGGTATCAGGCCCCGGCTCGGGTTCGAACTCCGACTGGCGGACCCGCTCGGCCTGGAGTGCCATCATGTTGCCTTGGGAGTGCGCTACGACGATCACGTGCTGGCCGCTGCGCTTGAGTGCGCGGACGCGCTCGGCAAGTGTCCGCGCGTCGGGCTCGGCGACCGTCGACGCGGCATTGCGAAGCGCCAGGAACTGACGCGCCGATTCGACCACGTCGGAAGCGGAAGGAACTGGGCTGAGGAAGCTTACGCACTCTTCCGCCGTGCGGAAGCGATGCTCTGGTGACGGCCAGGATACGCGCCACAGCGAATAGTGGCAGTTCACGAATCGATCGATGATCGACGTGTTCCCGGGAGTCTCGACCTTCGTGTGGTTGTAATGCTCGATCACGTTGAGCCGCCCTGCAGCAGTGTGCAACGCGAACCGCGGCATCGACTCGACGAAGTCCGACAGGCGCCTCATGATCCGGAGGGCGCGCGTTAGCGAAGTGGAGATCCCGTTGACGTAGACGAATGTGACCGGCTCCAGCGAGTCCGGGCGCGTCGGAGCCGCGAACGTGCTGAACGGGGCCGTGAAGCCCGGACTCGCAGGCGGTCGGAAACCTCCGCCTGTCTCGGTAGCCGCCGAGCGCTCCGGCGCCGCCACCGGACGGTCGAAACGGCCCGGCGACCGATCGAAGGAGTGCCCGTTGAGCGCCGCCTCCAGGCGCGCCAGCGCTGCCGTGTCGCGCGGCCACTTCCAGGCCGTCCACTGGACTGCGGCCATCCGGCGTTGTGCCTCGGCGGCGCTCGCGCCGCGCAAAGCGCGGTCGACCAAGTCAACGTGCGCCTGATAGGCCGCGACGGGATCGGCAGCCGTCAGGAGCCCCGCCGCACTCGCCACGAGCGCGTCGTCGCCCGGCGCAAGGGTCACCACCGGCAGCGCCGTCGCGCGCAGCAGGTGCGGCTCGGCGGCGACGAACGCGCCGCTGTCGGCGACCGCCGCGCCGTCGAGCGTGACGCGGAGCGCCTCGTACCCGGGTGCGGCCCGGAACGCATAGCGCACGGTGTCGCCCTGCGCGCGCTGCTGCAACCCGGGCACCACCGTCCCCGGCCCGGCCGGAACGACCGTCACGCCCTCGCCGACTTGGACACCGACCACGTGGCCCGTGCCGCACGCCACGCCGCCGTTCGCCTTGGTCTGCACGAGGCGCTCGCCCACGAACAGCCGGACGGTGCCGACGGCCTGCGTGGTGAACAGCGCCTCGGCGTGCGGTGCGCCAGGCGCGCGGCCCGGGACGAGCACCCGCCCGCTGTCGGGCGTGTTGTAGACCTGCCATCGCACGACGACGCTGTCGGCAATCGGCGACCGGACCCGGAATCGGGTCCCGCACAGGTACGTGAGCTGCAGGCTGTCAGCCTGCGCGGCGGTGGGTGCCCCGTTGAGGGTACGCTGCGGCGTGTCCGAGGGTACGTGCGGCGACGTCGCGGGATCGGCGCAGGCGCCGAGCATCCCGAGCGCTGCGACGGTCGTCGGCACAGCGCCGGCTGAACGGCGCGAACACCAGCCGACGTCAGCGAACGGGAAGAGAACGGAGTGCCACGAGGGTGAGTCCGGTGCATCACTGACCATGGATGAGAGACGCCCGGCCGCACGCGCGCTGCCCGGCGTCGGGCAACGATCCGGCGCGGCCGGCATCGGACCGACGCCTGCCGGACGGCCCCGGTCACGCCGGCTCCGTCACGGCGTGTGGGTCACGTGGACGATGTGCGCGGGCGGCGGCAAGGCAGTGAATCCGGCGCCGGCCCTGCCCGAGCCCCGGCCGCGGGCTCATCGCTGACGACTTCTCGACACCACTCCCCCTGCGGGGGCGCGGTCCGTCGCGCATCCTACGGCATGCGCTTCCCCTCGCCCCGCCCCCTCCCGTGCGCCGCGGCCGTTGCGGCCCTCGCCGCCGCGGCCGTGCTCGCCGGCGCCGCCCAGCCCGACACGCCGGCGCAGGACGGCGCCAAGCGCCTGAACCAGGTGCTCGGCCTGATCGTGCAGCACCACGTCGACTCGCTCCCGGTCGACTCGCTGATGACGCGCGCCGCGCGCGGCCTGGTGGGGGAGCTCGGCGACGCCTACACCACGCTCTACTCCCCCAAGGAGCTGGCCGCCTTCGACCTGTCGACGCGCGGCCGCTACGGCGGCGTCGGGATGCTGCTCGAGGCGCAGGAGGGGGAGCAGGTGGTCGCGCGCGTCTACCCCGGCACGCCCGCCGAGCGCGCCGGGGTGCGCGAGGGGGACCGCCTGGCGACCGTGAACGGGCTGCCGACGCGCGGCTGGGCGCTCACGCGCGTGACCGACTCGCTGCGGGGCCCCGAGGGGACGCCGGTGCGCGTCGTCTTCGCGCGCCCGGGCGCCGCGGCGCCGTTCGAGCGCTCGCTCACGCGCGCGGTGGTGCGGCTCCCCGCGGTGCCGTACGCGGCGCGCCTCACGGCGGGCGTCGGCTACGTCCCGCTGCAGCAGTTCTCCGACCTCTCGGGCGCGGAGACGCGGCGCGCGGTGCGCGACCTGCTGGCCGCCGGCGCGCGCGGGCTCGTGCTCGACCTGCGCGGCAACCCGGGCGGGCTGGTCGACCAGGCGGTGGACGTGGTGTCGATCTTCCTCCCGCGCGGCGCCTCGGTCGTGCAGGTGCGCGGCCGCGAGGGGGTGCTGGAGACGGCGCGCACCGCGACCGCGCCCGCCGTCCCGGCCGACGTCCCGCTGGTCGTGCTGGTCGACGGCGCGAGCGCCAGCGCCTCGGAGATCGTCGCCGGCGCGCTGCAGGACCACGACCGCGCGCTGGTCGTCGGGGCGCGCTCCTTCGGCAAGGGGCTGGTGCAGACGGTCTACCCGCTCGACGGCGGCTACGCGCTCAAGATGACCACCGCGCGCTGGCACACGCCGCTCGGCCGCGCGCTGCACCGCGCCCGCACCTCCGCCGACTCGGCCGCCGCCGCGGGGGCGGAGCGCGAGGCGATGGCCACCGTGCGCACCGCGTCCGGGCGCGCGCTCGCCGCCGACGGCGGGATCGCCCCCGACGTCGCGGTCGCCGGCGACACCACGCCGCTCCCCGGCACGCGCGCGCTCGCGCGCGTCGTCGGCCGCCGCGGCGAGGCGCTGGCGCGCGTGCTCGGCGACCTGGCGTTCGCGCACGCGAACGAGGTGGACGCCGAGGGCCGCGTGCCGGCCGCGTGGCGCGCCGAGTTCGTGGAGCGGCTGCGCGCCGCCGGCATCGCCGTCGCCCCCGCCGCCGCCGACTCGGCGGGCGAGGCGCTCGACCGCATGCTCGCGACGCGCCTGCTGCGCCGCGCCCGCGGCGACTCGGCGGTGGCGCGCCGCTACTTCGCCGAGGACCGCGTGCTGCGCGAGGCCGTGACGCGCCTGGAGCGCTCGGCGAGCACGGTCGCGCTGCTGCGGGACGCGCAGCCCTCACCCTGAGGCGACGAGGCGAACACCCTCAACGGCGGGAGTCGTTACTGCGGGAGTCATCGAAGCGGGAGTCGCTACTGCGTCGGACCGAGCTCGGAGCTACAATCGACGCCGTAGCGACTCCCGCTCTTTCGACTCCCGCAGTCACGACTCCCGCTCTCGGGGTTCAAGCTTGTCGCCCAGCGCCCGCACCTTCGCCGCCCTCGCCGCCGGGCTCCTGCTTGGCGCCGCCCTGCGCTCCGCGCTCGCGCCCCCGACGCTCGACGCGCTGCTGGCGGCGGCGGAGCCGGTCGGGACGACGTGGGTGAACGCGATCCGCATGACGGTCGTCCCGCTGGTCGTGTCGCTGCTCGTGGGCGCGGTCGCGACCGACGACGCGCGCGTGGTGGGGCGGCTGGGGGTGCGCGTGGCGGCGGCGTTCGCGGTGAGCCTGTCGCTCGGCGCGGCGCTCGTGCTGCTGGTGACGCCGCCGCTCCTGGCCGCGCTCCCCGTCCCGCCGCCCGAGGCGCTGGCCGCGCTGGGCGGCGGCGCGGCGGCGCCCGCGCAGACGGCGGCGCCGGTGGGGCTGCGCGACTGGCTCGTCGGGCTCGTCCCCACCAACCCCGTGCGCGCCGCCGCCGACGGCGCGCTCCTGCCGCTGGTGGTGTTCACGCTCCTGTTCGCGGCCGCCGCCGCGCGCGTCGGCGACGCCCCGCGCGCCGCGCTGGTCGCCGTCTTCCGCGCCGTCGCCGACGCGATGCTCGTGCTGGTGCGCTGGGTGCTGCTGCTCGCGCCGGTGGGCGTCTTCGCGCTCGCGCTCCCGCTGGGCGCGCGCGCCGGCGCCGCGGCGGCCGGGGCGCTGGCGGGCTACGTCGTGCTCACGATCGCGCTCTGCCTGGTGATCAACGCCGGCATGTACGCCGCCGCGGTGACGCTCGGGCGCGTCGCGCCGGCGGCCTTCGCGCGCGCGGCCGCCCCCGCGCAGGCCGTCGCCCTCGGCACGCGCTCCTCGCTCGCCGCCCTCCCGGCGATGCTGCGCGGCGCCGAGCAGCACCTCGCGCTCCCGCCGGCGTCGGTGGCGATGCTCCTCCCGCTCGCGGTGGCGACGTTCCGCATCTCGGTGACGGTCGCGATCATCGTCGGCACCCTCTTCCTCGCGCGCCTCGCCGGCGTCGAGCTCACGGCCGCGCAGCAGCTCGGCGTCGGCGCCACCGCCGTGCTGCTCAGCGTCGGCGTGCCGGGCGTCCCGGGCGGCGTCTTCCTCGTGATGGCCCCCGTGCTCACCTCCGTCGGCATCCCCGCCGCCGGCGTCGGCCTCCTGCTGGCGGTGGACCCGATCACCGACGCGTTCCGGACGCTGACGAACGTCACGGGGCACCTCGCGCTCACCGCCATCGTCGGCCGCGAACCTCGAACGGCGGGAGTCGACACGGCGGGAGTCGACACGGCGGGAGTCGACACGGCGGGAGTCGACACGGCGGGAGTCGACACGGCGGGAGTCGACACGGCGGGAGTCGTGACTGCGTCGCTTGAGCCTGAAGTCGAGAGGTGAGGGTCACGCACTAACGACTCCCGCCCTGTCGACTCCCGCCGTAACGACTCCCGCTCTTCGTTCTTGCCTTTCGGTTCAGGTTGATGCCGCACTTCAGGTACGTCCTCGCCCTCCTCTTCACCCCCGACCGCCGCGAAGTCGTCCTGATGAAGAAGACGCGGCCGGCCTGGCAGGCGGGGCGCGTCAACGCGCTCGGCGGGAAGCTGCTGGCGGGGGAGTCGGCGCTCGACGCCGCGCGGCGCGAGGTGCGCGAGGAGGCGGGCGTCGACGTCGCCGGGTGGGAGGAGTTCCTGGTGTGGGACGACCCCGTCTACCGCATGCACGCCGTGCGCGCCTTCGACGCCGCCGCGCGCCGCGCGCACACCGCCGAGGACCAAGAGGTGTTCCGCGCCGACGCGCACGCGCTCCCGCCCGAGCTGATCGACAACCTGCGCTGGCTCGTCCCGCTGGCGCTCGACCGCGACGTCGCCGTGCCGGTGCGCGTCGCCAGCCGCGACCCCGCGGGCTCCGGACTCACCGAGCCCGCGCCGGGTCCCACCGCGTGACGCCCGAGGAGCTGAGCGCCCGCCACCCGCGGCTCTTCCACGTCACCGGCGCCGGCGCCTGGGAGTCGATCCGCACCCGCGGGCTCCTCTCGACCAGCCGCCTGCTCGACCTGTTCGAGGTCTCGGGCGAACGACGCGCGCAGCTCGAACGCGCGCGCCGCCCCGCCGCCGTCCCGCTCCACCACCCGGTGCACGGAACCGCGGTGCTCACCGACCAGCTGCCGATGACCGAGGCCGCGCTCGCGCGCTGTCTCGACGGCGGGCTGGTGCCCGCGGACTGGCTGGCGCTCCTCAACCGCCGCGTCTTCTTCTGGAGCGACGAGGGCGGGCTCGACCGCCTGCTCAAAGCCCGCGCCAACCGCGGGCGCGCGCTGGAGGTGCTGGTCGTCGACACGCTGCCGCTCGTGCGCGCGTACGCCGACCGCGTGGAGCTCTCCCCCATCAACACCGGCGCCACCATGCGCCGCCCGGCGCGGCGCGGGCCCGAGACCTTCACCCCGCTCGGCGCGCTGTCGTACGACGCCTGGTCGCGCCGCCGCGGGAAGCGCGACGCGGTGCTCGAGGTGACGGTGCTCGACGGCGTCCCCGACGTCGAACGGTACGTGCTCGAGGTGCGGCGCGTCCGCGGCGCGTCACCTCCGTCGCCTCACGCCGGCACCACCGCCGTCGCCTCGACCTCGACCAGCGCGCGCTCCTCCAGCAGCCCCGCCACGACCACCACCGACATCGCCGGGTAGTGCGCCCCGACGATCTCGCGGTACGCGCGCCCCACCGCCTTGCGCGCCGCCACGTACGCCGCGCGGTCGGTCACGTACCACGTCAGCCGCACCAGGTGCGCCGGCTCCGCCCCGCCGGCGCGCAGCACTGCCACCACGTTGCGCAGCGCCTGCGCCGCCTGCTCGGCGAAGTCGTCGCTGGCGAAGGTTTGCGTGAGCGGGTCCCACCCGATCTGGCCGGACACCGCGAGCACGCGACCTTCCGCGACGATCCCGTCGGCGTACCCGCTCCCGCGCGGCCACCCCGACGGCTCGACCGCGCTCACGGCGCGTCCTCGCGCAGCCGGTACCGCTGCAACTTCCCCGTGGCCGTGCGCGGCAGCGCCTCCACGAACACCACCCGCCGCGGGTACTTGTAGGGCGCGATCGTCGCCTTCACGTGCTCCTGCAGCGCCTTCGCCAGCGCGTCCCCCGCCGCGTGCCCGGCGCGGCACACCACGTACGCCGTCACCAGCTGCCCGCGCTCCTCGTCCGGCAGCCCCACCACCGCGCACTCGGCCACCGCCGCGTGCAGCAGGAGCGCCCCCTCGACCTCGGGCCCGGCGATGTTGTACCCCGACGAGACGATCATGTCGTCGGTGCGCGCCTGGTACCAGAAGTAGCCGTCCGCGTCCTGCACGTACGAGTCGCCGGTGAGGTTCCACCCGTCGCGCACGTAGCCGCGCTGCCGCTCCTCGTCGTCGAGGTAGCGGCACCCCGTCGGGCCGCGCACCGCCAGTCGTCCGACGGCGCCGCGCGGCACCTCGCGCATCTCCTCGTCCACCACGCGCGCCTCGTACCCCGGCACCACCTTCCCCGTAGACCCCGGGCGGATGGCGTCGCCGGCGGCGCTGATGAAGATGTGCAGCATCTCCGTGGCGCCGATCCCGTCGACGATGCGGACGCCCGTCGCCGCCTCCCACGCCTCGAACGTCGCCCGCGGCAGCGCCTCGCCGGCCGACACGCACAGCCGCAGCGACGACACGTCGCGTCCCGCCAACATCCCGGCCATCGCGCGGTACGCCGTGGGCGCGGTGAAGGTCGCCGTCGCGCGGTATTTCTCGACCGCGTCGAGCAGGTGGGCGGGCGACCCCTGCTCCAGCAACACCGCCGACGCCCCGACGCGCATCGGGAAGAGCACGAGTCCCCCGAGCCCGAAGGTGAAGGCGATCGGCGGCGTCCCCGCGCACACGTCGTCGGGGGTGAGCCCCAGCAGGTGCGGCGGGAAGCAGTCGCACACCGCCAGCACGTCGCGGTGGAAGTGCATCGTCCCCTTCCCCTGGCCCGTCGTCCCCGACGTGAACGCGATCAGCGCCACGTCGTCGGCCGCCGTGTCGCAGGCGTCGAACGTCGCCGGCTTCTTCGCCATCAGCGCCTCCAGCGACCCCTCGCCGCCGTCGCCGCCGAACGTCACCGTGCGCGCCCCCGCGACGCCGGCGAGGCCGGCCGCGCAGTCGTCGAGGCACCGCGCGTCGCACAGCGCCAGCGACACGCGCGCCTTCCCGGCCACGTACGCCACCTCGCGCGCCCGCAGCAGCGGCATCGTGCACACCGCCACCGCGCCGGCCTTGAGCACCGCGAACCAGCACGCCACCTGCAGCGGCGTGTTCGGCCCGCGCAGCAGCACACGATTCCCGGGGACCACGCCCAGGTCCTCGACCAGCACGTGCGCGATGCGGTTGCTGGCCGCCAGCAGCTCGCCGTACGTCCACGTCCCGCCGGGGGTGTGGAACAGCGGGCGCCGCCCCCGCCCGTTCGCCACCGCGGCGTCGAGCAGCTCGACGGCGCAGTTCAGCCGGTCGGGGTAGTCGGCCAGCTCGGGGAGCAGGTCGTAGCGCAGCGCCGGCCAGAGCGCGCGCGGCGGCAGGTGCTCGCGGCAGAAGGCGTCGACGTGGGCGGATGCGGTCATGGTTGGGCCTTGAGCAGCTCGCCGGCGATCACGAGCCGCTGGATCTCGCTCGTCCCCTCGTAGATCCGCAGCGCGCGGACCTCGCGGTAGAGCCGCTCCACCACCCCGCCCACCAGCACCCCCTGGCCGCCCAGGAGCTGCACCGCGTCGTCGACCACGCGCTGCGCCGCCTCGGTGGCGAACAGCTTGGCCATCGCCGCCTCGCGCGTCACCCGCTCGGCGCCGGCGTCGCGCGTCCACGCCGCACGGTACACCAGGAGCGCCGCGGCGTCGACCGCCAGCGCCATCTCCGCCAGCCGCGCCTGCGTCAGCTGCCACTCGGCCAGCGGCCGGCCGAACACCCGCCGCCGCCGCGCGTGCGCCAGCGCCTCGTCGAGCGCCCGCCGCGCCATCCCCAGCGCCGCCGCGCCGACGGTGCTCCGGAACACGTCGAGCGTGCCGAGCGCCACCCGCAGCCCGCGCCCCGGCTCGCCGACGCGGTTCGCCGCCGGCACGCGGCACCCGTCGAAGGCGATGGTGCCCAACGGGTGCGGCGCCGTCACGTCGACGCGGCGCGCCACGGCGAACCCGGGCGCGTCGGCGTCCACTACGACGGCGGCAAACCCCTTCTCGCCGGCCTCGGGCTCGCGCGCGAACACCACGTAGTGGTCGGCGACGCCGGCGTTCGAGATCCACGTCTTCTCGCCGTCGAGCACCAGCGCGTCGCCGTCGCGGCGCAGCGTCGTCGTCATCGCCGTCACGTCCGACCCCGCGCCCGCCTCCGACAGCGCGAACGCCGCCACGGCGCGCCCGGCGGCGACGGGCGGCAGGTAGCGCGCGCGCAGCAGGTCGCTCCCGAATAGCGCGATCGGCCCGCCACCCAACCCCTGCATCGCGAAGGCGAAGTCGGCCAGCGCGTCGGCCCGGGCGAGCGTCTCGCGCGCCAGGCAGAGCGCCCGCACGTCGAGCGCGTCGAACCTGCCGCCGTGCGCCGCCGGCACCGCGAGCCGCAGCCACCCGGCCTCGCCCAGCCGCGCCACCAGCGCCCGCGTCGCCGCGCCGACGTCGTCGTGCGAGTGCGGCGGCTCGCCCGCCAGCTCGGCACGCGCCCACGCGCCGAGTGCGTCCGCCAGCTCGCGGTGGCGGGCGTCGAAGAAGGGCCAGGCGAGGTGGTCGGGCGCCGCCACGCTCAGTCCCCCTCGAACACGGGCGTCCGCCGCTCCACGAAGGCGCGGTACGCGCGCGCGAAGTCGCGCGTCTGCATGCACAGCGCCTGCGTCTGCGCCTCGGCCTCGATCGCGGCGTCCACGCCCATGTCCCACTCCTGGTGCAGCGCCGCCTTGGTCATGCCGTGCGCGAAGGTCGGCCCGTGCGCCAGCTCGCGCGCCAGCGCGGTCGCCTCGTCGAGCACCGCCTCGGGCGCGGCGAGCCGGTTGTAGAACCCCCACCGCTCCGCCTCCTCGCCCGACATGAAGCGCCCGGTGTAGAGCAGCTCGCTCGCGCGCCCCTGCCCGACGATGCGCGGCAGCAGCGCGCACGCCCCCATGTCGGCGCCCGAGAGCCCCACCCGCACGAACAGGAACGCGACGCGGCTGCGCGCCGTCCCCACGCGCAGGTCGGACGCCATCGCCACGATCGCGCCGGCCCCCGCGCACACGCCGTCGACGGCGGCGACGACCGGCTGCGGGCAGGCGCGCATCGCCCTCACCAGCTCCCCGGTCATGCGCGTGAAGCGCAGCAGCCCGGGCGCGTCCCCCGCCTCCTGCATCCGCACCAGCGGGCCGATGATCTCGTGCACGTCGCCGCCCGAGCTGAAGTTCCCGCCGGCGCCCGCCACCACCACCGCGCGCACGTCGCGCGACGCCGGCAGCCGCCGGAAGAGCGTCGCCAGCTCGCCGTACGACTCGAAGGTCAGCGGGTTCTTGCGCTCGGGGCGGTCGAGCGTGACGGTGCCGACGCGGTCGGCCACCCGCCAGCGGAAGTGCGTCGCCCGATACTCCGCGGCGGCGAAGGGGTGCGGCTCGCTCACATGACCTCCCCGGCCGCCACCGCGACGGCCTGCCCGGTGATCGCGCTCGCCTCCGGCGCGCACAGCCACGCGACCGTGGCCGCCACCTCCTCCGGCCGCACCAGCGAGCGGCGCGGGTTGAGCCGCTCGAGCGCGAGCCGCGCCTCCTCGGGCGTGCGCCCGGCGCGCACCAGCGCGTCGATCGCCGAGCGCGCCATGTCGGTCTCGGTGTAGCCGGGGCAGACCGCGTTCACCGTCACCCCGTCGCGCGCCGACTCGGCGGCCAGCGCGCGCGCGAGCCCCAGCACCCCCGCCTTCGACGCCGCGTACGCCGCCGTCCCCGGGTACCCCTTGAGCGCCGCGGTCGAGGCGACGAACACGATGCGCCCGTCGCGCACCGCGCGCATCGCCGGGAGCACCTGCCGCGCGCACAGGTAGGCGCCGGTCAGGTTCACCGCCAGCATGCGGTCCCAGAGCGCGCGGTCGGTGGCGTCGAACGGCGCGCTCGCCGCCTCGCCGGCGTTGGCGACGAGCGCGTGCACCTCCCCCAGCGCCGCGCGCGCCTCGGCGAACGCCCGCGCCACCGCCTCCGCGTCGGCCACGTCGCACGCCACCGGGAGCGCGCGCACGGCGTGCCGCGCCGCCAGACTCGAGGCGCGCTCGCCGAGCGTCCGCAGATCGCGCCCCATCAGCGTCACCGCCGCGCCGTCGCGCGCCAGCGCCTCGGCGATCGCGGCGCCGATCCCGCGCGAGGCGCCGGTCACCACCGCGTGCCGCCCCGCCAGCGCGCCGCGCGCGGGCGCCTCGCGTCGTACCGTCATCGGACCGCCATCAGATCGCCGCCGTCCCGCGCAGCTCGGCCTCGCGCTCGCGCGCGCGCTCCAGCTGCCGCCGCCCCGGCAGGTACTGCACCGGCCACCACTGCGCGTCGTGCCCCTGCGCCACCGCCGCGTGCAGCGTCCAGTGCGGGTCGGCGAGGTGCGGGCGCGCAAGCGCCACCAGGTCGGCGCGCCCGGCGGCGAGGATCGCGTTCACCTGGTCCCACTCGGTCACGTTGCCCACGGCGATCGTCGGCACCCCCGCCTCGTTGCGAATCCGGTCGCTGAGTGGCGTCTGGAAGAGCCGCCCGTACACGGGCTTCGCGAGCGGCGACGTCTGCCCCGCCGAGACGTGCACGAGGTCGACGCCGGCGTCGCGGAAGGCCCGGGCGATCGCCACCGCCTCGCCGCCGTCCACGCCCCCCTGCACCCAGTCGGTGGCCGAGACGCGCACCGACATCGGGCGCCCGGCCGGCCACGCCTCGCGCATGGCGCCGAACACCTCGAGCGGGAAGCGCAGCCGGTTCTCCAGCGACCCGCCGTAGGCGTCGGTCCGCCGGTTGGAGAGCGGGGTGATGAACGCCGACAGCAGGTAGCCGTGCGCGCAGTGCAGCTCGACCATGTCGAACCCGGCCTCGGCCGCCATGCGCGTGGCACGCACGAAGGCGTCGCGCACCGCGTCCATGTCGGCGCGCGTCATCGCCCGCGGCGCGCGCATCCCGGGCGCGTACGGCTCCCCGCTCGGCGCGAGCGTCTCCCACCACCCCTCCTCCAGCGGCTCCTCGTTCCCCTCCCACATCAGCTTCGTGGCGCCCTTGGGCCCCGAGTGCCCGAGCTGCAAGCACACCTTGGCCGGCGACCAGCGGTGCACCATGTCGACCACCCGCCGCCACGCCTCGACGTGCTCGGGGCGGTACATCCCGGTGCACCCGCGCGTGATGCGGGCGTCGGGCGCGACGCAGGTCATCTCGGTGAACACCAGCCCGGCCCCGCCGAGCGCGCGGGCGCCGTAGTGCACGAGGTGGAAGTCGCCGGGCGTGCCGTCGTCGGCGCTGTACACGTCCATCGGCGCGACGACGACGCGGTTGGGGAGGGTGAGCCCGCGCAGCGTGAGGGGGACGAACATCGGCGGGATCGCCCCCCGGTCGGGCCCCGCGAACCACCGCTCCACGCCCCACACGTAGGCGTCGTCGCGCACGCGCAGGTTCTCGTGCCCCAGCCGCTGGCTGCGCGTCAGCAGCGAGTACGCGAACTGCTCGGGCGGCAGCGCCAGGTAGCGCCGCACCGACTCGAACCACTCCATCGAGTTGCGCGCCGCGTTCTGCAGCCGCAGCGCCTCCGTCCGCCGCGCCGCCTCGTACGCGCCGAGGGCGCGCCGGACGGTCGACCGGCCGCGCGCGACGTCCGCCAGCTGCCGCGCCAGCTCGATCGCGTCCTCCATCGCCAGCTTCGTCCCCGAGCCGATCGAGAAGTGCGCCGTGTGCGCCGCGTCGCCGAGCAGCACCAGGTGGCCGTCGTGCCACCGCTCGCAGGCCACGCGCGTGAACTGCTGCCACGGGCGCGCCCGCTGGCGGGGGGCGAGGTTGACCTCGAGCCGGTGCCCCCCCAACCAGGGCGCGAACAGCCGCTCGCACTCGGCGACCGTGGCCTCGGCGTCCATCGCGTCGAAGCCCGCGGCGCGCCACGACGCCTCGTCGCACTCGACGATGAACGCCGACCGCTCGCCGTCGAACCGGTAGGCGTGCGCCTGGAAGACGCCGCCGTGCGCCTCCGCGAAGAGGAAGGTGAAGGCGTCGAAGCGGCGCGTCGTCCCCAGCCAGACGAAGCGGTTGGGGCGCACGTCGAGGTCGGGGCGGAAGACGTCGGCGCGCCCCGCGCGCAGCATGCTGTGCACCCCGTCGGCCGCCACCACCACGTCGGCGTTCGCGAGCCCCAGCGCCGCCAACGCCCGCTCGCCGGGCAGCGGGGTGCGGAAGCGCAGCTCCGCGCCCAGCGCGTCCGCCCGCTCGGCGAGCACGCGCAACAGCGTGCGGCGCGCGATCCCGACGAAGCCGTGCCCGCCCGACGTGACCACCCGCCCGCGCACGTGCACGTCGATGTCGTCCCAGCGCACGAAGTGCTCGGCGACCCGGTCGTAGGTCGCCGGGTCGGCGGCCCGCAGCGCCGCCAGCGTCTGCTCGGAGAACACCACGCCCCACCCGTACGCGTCGTCCGGCCCGTCGCGCTCGAGCACGACGACGCTCCCGGCGGGGTCGTCGCGCCGGAGGAGGATGGCGAGGAACAGGCCGGCGGGGCCGCCGCCCACGGTGACGACGTGCAACGCGTGCTCCGCGATGAGGGAGGCCGCACAACCTCGCCGGCGGCGCGCGGGGGAGCAAGGGCGGTGGCGTCGCGGCGCCGCGCCGCGCATGATCCCCCGATGCGACCGTTCCGCTCCGTTCCGCGCCTGCACCGCCTCGCGCTGGCCGCCGCACTGGCCGCCGCACCCGCCGCCTGCCGCGCGCCGGCCACCGTCGACGCGTCGCCCGCCGCCGTCGGCGAGCGGCGCGACCCGGCGCTCGAAGCCAAACTCGCCGAGCTGGCGCGCCAGGTCGACGGCGACGTCGGGATCTACGTGCGCCACCTCGCCACGGGGCGCACAGCCGCCCTCCGCGCCGACGAGACCTTCCCCACGGCGAGCATGATCAAGGTGCCGATCCTGGTCGGCGTCTTCGACGCCTTCCGCACCGGGCGGCTCGACCCGCAGCAGTCGCTCGTCTTCCGCGACTCGCTCGTCTACCCCGGAGCGGACCTGGTCGCCAAGCTGCGCGACTCGGCGCGCGTCCCGCTGCAGAAGGTCGCACTGCACATGATCACCACCAGCGACAACACCGCCTCGCTCTGGCTGCAGGGGCTCGTCGGCGGCGCCGCGATCAACGGCTGGCTGGCCGCGCACGGCTTCGACTCGACGCGCGTCAACTCGCGCGTGCCGGGGCGCGAGGCGGACCGCACGCGCATGGGGTGGGGGCAGACGACGCCGCGCGAAATGGCGCGCCTGGTGACGATGATCCGCGAGGGGCGCGCCGTGAGCCGCGCGGCGAGCGAGGAGATGTACCGCTACCTCACGCGCATCTACTGGAACGGCGAGGCGCTCTCGCAGCTCCCGCCCTGGGTGCAGGCGGCGTCGAAGCAGGGCGCCGTGGACCGCTCGCGCTCCGAGGTCGTGCTCGTGAATGCGCCGTCGGGGGACTACGTGTTCGCCGTGATCACGCGGAACCAGCGCGACACCACGTACGCCGCCGAGAACCAGGGCTACGTGCTGCTGCGCCGCGTCTCGGCGCTGCTCTGGCGCGAGTTCGAGCCCGGGCGCCCGTGGACCCCCGACCCCGCGGCCGCCGCGCTCAAGCCGGGGGACGAGGGGCCGTGAGCGGGCGCGGTCAGTCGCGGCCGGCGTCGGCGTCCGACTCGGCGAACAGGTGGCGGAAGAAGCGCTCGGGCGACTCGAGGAAGGCGCGCGTGACCTGGTAGTGGTCGGTCTCCTCGTAGCGCACCGGCCGGATCGCGCCCCCGTCGAGGCCGAGCAGCGTCGCGCCGGGGAAGGCGAGCAGGATCGGCGAGTGCGTGGCGATCACGAACTGCGCGCGGCGCGTCGCCGTCAGCTCGTGCAGGATGCGCAGGAAGGCGAGCTGGCGCTGCGGCGAGAGCGCCGCCTCGGGCTCGTCGAGCACGTAGAAGCCGTCCTCGAAGCGGTGCTCGAACAGCGCCAGGAACCCCTCGCCGTGCGACCGGGCGTGGAACGACGCGCCGCCGTAGCGGTGCCAGAGGCTCCCGGCCGACTCGAGCAGGTTGGTGAAGTCGTAGAACGTCTCGGCGCGCAGGAAGAAGCCGTCGGCCGTGCGCTGCCGCCAGGCGAGGCGGAGCGCGCGGCCGAGCGCGTGGCCGTCGGTGTCCTCCTCGAAGCGGTGGTCGCGGCTCCCCCCGCGCGCCCCGAACCCCGCGCTCCACGCCAGCGCCTCGAGCAGCGTGCTCTTGCCCGAGCCGTTCTCGCCGACGAAGAAGGTGACCGGCGTCGTGAACTCGAGCGACAGCCCGCCGCGCAGGATCGGCAGGTCGAACGGGTGCCCCGTGCCGACGCGGTCCTCGCGCAGCGAGACGTGGGTGAGGAACGGACTCCCCGGGACTTTGCGAGGCCGCACGCCTTACGCTTCGTAGACCGTCCGCCCGCCGACCACCGTGCGCGCGATGGCGATGTCCTTGATCCGCTCGGCCGGGACGGCGGCCGGGTCGTCGGCGAGCACCACGAAGTCGGCCAGCTTGCCGGCGGTGATCGACCCCTTGATCGCCTCCTCGCGCGACGCGTACGCGCCGTTGAGCGTGTTGACGCGGATCGCCTCGGCCACGCCGATGCGCTGGTTGGCGCCCCACGTCGTGCCGTCCCACCCGGTGCGCGTCACCATCCCCTGGATCCCCATCAGCGGCGCGAACGGCCCCGGGCTGAAGTCGGAGCCCGCGGCCGCCGGCACGCCGGCGTCGAGTAGCGTGCGGAACGCCATGCAGCGCCGCATCAGCTCTTCGCCGTAGTAGACGAACTTGTCCGGGTTGTAGTAGGCGTAGGTGGTGAACATCGCCGGCACCGCGCCCGCCGCCTTGATGCGCCGCACCAGGTCGTCGTTGACCAGCGTGCAGTGCGTGATCTTGGGGCGCGCGTCGGGGCGCGGGGCGAGGCGCTGCGCGCGCTCGAACGCCGTCAGGACCATGCCGATCGCGACGTCGCCGTTGGCGTGGCAGTTGACCTGCACGCCGGCACGGTGCACGCGCTCCACCCAGGCGTCGAGCTCCTCCTGCGACTCGGTCACGTTGCCGCGGTACTCGGGCTCGACGCCCCGGTAGGGGACGCTGAGCGCCATCGTGCGCTCGGAAAACGAGCCGTCCACCGTGTGCTCGGACGTCGCGCCGACGCGGATCCAGTCGTCGCCGAACCCCGTCGTGATCCCGCCCGCGAGCAGCGCGTCGAGCACGCGCCCGCCCGACTCGTAGCTGACGCGGTGGTGCAGGTCGCCGCGCGCGCGCACGTCCTGGATCGCCGCCAGGTCGCCCCCCTGGTGGTGCACGCTGGTGAGCCCGTAGCGCGCGAACTGCTTCGAGATGTGCGCGATCCCGTCCCGGTCGCGGCGCGCCGCTTCGGCCGGCGTGTAGGTCGCCCGCTGCCCCACGCGCCCGAAGACGGCGCGCGCGCGGTCGGTGACGCGCCCGCTCAGCTCTCCGTCGGGGCCGCGGTCGAAGGTGCCGCCCGGCGGGGCCGGCGTGTCCTTCGTGACCCCCGCCAGCTCGAACGCCTTCGAGTTGTAGAACGACGTGTGCCCGCCGCGGTGCTGGACCGCGACCGGGTGCTCGGCCGAGACCTGGTCGAGGTCGCGCCGGGTGAGCGGTCGCTTGTCCTTGAGCTTCGTGTCGTCGTGGAAGTAGCCGACGACCCACGTCCCGGGCGGCGACTGGCGCGCCTTGGCGCGCAGCTTCTCGACGACGCTGGCGATGGTGACGAACTCGACCTCGAACGGGTTGCCGACGAGCACCTCGTACAGCAGCGTCGTGCCGCCGGCGTGGTTGTGCGTGTCGATGAACCCGGGGACGACGGCCATCCCCTTCGCGTCCAGCGTGCGCGTGCGGCGGCCGGCGAGCGCGCGCACGTCCGCCGAGCGGCCCACTGCCACGAACCGCCCGTCGCGCACCGCGAACGCCTCGGCCCGCGGCAGCGTGGGGTCGACGGTGTGGACGCGCGCGTTGAAGACGACGAGGTCGACGTCCCCGACCGGCGGCTGCGCGGCGGCGACGCCCGGCCACGACGGAACGAGCGCGCCGGCGGCGCCGGCGGCGGCGAGGCCCATGAAGTCGCGACGGCTGCGGCGGTCGGGCATGGCTCCTCCGGGCGGGGTGTGGGAGACGCAACGTACGGCCGCGGCGGGAGCGGCGTAACGGCGACGGCGGGTCGGGACGACCAGATTGCAGGATGGCACCGTCGTTGCGCCCACCCCCGCACCGTCCGCCACCGCTGACCCGCTCCCTCCCCACCGTGCGCGCGTTCCTCGGGGCCGGCTTGCTCGCCGGCCTCGCGCTCGCCGGCTGCGCCGGCCGGCAGCAGCCCCAGCTCCTCACCCCCGTCCGCCTCGACGCGTCGACCGTGCTCGGCGCGCCGGCGGCGGCGGACGCGGACGCGCGCGCGGCCTTCGCCCCGCTCGACCGCGCGGAGTGGGCGGGACCCAACCAGTACCGCGGCGCGAGCGGCGCCCCCGGCCCCGCGTACTGGCAGCAGCGCGCCGACTACCAGATCGCCGCCACCCTCGACACCGCGAACGGCGGCGCGGTGAGCGGGCAGGTGACGATCCGCTACACGAACCACTCGCCCGACACGCTGCGCTTCGTCTGGCTGCAGCTCGACCAGAACCTCTTCCGCGCCAACTCGCTCGGCGCGTCGCTCTTCCCCGCGCGACAGCCGCGCGCCGCGAACGGCTTCCGCGGCGGTTACGAGCTGGCCGACGTCGCGGTCGACGGGCAGGCGGTGACGCCCAAGGTCGCCGACACGCGCATGCGCCTCGACCTCGCGCAGCCCGTCGCGCCGCGCGGCGGGCGCGCCACGATCACGATGCGCTTCCGCTTCGCCGTCCCCGCCGACGGCGCGGGGCGCATGGGACGCGACGGCACGCTGTACGAGCTCGCGCAGTGGTACCCGCGCATGGCGGTCTACGACGACGTGCGCGGCTGGCACACCGACCCGTACCTCGGCCAGGGCGAGTTCCATCTCGAGTACGGCGACGTCGACTACGCGGTCACCGTCCCCGCGGGCTACGTGGTCGCCGGGAGCGGCACGCTGCAGAACGCCGAGCAGCTGCTCACCGCCACGCAGCGCGAGCGCCTCGCGCGCGCCCGCGCGTCGGCGGCGACGCCCGGCACCAACGACGGCGTCGTCGCCGTCGTGACGCGCGAGGAGGCGGAGCGCGCGGCGCGCACGCCGGCCGCCGGCACGCGCACCTGGCGCTTCCGGGCCGAGCGCGTGCGCGACGTCGCGTGGGCCGCGGCGCCCGACCTGCGCTGGGACGCCACGAGCTGGAACGGGGTGCTCTGCCAGGCCTACTACCCGTGGCCGCGCGCCGGCCGCGCCTGGGAGAGCGGCGCCGAGCAGACGTGTTGGAGCATCCGCACCTACTCGGGGCTCGTGCACCCGTACCCGTACCCGCAGGCGACGAGCGTCGCCGGGCCGGTGGGCGGGATGGAGTACCCGATGCTCGTCATGGTGCACTACGGCACCGCCGACCCGGCGTCGATCTTCGAGACGCTCGACCACGAGCAGGGGCACCAGTGGTTCCCGATGCTCGTCGGCTCCGACGAGCGGCGCTACGCCTGGCAGGACGAGGGGTTCGACACCTACCTGAACGCCTTCTCGACCGAGCGCCGCTACCCGGGGACGAGCGCCTGGGCCGACCTCAAGGCCGACTGGGAGCGCGCCCGCGCCGGCGGCGTGGACGTCCCGCTGATGACGCGCCCCGACCACCTCGACCCGGCGGCGGTGGGGCCGCTCGCCTACCGCAAGCCGGCGGCGGCGCTACTCGCCCTGCGCAACCACGTCGTCGGGGCGGAGGCGTTCGACCGCGCGCTGCGCGAGTACGCGCGCCGCTGGGCGTTCCGCCACCCCACGCCGGGGGACTTCTTCCGCACCGTGGAGGACGTGACCGGCCACGACCTCGCCTGGTTCTGGCGCGCCTTCTGGTACGGAACCGAGGTGCTGGACCTGGCGCTCGAGGGGGTCGAGACGGGGGAAGCCGAGGGGCGGCGGGTGGCCACGTTGGCGGTGCGGCAGCTGACCGGCGTCCCCTTCCCGGTGGCCGCCCGCCTCAAATTCGCCGACGGGACCACGCGCGACGTGCGGCTCCCCGTGGACGCCTGGGCGCACGCCCGCGACGGCCGGGTGACGCTCCCGGTCGAGGTACCGGCCGCCGTCGTGGGCGCGCGCCTCTGGCCCGACCCGACCGCGCCCGACTGGAACCCCGCCAACGACGCCTGGGGGGACGCCCCGCCCGCCGACCCGGTGGGCCCGGTGACCACCCCGCGCGCGGCTCGGCCGTGAACGCCCGGGGGCGGGTCCGCGTTGTGCGGGGGCGCGTCCCTGGCCGCGCGGTCAGCCCCCGCTAGATTTCGCGGCTCTTTCCGTCGTCCCCCACCCGGAGCGTGTGAAGATGTTGGAGTTCGGAAGCTGGGCGTCCCACTGGTGGAAGCCGGTGCTGTTCGTGGTGATCGCCGGCCACCTCACCAACGTGTGCGTCACCCTCTTCCTGCACCGCGCGCAGACCCACCGCGGGGTGAAGTTCCACCCGCTGGTCGAGGTCCCGATGCGCCTCTGGCTCTGGCTGACCACGGCCACCCGCACCAAGGAGTGGGTCGCCTGTCACCGGAAGCACCACGCCTTCGCCGACCGCGAGGGCGACCCGCACAGCCCGCTCGTGGAGGGGCTGCGCAACATCATGCTCAAGGGCGCCCTGTACTACCGCGACGCCGTGCGGCAGCCGGGCATCCTCGAGAAGTACGGCAAGGGGACCCCGAACGACTGGCTCGAGCGGCACCTGCTCGACAAGCGCAGCTCGCTGGGGATCATCCTGCTCCTCGGCATCGACCTCTGGCTGTTCGGCTTCTTCGTCGGCCCGCTGGTGTGGGCGGTCCAGATGATCTGGATCCCGTTCTGGGCCGCCGGCGTGCTCAACGGCGTCGGCCACGCCCTCGGCTACCGGAACTACGAGGTCAAGGACGAGAGCCGGAACATCACCCCGATCGCGATCTGGCTGGGAGGCGAGGAGCTGCACAACAACCACCACGCCGACCCGCACTCGGCGAAGTTCGCCCATCGGCGCTTCGAGTTCGACATCGGGTGGGTGTACATCCGGCTGCTGAGCCTGTTCGGCCTGGCCAAGGTCAAGTACGCCCACGGCGTCGCCGGCTACGATCGGAACCGCGGGGAGGACCCGACCGCGAAGGTGGTGCAGCAGAGCGCGGCCTGAGCCTGTCGTCCTGAGCGCAGCGAAGGACCTCTCCGAGCTTCAAGTCAGGAGCTCACAGAGGCCCTTCGCTGCGCTCAGGGCGCCGAGGTCCGAGAGGTCCTTCGCTGCGCTCAGGACGACGGTGGGCGTTAGGTTGCGGGGGTCGGCCACCACCGGCCGGCCCACCCCGACCCGCCCGACCCATGCCCGACGTCACCTGCTCCCGCTGCGGCCAGACCCGCGCCGGCTTCGAGCGCCCGCCCGTGGGCGTCGGCGGCCCGACCGGCGAGCGCATCGTGCGGGAGATCTGCCAGGAGTGCTGGGGCCAGTGGCTGAAGCAGCAGACGATGCTGATCAACCACTACGGCCTGAACCTGATGGACCCGCAAGCCCGGACCTTCCTCTCCAAGAACCGCGACGCCTACCTGTTCAAATCGGGGTCCGGCGAGGAGGTCGACACGACCAAGCAGGGCACCATCACGTGGTGAGAACGGGGCCCGCGCACTCGCGCGGGCCCCGTCGCATTGAGGGTTGCTCGGACACACGTGTCGGGCGCGCGCACGGGGGGCGCGCGCCCTTGACTTTGGTATCGTTGCGCGAATAATTGCGCTTCATGAGCCCCCTCCTCGCCTCCCCCCGACCGCGCGCCGCGACCCGGCGGAGCGCCCCGCCCCGCCCGGGTTACTCCGTGGACGTGGTGCTCCTGACGGTGCTCGATGGGCAGCTCGCGGCGGCGCTGGTGCGCGCAGAGGGGCGCCCGGGGGAGCGGCTGCGCGAGCGGTGGACCGTGCCGTGGGAGGGGGGAGAGGCCGACGAGTCGCTGACCGACGCGGCGGAGCGGGTGGCGCGCGACGTCATGGGGACGGCGCCGCACTACCTGGAGCAGGTCGGCGCCTTCGGCGACGGACGCCGGCACCCCGGCCCGGCCTCGCTCTCGGTGGCGTTCGTGGGGCTGGTCCCGGCGGGCGCGGCGATGCCCGGCGACACCGGGGGTGACTTCTTCCCGGTCAACGACCTCCCGGCGCTCGCCCCGCGCCAGCGGGCGATGATCGACGCCGCAGTCGCCCACGTCCGGCAGCGGGTCGGGTCGGCCCCGGTCGCCTTCCGGCTCCTCCCGCCGACCTTCACCCTGAGCGAGCTGCAGGAGCTCTACGAGCTGCTGCTCGACCGCCGGCTCCACAAGGCGAGCTTCCGCCGCTCGCTCCAGGCCGCCCGCATCGTCGAGCCGACCGACGAGTGGCGCTCCGAAGGGCGTGGCCGCCCGGCCCAACTCTTCCGCTACGCCACCCGCCGTCGCCGAAGCACGCCGCGCGGGATCCGGTTCGAGTAACCGGCTTGGCGAGTTTGGTCTGCTGAGGCTCTGCAAGACCAAGAAAAGCAGGGGGGATGAAAATCTGAGAACTGCTCTGAAAAGGCGCGGATACGCTTGGGGCTCTCGGCTCCTCCGCGCCTTTTCAGAGCGGTTCTCAGATTTTCATCCCCCCTGCTTTTCAGTTGATCTTGAACAGAAGGCCGGCGCCGGAATCAGATCAGCGGCGATCCGCCTGCCACCGCCGCAGGGCATGCGCGAGCGAGACGTTGTCCGCCGCGATCCCGCGCAGCGAGCTCACCGCCCGCTCCAGGTCGTCCGCGTGCGCCTCGGCGATCACCGGCGGTGCGTGCCCGACCCGGCGCCCGCTGTCGGCCCGCCGCTCCACCCAGAGGCGGACGTGGTGCTCGCGGCCCTGCGACTCACAGTCGATCGCCACGTAACCGCCGCCCGGCAGCGGTCGCGTGTACACGAGGGGGCGGGGAGACATCGGCGCGGGGCGGTGGGGGCGGGGGGGCGCCGGGTCGGGTGACGTCGCTGCACCCAGCGCGGTCGTCGGCCGGTTAGCGCCGCGCGACCACGCTCGATCGTACTGACGAGCACACTCGGCGTACGCAACGTCCGCTCGCCCCTCCCGTCACCTTGTCCGGGCCGCGGCCACCCCCGTGCGCCGAACGCAACCCCGGTCACTGCCGACCGCGACCATACGCGTATACGGCAACTGCGGCGGCGCGACGCCAGTCACGCGCGACGCCAGTCACGCCGGCGCCCAACCACCGGTCGGCCTGGCGAGCGCCCACGACTCCTCCCAGTGCCGCTGCAACAGCCGAAGCTGGCGCTCAGCCGTCACAATGGTGACGCGTGGCAGGGGTGCGTCGGCGGACAGTTCTTCCCACCGGAGTGGGGCGGAGATCGGCGCGTCGGGACGCGCCCGGGCGCAGAACGCCGCCGCCAGCGTCTTGCCGCGGGCGTTCTGCAGGTGGTCCAGGTAGACCGCCGCCGGTGGCCGCTCGTGGATCGTCCGCTCGACCGTCGCCAGCGTTGGATGGGCGCGGGCGACGACGGTCGCCACCTCCTCCGCGAGCGCCGCCGCCCCGTCGTACGACGCCCCCGGGTCGAGCGGCACCAGGAGGTGCACTCCCCGCGACCCCGACGTTTTCAGGACAGCACCGTAGCCGCGTAGCGCCAGCTGCTCGCGAAGCGCGTGGGCGAGGGTCGCGAGCGCGCCCGGCGGGGCGTCGGCCGGGGGGTCGAGGTCGAGCACCGCGTAGTCGGGCACGTCGGGCGTCTCGTGCCGCGAGTGCCAGGCGTCCACCCCGACCGCCCCGAGTTGGACGGCGTGCAACAGCGAGCCCAGCGAGCCGACCAGGCGGCGCGCTGGCGCGCCCTCCGCCGTCGGCAGCCAGGCGACGTCGGCGCCGGCCGGGACGTCCCCACCTGGGTCATGCTGGTGGAAGGCGGGGCCGCCGACCCCCGCCGGGTGGCGCGTCAGCACCAGCGCCCGGTCGGCGATGGCCGGCACGACGACCGGCGCCGCGCGCACGTAGTAGCGGAGCAGCGCCCCCTTGGTCAGCCCGGTCTCGGGGAAGACCACCCGATCGAGGTGGGTGACCGGGAGCGACCGGCCGTCGGGGAGACGCAATGCGCCGTCGCCACCCGCCCGCTCCGCCTGGCGGAGCTGCGCGAGCAGCGACGGCGCGGACCGCCGCACCAGCGGCGCGGCGGAAGGTCAGCCGGGCTTGGTGACGTTCGCGGCCTGGGGCCCCTTCTGCCCCTGCACGATCTCGAACTCGACCTGATCCCCCTCCTGCAGCGACTTGAAGCCCTGCGACTGGATGGCGCTGAAGTGGACGAAGACGTCGGGTCCACCCTCACGCGCGATGAAGCCGAACCCCTTCGCGTCGTTGAACCACTTCACGGTGCCGGTGAGACGAGCCATGGAACACGTTCCTCTTTGCCCAGACGCGGGCCAGTCAGTGGAGCAGGTCCCGCCCGGCGCTTGTCGGAAAACCGGCGACGGCGCCGGGCGGGATGGGGACGACGATGATGCGGAGGGGGGCAAGTTCCGTGCAAGCTCAGCCGGACTCGAGAAGCCTGGTGGGCGTGATGTGGAGCACTTTCGGTCCGTGGTATACCAAGCGTGGACCCCTCGGCGCCCCCCGGGTTAAAACACGACGGCCCCGGGACGCAGGGGCGTCCGGGGCCGATCGGGTGACGACGTCGGGAAAAAGATCGCCGCGGCTCGTCGTCCGGGCTCCGCGATCCTTAGGCCGCGCCGGCGATGTAGCGGGCGAAGCGGCCGCAGGTGGTGCAGCGGAGTGTGACGTGGGCGCGCGGCGGTGGGGGGACGTACCCGGGGTCGCGTTCGATCGAGCCGGAGCAGGACGGGCAGCTCAGCGGTGAGCCCGTCCGGTCGCTCGTGATGAGGTGGAGCGCCTGGGCCGGGTTGTACGTGTTCGGGCGTGGCTTCCTCATGTCCCCTCCTGATGGGTCCTACGCCTCCGCCCGGTCCGAGCGAGCGGAGATGGGCAACGGAACGCTAACCCACTAACCCAGCGAATCACAGTGGCGCTCGCCGAGCAAATGTCGCGTGTCGGTTCGATTTCAGGTCGTCGACCGGGGTGGTGGGGCGCGCTCCTGCTCGCCGCGCTGGTCGGGTGCGGTCCCATCGCCCGCATCCCGCTCCGGCCCATCCCGGTGCCCGGCAGCGCCGACGGACGGCTGATGATTCCGTCCGCTGTGCCCCCGGTCGCTAGCCTTACGGCCGACGGCGCCATTCCGCTGACCGGCGACGAAATCCCCGGCCCCGCCGACTCGGCGCACGCCACGCTGGCGGGAGCCCTGGCCCCCGTACTCTACCTGCACCGCGACGAGCCCTTCCCGCTGGCCCGGGCGGTGGCGGTGGTGCACCCGCAGCGGCGGGTGATCGCCTACCACCTGCTCTGGCAGGACGACGCCTACGGGGCGTGGATTCCGGGGACCAAGCCGACCGACGAGGAGATCGTCTGGGTGGGGTACGACGCCACCGGCGCCCCGACCGACCTGTGGACCTACTGGCACGGGACGCTCCTGCACGCCCCGTGGGCCAACCGGCAGGTCGAGATCGACGTGCAGTGGGGAAAGCACGGCTCCCTCCCGCGCGGGGTGCGCGAGGAGGCGCTGCCGCGCGGCAAGACGCTCAAGTCGTTCTACCGCCTGACCTACGCCCTCCCCGACCTGTGGCTCGGGAACCTGTCGCGGAAGGGGCCCTGGTGCTTCTGCCAAGGGTACGGGAGCTACCGCCAGTTCACCGAGCCGATGCTGACCGCCGACCGGCTGGACGCCGTGGTGGTGGCGGCCGACCCGCGGCCGGCGCTGCGCCGCGTGTTCGGGACGCCGTACTCGGACAAGCCGTGGTGGCCCTGGCTCATGTCGCCCGGCGCGGGGCCGCCGCTGGTCGTGCCGGTGACGACGGCGCCGGTCACGACGGGCGCCGTCGACGAGTCGCCGTCGACCTTCCTACCGAGCGGACGGGCCGCGCAGCCAGACGGCGCGTAACCGGCGCTGTCGTTCGGTGACGGTTGGCAGGTCGGCCAGGCGGACGCGCAGCACCTCGTAGCTCCCCGGGACCACGGTCGCGCGCACCGGCTGCCCCTCGCGCAGCACCTCGACCGCGACGCTGTCGCCGACGCGGACCCCGGCCAGCGCCTCGCGCCACGCCTCGGGGCCGTCGACCGGGCGGCCGCGCACCCTCACCACCTGGTCGCCGCCGCGCAGCCCGGCGCGGTACCAGGCGGTGTGCGGGCCCTGGACCGAGAGGCGCGGGCGCGTCCCGGCCGCCCCGCCGGCGCTCCCGATCCCCGCGAACGTTCCCACCGCGGCCCGCAGGTCCGGCAGCGGGCGCCCCGCCGAGTCGGCGGCAGTGACGCGGGCGGTGTCGAGGCGCCAGCCGGCGAGGCCGAGCCAGCGGTCCCAGTCGATGGGTTGGGCGGCGCGCACGTGGGCGGCGAAGAACGGCCCGAGGTCGCAGTCGCACGCGGCCGACGCGGCGCGCTCGAGGTCGGGCGCGGTGAAGCCGGTCGCGCCGGCGAAGCGGTCGTAGAGGGTGCGGAAGACGTCGTCCATCCCGCGCCGCCCGCCCGTGGCGTCGCGGAGGCGCAGCTCGAGCAGCTCGCCGAGCAAGGCGCCCTGGAGGTAGTAGCTGATCGTGTAGCCCTGGTTCGCGGCCGGCGTGTCCCACGCGGTCATGCTCGAGCGCTCGGGGGAGACGCGGGTGGCGGCGGGGTTGTTGAGCCAGCTCGCCACGCTCGCCGTCAGCGCGGCCACGGCGGCCGCCGAGTCCTGGAGCCCACTGCGGCGCAGGACCTCCTCGGCGAAGTAGTCGGTGACGCCCTCGCTCCACCACAGGTTCGGCGTGCGCACGTCGCGCAGGTAGTCGAACGGCCCGAGCTCGCGCGGGCGCAGACGCTTGACGTTCCAGGTGTGGAAGAATTCGTGCGCCGTCACGCTCGCCGCCGACGCCGGGTCGCGGGCCAGCGCCGCCGCGCGCGCGCCGATGGTGGTCGAGTTGAGGTGCTCGAGCCCCCCGCCGCTGCCGTCGACGAAGAGGAAGCTGTACTCCCGATACGGAAGCTCGCCCGCGATCGCGCGCGCGGTGCGCACGACGGTGTCGGCGACCGAGACGAAGCGCGCGCTGTCGAACGGGGGCGCGCCGCGCTGCGCCCAGTAGGCGATGCGGTGCGGAACGTCGTCGACGCGGAAGCGCCAGACGTGCAGCGCGTCGGCCGGGCCGGCGAGCGACGGCGCGTCGATCAGGACGTCGTAGCTCGACGCGAAGAAGGTCGTGGGGTCGGCGGTGGGGGCGAGTCCGGTGACGACGCGCCACGATGCCGGGACGTCGAAGCGCACGTGCGCGGGGAGGCGCTCGTAGCCCGGCAGGAACGCGAACGTCAGCGGCCCGTCGAACAGCCCGCCGCGCGCGGTGAGGAAGTTCCGGTTGTTGGGCGACGCCGCGGCGGCGGGGGTCGGGAAGGTGACGTGCCAGCGCGCCTCGAGCGTGCGCCCCGCGGGCTCGGGCGCGAGCAGCCACGTGCCGTCGGTGGCGATCGAGAGCGCGACGGGCTTCCCGTCGCGCGTCACGGTCACCCCCTGCGCGTAGCCGCCGAACTCCGCGAGTCGGTACGCGCCGGGCGCCCAGCGCGGGAAGGCGAGGCGCGTCACGGCCGGCGCGTGGCGCACGGTCATGGTGACCTCGTAGCTCCCGGTGCGCGTGGTGTCGACGCGCACGGCGTACGACACGACGGGGTCGGTGCGGGCGCGCGGGACCTCGAACGCGTCGGCGTAGCTGGCGTTCGGGGCCTGGGCCGCGGCGGTCGTGGCGGCCAGCAGCAGGGCGGGGGGGAGGAGCCTCATGCGCCCGAAGCTACGCGGCGGGCGTGGGTCGCGCCCGTGCGTCCCTCCCCGAGCTCAGAAGCGCGCGACGGCGTACGAGTCCCACCGCCACCGCGCCCCCGGCTCGAGCGCGCGGGCGGCGTCGAAGCGGAACAGGCCGTTGTAGAACGCGACGCCGGCGCCCGCGCTGCGCAGCGCCGCCGCGCGGCGGAAGCTGTCGCCGAGCGCGTCGCGCGAACCGGCCCAGCCGGCGTCGGCGAAGGCGGCGGGGTGGAGCCAGGCGACGCCTTCCCAGCGCAGCTCCGCGCGCCCCATCCAGAAGGCGTCGCCGCGGCGCGTGCCGGCGGTGTAGCCGCGCACCGTCTGCCAGCCGCCGAGGTTCCACCAGCGCTGCGGCGGGAGCGTGCCGGCGCTGGCGCCGCCGCTGGCCGTGGTCGCGAGGCGGAGCGCGCCGGGGAGGCGGCGTTCGAGCGTGAGGTCGGCGGCGGCGCGCAGGTACGACACCGTGCCCGCCGCCCCCTCGCCGCGCGCGTCGGTGGCCAGGCGCCAGGGCGAGGCGTCGTCGCCGCGCGCGGCGCGCCAGCGCGCGGCGGCGCCGGCGAGCGTGGCGGCGCGCGCGGGGATGGTGTCGACGACGTTCGAGTCGAACGACGCGCGCTCCGCGCCGAGCGCGCGCTGCACGGTGAAGCGGGCGCGCGCCGGGGCGTCGGTCTGCCGCTCGGCGAACAGCCGCCAGGTGAGCGCGCCTCCCGCCGCGCCGCCGGCGCGCGCGCCCGCCAGCTCGGCGCCGGCGGCGCGGTAGTAGAACTGCTCGTCGAGCCCGGAGAGCAGGTTCTGCACGCTGGCGCCGCCGCGGAAGGCGGCGCCGTAGTCGTCGGCCTGCGTCAAGCGGCGGTACGCGCCGGCGCGCCACCCGCGCGTCTCCTCGCCGCGGGCCAGCCACCCCTCGGCGCCCCACTGGCGGTCCGCCTCGCCGAAGCGCGCGTTGACCTCCCAGCGGTAGCCGAGGCCGAGTGTCTGCCGCACCGCGGCGCCGAGCGAGAGCCCCTCGACGCGGTTGTAGCGAGCGTAGCCGAGTGGGCCGTGCAAGGTCGGGCGCTGCGGCGCCCACGCCGGCCGGTCGACGCCGCGCAGCGTCGCCAGCTGCTCGGCGGAGGGGGCGGGCCACGCCCCCTCGTCGTCGGCGAGGAGGGGCGCCGTGAAGACGTCCGCGGTGGCGAGGCGCGCCTCGTCGCACGGAACGAGCACGCGCGCCGGAAGCCGCGCGCCGTAGCGCGTGCGCGCCCGCGCGGAGCGCGCCGTGTCGCCGGCCGCGCGGCATTGCTCGGCGACGTCGTCGCGCCGCGCGCGGGCGAGCGTGCGACGCGACGAGTCGCGCCACGCGCCCAGCTCGCGCCACAGGCGCAGCGAGTCGCGCCCGGAGCGCGCGTCCGCGAGGCGGAGGCGCAGCGCGCGCGTGCGCGCGGAGTCGAGCGCGACGAGCGAGTCGCGCCAGGCGGCCAGCGCCGCGGCCCCGCCGGCGAGCGGCGGCGCGGCGGGGACCCCCGCGTTGACGCGCGCGTACTCGAAGCGCTGCTCGATGCGCAGCCCGACGCGCGAGCCGCGCGTCTCGAACGCCCCCTCGGCGTACTGCGCGCGCGGGAGCCAGAAGCGCCCCGCGTGCAGCCCGTGCTCGAGCGTCACCGCGCGCAGCTCGGCGCGCGCGGGGCCCACGAGCCACGGCAGCCAGCGCGGCGGGCGCTGCGTGCGGTCCTCGGCGCGGCGCGCCTGGTCCCAGAGGTCCACCGGCGCGGCCATGCGGTAGGCGGCGCGCACGAGCTGCGCGGTCGCGTCGTCGAACCAGAAGGAGCCGCCGCCGAAGCGCCACCCGGTGCGGCGCGGCGTGACGCGCAGCTCGCGCAGGCGGACGGCGCCGCCGTCGGGGAGCCGGATGGCGACCGAGTCGCCGAGCGCGTACGCGTAGTACGCCTCGGCGCCGTCGGCGAGCGGGTGCACCAGCTCGTCGTCGCGCACGTCGGTGCGCACGAAGTAGCCGGCCCCGATCCACAGCGCGTCGCGCCCCGAGTAGTGGGGCACGGGGGCGTCGAGCAGCGCGCCGGGCGGGCGCACGGTCGGGAAGGCCGAATGGCGCCGGTGGCCGAGCATCTCGATCTCCGCCCCGCCCTCGCGCGTCCAGCGCACGCGCGCGACCTTCTCCTGCCGGAAGATCGTGCGCTCCGGCCCGAGCGCGCCGAGCACGCCCAGGGTGGCGGTGACGCGCTCGCGGGAGAGCGCCTCGTAGGCGCGGAGCGCCGAGTCCTGCGCGACGCGGGCGACGCGGGCCCGCGCCAGGAGGGCGGCCGCGTCGGCCGGCTGGGCGCGCGGGGCCGTGGCCGACGCGAGCAGGAGTGCGAGCGCGGTCGGCGCGGTTCGGAGGCGCATGGTGCTCCTACTACCGCCGGGCGTCCCCGGCGGTTTCCGGCTCAGGCGGCCGCGCGCGGGTCGGCGACGGCCGCGTGCTCGCCGGTCAGGCGGCGCGGGAGGGGCTCGACCAGCCCGCCGCGGGCGTGGCGGGCGAAGAGGCGGGCGTAGTAGCCGCCCTGCGCCAGCAGCTCGGCGTGCGTGCCGACCGCCTCGACGCGCCCGTCGCGCAGCACGACGATGCGGTCGGCGTCGACGACGGTGGAGAGCCGGTGCGCGACCACGAAGGTCGTGCGCCCGCGCGTGAGGCGCGCCAGCGCGGCCTGCACCAGCGCCTCGCTCTCGTTGTCGAGGGCGCTCGTGGCTTCGTCGAGGATGAGGATCGGCGGGTTCTTGAGCAGCGCGCGCGCGATCGCGAGCCGCTGCCGCTGCCCGCCCGAGAGTCCGACCCCGCGCTCGCCGACCACCGTGTCGTAGCCCTGCGGGAGGGCGACGATGAAGTCGTGCGCGTGGGCGGCGCGGGCGGCCACCTCGGCGTCCTCGCGCGTCGCGCCCGGGGTGCCGTAGGTCAGGTTGGCGAGGACCGTGTCGTGGAAGAGGTGGACGTCCTGCATCACCGTGCCGATCTGCCGGCGGAGCGAGCGCTGGGTGTAGGCGCGCACGTCGACGCCGTCGATCGCGATCGACCCGCCGCCGACCGGGTGCAGCCGCTCGAGCAGCGAGACGAGCGTGGTCTTGCCGCCGCCGCTCGGGCCGACGAGGGCGACGGTCTCGCCGGGGGCGACGTGCAGCGTGACGTCGCGCAGCACCGGGCGCCCCGGCTCGTAGGCGAACGAGACGTCGCGGAAGGTGACGGCGCCGCGCGGCGCCTCGAGGTCGCGCGCGTCCAGCGCGTCGGCGACCGCGTCGGGGGTGTCGAGGATGCCGAGGATCGTCTCGAGCGAGACGCCGGCGCGCAGCGCGGTCGCGTAGACGCCGGTGAGTCCCTTGATAGGGCCGAAGAGCCCCGCGACGTACTGCAGGACGGCGAGCAGGGTGCCGACCGTGGCCTCCCCGCGCAGCACGAGCCAGCCGCCGACGGCGGCCGCGGCGAGGCGCGCGGCGGCGACGGCGAGCCCCTGGCGCGAGGCGGTACGGGCGTCGGCGCGCGCCCCCGCGCAGACGCGCGCGTTCCCGTCACGCACCGCGTCGAGGAAGCGCCGCTCCTCGGCCCCCTCCATCGCGAACCCCTTCACGGTGCGGATACCGGCCAGCACCTCGGCCCAGCGCCCGAAGACCGCGGTCCAGTGGGCGAGGAGGGCACGGTCGCGCTCCTTCTGGGCCGCGGCCGCGCGCGCGCCGACGAGGGCGGGGACGGGGGCGAAGGCGCAGACCGCGAGCGCGAGCCGCCAGTCGAGCTGCAGCAGCGCGGCCAGCGAGAGCGCGAGGTAGGCGAGGGCGGGGACGGCCTTGAAGGCCAGCTCGCCCACGGCGCCGACGAAGCCGGCGACGGCGGTGTTGACGCGCGTGATCGTGCCGCCGACGGTCTGCCGCTGGTGGAAGGTGAGCGGGAGGTCGTGGAGCTTGCGCGTCACGCGCTCGCGCACGGCGAAGTCGAGGCGGACGCGCGCGCTGCGCCCCTCGAGCGCGCGGGCGAGCGCCACCTGCGCCAGCTCGGCGCCCGTGACCAGGGCGAGGCCGGCGAGCACCGGGGCGGGCGGCGCGCCGGGGCGGCCGAAGCCGCGCAGGAAGGGGCGCGCGCGGCGCGCGACGGAGGCCATCGAGGACATCGCAGGCTCGACGGGTGAGCCCCGAGGCGCGTCACGGCGGGTGTCGGGCTACCGGCCCAGCCGCCTGAGCTCCTGCGCCCGCGCGCGGCTGACCGGCACGCGCGCGCCGTCGAGCAGCTCCGCCTCGAGGTTCCCGGCGGCGTCGGGGCGGAACGCGCGCACCTGGTCGAGGTTCACGACGTGCGCGCGGTGCACCCGCGCGAAGCGGCGCGGGTCGAGGCGCGCCTCCAGGCGGCTCAGCGCCAGGTGCAGCACGTGGCGCGTGCCCCCCTCGTGGGTGACCTCGTGGGCGATCACGTAGTCGCCGTCGGCCTCGAACCGCGACACGCGCTCGACCGGGAGGGCGACGAGCGCCCCGCCGACCCGCACGAAGAGCCGGCGGATCGGCCCGCCCGCGAGCGCGCCGCTCAGCCGCTCGACCGGGTCGACCGACGCCGGCTCGCCGAGCGCGGCGCGCACGCGCTCCATCGCGGCCGCGAGGCGCGCGGGGCCGAACGGCTTGAGCAGGTAGTCCACCGCGCCCAGCTCGAAGGCGCTCACCGCGTGCTCGGAGTAGGCCGTGGTGAAGACGACGAGCGGCGGCCGCTCGGGGCGCCCCGCCGCGAGCCGGCGCGGCACGTCGGTGCCCAACAGCCCGGGCATCTGCACGTCGAGGAAGACGAGGTCGGGGCGCAGCGCGCGGATCCCGGCGACCGCCGACTCCCCGTCGGCCGCCTCGCCGACGACGTCGACCCAGTCGAACGCGCGCAGCATCGCGCGCAGCCCCGCGCGCGCGACCGGCTCGTCGTCGACGACGTACGCCCCGACCTTCACGACGTCGCCGCGCGGTGCCGCGGCACGACGAGCACCGCCTCGAACCCGCCGCCGGCCGCCGGGCCGCACGCCAGGCGCGCGGCGCCCCCGTAGAGCACCGCGAGCCGCTCGCGCAGCCGCGCCAGCCCGGTCCCCGGGCCGGACGTCGCGGGGCGCGCGGGCGCGCCGCCGGCGGCGTCGTCGCCGGTGTTCCGGACCGAGAGCGTCAGCTCGGAGGCGCTGCCGGCGGCGGTGACCACGACCTCCGTCGGGGCGACGCGCGGCGCCGCGCCGTGCTGCACCGCGTTCTCGACCAGCGTCTGCAGCGCGAAGGCGGGCACGCGCGCGTCGAGCAGGTGCGCGGCCACGTCGGCGTGCACCGCGAGCCGCTCGCCGAAGCGGATCCGCTCGACGGCCAGGTAGCGCGAGACGAAGCGCCACTCCTCGCCGAGCGTCACCTCGTCGCGCTGCTCCTCCAGCGTGGCGCGCAGCAGCTCCGCCACCATCTCCGCCGCGTCGGCGGCGCGCGCCGGCTCGACCGGGATGAGCTGCACGACGGTGTGCAGCGCGTTGAACAGGAAGTGCGGGTGGAGCTGCGCCCGCAGCGCCGCGAGCTGCGTGCGCGCCGCCGCGGCCTCGGCGCGCGCGGCGCGCGCGGCGCCCTCGACGGCGTGCGCCACGCCGGCCACGACGGCGTAGAAGAAGGCCCCGATGAACAGGAACTCGGGCGCTTGGTCGACCACCCGGTCGACGAACGACCCGCCGAGGATCAGCGTCTGGAGCGCCGTCGCCGTCGCGCACCAGACGCCGGCCGCGACGGGCGCGCCGGCGAGGTGCAGCGCCGCGAAGCGGAGCCGGAACGGCCGCGGCCACGGCACGCGGCGAACGAGGCGGTAGACGAGGAACGCGGTCGCGAGTCCCGCGGTCACCCCGGTCACGGCGGACACCACCTCGTCGCGCGACCACACCGACGCGGGGTCCTGGACGAGCGCGAGGATCAGCGGCAGCTGGGACACGGGGTGTTCCGGGATGAGGTGGCGGCGCTCCCGGGATGATAGGCGCGCGCCCGCCGCGCCCGCGACGACCCGGGGCACCGTTCGGCGGTCCCGATCTGCCGTTCGGCGAAACGCGCCTGCCGCGCCCCCGCCGCGCGCCGCAGGATGCGCCCGGGACGCGCGCCCCCCTCGCGGCGCGCCGGACCTCACGGGTGGAGCATCCGCATGCGCTGGCTTTCGAGGAAGACGCGACACGACGACGTCCCGGCCGACGGCCGCCGCATGGCGTGGCTCGGCGCCGTGCCGCTCGACGTCAAGTTCGGGTTCCGGATGCTGGTGAAGTACCCCGGGCTGACGGTCGTCGGCGGGCTGGCGATGGCGTTCGCCGTCTGGGCGGGCGCCACCACCTTCGAGATGGTGTCGCAGGTCACGCGCCCCCGGCTGCCGCTCCCCGACGGCGACCGCGTGGTGCACGTCCGCAACTGGGACGCGGCCGCGGGGCGCGTCGAGTCGCGGGCGCTGCGCGACTTCGTGGTCTGGCGCGAGGCGCTCACGTCGGTCACCGACCTGGGCGCCTACCGCGACGTCGCCGCGAACCTCGTCGCGCCGGGCGGCGACGCCAGCCCCGTGCAGGTCGCGGAGATCACGGCGTCGGCGTTCCGCGTCGCCCCCGCCGTCCCGCTGCTCGGGCGCGTCCTCGGCCCGGCGGACGAGCGCCCGGGGGCGCCGCCGGTGGTCGTCCTCGGGCACGAGGTGTGGCGGACGCGCTTCGCCGGCGACGCGGGGGTGATCGGACGCGGCGTCCGGCTCGGGGAGGGGTACGCCACCGTGGTCGGCGTGATGCCCGCGGGGTTCGCGTTCCCCGTGTCGCACGACGCCTGGACGCCGCTCCGCTCGGACGTGCTGCACCAGGCGCCGCGCGAGGGGCCGCCGGTCACCGTCTTCGGGAAGCTCGCGCCGGGCGTGTCGCGCGACGAGGCGCAGGCGCAGCTGGCGGTGATCGGGCGGCGCGCCGCCGCGCAGCTGCCGGCGACGCACGGGCAGCTGCGCCCGCAGGTCGTCGAGTACTGGCGGTCGTACCTGGACCCGTCGGCGCAGAGCGGGCTCGTGACGTTCTCGATCAACGCGTTCGCGCTGCTGCTGCTCGTGCTGGTGTGCGGCAACGTCGCCATGCTGCTGTTCGCGCGGGCGGCCACGCGCGAGGGGGAGCTGGTCGTGCGGAGCGCGCTCGGCGCGAGCCGCGGGCGCATCGTCGCGCAGCTGTTCGCCGAGGCGCTCGTCCTCGGCGCGGCGGCGGCGGCGGTCGGCCTCGCGGCCGCGCACCTCGTGCTCCGGACGTGGGGGCTGCCGTACCTGGAGATGAACATGGGGCGGCTCCCGTTCTGGTTCGACGTGCGCCTCTCCCCCGCGACGGTGGCCTACGCCGCCGGCCTCACGCTCCTCGGCTCCGCGATCGCGGGGGTGCTGCCGGCGCTCAAGGTCACGCGCGGGCTGGGCGCGCGCCTCCGGCAGGGGACGGCGGGGGGCGGCGGGCTGCGCTTCGGCGGCGTGTGGACGGCGGTCATCGTCACGCAGGTCGCGCTCACCGTCGCGTTCCCGGCGATCGCGTGGGTCGAGCAGCGGCAGCTCGTGCGCATCCGCGACTTCCCCGCCGGCTTCGCGGCCGAGGCGTACCTCACGGCGCGGCTGGCGATGGACGAGGGGATGCCGGGGGCGACGGGGGGAGCGCCGCGCGCGCGCTTCGCGGCGGCGCTCGAGGCGACGCGGCAGCGGCTGGCCGCCGAGCCCGGGGTCCTCGGCGTCACGTTCGTCGACCGGCTTCCGCGCACGGGGCACGTCGAGCGCTACGTCGAGTTGGACGGCGAGCCGCCCGCGCCGCCGGCGCCGTCCGGGGCGGCGCCGCTGCGCGAGGTCAGCACCGCGCGCGTCGACCCGTCGTACTTCGCGGTGCTGGGGGCGCCGGTCCTCGCGGGGCGCGGCTTCACCGCCGCCGACCTCGCGCCGGGCGGGCGCGCCGTGATCGTCGACCGGGGCTTCGTCGACCAGGTGCTGCGCGGCCGCAACGCCGTCGGCCGGCGCGTGCGGTTCGCGCGCGAGCAGCGCGGCGGCCCGCTGTCCGACGACGAGCGCCCGTGGTACGAGATCGTCGGCGTCGTGCGCGAGCTGGGGATGGGGGCGCCGACGCAGGCCGGGCGCGCGGCGGGGTTCTACCTCCCGACGACGCCGGGGAGCGCGGGCCCGCTGCACGTCGTGGTGCACGCGCGGCGGGACCCGCTCGCGCTGGCGCCCCGCCTGCGCGCGATCACCACCGCCGTCGACCCGACGCTGCGCGTCTCCGAACTGCGGCGCGTCGACCAGGTCACCGACTCGCTGCTCTGGTTCATCGGGCTGTGGCTCCGCATCACGCTCGTGCTGACCGGCATCACCCTCCTGCTCGCGCTGGCGGGGATCTACGCGGTGCTGTCGTTCACCGTCGCGCGGCGCACGCGGGAGATCGGGGTGCGCGTCGCGCTCGGGTCGAGCCGGCGGCGCGTGGTGGCGGCGGTGTTCCGGCGCCCGCTGACGCAGGTCGGCCTCGGCGTCGCGGCCGGGGGCACCGTCGTCGGCGCCGCGGGGCTCGCGCAGACCGGCGGCGGGTTCACGCTGGCGCAGGCCGCGGGGCTCGTCGGCTACGCGACGTTCATGCTCGGCGTGTGCCTGCTGGCGTGCGTCGTCCCCACGCGGCGCGCGCTCCGAGTGGAGCCGACGGAGGCGCTCCGGGCGGAGTAGCGCGCGCGCCTCGCGCGGCGGCGTGGGATCGCGGGCGGCCGCCGGGGCGTTCGCCCCGGGTGGTTCGACGGCCGTCCCCCCGCAGTCCGCAGCCGAGGGTGTCATGTCCGACCTGCTCGCCGCGCGCACGCAGATGGCGGTCTCGCTGGCGTTCCACATCGTCTTCGCGGTGCTGGGCATCGGGATGCCCGTGCTGATGGCGGTGGCGGAGTGGCGGTGGCTGCGGACGCGCGACCCGGCGTACCTGGCGCTCGCCAAGCGGTGGGCGAAGGGGACGGCGATCCTGTTCGCGGTGGGCGCGGTGTCGGGGACGGTGCTGTCGTTCGAGCTCGGGCTCCTCTGGCCCGGGTTCATGCGGCACGCCGGGGCGATCGTCGGGCTCCCGTTCTCGCTCGAGGGGTTCGCCTTCTTCACCGAGGCGATCTTCCTCGGGATCTACCTGTACGGGTGGGACCGCGTCCCCGCGCGCGCGCACCTCGCGGCCGGCGTGCTGGTGGCGGCGAGCGGCGTGCTGTCGGGGGTCTTCGTCGTGACGGTGAACGCGTGGATGAACGCCCCCGTGGGCTTCCGCCTCGCGCCCGACGGGACGCTGACCGACATCGACCCGATCGCGGGGATGACGTCGCCGGCCGCGTTCCCGCAGGCGCTGCACATGACGCTGGCCGCGTTCGCGGCGACGGGGCTCGCGGTGGCCGGGGTGCACGCCTGGATGCTGCGCCGCGCGCGCGGCGGGCTGGCGATGCCGGCGGCGGCGCGCGCCTTCCACCGGCGCGCGCTGGCGGTGGGGCTGGCGGTGGGCGGGCCGGCGGCGCTGTTGCAGCCGCTGTCGGGGGACCTGAGCGCGAAGGTGGTGGCGCGCGTGCAGCCGGCGAAGCTGGCGGCGATGGAGGGGCAGTGGCGCACGGAACGCGGCGCGCCGCTGCGCCTCGGCGGGTGGCCGGACGAGCGCACGGAGACGACGCGCTGGGCGCTCGAGGTCCCGGGCGCGCTGTCGTTCCTGGCGCACGGCGATTTCGGCGCCGAGGTGCAAGGGCTGGAGGCGTTCCGCCCCGAGGACCGCCCGCCGGTGGCGGTGACGCACGTCGCCTTCCAGATCATGGTGGCGTTGGGGACGGCGATGGCGGCGGCGAGCGCGTGGGGTCTGTGGGCGCTCTGGCGGCACAAGCGCGGCGGCCCGTCGCTGGAGGCGCGCCCGCGGCTGCTGCTGGCGCTGGCGGTGCTCGCGCCGGCGGGCTTCGTCGCGCTCGAGGCGGGGTGGGTGGTGACGGAGGTGGGGCGGCAGCCGTGGGTGGTGCAGGGGGTGCTGCGCACCGCCGACGCGGTCACGCCGATGCCGGGGCTCGCGGTGCCGCTGGCGCTGTTCACGGCGCTGTACGTCTTCCTCGGCGCTGTGGTGGCGGTGCTGCTGCGGCGGCAGATCGCGGCGACGGAGACGTCGGGGGGCGCGCCGACGGCGGAGCACGCGGTGCCGCCGGCGCTGGCGCCGCGCGCGGGCGCGAACGCGGGGGCGCGGTGAGCGAGCTGCGCGCGCTGCTGGCGACCTTTGGGCTCCCGGAGGTGGTCGCGGGGGTGATGGCGCTCGCGCTCACGGCGTACGTGCTGACGGGGGGTGCGGACTTCGGCGGCGGGGTGTGGGACCTGCTGGCGCGCGGGGAGCGCCGGGCCGCGCAGCGGGCGCTGATCGCCGACACGATCGGGCCGATCTGGGAGGCGAACCACGTCTGGCTGATCCTCGTCGTGGTGCTCCTCTTCAGCTGCTTCCCGGCGGCGTACGCGCGGCTGTCGACGGTGCTGCACATCCCGCTCACGCTGATGTTGATCGGGATCGTGCTGCGCGGGTCGGCGTTCGTGTTCCGCGCCTACGACACGCAGCGCGACCAGGCGGGGCGCCGGTGGGGGCGCCCGTTCGCGGTCGCGAGCGCGGCGACGCCGGTGCTGCTCGGCGTCTGCCTGGGCGCGGTGCTGAGCGGGGCGGTGGGGCGCGTGCCGCTCGACGGGCCGGCGGTCGCGCGGCTCACCTTCGTCGAGCGGTTCGTGGCGCCGTGGGCGGGGGCGTTCGCGTGGGCGGTGGGGGCGCTGGTGCTGGCGCTGTTCGCGTTCCTGGCGGCGGTGTACCTGACGGTCGAGGCGGAGGAGCGCGTGCCCGACGCGGCGCTGCGGCGCGCGCTGGCGGACGACTTCCGGGGGCGCGCGGCGGCGGCGGGCGTCGCAGTGGTGGCGCTGGGAGCGCTGGCGCTCTGGCTGGCGCCGGCGGGGCGCGACTCGGTGCGCGCGGTGGTGCTGGGCGGGCGGTGGGCGCTGCTGCTGCAGCTGCTGACGGCGGCGTGCGCGCTGGGGGGCGCGGCGGCGCTGGGCGGGCGGCGGTGGCGGCTGGCGCGGTTCGCGGCGCAGGGGTGGGCGACGTGCCTGGTGTGGGGGTGGGCGTGGGCGCAGTACCCGCTGCTGGTGCCGCCCGACGGGACGATCCGCGGGCTGGCGGCGCCGGCGGTGACGCTGCGGCTGGCGCTCGTGGCGCTGGCGACGGGGACGGTGATCCTGCTGCCGTCGTTCGTGTACCTGTTCCACGTCTTCAAGGCGCGGCCGGCGGTCGACGAGGGGTGAGACGGCGCACCCGCCGCCGTCGATCACGCCGACCGGAGCGGGGCCGGACGCGCGCGCGACCCGCGGGCGGCGATCGCGGCGCCCGCCGCCGACGGGGTGGCGCCGTACTCCCGCCGGAACGCGCGCGTGAAGTGCCCGTGGTTCGCGAAGCCCAGGTCGTGCGCCAGCGCGCTGAGCGCGCCGGGGCGTCCGTCGTGCGCCGCGTCGCCGAGGCGCTCGACGGCGAGGGCGAGCCGGAGCCGGAGGTGGTAGCGGTGAATCGGGGCCCCGACCTCGGCGTGGAACACGCGCGTCAGGTGGTAGGGGGACGCGGCGACGCTCCGCGCCAGGGCGGCCAGCGGGACGGCCGCCGCCGGGTCGCGCGCGAGGATCTCCTTCACCGCCTCGGCGAGCTCGCGGCGCGCGCGACGCGTGGCGGCGCGCCGGGCCGCCGACGCGTCCGGCGCCCCGCGGCGGTCGGCGCCGCGCAGGGCCGCCGCGCGCAGCACCGCGTCGACGAGCGTCAGCGCCTCCTCCTCCGCGGCGGCGACCGACACCGTCCCGGCGCGCAGCCCGGCGCGGAGGGCGGCGAGCCGCAGGCGCGTCGCCGGCGCGACCGGCGCGTGCGTCGCCGCGTACGCGGGCGCGCCGTCGGGCCACGCCCGCCGGTCGTGCGCGACGGCCACCTCGCGCGCGACCGCGGGGGCGAGCGCGATCACGGTCGACGCGTCGCCGCAGTCGGTGGGGTGGCTCACGCGGTAGCGCTCGTCGGCGTTGAGCAGCACGGCGTGGGTGAGGTCGGCGACCACGGGCGCGGTGCGGGCGCGCGCGCGGCCGGCCGGGTGCCGCACGTACACGCCGGCGCGCTGCACGATGACGAGGTGGGCGGTCGCGTGCTCGTCGTCGCCCGCGGGCGAGCGCGGCGCCGAGCACTCGACGTCGCGCACGTGCGCGACCTCGCCGGCGAGGAGCTCGTACGGGCACCGGTGCGGGGCGTCGCGCGCGGCGGGTGGCGCGCCGGGGCGGCGCGGGCGGTCGTCGGAGGGGCGGTGGGGCATGCGGGCAAGGTACGGCCGCCGCGCCGCGCGGCGCGCGACGGAACGGGGGCGGACGCCGCGAATCGCGCAAGATCGTGGCATCGGGCGCGCGCCGGGGCGGGCATGGTGCGCGTCGCCTGCCGCACGCGGCGCGTCGTCGCCGGTCGTGCGGCGTCCCACGCATCAGCCCCAGCCGCCATGCCCCTGCCCGATCCCGCCCCGGCGCCGTCGCGCGACGCCGGGGGCGCCCTGCCGTACCGGCCGCGACGCGCGACGCCCGCGTCGCGTGCGCCGGACCTCCGCGTCGTGGGGGCGGGCGACGGCGCCGACCCCCTCGACTCCGACGCCGCCGTCGAGCCGCTCTGGCTGCACGCCGCCGACGGCTACCGCCTCGGCGTCACGCGCTACCCCGTGGTCGGCGGGCCCGGCGCGGTGCGCGCGCACGTGGTGGTGGCGGGCGCGATCGGCGTGCCGCAGCGCTTCTACCGCCGCTTCGCCGCGTTCGCGCGCGCGCGCGGTCACGTGGTGTGGACGGTGGACTACCGCGGCGTCGACCGCAGCGCGCCGGTCGACGGCGCCGGCGCGCGCGCGTCGCTGCGCGGGTTCGCGGCCACCCTGCTCGATTGGGGGCGGCTCGACTTGGCGGCGGTGGTCGCGGCCGCCGCCGACCTCGCGCGCCACGACGGCGCGCCGGTGTGGCTGGTGGCGCACTCGTTCGGGGGGCACGCGCTGGGGCTCCTCCCCGACCCCGCACTCGTGCGCGCGTGCTACACCTTCGGCACTGGCGCCGGCTGGCACGGGTGGATGGCGCCGGCGGAGCGGGCGCGCGTGCTCGCCCTCTGGCACGTGGCCGGCCCGGTGCTCACGGGTGCGCTCGGCTACACGCCGTGGCGGCGGATGGGGATGGGGGAGGACCTGCCGCGCGGCGTGTACCGGCAGTGGAAGCGGTGGTGCCGCTACCCGGACTACTGGTTCGGCGATCCGGCGGATGGGACGGCGATGCGGGCGCGGTTCGCGCGCGTGCGGGCGCCGATCGCGGCGGCGTCCGCCACCGACGATCCGTGGTCGCCGCCGCGTTCGCGCGACGCGTTCATGGCGGGGTACGCGAACGCGGCGGTCACGTGCGTCGACCTCGACCCGGCGACGTCGGGGACCGGGCCGCTCGGCCACCTCGGATACTTCCGGCCGGCCGCGCGCGTGCTGTGGGAGACGGCGCTCGATTGGCTGGCGGCGCACGGGACTCGCACGCGCCCTGGCTGAGCGCATGGCCCGAGGGGCGCGATGCGACCGGACGGGTGAGGTGCGAGGGTGAGGTGGAGGGGGGACGGGCGCTCGGAACTCGCAGGGTTCGCACGCCGCGTTCGTGCGCCCGGGTGGGTCGCGCCGAGGTGTGGAAGCGGGCCCACGGCGCGGAGTTGTGGCGTGCTTGCCGGTCCGGTGGGGCGGGGATAGGCTGCGACATTCGCAGGGCGAAGGCGCTTGGGCAGGGCCGCCCAATCGGCGTTCGGCAGCAGACACACATTCTCGAATCGGACAGCTATGACCCGTCTCGACGCCCTGTGGCCCGCCATCCGCCGCGCGCTTCACACCGAGCGGTGGGTCGCACTCTCGCAGATCTATCGTGCCGTTGAGGCATCCGTCACGCTCGACGCCGAGGACCACATGCCAGACGCGCCTGGGTCGACGGGCGCCCGCTGGAAGCGCAATGTCCGCAACGTCCTCCAGTCCAAGAAGGTGCGGGGTGACGTGAAGTGGGACGCCCGTACGGCGTCGTACAAGTTGTAGCCGTACCACCAGAGCCTAGCTGCCGAACGTGGCGTTGCAGCAGACGTGGGCGCTGCGGAAGCGGCGGCTGCGCCGCCGCAGTGGTATCGTTGCCCACGCAGCTGAACTTGGGCGTTAGGCCGCAACGAGCTACCGGGTTACGCGCGGATCTGAACCACCACTACCTACATCTATGGAACTTCAGCGAGTTCTGCTCCTCGGACGCCTCCGCCACGATGCGAGTGGCAACCCTCTCGCCGCGGACGACAAGATCGACACCTTCATGCTCATCGGAGAAGGGTCGATGCTTCCGTTGCATGGCGTTTTCCTCTACGCCGAGGTAACGAACGCGGAGTCCACCCCGGATAAGCAGGCGCTGATGATCACGCTGGAGGGCCCTCCAGGAACCGTGGAGCTCCTCAACCAGGAGATCGCTTTCGGTCCACCCTCCGCGGGCATTCGCGCTGCGAGCGTCACTCTGAGGATGGATGGTCTCGGCATCGCGACACCCGGCCATTACACGATTCGGCTTACGGCCGAAGGTCGTGAAGTCGGCTCGCATCGCGTCGAAGCCACAGTTGCGCGTGGCAAGGTCCGCGCGAGGTTTGGTGCTTTCGTTCAGGACGAGCAAGGCGTTGATGGAGAGCGGCGTTACCTACGCGCTCGCTTGCCATTCACGCTTTATGGAGAAAGCAACGAATTTGGTGGGTATCACATTGCAGCCATCTCGCAGCCCGAGGGGCGCAACTTCGAGGAGGACCCGCTAGTGATTGAGGTCGCGCCGGGGTACGAGCGGCTGAACGCTGCCTATGGCTTCACTAGCGCCGTACACCGCGCGTATGACGGCTACGCTCAGCAAATGTTCGGTGGGCATCTACCCGATGGTGCAGGAATCACTATGCGGAGCAACCTCGTGATTAGCGTGAACGAAGTCGAGTTCGATCTGCCAGAGGAGAATTCAGCCGGAGGCTGGTAGCCGACGCGCGCGCCTGCGGCCTAATGTGCTTCGCAGAGGTTAGGTGACATGCAGGCCGGCGTGTGCGAAGAAGTTGGCCAGGGTCGCGGGTTGGCGGCCGAGCCGTTGGAACTCGCGGCGGACCTGCGCCCGCATGGCGCCGACGTCAGCTGGGAGCGCGTTGAGCGTGGCGTGCTTCACGTCCCGATTGCACTGTTCCTCGGGGTTCAACTCCGGCGCGTAGCCCGGCAGGAATTCCGCCGCGCAGTCCGCCGCGCGCTCGGCGATCCAGGTCTGCGGGCGGCGGCTCGTGTGGGTGTTCAGCCGATCCCAGACGAGCAACAGCGGCCGGCCGACGACCCGCCGGAAGTAGCGGAGCGTCTCGAGCAGGCGCGTCCCGTCGATGGTGCCCTCGAAATGCCGGGCGAAATGCCGGGCGAACAGCCGCGCCGGCTGCCCGTCGAGCGGCGCGGTGAGGAGCGCGATGCTCGAGACCTCGCGCCGGCGGCTGATGCGGCGCAACACCGGCGGCTCGCCTACGGGCGCCCAGGTGGTGCCGACGCGGGCCCGAAACGTGTGACCCGTCTCGTCCACGAAGGCAAGGCGGCGCCCCTCGCGCCGAGCTCTTTGGTCAAAGCGGGCCAGTCCCGCTTGAGCCACGCCCGCACGAGCGTCTCGTCCCGTTCCTTCGCCTGCACGGCCGGGCGCTGGGGCGTCCAACCGTGGGCGTGGAGGACGCGCGAGCAGCTGCGAAAGTGGTGCCGCACGCCGCACTCGCGCTCGGCCACCTGCGCGATGCGGCGCAGCGTCCAGCGCTCGGTGTCGAAGCCCGCAGCGACGGCCCCCTTCGCCAGGACGGCCGCGAGACGGGCCCACATGGCGTCGTCGATCTCGGCAGGTCGCCCAGTCTTCGGACGCGCCTTGAGCGCAGCCCGCCCCTCCGCGTCCCACGCCGCGTACCAGCGCGGGACGCTCTGGCGGCTGACCCCCAAGTCGCGCGCGATCTCGCTCTGGCTCAGCCGCCCCGCGCGGCACTGCGGGAACAGCCGGGCGGCGGCGAGCCGCCGCTCCTCGAGCTGGGCCGGCGTGAGCCGTCGCGGTCGCCAAACTGCCGTCGCTGCCACTGCACCCTCCTGCAGACGTCGGCCTCACGTCACGCAAGAAGCGTGAAGCACATTAACGTGGCGTTGCAGCTGACGAACGAGCGGGGTTGAGATCCAGACGCCCGCAATCATCCCGATCAAGTCGTTAGGTATACGCGCCCGTATGGGTTCGCAGCTGAACTCGGGCGTTAGCCCGCAACGACGTTCCACGAACAGTCGGAGTATCCGGTCCCGTGGACCCTCTCACGCAGATTCCCGGAACGCGATCGCCAGCTGATCCGGCGCTCTCAGTGGACCCAGCTACGCGTGCGTCCTATGTTCGGACTGCGGCAAGCGCCAGGCGGGACTCTGACGTTAAGGCCCGGATCACGACTCCGAGCCGTATCCGTTGGGGGTTCTATGGCGTCGCGCTCGCCATCTTCATGCGCGGCTGCGCGGGGGGCGTAAAGTCGATCATGTTTGGAGGTGCAGCCGGCCGAGCATGGGAGTTTGTCCAATTCTTCGCGGTCATCGCCGCGTGGGTGGCCGTCCCTGGCGTGCTGGCGCACATCATCTATCGTTGGCAGCTTGCGCGCGCCAAACGCGATCCCGCGAATCAGCACCTCTTCACGACCTACGCGGATCGCTGGGACTGGTTCTGACTCGCCTGCGGGCTAACGTGGCGCTGCAGCTGACAAGGGCGCTACGGAATGGCGCCTGCGGCGCCAAAATATGGGATGCCCTTGCAGCTGAGCTGGGGCGTCAGCTCGACACCTCGCGTCCGCGCGCACGTACGGACTCGCGTCCCCTTTCGGAGGTCGTCATGCGCGCCACTCACCTCGGGGCGTTCCTGCTGGGGCTCGGCGTGGCGGTGGGCATCCTCGCCGGGCTGGGGCTGCTGCTCGGCCTCGAGCCCGCCCGGCTCCCCGCGGCGCTGCTGAACGTCGCCGCCTACAAGCTCACGTTCCTCGCCGCCTTCGGACTCCTCGCCGCCGGCGCGGTGGTGCGGCGCTACGCCGGCCGCGAGCGGACGCGGGCGGCGTTCCGCGCGCGAGCGAACGAGTCGTTGCAGCAGACGGCGCGTCACGCATCGGGTGAACTCCTGGCGGCCCCCCCCGAGCGGAGCGACCCTCCGGTGCGCGCGGCCGAGCCAGCGCGCCGCAGCTGAGCTCGGGCGTCCGGCCGACCTACACAGTGCATCGTCGTTTCGTGCATCCCCGCCATCGTTCCTGCCCGCCACGTAGCCGCGCGCCGTTTCGCCGGCCGCCTTTTGTCAATCGCCGTCCCGCTCGCGTGTGGCGCGTGTCGCGCGCCGGATGCACCCGCGGGGCCGTCACCCGGCGAGCCGGTCGCGGCGCCCCCGCCGGCGCGCGCCGATGAGGCGCTGCAGACCGACAGTCTCGCGTACACGGCGGTCTACCGCGCGGGCCAGGCGCCCTACCGCCTCTACGGGTTCCGCGTCGTCGCGCGCTTCACGAACCGGACGCCGGCGCCGGTCTACCTCGAGCGCTGCTACCCGGACAGCCCGACCCCGATCTTCGACGTGCAGCTCGTGGGCGACACGGCTGGTGCGGGACCGCTCGGCTCGGTCTTCAGGCGCCTGTGGGGCTGCGTCGGCCATGACCGGCAGATCGAGGTGGCCTCGGGCACGACGCGCACGGACACGCTCGATCTGGTCGGCCCGAGCGCCTTCGAGGGGGGCACCGGGCGGCCGCTGGGCCGCTTCGACGGGCGGCTCCGCCTGTCGTACAACGTCCAGGCGTGCCGCGGCGGCGCCGGGTGCGGCCTGCCCGTCGGCGCAGGCCTCTCCAACGCCTTCGACGTGACCGTGGAGCGCTGACGCGAGCGGCGCAGCGCGCTCTGCCCCCGCAGCCGAACGTGGCGCTGCAGCAGACGGGCGAACTATGGTAGCCTCGCCCCGCTCGGCTCTCATGTCGGCTCTCATGGGGTTCGGCCGCAGCTGAACGTGGGCGTTCGGCAGCGAACAGGCTGCGGTGTATCTTGCGTCCCTGGACCGCTCCCGAGGCTTCCCATGCAGCTCGAACTGACCGCCGTCTTTCGCCGCGTCCCGCTCGGCTACGTGGCCTACGTCGAGGAACTCCCCGGAGCCCACACCCAGGGCGAGACGCTCGAGGAGGCGCGGGAGAACCTGCGGGAGGCGGTCGCGCTGGTGATCGAGGCCAACCGGGCGCTCGCCGAGGAGGAGCTCGCGGGCGCCGAGGTGATCCGGGAGCCGCTGCGGCTGTCGGCGTAGTCGCGGCGGGGCGTGAGGCGCGTCGACCTGATCCGCCATCTGGAGTCACACGGCTGCCGCCTCCTGCGCGAGGGCGGCAGCCATTCCGTCTACGTCAACCCGGCGGTCCGGAAGACGTCCACAGTGCCGCGCCACCGCGAGGTCGACGAGTTCCTCGCGCGGAAGATCTGCCGCGACCTCGACGTGCCGCAGCCGTAGCGCGCGCACCGTGACGCCGCTGCCGAGCGTGGCGTTGCGGCGGACGGCCGGTCTTCGGAAGCGGCGGCCGCGCCGCCGCAGTGGTTGCATCCGGCCGCAATTGAATGCGGGCGTTCGGCGGACTCGCTGTCGAGTGGCGCGGCGCGTCGGATGTGGTTACGTTGTGATCACATCCGAGGAGGCCCTCTGTGAAGGCTCGTATCGTCCGCGTCGGCAACTCCCGCGGCATCCGCATCCCCAAGCCGCTCCTCGATCAGGCGGGCCTCGACGCCGACGTCGAGCTACACGCCGAGCCGGGCCGGATTGTGATCGAGGCGGTCCGTCGGCCGCGTGCAGGGTGGGCGGAGGCCGCGCGGCGGATGGCGGAGCGCGGCGACGACGGGCCGCTCGACGCGTCGACGCCGACGCGCTTCGATGGCGAGGAGTGGGAGTGGCGCTGAAGGCGGTGCGTGGCGCGAAGCGGCTCCCCGAGCGCGGAGCCGTGTACCTCGTGGAGGTGGACCCGACGCGTAGGAGCGAGATCCGGAAGACGCGGCCCTGCGTCGTGGTCTCGCCCGACGAGCTGAACGAGCACATGCGAACGGTGATCGTCGCGCCGATGACGACCGCGGGGAGGCCGTACCCGTGGCGGGTCCCCTGCCGGTTTAAGAGCAAGGAAGGCGCGGTCGCCGTGGACCAACTCCGCACGGTGGACCGCGAACGGCTTGGGCAGCGGCTCGGCGCGCTGCCCGAGGCGACGGTCGGCGGGGTGCTGGAGCGCCTGACGGAGTTCTTCGCACCCTGACGCCGCCGAACGTGGCGTTGCAGCTGACGCGGGGCTGCGGCGCGCCTCGCACGGGTGGAGTCCCACGCAGCAGCTGAACTCGGGCGTCGGCCCGCACAAGGCGTCCGCTCGAAAGCCTGCTTTGGAGTTGAACGCAAACGCCCCGGGGGGGTGCCTGATGCCGACTCCGACGAAGTTACAGGACCTGCTCACGCTATGCCGCCCCCCAGTTCTCACCCTCGACCCGTGGGTTGGCGCGCCGAATAGTTGGGTACGATCGCTCGCGCCGGTCGTGCGCGGCCAGATCGCCGATGACATGTACATTCGTCTTCGTGGCGGTCGCCGGATCGGCAACAATCGCGCCGGCTACGACATCGAGAACGGAGCGCTGAAGGTCGAGTCCAAGCTCTCGACCCGCAGCTACTCGGGGACGAACTGCTACCTGTGGAATCAGATCCGTCCGGCGGACCCGTACACGCACCTTTGGCTGGTGGCGATCGGCACCCATGACGTGCAGGCGTTCTTCATCCCACGCGCGAGCGTGCCGAGCGATCGCCTGTGGAAGCAGCATGGACGAGAAGCGGGCGAAGAGAATACCTACGTGCTCAAGACGTCGGCGGGTGAGGTGATTCCGCCTTGGATGAAGCCGTTCGCGGTGCTCGCGTAACCGAGCAGCGGCCGCGTCGCATGTGGGCTAACGGGGTGCTGAAGCTGACAAAACCTGGATCGCCCCGCATAGCCCCGCGGCTCGACTCGGGCGTTAAGTCACAGCCGAGTTACGTCACCGGCGCCGTCGACATCGCCGGACCAGCGGACCACCCCATGCCTGAGAACAAGACCAAGCCGACCGGCGCGAGCGTGAGCGAGTTCCTGGACGGCGTCGCCAACGGCACCCGCCGGCAGGACGCGCGTACGCTGGTCGCGATGATGACGCGGGTGACCGGCGCGGAGCCGCAGATGTGGGGCCCGAGCATCGTCGGATTCGGCACCCAGCACTACCGCTACGAGAGCGGGCGGGAAGGGGACATGCCGCGCATCGGCTTCAGCCCGCGGAAGGCCAACCTCGCGCTGTACGTGCTGACCGGCGCGGGGGGCGAGGCCGCCCTGCTGGCGCGGCTCGGGAAGCACGCGACCGGCGTGTCGTGTCTCTACCTCAACAAGCTCGCGGACGTGGACATGGCGGTGCTCGAGGCGCTGGCCTCCGACGCGTGGGCGCGGTCGGGCGGGTGCGGTCCCTGAGATCGATCGGGCCGCACCCGGCGCGAGAGCGTACGCCGGAGTGCGACGACGAGCCGCCCGGCGCGCGGGGGGCGCCGCTGGTACGTGCGGTTGGTGAGCACGGGGCTCCGGGCGAAGCCGACGCTCCATCTCCTCGTCGGCGTGCCGGAGCCGATCGACGTCGCGGTGCTGGCGCGTCGGCACGTGCGCCAGGAGCCGCAGGATCGGACGTCGCGCCGGTGACGGAGAACGGGTCGTTGCGGCCGCGAGCGCCGCGAGGCATCATGCGTGCGACCGACGGCCCGCCGACCTTCTCCGTGACCCACACGCGCGTGCGTGTCGTGACTCGTGTAGCCCTCCCGCTCCGAACGTTCACCGCCGGAGCCGCACTCGCGGGCTGCGCCTCGGCGTCCGCAGCCGGCCCCTCGGCGTCGGCGTCCGCCGCCGCGCCGGAGCCCGCCCCGTGCCGCGGGGCGCAGGTCGCCGCGGCCGACGCCCGCGACACGACCCCGCTTGCTCGCCTCGCGCTCCGCGTCCGCCCGGAGAGTCGCGGGCCGAGCACGCCGATCGCACTGCTCCGGGCGGGCGCGCGCGGGTGGGTGGTGGCGTCGTTCGTGGTCGACACGAGCGGGGCGATCGACCGGCGGTCGGCGGCGATCCTGGCCAGCACGGACGCACGATACGCACGCGCGGTGTGCGACGCGCTGCCGGAGATCTTCTTCGCGCCGTTCCAGCAGGGAGGCCGCGCCGTGGCGCTCCGGATCGCGCAGCGCTTCGTGTTCCAGGCGGGCTCGTAGTCCGCATGTACTTCGTCATCCTCGAAGCCGCGCCGCGCCCCGCGCACCCGCGCCACGCGGAGTTCGGCGGCGCCTTCGCCGCCTGCTGGGTCGCGACCGACGATGCCGTCTTCGCCGAACGCGAGGCGCGCGCGGTGCTCGCCGACGCGGGGTGGGACGTCCTCGGTGTCGACGAGCACTATCCGGTCGACCGGGCGCGCTACGTCGGGAACGCGGACTTGCTCGCGCTCTTCGACCAGGCGCTCGCCGACGGGGTGGCGATCACGCTGAACACCTGGCCCCGGCGGCGCGCGCGGCGCAAGACGACCACGCCACCGGGCGAGACCTGACGTGGCGTTGCGCCGGACGAGCGAGCCACGACGCGCGTCGCCGCGCCGCTGAGCGCAGGCGGCCCGGCGTCTCACTACCCCCCGTCATGCAACTCGTCTGGCCCGCCGCGGAGCACCTGCCGAGCTACGTTCGCGCGCTCGAGCAGGGGTGGTCGCCGGACACGCAGCGCGCGGCCGCTGCCGGCGACGAGCTGGCGCGGATCGCGCGCGACCCCGCCGGCTTCCTGGCCGAGCAGGACGACCGCGAGGGGAAGGGGCCGCCCGTCGTGCTGCCCGACGGGTCGACCGTGCCGCGGCTGCCCGGCTACAAGCGGTGGATGTGGGACGGAGAGTTCTGCGGCGTGATCGGCCTGCGGTGGCAGCCCGGCACCGCGGCGCTGCCGCCGACCTGCCTCGGCCACATCGGCTATTCGGTCGTACCGTGGAAGCGGCGGCGCGGGTACGCGACGCGGGCGCTCGCGCTGCTGCTGCCCGACGCGCGGACCGTCGGGCTGCCGTACGCGGAGCTGACCACCGACGCCGACAACGTCGCGTCGCGTCGCATCATCGAGGCCAACGGCGGCGTGCTGGTCGAGCGGTTCGACAAGCCGGCGAGCCACGGCGGGACGCCGAGCCTCCGGTTCCGGATCGACCTCGCGTGAACGCCGCGGAGCGCGCATGACGTCAGCACGTCGGTGGGCGGCCGCGCGGGCGGAGCACGAGCGCGCGGTCGCCGAGTTCCTGCGCGTGCTCCGCGCCGTGCCGGCCGACCGCTGGCAGCCGCCGCTGGGGCCGGGCCGGTGGAGTCCGGCGGCGCTGACGCTTCACGTCGCGCGGGCGTACGAGTTCGGGTGTGACGCCGTCACCGGCGGCCCCGGCATGCGGCTCCGCGTGCCCGCGCTCAGCGCGTGGCTCGCGAACCGTCTGCTCCTGCCGCTGCTGCTCGCGACGGGGCGCTTCCCGCGTGGCGCGCGGGCGCCGGCCGAAGTGATGCCGGACCTCGCACGCGCGCGCACGCTCACGCCGGATGCCGCCGCCGCGCACCTCGCGCGCGTCGCCGAGGAGGCGGTCGACGCGCTGGCTGGCGCGGCCGGCCGTGCGGGAGTTCGCATCACGCACGCGTACTTCGGCACGCTGCCGCCGCGGCGCGCCCTCCGCCTGCTGAGCGCGCACACGCGGCATCACGCGCGCGGGCTCGCGGCGGCAGTCCGGGCGCCCGGCGCGGGCTGAGCGGGCGTCGATGCCCTCTCCACCTGTCGGCCTGTCGCCGCGCCTCGCCGCGATCGTCGACGCGCTGCCGCTCCGACCGGGCCTGCGCGTGCTCGAAGTCGGCTGCGGGCCGGGCGCGGCCGCGCGCGCGGTCGCCGCGCGTATCGGCGGCGGGCACGTGCTCGCCATCGACCGGTCGGCGTCGGCGGTCCGGCAGGCGGCCCGCGCGTCGGCGGCGCAGATCGCCGACGGACTTCTCAGCGTGCGACGGGTGGCCGCCGAGGAGTTCGAGCTCCTGCCAGATGAGGCGCCGTACGACCTCGCGTTCGCCATGCGGGTGGGCGCGCTCGACGGCCGGCACCCGGAGGCGGGGCGGCGCGCGCTGCGTCGGATCGCGGCCGCGCTCACCCCGGCCGGACGGCTGTTCGTCGACGGCGGGGACCCGTTGCGCGAGCTGTCGCTCGCCGAGTACCGCCCGACGACGCCCGGCGTCGCCTGACGCGGCGGTCGCCTCAGCCCGCGCTGCCGGGCGCGCCGCGCACCGCGTCGCCGAGCCCCGCGCGCGCGGCCGCCTCGCGCAGCACGCGGTCGGCGGTGACGATCACCCGCGGCACCGCGCCGGCGCCGAAGGCGAGCTGCAAGCCCCACAGCGTGCGGCGCCACGCCGCCCCCTCCAGCTCGACGTTGCCGCGCACCACCTCGGCGACGACCTCGGCCCACAGCGCGAGCCCGGCGCCCCGCGCCTGCGCGAGGTGGTGCGCGGCGCGCGCCGGGTCGGGGCCGCCGAGCGCCTCGGCGCGCGCGGCGCGGCCGGCCAGCACCGCGCGCGCGAGCTCCTCGCGCCCGCCGGCGACCCGCGCCTGCCGCTCGGCCACCGACGCGGCGTCGTCCCACGCGCCGGCCGCCGCGTCGTAGGCCGCGAGGACGGCGTCCTGCAGCTCGTCGCCGAACTCCCCCTCGGCGAACGTCGCGCGCTCGCGCACGTGGGCGAGCGGCGCGGCCAGGCGGTGCGCGCGCGCCGGCGACGGGTCGGCGCCCAGCTCCGCGGCCACCGAGAGCAGGTAGCCGTTCCACGCCGCGTGGCCCTGCGGCGCCTTCCCGCCGGCGGCGCGCAGCAGCGCCGTCTCGGGGTCGTCGAGCGAGACCGGGAGCGGCGCCGGCGCGTCGTCGCCCGTTGGCGCGGGGGGCGGCGTCTCGGGCGCGCAGTGCGCGGCGCAGGCGGCGAGCGCGACGCGCGCGAGCGCCGCGCGGCGCGCCGCGGCGGTGGGCTCGCCCGCCGCGGTCACCGCGCGGCGCTTCCGCGGCGCGTCCTCGTCGTCCTCCGGCTCGAGCGCGTCGGCGAGCAGCGGCCACACCGCGAACGGGCTCGCGGCCGGGACGAGTCCCTCGGCGCGCTCGCGCGCGGCGGCGTCGCGGGCGGTCGCGCGCGCGGCAGCAACGTCCTCGCCGGCGGCGCGTGCGAGCGCGCGGTACGCGCTGGCGTCCCACGCCACCGCGGGCGCGTCGGGGGCGAGTGGGGCGGGGGCGGCGACGGAGCGGGACGGCGGAGCGGACACGATTGCGGACGATGAGGGGATCGAAGGCTTGAGAGAAGGTCAACTGAAAAGCAGGGGGGGGATGAAAATCTGAGAACTGCTCGGAAAGGGCGCGGAGAAGCTCAGAGCCCCAGGCGCATCCGCGCCGTTTCCGACCTTCTCAGATTTTCATCCCCCCTGCTTTCTTGGTCTTGCAAGAGCCGCAGCCCGGCCCCGCCGCGACGATCCCAGCTCAATCGCGCCGCGCCACGCGCACGTCGAACGTCGTCGTCGCCGGCGCCCCCCCCTGCGGGGTCACGATCAGCTCGATCTGGTACTCGCCCGGCGGCACCTCGGGCCAGCTCACCGTCAGCGAGCGGCCGGCGGCGCCGTCGGGGCGGCCGGTGTCCTGGAAGCGCACCGCCACCGGGCGCACCGCGCTCCCGACGCGCATCGCGCTGCGCAGCCGCTCCATGCGCGACGTGTTGAGGCGCGTCGCCGTGAGCGAGACCTCCGCGGGGCGCGACGGCGACGCGGGGCGGTAGCTCTCCCAGTAGATCCCGATCGTGCTCCCGGCGACGATCGTGCGCGAGCCGAGCGCGTCGGGCAGCACCGACTCGAGCGTCGGCGCGGCGCCGGCCCCCTTCTTCAGCAGGAGCACGTCGGAGAGCGCGGCGATCGGCGCGAGCGGCTCGATGGCGTAGCGCGCGCGGCCGGCGCGCTGCTGCTTCTCGCCGAGCACCTCGAGACTCGCCAGCAGCGGCGCCGTGGGGGCCATCGCCATGATGGCGCCGCGGCGCGGCCGGTCGCTGGCGCGGGCGACCACGCGCACCGCCGCGCTGTCGGCGAGCGCGAGCCCCACGCGCAGCGCGCCCGAGCCCCAGTCGCGGTCGGTCTCGGCGTCGTACGCGCCCACCACCGCCACCGAGTCGCCGCGGCGGAAGCGCGCCAGCTGGTGCGGCAGGTCGACGAAGCCGCGCGGGGCGTAGCGCGGGGCGTAGCGCATGCGCGGCAGCGCGTCGCCGAGCTTCCACTCGCCGGCGTCGGCGGCGACGGGGTTCGCGAGCGCGCCGGCGCGCGGGGTGAAGTCGTAGCTCGGCGTCGGCTCGTGCCCGATCACCGAGGGCGCGCGCGGGTCGAGCGCGCCGGCCGTCTGCACCGACCACGACACCGGCCAGCCGTAGCGCAGCTCGCTCTCGGCCATGTCGTCGCCGTACGTCATGTCGTACGGGATCCCGCCGAGGGCGTGGGCGCGCGTGATCACGCGGCGCGCGGCCAGCTCGTTGCGCAGGTCGTTGGCGTCGAGCGTCCAGAGCGGCTGTGCGAGCAGCCAGAAGCGGCGCTCCCACGCCGCGCGCGCGTCGGCGCCCGAGGGGTCGCAGGCGAGCGCGCGGTAGGCCTCGCGCTCCTTCGGGAAGAGCCAGAGCGAGACGTCGCGCCACGCGCACCGGTCGGCGGCCGGCATCAGCGCCAGCGCGCTGTCGAAGGCCGCGGCGGCCGCGGCGTGCTGGCCGGAGACGTGGTGCGCGGTGCCGCGGACGGCGGCGCACCACCACGGCGTGCCGGCGCAGGCGGCGGCGGCGCGCACCGCCTCCTCGGGGCGCTTGGCCTCGAGCAGGTAGCGCACGCGCTGCACGGCCGCCCAGTCGTCGGCCGGGGCGGCGGCGGCGGCGCGGCCGAGGAGCGCCAGCAGCTCGGCGCGCTCGGTCACCACCTCGGCGCGCTCGTCGAGCGGCGGGACGTCGCCGTTGTTGTTCCAGTAGCAGAGCCGCCCGATGCGCTCCTCGCACTGCGCCAGCGCGCCGCCGTTGTAGAAGCGCAGCCCGTTGCGCCGGGTGCGCTCGAAGGCGCGCTGCGCGGCCTTGGCCTCGGTGACCAGCGGGTGGTCGGCGCGGGCGGGTGCCCCCTGGGCGGGTGCCGCCTGGACGGCTTCGGCGGCGGGGGCCCGCTCCGCGGGCAGCTGGGCGCGCGCGGCGGCGGGGAGGGCGGCCGGCAGGAGCGCGACGGCGAGGAGCCGGCGGCGGAACGACATCGGACGGAGGCGGCGCGGGGGAGACGAGGGGAGCGGTCCCCCAAGATACCCGCCGCGCCGGCTACCGGTTCGCCGACTCCGGCGCCACTGGCGCCCCCGGCGCCCCCTCCCGGCGCAGCGTCAGCACGAAGCCGACGCCGCGGGCCGTGCGCAGCTCGGGGCGGGCGACCGGGCGCAGCTTCTGCCGCAGCCGCGCCACGTGCGCGTCGACCACGTTGGAGCCGGGGTCGAAGCGCATGTTCCACACGTGCGCCAGCAGCTCGCCGCGCGACACGACCTCCTCGACGCGCAGCATGAGGTGCTCGAGCATCGCGAACTCCTTCGGGGTCAGCGACAGCTCGCCGGCGGGGCCGCGCACGGTGCGGGCGAGGCGGTTCATCGTCAGCTCCCCGACCCGCAGCTGGTCGGTGCCGGTCGCCGCCCCGCGGCGCAGGGCGGCGCGCAGCCGGGCCTTGAGCACCTCGGGGCTGACGGGCTTGAGCAGGTAGTCGTCGGCCCCGGCGTCGAGCCCGCGCACGATGTCCTGGTCGTCGTCGCGCCCGGTCATGATCAGGACGGGCGTCTGCTTCCCCTCGCGGCGCATCGCCCGCACCACCTCCAACCCGCTGCGGTCGGGGAGTTCGAGGTCGAGCAGCACCGCGTCGTACTCGGCCGCCAGGGCGCGGTCGCGCCCCTCCTCCGCGCTCGGCGTCACCTCGACCGTGTAGCCGGCCTCGCCGAGGGCGCGCTCGACGAGCCGCGACAGCATCCGGTCGTCCTCGATGATCAGGACGCGCATGTTCGGGCGGAGAGTGAGGTGGGGCGTCGGCGCGACGTCAGCGCCTCGCGGTCCGACGATCGTCGCGCGGGAGCGTCACGTGGAAGGTGCTCCCCGCGCCGGGGGTCGACGCCACGGTGAGCGTGCCGCCCAGCAGCTCGGCGAGCCGGCGCGAGATCGGAAGCCCGAGCCCCGTCCCGCCGGCGGTCGAGCCGGGGAGCTGCACGAACTCCTCGAACACGCGCTCCTGGTCGGCGGGGGCGATCCCGGGGCCGCGATCGGTCACGGAGATGATCACGGCCTCGCCCGCGGTGCGCCGCCGCCGCCGCCCCGGCTGCACGTCGCCGTGCTCGAGGCAGGTGCAGCGGATGGTCACCGGGCGCCCGGCGCCGAACTTGGTGGCGTTGGAGAGGAGGTTGAGCAGGATCTGCCGCAGCCGGCGCGGGTCGGTGCGGATCGACATCGCGCACGGCGCGCGCTCCAGCGTCACCTCGCAGCCGCGCTCCTGCGCCATCGGGCGGATGGTCGCCAGCAGGTCCTCGAGCAGCTCGTCGAGGCGCACCGGCTCGGGCGCGACGTCGATCTTCCCCGCCTCGAGCTTGCTCAGGTCGAGGACGTCGTTGACCAGCTCCAGGAGGTGGCGCGCCGCGCGCTGGCTGCGCCGGATCCCGTCCTCGTGCGCGTCGGGGAGGGGGCCGTAGACGCCGGCGAGGATCAGGTCGTTGTAGCCGAGGATGGCGTTGATGGGGGTGCGCAACTCGTGGCTCATCGCGGCGAAGAAGCGCGAGCGCATGGCGTCGCTCTGCTCGGCGCGCCCGCGGGCCCGCACTTCGGCGCGGGTGAGGGCGGCCAGGGCGAGGCTCACGAGCGTGCCCACGGTCGCGACGAGCAGGGCGAGCAGGTCGCGCGAGCCGCCTTCCCCGTCCGGACGCCCGGTGAACACGAGCGTCCACGGCTGGCCGTAGACGTCGACCGTGCGCGCCTGCTGCGGCGGGGTTGGCGCGAGGAGGCGCCCGCCCTCGGGGGCGGGGGCCGCCAGACGGCCGGGGAGCAGGCGCGAGTCGGCGAGCAGTCGCGTGGCCGACGTGTCGCGGCCGTCGTAGACGCGGAAGTCGACGCCGGGCGCCTGCTCGCTGCCGAAGATGCCGGCGAACAGGTCGCCGGCCCGGAAGGCGGCGTACGCGAAGCCGCGCAGCGCCGCCCGCCGCTCGGCGACGCTCGCGAGCGGCGCACCGGGGGCGTAGACCGGGAGGTACATGAGGAATCCGCGCTGCGGCCGCCCGTCGATCTCCTGCACCAGGGTGACGCCGCCGCTGGCGGCGGGGCGTCCCGTGTCGCGGGCGCGCGCCATGGCGGCGCGCCGCACGGGCTCGCTGTACATGTCGTAGCCGAGCGCGGCGCGGTTGCGCGCGTCGAGCGGCTCGAGGAAGACGATGGCGTGCTGCTCGTCGCGGGGGGCGTCGGGCCAGAGACGCGACGCCTCGCTCCCGCGGGCCCGGACGTCGGTGAGCCGGGCCGCCTGGACGGCGGACGCGCCGGCCCAGGCGCCGAGCCGCTCACTGTAGCCGACGGCGCGCACGCCCGGGAAGCGGTCGGCCAACTCGAGGTGGTCGACGTAGCGGGAGAAGTTGGCGGCGCCGACCCGATCGCTGGCGACGAAGAGCGCGGCCGCGCCGTACAGGAGCGCGGCGTGCGACTCGAGGCGGGCCCGGATGCGGTCCGCGGCCCCCTGGCTGGCGTTCTCGAAGCGGGCCTGGGCGCGCGCCCGCCCGCTCGCCGCCACCAGCCACGCGGCGGCGAGGGAAAGGAGGAGGCCGGCCGCCAGCACGAGGGCGGGGGCGCGGCGCTGCCGGGCGCGCGCCGCCCGCGTGCGCGCGTCGACGTCGCCGGCGCGCAGCACGACGTGGGCGCTCACCCCGCGCGCCGGGTCCTCCCCCGCGCCCCACCCCTCGTCGGCCGGGCGCGGGGTTCCGGTCGTGCTGGCGCCCGCGGAGGTCGGCGGCATGGGTCGGGCGGGGGCGGGAGGGGGTCGACGCGGTCCGTTCCGTGCGCTCGCAAGCACGGGACCGGCAGGGGCGCGCGGGGCGCCGTACCGGGCGCGCGGGCTGGGACGTAGACTCTACCAGCGCACGCGCGGGCGCCAGCCGCGCCGCCGATTCCTCCGCGTCACGGGAGCCGACGCTGTACGCCACCTGCATCCACTGCCTGGCCGCCCTGGGGCGCAACGCCGCCCTGGCGAGCTTCCCCGTCGGGCGCCGGCTGGCGTTCGACCCGGCGCGCGGGCGGCTGTGGGCGGTGTGCCGGCAGTGCGGGCGCTGGAACCTGGCGCCGCTCGAGGAGCGGTGGGAGGCGATCGAGGAGTGCGAGCGCCGCTACCGCGCGACCTCGCAGCGCTACGGCACGGCGCACGTCGGGCTGGCCGGGCTTCCGGACGGGACGGAGCTGGTGCGCATCGGCCCCGCGCTGCGCCCCGAGGTGGCGGCGTGGCGCTACGGCGCGCGCCTGCTGCAGCGCGTCGCGCCCCCCGGCCGCCCGGCCTGGCGCGCGGCGGCGTGGCGCCCCGCCGAGGCGCTGCGCCGCACGCTCGGGCTGGCGGGGCCGTGGCGTGCGCCGGAGCGCGTGCTCGACGTGGTGCGCCTCCCGGCCGGCGGCGGGACGCCGTCGACCGACGTGCCGCTGGCGGTGGTGCGCCGCCGCCACCTGGCCGGTGCGGTGCTGCTGCGCCCCGACGCCGGGGAGCCGTGGCAGCTGGAGCTGGCGCACGAGCGGGGGACGCTGCGGCTGCGCGGCGCGGCGGGGCTGCGCACGGCGGCCAAGCTGCTCGCGGCCGCGAACCGCGCCGCGCTCTCGCCCGAGCTGGTGGCCGCGGCGGCGCGCAAGGTGGACGAGGCGACGGCGCCGGACGGTTACTTCCGCCGCGTGCTGAACACGGCCTGGCGGTGGCGCTGGGGGGCGCTGGCGCGCGGCGGCGCCGAGGGGACGCCCGTCGCCCTCCCGGCGCCGGCCGGCGTCGCGCTGGCCGACGACCTGGCGGTGCAGCTCACGGGGCGCGCCTTCTGGGCGCACGGGGGGCTGGGGAGCGCGGAGCGGATCCCGCTGCTGCGGCTGCCGGCGGTCGACCGCCTGGCGCTCGAGATGGTCGCGCACGAGGCGGCGGAGCGGGCGGCGCTGGAGACGGAGCTGGCGGCGCTGCAGGCGGCGTGGCAGGAGGCGGAAGAGGTGGCGGCGATCGCGGACGCGCTGTGAATGGCGGATGACGCGTGCGGGGGACGGCGTGCGGGGGACGGCGTGCGAAATGAGGCGGATCGTCGCCCTATCTCGCTCGTAGTACCTCGCTCGTAGTACCTCGCTCGTAGTGTCTCGCACGCCCCACCCCGCCCGCCTCATCTCATGCTGATCCGCTCCTACGCCCCCGCCGACCACGCCGAGTGGCTGCGCATGCGTCGACTCCTCTACACGGACCTCCGCCCCGCCGACGAGGCGCGCGACGCCGCCGAGTGGTTGGCGCGCCCCGACGTCGTGGTGCTGGTCGCCGTGCGGCCCGACGGCGTGGGGCTCGCGGGCTTCGCGGAACTGGGCGCGCGCGACTACGCCGACGGGTGCGAGACCAGCCCGGTGGCGTACCTGGAAGGGTGGTACGTCGACGCCGACGTGCGGCGGCAGGGGGTCGGCGCGGCGCTGGTGCGGGCGGGCGAGGCGTGGGCGCGGGCGCGCGGGCACCGCGAGCTGGCGTCGGACGCGCTGCTCGACAACGTGACGTCGCAGCGCGCGCACGCGGCGCTCGGCTTCGCCGAGGTGGAGCGGTCGGTGAAGTACCGCAAGGCGCTGGGCGAGGAGTCGGGCGGGTAGGGGCGGCGCGCGGGTGGCGGGTCGCGCCGGCGGTTCGCGCATCACTCGCCGACGCCCTCTGCGGCCACGCCGGTCGCGGGCGGCGCGTCGGAGTGCCCCGACCCGTCACCCGAGCCCACCAGGCCCGCCATGTCGACCCTGCCCGCTTCCGCCGCGCGTCGCGCGCTGCGCCGCGCCGCCTTCCTCCTGCTCGTCGCCGCCCCCGCGGCCCCCGCCGGGGCGCAGGACGCCTGCGCGTCCGGCTCGCTCGCGCAGTACCTGACCGCCGGCTTCGCGTGCCGCATCGGCGCGTGGACCCTGCACGAGTTCTCCGCCAACTCCAGTACCCGCGCCGCCGGCGGCGCCAAGGCGGTCGCCGCGGAGATGGACGCCGTGCGGATCACCCCCTTCGTGGGCGTCGACGGCGCCGACCGCGCGACCTTCGGCTTCGACCTCGGCGGGATGCACACGGCCGCCGGGTCGCACGGCACGACGAGCGGGATCGAGCGCGCGAACGCCTTCGCCTCGCTCGGCTTCTGGCTCGTCGCCGACGCGCCCGGGCGGACGGTGGCCGGCGTGCAGGCGTTCGGCACGTTCGAGGGGAGCAACCTCACGCCGGGCGTGCTCCGCGTCGGCTCGACCTACGGCGGGAGTGCGTTCTCGCTGGACGGCGGGTTCGTCGACTGCGCGGTCGGCTTCGCCAACAGCACCGCGCCCGGCGGGCCCCCCGCGTCGGTGGGCGGCGACTGCGCGCGCCCGCTGTCGGGGCGGATCTTCGTGAACATGGGCGCGTCCTCGACCGCCGACCGCATCGGCGCACTCGAGGGAACGCTCGACGGCTTCTCGGGGGTGGCGCTGACGCGCGTCGCGTTCACCGAGGGGGCGCCCGCCGTGGTGCCGGAGCCGGCGACGGTGGCGCTGGTGGCGGGGGGGCTCGTCGGGCTGGCGGGGGTGGGTGCCCGGAAACGGCGGGCGGGGTGAGGCGGGCGGGGTGAGGCGTGCGGGTGAGGCGTGCGGGGTGAGGCGGGCGAGATACGGCGGGCGAGATACGGCGGGCGAGATAGAGCGACCGGTCGCATTGCCTCGCACGCCGTATCTCGCCCGCCGTATCTCGCCCGCCTCACCCCGCCCGCCTCATCTCACTCAGCCTCCGGATACTCCAAATCCCCAACCCCGGTCCCACCGCCAGCGCGGTGAACGCCCACCGCCACCCCACCGCGCCGGCGAGCAGCGGCACGAGCTGGATGGTCACGGCGCTGAGCAGGAAGCCGAGCGAGGTCTGGAGCGTGAGCGCGGTGCCCACGGCGTGCGGGGGCACGCTCTCGGTGATCAGCACCGAGAACTGCGCGCTGTCGGCGATCACGAAGAAGCCCCACGCCAGCGCGACCGGCACCAGCAGCCAGAGGCTCGCGCCGAAGAGCAGGCCGATGCCGAGCGCGCAGGCGCCGCTGACCGCCATCGCCAGCGTCACCAGCCACTCGCGCCCGCGGCGGTCGGCGGCGACGCCCCCCCACACGCAGCCGAGCCCCCCGACGGCGAGCGCGGCGAACGACACCGCGGAGGCGACCGCGGCGCCGCGCGCGCCGGCGGCCGGGTCGCGCGCGGCGACGCTGGCGGCGACGAACGCCGGGAGCCAGGTCCACGCGGCGTATAGTTCGATCATGTGCCCAAAGTACCCGCCCGAGGCGAGCCGCCAGCGCCGCTGTCCCGCCACCTCGCCCACGAGCCCCCACGAGAAGGGGCGCGGCGGGAACGGGTACGGCCCGTCCCGGTAGCCGAGCCAGACCAGCGCCGCCGCCAGCAGCGCGCCGGCCGAGGCGACGAGCGTGACGCGCACGACGGCGGCGCCCGCGGGTGCCCCCTGGGCAGATGCGGTCACGAGGTACGGCAGCGCCTTGCCGACGGTCAGCGCGCCGACCACCGCGCCGACCGCGAGCCCGCGCCGCGCGCGGAACCAGGTCGCGATCATCTTCATCGCCGGCGGGTAGACGCCCGCCAGGCAGACGCCGGTCGCGAAGCGCCACGCCAGCGCGCCCGCGTAGCCGTCGGCGGCCAGGACGAGCGCGTTGGCCGCCGCGCCCAGCACCGCCGCCGCCGCGAACAGCCGCCGCGCCGGCACCACGTCGGCCAGGTTCAGCACCGCCGACAGCGCGGTCCCGGCGACGAAGCCCAGGTTCACCGCGGTCGTCAGCCACCCCGCCTCGGCGGCCGTGAGCCCCCACGCCGCGCGGTACTGCGCCGACACGGCGCTCGCCGCGAACCAGAGCGACATGCCGAGCAGCTCGGCGACCGCCAGCAGCGCGAGCGTGCGCCAGCGGGCCGGGTGCGTGTCGGCGGCGGGGGGCGCCGGGGGCGCGGCGGCGGCGAGCGGAAGGGCCATCGGGGGGCGAAACTAGGACGCCATGCGCCTCTTCGACAGCCACGCCCACGTCATCGACCCGCGCTTCCCGCTGGTCGCCAACGACGGCTTCCTCCCCGCGCCGTTCACCGCCGCCGACTACCTGGCGCGCGCCGCGCCGCTCGGTGTCCTCGGCGGCGCCGTCGTCTCCGGGTCGTTCCAGGGGTTCGACCAGACGTACCTGCGCGACGCGCTGCGCACGCTCGGGCCGGCGTTCGTGGGCGTGACGCAGCTCCCCGCGACCGCGAGCGACGACGAGGTGCTCGCCCTCGACGCGGCCGGCGTGCGCGGGGTGCGCTTCAACCTGCGGCGCGGCGGCTCGGCGGGGCTGGCGGAACTCGACGCGTTGGCGCGGCGCGTCCACGCGCTGGCCGGGTGGCACGCCGAGCTGTACGTCGACGGCCGGCACCTGGCCGAGCTGGAAGGGGTGCTCGCGACACTGCCGCGCGTCGTCGTCGACCACCTCGGGCTCTCGCGCGCGGGGATCCCGGCGCTGCTCCGCCTCGTCGGGCGCGGCGTGCTGGTGAAGGCGACCGGCTTCGGGCGGCTCGACTTCGACCCCGCGCCCGTGCTGCGCGCGGTCGCCGACGCGAACCCGCACGCGCTCCTCGTCGGCACCGACCTCCCGTCGACGCGCAGCCCGCGGCCGTTCGCGCCCGACGACCTCCGCCTCGTCGCCGACGCGCTGGGCGGCGAGCACACCGAGCGCGCCCAACGCGCGCTGTGGCGCAACGCCGTGGCGCTCTACCGCCCCCCACGGGCGCCGGACGAGCGCGCCGGGAGGTGACGCCGCCGTCAGACGCCCGCGGGCTGTCGCCGGCGCGGCGCGCGGGGTTATGCTGCCGTCAGGCGCCCGGCGCAGGGGGCCGCGTCACGCAGCACGCCAGGAGTACGAGTGTCGCACGCCGGGCAGTACGCGCAGCTGTTCGCGCTGAACCCGATCCCGATGTGGGTGTTCGACCCGGACACCCTGCGGTTCCTGGACGTCAACGACGCCGCGGTCGCGCGCTACGGCTGGACGCGCGACGAGTTCCTGGCGATGACGCTCCGGGACATCCGCGCCCCCGACGCCGAGCCCGCGCTGCCGGCGAGCCTCGCGGCCGCGCCGCCGGCGTCGGGCCCGCACCGCGCCGGCGTGCACCGCCACCGCACCAAGGCGGGCGCGCCGGTCGACGTCGAGGTCACGGGGCGGGCGGTCGAGTGGGACGGGCGCCCGGCGCGCCTCGCCGTGGCCATCGACGTCGCCGAGCGCGGCGCGGGCGCGCGCGACCAGCTCGCCGAGCAGCTGCGCCAGGCGCAGAAGATGGAGGCGGTGGGGCGGCTGGCCGGGGGCGTGGCGCACGACTTCAACAACCTGCTCACCGCCATCCAGGGGAACGCCGAGTTCGTGCTCCCCGAGCTGGCCGCCGGCACGCAGGCGCGCGAGGACGTCGAGGAGATCCGGCGCGCCGCCGAGCGCGCGGCCGCGCTGACGCGGCAGCTGCTGGCGTTCAGCCGCAAGCAGGTGCTGCGCCCGCGCCTCGTCGAGCTGAACGACGTCGTCGACGGGATGGAGCGGCTGCTGCGCCGCGTCATCGGCGCGCACGTGCGGGTGGAGACGCGCTGCGAGGCGCGCCCGAGCCTCGTCTTCGCCGACCCGGGGCAGCTGGAGCAGGTGCTGATGAACCTCGTGCTGAACGCGCGCGACGCGATGCCCGAGGGGGGCACGGTCGTGATCCGCACCGAGAACGCGACGGTCGACGCGCTCCCCGTGACGGCGGTGCGCGCGGACGCGGCGCTGCACGGCGTGGTGCTGCTGCGCGTGGCCGACAGCGGGGCCGGGATGGACGCCGCGACGCAGGCGCGCGCCTTCGAGCCCTTCTTCACGACGAAGCCGGAGGGGAAGGGGACGGGGCTCGGGCTGGCCACCGTGCACGGGATCGTCGAGCAGTCGGGGGGCGCGGTCTGGCTGGAGAGCGAGCCCGGTCGCGGCACCACGGTCTCGATCGCGCTCCCGGCGCGCGCCGACCCGCCGGCCGGCGCACCCGACGCGCCGCCGCCACCGCCGGGCGCGCGCGCCGCCCCGCTGGGGACGATCCTGCTGGTCGAGGACGAGCCGGCGGTGCGCGGGCTCGCCGAGCGGGTGCTGGCGCGGGCCGGCTACCGCGTGGTGACGGCGGGGAACGGGCGCGAGGCGCTGGCGCGCTGGGTGGAGGAGCGCGGGCGCGCGGGCGGCGTCGACCTGATCGTCACCGACGTCGTGATGCCCGACGCCGGCGGGCGCGCGCTGGTGCAGCGGGTGCGCGAGGAGCGCGCCGACGTCCCGGTGCTGTTCGTGAGTGGCTACGTCGAGGGCGGGCTGGCGGCGTCGGAGCTGGGCGGGCGCACGGCCTTCCTCGAGAAGCCGTTCCGCCAGGACGAGCTGCTGGAGCGGGTGCGCGCGCTGCTGGCGCGGTAGCCGGCCCGGCAGCCGGCCCGGCAGCCACGGCACGCGTTCACCGCGGCACCACCGCCCGCGCCTCGGCCACCTCGGCGGCAATGAAGTAGCCGAGCGCGGGGCGCGACGGGTCGGTGCGGTTGACGACGTTCCCGCGCACGCTGGCCAGCGGGACGTCGAAGGGCGTGCCGTCGTTGAACGTCTGGTCGCCGAGCGCGAAGTAGTAGCGGTACGCGCTCTCGGACAGCGCGACCTGCCGCACCAGCACCGTGCTCCCGGGCGCGACGCGGGCGCCGTCGTACGGCTGGTACCCCACCACACGAAGCCCGTCGAACCCCTCGTCGGTGGCGACGACGCGCAGCCGCGTCGTGCTGTCGGGGCCGAGCAGGCGCGCGCCGTCGACGAACTGGTCCCACAGGTACCAGTTGCGCACGCCGCGCGGGTCGCGCAGGTCGACGGTGGCGCGCAGCCCCGCCTCGGCGCCGGCGCGCACCCCCGCGGGCGGGGCGAAGTAGAGCGCGTCGATGGCCGCCACGGGCTGCGCGACCTCGGTGGCTTCGTAGCGCTGCCCGGCGTAGTCGATGGCGAGCGTGTAGCGGCGCCCCGTCGTCAGGGTGAGCGCGTCGGTGGTGTAGAAGCCGGGGCGCGCCGCCGACTCGGCGAACGTCACGGCGGCGCCCGTCTCGTCGGTCACGCGCACCACCGCGTTGCGCGCCGGCGGCGGCGCGGCGGCGGCGAAGTACGGCGCCGTCGTGGTGAGGCGGATGCTCTGCGCGCCGCTCACGCGCCCGCGCACCCGCTCCAGCCGCGCCTCCACCACCAGCCGCACCGGCCCCTCGGGCACCTCGAGCGTCACCACCCGCTCGCACCCGGCGAGCGCCGCCCCGCCCAGCAGCAGGGCGGCCGCGGCGGCCCCCCGTCCCCACGTCGTCGGCATGTCGGTCGCTCCTCGGGACACCGGGACGGGCGGCGGTCAGAAGCGCCGCGTGTAGCTGACGCTCGGCACGATGCCGAACACGGAGAGCTGCACCGCCTCGGTGCGGCCGGGCGCGCGCTCGGCCTCGCGGAACGCGATCGACTGCGCGTTGAAGCGGTTGTAGGCGTTGTAGACGCCGAACTGCAGGTCGCCGCGGGCGCCCTCGCGCGTGACGGCGAGGTCGAGCCGGTGGTAGGCGGGGAGCCGGGTGCCGTTGCGCGGCCCGTACTCCGGCACCACCAGCCCGTCGATCTCGTAGCGCGACTGCGGGAAGGTGGTCGGCAGCCCGCTGGCGGCGGCGAAGGTCGCGCCGAGCGTCCACCGCCCGCGCAGCGGGCGCAGCGCGACGACGGAGAGGTCGTGCGTCTTGTCGGCGGGCGCGACGAACCAGCGCCCGCCGGCGATCCCCGCGCCGGGCGCGAGCCCGGGGGCGAAGCGCTGCTCGGCGCGCGCCAGCGTGTAGCTCACCCAGCCGGTGGTGCGCCCCGCCTTGCGCCGCGCGAACAGCTCGAGCCCGCGCGCGCGCCCGACCCCCTGCACGATCCCGGTCTCGAGGCGCGGGTTGAGGATGATGTCCGTGCCGTCGATGAAGTCGACGACGTTCCGCATCCGCTTGGCGTACACCTCGGCGCTGACCTCGTAGGCGCCGCCGCCCAGCGTCCCCGCCCAGCCGAGCGCGACCTGGTCGGCGCGCAGCGGGCGCAGGTAGGGGCCGACCGGCTCCCACACGTCGAGCGGCGTGGGGGTGTTGGTGCGCGAGGCGAGCAGGAGGTACTGCGCGGTGCGCGCGTAGCTGGCCTTGAGGCTGGCGTTGCGCGTGAGCGCGAACCGCACCGACGCGCGCGGCTCGACGGCGCCGTAGCGGGCGACGGCCGCGCCGTCGCCGTGGCGCACGCTGTCGACGAGCGCCCCCGGCTCGTAGCGCGCGAGCGCGGCGTTCCACGTCACGGGCGCGCCGTCGGCGTAGCGGTACACGACGCCGGGGCCGCGCCGCCAGAAGCCGGAGAGGCGCGCGCCGTAGCGCAGCGCCAGCCGCGGCCCCAGCTCGGCCGAGTGCCCGACGTACGCCGCCGCCGTGCGGCCGTGGCGCGGCGGGATGCGCACCGGCGTCACGTTCGTCGTGTCGGCGGCGGTGACGTCGCCGGGGCGCACCGTCTCCGCCACCAGCTCCCCCCCGAACTCGAGGGCGTGGCCCCCGGCCAGGTGCCAGGTCTGGTCGACGCGCAGCGCGCGGCTGCGGATGCGCGACGTCCACCGCACCGAGTCCGAGACGAGCAGGAAGCGCAGCCCGTAGTCGTAGTCGCTGGCCGACGCCGTGACGGCCGAGAAGAGCCGGCCGCCGAACGCCTGCGTCCACCGCGCCGTCCCGGAGACGTTCCCCCACCGCGCCCCGAAGTCGTCGCTCGCGGTGAAGGCGTCGCGCCCGGCGTAACCGGACGCCATCAGCCGCCCCGCCGCGCCGAGCGCCACCGTCGCCTTGCCGTTCACGTCGTAGAAGTAGGCGGCGTTGTTGCGCAGCGCGGTGTCGCGCGCGGCGCGCAGGAACAGGTCGGCGTACGAGCGCCGCGCCGCCACGAGGTACGACCCGCGCCGCCCGGGGAGCGGCCCCTCGACGCTGGCCCGGCTGGCGAGCAGCCCGACGGTGGCCGAGCCGGCGAACTCGCGCGCGTTCCCCTCGCGCTGCCGCACGTCGAGCACCGACGACAGGCGGCCGCCGAAGCGCGCCGGGATCGCCCCCTTGTGCAGCGTCACGTCGTCGACGGCGTCCGAGTTGAACACCGACAGGAAGCCGAGCACGTGCGCCGGGTTGTAGATGGTCGCGTCGTCGAGCAGGATCAGGTTCTGGTCCGCGCCCCCGCCGCGCACGCTGAAGGCGGTCGAAAAGTCGCTCGTGCGCGACACGCCGGGGAGCAGCGTCAGACTGCGCACCGGGTCGACCTCGCCGAGCACCGCGGGGGCGCGGCGGAGCGTCGGCATGTCGACGCGTCCCACGCTCATGTCGGGCGAGCGCGGGTCCACGTCCGGCGCCGTGCGCCCGGCCTCGACGTCCACCCGCGCGAGCGCGACCGCGGCCGGGGTGAGCGCCAGCTCCACGGCCGACGCGTCGTCCGCCAGGTCGAGCGCGGTGTCGAGCGGCGCGAAGCCGAGGGCGCGCACCGACACCCGGCGCGTCCCCGGCGCGACGCGCAGCACGAAGAAGCCGTCGGCGTTGCTGCGGGCGCGCGCGGAGTCGTCGGCGGTCAGGGCGGCGTAGCGCACCACCTCGCGCGTGTCGGCGCGGCGCACGTAGCCGCTCAGCCGCACGGCCCCGCGCCCGGCGCCCTCGGCGCGCGGCGCGGCGCGGCCGCCGGGCGCGTCGCGCCGCACGACGACCTGCCCGCCGGCGTCGACCCAGGCCGTGTACCCCGAGCCGCGGGTGGCGCGCAGCAGCACCTCGGCGACCGGCAGCCGCTCGGCGCGCAGCCGCACGCGCGGCGCGCCGTCCAACTCCCCGGCGTAGCCGATGCCGACGCCCGAGCGGCGCGCGAGGTCGTCCAGCACGCGCGCCAGCGGCTCGCCGTCGTAGACCGCGTCCACGCGCTGCGCGAGCGGCGCCGGGAGCGCGCCGCCGCGCGCGCGGGCGGCGTCGACCACGGTGGCGAGCGTGCGGAACCCGGGGCCCGCGGGCTGCGCGCGGACGGCGCCGGCCGCGGCGGCCGACAGCGCGAGCAGGACGAGAAGCGGCGTGCGCATGGCGGCGTCAGTGCGGGGCAGGGTGCGCGGGCCGCAGCACGACGCCGTCGGCGGTGCGCCGCTGCTCGACGTCGAGCAGCGCCGCGAGCGTCGCCAGCGCGGCGTCCAGCGTGCCGGCCGGCATGTCGAGGGTGACGCGGCGCTCGGCGAGCGCGGAGTCGCCGACGGCGACGCGGGCGTCGTAGGCGCGGCTGAGGTCCGCGACGACGGCGGCTAGCCGCTCGTGCCGGAAGACGAGCCGGTCGCGCGACCAGGCGAGGTACGCGTCCGGGTCGTCGCTGCGCGCGAGGGTGAGCGCGCCGGCGGCGTCGAGCGTCGCCACGTCGCCCGGGGCGAGCGTGGCGCCGCCGGTCGCGGCGGCGGCGCGGCGCGCGACCGACACCGCGCCCTCGGTGACGACCACCCGCACCGTCGGCTCGCCGGCGTAGGCGCGCACGGCGAACCGGGTCCCCAGGTCCTCGGTGACCGCGCCCCCGGCGTAGACGCGGAACGGGCGCGCCGCGTCGTGCACGACGGTGAAGATCGCCTCGCCCGCCAGCTCGGCGACGCGCGGCGCGGGGGCGGCGCCGGGCAGGCGGCGCAGCAGCGCGCCGACGGCGCCGCGCGGCGCGACGGCGACGCGCAGGGTGGTGCCCGGGCGCAGCTCGGCGCGGCTGCCGTCGGGGAGGTAGACCGACGCGCGCTGCCCGGCGGCGGCGGCGTAGGTCGTCCACGCCGGGCCCGCGCCCGGGAGGCCGAGCGCCGCGCGCAGCTGCGGCACGACCACGACCGCGGCCGACGCCGCGACCGCGAGGCCGGCGGCGACTGCGACCTGGCGGGCGCGAACGGACGCGCGGCGCGGGGGCGCGACGGGGGCGGCGTCGCCCAGCCGCGCGGCGAGGCGCGCCCAGGCGGCGTCGGCGTCCGCGGCCACCGCGGCGCGTCGGGCGGCCGCGAGGTCGGCGGCCGGCGCGGCCGCCTGCCAGGTCGACCGCGCCTCGTCGGCCTCGCGCGCGCGCCGCGGGTCCTCGGCGATCCAGCGGCGGGCTCGCTCGGCCTCGTCGGCCGCGTGCTCGCCCGCGAGGTGGCGCGCGTAGCGCGACCAGTCGTCGTCGCGCGCGCGGGGGTCGGGTGCGCGTGTCATGCGCGTGTCATCGGCGGAAGGCGCGGAGGTCGTCGCGGAGGCGGCGCAGGGCGTTCCCCATCTGGGCGTCGACGGTCTTGGGCGAGACGCCGAGCGCCGCGCCTGCGTCGGCGTACGAGAGCCCCTCGAGACGCACGAGCACGAAGACCATGCGGCACCGCTCGGGGAGCCGCGCGACGGCGCGCTCGATCGCGCGGGCGCGCTCGTCGTCGAGCAGCCCGGCGTCGGTCGCGGCCGGCGGGGCGTGCAGCGCGCGCACGGCGTCGGCGTGGCGCGCCGCGACCTGCGCGCGGCGCACCGAGCTGGCGGCGGTGAAGCGCACGGCGGCCAGCAGGTACGCGCGCACCGACCCCTGCACGTCGAGCGCGGCGCGGCGCTCCCAGAAGGCGAGCATCACGTCCTGCACGATCTCCTCGGCCAGCGCGGGCGACGCCAGACGGGCGGCGACGGCGTGCAGGAGCGCCCGGTGGGTGCGGAACACCGCCTCGAACGCCGCGTGGTCGCCCTGCCGCACGCGCGCCAGCAACGCGCCGTCGGCGGGGGGCGGGAGGTCGGGCGGCGGGGCGGCGGACGCCGGGCGGGGGTCGAGCGAGGGCACGGGGGGAGGCGGGAGCGACGGAGGGCGACGCTGCACGGAGTCAGCGTACAGGTCGCGCGTCGCCGGCGGATCCCCTAACCCGGTCCGGCGGCGGGGCGCGCCAGCGCGTACGACGGCATGTCCTCTCCGTGGCCGCGGTCGAATCCGACGACCGCGTACCCGCGCGCGAGGTAGGCGGTGAACGCCGCGCGCGTCGTCGCCCGCCAGGCCGCACGCTCCTCGGCCGGGAGGGCGTACACGTCGGGCGGGACGGCGATGCGCACGTCGGGCGCGTCGGGGAGCGCGTCCGGCGTCGGGACACCGCCGGAGTCGGGGAGGTTCACGACGACGCCCCGGCGCGGGGCCGTCGCCGTCCCCCGCGCGTCGCCGTCGCCGGTGAGCTCCCACTCGGCGACCAGGCGGTCGGTGGGGAGTGCGCCGTGGAGCGTGCTCCCCGTGCCCGCGCCGTACATGTCGGGCACGTACGCGATCGCGCGCGCGCCGAGGCGCGCGAGGTTGAGGTGCGCGTTGCGGGCGACCAGCGGGTCGAACGTCCAGTACATCGTCGCGACCCCCTGCGCGCGCACCAGGTCGCGCTGGTAGCGCTTCAGTCGCTCGCCGATGCCGAGCCCGCGCGCCTCGGGCCGCACGGCGAGCATGTCGGACCAGTGGACCAGGCGTCCGTCCCTCGGCCCGGTCATCCCGAAGACGAAGCCGACCATGCGGCCGTCGCGCCCGAACGCGGCGGCGACGACGCCGCCCAGCTGTTGGCTGGTGACGAGCAGGATCGAGGCGGGGACGCGCTCGGAGAAGCCGGCGCCCCACGTCTCCTCCTGGAGCGCGACGCACTCCCGGAACTCGTCGAGCGTCTCGACGCGGCGGAGGACGAGCGGGAGCATGTGGGCGCCGTGGTCGGGAGGGATCGGGGGCGCCGCCTTGCCGGCCGGCGCGCCGACGCATCTTATAGCAAGCGCATAGCAAGCGCGCCGCCCCGTGCTGTATACGAGATCGCCGCTGGTCCGGCCACCTCCCGATGCCCGACACGCTCGCGCCGCTCCACCTCGCGCAGATCGCCCTCCGGGAGATCCGCCTCCCGCTCCGCGAGCCGTTCCGCATCTCCTCGGGCGTGTGCACCGAGCGGCGCATCCTGCTGCTGGAGCTGCGCGACGCCGACGGGGTCGGAGTGTGGGCCGAGTGCGTGGCCGGCGAGCAGCCCAACTACAGCGCGGAGACGATCGACACGGCGTGGCACGCGATCACCGCGTGGGTGGCGCCGCGCGTGCTCGGGCGGACGCTCGCCGGGCCGGCGGCGGTGGCCCCCGCGCTGGCGCGCGACTTCCGCGGCCACCCCATGGCCAAGGCGGCGGTCGAGATGGGGTGCTGGGCGCTGGCGGCCGAACGCGACGGCGTGCCGCTCGCCCGGCTGCTCGGCGGCACGCGCGACGCGATCCCCACCGGGATCTCGCTCGGCCTCCAGGCGACGCCGGCCGCGCTGGTGGAGCGCGCCCTCGCCGCCAGCGCCGCCGGCTACCGCAAGGTGAAGCTGAAGATCCAGCCGGGCGCCGACGTCGAGTACGTGGGCGCGGTCCGCGACGCGGTGGGGCCGGACGTCGCGCTGATGGCCGACGCGAACTCGGGCTACACGCTCGCCGACGCCGACCGTCTCGCCGAGCTGGACGCGTTCGCGCTGACGATGCTCGAGCAGCCGCTCGGCCGCGAGGACCTGGTGCAGCACGCCGCGCTGCAGCGCCGGCTCGCGACGCCGATCTGCCTCGACGAGTCGATCACCGACGCCGACCGCGCGCGCGACATGATCGCGCTCGGCAGCGGGCGCGTGGTCAACATCAAGCCGGGGCGCGTGGGCGGCTTCGCGTCCTCGGTCGCGATCCACGACGTGTGCCGGGACGCTGGCGTCCCGGTGTGGTGCGGCGGGATGCTGGAGAGCGGCGTCGGCCGCGCGTACAACGTCGCGCTCGCGTCACTTCCGCACTTCACGATGCCCGGCGACCTGTCGCCGAGCGCGCGCTACTGGGCGCGCGACGTGGTCGCGCCCGAGTGGACGATGGACCGCGGCATGGTCGCCGTCCCGCTCGACCGCCCCGGCATCGGCGTGACCGTCGACGTCGACCGCATCGACGACCTGACCGTGCGGCGCGACCTGCTCGGGGCGGCGCGGCCGGCATACGCCTGAGATGCACGCGACCCTCGACGTTCCCGCCGCCGTCCCAGGCGCGCTGGCCGCGCTCTTCCCGCCCGCCCGGCGCGACGCGCTCGTGGCGCTGCGGCGTGACCTGCACCAGCACCCCGAGCTGGCGTTCGCCGAGACGCGCACCGCCGCCGCGCTCGAGCGGGCGCTCGCCGAGCTGCGGCCGGCGTCACTCGACCGCGTGGCCGGCACCGGCGTGGTGGCGCGCATCCGCGGGCGCGACCCGAACGCGCCGACGGTGGCGGTGCGCGGCGACATCGACGCGCTGCCGATCCGGGAGGCCACGGGGCTGCCGTACGCCTCGGCGCACGACGGCGTGATGCACGCCTGCGGGCACGACGTGCACGCGGCGTGGGCGGTGGGGGCGGCGCAGCTGCTGGCCGAGCGGCCGGCGGCCGGCGACGTGCTGGTCGTGCTGCAGCCGGCGGAGGAGACGGGCGCCGGCGCGGCCGCCGTCCTGGCCGCCGGGGCGCTCGACGGCGTGGCGGCGATCTTCGGCGCCCACGTCGACCGGCGCTTCGCGGTCGGCGAGGTCGTCGCGCAACCCGGGCCGCTGGCCGCCGCCGCGGACACCTTCGAGGTCGTGCTGACGGGGCGCGGCGCGCACGGCGCGCGGCCGCACGAGTCGGCCGACCCGGTGGTGGGCGCGGCGGCGCTGGTGACGGCGCTGCAGACGATCGTCGCGCGCCGCGTGAACCCGGCCGTCCCCGCCGTCGTCACGGTGGCGACGCTGCGCGCCGGCACCGCACCGAACGTGATCCCCGACCGCGCCGTGCTGGGCGGCACGCTGCGGGCCGTGGACCCCGAGACGCGCGCGCTACTCGCCGCCGAGCTGCGGCGCGTGGCCGAGGGGGTGGCGGCGGCGCACGGACTCACCGCGGCGGTGACGATCGAGCTCGGCCCGCCGCCGATCGTGAACCCGGCGCGGCCAGCGGCGTGGGCGCGCGCCGCGGCCGAGTCGCTGCTCGGGCCCGAGGCGGTGGTGCCGCTCGGGACCACCAACATGGGCGGCGAGGACTTCGCGTACTACATGGAGCGGATCCCCGGCTGCTTCCTGCGCGTCGGCGCGCGCGAGCCGGGCGGGGAGTTCACGCCGGCCCACACGCCGCGCTTCCACGCCGCCGAGGCGAGCCTGTTCGTCGGCGCCGCCGTGCTGGCGGAGGCCGCGCGCGTCGCCTCGGCCGCGCTCGCGCGCGGCGACGACGCGCGCGGCTGACGCGCGCCACCACCTGCCGCCGCGAGGCAATCATGGCCCGCACCCTCGACCGCACCCTCGGCTTCCGCGCCCTCCTGCTCGTCGCGGCGGGCGTCGTCATCGCGCCGGCGCCGCGGGCGCTCGGGGCGCAGCTCCCCGCGCCCGCCGAGGCGGCCGACACCGCCTACGTGCGCTACACGGCGATGGTCCCGATGCGCGACGGCGTGCGGCTGAACACCGAGATCTTCGTCCCCCGGCGCGCCGCGGGGCCGCTGCCGATCCTGCTCACGCGCACGCCGTACGGCGTCGGGCCGGACGTGGTGCTCGCCACCCGGCCCGGGCGCGCGCTGCACGAGCTGGCGCGCGACGGCTACGTCTTCGTCGCCCAGGACCTGCGCGGGCGCTTCCAGAGCGAGGGGGAGTTCGTCATGCAGCGCGCGCCGCGCGACCCCGCGGTGCGCGGCGCCGTCGACGAGGCCAGCGACGCCTACGACACCGTCGACTGGCTGGTGAAGCACGTCCCGAACAACAACGGGCGCGCCGGCATCTTCGGCGTCTCGTACGCCGGCTGGACGGCGGCGATGGCACTGCTCGACCCGCACCCGGCGCTGCGCGCCTCCAGCCCGCAGGCCAGCCCGGCCGACATGTTCCTCGGCGACGACTTCCACCACAACGGCGCGTTCCGGCTCAGCTACGGCTTCGAGTACGCGACGATGATGGAGACGGGCAAGGAGGTCGAGCAGTTCAAGTTCGACGCGTACGACACGTACGACTGGTACCTGAAGCTCGGCCCGCTGTCGAACGCGACCGCGATGCTGCGGGGGAAGATCCCGACCTGGACCGACTTCGCGCGCCACCCGAACTACGACCAGTTCTGGCAGCGGCAGACGATCGTCCGCTACCTCACCAGGCCGCTCACCGTGCCGACGCTGAACGTGGCCGGGTGGTGGGACCAGGAGGACTTCTTCGGCCCGTTCGCCATCTACCAGGCGCTCGAGAAGCAGGACCGGCGGGGGATGAACCACCTCGTCGTCGGCCCGTGGAACCACGGCGGCTGGAATCGGTCCGAGGGGCGGACGCTGGGGAGGATCGACTTCGGCGCGCCGACGGCGGTGCACTTCCGCGAGCGCATCCAGGCGCCGTTCTTCCGCTGCCACCTGCACGGGCGCTGCGAGGGGCCGCAGCCCGAGGCCGTGGTGTTCGAGTCGGGCGCCAACGAGTGGCGCACGTACGACGCCTGGCCGCCCAAGCAGGGGGTGCAGCAGCGCGCGCTCTACTTCGGCCCCAACGGGACGCTCGCCTGGAGCCCGCCCGCCGCGGCGGCCGGCGGCGCGGACACGGCGCGCGCGTTCGACGAGTTCGTCTCTGACCCCAACAAGCCCGTGCCGTACCGCCCGCGCCCGATCGAGGCGACGTACGACCCGCGCGGCTCGGGGTGGGGCGCCTGGCAGGTGGAGGACCAGCGCTTCGTGCACGGCCGCCCGGACGTGCTGAGCTGGGCGACCGAGCCGCTGACCGAGGACGTCACGATCGCCGGCGACGTGCTGGCCGAGCTGTTCGCGTCGACCACGGGGAGCGACGCCGACTGGGTGGTGAAGCTGATCGACGTCTACCCCGACGTCGACGAGGCGGACCCGAAGATGAGCGGCTACCAGCTCATGGTGTCGGGCGAGGTGTTCCGCGCGCGCTTCCGCAACTCGTTCGAGCGGCCGGAGGCGCTCGTCCCCAACCGGCCGACGCCGGTGAAATTCGGGCTGCACGGGCAGGCGTACCGCTTCCGCCGCGGGCACCGGATCATGGTGCAGGTGCAGAGCAGCTGGTTCCCCGTCATCGACCGCAACCCGCAGACGTTCGTGCCCAACATCTTCGAGGCGAAGGCAGAGGACTTCCGCGCCGCGGCGCACCGCGTCTTCCGCTCGCCCGACATGCCGTCGCGCCTCACGCTGCCGGTGAAGGAGCCGTTCCGCCCGTAGCGGCGCGCGGGGCGGGGCGCGCTACAGCTCGACCTGCGCCCCCAGCTCCACCACCCGGTTCGGCGGCAGCCGGAAGAACGCCGTCGCCGGCCGCGCGTTGCGCGACATCAGCGCGAACAGCCGCTCGCGCCAGAGCGCCATCCCCCGGCGTTTGGTCGCGATCAGCGTCTCGCGCCCGAGGAAGTACGTCGTCTCCATCGGGCGGAAGTGGAGCTCGGGGTGCCCGATCGCCTGCAGCGCCGCCGGCACGTCGGCGTCCTCCATGAAGCCGTAGCGCAGCGTCACCTGCCAGAGCCCGTGGCCGAGGTCCGCGACCGTCGTCCGCTCGGTGGGGTCGACGGTCGGCACCTCCTCGGTGCGGATGGCGAGGAAGACGACGCGCTCGTGCAGCACCTTGTTGTGCTTCAGGTTGTGCAGCAGCGCCGGCGGCGTCCCGGTCGCGCTCCCGTACATGAACACCGAGGTGCCGGGGACGCGGTGCGGCGGGTGCGCGAGCAGGCTCTCGACGAAGGAGTCGCGCGGCAGCGACCGGTCCCGCATCCGCTCGGCGAGCACCTGCCGCCCCGTCTTCCACGTCGTGAGCAGGGTGAACACCACCGCGCCGATCACCAGCGGCACCCACCCGCCGTGCGGGATCTTGAGCAGGTTCGCCCCCCAGAACGCCAGGTCGATGAGGAGGAAGCCGCCGGCGACCGCCCCCGCCTTGGCCGCGCCCCACCCCCAGCGCTCGCGCGCCACGAAGTAGAAGAGCAGCGTCGTGATCGCCATCGTGGTCGTCACCGCCACGCCGTACGCCGCCGCCAGGTTGGTCGACGTGCGGAAGCCGAGCACCAGCGCGATGCAGCTCGCCATCAGCGCCCAGTTCACCGAGGGGATGTAGATCTGCCCCCGCTCCCGCGCCGAGGTGTGCTCGATCTGCACGCGCGGGGAGTAGCCGAGCTGCACCGCCTGCAGGGTGAGCGAGAAGGCGCCCGAGATCAGCGCCTGCGACGCGATCACCGTCGCCAGCGTGGCGATGATGACGACGGGGAGGAGCGCCCACTCGGGCGCCATGCGGTAGAACGGGTTCGTCACCGCGCCCGGCTCGCGGATCAGCAGCGCCCCCTGCCCCAGGTAGTTGAGCAGCAGCGCCGGGAGGACGAGCCCGAACCAGGCCAGCTGAATGGGCTTGCGGCCGAAGTGCCCCATGTCGGCGTACAGCGCCTCGCCGCCGGTGACCACCAGGAACACCGACCCGAGGACGACGAAGCCGTGCCACCCGTTGTCGAGGAAGAAGCGCAGCGCGTGCGTCGGGAACACGGCCGCGAACACGCCCGGCTCGCGCACGATCTGCGACACGCCGAGCAGGGCGAGCGTCGTGAACCAGAGCACCATCACCGGCCCGAAGATCCGCCCCACGGTGGCGGTGCCGCGGTTCTGGAAGAAGAAGAGCGTGGCGATGATGGCGACGGTGATCGGCACCACGTAGGGCGCGAACGCCGGGGTGAGCACCTCGAGCCCCTCGACCGCGCTCAGCACCGAGATCGCCGGCGTGATCATCCCGTCGCCGTAGAGCAGCGCGGTGCCGAACAGCCCCAGGATGATGAGCCCCCACCGGCCGCGCCGCAGCGCGTGCGTGGGCGTGATGAGCGAGGTGAGGACGAGGATCCCGCCCTCCCCGCGGTTGTCGGCGCGCAGGATGAAGACGAGGTACTTGACCGAGATGACGAGGACCAGCGACCAGATCACCAGCGACAGCACGCCCAGCACGTTCGCCGCCGTCGGCGCCACGCCGTGCGCCGGGAGGAACGACTCCTTGATGGAGTAGAGCGGGCTGGTGCCGATGTCGCCGTAGACGATGCCCAGCGCGGCCAGCGAGAGCAGCAGGAGGTAGCGGCGGTCCTGCGGGTGGTCGTGCGTCGCGGGCGGGTGGGCCGGCGTCGGCGGCGCGGGCGCGGCGACGGGGGCCGGTTCGGCGGTCATGAACGGAAGCGCGTCCGGGGTGGGGGGCGGGGAAACTCCCGCCGCCCGGCAGCGCAAACTAGCGGCCGCCGGACCGCCCCAGGACGCCGGCGCCGCCGTCTTTGTACTTTCTTTATGCGCCCGCCGCCCCGCGCACCGGGGCCAGGAAGGGGGCGAGCAGCGCCACGAAGTCGGCGCGCGCGAGCCACGGCCGCGCGAGGTGCGCCAGCGCCGCCTGCTCGGCGGCTGCCCGCGCGGCGGCCAGGGCGCGCCGCTGGGCGTCGGTGCAGGGGGCCGACGGGCGGCGGCGCGTGCGAGGTGGCGCGGGGTCGTCGCAGGCGGCCAGCTGCGCCGCGGTCTCGACGGCGTCGCGGAGGAGCCAGGCGTCGACGGCGAGGCGCTCGCGCCCCAGCACCGCCGCCAGGGCGCCGGCGGCCCGGACGCGTGCGGCGTCGGTGGCGCCGGCCGCGCCGGCCGCCAGCGCGCGGGCGCCCACGGCGAGCCACCACGCGCGCGGCATCTCCTCGAGCTGCGCCAGGAAGGCGTCGCAGCGTCCCCGGTCGGGGCGCGCGGGCAGGCGGAGGGCGGGGGGCGACATGGGCCCCAGTGTACGGGCGCCGGCGTGAAGGGCGCGTGAAGACCCGCGGCGGCCGCACAAAGAGTTCGTGAAAGTGGGCGCGCGTCTCCCGATCGCGCCCTCCGGCGTCGCAGATTCCCACGACCGCCGCGCCCTCACCAGCCCGCCGCCCCGTGTCCGCCCCCCCACCCGGCACACTGCTCGCGCTCGTCGTCGACGACGAGCCGCAGATCCGCCGCGTCGTCGCCAACGCGCTCACCGCCGCGCCGCTGGCGCTCCCCGGCGCGCCGCCGGAGGAGAGTGCGCTCGCGGTGCGCGTGCTCGAGGCGGGGACCGGGCGCGCGGGGGTCGACCTGGTGGCGGCGGAGGCGCCCGGGCTCGTCGTGCTCGACCTCGGGCTCCCCGACATGCAGGGGATCGACGCCTGCCGCGAGATCCGCCGCTGGTCGGCGGTGCCGATCATCGTGCTCTCGGCGCGCCACGCCGACACCGAGAAGGCGGCGCTGCTCGACGCCGGGGCGGACGACTACATGACCAAGCCGTTCAGCCCCGTCGAGCTGCTGGCGCGCGTACGCGCGCAGCTCCGCCGCGCCCGCGCCGACCGGCGCGACGCGGCGGCGGTGGTCGCGTTCGGCGACGTGGCGGTGGACCTGCAGCGCCGCCGCGTCGAGCGCGGCGGGCAGCTGCTGCACGTCACCCCCACCGAGTGGGCGCTGCTGCGCACCTTCGTCACCCACCCGGGGCAGACGCTCACGCACCGGCAGCTCTTCCACGCCGTGTGGGGGAACGTCGGCGGCGACGCGCAGCAGTACCTGCGCGTCTACGTCGGCCACCTGCGGCGCAAGGTCGAGGCGGACCCGGTGCGCCCGCGCTTCATCCAGACCGAGCCCGGGGTCGGCTACCGCTTCGAGCCCGAGGGCCCGGGCGCGGCGTGAGGCGCGACGTGAGCCGCGCCGCGAGCGCCGGCGCGCCGCGCGGCTCCCTGCGCCAGTGGGCCGGGTGGCTGGCCGCGCTGGCGGCGCTCACCGTCGGCATGCTGCTGGTGCGCGCGCGGCTCGACAAGGCGCACGTCGCGCTCGCGTACCTGATCGTGGTGCTCGGCGCCAGCGCGGCGGCGGGGCGCGCGCTCGGGCTCACCGTCGTGGGGGCGGCCTTCCTCGCCTTCAACCTGCTCTTCCTCCCGCCGTACTACACGCTCGTCATCGCCGACCCGCTGGACTGGCTGGTGCTGCTGGCGTTCCTGGTGACGAGCGTGGTCGCGGCGCAGCTGCTCTACCGCGCGACCGCCACCGCCGCGGCGGCGACCGCGCGCGCGGCCGAGGTGGACCGGCTGGCGACGCTCGGCGCCGAGACGCTGAGCGCGCCGGGCGCGGTCGAGGCGCTGCAGGCGATCGTCGCCGTGATCCGGACGGCGGTGGGCGTCGACGCCTGCGAGGTGTTCCGGCCGGACGGCGACGGGCGCCCGGTGCGCGCCGCCGCCGACGGCGGGGAGCGGGAGCGGGGCGAGGGGTTGCTGGCGTGGGTGATCGCCAACGGGCGGAGCGCCGCGGAGCTGGTGGACGGCACGGTGCGGCTCGCGCCCGCCGCCGGCGGCGGCGTCGCGGCGGTGAGCGTGGGCGAGGTCGTGCGCGCGCTGCTCCTGCCGCTGGTAGTGCGCGACCACACGGTCGGCGTGCTGCGCATCGCCTCGGGCACGGGCGTCGCGCTCACCGCCGAGGCGGCGCGACTGCTGGCGGCGCTCGCCTACTACGCCGCGCTCGGGGTGGAGCGCGTGCGCCTCGTCGAGTCGGCCGAGCGCGCGGAGGCGGAGCGGCGGTTGGAGTCGCTGCGCAGCGCGCTGCTCACCGCGGTGTCGCACGACCTGCGCACCCCGCTGACGACGATCAAGGGGATCGCGCACGAGGTGGCGCACGGCGCCAACCCGGCGCGGGCGGCGGTGATCGAGGCCGAGGCGGACCGGCTGAACGCGCTCGTCGGCGACCTGCTGGACCTGTCGCGCATCCAGGCCGGCGCGGTGCGCCCGAACGTGGCCGTGAACACGGTCGACGAGCTGCTCGGCGCGGCGCTGCAGCGCGCGGCCGGCGCGCTGGGCGACCGCCCCGTGGCCGTCGACCTCCCGCCCGACGACCTGCTGGCCGGGTACTTCGACTTCACGCAGGCGCTGCGGGTGCTGGTGAACCTGCTGGAGAACGCCGCCAAGTACGCGCCGCCGGGGACGCCGGTCGAGGTGCGGGCGCGGCGCGACGGCGACCGGCTCGTGCTCACGGTGCTCGACCTCGGCCCGGGCGTCCCCGCGTCGGAGCGCGAGCGCATCTTCGAGCCCTTCTATCGGCCGCCCGGTACGCCCCCCGACGTGCGCGGCACGGGGCTCGGGCTGTCGATCGCCCGCGGGCTCGCCGAGGCGCAGGGGGGCGCGGTGCGCTACGAGCCGCGCCCCGGCGGCGGTTCGGCGTTCGTGCTCGAGCTCCCGGCCGCCGGCGCCGCGCCGGATCTGTGACCGTGCGGTGCACGCCACCCCAGCTCTGGTCGTTCGATCGTGGGTGCACTACCTTCGCAAATCTGCATAACGCAAAAATGCGTACGCTAAACTGCGTGACGCGCTGATGTGCATCTGATGAGGTGAGGGTGCGGAATCCGTTCGAGTTCGGCCGGGAACTCGGGGCCGACGAGTTGGTGGACCGCCATGACGAGGTGGCGGCCGTCAAGGCCGTGATGCTCGGCGGTGGCAAGTTCTTCCTGATCGGTCCGCGTCGGTACGGGAAGACCACCATTCTGAAAGCGGCGACCGAACAGGCGGAGCGAACCGGCGCCGTCATCCTCCGCTACGACGCGCAGGCGTTTCCGACGCTCGAACAGCTCGCCGCCCGGATCGCCGCCGACACGGTGCAGCGGCTCACACGCACCGTCGAGCGGGCGGGAACCGCCGTCCGGGAGTTCTTCGCCAGCGTGCGCCCCTCGGCCAGCTTCGACCCGCACGAAGGGAAGTGGTCGATGTCGCTGGCCGGTACACCGGGACGCGAGGCCGGGCCACCGCTCCTGGCCGACGTGCTCGACGGCGTCGAGCGCGCCGCCGCCAAGAGCGACGTGACCGTCGCCGTGGTGATCGACGAGTTGCAGGAGGTCGTCGAGGACGGCGGTTTCGAAGCCGAAGAGCAGATCCGCGCGGCGATCCAACGCCACCGGAAGGTCGGCTACGTCTTCGCCGGGTCGAAGACGCGCATGCTGAGCGACATGGTGAACGGCGCCAACCGCCCGTTCTATCGGATCGGGACCGTCCACTTTCTCGGCCCCGTCCCCCGCACCGACTTCGCGGCGTTCGTGGAGCGCGGCTTCGCGGATGCCGGCATCCCGGTCGCGCCCGAGGCGGCCCACGCGATACTGGACGCCGTGCGAGAAGTCCCGTACAACGTGCAGGCGCTGGCGCACGCCTGCTGGACGGCGTGCCGCGCCCGCCTCGGGGCGAACCGGGGAGGCGAGCCGCTCCCCCTCACGCCGGAGTTGGTGCGCCGGACGCGCGACGCCGAGGCGCTCCGGCTCGATCCGCTCTACACGCAGCTCTGGGGATCGCTCGCCTCGACGCAGCGCCGAGCGCTGCTCGCGGTCCTGCGCGAGGGCGGCGGCCTGACGTCCACGCCGGTCGCCCGGAAGTACGGAATGCCCGTGAGCACGATGCAGCGGGCGCTCGAGGCGCTCGAAGCGAAGACGATCGTCCGTGAAGAGCAGGAGCGCGGGGCGGCCCGGCTCCGCCTCGAAGACCCGCTGTTCGGGGCGTGGATCGAGCTCGTGGTCGCGACCTGAGGTCGGCGCCCCAGCCGGCCGCCAACGCCGCACCCGGTGCGCCGGATTTGTAACCTCTTTACGGCGGCACGCGCGGTCTTTATGCGCCGCTTACCCGAAGGACCGCACTCTACCGTCACCACCGGCGCGCCGCATCTCAGCGCGCGCGCCGCCCCTCACCGACGGAGGTCCCTCCCGTGATCGACGCCGCCTACGTGCTCGGCACCGTGGCGTTCTTCGGCCTCATGCTCGCCTACGTGCGCGGCTGCGAGCGGCTCGGCCGCGGCGCCGCCGACGCCGAGCCGGCGCCCGCCGCCCCCCGCGCGGAGCGCCGCGCCCCATGACCGCCGAGAGCTGGATCGCGGTCGCGCTGGCGGCCGCGGTCGTCGCCTACCTGACGTACACGCTGCTGCGGCCGGAGCGCTTCTGAGGCGCATGACACCCACATGACCGTCAACGGCTGGCTCCAGATCCTCGTCTTCAGCCTCGCGGTGCTCGCGGTCGCGCAGCCGCTCGGCGCGTACCTCGTGCGCGTCTACGACGGGACGGCGCGCTGGCTCGGCCCCGTCGAGCGCGCGACGTACCGCCTGTGCGGCGTGCGCGCCGACGAGGACCAGCACTGGACGCGCTACGCGGGCGCGATGCTCGTGTTCAGCGCCGCGTCCATGCTGCTCACCTACCTCGTGCTGCGCGTGCAGCACCTGCTCCCCTTCAACCCGCAGGCGCTGGGCGCCGTCCCCGACCGGCAGGCGTTCGAGACCGCGGCGAGCTTCACCACCAACACGAACTGGCAGAGCTACGGCGGGGAGTCGACGATGTCGTACTTCTCGCAGATGTCGCAGCTCGCCTTCCACAACTTCGTCTCGGCGGCCGTCGGGATGGCCGTGGCGGTCGGGCTGGTGCGCGGCATCGCCCGGCGCGGCACCGAGGCGCGCGGCCGCATCGGCAACTTCTGGGTCGACCTGACGCGCGGCACGCTGTACGTGCTGCTCCCGCTCTGCCTCCCGCTGGCGCTGCTGTTCGTGCAGCAGGGGATGATCCAGAACTTCTCGCCCTACCTCCAGCTCACCACGCTCGAGGGGGCGACGCAGACGCTGGCCATGGGGCCGGTCGCCAGCCAGGAGATCATCAAGCAGCTCGGCACCAACGGGGGCGGCTTCTTCAACGCCAACGCCGCGCACCCGTTCGAGAACCCGACGCCGTGGACCAACTTCTGGTCCATGTTCACGATCTTCATGATCCCGTCGGCGCTGGTCTACATGTTCGGCCGCATGGTCGGGAACGTGCGCCACGGCTGGAGCGTGTGGGCGGCGATGTTCGCGCTCTTCCTCGGCGGCACCGCCGCCGCCTACTGGGCGGAGGCGCGCGGCAACCCGACGCACGCCGCGCGCGGCGTGGAGGTCGCGGCCGCCGCCGGGCACCCGGGCGGCAACATGGAGGGGAAGGAGGTCCGGTTCGGGATCGCCAACTCGGCGCTCTACGCCGCCGTGACCACCGCCGCCTCGTGCGGCGCGGTGAACAGCATGCACGACAGCTTCACGCCGCTCGGCGGGCTGGTGCCGCTGGTCAACATGCAGCTCGGCGAGGTGATCTTCGGCGGCGTCGGCGCGGGGCTCTACGGGATGCTGATCTTCGTGGTGCTCACCGTCTTCCTCGCCGGGTTGATGGTCGGGCGCACCCCCGAATACCTGGGGAAGAAGATCCGGGCGCGCGAGGTCCAGATGGCGATGCTCTATGTCCTCGCCTCCGCCGCGTCGATCCTGGTGCTCACCGCGCTGTCGGCGGTGTCGCCCGACGGATTGCGAGGGCTGAACAACGCCGGCCCCCACGGGCTCTCGGAGATCCTGTACGCCTTTTCCTCGACCACCGCCAACAACGGCTCCGCGTTCGCCGGGCTGACAGGGTCGACGTACTGGTACAACACGCAGTTTGGCGTCGCCACGCTCGTCGGACGCTTCGCGCTGATCGTGCCCATGCTGGCGCTGGCCGGCTTCCTGGCCGAGCAGAAGGTGGCCCCGGCGTCGGCCGGCACCTTCCCGGTCTCGGGCCCGCTGTTCACCGGGCTACTCGTGAGCGTCGTGCTCATCGTCGGCGCCCTGACCTTCTTCCCCGTGCTGGCCCTCGGGCCCATCGTCGAGCACTTCCTGATGGGCGCGGGGCAGCTGTTCTGACCATGACCGCCCAGGCCCGCCCGCTCTTCGACCCCCCGATCGTGCGCCGTGCGGTGCGCGACGCCTTCGCGAAGCTCGACCCGCGCCACATGGTGCGGAACCCCGTGATGTTCGTCGTCCTCATCGGCTCGGCGTACAGCACGGTGGCGCTGGTGCGCGACCTGGCCGCCGGTCGCCCCGGCACCGGCTTCCTGCTCCAGCTGACGCTCTGGCTCTGGTTCACCGTGCTGTTCGCCAACTTCGCCGAGGCGATGGCGGAGGGGCGCGGCAAGGCGCAGGCCGACACGCTGCGCCGCTCGCGCACGCAGACGTCGGCGCGGCGCGTCGCGCCCGGTGCCGTCGTCGCCGGCCGCCCCGTCATCCCGAACGCAGCGAAGGACCCGACGCGCGCCGAGTCGGTGCCGGCGGCGCAGCTGCGGCGCGGCGACCTCGTGTTGTGCGTCCCGGGCGATGTGATCCCCGGCGACGGCGAGGTCGTCGAGGGGGTCGCCTCGGTCGACGAGAGCGCGATCACCGGCGAGAGCGCCCCCGTCGTGCGCGAGAGCGGCGGCGACCGCTCCGCCGTGACCGGCGGGACCCGCGTCCTGTCCGACTACATCGTCGTGCGCATCACCGCCAACCCCGGCGAGACCTTCCTCGACCGCATGATCGCGCTGGTCGAGGGCGCGAGCCGGCAGAAGACGCCCAACGAGATCGCGCTCACCATCCTGCTCTCGGGGCTGACGCTGGTGTTCGTGCTGGCGGTGGCGACGCTGCAGCCGTTCGCGGTGTACGCCGGCGCGCCGGTGTCGATCCCGGTGCTGATCGCGCTGCTGGTGTGCCTCATCCCGACCACCATCGGCGGGCTGCTCTCGGCCATCGGCATCGCCGGCATGGACCGGATGATCCAGCACAACGTGATCGCGATGAGCGGCAAGGCGGTCGAGGCGGCGGGGGACGTGAACACGCTGCTGCTCGACAAGACCGGCACGATCACCCTCGGCAACCGGCAGGCGGCGGAGTTCCTGCCGGTGGGCGGCACGCCGGCGGAGACGCTGGCCGACCGCGCGCAGCTCGCGTCGCTGGCCGACGAGACGCCCGAGGGGCGCAGCATCGTCGTGCTGGCCAAGCAGCGGTTCGCGCTGCGGGGGCGCGAGGTGGGGAGCGCCGACGGCCAGCCGCACGGCATGGAGTTCGTCCCGTTCAGCGCCGCCACGCGCATGAGCGGCGTCAACGCCGCCGGGCGCGAGCTGCGCAAGGGCGCCGCCGACGCGGTGCTGCGCTGGGTGCGCGAGCACGGCGGCGCGGCGCCGCCCGACCTCGAGCCGGCGGTGCAGCGCGTCGCCCGCGAGGGGGGGACGCCGCTGGTCGTCGCGGAGCGCGAGAACGGCGGCGCGCGCGTCCTCGGCGTCGTCTACCTCAAGGACGTCGTCAAGGGCGGGATGCGCGAGCGCTTCGACCGGCTGCGCGCGATGGGGATCCGCACGGTCATGATCACCGGCGACAACCCGCTCACCGCCGCCGCCATCGCGCAGGAGGCGGGCGTCGACGACTTCCTGGCCGAGGCGAAGCCCGAGGACAAGATGGCGCTCATCCGCCGCGAGCAGGCCGGCGGGAAGCTGGTCGCGATGACCGGCGACGGCACCAACGACGCCCCCGCGCTCGCCCAGGCCGACGTCGGCGTGGCCATGAACACCGGCACGCAGGCGGCGAAGGAGGCCGGGAACATGATCGACCTCGACTCCAACCCGACGAAGCTCATCGAGGTGGTCGAGATCGGGAAGCAGCTGCTCATGACGCGCGGCTCGCTGACCACCTTCTCGATCGCCAACGACGTCGCCAAGTACTTCGCCATCATCCCGGCGATCTTCGTCGCCGTCTACGGGACGCGCGGCGGGCTGGACGCGCTGAACGTGATGCGCCTGGCCTCGCCCGAGAGCGCGATCCTGGCGTCGGTGATCTTCAACGCGGTCGTCATCGTCGCGCTCATCCCGCTGGCGCTGCGCGGCGTGCGCTACCGCCCCGCCTCGGCGGCCGCGGTGCTGCGCCGCAACCTGCTCGTCTACGGCCTCGGCGGGCTCGTCGTCCCGTTCGCCGGCATCAAGGCCATCGACGTCCTCCTCGTCGCCCTCGGGCTGGTCTGACATGCGCGCCCACCTCCGTCCGGCCGTGACGCTGACGCTCGTCCTGTGCGTCGTCACCGGCCTCGTCTACCCCGGCGTCGTCACCGCGCTGGCGCAGGCGCTCTTCCCGCGCCAGGCCAACGGCTCGCTGGTGACCGTGAACGGCCGCGTCGTCGGCTCCGAGTTGATCGGGCAGCCGTTCACGCGTCCCGAGTACTTCCACCCCCGCCCGTCGGCCGCCGGGAGCGGCTACGACGGCACCGCGTCGGCCGGCACCAACAAGGGCCCGACCGACGCCCGGCTGGCCGACACCCTCATCGCCTCGCGCGTCGACAGCGCGGTGGCGCTGGACGGCGCGACGCGCGGCCAGGTCCCGTCGGACATGGTCACCGCCAGCGGCTCCGGGCTCGACCCGCACATCTCGCCCGCCACCGCGCGCCTGCAAGTGGCGCGCGTGGCCCGCGCCCGCGGCGCCGACGCGGCCGCCGTGCAGGCGCTGGTGGACGCGCGCACCGAGGGGCGGCAGTTCGGCTTCTTCGGCGAGCCGCGCGTGAACGTGCTCCTCCTCAACATCGCCCTCGACTCCGCCTTCGCACGCGGCGCCGCCGCGCGCTGACCTCACATGATCGATACCCGCACGCGCGCGCTCGCCCTCGCGGCCGGCGCGCTGACCCTCGGCGCGCCCGCGCTGGGCGCCCAACTGCCCGCGGAGCGGGCGCCCGCGGCCGACACGGCCACCCGCGTCACCTTCGGCGGCTTCGTCGACGGCTACTACGCCTGGGACGCCGGCCGCCCGCCCACGCGCGACCGCGCCTTCGCCGGCGGCGCCCTGTTCACCACGCAGCCCTCGCGGCACAACGAGTTCAACGTCAACCTCGCCTTCGTCGAGGCGGTGCTGGCCGGCCCGCGCGTGCGCGGCCGCCTGGCCGTGCAGGCGGGGACCTCGGTGCAGGCCAACTACTCGTTCGAGCCCGCCCAGGGCACGGTGAGCGGCCCCTCGCTCGCGCAGCTCCTCCAGGAGGCGGTGGTCGGCTACGAGCTGGCCGACGGGCTCTGGGTGGACGGCGGAATCTTCTTCTCCAACATGGGGATGGAGAGCTGGATCAGCCGCGACAATCCGACCTACACGCGGTCGCTGGTCGCCGACTACTCGCCCTACTACTCGAGCGGCGCCAAGCTCACCTGGGCGGCGACGCCCAAGCTCACCGCGCGGCTCGACGTCGTGAACGGGTGGCAGAACATCTCGGAGAACAACGACGGCAAGGGCGCGGGGATCCGCCTCGACTACGCGCCCGCGGCCGGCGCGACGCTCAGCTACTACAACTTCTTCTCCGAGGAGTCGGGGACGCGGCTGCGCACCTTCAACGGCGTCGGCGCCAAGGTCGTCCGCGGCCCGTGGACGCTGCTCGGCGAGTTCGACGTCGGGACGCAGCGGCGCGCCTGGGACGTCGACGGCTCGTCGACCTGGATCAACTCCGTCGGCGTCGTGCGCTACCAGGTGGCGCCGGCCGTGGGCCTCTCGGCGCGCGCCGAGTTCGCCGACGACGAGGACGGGATCGTGCTCGGCACCGGGACGCGCCTGGGCGCGGGCGATACGCCCGTCGCGAACCCGCCCTTCCGCGCCGCCGGCGGCTCGGTCGGGATCGACGTGCAGCCGCGGGCGCGCGTGCTCTGGCGCACCGAGGCGCGCGGCTGGCGCAACCGCGACGGGATCTTCCCCGACCGCGACGGCGGCGCCCCCACGCGGTCGTCGGGGTTCGTGGTGACGTCGCTGGCGCTCACCTTCTGACAGGAGACTCGCGTGCGGAAGCGTGAAGAGGTCGTAGGGACGGTGCTCTGGCTCGACGGCGCCGGCGACGTGGGCGTGCTCACGCTGGCCGACGGGCGCGAGGCGTACGTGCAGCGCCTCCCGTCGCCGCCCGCCCCGGCGCCCGACGCGGGGAACGCGCGGGGACGGAACGTCGTCGCCGAGGCGCTGCGTCGCGGCAGTTGGGGAGACGGCGGGCGCGACTACTGATGAGCCGGAGCGCCCGCGACCGAAGTCGGCGCGCACGTCCGGACGCATGACCGACGACGCCCGCCCGGGCTGCGCGCGCCCGCTGCTCCCGGCCCTCTGGTCGGCGACGCGGCTGACCGTCGCCCTGCTCCTGCTGACCGGCGTCGCCTTCCCGGCGGTGCTCTGGGGACTGGCCCGGCTCGCGTTCCCGTGGCAGGCCGAAGGCAGCCTGCTGCGCGACGCCGGCGGGCGGGTCGTCGGCTCGGCGCTGATCGGCCAGGCGTTCGCCGCGCCGCGCTACTTCCACGGGCGGCCGAGCGCGGTGGCGTACGCCGCCGCCGCCTCGGGCGGCTCGAACATCGGGCCCACGAACCCGCAACTCCTCGCCGGCAACGGCGGGTCGTACGCCGGCGTGGCGGCGTACGCGGCGCGGTTCCGGGCGGCCAACGGACTCGCGGCGTCGGCCCCGCTTCCCGTTGACGTCGCGACCGCGAGTGGAAGCGGGCTCGACCCGCACGTCTCCCCGGCGGCCGCCGAGCTGCAGGTGGCGCGCGTGGCGGCCGCTCGCGCCCCGGCGCTCGACGCCGCCGCGGTCCGCGCCCTCGTCCGCGCGCACACCCGCGGGCGCACGCTCGGCCTGCTGGGCGAGCCGCGCGTCAACGTGCTGACGCTGAACCTCGCGCTCGACTCGGCGAGCGCGCGGGCCCGCGGAGGCGTCCGATGAGCGCATCCCTCCCCGCGCTCGCGCAGGCGCTGCTCTTCCTGCTCGTCGTCACGCTGCTCGTGCGCCCGGCCGGCGCGTACCTGGCGCGCGTCTTCGCCGGCGAGCGGACGTGGCTCGACCCGGTGTGCGGGCCGGCGGAGCGGCTGGTGCACCGCGCCTGCGGCGTCGACCGGACGCACGCGATGGGGTGGGCGGAGTACGCGCGCGCGTTCGTGCTGTTCGGGCTCGCCGGGACGCTCGTGCTCTACGCGCTCCTGCGCCTCCAACAGTTCCTGCCCTGGTACGACGCGCCGCACCTCACGACGCCGATGACGCCCGACCTCGCCGCGAACACCGCGGTGAGCTTCGCCACCACGACCACGTGGCAGGCGTACGGCGGCGAGACGACGATGAGCTACGCGACCCAGCTGGCGGGGCTCGCGGGGCAGAACTTCCTCGCCGGCGCGGCCGGACTCGCCGTCGGCATCGCGTTCGTCCGCGGGCTCGCCGCGCCGGGGGACGGGCGCGTCGGCAACTTCTGGGTCGACGTCGTGCGCGCGGCGCTCTGGGTGTTGCTCCCGCTCTCCCTGGTCGGCGGGCTCGCCCTCGTGTGGCAGGGGGTGCCGATGACCTTCGGGCCGTACGCCGAGGCGCGCACGCTCGAGGGGGCGGCGCAGACGATCGCCCGCGGCCCGGTGGCGGCGCTCGAGTTCATCAAGCAGCTCGGCACGAACGGCGGCGGCTACTTCAACGTCAACGGCGCGCACCCGTTCGAGAACCCGACGCCGCTCGCGAACCTCCTCGAGCTGCTCGCCATCGCGGTGCTGCCGGCGTCGCTCACGTACACGTTCGGGCGCATGACGGGGCGGCGCCGCGACGGGTGGGTGCTCTACGGCGCGATGGCGGTACTGTTCGCGGTCGGCGTCGCCGCGGCCACCATCGCGGAGGCGCGGGGGATGCCGGCCGTGGCGCGGGCCGCCGGCGTCGCGTCGCCCGTCGAGCAGCTGGAGGGGAAGGAGGTGCGCTTCGGCGCCGCGTCCTCGGCCCTCGCGGCCGTCGTCACGTCGAACGGCGCCACGGGCTCGTACAACGCGATGCACGACTCGTTCACGCCGCTGGGCGGGCTGGTGCCGCTGGTCAACATGCTGATCGGCGAGATCAGCTTCGGCGGGCTGGGGACGGGGCTGGTGAGCATGCTGCTGGTGGCGCTGCTCGCCGTGTTCATCACCGGGCTGATGATCGGGCGTACGCCGGCGTACCTCGGCAAGCCGCTCGGGCCGGGGGAGACGCAGCTCGTCGTGCTCTACACCGTCGTCGCGCCGCTCGGCGTGCTCGTGCCGACCGCGATCGCCGTGGCCGCGCCGGCCGGCCTCGCGGGGCTGACGACGAACGCCGCGGCGCACGGGTTCACCGAGGTGCTGTACGCCTTCGCCAGCGCGTTCGGCAACAACGGGCAGAACTTCGCGGGGCTGAGCGCCGACTCCCCGTTCTACAACGTCGCCACCCTCGCGACGATGATGCTCGGCCGCTTCGGCCTCGGCGTCACGGCGCTCGCGCTGGCCGGGCGCTTCGCCGCGCGGCCGCAGCAGGAGGGCGCGCGGCTCGGGGCCGTGCCAACCGATTCGGCGCTGTTCGGCGCCGTGGTGCTGGGGACCGCAGTGATCGTCGGCGCGCTCACCTTCCTGCCGGCGCTCGCGCTCGGCCCGCTCGCCGAGCACTTCATCGCCGCCGCGGCGCGCCCCTGACGCGTCACGCGTCCGGCGCGCGCGCGCCGTCGGGCGCCTCGTCGGGGAGCGCTCCCACGCGCTGCGCGTGGCGCAGCAGGAGCCCGCCCCAGACGCCTGCCAGCGCGGACGCGGCCAGCACGCCGAGCTTCGCCGCCTCGAGCAGCGCGGCGCCCTCGGGCGTCGGCGGGAAGGCGAGGCCGGCGATGAACAGCGCCATCGTGAAGCCGATCCCGCCGAGGATCCCGACGCCGATCAGCGCCGGCCAGGTCGCGCCGCGCGGCAGCACGCCGACGCCGAGGCGTACGGCGACCCACGAGAAGCCGAGGATCCCGAGCGGCTTGCCGATCAACAGCCCGAGCGCGGTGCCGACCGTGACCGCGTTCGCGACGCCGGCGGTCAGCGCGCCCCCGCCGAGCGTGACGCCCGCGTTGGCGAGTGCGAACAGTGGCATGATCCCGAACGAGACGACGCCGTGCAGCGCGTGCTCGAGTCGGATCAGCGGCGGCTGCGCCTGCTCGCACAGCGTCTCCAGCTCCTCGAGCGTGCGGTGGTGCTCGCTGTTCGACAGCACCGTCATGTGCTGGTCCCCGGCGGTCACGTGCGCCGCCGCGTCGAACTCCGCCAGCGCGCGCTGCGCGCGCCCCAGGAACTCCCACTCGTTGATGCGCGTGCGGACGGGGATGGTGAAGGCGAGCAGCACGCCGGCCACGGTGGCGTGCACGCCGGAGACCAGCACCGCGGCCCACAGCGCCAGCCCGATCGCGCCGTACGCCCACGGACGCCGCACGCCCGCGCGGTTGGCGGCGGCGGCCAGCACGAGCAGCCCCGCCGACGCCGCGAGCGCCCCGGGCTCCACGCTCCCCGAGTAGAAGACGGCGATCACCAGCACCGCGCCGATGTCGTCGACGATCGCCAGCGCGGCCAGGAACACCTTGAGCCCGACGGGCACGCGGTCGCCGAGCAGCGCCAGCACGCCGAGCGCGAACGCGATGTCGGTGGCCATCGGCACCCCCCACCCGGCCGACCCGGCGCCGCCCGCGTTCACCAGCGCGTAGAGCGCCGCCGGCACCACCATCCCGCCGAGTGCCGCGACCATCGGCAGCGCGGCGCTGCGCAGCGTCGACAGCTCGCCGGCCAGGATCTCGCGCTTGATCTCGAGGCCGACCACGAAGAAGAAGACGGCCATCAGGCCGTCGTTCACGAAGTGGTGCAGCGTGGTCTCCCAGCGCCCGCCCCCGACCGTCACGCCGAGCGGGGCCTCCCACAGGTGGTGGTAGGCCCCGGCCCACGGCGAGTTGGCCCAGACGATGGCCAGCACCGCCGCCGCCAGCAGCACCACGCCGCTGGACGACTGGGTGCGGGCGAACTGCCGGAACGGCGCGAGCACGCGCTCGACCAGCGGCGCCGGGCTCGGCGTGACGGGCGGGTGCGCGGGGTGGGGCTCGGCGGCGTGCGGGAAACTCGGGACGGTCATGAAGCCGGGGCGCGGGGGGCGGCGTATGGGTCGCCAGATCCAGAGTCTCACACAAGGGGCACGCCTTTGTGCCATCTTCACGCGCCGGCGCCGCTTCTTTGTGCCCGCCGCACGGGTCTCGTGCTACACTGCGCCGTGCCGTCTCCGCCCCCGCCCGCCGCCCGCCCGCCGGAGCCCAGCTTCCTCGACCTCGTGCGCCGGCGCGAGCGCGGGAAGCTCAAGCTGTACGTCGGCTCGGCGGCGGGGACGGGGAAGACCTACCGCATGCTGCAGGAGGCGCACGACCTGCGCCGCCGCGGCGTGGACGTCGTCGTCGGCTACGTCGAGACGCACGGGCGGGTCGAGACGCAGGCGCAGGTCGGCGACCTCGAGATCGTCCCGCGGCGCCAAATCGAGTACCGCGGCGTCGCGCTGGAGGAGATGGACGTCGACGCGGTGGTCGCGCGCCGGCCCCGCGTGGCGCTGGTGGACGAGCTCGCGCACACGAACGTCCCCGGCTCGCGCAACGCCAAGCGGTGGCAGGACGTGCTGCTCCTCCTCGACGAGGGGGTCAACGTCGTCTCCGCCGTCAACGTGCAGCACCTCGAGTCGCTGAACGACGTGCTGCAACGCGAACTCGGCGTGACGGTGCGCGAGACGGTCCCCGACTGGGTGGTCGCGCAGGCCGACCAGGTAGTGAACCTCGACATCGCCGCCGAGGACCTCCGACAGCGCCTGCGCGAGGGGAAGATCTACCCCGCCGACCGGATCGAGACGGCGCTGGCGAACTTCTTCACCGACGAGAACCTGTCGACGCTGCGCGAGCTGGCGCTGCGGGAGGTGGCGGGCGCCGTGGACCGGGCGCGCGAGGAGCGCGAGGAGGGGGTGCGGCGCGCCGACGGCGTCCCCGCCGCGCGCAAGACGGTGGACCGCGTGATGGTGTGCCTCTCCAGCGACCCGCCGCTCTCGCGCGTGCTGCTGCGCAAGGCCAGCCGCATCGCCGGCCGGCTGAACTCCGACTGGTACTGCGTCTACGTGCAGACGCCCGACGAGCGCGCCGACCGCATCGACGCCGTGGTGCAGCGCCGACTGGTGGACAACATCCAGCTGGCGCAGTCGCTCGGCGCCGAGGTGGCGAAGCTGGAGGGGGCCGACGTCGCCGAGGCGCTGGCGCGCTTCGCGCGCGAGCGCGGCGTCACGCTGGCGATCATCGGGCAGTCGCGCCGCTCGCGCTGGTACCGCTTCACCCGCGGCAGCGTGGTCGACCGGCTGATCGCCGGGCGCGGGGGGCTGGACGTGCTCGTGGTCTCGATCTTCGACGAGCCGGAGTACCGCGCGGCGCCGCGCGGCGACGCGGAGGCGTGGGCGTGACCCCCGCGTTCGTGCGCCGGCGCGTGACGCTCTCGGTCGCGCAACGCCTGCTGCTCGCGCTCGTGCCGGCGCTCCTCGCGGTGGCGCTGGTGGCGGGGCTCGCCTACTGGGGCGAGTACGGGCGCGCCGCGCCCGAGGTCGTGGTCGTCGGCGCGGCGGTCCTGGCGCTGACCTCACTCGTGGTCACGTGGGCGAACGCGCGCGACATCGCGCGGCGCGTGGCGCGGCTCGCCGGCGCGGACGCCGCGCGCGCCGCCACCCGCGCCGCCGGCGCCCCCGACGAACTCGATCGCATCGAGCTGGCGGTCGACCGCCTGGGGAGCGCGCTGACCGTCGCCGAGGAGGAGCGCGCGCGGACCGAGCGCGCCGCCGAGGCGCGGCTGCGCGAGCACGCGACGATGCTCTCCGCCGCCGTGCGCGCCGCCGTCGCGCAGCTCGACGAGGTCCGGCTGCCGCTGCACATCCTGCTCGACGCGCGCTTCGGCGAGCTGAACGAGAACCAGGAGGAGCTGCTGGCCAGCGCGCGCCAGGCGGCCGACGCGATGGACGCCGTGCTCCGCCAGGTGGGCGAGGTCGCCGACGCCGACCGGGGCGCGCTCCCGGTGCAGCGCGAGCTGGTGCAGGTGAACGACGTCGTGCGCGCCGTGCTCCCGCTCACCCGCGCCGCCGCCGAGCGGCGCGGGGCGCGCGTCGAGCTGTCGCTGGAGCCCGGGCTGCCGCGCGTGGCTGCCGACCGCGTGCGCCTGGCGCAGGCGTTGGCGTTGCTCGGCGAGGCGGCGGCCGACGCCACCGGCGCCGAGCGGCCGCTCCGCCTCGCGACCGCGCGCGACGGGCGGCAGGTGGTGCTCACGCTGGCCCCCGTGCCGCCGGCGGACGCGGCGGACCCGCGCCGCCACGCGCTGCTGCTCGCCCGCCGGCTGCTCGAGGCGCAGGGCGCGGCGCTGGCCGACGGCGACGGGCTGACGATCCGCGTCGGGTGACGCGGGCGTCGGCCGGCGGACTACCCGTCGCGCGGGTCCGGGGCGAGCTCCAGGGCGCGCTCCACCGCCGCCAGGAGCGAGGCCGCGCTGAAGGGCTTCTCCACGAACTGCGCCCCATCGGGGAGGCCGGAGGGCGGGTCGGCCTCCCCCTCGATGTACCCCGACATCAGCACCACCGGCAGGCCGGGGGCGCCGGCGCGTACGCGCTCGACGAGCGCCAGCCCGCCGAGGCGCGGCATGAAGAGGTCGGAGAGGACGACGTCGACGGGTCGTTCCCCGCCGCGGCGGACCTCCCACAGCTCGAGCGCTTCCTGCCCGTCGGCCGCCTCCAGCAACTCGTCGCCGTGCGCCGCCAGGATGCGGCGGGCCGCCCGCCGGATCTCCGGGTCGTCCTCCGCGAGCAGCACGACGGCGCCGCGCCGCGCCCCGCGCGCCGGCGACCCCGCCAGCGCGGGCCCGAGGCGCTGGCGGGGCGACGCCGAGACCGTGGTCGCGCGGGCCAGCTCCTCGGCGCCCGGCACCGGCAGGTAGATCACGAACGCGGTGCCGACGCCGGGCTCCGTGTCCACGTAGATCTGGCCGCGGGACTGCCGCACGATGCCGTAGCAGGTGGCGAGCCCCAGCCCGGTGCCCTCGTCGTCCCGCTTCGTCGTGTAGAACGGCTCGAAGGCGTGCGCGCGGGCCTCCTCGCTCATGCCGTGCCCCGTGTCGGCGACGACGAGCACGCCGTACCGCCCGGGCGACAGGCCGGGGCGCCAGGCGCGCCAGAGGCCCGGCCAGTCCACCGGTCCGAGACGTTCGGGGCAGTCCGGGGGCATCCGCGCGACGCCGGCCGAGTCGCCATGTTCGACCACCGCCTCGGTCGCGACGATCGTCAGCCGGCGCTCGGCGCTCTCGCGCATGGCGTCCCGCGCGTTGGAGGCGAGGTTGAGCAGCACCTGCGTCAGCTGCGTCGAGTCCATGACGAGCGGCGCGGCGCCCTCGGCGAGGTGGACGTCGACCGTGACCGACTCCCCCGTCAGGCGGCGGATCATCGGGACCGCGGTCTGCACCATCTCGCCGAGCCACAGCCGCTGCGGCTGCAGCACCTGGCGGCGGCTGAACGCGAGGAGCTGGCGGGTGAGGCGCGCCGCCCGGTCGCCGGCCAGCCGGATGTCCGCGAGCAGGTCGCGCAGCGACGCGCGCAACTCCGCCGCGGTCGACCCGGCCGGCGGCGCCGACGCGCCCGACGCGCCCGACGCGTCGGCGTCGAGCTCGAACAGGGCCAGGTCGACGCTCGCGATGACGACCGTGAGCAGGTTGTTGAAGTCGTGCGCGACGGCGCCTGCGAGTTGGCCCACGGCCTCCATCTTCTGCGCCTGGTGGAGCCGCGCCTCCGTCTCCAACTCGGCGGTGCGGTCCCGCGAGTTCGCCACGATCCCGGCGACCGCGGGTTCGGCGCGCATGTCGGTGAGGGTGACCGCGAGCGTGCACACGCCGCCCGCCACGCGGAGGAACCGCACGTGGGCGGGGGCGGTCGGGCCGGGGGTCCGCATCGCCTCCGCGAAGAGGGCCCGCAGGGTGGGGGCGTCGTCCGGGTGGACGAGGTCGAAGCAGTTGCGCCCCTCGAGCGCCTCGGGCGCGATCCCCAGCACGCGCTGGTGGGACGGGCTCGCGTAGCGGTTCGTGCCGTCCGCGTCGAGGATCGCGAGCAGGTCGCCGGCGTGCTCGACGAGCGCTCGCCAGCGGACGCCCTCCGGCTCTTTCGGGGGAGGGCCGACTCGACGCGTCGCGGGGGTGAGATCGTCGTCGGCGAGCATCTTGATCCCGATCGTGGCGGGAACGGCTCTGCGGAGAGTATGCAGCGACTCCGCCGGCACCGTCAGGGCGTGACGACACCGAGTGCGCCGAAGCCGCCCGCGGGCGAGCCGAGCTGGCGAGACGCCACGCGTGGTGGTTACGATGCCCCACGCGGCCGCCCCGGCGGTACCCCACGCCCGACCACAGGAGACGCACCGATGCAGCAGACGGCCGTCGAGGCGAAGGTCGTCGCGGGATGACGCGGCGGAGCCGGCGCTGAGCGGCGCGGCGCGCGATGCCGCGCGTCCCGGGCGCGCGCAGGAGCGCCGCCGCCTCGGGCGCCGCGTGCGCGAGACGGCCGCCCGCCACCCGCGCTGGCTGGAGTGGCTGACGCGCGTCGGCTACGTCGCCAAGGGCGTCGTGTACCTGCTCGTCGGCGGCACGGGGCTGTTCGTCGCCGTCGGCCTCACCGAGCAGGCGCGCGGCTCGGCGCAGGTGCTCCGCCTGCTGGCGACGCTCCCCATGGGGCGGCTGCTGATCGCCGCGCTGACGGTGGGGCTGGTCGGCTACTCGGTGCTGTCGTTCGTCGCCGCCGTGCGCGCGCCCGAGGCCGAGCAAGGGGTGCGCGGCGCGGTGGCGCGCCTGGCCGACGCGATCGTGGGGCTCGTGTACGCGGGGCTCGCCGCCCTCGCCGTGCGCCTGCTCGCCGACCCGGTGGCCGACACGCGGATCGCCTCGGAGCTGTGGGCCGCGCGCCTGCTGACGCTCCCCGGCGGGCGCGCGCTGCTCGGCGTCGCGGGGGTGGTCGTGGCCGCGGTGGGCGGCTACCTGGCGTGGCGGGCCGCGGCGCGCCCGGTGAGCGGCGACTTCGAGCGGCGGCGCGTGTCGCCGGCGGTGACGCGCGGCGTGGTGCTGCTGGCGCGCCTCGGGCTGGCCGCGCGCGCGGTGCTGTTCGCGCTCTGCGGGGCGCTGCTGGTGCGCGCCGGCTGGACCGGCGAGGCGCGCCGCGTGGGCGGGCTGGGCGACGCGCTCGACACGCTGGCCGACGCGCCGGCGGGGCCGGTGGTGGTGGGGGCGGTGGCGCTCGGGTGCGTGGCCTACGGCGCCTACCAGCTGGCCAAGGCGCGCTGGCGGCGGGTGCGGCTGGAGGCGCCCGCGGCGCCGGTGACGCAGGGCGGGCGGCGCGGGTAGCTCCGGGAGTCCCCGCACGTCGTGTCGTTCCGCGCACCCGGAGGTCTCATGCGCGCACGCCTGGTTCTGACCACTGCCGCCGTCTCGGCCGCCCTCCTCCTCGGCGCGACCGCGCAGTCGCGCGCCGCGCGCCCCGCGGCGTCGAACGCCGACGCGGCGCGCGCCGTCGAGGTGGCGCGCATCCGGGCGCACTTCGACAGCGTGCTGACCGAGCTGCCGGCGCGCGACCTGACGGCGCTCACCCCCGCGCAGCGCGGCCGCCGGCTGGCGGCGCTGGAGACGCTGCGCCGCTACCGCGACCGCGGCGACTTCCCGCACAACTACGACTTCCCCGGCCGGGCGGTCCCGTACTTCGTGGACCGCGAGACGGGGGTGCTGTGCGCGGTCGCGCACCTCCTCGCCTCGACGGGGCGGCGCGACGTCGTCGACCGCGTGGCGCGCGCCGACAACAACGTCTGGGTGGACGCGCTGGCCGCCGACACGGCGTTCACGGCGTGGCTCGACGCCCACGGGCTGACGCTCGCCGAGGCGGCGCGCATCCAGGTCCCGTACGTGGAGCCCACGAGCGGCCCGGTGGGGGCGGTGGTGGGGCGCAGCGGCGCCTACGCCGCGACGTCGGCGGTGGCGCTCGGCGGCTCGCTGGCGGTGGGCGTCTGGAACGCGCGCTCCAACGCCCGCGGCGCGCGCTCGGTGCGCAGCGCGCTCGGCGCGGCGCTCGGCACGGCGGCGCTGGGGGTCGGCGTCGCCTCGCTCGGCGTCGACGGGGCGTCGCCGGTGCTCGGCGCGGCCAGCGCGGCCGCCGGCGCGGCGAGCCTCTGGGTCGCCACGCGCGGCGTCGTGCGCCACCGGCACGACCTGGCCGTCGCGCGCCAGAAGGAGCGCTCGCTGGCGCGGCGCGCGGTCGTCACGCCCATCCTCCCCGTCGGGCGCGACGCGGGGACGGGGCTCTCGGTGTCGGTACCGTTCTGACGGGTGTCGCGGCGGGTCTTTTCACGGTCAACTGAAGAGCAGGAGGGGATGAAAATCTGAGAACTGCTCGGAAACCGCGGGGAGAGCTGAGAGCTCTGGGCTCATCCGCGCCCTTTCAGAGCAGTTCTCAGATTTTCATCCCCTCCTGCCCTTTTGGGTTTTCAGCGAGCCGACGCCGCCACCGGCCGCGCCATCGCTACCGCCGACGCCGGGCAGGCGCTGCGGAACTCCAGCGTTTCGGCGACCGCCGCCGGCACCACGCCGCGCTCCACGCGCTCGAAGCCGAAGCGCGGGAAGTACTGCTCGGCGGTCATCGTCAGCAGGTACAGCGCGCGAATCCCGCGCGCCTCGGCGTCGTACACGAGGCGCTCCACCAGCGCGCGCCCGACCCCGTGCGCGCGCCACGCCGGGCGCACCGCCACCGAGCGCAGCAGCGCGTCGTCGCCGCACACCTCGAGGCCGGCGGCACCGACCAGCGCGCCGCCCGCCTCCGCGAGCGCGAAGTCGCCCGCGTGCGCGGCGAAAAGCGCGTCGAGTCCCGCGTCGGGGAGCGCGCTGTCGGCGAGGAGGGCGCGCACCGCCGGGAGGTCCGACGGCGTGGCGGCGCGCAGCGTGAAGGGCGAAGCGGACATGGGCGCTCCGTAGCGGGGGGTCAGGCGCAGCAGGACGGGCCGCAGCACGGCGCAGCGGCCGGCTTCGTGGCGCGGACGAAGCCGGCCATGACCTTCCCGTCGACCTGATCGGCGAGCGCCGTCGCGTCGGCCGCGGCTTCGGCGAGGAAGGCGCGCGCGTCCTCGGCGCCGTACACACGCGTCGGTTCGATCGACGCGTCGGCGAAGCCGACCTCCGCCAGCAGGCGCAGGAACTCCCCCTCCTCCAGCGCCCCGGCGACGCAGCCCACCAACAGCTCCATGCTGCGGCGCACGGCGTCCGGGACGCCGTCGCGGAGCATGGCCAGCACGGCCAGCCGCGTCTCGTCGGAGAGGGCGTGGAAGAGCCGCGCGGCGCGCGCGAGGTCGAGGGTCGTCGGGGCGGCGGTGGGCACGGCGCGAGTATACAACAACAAAAGTTGATGCGTCAAGGCCGTCTGGCCCGGCGTCCCCCCGCGTGCTATCTCGCACGGGTGGGCCTCCACCTGACCTCCGACGACACTCGCCACCTGGCCGGACTGACCGCGGCGCTGCTCGCGCCGCCGCCCGGTCCCGACCACGTCGACGCCTGGTGGCGGGGCGTCGAGGCGCTGGCGGGCGGGCTCTTCCCGGGGGCGACGATCATGTACTCGCTCCCGCACGGGGCGCGCATGTTCCACCTCTCGGAGGGGGTGGACCCCGGGCTGCGGCGCGAGTTCGCCGCGATCGTCGGCAACGATCCGTCGACGGGGCGCACGCGCTCGCTCGACCCCGGGCTGCAGGCGTGGCACGACGCCCGGCGCGCGTCGCGCGTGCTCCTGTGGAACGACGCCATCAACGCGCGGATGCTCCACGGCATTGGCACCCCGATGGACCGGCTCCCCTGGTACGTGGACGGGCTGATTCCCGCGGGGATGCGCGCCTTCAGCGGCCTGTCGACCGAGCTGCCGAGCGGCGAGTCGGTGCTGTGCGTGGGCTACGACGGGCGGGGGCGGGCGCGGCGCGACGCCGCGGAGGAGCTGGAGCTGCTCCGCCTCCTCCTCCCCGCGTTCCAGGCGAGCCACCACGGGTGGGCCACCTTCGGCGCGCGACAGACGGCCCTGCTGGCGCAGCTCGACGCCACTCCCGACGCGCTGCTCCTCGTGGCGCCCGACGGGCGCACGCTGCACCGCAACGCCGCGCTGGAGCGCCTGCTGGTCGGAGAGCCCGAGCGCGAGCGCGTGGTGGCGGCGCTGCACGCGATGGCCGCCGAGCTGCGCGCGCCGCGCCTCGTCGCGGTCGCGGCCACGCCCGCCCGCACCGTCGTCACGACGCTCGGCGCCTACGCCCTGCGCGCGACGTTCGCGCCGGCGGTGCTGTGGGGCGTGGAGGGCGTGGTGCAGCTGTCGATCGAGCCGGCGCGCCCTCCCGCCGCGGGCGTCCCCGTGACGGCGGCGCTCGGCCTCACCGCGCGCGAGCGCGAGGTCGCGGCGCTGCTCGCGCGCCGCGCCCGCGACCCCGAGATCGCCGCGGCGCTCGGCGTCAGCGTGCACACGGCGCGGCACCACACCGAGAAGGTGCTGCGCAAGCTCGGCGTGCGGCGCCGCACCGCGGTGGCGGTTGCGCTGGCCGCGGCCGGCGGCGCGGCCTAGCGTCTCAGTCCCCCGCCGGGCGCGGCGCCGGTGGCGTCGCCCCCCGCGCCGCCGGCGCCGACGACGAGCGTGACCGCCAGCCGAACGGGCGTGGCCGACGCCTCGCGCGCCACCACGTCGGCCTCCGCGCGGTACGTGCCGGGCGGCAGCCCCGACGCGCGCACGCACAGCGCGCCGACGGTGGTCAGCTCGTCGGGCGCGACCGACGCGCGCCCCGGCGACGCCGTGAGCCACGCCCCCGCGCGCCCCGAGTCGGCGAGCGCGATGCGCGTCACGCGCACGTCGGTGAGCGGTCGCGCGCCGCCGTTGTGCACGAGCACCGCGTGGCGCGCCGGGCGCACGACGCCGCCGTCGACGGCGAACTGGAACGCAATCGTCGGCACGTGGAGTGGCGACTCGGCGGCGGCTGCCGCCGCGGCAGCAGCACGCGCCGGCGGCTGCGGGGGAGTGGCGACGGCGCCGAGCAGCACGAGTGCGGCGGCGGGGTGACGGGGGTGCAGCGGGGCGTGGGGCATGGGTGGAGGCGCGGGCGCGCGAGAGCGAGGGAGCGGTGGCCGCGTCGAAGCGCGGCGGCGGTGGCCCCAGCATGCCCCTCCGACGCCGACGCCCGCATGGGACGCCGACCCAGCCCGCGCCCAGCTCCTCAGCCGCTCGTCGCCAGCCCGCGCACCGGCGCGACGTCGGCGGCCGCCTCGTGCGCCGCGTCGTGCACCGCGTCGCGCGCCGCGTCGGGGTCCGCCGCCGGCAACACGACCGCGAAGCGCGCGCCGCCGCCCGGCGCGTCTTCCACGCGCGCCGTCCCGCCCATCTCGCCCACGACCTGCCGCACCACGCTGAGCCCCAGCCCCGTCCCCGCCGGCGCGGCGGCGTCGTCGCGCAGCCGCGCGAACGGCTGCCAGATGCGCGCGCGGTCGGCCGGCGGCACGCCCGGGCCCTCGTCGTCGACCGTGAGGTGCAGCGTCGCCGGGACGTCGCCGTCGCCCGCGCGCGTGGCGACGCGCAGCGTCACCGTCTGCCCCGCGGGGCCGAACTTGAGCGCGTTGTCGAGCAGGTTGAGGAGGAGCTGCCGCACCAGCGCGCCGTCCAGCCAGGCGTACCCCGCCCCCGCGTCGTCGACCACCACGCGCGCCGAGCGCGCCGCCGCCTGCGCCGAGATCAGGCAGGCCACGTCGCGGGCCAGCGCCCCGGCGTCGACGCGCTGCGGCGCGGCGCGCAGCGCGTGGCGCTCCCCGCGCGCGTGCAGCAGCACGTTCTCCGTGATCGCGCTCAGCCGCTGCCCCTCGCGGTGGATCGCGCGCAGCCAGCGCTCCGCCTGCTCCGGCGACTCGGCGCGCCCGAGCAGCAGCGTCTCGCTCAGCGCGTTGACGTGCGCCAGCGGCGTGCGCAGCTCGTGCGACACGGCGGCGACGAAGGTGGCACGCGCCTGCGCCAGCCGCTGCTGCCGCCGCAGCCCCGCCCCCGCGCCGGCGGCGAACGCGACGCCCAGCAGGAGCACCCCGCCCAGGAGCACGCGCTCGCGCCGGAGCGGCGTCGCCGCCGCGACCACCCGCCGCCCGACGTCCTCGGGGAGCGCGACCTGCAGCGCGAAGGCGCCCGCGGTGCCGTCGACCGCGCGCGTCACCGCGAACGGCGAGCGCCACACCGCGTCGGGCGCGCCGGGCGTCACGACGTCGCGCGCCCCCGAGACGTGCACCAGCCGCACGGCGAGCAGCGCGTTGTCCGCCTCGCGCCCGCCGCCCGCCGGCGCGTCCGGCCGCCACGCCGCCCCCTCGAACGTCGACGGCAGCAGCGGGACCCCGTCGAGCACGTGGCGCACGTGCTGCCGTAGCGCCGCGCCGTGCAGGTAGGTGACCCCGAACAGCGCGACCACGCGACCGTCGGCGGCGCGCTCCGCCGCCGCGGCGACGACGTGCGCCTCGCCGCCGACGCTCGGGTACGTGACCACCAGCCGCACCGGCCCCGGCGACGCCAGCTTCGTCACGTGGGCGAACACCTCGCGCAGCGCCGTGCGCACTCGCGCGCCGTCGCCGGCGAGCGCGCCGCGGATCTCGGGCTCCCACGCCCCGCCCGCCGCGCGCGTGAGTCGGAAGTAGCCCGGACGCGACGCGCCCGCGTCGGGCCCCATCGCCGCGAACTGCGCGTCCCCCGCCCGCGCGAACTCGTCGAGCGTGAGCGGGCGCGCCGCGGGGCGCCCGAGCGTCCCCAGCACCGGCCAGAGGAGCGCCCGCACCTCGAGCCCGCTCATCCTCGACGCCTCCCCTCCCATCACCACCGCCGCCGTCACGAGGTGGTCGCGCACCGCCCGCTCGGCGGCGGCGCGGCGCTGCGACCACCCGTCCCACACCTGCCACGCCGTCAGCCCGGTGGCGACGAGCGTCCCGGCGATGGCCAGCCACGCCGCCGTCTCGCGCCAGCGGCGGAGCGGCGGCGCGCGGAGGAGCGCAGGCGTCACGGGGCGGCTTCGGCGGAGGGAAGGGGGCAGGGCACGCCCTGACCTACGGGGCCGCGGACGGCCGGTCAAGGTGCCATCATCTACGGCGGTGACGGGCGCGCCCGCCACGGGTCACCGACCCATGTCGCGCCGCCCGCGCCGCGGCAAGTTGCCGCGCACCATGAGCCCCGCCGCCCCCGCCCCCGCCTCCCTCCGCATGCCCGACGCACCCGACGCGCCCGGCGCCGGCCTCCGCGTGCTGGTCGTCGAGGACCACGACGACCTCGCCGAGGCGCTCCGCGTCAACCTGCGCAGCGAGGGATTCCGCGCGGCGGTGGCGAGCGACGGGCGGCAGGCGCTGGCGATGGTGCGCGCCGACCCGCCCGACCTCGTCGTGCTCGACCTCGGCATCCCGGGGATCGACGGCCTGGACGTGCTGGCGCGGATGCGCGCCGAGGGGCACTGGTGCCCGGTGCTCGTGCTCAGCGCGCGCGACTCGGACTCGGACAAGGTCGAGGGCTTCCGCCTGGGTGCCGACGATTACGTGACGAAGCCCTTCCGCCCGCTCGAGCTGATGGCCCGCGTGCACGCGATGGCGCGCCGCCTCGTGCGCACGCGGGCCGCCGCGCCGCCGGCCGCCGCGGGAGCGCCGGCGCGCGTCGCGGCCGCCGGGGCGCCGCTCACCCCCGAGGAGATCGTGGCCGTGTGCGGCCTCACGCTCCGCCAGGCGGAGGTCGCGCTCCTCATCGCCGCCGGCCGCTCCAACCCCGAGATCGCGGCCGCGCTGTCGATCAGCCGCTTCACCGCCCGCAACCACGCCGAGCAGATCTTCGCGCGCCTGTCGGTCGAGTCGCGCTGGCAGGTGGCGCGCGCGCTGCGCGACGCGGTCGCCGCCCACCGCGCGAGCCGCGATCTGTAGCCGTCGATGCGGCAACCGTCCGACCGGGCGGGGGTGTCGGACAGAACGTATACGTTTCTACCCTCTTCCCGCCCTTTTCCCGCCCCGGCCATGCTGCGCACCCTCGCCCTCGCCGCCCTGCTCGTCGCCGCACCCGCGTCGCGCCTCGCCGCCCAGGAGCAGATCACGAATCCGCCGCAGCTCGACGCGTCGTCCCCGCGCGCCCAGCGGGCCAAGGCCGCGGCCGACCTGGTACTCGGCGGCGACCGCGCGCAGCTGGACGCCTGGCTCAAGGAACACGCGGCCCCGGCGTTCGACGGCCAGAACCTCGCGGCCCTCCTCGACGCCATGAAGGCGGGGGCGCGCGAGATCCTGCGCTACGACGACCTCCCCGGCGGCGCCGTCGGCGTGGTGCTCGCGCGCACCGCGAGCGGCGAGCCGGAGCGCGCCATCGTCGTCCGCCTCGAGCCGGCGGCGCCGCACCGCGTCACGCGGCTCGGCGTGGCGCAGCTCACCATGGGAGGCTGAGCGTCCGCCGTCGGTGTACGCGCGGGGCCCGTGCTAGTAACTCTCCCACAGCCCCGGCGTCGCCAGCTCCACGAGGTGCCCGTCCGGGTCGCGGAGGTACAGGCACGTCCCCCCGCGCTCGGCGTGCACGCGGCTCTCGACCGCGACGCCGAGCGCCGCGAGGTGGCGCTCCCACGCCTCCAGCGACTCGGCGGGGATCGCGAAGCACACGTGCATGCGCCCCTGCGCGTCGTGCGGCGGCACCACGCCGCCGGGGACCGGGTTCTCGCGGTCGGACGCGCCGACGCGGAAGAGGAGCAGCACCTGCCGCCCCGCCACGTCCAGCGCGCGCATCCGGTCCGCCTCCGCCAGCAGCGTGCGCGCGCCGAGCAGCCGCGCGTAGAACGCCTCGGCGCGCGCGAGGTCGGCGACGTACAGCGCCGTCTCCAGCACCCCCGTGAGCGGAGGCGGCGTCATCGCGCTGCGCGCTCGGCCATCGCCTCCGACGTCGCGCGCGCCGCGTCGAACGGGTCGGCGGGGACGTCGGGGGTGCGCGCCAGCAGCTGCTCCACGTAGGCCGCCTGCGGCTCGCCGCGGTGCGCGTCCAGCCAGCGCCCGAACAGCGCGCGGCTCTCGGCCGCCATCACGCCGCCCACGACGCGCGGCATCTGGCTCTCGGGGCTCTCGGGCGGGCGCACGCGCGCCGTGCCGCTGTCGGCCGGCGCCTGCAGCGCGTAGACGATCGTGTCGACGGCCCCCTCCATCGCCGCGCCGGTGCACATCACGCACGGCTCGAGCGTGCTCACCATCAGCAGGTCGCGCGCGTCGAGCGGGACGCGCCCCGCCAGCGCGCGGAACGCCATGATCTCGGCGTGCGCCGTCTTCTCCTGCGTGCGGTTCATCGCGTTGTGCGCCCGCGCCAGCACGCGCCCCGCGCCGTCGGCGATCACGCACCCGATCGGCGCCTCCCCGGCCCGCATCCCCTCCTCGGCGACGGCGAGCGCGTCGCGCATCAGCGCGTGCAGCAGGTCGAGCGTCAGCCGCGCCTCCCCCGGCGACGCCGCGCGCAGCGCCTCGTCCAGCTCCGCACCGAGGTGCCCGACGTCGCGCCAGACCCGCCGCGCGCCGGCCGAGACCAGCGCGCGCTCGTCGAAGTCGAGCCCCGACGAGAGCACGCCGAGCGTGATGACGCCCGCGCGCCGCGCCGACAGCGCGTCGTACGGCGTGTCGCCGACCATCGCGCACTCGGCGGGCGACAGCCCGAGCTTCTCGACCGCCGCCAGCACCGCGTCGGGGTAGGGCTTGGAGTGCTCGACGTCGCTCTTCCCGACCACGACGTCCACGCGCTCGCGCAGGTCCTCGCCAGCGCTCGCGAACGTGGCATCGAGGTGCTCGCTCCCCGACGAGGTGGCCAGCGCCGTGCGGACCCCGCGCCGCCGCAGCTCGTCGAGCAGCGCGCCGGCGCCGTCGAACACCCGGAACCGCCGCTCCTCGGCGAGCCGCAGGTACTCCTCCTTCGACGCCTCGCGCAGCGCCTCGCCGTCGCGCTCCTCCGCCTCGCGCCCCAGCAGGTCGGGGACCAGGTTGTCGCCCCCCTTGCCGATCTCGGGCCCGATGCGGTCGGCGTGCACCTTGTAGCCGTGCCGCGCGAAGGCGCGCACCCAGCTCTCGACGTGGGTCTGGTTGGTGTCGACGAGGGTGCCGTCGAGGTCGAAGATCAGGGCGGAGAGCATGTCCCCCACCTTCGCACTACCTGTTCCGCCGTTCGCGTCGCCCCACGGACTCGCACGACGGACGTGGGCCGCCGGGGCGAGGCGGCACGGCGTCAGGTGCGCCGATGCGAGGTCAGGCGGGATCCGCGTCCGGCCGGCCGCCAGGGATGACGAAGCGTCTCGATGAATGCGGTCATGGCGCGGAACGCTCGCGCGGGGCGGTACACCACCGCGATCTCGGCGGTCTCGACACAGTCACTCAGCGGACGGAAGCGCACCTCCGCCGAGCCGATGCTGCCCACCGACGCCGGCACCAGGCTCACCCCCAGGCCCGCCGCGACGAGGCTCAGGATGGTCTGGTACTCCGCCCCGGTGTAGGCGACCTGCGGGGCGAAGCCCCGCTCCGCGCACAGCCGGGTGATCCAGTCGTGGAACGCAGGGGCCAGCGCCCGCGGGAAGAGCACCATCGGCTCTCCGCGCAGCATGCCGAGCGTTACATCACGTTGCGCCGCGAGCGCGTGCTCGGCGGGCACCGCGACCGTGAGGGGCTCGCGATACACCGTCTCGACCGCGACGCCCGGGGCCTCGGGGATCGGGCCACGCACGACGGCGAGATCGACGCGGCCGTCCTCGACCCCTTCGACGTGCGACCGGGTCGTTCCCTCGACGAGCTCGAGGTGGACGTCGGGGAAGGCGCGGCGGTGTCGGCGGACGGCCGAGGGGAAGATGCTGAGCGCCGCCGAGTCCGTGAATCCCACGCGCACCGACGCGATCTCGCCCCGCCCGACGCGGCGCGCCACCTCGACGCTGCCCGAGACGAGCGAGAGCGTGCGTCGGGCGCTCTCGAGGAGCGACGCCCCGGCCGGGGTCAGCTCGACGCGGCGGCTCGTGCGGCGCAGCAACGCCGTTCCCACGATGCGCTCCAACTGCCGGATCTGCTGACTGAGCGGCGGCTGCGCGATGTGCAGCCGCTTGGCGGCCCGGCCGAAGTGCAGCTCCTCGGCGACCGCGACGAAGTAGCGCAGGTGGCGCAGCTCGGGATCCACGGGGCGGCGATCGAGACGTCGTAGGTATGGATGAGAAACGAACAATGTATCGGTCGTCTCACAACCACGCCCGCCCCGGGGTGGTCGAACCCACGCTCCGCGCTCCTCCACTCCAACCCACTCCGCCACGATGGCCTTCGCGCTTGCCACCCCGGTGCTCCGCGGGCTTGCGACGACCGCACTCCTGCTCGTCGGTTCCCGGGCCGCGGCCCAGTCACCGCCGGACTCCATCGACGCGATCTTCGCCAGGTGGAGCTCGGCGACCACCCCGGGATGCGCCGTCGCCGCGTCGCGGAGCGGTCGGCGCCTGTTCGGTCGCGCCTACGGCACGGCGGACCTCGACCACGGCGTGCCGCTCACGGCCGCCACCGTCTTCGAGACGGGTTCCGTCGCCAAGCAGTTCGCCGCGGCCGCGCTCCTGCTCCTCGTCGCGGACGGCAAGCTCTCGCTCCGCGACGACGTCCGGAGGTACGTGCCGGAGCTCCCCGACCTCGGCGCGGTCGTCACCATCGACCACCTCCTCTCGCACACGAGCGGGCTCCGCGAGGGGCACTCCGTGGCCTACCTCGGCGGCTGGTCACCCGTGTCGGACGCCGACCTGCTCGACGTCATGGCGCGGCAGCGCGTCCTCAACCACCGGCCCGGGGCGCAGTTCAGCTACGTGGGGGCCGGCTTCTTTCTCGCGTCCGTCATCGTGAAGCGGGTGAGCGGCGCGTCGCTCGCCGCCTTCTCCCAGGACCGGATCTTCCGGCCGCTGGGCATGCACGCCACCCAGTGGCGCGAGAACTTCCGGGCCGTCGTGAAGGGGCGCGCGACGGCCTACCAGCAGGCCGGTGCCGGCTACGTGGCGTCGATGCCGGCCGAGAACGTCTACGGCCACGGGGGCCTGCTCACCACGGTCGGTGACCTGCTGCTGTGGAACGAGGCGCTGGCGGACGGGAAACTCGGCTCCGTCGTCTCCACCGAGTTGCACCGCGAGGCGCGCCTCGACGACGGGCGGCCGACCGGCTACGGCCGCGGGGTGTACGTCGGCGAGTACCGGGGATTCCGGGAGTTCTCCCACGACGGAGGGCACGGCGCCTACCGGGCGTGGCTCGGCCGCTACCCCGAGTCCCGGCTCTCGATCGCGCTGCTCTGCAACACCGTGGTGCCGAACGTCACCGCGCTCGCGCACCAGGTGGCCGACCTGCTGCTCCCGTCCGGCGCGGACCGGGGGAGCGCGACGGCGGCCGCGAGTGCGGCCGCCGTCGGGGACACGATCGCCCTGACGCCGCAGGACGCGCAGCGCTTCGCCGGCGTCTTCCTCAGCGACGAACTCGGACTTCCGCTCCGCCTCACCGCAGAGGGCGGTCGGCTCGCCGTGGACGGTGCCTCGGCGCAACGGCAGTCCGAGAACCGGTTCCGGGCCGGCGCCCTCGAACTCGTGTTCGAGACGCCCGACGTGCTCCGGCTGCGCAAGCCCGGCGGAGAGCGACAGACCCTCCGCCGCGTGAAGGGCCCCGTCCAGACCGAAGCGGAGCTCCGGGCGTTGACGGGCGTCTACGCCAGCGAGGAGGCGGTGGGGACCTACCTCGCCGCCGTCGAGAACGGCCGACTGGTGCTGCGACTCGACGGCCGGCCGGCGTACGTGCACACGCTGTCTGCGATCGGGCGGGACGTCTTCGGTGCGTCGGGGATGATCGTGCGCTTTCACCGGGATGCGAGCGGCAGCGTCGACGCACTCGCCTTCAGCCTCCCGCGCGTCCGGGAGCTGCGGTTTGCCCGGGTGGCGGACCGGTGACGGCCCGCGCCCGCTCCACCCGCTCGATCACCTGTTCGACGGTGATGAGCGCCATCCTGTCTTCGGGAGGAGGATCGAACCGCGATGGATCCGGCTCGGCGCCCGGCTCGGTGTAGGCATCCACCCACAGCTCCTCGCACCACCGGTACGGCCCGACGCGCCACGGGTTCGTGTGCCCGTACAGCCCGATCACCGGCACGCCGAGCGCGCGCGCGACGTGCAGCGGGCCCGTATCCGGGGCGAGCACGAGCGCGCAGCGCTCGAGCACCCACGCCACGCGGCGCACGCCGTCGCCCATCGCCCAGGTGAGCGGGTGGCGCGCCCGCTCGGCGACCTGCCGCGCGACGGCCGTCTCGCGCGCGCCGGGGCCGCCGACCAGCGCCACCTCGTAGCCGAAGTCGCCGGCCAGCGCGTCGGCCACCTGCGCCCACCGCTCGGCCGGCCAGTCCTTGCGGTCGATCGCGGAGGCCGGGACGATGGCCGCGATCGGGCGCCCGCCGCGCTCGGCCAGCCAGGCCGCCTGCGCCGCGCGCTCGGCCTCGGTGAAGGTGAGGCGCCAGTCGTGCGGCGCCGCGGGCGGGTGGTGCGGCACGCCCAGGTGCGCGAGGAACTCCAGGAACATGTCCTGGGTGTGCGCGCGCGGGCGCGGCGGCACCCGGTCGTTGGTCGCCAGCCAGATGCCGTCCTTCGCGCGCCCGCGGTCGAACCCCAGCCGCCGCCGCCCGCCGGCGAACAGCACCGGCCAGACGCTCTTGAAGTAGACGTTGAGGTTGATCGTCAGGTCGAACGGGCCGAGCGCGCGCTTCCGCGCCGCCAGCTCGGCGCGCAGGGCGCGCACCCCGGCGGCCCCCTCGCGGCGGCGGTACTGCACCACCTCGTCGACGCACGGGTGGTGGGCGAGGAGCTGCGCCGGCATCGGCTCGGCCACCCAGGTGAGGTGGCGCGCGTAGCCCGAGTCGCGCAGCGCGGTCGCGATCGGGAGCCCGTGCACCACGTCGCCGAGCCCCGTGAGCAGCACGAGGCAGACGCGCCGCCCGCCCGCGGCGGACGCGGCGCCCGGGCGGGCGCCGCTCACCCGACGTACACCACGTCGCCGTCGGCGTCGATCCCCAGCTCCTGCGTCGTGCCGCACACGCCGCACACGAGCACCGCGTGCCACACCTCGCCCAGGGCCTCGTGCAGCGACGGCGTCGACGGCTTCACGCTCACCTTGCGGTACGTGTACTCCTTGCAGCGCACGCAGGCGTGGGCGCGCGCGATGCGCTCGGCGCGCTCGCGCGGGATCGGGGCGTCGGTCGCCACGCGCCTCAGCCCTTCTTGTCGGCGTCGCGCGGCAGCGTGACGGGCGCGAGCTCCGACCGCCCCACGGCGGGGAGCGGCGGCACGGTCGCCGACGGGAATAGGCGCGGGCCCGCGGCGGGACGCTCGTCGCCGCCGGCGGCGGGGCCCGGCGTCACCGGCCCCGCGGCGCCCAGCAGCGAGCGCAGCCCGCCGAGCGCGCCCATCACCCCCGCCGCCTCGCTCGGCAGGAAGATCGTCGACCCCTTCCCCTGCGCCAGCGACGGCAGCGACTCCAGGTACTTCACGCCGAGCAGGTAGTTGCCGGCCTGCCCCTCGGGGAGCGACGCGGCGATGCGGCGGATCGCCTCCGCCTCGGCCTCCGCCATCGTCAGCCGCGCCTCGGCGTTCCCCTGCGCGCGCAGCACCGCCGCCTCGCGCTCGCCTTCCGCGCGGCGCACCTGGCTCTCGCGCGCCCCCTCGGCCTCGAGGATCTGCGCCCGCTTGCTGGCCTCGGCGTTGGTGACGGCGGCGCGGCGCTCGCGCTCCGCGCGCATCACCAGCTCCATCGACTGCTGGATGTCGCGTGGCGGGTCGATCGACTGCAGCTCGACGCGCGTCACGTCGACGCCCCAGGAGATCGCCGCCTCCTCGATCACCTCGCGCATCCGCCGGTTGATCATGTCGCGGCTGGCGAGCGTCTGGTCGAGCTCCATCTCGCCGACGATGTTGCGCAGCGTGGTGCGCGTCAGCGTCTCGAGCGCGTAGGGGAGGTTCTGCACCGCGTAGGTCGCCTTCTGCGGCTCGGCCACGCGGTAGTAGAGGACCGCGTCGATGTCGATCGTGACGTTGTCCTTGGTGATGACGGGCTGGCTCGGGAAGTTCAGCACCTGCTCGCGCAGGTCGATGCGCGTGGTGGTGCGCGCGATCATCTTCTTCCCGCCGGCCACGTCGGCCTCGAGGTAGCGCACGTCGATCGCGCGCGGGCGCTCGAAGAACGGGATCAGGACGTTGAGCCCCGAGCCGGCGAGGCGGTGGAAGCGGCCGAGCCGCTCGACCACCATGACCTCGGCCTGGCCGACGATCTTGATCGAGGCCGCGGCGACGGCGGCGAGCAGGGCGAGGAGGACGAGCAGGACGACGAGGCCGACCATCCGGGAGGGGCTCCGCGACAGGGGTTCCCGCGGAAGCTACGCGGCTGGCGCCGCCGGTGCACGGCGCCCATCTTCGGACGCATGAGCAGCGGCACCTCCGGCCCGCACGCCCCCGCGCGGCCGACGCCCGACGGGGCGCCCCACCGCGCGTCCGGCGGCGCGACGCACGACCCGCCGGAGGAGCTGCGCCGCGCCCTGGCCGGCCGCTTCGACGTCGAGCGGCTGCTGGGGGCGGGGGGGATGGGGAGCGTCTACTACGGGCGCGACGTGACGCTCGACCGCCCGGTGGCGATCAAGGTCGTCAACCCGGACGTCGCGCTGGCGGCTACGGTGCGCGAGCGCTTCCTCGCCGAGGCGCGCACCGTCGCCCGGCTGCGCCACCCGAACGTCGTCGCCGTGTACGCGGCCGGCGAGGCCGGGTACCCGCCGGAGGCGGGTGGGAGCGTGCTGTATTTCGTGATGGAGTACGTCCCCGGCGAGAGCCTGCGCGACCGCCTGACCCGCGACGGCCGCTTCGACGACGGCGAGGCGCTGGTGGCGCTGCGCGACCTCGCGCGCGCCCTCGGCTACGCGCACGCGCAGGGGATCGTCCACCGCGACGTGAAGCCGGAGAACGTGCTGCTCGACGCCGAGTCGGGGCGCGCGATGCTCACCGACTTCGGCGTCGCGCAGGCGCTGGCGGCGCAGCAGGAGGGGGACGGGCGGCTCACCGGGCTGGGGATCGTCCTCGGCTCGCCGCGCTACATGAGTCCCGAGCAGGCGGCGGGGGAGCGGCAGCTCGACGGCCGCAGCGACGTCTACGCGCTCGGCCTGGTGGCCTACGAGATGTTCGCCGGCGAGCCGGCGGTCACCGCCACCAGCGCGCCGACGATCCTCGTCAAGCACCTGACCGAGAAGCCGGCGCCGATCGCCACCCGCAGCGCGCGCGTGACGCCGCGCGTGGCGGCGGTGATCGAGCGCGCGCTGGAGAAGGACCCGGCGCAGCGCTGGCCCACCGCCGACGCGATGGCCGACGCGCTCGACGAGGCGCTGGCCGCCGGCGACGGCGGCGAGACGGCCGCCGTGCGCTCGGGGGCGGCGCGGGCGGCGGCGCGTCCGTACACCGCGACGACGGGCGGGACGACGGCCGCCGCGACCGCGCCGCCGCGCCGCCGCCGCGCGCTGCTGGCCGGCGCCGCGGCGGCGCTGGTGGCGGCCGCCGGGGCGGGGTGGTGGGCGCTCGGCGGCGGGGACGGCGTGCCGCGCGGCGTCGACCCGCGCAAGTCGTACGTCGTCGCCCCGTTCGAGGTGCAGAGCGGCGACCCGCAGCTCACCTGGCTGCGCGAGGGGAGCGTCAACATGCTGGCGCTCAACCTCGCCCAGTGGCGCGACCTCACCGTGGTCGACTACGAGCGGGCGCTCGACCTGCTGCGCGACCTGGGGCTCGACGACGCGCGCCGCCTCACCGCCGAGGACGCGCAGCGGCTCGCCCGCCGCGCCGGCGTGTGGAGCGTGGTCACCGGCGTCGTCACCGGGACCGCCGACTCGCTGTTCGTCACCGCCTCGCTGCGCGACGTGGCCAGCGGCGACGTGGTCGACCAGGCGCAGCACGCCGTGGCGCGCGCCGCCGACCCGCGCGCGATCTTCGACCGCATCGCGCGCGACCTGCTCGACGTGGCCGGCGCGCCGCAGACGACCGTCGCCCTCGCGCAGTCGACCACCGGGTCGCTCGAGGCGTACAAGGCGTACCTGGAGGCGTCGCGGGCGCTCAACGGATGGCAGCTGGCGCGCGCCGAGTCGCTGTACGCACGCGCGACGGCGCTCGACAGCACCTTCGCGCTGGCGCACTACCGGCACGCGCTGACGCTCGGCTGGGGGGCGCCGGGGGCCGAGGACCAGAGCGCCGCGATCCGCGCCGCCCGGCGCCACGCCGCGCGCCTCCCGGCCCGCGAGCGCGGGCTGCTCGAGGCGTACGACGACCTCACCGCGGCGCTGCGCGCGCAGAGCGCGGGCGACTCGACCGCCGAGCAGGCGCGCTTCGTGGCGGCGCAGCAGAAGTACGCCGCCGTCGTGGCGCGCGACTCGGGCGACGCGGAGGCGTGGTACGGGCTCGCCGACGCGCTCTGGCACCACCGCCCCGGCGGCTGGGCGAGCCCGCGCGCGATCCCCAACTGGAGCGCGGCGCTGCGCGCCTTCGACCGCACGCTGGCGCTCGACTCGTCGTTCCACCTCGCCTACTCGCACAAGCTGGACATCTACCGCGTCGCCGCCGACCGCGGGGCGGCGGTGGTCCTCGACGGCGACTCGCTGCGCGCGGTGCCGCCCGAGGCGCTGGGCCGCGACTCGGCGGTGGTGCGCGCCAAGCGGCGGGCCGCCGAGCTGGCGGTCCAGGAGGCCCGCCACTGGGCGGCCGCCGACCCGGTGGCGCAGGCCCACGTCGCCCTCCTCCGCTCGTACATGGGCGTCGGACGCCCCGCGCAGGCGGTGGCGGCGCTCGACACGGCGTTCGCCGAGCACCCCGAGCTGCGGCGCGGGATGCTCCCCTTCCTGCGGGCGCAGCTCGTCGGCCGCATCCGTCCGGCCGACGGGGTGGCCGCGGTGCGCGAGGCGCTGCGCACCGCCACCCCGGACGGGATCGCCGCCGAGCGCGGGAGCGACGTCTTCCCGCTCGTCATGGGGGCGGCGACCGTCGCGGCGGGGGGCGGCTCGGCGGGGCTCGTCGATTCGGTGGCCGCGGTGCTCGCGGCGGCGCGTCCCACCCTCCCGACGGGCGGGGCGGCGACGATCGAGGCGGCGCCGGTCACGCGCTGGTGGGCGGCCGTCGGCAAGCTGGCGATGGGGGCGCCGCCGGCCAGCGTGCGCCCGGCGCTCGACGCCGGCATCCGCTTCCTCGAACGCCTCCCGGCCCCCGCCGGCCCGGTGCTGCGCCGGCAGTCGCTCGCCGGCCTGTACACGCTGTACCTGGAGACGCGCGAGCCGCGCTACCTCGCGCTGCTGCGCGCCTGGGACGGCCCCGCGTCGACCTGGACCGAGCTCGACGCGCTCGAGGCGCTCGCCCGCGGCGACAGCGCGCGGGTGCGCGAGCTGGCGCGCGCCTTCCCGTCGCCCGACTCGGTGCGCGCCGCGGACCGCAGCACCAACGCCGCCCGCTGGGTGGCGCGGGCGCAGCTGTTCGCCGAGCTGGGCGACGCGCGCGGCGCGCTCCGCATGTACGAGGTGCTCGACCCGAAGCGCTTCGGCGAGTTCGGCCTCGTCGACCCCGGGCCGGCGCTCTACGCCCGCAGCCTGCTGGCGCGCGCCCGCCTGTACGAGGAGACGAACGACCGCGCCGCCGCCGCCCGCGACTACCAGGCCTTCCTGACGCAGTGGGCCAACGCCGACTCGGCCTTCCAGACGCCGCTGGGCGAGGCCCGCGCCGGGCTGGCCCGCGTGCGCGACGCCGGGCGGGCGGCGACGCCCGTCGGCGTGCGTTGATCGGCGTGCTGATGCTGTTGAAGATCTACTGAAAAGCAGGGGGGATGAACATCTGAGAAGATCGGATGAAGATCTGAGGGCTCCGCGTGGGGGCGGGGAGCCTCGCGCCGGGCACACTCCATCAGATCTTCATCCGATCTTCTCAGATGTTCATCCCCCCTGCTTTTCTTGGTCTTGTTGAGGAGACCTGTAACACCACGGCCCCACGACTACCGATCCTCCCATGCGACGCCTCCTGCCGCTCCTGCTGACGTTCGTCGCCACCGCGAACGCGCAGGCGCCCACACCCTCGATCGGCACCCGCCACCAGCGCCTGCTGATCCGCGGCGCGCTGGTCATCGACGGCGCGGGGAACCCGACGCGCGGCCCGATGGACCTCCTCGTCGAGGGGACGCGCATCGCCGCCGTGCAGCCGTCCACCGACGTGGAGCCGAGCGGGAGCAGCGTCGGGACGGGGCGCATCCGCGGGCCGTTCGACCGCGTCATCGACGCGCGCGGCATGTACGTCATGCCGGGCATCGTCGACCTGCACGGGCACACGCAGTTCAGCCGCGCCGGCAAGGCGATGCCCAAGGACTACGTCTACAAGCTCTGGCTCTCGCACGGGATCACCACCGTGCGCGACCCGGGCTCGGGGGAGGGGATCGACACCATGACGGCGCACGCGCGCCTCTCGGCGGAGAACCGCATCAACGCGCCGACGCTGGTCCCGTACGCGACGCCGGCCGCCGACACGCCGGAGGAGGCGCGCGCCGCCGTGCGGTCGCTCAAGGCGCGCGGCGCGCAGGGGCTCAAGGTGTTCATCGCCCGCCCCGACGTCTGGGAGGCGCTGGCCGACGAGGCGCGCAAGCTCGCGCTCCCGATCGCGACCGACATGAAGATCCAGGAGTACGACGCGCTCGACGCGGCGCGCCTGGGCGTGCGGTCGCTCGAGCACTGGTACGGCGTCCCCGACGCGGCAATTCCCGGCCCGCAGGCGTTCCCCGCCGACTACAACTACGACGACGAGGCCGACCGCTTCCGCTGGGCGGGCGACCTGTGGCGCCAGGCCGACTCGGCGCGCCTCTCGGCGGTGCTCGACTCGATGCTGGCGCGCGGGATGACGTGGGACCCGACCTTCGCCGTGTACGAGGCCAACCGCGACCTCGCCCGCGCCCGCATGCTGCCCTGGTTCGCCGACTACGCGCTGCCGCAGGTGCTCACCAACTTCGAGCCCGACCCGACGCGCCACGGCTCGTACCACGTCGACTGGACGACCACCGACGAGCTGCGCTGGCGCGACAACATGGCGATCTGGATGCGCTGGGTGCGCGAGTACGCGCGCCGCGGCGGCAACGTGACCGTCGGCAGCGACGCCGGCTTCATCTACCACCTGTACGGCTTCGGCACGGTGCGCGAGATGGAGCTGCACCAGGAGGCCGGCTTCCACCCGCTCGAGGTCATCCGGCACGCGACGTCGAACGGCGCGAAGGCGCTCGGGCTCAAGACGACGGGCGTCATCCGCCCCGGCTACGACGCCGACCTGGCGATCGTCGACGGGAACCCGCTGCACAACCTGAAGGTGCTCTACGGCACCGGGGTGCTGACGGAGCGCGACGGGAAGCTGGTGCAGGCCGGAGGCGTGAAGTGGACGGTGAAGCAGGGGGTCGTGTTCGACGCCGAGGCGCTGCGGGCGGAGGTGCGGGAGATGGTGCGGCGGGCCAAGGCGGGGGCGACGAGCGCGGCGGCGCCGTGAGGGCGACTCGTGCCAGCAGCAGTCATCCTGAGCGCAGCGAAGGATCTCTCGGGGCCGGCCGAGCCGTAGGCCCCGAGAGATCCTTCGCTGCGCTCAGGATGACTGTAGGCGGTGCGCTCAGGGTGACTGCTGGCGCTGCGCTCAGGATGACCGCTGGCGCTGCGCTCGGGACGACTGCGCTCCTCGCCATCGCACCTTCCCTCGCCCACGCCCAACCCGACTCGCTGCTCGCCCCCGGCGTCCCAGAAGCGCTGGCCCGCTGGCGCGCCGAACGGGTGCGCGACGTCCGCTACGAGCTCGCGCTCGACGTCACCGGGCGCGACACGGCAACCGGCCGCGTCGTCGTGCGCTTCGTCCGCCGCGGCGACGGCGACGCGGTGCTCGACTTCCGCGGCCCCGCGCTCGCGAACGCCACCGCCAACGGCCGCCCCCTCCCCGGCGTGCGCGGCGACGGCGCGCACGTGCGCGTCCCCGCGTCGGCGCTGCGCCCCGGCGAGAACGCGCTGGCGTTCGACTTCAAGGCCGCCGTCGCCCCCGCCGGCGCGAGCGTGATCCGCTACCGCGACGCCACCGACGGCGCCGAGTACCTGTACACGCTCCTCGTCCCGTCGGACGCCAACGCGCTCTTCCCCTGCTTCGACCAGCCCGACCTCAAGGCGCGCGTCACCCTTACGCTCCGCACGCCGGCGGCGTGGACCGCCGTCGCCAACGGGCGCCTGGCGGCCGACTCGGCGGCGGGGGAGGACCGCCTGCTGCGCTTTGCCGAGACGCGCCCGATCAGCACCTACCTGATCGCCTTCGCCGCCGGCCCGTGGAAGACCGCCACCCGCACCGTCGGCGGGCGCCCGATCACGCTCTACGCCCGCGCCTCGCGCATGGCCGAGGTCGAGGTCGACTCGCTGATCGACGCCAACGCGCGCGCGCTGCGCTGGCTGGAGGGGTACTTCGCGCGCCCGTACCCGTTCGACAAGTACGACCTCGTGCTCGCGCCGGCGTTCCCGTTCGGCGGGATGGAGCACCCGGGCGCGGTCTTCTACAACGAGGAGTCGTTCGTCTTCCGCGAGCGCCCCACGCAGCCGCAGCGCGTCGGCCGCACGGCGACGATCTACCACGAGGTCGCGCACCAGTGGTTCGGCGACCTGGTGACGATGCGCTGGTTCGACGACCTCTGGCTGAAAGAGGGGTTCGCGACCTACATGGCGGCGCGCATGCAGGCCGCGCTCACGCGCCCGCTCCCCGGCGAAGCCGGGGACCCCGCGGGCACCCGGCGCTCCGAGGCGTGGAAGACCTTCTACCTGCGCAACAAGCCCCCCGCCTACGCCGTCGACGCCTCGCCCGGCACGACGCCGGTGTGGCAGGCGCTCGCGAACCTCGACCAGGCCAAGAGCAACTACGGCGCGATCGTCTACAACAAGGCGCCGTCGGTGCTCAAGCAGCTCGAGTACGTGGTCGGCGAGCGCGCCTTCCGCGACGGCGTGCGCGCCTTCCTCGCCCGCCACGCCTACGGCAACGCCACCTGGCGCGACCTGCTGGCCGCCGTCGGCGCGGCGGCCGGGCGCGACCTCTCGGCGTGGGGGGCGCAGTACATCCTGCGCCCGGGGCTCCCGGTGCTCGAGGCGACGCGCGACGCGCGCGGGGTGACGATCGCGCAACGCGCGGCGCAGCCGCTCTCGGGCGACGCGCCCTGGCCGGTGCGCGCCGAGCTGCTGGTGCGCGGGGACGGCGCGTCGCAGCTCCGCCGCCCGGTGACGCTCGCCGCCCGCACGACGCGCGTCCCGCTGACGCCCGACCCGGCGGCGCTCGTCTTCCCCAACGCCGGCGACCACGCCTACGCGCTCACCCTGCTCGACTCGGCGAGCGTCGCCTGGGCCGAGCGGCACCTCGCGGTCGCCGGCGACGTCGGCGACCCGCTGCTGCGCGCGCAGCTCTGGGGCGCGCTCTGGGACCTGGCGCGCGAGGCGCGCTACGCCCCGACGCGCTTCCTCGCGCTCGCCGGCCGCGCGCTCCCGTCCGAGCGCGACGAGCAGATCGCGTCGTTCGTGCTGGCGCGCGTCACCCGCGCCGCCACCCGCTGGCTCGGCCCCGCGCAGCGCGACTCGGCGCTCCCGGCGCTCGAGGCGGCGCTGGCGCGCGCGGCCGACGACCCGGCGCGCCCGTACGGCATCCGCAAGGCGCACCTCGACGCGCTGGTCGCCGTGGCGGCCACGCCGGGCGCGCTGGCGGCGCTCGACGCGCGCCTCGACGCCGATTCGGCGGCCGGCGCGCCGCTCCGCGCGCCCACGCGCTGGGCGGTCGTCACCGCGCTCGTCGCCCGCGGCGCCCCCACCGCCGGGCGCCGCCTGGCCGACGAGACGCGCCGCGACTCGACGAGCGAGGGGCGCCGCCGCGCCTTCGTGGCCGGCGCCGCGCGCCCCGACTCGGCGACCAAGGCGACGTACTTCGCGCGCTACTTCGCCGACCGCGCGCTCAACGAGGAGTGGGTCACGGCCAGCCTCGCCGCCTTCGTGTCGCCCGGGCACGAGCCGCTCGTGCGCCCGTACGTCACCCCCGCCCTCGACTCGCTCCCGTGGGTCCAGCGCAACCGGCGCATCTTCTTCCTCGGCAGCTGGCTCGACGCGCTGATCGGCAACCAGGGCTCCGCCGAGGCGCTCGCCGCCGTCGACGCCTTCCTCGCGGCGCACCCCGCGCTGCCGGCCGATTTACGGCGCAAGATCCTGCAGAGTGCGGACGAGTTGCGACGGACGGTCGGGGTACGCGGGGCTTTCGCTAGGTGAGATGCGAGCGAGGTCGGGCGTGCGAGGGACGGCGTGCGAGGGACGGCGTGCGAGGTAGGGCGAACAGTCGCCTCACCTCGCTCGCAGGTATTCGCTCGCCGTCCCTCGCACGCTCTACCTCCCAACTGCCATGAGAGCGCACCCCACCAGCAGCAGCCCCACCCCCACCCGCCGCGGCCCCTCGAACGGCTCCCCGAGCAACCGCACCCCGAGCCACACGCCGACCGCGATGCTCACCTGCCGCAGCCCGACCACGTACGTCGACGCGCCGGTGCGCAGCGCGAGCAGCGCCAGCCCGTAGCTCACCGTGTTGAGCACCCCGACCGCCACCACCGCGCCGCGGTGCGCCCGCCACTCCGCCCGCACCGCCGGCGCCCCCTCGGCGCGCGCGACCCAGGCCAGGTAGCCGGCCCCCGCGCACGCCGTGTAGCCGTAGAAGTACGCCCACAGCTCGACCGAGCGCACCGCGTACTGGTCCCAGATCGTGCTCGTGCCGAGGATCAGCGCCATCAGCAGCGCCAGCAGCGTCGCCGGCCCGCGCAGGTGGGCGACGAGCGCGCGCCAGGCGTCGCGCCGCAGCGCCGGGAGCTGCATCACCAGCACGCCGGCGACGATCAGCGCCACCGCCGCCCACCCCAGCGGCCCCACCCGCTCGCCGAACGCCCACCCGCCGAGCGCGGGGAGCACAAGCAGCGCGGCGCCGCGGGCGATCGGGTAGATGAACGACAGCTCGCCCACGCGGTACGCCGCGCCGAGCGTCACGTAGCCGGCGAGCACGAAGAACGTCCCGACCACGATGTAGGGAGCCGCGGCCGACAGCGTGCCGGCGGGCGCGCGCGCCGCCAGCCAGAGCGCGGCGGGGAGGAACACCGCCGCCTCGGCGAACTTGCTGAGCGCGATGAATGCCCGCGAGCCGCCCGCGCGCTTCAGCAGGTAGTTCCAGTACGCGTGCGCCGCCGCGGAGACCAGGACGAGCAGGACGGCGGCCGGGGTCACCCGCGCCCGCCGCCGCCTGCCCGGCCGCTCACGCGCCGCGCCGCCGCCGGCGCGCGACCAGCCCCACCACGCCCAGCCCCGTGCCGAGCAGCGCGTACGTCGACGGCTCCGGCACCGTCGCGGCGGGGGCCGCCCCGACGAAGAAGCCGTCGCGGCTCCCGTCGCCTTCGACGACCACCGTGAGCGTCTGCCGCTGCTGCGCCGCCGCGTCGAGCGACAGCCGCACCACGCAGTTGGGGTACGCCGCGGTCGGGAAGACGCCGTCGGCGTCGCGGCAGAAGCCGGCGCGCCCGTCGGCGTACGGCGCGTCGGGCGAGAGCCCCGGGACGAGTGTGCTCCCGCCGGCGAAGGTACCGTCCTCCTGCACCGCGCCGCCGACGTACGCCCCCACCAGCCGGTTGTCCCAACCGATCCCGAACGGCACCGTCAGCGCCACCGGGACCGAGAAGGTCGTCTGGAAGTAGTAGCGGAAGAGGCTCGCGCCGGTGGGCGTGTTGAGCGGGATGATGCCGTCGGACGACGCGCCGATCCACTGCTGCACCCCGGGGACGTTCGGCGCCCAGACGCCCGTCGCCGGCTCGGTGATGATCGCCGCGTTGGCGAGCGACCCGCCGCCCGGCGCGGTCGCGGGCGTGAGTCCGAACCACCGCACCGACCAGTTGGCGTCGCACCCGCCCGGCGAGGCGGCGCACGCGACCGTCGTCTCGCCCGTGCGGGCGATCTGCGCGCCCGCGGGCGCGGCGGCGAGCGTCGCCAGCGCGCCGAGCGCCGCCGCGCGCCCGCGCGTCCATCCGTGAATCCGTGCTGCCGACCTGCGCATCTGCTGTTCGCTGCCTGGGTTCAGGGCGCGCGGCGCCCGTCGCCGCGCGCGCCCGCACGCATGGTGAACGGGCGCGCGGCGCGCGGCAAGGACGGCGCGCCCGGTACGATCGTCACTCGGTCGCGATCGACACGCCGAGGACGAGCAGCGCGCCCCAGACCAGCAGGGTGAACAGGGCCGCGACGACCGTTCGCCAGGCCGCCGCCGCCCACCCGCTGCCCGTGAACGCGCGGAGCGCCGCCGCCTGGTACGCCAGGGCGGCGGCCAGGTACGCGAGCACGATCGCCTTCAGCCCGGCCGCCTCCGCGGCCACCGTCACGAGCACGAAGAGCAGGAGCTGCTGCGCCCCCGTATAGAGCGCCAGCACCACGTGCTCGGCGTACGTCAGCCCCGCGCGCCAGAACAGGAGGCGCGTCCAGGCGGCGAGAGCGGGGACCGCCGCGGCGGCGATCGACACGAAGTAGCGCGCCACCGCGTCGACCGCCTCGGGGCGCCCGGCCGCCGCCCCGCCGCCGGCCGCGCCGTCCCCGTGGAAGAAGCCGTCGACCACCTCGGCCAGCATCCCGCTGCGCAGCGTGAGCAGCTGCACCGCCCCGACCAGCAGGAGGAAGTACTTCACCGGGCCGACGTACCGAACGGTGCGCCCCTCCACGTACTCGCGCGCCACGCGGCCCGGCGCGCGCAGCACGGCGAGCGCGGTGTGCGCCAGCCCGCGGTCGAACGACGTGACCTCCTCGACCACCTGCCGCAGCACGCCGACGACGGTGAGCCGCCCGTCGCGGGCGCGCTGCCCGCAGCGCGCGCAGAACGGCCCGGACCGCGGCTCCGCGCAGGAGAGGCAGTGCGACTCGGCCGGCGTCGCCGTCACGGCCTCCATTCGGCGACGAACAGGTTCGTGTCCCCCGGCTTCGACGCGCCGCGGTTGGACGCCCACACCAGCCGCCGCCCGTCGTGGCTGAACATCGGGAAGCCGTCGAACTCCGGGTTGCGCGTCACCTGCTCCAGCCCCGTCCCGTCGAGGTTCACGAGGAAGAGGTCGAAGTTGCGGCTGCGCGGGTTCTGGTGGTTGCTCGAGAAGATGATCCGCCGCCCGTCGGGGGTCCACGACGGGCCGAAGTTCGCGCCGCCGAGCCGCGTCACCTGCCGCTGCCCGCTCCCGTCGGCGTTCATCACGAACAGCTCCATCCGGTTCGGGCGGATCATCCCCTGCGCCAGCAGCTCGCGGTACGAGCGCAGCCCCGCCGAGTCCTCGGGGGCGTAGTGCCAGGCGCGGTAGACGATCCGCGTTCCGTCGGGGCTCCACCACGGGCCGCCGTCGTAGCCCGGCGTCGTCGTGAGGCGCCGCACGTCCGAGCCGTCGACGTTCATCGTGTAGATGTCGAGGTCCCCGTCCTTGAGCGACGTGAACACGATCCGCCGCCCGTCGGGGGAGAGCACCCCCTCGGCGGTGTAGACGCCGTAGTTGGTGAGCCGGCGCAGCTCCGTGCCGTCGCGGTTCGCGGTGTAGATGTCGTACTTGTCGATCCCCCACACGTAGCCCTTCGACGGGTCGGGCTTGGCGGGGCAGGCCGCGCCGGCGGCGTGCGTCGACGCGAAGAAGAGGCGCCGGTCGCCGGGGAGGAACCACCCGCACGTCGTCTTCCCCTCGCCGTTCGAGACGCGCCGCAGGTCGGTGCCGTCGGCGCGGACGACGAACTGCTGGTCGCAGGCGCGTCCGTCGCGCGTGCTCTGGAAGGTCAGCCACTGGTCGTCGTGGCTGAAGTACGCCTCCGCGTTCTCCCCGCCGAAGGTGATCTGGCGCACGTTCGTCAGGCGCGTCTCGCCGCTGTCGGCGGCGACGGCGCGGGCCGGCGACGCGGCGGGTGCGACGGCGCCGCCGGCGGGTGCGGACCCGCGGGCGCAGGCGGCGAGCAGGAGGAGCGTCGGCGCGAGCGCGCGGCGCACGGCGGGACGGAAGGCGCGAGGCATGGCGCGGGAGGTGACGCGGGGCGAGGGTCGGGGGGTCGACGAAAGAAAGCCGCGCGGGCGCGCATCCGCACCTTGCTTGCGCCCCCCGCCCGGCGGCCGTAACGTCGCCGCGCTCCCCGACGCGGGCGCGCCACGGATTTCTCACCGCACTCCGACACGGAAGGTGGCGCGCGCGTGCGCGCGCCGCCCGAACGTACGCTCGCCCCGCTCCCCCCGCCGGGCGGCGCGACCGACCCGCCGGCGGGCCCCGCTCGAGGAGACCCATGCGAGATCCGTCGTTCGTGTCGCGCCACCCGGCGTGCCGCGCGGCCGCCGTGTGCGCGCTGGCCGCCGCCCTCCCCGCCGCCGCGGCCGCGCAGGCGCCGGCGGCCGCGCGCACCGTCACCGGCACCGTGGTCGAGGAAGGGACCAACGCCCCCCTCGGCGCGGCGCAGATCCAGGTGCGCGGCACCACCACCGGCACCGTCACCGGCGACGACGGCACCTTCTCGCTGCGCGTCCCGGCCGGCGACGTCGTGCTGGTCGTGCGGCGCATCGGCTACCCGGCGGTCGAGGCGCCCGCCCCGGCCGGCCAGGCGACGGTGCGCGTCACCATGCGGCGCGACGCGCTCAAGCTCGACCAGGTGGTGATCACCGGGCAGGCGTCGGGGATCTCGCGCCGCAACCTCCCCAACTCGATCGCCAGCGTCAGCGCCGAGGAGGTCACCAAGGTCTCGGCGCAGAGCATCGAGCAGGCGTTCCAGGGGAAGATCGCCGGCGCGCAGATCGCGCAGAGCACCGGCGCCCCCGGCGGCGGGAACCGCGTGCGCATCCGCGGCATCTCCTCGATTCTCGGGAACGCGACTCCCCTCTACGTCGTCGATGGCGTCATCGTCAGCGACGTGTCGATCGGCACCGGGACCAACAAGGTCACCGGCGCCGCCGGGACCGCGATCTCGGCGGCGACGCAGGAGTCGCCGGTCAACCGCATCGCCGACCTCGACCCCAACCAGATCGAGAACGTCGAGATCCTGAAGGGCTCCGCCGCCGCGGCCATCTACGGCTCCAAGGCGTCGGGCGGCGTCATCATCGTGACCACCAAGCGCGGCGCGGCCGGCGCCCCGCGCTGGAACTTCCGCGGCGGCGTCGGCACCCCGCGCCTCGCCTACCGCAACGGGCAGCGCCGCTTCACGACGGTGGAGGACGCGACCCGCGCCTTCGGCCCCACGGCCTCCCAGCACTACGACGCCGCCCGGGCGCTCGACTACGAGTCGCTGGCCTACGGCAACAAGCCGATCAACGGCGACGCCGCGCTGCAGGTGAGCGGCGGCAACGAGGCGACGCGCTACTTCGTCGCCGGCTCGGCGCGCGACGAGGAGGGGATCGTCGCCAACACCTACGCCAAGAAGTACGCCGCGCGCGTGAACCTCGACCAGCGGCTCGGCGCGCGCCTGCAACTGCAGGTGGGGACCGAGGTGCTGCGCACCCTCAGCGACCGCGGGCTGTTCGGTAACGACAACTCGGGCAACTCGATCGCCTACACGCTCACCAAGGTCCCGTCCTTCCTCGACCTGCGCCAGCGCGCCGACGGCACCTGGCCGACCAACCCGTTCTACCCCTCCAACCCGCTCCAGACGATCGACCGCTTCAAGAACCAGGAGGGGGTCTGGCGCAACATCACCACCGGGCGCGTGACCTGGGAGCTGCTCGGCGGCGGGGCGCAAGAGCTGCGCTTCGTGGCCTTCGGCGGCGCCGACGTACTGAACCAGCGCAACGAGGTGTTCTCCCCGCCCGACCTGCAGTACGAGCCGCTCGACAACCTCCCCGGGACGTCGGTGGTGTCGAGCGGGACGAACCTGAACGCCAACGCGAACCTCAACCTCGTGCACACGTGGCGCCCGACGGGGCGCCTGTCGGCCACCACGCAGCTCGGGACGCAGTACGAGCGGCGCAACTTCTCGATCAACCGCGCCAGCGCGCAGAACCTGCTCGGCGGGCTCGAAGTGGTGACGTCGGGGACGCTGCGCGACGTCGACGAGCAGCGGCTGCGCGTCAACGACTTCGGCGTCTTCGGCCAGACCGAGGTGCTGGTCGCCGAGCGGCTGCTGCTGACCGCGGGGGCGCGCGCCGACCGGAGCAGCAACAACGGCGACCCCGGGAAGTTCTTCCTCTTCCCCAAGGCCTCGGCGTCGTACCGGCTGCCGGCGCTGCGCCCCGGGCTGGTGGACGAGCTGAAGCTGCGCGTCGCCTACGGCGAGACGGGGAACCAGCCGCTGTACGGGCAGAAGTTCACCCCGCTCGACCTGTCGAACATCGGGGGCGCGGGGGCGTTCCGCATCGGCACCGCGCGCGCGGCCTCCGACCTGCGCCCCGAGCGCCAGCGCGAGCTGGAGGGGGGCGTCGACCTGGCGCTCTTCCGCAACCGCGCGACCGTCGACCTCACCGGGTTCCAGCGCCGCATCTCCGACCTGCTCATCACACGCACCCTCCCGCCGACCAGCGGCTACTCGTCGGAGACGTCGAACGGCGCGGCGATGCGCGTCTGGGGGTTCGAGGCGGCGGTGTCGGCCTTCCCGGTGCAGGGCGCGGTCACGTGGAGCACGCGCTTCAACGTCGGCGCGAACCGCAGCCGCATCACCGACCTCCCGGTGCCGGCCTTCCTGCTCGGCACCCCGCAGGTGGGCGCCGTGCGCATCGAGGAGGGGAAGAGCGCGACGCAGATCATCGGCAACGACACGCTGCCGCAGGCCGGCGGGCGCGTGGTGGTGCCGCGGGTCATCGGCGACGGCAACCCGCGCTACAACGCCGGGTGGGGGAACGAGGTGCGGTGGCGCGGGCTCTCCGCGTACGCGCTGCTCGACCGGCAGCAGGGCGGGATGCTCGCCAACGGCACCTGGCGCCACTATGACCTCGGGCAGAACTCGCGCGACTACGACGCGCAGACGGCCACGGGGCAGAAGCTCGGCGAGGTGCGCCGCACCACGTACCTGCAGGTGACCGACATCTACTACCAGGACGCGTCGTACCTGAAGCTGCGCGAGGTCACGCTGGGTTACGACCTGCCGGCCTCGCTGGCGCGGCGCGTCTGGGGGCGCGCGCAGGCGGCGCGGCTCCAGCTGAGCGGGCGGAACCTGTACTGGTGGACCGACTTCCGCGGCGGCGACCCGGAGGCGGAGAACTTCGGCGCGGGGAACGTGCCCGGGTCGGTGCAGCGCAACCGCGAGCTCGCGGCCTACCCGGCCAGCCGGCAGTTCTGGCTCAACCTCAACGTGGAGTTCTGAGGATGCGCACGCTGCCACGCATGCTGCCACGCACGCTCGCCCTCGCGGCGATCGCCGCCGCCGCGGCCCTCGCCGGCTGCCGCGAGGTCACGGTCCCCAACTACAACTCCCCCAACCTCGACCAGCTCACCGGCGCGCCCACCGCGGCGAACGTGAACACCACCGCGCTCGGGCTGCTGGTGGGCGCGCGCGCCACGGTCGGCGCCTACGCCACGACGCTCGGCGTGCTGGGGCGCGAGGTCTACAACCTCGACGGCGCCGAGCCGCGCAACGTGCTCGCCTTCCTCGTCGGCCCGCTGGAGCCGGGCGGCTTCGGCTCCGACATGGGGTGGACGGCGACGTACCGCCAGCTGCTCACCGCGTTCACCGTCCTCGACGCGGTCGAGCGGGTGCCGGACTACACGGCGGCGCAGAAGGAGGCGGTGCGCGGCTTCACGAAGACGTTCATGGCGATGGCGTACCTCGACCAGCTGCGCATCCGCGACACCTTCGGGATCGTGCTCGAGGTCGACCCGAGCGCGCAGCAGCTGGGCCCCTTCGTCACGCGCGACGAGGGGTACGCGCGCGCCGCGACGCTGCTCGACGAGGCGCGCACGCACCTCGCCGCCGGGGGCGCGGCCTTCCCGTTCACGCTCAACAGCGGGTTCGCGGGGTTCAACACGCCGGCCACCTTCGTGCGCTTCAACCGCGCGATCAAGGCGCGCCTCGAGGTCTACCGCCAGCGCTGGCCGGACGCGCTCACCGCGCTCAACGAGTCCTTCCTCAACGCGGCGTCGCCGACGCCGGCCACGCTGGCGGCGGGCGTCTACCACGTGTACTCGACGGCGTCCGGCGACGCGGTGAACCCGCTGTTCGACCCGGCGCCGCGCGCGCTCACCGCCGTGCCGTCCTTCCTCACCGAGGCGCGGCGGCAGCCCGACGGCTCGCCCGACCGGCGGGCGTCGTCCAAGGCCGCCGTGGGCACGGTGTCGCTCAGCACGCAGGGGGTGACGTCGAACGTCCGCATCACCGCCTACGCCACCAACGTCGCCCCGGTCCCGATCATCAAGAACGAGGAGCTGCTCCTGCTGCGCGCCGAGGCGCGGCTGGCGACGGGGGACCGGGCGGGGGCGATCGCGGACCTGAACCTGGTGCGCACCACGTCGGGCGGGCTGGCGCCCCTGCCGGCGACCTTCGCCGGCGACCTGGTCGACGAGATCCTGTACGACCGCCGCTACTCGCTCTTCTACGAGTACGGCCACCGCTGGGTGGACGCCCGGCGCTACGGGCGGCTGGCGACGCTCCCCAAGACGCTGCCGTCGCACCGCGTCTTCCCGATCGTCCCGATCCCGGTGGACGAGTGCAACCAGCGCAACCCGGCGCCGCGGGGGTGCGTGCAGGTGTCGGGGCTCTGAATTCCGATTGACACGTTCGGGTATGCGCGCCAGCTTGGCCGCATGCCCGCCGTATCCCGCTTCACCCCGCCTCGCCGCCGCGGCCTCTGGGCCGCCGTCGTCCGCCCCACGCTCTTCTGGCTGCACCTCGTCGCCGGCGTCGCGGCCGGCGTCGCGGTGCTGGTCATGTCGGTCACTGGCGCGCTGCTGACCTACCAGCGGCAGGTCACGGCGTGGGCCGGCGGGAGCGTGGAGGCGCCGGCAGGCGCCACGCGGCTCGCGCTCGACACGCTGGTCGCGCGAGTGCGGGCGGCGGAGCCGGGGGCGGCGGTGACCGGGGTGACGCTGCGCGACGACCCGCGGGCGCCGGTCGCCGTCGGCGTCGAGCCCCGGCGGACGGTGCTCGTGAACCCGTACACGGGGGCGGTGCTGGCCGGGAAGCCGGCGGTCCGCGCCTTCTTCGCCGAGGTGGAGCGGTGGCACCGGTCGCTGGCCACCGGGCCGAGCGTGCGGGACCCGCTCGGGGTGCAGCTCGCCGGGGCGGGGAACATGGCGTTCCTCTTCCTGCTGCTCACCGGGGCGTTTCTCTGGTGGCCGCGGCGGCTCAGCGCGCGGGCGCTCAAGGCCGTCGCGGTCCCGAACCTCCGCGCCCGCGGGCGCGCCCGCGACTGGAACTGGCACCACGTGCTCGGCGCCTGGACGGCGCCGGTGCTGCTGCTGGTGGTCGGGTCGGCGACGCTGATCTCGTACGGCTGGACGGGGGACCTCGTGACGCGCGCCTTCGGCGGGACGCCGGCGCCCCGCGCCGAGGGGGGGCGCCCAAGTGGAGGCGGGAGCGGGGCCGGCGGGGGCGGCCGGGAGGCGAAGCCCCCCGCCTTCGCCGCCGACCTGGACGCGACCTTCGCCCGCGCCGCGGCCGCCGCACCGGGGTGGCGCTCGCTCCAGCTTCGCTTCGCGCCCGGCGGCGCCCCGACGGCGACGCTCACCGCCTCCGCCACCGCCAGCAACCGCCCCGACGGGCGCACGACGCTGACGGTAGACGCGCGCACCGGCGCGATCACCAAGGTCCAGCCCTACGCCGCCCTCCCGGTCCCGCAGAAGGTGCGGAGCTGGGTGCGCCCGCTGCACACCGGCGAGGCGGGCGGCGTCGTCGGCCAGACACTCGCCGGGCTCGCCTCGCTCGCCGGGGTCGGCCTGGTGTGGACCGGGCTCGCGCTCACCTGGCGGCGCTTCATGGCGCGGTGGCGGCAGCGGACGCTCGAGGCGGTCGAGGACGAGCGGCAGCCGGTCGCGGCGGCGGCATGACAATGCCCGCGGCGTGCTATTTACTTTTCGTAGCTGAAGTGTAAATAGCGGCCGGTGCTAGTTACGAGTCGTAAATAGCGGCCCCCGGAGGGTTCCTCGAATGCTGCGCGGTCCCACGGGCCGACTGGTGACCGCGTCGACTGTTGGCGGAGAAGCAGTTCGAGCGTTCCATCCGGACCCGCTGCCGCCGACTCCGCCCCTACACGTCGACGGCGACCTGCGCGACGTCCTCGATCGTGCGCTCCTAGCACTCGGGCGCTTGGACAGCGTCACGACCCTGCTGCCAGATACCCACCTCTTCCTTTACAACTACGTCCGGAAGGAGGCGGTGCTTTCCTCGCAGATCGAGGGCACGCAGTCGTCGCTCTCCGACCTGCTGGCCTACGAGGCCGACGCGGCGCCCGGGGTTCCGCTGGACGACGTGGTCGAGGTGTCGAATTACGTCGCGGCCCTGGAACTCGGGCTCCGTCGGATCCGGGAGGGCTTTCCGCTTTCCGTCCGACTGCTGCGCGAGATCCATGCGGAACTCCTGCGCGCCGGGCGCGGCGCGGAGAAGCAGCCCGGCGAGTTGCGACGATCGCAAAACTGGATCGGTGGCACGCGGCCGGGCAATGCTATTTTCGTCCCGCCCCCGCCGCAGGAGGTGCCGGCGTGTCTCGGCGCGCTGGAGCGGTGGCTCCACGACGATCCCGTGCGGACGCCGACGATTCTGAAGGCGGCGCTAGCGCACGTGCAGTTCGAGACCATCCACCCGTTCCTGGACGGGAACGGACGTGTTGGGCGTCTGCTCGTGACGCTGCTCCTGTGCGCGGAAGGGGTGCTGACGGAGCCGCTGCTGTACCTGTCGCTCTACCTCAAGCAACACCGCGAGACGTACTACGCGTTGCTGACGCGGGTGCGCACGGAGGGCGATTGGGAAGACTGGGTGCGCTTCTTCGCGGACGGCGTCCGCGAGACGGCGGACGGCGCCGTGCTGACCGCACGGCGGCTAGTGCGCCTCTTCCAGGAGGACCGGAGTCGCATCCAAGAGATCGGGCGCCTCTCGGGGTCCGGGTTGCGCGTGCACGACGCACTGCGGGAGCGACCGCTGACGCACGCGACGTGGTTGGCCACGCGAACCGGGTTGTCGCCTGCCGCCGTGCACCGCACGCTCGGCGCGCTGGAACGCGAAGGGGTCGTCCGCGAGGTGACCGGCCGCCGCCGCGACCGGCTGTACAGCTACGCCGCGTACCTCCAGATCCTCAGCGAGGGGACCGAACCGCTCCCCCGATGACGCGCGGAGGGCCCCGGAGACTCGCCCCGGGGCCCTCCGCGCAGCCAGTGGACCCGCTTACGGCCGCGCCGCCGCCGTCCCCGGCGCCGCCGGGTTGGCCGGGATGCGCGCCGGCGTCGGCACCATCGCGAACAGGTCGCGCTGCGCCTGCGCCTTCTTCACCATCTCGATCGCGCGCCGCAGCTGCGGGTCGTCGTCCAGGTTGTGGCGCAGCGCCGTCGAGTCGCCGAAGGCCACGCGCGCCACGCGCTGCTCGATCTGCCGGTCCACCCAGGCGCTCCCGGCGTCCCACTGCGCGCGCTCGATCTTGACCGTGTCGCGCTGCAGGCGCTGCCAGAGCTGCTCGCGCCACGCCGGCTGCACGGCGAAGTCGGGCTGCACCTTCCCCTTCAGCTCGAACGCCATCTCGGTGAGCGCCGTGTAGATCTGCGGGAACTTGGGCGCCAGCGCCCGCGCCAGCTGCTGCTCGGCGGTGCTGAGCGTGTCGGGCTTCACGATCACGTCCGGCGTCACCGCGCCGCCGCCGTAGACGACGCGGCCGGCGTCGCTGCGGAACTGCGGGCGCGTCTTGCGCACCGAGTCGCTCTCGAGCGAGTCGGGGTGCACCTCGACGTACTGCCCGTCGACCAGCTTGCGCTCCTTCTGGATGGAGCGCCCGCTCGGCGTGTACCACTTCGCCGTCGTCATCTTGAGCGCGTAGCCGCCGTCGAGCGGGAAGAGCGTCTGCACCAGTCCCTTGCCGTAGCTCGTCGTGCCGACCACCACCGCGCGGTCGTGGTCCTGCAGCGCGCCGGCGACGATCTCCGAGGCCGACGCCGAGTAGCCGTTGACGAGGACGACCAGCGGGATCGACGGGGCGAGCGGCTGCGCGGTGGCGACGTACGTCTGCTGGTCGCCGCCGCGCCCGCGCACGCTGGCGACGTCCTGGCCGCGGCGCAGGAAGAGGTTGCTGGTGGCGATCGCCTGCTCGAGGATCCCGCCCGGGTTGTCGCGCAGGTCGAGCACGACCCCGCGGGCGCCCTGCGTCTGCAGCCGGCGCACCGCCTCGCCGATCTCCTGCGCCGTGGCCTCGCTGAAGCGCGTCACCGGCACGTAGCCGACGCTGCCGTCGAACGTCATCGAGTACGCGACCGCCGGGATGTGCACCTCGGCGCGCCGGAAGTCGTGCGTGATCGGCTGCGTGACGCCCGGGCGCTGGAAGGTGACCTTCACCTTCGTCCCCGGCGTGCCGATCAGGACGTTCGACACCTGCTGGCTCGACCACCCGCGCGTCGACTGCGTGTCGATCTGCACGATGCGGTCGCCCTCCTGGATCCCCGCGTTCTCCGCCGGCGTGTTCGGGAAGACGCGCGAGACCGTCACCCAGCCGCCCTGCGGCGGCGTGATCTCCATCCCGATGCCGGCGTAGCGCCCGTTCGTCTGGCGCGAGAAGTCGGCGATCTGCTTCGGGGTGAAGAGTTCCGTGTACGGGTCGTTGAGTTCCTTCACCAGCCCGCGGGCGGCCTTCTCGAACAGCGCCGGCGCGCCGACCGTGTCGACGAAGCGCTGCGAGACGAGCCCCATCACCTGCTCGAGGAGCTGGGCCCCGTCGCGCTGCGCGCGCGACTGGAGGATCCACCCGCCCGCCAGCAGCGGGGCCGCGGCGACGGTGGCGAGGACGGCGGTGCGGGACGGACGACGCATGGGCGCGCGCTCGGGCTGGAGGGTCGTGCGGTGACCTGAGGGATACCGTCCCGGACCGGCGGGGGTTCCGTGGACGACGATGCGCGATGCGTGCCGGTCACCCCCCCGCCGGGGGGGCGTCGTCGCCGTCACCCTCGGGGGACGACTGCGCCAGCAGCGCCCGCCAGCTCACCGCGCGCCCCTTCCGGAACCCCTTGCGGACGAGCTTCACGCCCAGCGGGGAGAGGGTGACCGTGTAGGGCGCGCCGTCGATGACGACCTCGCGCTTCAGCGTGCGCTCCAGGGGAAGGGCCATGGGGGGGACGGAGTGGGAGGATGCAGCGCGCCGCACCGGCGCGCGAGGGGGCAATCGACCCAGCCGGGCGCGGCCGGTCACCAGCGGTACTCCACCCACCGGTCGCGCCCCTCCTGCCCCACGGTCGCCCCGCGCACGACGCCGGCGGCGATGAGCATCTCGTGGGCCGGCTGCAACACGCGCTGGAGGTGCGAGGGGTAGCGCTGCGCCAGCGGGAGGCGCTCGGCCCACTGCTCCAGCGGCCAACGCCCGGCGGGCCCGTCGCGCTCGGGGGCCAGCGCCGCCAGCAGGCGGTAGAGCCGCCGCGCCACCGGCGAGGCGAGCTGCTGGTAGCGCGCCCACGACAGCTCGGCGACGTAGCCGGCGGCGAGGTTCGCGCGCACCGGCGGCGCGAGCACCACGCGCGCGTCCCCCGGCTCGTTGGCGGTGAGCGACGGGAAGAGCGCCAGCTGGTCGGCGTCCTCGTGCCGCCGCCGCTCGATCACCACCGAGGCGAGCAGCGTGAAGCGCGCGTCCCCCTCCGCCGCGCCCGCGCTCTGGTAGGCGGCGGTCGACTCGAGCGTCGTGCGCTCCAGCCGCGCCAGCGAGGCGCGCAGCTGCTCGTAGGTGCGCCCGTCGGCCTTGCGCCCCAGCGAGCGCAGGAAGGCGTGCAGCCGGAAGGTGACCGCGCCGTCGGCCGGCCGCCCCGCCTCGGCCCACCGGTGCAGCAGCCCCACCCACACGTCCTGGTCGAAGGTGCCGGGGAGCCGGTCGCCGGGCGCCGGGAGGACGCGCCAGCGCGCGCCGGGCGCCGGGACGAACTGCAGCGCCCCCTCGTCGGCCGCCGAGTCCGAGAGGCGGAACAGCGGCAGCCGCTCGAGCGCGCGGTCGAGCGTCACGAGACGCGTGGCGGGGCGGCGCGCGGACATGGGCCGCAAGCTAACGGTCGGGCTGCGGGGTGCGGATCCGCCGCGGAGGGGTCCTGTGGCTCTAGTAACACCAAGAAGAGCAGGGGGGATGAAAATCTGAGAAGAGCGGAAACGGCGCGGATGAGGCTTCAGCCTCGAGCTACCGGCGTATCCGCGCCGTTTCAGAGCCGTTCTCAGATTTTCATCCCCCCTGCTTTTCAGTTGACCTTCCAGGAACCCGGCGCTTGACGGCGACGTGTCGAACTTCTACCTATTCACCTCGAAGTTCTACATGTAGAAATTCTACCTATCAGCCGATGGCCCGCACGCCGGAGTCCCGGAGGCCCGAGCTGCTCAAGGGCACGCTCGACATGCTCATCCTGCAGACGCTCACGCTGCAGCCGATGCACGGCTACGCGATCGCCCAACACATCGCGCGGCTCTCCGACGACGTGCTCTCGGTCGAGCAGGGGTCGCTCTACCCGGCGCTCGAGCGGCTGCAGAAGAAGGGGTGGGTGACGTCGAAGTGGGGCGAGTCGCCGACGGGGCGGCAGGCGCGCTACTACACGATCACCGCCGCCGGCCGGCGCCAGCTCGGCGAGCAGGTGGCCGCCTTCGACCAGGTCTCGCTCGCGATCGCCCGCGTCCTCCGCCGCGCCTGAGGAGGCTGTCATGTCGATGCTCGACGCCGCGCGCTACCGCCTGCACGTCCTCCGCCGCGCCCTCTTCGACCGCGCGCGCTGGCGCCGCGAGATGGACGCGGAGCTCGACTTCCACCTGGCGCTCGAGGAGCAGCAGCGCCGCCACGAGGGGGCGGACGCCGACGACGCGCGCCGCGCCGCTCTGCGCCGGCTGGGCGACCCGCGGCGCGTGCGCGAGCGCCTGGTCGACGACAGCGGCGCCAGCGCACTCGACGCGCTGCGGCAGGACCTGCGCTTCGCCGTCCGCGCGCTGCGGGCGCGCCCGGGCTTCACCGCGGTCGCGGTGCTCACGCTGGCGATCGGGCTCGGCGCCAACGTCGCGATCTTCAGCGCCGTCGACGCGCTGCTGCTGCGCCGGCTCCCCTTCGCGGCGCCGCACGAGCTGATGCAGGTGAGCCTCACCCGCCCCCCCGAGGGCGACCAGCCGGCGCGCGACGACGCGATCTGGTCGTACCCGAAGGCCCGCGTCTTCCGCGCCGCGCAGACCGCGTTCGCCGACCTCACCATCTACACGTCGTGGCCGTTCACCGTCCGGGTCGGCGCGGGGGCGGCGGAGCGCGTGCGCGGCGAGTACGTGGACGGGCGCTACCTGCCGACGCTCGGCGTCGCGCCGCTGCTCGGCCGCAACTTCGCACCCGACGAGGACCGCACCCCCAACGGGCCGCGCGTGGCGCTGCTCTCCGAGGCGTTCTGGCGGAGCCGATTCGGCGGCGACCCGGGGGCTCTCGGGCGCGCGGTCACGGTCGCCGGCGAGCCGTACACGGTCGTGGGCGTGCTGCCCCCGGGGTTCCGCGGGCTCTCCGGCGAGGCCGACCTGCTGCTCCCGGTGATGACCCAGTCCGCCGAGGCGCTCGGCGAGGCGTGGAACCACAGCTACACGATGGTCGCGCGGCGCCGCCCCGGCGTGTCGGAGACGCAGGCGCTGGCGGCGGTGCGCGTGCTCGGCGCGCGCGTGGACGACGCCTACCCCGAGCAGTCGGAGCCGCGGCGCCGCCACGGCGCCGCCGCGCGCGCGCTCGACGCGACGCGCGTCGACCCGGCGCTCCGCCGCGCGCTGCTCGTGCTCTCGGGCGCGGTGGGGTTGGTGCTGCTGGTGGCGTGCGCGAACGTCGCCAACCTGCTGCTGGTGCGCGCCGCCGGGCGCCGGCGCGAGATCGCGGTGCGGCTGGCGCTGGGCGCCGGGCGCGGGCGGCTCGTGCGCCAGCTGCTGACCGAGAGCGTGCTGCTCGCCGCGCTCGGCGCCGCGGCCGGCGTGCTGGTGGCGGCGTGGGGGGTGCGCGCGCTGGCCGCGATCGACCCCGCGCGAACGCTGCCGATGGCGCGCACCTCGGACCTGCGCACGGTCAGCTTCGCCGCCATCCAGCTCGACGCCACGGCGCTGGCGTTCGGCGCCGCGCTGGCGCTGGCGACGGCGGTGGTGTTCGGGCTCGCGCCGGCGCTGCAGGCCACGCGGCCGAGCCCCGCCGGCGCGCTCAAGGACGGCGCGCCGGGGAGCGGGGCGGCGCGCCCGCGCCGCGGCGCGCCCACGCGGGCGGTGTTGGCCGCCGTCGAGGTGGCGCTGGCCATGGTACTGCTGGCCGGCGCCGGGCTGACGCTGCGCAGCCTCGAGCGGCTGCTGGCGGTGGCGCCCGGGGTGCGGACGGCGGGCGTCCTCACCGTGCGCTTCGACCCGCGCGCCGTGGCCGAGCGCGACTCCTTCCCGGCGCTGTTCGCGCGCGTCACGGCGCGCGTGGCCGCCATCCCCGGCGTCGCCGGCGTGGCGCTGCAGGACTGCCCGCCGCTCAACGGCGGGTGCAACGGGACGGCGCTCGTGCGCCGCGACCGCCCCCAGCCGCGCGACGGCGAGGGCGGGCCGGAGGTGGGCGTGCACTGGATCACGCCCGAGTGGCCGGCGGTGATGGGCGTGCCGCTGCTGCGCGGGCGCGCCTTCACCGACGCCGACCGGAGGGGCGCGCGCAAGGCGGTGCTGGTGAGCGCGCACGCCGCGCGCGTCTTCTGGCCGGGGGAGGACGCGGTGGGCAAGCCGGTGAGCGTGATGCAGGGCGGCTTCCACGACGACACGGCGACGGTGGTGGGCGTGGTCGGCGACGTGCGCTACGGAACGCTCGACGACCCGCCGCGCCCCGACGTGTACCTCCCCTACGCCCAGTCGCCGTACGGGCGGGCGGTGCTGGTGGTGCGCACGCCGGGGGCGCCGCTGGCGCTGGTGGGCGCGGTGCGCGCCGCGCTCGCCGAGGTGGCGCCGGGGACGCCGGCGTTCGAGGTGCGGACGATGGAGGACCGGGTGGAGGGGGTGACGGCGTTCCAGCGCTTCGGCGCCACGCTGCTCGGCCTCTTCGCCGCGGTGGCGCTGGTGCTGGCGACGCTCGGCGTCTACGGCGTGGTGTCGTTCGGCGCCGCGCAGCGCACGCGCGAGCTGGGGGTGCGCGTGGCGCTCGGCGCGACGCGGCGCGACCTGGCGCGGCTGGTGGTGCGCGGCGGGCTGGCGATCGCACTCGCCGGGACGCTGGCCGGCCTCGCCGGCGCGCTGGCGGCCACCCGCGTGCTGCGCTCGCTGCTCTACGGCGTGGCGCCCACCGACCCGGCGACCTACGCCGCCATCGTCCTGGTGCTGGGCGCGGCGGTGGTGGCCGCCAGCTGGCTCCCCGCGCGCCGCGCCGCGCGCGTGGCGCCGGCCACCGTGCTGCGCGACGCCTGAGGCGCCGCCTCCGGCGCCGAGTCAGGCGCCGAGGCGGAGGACCTGCCCGGTGACGGCGCGCGCCGCGTCGGAGCAGAGCCAGCGCACCGCCCCGGCGACCTCCTCGCGCGACACGTAGCCGGCCTGCTCCCCCATCGCGGCCACGTTGTCGGCGGTGCGGATGCTGGTCGGCGCCACGGCGTTGGCGCGCACCCCGTGCGCCCGCTCCTCCTCGGCGACGGCGCGCATGAGCGCGAGCACGCCGCCCTTGGCCGCCGCGTACGCCGCCATCCCGCTCCCGGTCGCACCCGGGAGCGCGGCGACGGAGCCGAAGTAGACGACGCTCCCGCGCGTGCGCCGCAGCATCGGGAGCGCGGCGCGCGTGGCCAGCACCGCGGTGGTGAGGTTGATCGCCAGCATGCGCGCCCACGCCGCCGGCTCGGCGTCGGCCACCGCGCCCTGGGCGAACCCGCCCGCCGCGCACACCAGCGCGTCGGCGTCGCCGACCGCCGCGCGCACCGCGTCGGCCATCGCCTGCACGGCCGCGGCGTCGGTCAGGTCGCAGGCGAAGGCGCGCGCGTCGTGCCCCGCCTCCCGCAGCGCCGCCGCCCGCGCCTCCACCTGCGCCGCGTCCCGGTCGACGAGCGCCAGCCGCGCGCCCGACTCGGCGAACGCGCGAGCCAGTGCCTCGCCTACTTGGCCCTCGCGTCCGACACCGGTGATCGCAACTACTCGCGACATGGGGCCTCAACCACAAAAGGGGCCTCAACCACAAAAGCGGGAGTCGTTACTGCGGGAGTCTTTACAGCGGGAGTCGTTACGGCGTAACCCTCGACTCAAGGCTTGAGGCGACGCAGTAGCGACTCCCGCTGTAAAGACTCCCGCAGTAACGACTCCCGCCGTCGATTGGTTTACCTCGGGCCGAGGTCCGCCCACTGCGTCCGCAGGTCGGGGCTCGGCCCCTCGCACAGGTGCAACGCCACGTCGCGCTCCTCGGGCACCAGCCACCGCGTGTCGTCGTGGCGCACGACGCCGAGGGGGACGACGCGGGTGCAGCGGCCGAGCAGCGTCTCGGGGCGGACGCCGACGGCGAGGATCGGGTCGCCGGGGCGCTCGCCGGGGCCGAAGTACCAGAAGGAGCCGGCGGGGCTGATCGCGCCCGGGATCCCGACGCGGCGGCCGTAGAACTCGAGCGCCCCCGCCTGACCGTAGTTGGCGGCGAGGATCGCCGCGTCGGCCTGCTGCGCGGGGGGGAGCGTGTGGTACGCCTCGCCCACGGCGCGGGCGAGCGCGGGCCAGCCGAGCATGTCGGCGAAGTCCTGCGGCAGCGCCAGCGTCTCGCCCGTGTTGGTGCGCGTCGCCGCGCCGACGCCCAGCGCCGCCGCCCAGCGCGCGGTCGCCTCGGGGGGCAGGACGGGGAGCGCGATCGGGAAGGTGACCGCGCCGAAGAGCGCGAGCAGCGCCGCGGCGACGCCCAGCCGCCGCGGCGCGCCGGCGTGCCGCAGCCGCCACCGCCCGCCGATCCCGTGCTGCAGCGCGGTGGCCCCGGCGGCGAAGAGGAGCGGGTAGATCGGCCCGATGTAGTACGCCTTCCCGCGCGCCGCGAGCAGGATCGCGAAGGCGACCAGCGCCGCGATCCCCGCCGTGCGGCCGGCGCGCGCCCACCGCGCGGTGAGCAGCGCGACCGCGCCGAGCGCCGCCAGCAGCACGGCGGGGCCGAGCAGGAGCTGCCCGCCGAGGAAGTCGGCGATCCCCACGTGCACCAGCTGGGTCTCGCGCAGCTCGTGCAGCCGCCCGATCGCGGGCCACCCGAGCCGCGCCTGCCCGACGAGGCTCGGCGCGCCGATCAGCAGCGCGAGCAGCGCCGCCAGCCAGGGGCGGTGCGTGCGCAGCGTGCCTCGGAGGGGGCCGACCACCAGCGCCACGGCGATCCCGGCCCCGATGAAGCCGATGCTGAACTTGGTGAGCAGCCCGAGCCCCCCGGCCAGCGCGATCAGCACCCACGGGCTGGAGACGGCGTGCGCGAGGCGCGCCAGCAGGCGGTGCCGCCAGCGGGCGCGCCGGCGCCGCCCCTCGGGGGTGGTCCACGACGCCTCGGGGCGCGCCCCGGCGCCGTCGGCGCCCGCCTGGCGCCCGAGGTGCACGAGGCCGAGCAGCGCCAGCGTCCACCAGAGCTGGTCGAAGACCACCGGCTGGAAGAGGTGTCCCGAGCGCAGGAAGAGCGGCGAGGTGAGCACCGCCCCTGCGGCCACCAGCTGCGCGCCGCGCCCGCCGTGCAGCCGGTGCGCGAGCCCGCCGGCGAGCAGGATCAGGAGCGCGTGCGCCCCCGCGGGGCCGGAGCGGATCGCGGCGTCGGTGGTGCCGAGGATCGTGCGCGTGGCCTCGGCCAGCACCGCGATCATCGGGGGGAAGTCGGTGCGCCAGAAGCGCAGGTGCCGGCCCATCGCCAGGTAGAGCAGCTCGTCGCGGTGCAGGTCGTAGACGCTGACCCAGTTCACCGCGACGTGCAGCGCCACGGCGAACGCCGCGAGGGCGAGCAGGGGGCCGAGGGCGAGGCCGGTGTCGGGCGCGGCGTCGGGGGACGCCACCTGGCGCGGCCCCGCGCGCTTCCCGCGGCCGTGCCGCGCGCGGTCGGGGCGCGGGGGCGCCGGAAGGATGGCGTGCCCCAGGACGGCCGGGCCGGGGGCGGGGGAGGGGCGGGCAGTCACGTTCGCAAACTGGGCGGCGGCGCGCGCGCGCGCCATGCCGCCGGGGCCCCCACGCGAGACCGGCTGGAACGACCCCTGCATTTCGCGCGGCGCGTGATCTCGCGCGTCGCGAAACGACTGGCCCTCGTCGGGCTGCTGGTGGCCCTGGCGCTGCTCGCCCTGATCGGCGTGCTGTCGGTGACGCGCGGCACGCCCGTCGAGTACGTGGTGTCGCGCGACGACCCGTCGGGCCCCCCGTCGCCGGGCGACTCGCTGTTCGTGCGGACGGTGGAGCTGTACGCGGGGACGAGCATCAACGGCGGGAACCGCGTGCAGGTGCTCGAGAACGGGGACGGCACCTACCCGCTGCTCTGGCGCGACCTGCGCACCTGCGCGCACACCGTGACGGTGCAGATGTACTTCGCCCAGCCGGGCGTGGTCGCCGACACGATGTCGGCGGTGCTGCGCGAGTGCGCGGCCAAGGGGGCGCGCGTGCTCGTGCTGCTCGACGGCTTCGGCGCGCAGACGCTGGCCGAGGAGTGGGTGCGCCCGCTGCGGGCGGCGGGGGTGCGCGTCGCCTGGCTGCGCCAGCTGCGCTGGTACACGCTGCACAAGGCGGCCGAGCGCTCGCACGCGCGGGTGGTGGTGGTCGACGGGCGCGTGGGCTACACCGGCGGCTTCGGGCTCGCCGACTACTGGCTGGGCGCGGGGCGCAAGCCCGACGAGTGGCGCGAGACGAACGTGCGCTTCGAGGGGCCGACGGTGGCGCAGCTGCAGGCGGCGTTCGGCTCGACGTGGGCCGAGGCGACGGGGGAGCTGCTCACCGGGGAGGCCTTCTTCCCGGCGGTGTCGCTCGAGTCGGTGGCCGAGCGCGACTCGGTGACGCCGACGGGCATCCGCGAGGCGCGGCGGCGCGCGGGGGCGGGGCGCACGGCCTCCGCGCAGCTCCCGCCGCCCGGGGACGCGCCGGTGGCGGCGCGCGACGCCGCCGAGCGCACGGTGCGCGCGGGGCTCTTCCACTCGGTGCCCTCCACCGGGAGCACGCCGGCCGAGCGCTTCCTCGCGCTGTCGATCGCGGGGGCGCGGCGCACGCTGTACGTCAGCAACGCCTACTTCGTCCCCGACGACGACTTCCGCCGGATGCTGATCGCGGCCGCGCGGCGCGGGGTGGACGTGCGCGTGCTGACCACGGGCCCCGAGACCGACGTCAAGACGACGCGCTGGGCCGGCCGCTGGCGCTACGAGGAGCTGCTGCGCAACGGGGTGCGCGTCTACGAGTACCAGCCGGCCAACATGCACGCCAAGACGATGAGCGTCGACGGCGTGTGGGGCTCGGTCGGGTCGATGAACTTCGACAACCGGTCGCTCGCGTTCAACGACGAGACGACGCTGCTGGTGCAGGACAGCGTAGTGGTGGGCGCGATGGACCGGATGTTCCTGGAGGACCTGCGCTACTCCAAGGAGCTGACGGCGGCGGGGATGGACGGGCGGCCGTGGTGGGAGAAGGTGCGGGATGCGGGCGCCGCGACCTTGCAACGCGTTCTTTGAACGGCGGGAGTCGAGCTTGAACCCCAACGGCGGGAGTCGCTAAAGCGGGAGTCGATACTACGGGAGTCGTTACTGCGTCGCCTACAGCTTGAGGCCACGCAGTAACGACTCCCGCAGTGATGACTCCCGCAGTAACGACTCCCGCCGTTGAGTTCAGCCCACCAGCAGGCTCTCGCCGCCGTCAATCCACACCTCGGTTCCAGTGACGTGCGACGCGGCGTCCGACGCCAGAAAGAGCACCAGCTCCGCCACCTGCTCGGCCTTCCCGGGCTGCCCGTCGGTGAGCGGGATCTCGCCGGCCGGGTACTCGGCGGGCTCCTTCTCGCGCTCGACGTGGCGCTTCTCGGTGTTCGCGTCGATCGCGGTCGCGATCGCGCCCGGGCAGATCACGTTCACGCGCACGCGGTGCTTCGCCAGCTCGAGCGCCAGCATCTTCGTCATCGCGACCTGCCCCGCCTTGGACGCCGAGTAGGCGGTCGCGCCGGTGTTGCTGAACACGCGCGTGCCGTTGACGCTCGCGCACACCACCACGCTCCCGCCCTGGCGCTTGAGGTGGGGGACGGCGTACTTGATGGTGAGGAAGGTGCCGAACAGGTTCGTGCGCAGCGTCGACTCGAACTCGTCGGGCGCGAGCTCCTCGATCGGCGCCCAGACGCCGTTGACGCCGGCGTTCGCGAACACGACGTCGAGCCGCCCGAACTCGGCCGCCGTCTCGTCGCAGGCCCGCTGCATCGCCGCCGCGTCGGCCACGTCGGCCACCGCCACGCGCGCCGTGCCGCCCGCGCCGCGGATGCGCGCCGCGACCCGCTCCAGTTCGTCGGCGGTGCGCCCCACGAGCGCGACGCGGGCGCCGGCGCGCGCCAGCCGCTCGGCCGCGGCGGCGCCGATGCCGGAGCCGGCGCCGGTGATCAGTGCAGCCTGGTGCTCGAGGCTTGTAGCCATGCGGGACCTCTGAACTGCGGGAGTCGGAACGGCGGGAGTCGACACTACGGGAGTCGTGACTGCGTCGCCTCACGGCTGTAGTCGAGGGTTACGCCGTCACGACTCCCGCAGTGATGACTCCCGCCGTTACGACTCCCGCCTTTGGGGTTCCAGCTCGACTCCCGCACTTTCCGCTCCGCCGGCTCCGGCGATCAGCGGAACGCCACGGTCGCGCCACCGAACGGACTCTGGCCTACGTGAAAACACCCGGCTATCCTACCCAGCATGGCCGAGTCCCCGGTGCACCTCCTCCGCCTCCACGCGCGCCACGCGCCGTTCAACGCGCGCGGCCTCGCCGCCCACGCGACGGCGCTCGCCGACGCGGCCGGCATCCGCCCGACTAACGCCTCCGCCCGCGCCGCGCCGAGCGCCCGCGCCGTGCGCTTCTACGTCGCCTCCGGGCTGCTCGACCGCCCCGAGGGGACCGGCACCTCGGCGACCTACAACTACCGCCACCTCCTCCAGCTCCTCGCCATCAAGATCCGCCAGCGCGAGGGGCAGACGCTCGACGCGATCAAGAAGGAGATGCGCGAGGTCACCGGCGACGCCCTCGAGCGCCGCGTCGCGACCTCGCTGGCGCCGGCGCTCGTCACCAACGGCGCGGGTATCGCGCCGCGCGCCGAGGAGGGGCCGGCGAGCTGGCGCCGCGTCGGCGTCGCCGACGGGATCGAGCTGCACGTGCGCGACGACTCGCCGGCGGCGCGCGAGGAGGCGCTGCTCGCGATGCGCGAGGCCGTGCGCGCGGCGCTCGGCCGCCCCGAGCTGCGGTAGGCGCGCGGCGCTACCGCGCGCCGTCGCCCCGGATCACCTCGACCACGCGGGCGCCGATGCGCGCCCCGTGCGCCTTCCCGTTCTCGATGTCGCTCGGGTAGTGGATCCCGCCGTACAGGCGCGAGATCCCCGCCTCGTCCGCCATCGCGCCGTAGGCCGCCGCCTCCGACGGGAAGAAGTGCCCCAGCACCGTCGCCGCCGCCGCCGAGAAGGTCGAGTGGCCCGACGGGTAGGCGGGGAAGTTCGGCAGCCCGATCAGCGTCTTGATGCCCGGGTCGAGCTGCGCCGGGCGCGGGTTGTAGTGCGCGAACTTCACCCGCCAGCACGCCACCGCCGCGTCGTGCATCGCCGCGTTGAGCATCGCGAACACGCGCGCCGCCCGCACCTCGCTCAGCCGCGCGTCGCGCACCTGCTCGGCGGCGATGTCGTTCCAGTGCCCGGGCGGCGTGTACGTCCCCGCGCCGTCGTTCCACTTGAGCGCGATCGCCAGCTGCTCGCGCGTCAGGTGGTCGACCGTGCGCTTCACCGTCGCCAGCTCCTCGCGCATCCGCGCCGAGCCGGTGGAGGGGGGCGGCGGCGGGTCGAGCGCGGCCAGCTGTGCCGGCGTCATCGTCCACGCCTGCACGGCGCCGAAGTTCGGGAGCATCGGCGGGCGCGCGGGGCTCTCCTGACTCAGCCACGCGACCTCGCCGCGCGCCGTGACGGCAGCGGCGAACCCCTGCCAGAGCGCCGGGGTGCCCGCCGCCGCGCCCATCCCGTCGGCGCGGGCGCGCGCGATCACCTGCGCGGCGACCGCGCGCCCGAGCGCGAGCCCGGCCGCGGCGTCGCTCGCCGTCGCCTTCCCCGAGAGCAGCGCCGCCTCGCGCTCCTCGGCGGCGCGGCGCGTGATCTCGTCGACGGCGCCCGGGAAGAGGAGCTTGAGCATCTCCGCCGTGACGCCGGCGAGCACCGCGTCCTCCGACGGGTAGACGGGGAGGTCGCCCACCGGCGCCAGCGCCTGCACGCCGGCGTCGACCCGGGCCGGCGCCGGGCGGTTGTAGCGGAACTTCCAGTGCCACGCCGCCTTCAGCGCCTCGTACTGCGCCACGCTCACGTAGCTGTAGGCGCGCGCCGCGTAGGGCGGGCTGGCGAAGGGGAAGTTCGGGTCGGCGAACGGGTTCTCCGCGTCCGGCACCGGGTAGCTCCCGTCGGGGCGCGGCGCCGGGGGCAGGTTGTAGCGCGCCACCAGCTCGCGCATCACCTGGTTCCAGCGCAGCACGCCCCCCCCGCTCCAGTAGGCGACGTTCGCCCGCTGCGCGGCGGTGAGGTTGGCCTGCGCCGATTTCACCGCCGCCAGCTCGGCGCGGTAAGCGTCGCTCGTCACCGCGGCCGGCGCCGCGACGGCGACCTGCTCGGGCCCCGCGAGTACGAGGTAGCGCCACGTGCCGGCGTCGGCGTCGAGACTCGCGGCCTCGAGCGGGGGGAGCGTCTCGGTGACGTCGACGGTGCGGTCGCAGCCGCCGGCCGCGATCGCGAGCGCCGACGCGGCGGCGGACAGGATCAGGCGGACGCGCGGCATGGGCGGACGGCGACGGTCAGAGGCGGAACGCACCGACGACCCCCGCGGTGAGCTGGGTGGAGCGGCCGACGTTGCGCCCGGCGACGACCCGCGCGCCCCCGGCCTGCACTTGCAGTCCGGTGCGGGGGACGAGGTAGGCCACCTGCGCGTGCACGCGCGTAACGTCCATCCGGTTGGAGACGAAGGGCATGTCCTGGCGGCGGATGTCGCCGCCGCCGAGCGTGCGCTGCCCCGAGACGCCCACCGGGATGCGGAACGCTTTGGTCTGCAGCCCGACGCTCGCCGAGTAGTCGACGACGTCCGGCATGGCGACCTCGTCGCTCAGGACCAGGCGGCCGTCGGTGTAGTACGCGGGACGGTCCAACTTCACCGTGGAGCGCCAGCTGTGCCCGACCCCCGCGTCCGCGAATAGTCCCGACGGCGCTTCGACGCGCACGACGCCGCGCACCAGCGCGCGCCGCGCCCCGAGCCCGATCGACATCGGGAGGAAGTCCGGGGTGTAATCGGTGGTCGGCGCGCCGGCGCCCGCGACCAGGATCCCCTGTACCCGCGTGTCGCCGGGGGCGCCCAGCTGCAGCGCGCGGAGCTTCACCGCGACGGTGAGGTCCTGCATCCCGGCCAGCCCGTGCAGCACCCCGCGGTTGGCCTCGGTGCGCACGTACGGGAGCGAGGCGACGAGCGTCACCCGGTCGGTGAGGCCGTAGCCGACCCCGAACCCGACCGTCCGGGTCGTCAGGGTGCCGATGTTCTCGTTAGAACGGAGGCGCGTCCCCTCCCAGTACTGGTCCCACCGGTCGATCCCGTACTCGAGCATCGCGCACACGGTGCGCGACGGCAGGAGCAGGGCGTCGCCGGCGGTCTGCGCTCCAGCCGGGCGCGCGGCGAGCAGCAGGGCGAGGAGGCAGAGCGGGAGGGGCGGGGCGGCCAGGCGGGGGGCACAGCGGAGGGGTCGCACGCGCCCAAAGTGTGGCCGCGCACGCCCTTCCGTCCAGGGCCAACCCGTTCGCCGTCAGGCGCTGCCGGCCATCTCCCGGTCGCCCGCTCCCGCCCCGGTGTGCGTGCGCCCGAGGAACTGAAGCACCCGCTCGCACCAGTCCTCGGCCCGCTCGTCGTGCGGCAGCGAGCCGCTCGGGTCGAACACCGCCACCTCGGCGTCGGGGCGCAGCTCACGCCACGCCTCCAGCTCCGCCCTCGGGACCTCCTTGGCCTGTTCCCCCCAGGTGATGAGCAGCGGCTGCTCGAGGCGGCGCAGCGCGTCGCGCACGTTGAGGTTGAGCCCCATCCCCACGAACGCCGCCGGGGCGAAGCGCGCGTTCGGCTGGTGCGCGGTGGCGTGGTAGGCGTCGAGCAGCTCGGGCGTCACCCACCCGGGGCGCTGGTACGCCTGCTCGAGGAAGAGCTTCATGCTCGGCTTCGAGACGAGCGCGTTGAACGCCGCCGTCCCGACGACCGGGCTCTCGATCAGCGCGCGCATCGCCTGCGTGGCCGGGTTGGGGGGCCAGGAGAGCTGCTTCACCCCCACCGGGGTGACGACCACCAGCGCCGGGAAGCGCCGCGCGTCGCGGGCCGCCAGCGCCGCCGTGTACGCCCCGCTCAGCGACGACCCGACGAGCGCGCACGGCTCGCCCACCACCTCGCGCGCGAAGTCGTCGAGCAGCGCCACGTAGAGCGCCGCCGAGTAGCGGACTGCGGGGCGGTCGGAGCGCCCGAAGCCCAGCAGGTCGAGCGTCCAAACGGTGTGCCCCGCGGCCAGCCGGTCGACCGCGTGGCGCCACTCGTAGCTCCACGCCGCGGCGTGGATGGCGTGAACGAGCAGGACGGCCGGCCCCTCGCCGCGCCGCGTCCAGGCGATCTGGTGGCCGCGCCAGTGCCAGCGCCCCTCCTCGCCACCGACCGGGTTGGGGAGGGGGCCGACGCCCCGCCCGGCGACCTCGTTGAAGAGGGCGGCCGCGCCGATCGCCGCGCCGCCCGTGAGTGCCACCTTCCGCCACTGCATCGCCACGTTCCTCGCTCGCCCGTCGTTCGGTCCGTCTCGCGCCCGTTGCGCCGTCCGCCCACCGTGCCGCAACGTGCCCGCATGCTGCTCCCCGCCCGCAAGTCGCGCGTCCTGGTGCCGCTGTACGCGGCGTACGGCCGGCGGTTGCTGCGCCGCGCCTTCGCGCGGGTCTGGCTGGGCGGGGCGCCCTGGCCCGGGGCGGCTGCCGGGCCGACGATCGCTTACCCGAACCACAGCGCGTGGTGGGACCCGATCGTCCTCCTCTTCCTCTCGCACGACGTGTTCCGGTGCGACGGGTACGGGCTGATGCAGGGGGCGCAGCTCCAGCGCTTTCCCTTCTTCCGCCAGATCGGCTGCTTCGGCACGACCGACGACGGGCTGGAGGACGCGCGCGCCCTCCTGTCGCACGCCGCCGAGCTGCTGCGCGGTGCCCCGGCGACGGGCGAAGCCCCGCGCACGGTGTGGGTCTTTCCGCAGGGCGCGCTCCTCCCGCCGCGGCGCCCGCTGGCCTTCCGGTCGGGGCTCGCGCGGCTGGAGCGCGCGGCGCCCGAGGCGGCGCTGCGCCCGGTGGCGCTGCGCTACGAGCTGCGGGCCGAGCAGCGCCCGGAGCTGTACGTCCGGGTGGGGACGCCCGTCCCCGCGGCGCGCGGGCCGGCGGGCGCGGCGCACCGCACGCGGCAGCTGGAGCAGGCGCTGCGCGAGGAGCTGGCCCGGCTGGACGACGACCTGCTGCGCGAGGCGCCGGCCGGCTACCGGCCCGTCCTTGAGGGACGCGGCTCGCTCAGTGCATTCTGGGAGCGCACCGCCGGCCGCCTGGCCGCCGGGTCGCTAGGCCGCCCCGCCCACACGTCACCACACCACACCATGCGGGAACGGCGCTAGCGACTCCGGCGGGCCGGCCCTCCGGCCCCTCCGGGTCCGACCTACGAGCGCGTCGGCGCCGTGCGCGTTCCGTTCGACTCGTACGACCGCTGCTCGGCGGCCACCGGGATGAGCGCGCTCGGCACCCCCGCCTGCGCCGCCAGCGCCGCGATCGTCTGCAGGTCGACCGGTTTCTCGAGGAAGTGCGTCGCCCCGAGGCGCAGCGACGCGTGCCGGTTGTCGGCGTCCGGGTAAGCGGTCAGGACGATCACCGCGGCGTCGGGGGAGAGGAGCCCCGAGGCGGCCATCACCTGCAAGCCCCCGTCGCGCTTCCCGCCGAGCCGGATGTCGGTGACGATCAGGTCGTAGACCTGCGCGCCGAGCGCCTGCTTGGCCTCGTCGAGCGTGCCCGCGCCGTCGACCCGACTCCCCGCCACGTCGAACAGCTCGGTGAGGATGTCGCGGATCCCCTGCTCGTCCTCGACGATCAGCACGCGGCGTGACACGGGATGGGCGGCGAGAAGAGCGGGGGAGGGCGGCGCTGCGAACGCCTGCTTCCAAGGCGACATCCGTTCCACTCGCCTGTTCTCCGGCAACTCGTTGCATCACAACGGCTTCGATCGCACACGCCGGCGGCCGCGCGAACGAAAAGCGCCCGGATTCCGGGCGCGCCCCGCACGGGGTGTCCGGAATCCGGGCGCCGGAAATCCGACGCGTACCGTCGCGCGAACGCGGGTCAGCCCACGGGGGTCGCGCGGCGCAGCTTCTCGAGCAGCGTCGAGCGGGCGATCCCGAGGCGTTCGGCCGCCCGCGCCTTGTTCCCCCCGGTGGCGCTCAGCGCGGCCGCGATGGCCCGCCGTTCCGCCTCGGCGAGCGTCACGACTTCGTCGACCGCGGCCGGGACGGCGACGCCGGTCGGCGGGGTGAGGCTCAGGTGATGCGGCTCGATCGCCGAGCCGTCGGCGAGGATGCTGGCCCGCCAGAGCGCGTTCTTCAGCTCGCGGATGTTCCCCGGCCAGTCGTACGCCTCGAGGGCGGCGCGCGCCGAGTCGGCGAGGCGGGCGCCGCGCGGCAGGAGCGTCTCGGCGAGGGCGGGGATGTCGGCGCGGCGCGCGCGCAGCGGCGGCAGGGTGATGGTGAGCACCTGCAGCCGGTAGTACAGGTCGGCGCGGAAGCTGCCGCGCGCCACCGCGTCGGCGAGCGGGACGTGCGTGGCCACGATCAGCCGCGCGTCGCTGGTGAGCGTCGCCGTGCCGCCCAGGCGGCGGAAGGCGCGCTCCTCGATCGCCTTGAGGAGCTTGGGCTGCACCTCGGGCGCCAGCTCCGCCACCTCGTCGAGGAAGAGGGAGCCGCGCCCCGCCACCTCGAGCAGCCCGCGCTTGGCCTGCTTGGCGTCGGTGAACGCCCCCTTCTCGTGGCCGAACAGCTCCGACTCCACGAACTGCGCCGAGAGCGAGGCGCAGTTGATCTCGACGTACGGACAGGCGCCGCGGCGCGAGCGCTCGTGGATCTGGCGGGCGACGTATCCCTTGCCGGTGCCGGTCTCCCCCATCACGAGCACGGGCGCGTCGTCGTTGCGCGCCGCCAGCTCGACCAGCCGGTCGAGGTCGGGGAGGGGGGAGACGTCGGTGGTCACCAGCCAGAGCGCGCCGGCCTCCTTGGCGCGCAGCACCGCGACCTCGCGCGCCAGCCGCGCGTGCTCGGCGGCGCGGCGCACGGCGGCGTCGAGCGCCTCGAGGTCGATCGGCTTCTCGAGGAAGTCGGCCGCCCCCTGGCGCATCGCGCGCACGGCGGTGGCGACGTCGCCGTGCCCGGAGAGGAAGATGACGGCGAGGTCCGGGTGGTCGGCGCGCAGCGCCTCGAGCAGGCGCAGCCCGTCGGCGTCGGGGAGGCGCAGGTCGACGAGCGCGACGTCGGGGGAGTGCGCGGCCGCCACCCGCCGCCCCTCGGTCGCGGTGGGCGCGCCGCGCGCCACGTGGCCGAGGTCCTCGAAGAAGTCGACCAGCGTCTCGCGGACCGTGGCGTCGTCGTCGACGATCAGGACGGAGGGCATGCGGGAGAATCTACCGCGCCGCCCTCACCCCCGCGGAGTCTGCCCTCAGCCTGCCGACGGGTCCACGATGCGCCCGACGAACAGGATGGCCCCGCTCGCCCGCTCCCGGATGGCGAACAGGAACGACCGGTCGACCGCGAACGGCACCGGGGCGGACGTGACGCGTATCCCCACCGAGGTGACCGCCGCCGCCACCGTCCCCTCCTCGTCCACCTGCAGGTCGATGTGCTGCTGGACGAAGCTGATGTGGCAGTCGCGCCCGGCCGGCCCCTGCGGCAGGCAGCGCTCCGAGAGCCCGGAGAAGTCCGCGCGTCGCGGGTCGAACGCGTCGGCCATGCCGAGCCGCGCGAGCGGCGCGTTCCACTCGGACTTGCCCTTGAGCGCGAACTTGGGAAGCGTCACCGGCAGCGTCGCGTCGCGCAGCGACCCCACGAGCGCGTCCCAGCGCGCCGGCGTGAGCGCGGCCGCGTACGCCTCCACGCCGGTGCCCGCCGGCGGCAGCACGATCGTCATCGCGTACGCGCCGTTCCCGTAGGCCAGCTCCCCCACGCGCGCGCCGTCGGCGAAGCCCACGCGCAGCGCCGTCTCCTCGCGACTCATCGTCGGCACGCTCACCACGGCCCCGTCGTCCAGCCGGAAGGGCGCGGGCCGGGTGCGGGCCGGGTCGAAGCGCGCCGCCCACGTTCCCTTGAAGTAGAGCGCGTTCATCAGGAGCATCACCGTCCCGCCGCTCGGCTCCCCGTCGTCGAACACCTTGGGGATGCGGCCCGCGGTCTTCTCGCTCGCCCACGCGTTGATGGCGCGCGTCGCCTCGGCGGTGCCGAACCGCGCCGTGCGCGCCTCGGCGTCGTAGTACGTCCGCACGGCCTCGGCGAACGCCGGCCGCACCGTGAAGCCCTCAGCCGCCCAGACGCTGTTCGCGGTCCGCACCGTCACCGCCGGGTCGGCGCCCAGCAGGTAGCCCGTCAGCCCCTTGAAGGTCGCGTTCCCCTGCTCGACGGACTGGCCGGCGAGGCCGAGCGCCTGCTGCATCCCGGTGCGCGTCGCGCCGGCGGCGCCGTTGAGCGTCATGCCCAACGCGGCCGCCCCGCTGTACGGCGAGAGGACGAGGTTCCGGCCGCGGTGCTCGCGTTCGGCGCCCACCTCGCGCAGGAGGCCGAAGGCGAAGTCGTTGGCGGCGCGCACCGCCTGCGTCTCCGGGGCGGTGAGCGCGCGGCGCGGCACGGCGGCGTTCTCCGGGCCGGCCGCGCGCTCGAGGCGGCAGGCGACGGGGGCGAGCAGGAGCGCGGCCGCGGTCGCGGCGCGGCGCGGACCTTTCGGCAGCGACGGCATGGGCGAATCTGTCACGGATGCGGTGGGCGGTCCCGGCAGCCCGTGGCGCGCCGGCCGTGCTCCGTCCTACCTCGCCCGCGCCGGCCGCGTCACCGCGCGCCGGCGCGCTGGCGGCCCCGCCACCGGGCGGCGTGCGGCAGCGCGAACAGGTACAGCCCGGAGAGCATGAGGAGAGCGAGCGGGAGGAGCGGCGAGTAGGTCACCCAGGCGGGCGGCGTTCCCTGCGCCATGACGACGAAGTTGGCGATCACCGTTGCCGTGAACGCGATCGACACCCAGCGGTGGATCTGCCGAATCCGGCTGTGCCGGCTCATGCGCGACCCCGCCGCGCTTCCACCATCTTCCACCCGTTCCCCGACGGGTCGCGGAAGCTGGCGTCCACGCTGCCGTAGCGCTTCACCGGCTCCTGCGTGAACTCCACGCCGCGCGCCTGCATCCGCTCGTAGGCGGCGCGGCAGTCGTCGACGACCAGCACGAGCGGCGGCATGGCGCCCTTGGCCACGGCCTCGCGCAGCGTCTGCGCGGTGGCGTCGTCGTGCACCGGCGGCCCCGGCGTGAACAGGCCGAGCTGGAAGGAGGGCTGCTCGGGGTGCTGCACCGTCAGCCAGCGGTAGTCGCCGTTGCGCGCGTCGGTGTGGACGCGGAACCCGAGCCGCTCGACGTAGAACTGGAGGGCCTCGTCCTGATCGCGGACGTACAGCCCGACCACCTCGACACCTTGAGTCATGGAGCCTCCGTTGGGTTGGCCCCAACCATACCGGCCGCCTCCTGCCGGCGCTTCTCCGAAACTGCGATTGTGAGGTGGGGGCGGTGCGCGGCGGCGAGATAGCAGGGCGGGACCGGCCCGCGCTGGTGCGGCGCGGCCCGTGCGCGCGCGCGGAGCTCGCCCGGGCTCTCGCCGGTGACGTCGCGGAAGGTGCGCCCGAACGTGCCCAGGCTCCTCCAGCCGGTCTCGAACGCGATCTCGGTGATCGAGCGGTCCGTGTCGCGCAGCAGCGTCGAGGCGCGCTCGATCCGGCGGGTGAGCAGGTAGCGGTGCGGGGGGAGGCCGAAGGCCTCCTTGAACGAGCGCGCGAAGTGGGCCTCGGAGACGCCGCTCACGCGCGCCAGCCTGCGGACGGGCCACTCTTCGTGCGAGGCGGCGTCCATCCGGTCCTTCGCGCGCAGCAGGCGGCGCAGCAGCTCGGGGTCCCGTCGCGACGACGCGGGTCGTTCCGTCCGTGACAAGTCTTGTCGTGCGCTTCCGTCAGCCGCGATGATTCTGTCGGCTGGCGCTCGCGTGGTCTGCACGTCAGGGCGCGAGCGGCACGAGGTGCCGTTCGACCCACGCGGTGAGTTGCTCGCGCGACATCCCGCCGGCCGCGAGTTCCAGCATGGCGCGCTCCGCCTCATCGACGCTCGCCGCCAGCTCGTGGGCGTTCAACGTGAGGAACGTCTCCAGCGCGGCGTGCGCCACCCGCTTGTTGCCGTCGACGAACGCGTGGTTCAGCGCGAGCGAGTGGCCGAGCGCGGCCGCCTTCGCCGCGAGCGTCGGGTACAGGTCCGCGCCGCCGAACGTGGCCCGCGGCTGCGCGACGGCCGACTCCAGCGCGCCCAGGTCTCGGAGCCCGCCGGCCCCGCCGGCCTGCTCCACCACCAGCCGGTGCAGCTCAATCACCTCGGCGAGACTCAGGTACCGCACGGGCGAGCCGCGGCTCAGGCCAGGCGCTGGTACAGCTCCCGGTTCTTCGCCAGCACCCGGCCCGCCGCCGCCTGGAAGTCCGCCTCCCGCTGAGTGAGGAGGTCGCGCAGCGCGGCGGCGGCGAGGTCCTCGGCGCTCACGTTCAGCCGCGCCGCGACGGCGGCCAGCTGGGCTTCGAGGGCGGGGGTGAGCTCGACGGAAAGGCGCATGGGGAGAATCTAACCGGCCGCGGAGCCCGGCGCGGGGGAGCGCCGCCGCGCCCACCTCACGCCCGAGTTCACCTGCGAGCGGATGCAACCACACCCCAGATGGCGGATCGGACCACCAGGTACGCTCCCCTGCGGCTCAGGGCGTCCCGCGCCCGCGCTGCCCCGCCACCTCGCGCAGCTTCGCCGCCGCCGCCGGCGTGAGCGCGGGCACCACCGGCAGCCCGTTCGCGCGCTGGAAGGCGTGCAGCGCCCGCAGCACCTCCTCGCCCATCGCGCAGCCGCCGCCCGGCTGCGCCGGCGCGCTCCCGTGTCCCGCCTGCGCCAGCAGCGCCTGCAGCGCGCACACGTGCGGCCCCGCCGGCGCCGCGAACGGCTCGCCGCCGTTCGGCAGGAAGTGGTCGAGCGGGTGGAACGCCGCCATCCACACCTTGTAGACGCGCTCCAGCTCCAGGATCGGCTCGACGTGGTCCTCGACGCGGAGGTCGGCGTACCGGTCGTCGGCGCCGCCGTAGCCGCCCGCGGGCTTCACGATCAGCAGCCCCGCCCCCTGGCGCCCGCGCCGGTCCCCGCCGGCCGCCTGCGCGGCCTTGAGCGCCGCCAGCAGCCGCTCGCCGAACGGGCGCCCCGCGGCCTCGGCTTCCTCGAAGGCGCGCCCCATCGCCTCCACCACCTCGGGGCCGGCGAGGATGTTCCCCTGCGCGCTGTAATGACGCCCGACCTTGTGCCCCGCCCACGCCGAGGTGCCGTTCCCCGTGTGCGCCGCCACCGCGCACTTCGCGTCCATCACGGCGAACTGCCGGCGCGCACTCGCGCTGTCGGTGCGCACGAACTCCTCGCGGATCTGCTCGGGCGTGCGCCCCTGCCGCAGCAGCGCGAGCGCCCGCGGCTTGTAGGTCACGTTCGCACTCGCCTGCGACGCGACGGCGCCGACCCCCGCCTCGGCCGCCGGGACGATCGAGCCCGCGCCGACCACGCGCGACTGCACCGCGACGCCGAGGAAGCCGTTGGCGGGGTCGCAGGCGACGATGCTGAAGGTCGAGAGCGTCGGCGGCTCCTGGCCGCGGAGCGGGGAGGCCGAGGCGAGGAGCAGGAGGGTGGCCGCGAGGCGCGAGGGCCGCATGGGCGGGCGGATGGGGGCGGGGGAGGGGGCCTGGGGAGCGGCGGACGTGGCAGGATGAAACGTCCCGCGCGCCGCCCCGCAAGCCGCCCAACCTTTCCGAATGATCACGCGCGCCACGCGACTGCGCGTGAAGGAGAACGGGCGGCGCGCGCGCCGCCCCGCGTCCCCTCCCGGCATCCCCTCCCCGAACCGGCACGCCCATGTCGCGTACGCTCCCCTCCCTCGCCGTGGCGGTGTTCGCCACGACCCTCGCCGCCCACGCGGGCGCGCAGACCATCACCTTCCCGCCGGCCGACTTCCCGGGCGGGAACGGCGCGACCATCGCGGACGGCTACGGCGCGACCGCCGCCGTGGCGACCACCTACCGCGTGCTGCCGGGGCTCGGCAACACGACGCCGGTGCCCGGCGCCGCCGTCCAGTGGTGGAACACCGGCTACAGCACGCTCGGGGGGGTCGCGTACGGCGGCAGCTCCGCCGCGGGCTCGGTGGCGGAGGTGGGGCTGCAGCGGCTGGGGAGCGGCACCATCACCCTGACCGACTTCGACATCGGGTCGTGGCAGAACACCACCCGCACCGCCTTCGTGCGCGTGCTCGGCTGGTCGGACTTCTCGACGATCCTGAGCTTCAGCGCGCCCATCGGCGTCGCGGCGTTCGACTTCGCCGGCTACCTCACCGCCAACGGGCTCGCCGCGCCGACGCGCACCGACGGCTTCCGGATCCAGTTCACGCAGGACGCCAACCCGGCGACCGCCGACGTCGAGGGGCGCGGCGCGTTCGACGCCGGCATCGACAACATTGCCTTCGAGGCCGGACGCGCGACCGATCCGGGGCAGAACGTGGTGCCGGAGCCGTCGACCTACGTGCTGCTGGCGACGGGGCTCGGCACGCTCGGGACGATCGCGCGCCGGCGTCGGGCGACCGGGCGCGGGTGACGCGGGGGCCGGCCGGGGCGTCACTCCCGCGCGCCCCGCGCCGGCGTCCCCCGTGGCGGGACGGGAGCGGCCGTCGCTTCGAGCCGCCCCGTCCCGCCCCCGTGCCCGCCGCGCCCGACGCCGAGCCCACCCCGACCGAGCTGCTGCGCGCCGCCCAGGGCGGCGACGCGGCGGCCGCGGACGCGTTCGCGCGGCTGGTGCAGGGCGAGCTGCGCACGCTCGCCGCCTCGTACCTGCGGCGCGAGCGCGCGGCGCACACGCTGCAGCCGACGGCGCTCGTCAACGAGGCGTACCTGCGCCTACTCGGGCAGGAGCGCGTGGCGTGGCAAGGGCGCGCGCACTTCTTCGGCGTCGCCGCGCAGGTGATGCGGCGCGTCCTGGTCGACCACGCCCGCCGCGCGCAGGCCGCCAAGCGCGACGTCGGGCTCTCGGTCACGCTCGACGACGGCGCGGGCGGGGGCGACGCGGCGCGCGAGGATACCGGGCGCACGCTCGAGGTGCTGGCGGTGCACGACGCGCTCGCGCGGCTGGAGCGCCTCGACCCGCGGCAGGCGCGCATCGTCGAGCTGCGCTTCTTCGTGGGGCTGACGCTCGACGAGACGGCGGCCGCGCTCGGCGTCTCGCGCCCGACGGTGTGGCGCGAGTGGACGCTGGCGCGGGCGTGGCTGGCCGCGGAGCTCGGCGACTGACGGGCGGGCCGCGCCGCTTCCCCGCTGCCGCGGCGCGTCGCACCTTGGCCCACCCCGCCGTCCCCCCTCCCGCCGCATGCCCGCCGAGATCCCGCCCGCCGACTGGCCGCGCGTCAAGGCGCTCTTCTTCGCCGCGCACGAGGCGCCCGAGGCCGACCGCGCGCGCCTGCTGGCCGACGCCGACGTCGCCCCCGACGTGCGCGCGCACGTGGCGCGGCTGCTCGCCGCCGCCGCCGGCGCCGCGGGGCGCTTCGAGGCGCCGGCGCTGGGCGGCGCGCCGGCCGTCGACGACGCAGAGCTGGGCGCGCCGCTGGCCGCCGGGCGACGCCTCGGCCCGTGGGCGATCGTGCGGCGCGTCGGGGAGGGGGGGATGGGGACCGTGTACGAGGCGCGCCGCGCCGACGGCGACTTCGTGCAGCGCGTCGCCCTCAAGACCGTGTGGCGCGGCGCCGACAGCCAGCTGCTGCTGCGCCGCTTCCGCTCCGAGCGGCAGATCCTGGCGGGGTTGCAGCACCCCAACATCGCCCGCCTGCTCGACGGCGGGGCCACCGACGACGGGCTCCCGTACCTCGTCATGGAGTACGTCGACGGCGCGCCGATCGACGCCTGGTGCGACGCGCGCCGGCTGCCGATCCCGGCGCGCCTCGACCTCTTCCGGCAGGTGTGCGCCGCCGTCGCACACGCGCACCGCAACCTCGTCGTCCACCGCGACCTCAAGCCGGGGAACGTCCTCGTCACCGCCGACGGCGCGGTGAAGCTGCTCGACTTCGGCGTCGCCAAGCTGCTCGACGACGCGGGGCGCGCCGGGACGCTCACCGGCGCCGGCCTGTCCCCCTTCACGGCGGGGTTCGCGGCGCCCGAGCAGGTCACCGGCGGGCGCGTCTCGACGGCCACCGACGTACACGCGCTGGGCGCGCTGCTGCACGTCCTGCTCGCCGGGCGCCCCCCGTTCGCCGGCGCCGGCGCCGGCCCGGCCGACGTGGTGTCGGCGATCCGCGACCGCCCGGCGCCGCCGCCGAGCGAGGTCGCGGGCGCGGCGCCCGACGACGCGGCGGCGCGGGCGCGCGCGCTCCCCTCGCGGGCCCGGCTGGCGCGCGCGCTGCGCGGGGAGCTGGACGCGATCGTCCTCGTGGCGCTGCGCAAGGAGCCGGAGCGCCGCTACCCGACGGTCGACGCGCTGGCCGACGACGTGCGCCGCCACCTGCGCGGCGACCGCGTGCTGGCGCGCCCCGACACGCTGGCCTACCGCACGCGCGCCTTCGTGCGCCGGCAGCGCGGGCTCGCGGCGGGGCTCCTGGTGGCCGCCGCGGCGCTCGTGGTCGGGGCGGGCGCGGCGCTCTGGCAGGCGCGCGCGAGCCGCCTGGAGGCGCGGCGCGCCGAGCGCGTGGCGGCCTTCCTCGGCCGCACCTTCGCGACCTCGGACGCCACCACCGGCGACCCGGTGGCGCGGCTGGGGACGCGCGGCACGGTGGCGGCGCTGCTCGACAGCCTGGCGGGGCGCGTCGCCGGCGCCTTCCCCGACGACGCGCGCGTGCGGGCGCGGCTCTACACGACGATCGGCGCGCACTACGCGGCGCAGGGGCGCGGGCGCGAGGCGGCGGCGGCGCTCGACTCGGCGGTCCGCCTGGCGCGCGAGAGCGACGGGGCGCGCGGCGACGCGTTCGCCGCCGCGAGCCTGGAGCGCGCCGACGCGGTGCTCGGGAGCCGCGGGCCGGCGGTCGCGGCGCGCGACGTCGACGCGGCGTCGGCCGCGCTGGCGGGGCGCGAGCGCGCGGCCCCCGAGCTGGCGGCGCGCGCCCTCGTGCTGCGCGCGCGCGTGCTCGCCGCGGCGGGCGCGGTGCGCGAGGCCGACGCGCTGGCGCGCCGCGTGGAGCGGCTGGAGCTGGCCCGCACCCGCGCGCCGACGATCACCCGCGCTTGGGCGCTGCGCGTGCTCGGCTACTCGGAGGCGTGGCTGCGACGCGACCCGCGCCTGGTGGCGGCGCGCCACGCGCACGCGGTGGCGATCACCGACTCGCTCGGCACGCCGCTGGCCCGCGAGCGGCTCGACGCCCTGGAGGGGCTGGCCGAGGCGCTGCTCGTGCTGGGGCGCACGCGCGCGGCCGACTCGGTGGCGGCGCTCGGGCTGGCGGCGGCGCGCGCCGGCTACGGCGAGGCGAGTCTGGAGCACGCGGTGCTCCTGTCGCGCGCGGCCTCGGTCGCGGGGGAGCTGCCGGGCGGCGGCGCGCGCGCGTCGGCGCTCGCCGACAGCGCGTGGCGCCTGGCCGCGCGCCTCCCCGACGCGCCCGCCGAGCCGCTGACGCAGGTCGCGATGACGCTGGTCGACGACCACCTGGCGCACGGGCGCGCCGGCGCCGCGCGCGCGGTGGCCGACGCGGTGCGCGCGCGCGTGGCGCCGCAGCGCGTCCCGGTCGCCACGGTGCACGCCGAGTTCTACGCCGGGCGGGCGCGCCTCGCGGGGGGGGACGCGGCGGGGGCGGAGCGGGCGCTGCGGGCCGCGCTGGCGGCGCTCCCGCCGACGCGCGACCTCGACTCGATGCGCCCGCGGCTGCGGCGCCCGCTCGCCGAGGCGCTGGCGGCGCAGGGGCGGACGCGCGAGGCCGACAGCGTGCGCGCGCTCGACCCGCCGCCGGCGCGCGCGCCGCGCTGCACGCCGGGGGGCGACTGGCGCGGCTGCTGACCTCCGTCGGCTGACCTACGCCGGCGGCAGCGTGATCGTCACCGCCGTCCCCACCTCGGGCGCGCTCTCGAGCGTGATCGTCCCCCCGTGCTCGTCGACGATGCGCTGGCAGAGCGCGAGCCCGATTCCGGTCCCCCCGGGCTTGGTCGAGTAGAAGATCTCGAAGACGCGCGGCAGCACCTCGCCCGGGATCGCGGGGCCGCCGTTGTGCAGCCGGCAGCGCCAGGCGCCGCTCGGCAGCCGCGACGCGGCGAGCGCGAGGTCGCTCCCTTCGGGCGCGGCGTCGACGGCGTTCACCAGCACGTTCAGGAAGACCTGCGCGAGCTGCTCGGGGTCGATGCGGCAGGGGGGCGCGTCGGGGGGCCCGGGGGCGCGCTCGCGCGTCAGCACGAGTCGCTTGCTCTCCAGGCGCCCGCGCTCCCCCTCCAGCACGTCGTCCCACACCGCCTCGGGGTCGCCGGGGGCGAGCGCCGCGGCGCTGTGGCGCCCGTACTCGAGGAGCGCGGTGACCATGCGGTTGAGGCGCTCGACCTCGCGCAGGATGCGGCCGACGTTCTTCTCGACCACCGGGTCGTCGGCGACGCGGAAGCGCAGCAGCTGCGCCGCCGATGAGATGCCGAACAGCGGGTTGCGCAGCTCGTGGGCGACGCCGGCGGCCACCTCGCCGATCGCCTCCAGCCGCCGCTTGTGCTCGACGCGGCGCACGAGCCAGGAGCGCTCGACGGCGGCGGCGGTCTGCGCCGCGAGCACCGTCAGCAGGCGCGTCGCCTCGTCGAGCCGCTGCGGGCTCTCGATGTCGTCGGCGCGCACCGTCATCGCGCCCAGCACGCCTTCGGGGCTCATCACCGGGGCGGTGAGTTCGAGGCCGCGCTCGGAGTGGCGGAGCACGACGCGCTCGTTGGCCAGCGCCTCCAGCCACACCGGCTTGAGGCGCGCCTCCAGCGGCTCGGCGGGGGCGCCGCCGGGCGGGTGGTCGCGCTCGTAGCCGTACTGGTGGACGATGCGGAAGGCGGCGGTCTCCTCGTCGGCGACGGCCAGGCAGAACGCCTCGCCGCGCACCGCGCGCCGCACCTGCTGCGCCACCTCGGCGAAGACGCGGTCGAGGTCGAGCGTGCGCGAGAGGGCGATCCCGGTGTCGATCAGCGCCTCGCGCGAGCGGTGGCTGGCGGTGATGTCGACGGTCGAGAAGACGTAGCCGGTGATCGCGTGCGGGTCGTCGGGGGCGACGCGCACCGGCGAGAGCTGCATCAGGAAGACGCGCTCCTCGTCGGGGGAGTCGCACGGGAACTCCCAGCGGACGAAGGGCGCGCGCCCGGTGCGGAGGAGCGCCATCCCGCGCTCCAGCTGCTCGCGCGACGCGGGGTCGGCGATCCCGTCCCAGACGGAGCGGCCGACGACGGCCTCGGGGTCGGCGAGGCGCGGGGCGCCGTTGGCCTCGGCGAAGCGCGCCCACGCGCGGTTGACGGCGGTGATGCGGCCGTCGAGGTCGCACGCCCAGACGGTGAGCGGGAGCGCGTCGAGCACGGCGCGCGCGAAGGCGGTCATGGGCGGATCATACCGCGCCGGTCGTGAACGCGACACGGCGGCGGCCCGGGAGTCGGGCCGCCGCCGTGCGCTGGCGCGCGGACGGACGGTTGCGGGTCAGCTCAGCGTCCGCGCCGCGCGCCGCCCTTCTTGGCCGCGCCCCGCTTGGCGCCGCCGGTCTTGCGGGCGCCGCCCTTCTTGGCCGCGCCCTTCGCGGCGCCCTTGCGGGCGCCGGTCTTGCGCGCGCCGCCCGTCTTCTTCGCGGCGCCCTTGCGCGCGCCGGTCTTCTTGGCGGCCGACTTGCGCGCGCCGCCCGTCTTCTTCGCGGCGCTCTTGCGGGCGCCCCCCTTCTTGGCCGCGCCCTTGCGCGCGCCGGCGGCCTTCTTGGCCGCGCCCTTCCGGGCGCCGCCCTTCTTCGCGGCGGTCTTGCGGCCGCCCGACTTCTTGGCCGCGGCCTTCTTCGCGCCGCCCTTGCGGGCGCCGCCGGCGCTCTTGCGCGCGCCGCCCTTCTTGGCGCCGCCGCGGCGGCCGCGCCCCGACGTCGTGCCGCCCGCGTTGTCCATCTCGGCGCCCTCGGCGCCACCCATCATCGCGTCGTTTTCCATGGTCGGTTCCTCGGTGGGTTGTGCGTCGTCGAGATCCGTCGCTGCGCCACTCGCGCCGAACAGGTCGGCGTCGTCCTGCTCCGCCTCGTCGTCGGCGGCCGCGGGGCCCGCATCGTCGCCGATGTCGTCGCCCGCGTCCGCGCCCGCCTCGGCGTCCAGCTCCTCCTCTCCGACCTCCCCTTCGAGGTCATCGTCGTCCTCGCCGTCGTCGTCCGCCTCGGCGTCGTCGGCCTCGTCGTCCTCGGCGGCGGCGACCGGGTCGTCGAACAGCGCGTCGGTGCGCCCGCGCCGCAGCGAGCCGAAGCCGCTCCCCTCCTCCTCGTCGTCCTCCTCCTCGTCGTCCTCCTCGGCGTCCTCGTAGCCGTAGCCGCCGAGGTCCTCGTCGTCGTCGTCGTGGCCGCGCCGCCGGAAGCGCAGGCCCTCCTCCAACTCGTCATCCATCGGCATGTGGCCTCCTCGGAGTCGTTCGGCGGTCTGCCCCGGCGTCGCGGCGCGGCTCGGCGCGCGGCCGCTGCACGTCGCGTGCCCCGTGCGAACCCGCGCGCGCCGCGTCGCGCGGCGCGACGCACGACGCGCCGACGGTCGCGGCGTGGACGACGCGCCGCGGGGGCGCGTCACGGCGTGGGGAGGCGGGGCCGGGGCTTGGATGCACAACGCGACGAATGCGGGGGCGGCGCCGCGGCGCCGCGCGCGCGCCGCCGACTTGTGGCGCGCGGTGCGACGACGACGTAGTAAGGGCGCGGGCGCGCGTCGTCAAGAGACGAACACGAAAAAGGCGCGCCATGCGCGAAAAAGCGCGCGGAAAGTGTGCGCGCGTCACAAACTCGCGCGCCCGGCGCGCGCTCGAAACGCGAGCGGGCGGCCCCGCGAAGGGGGCCGCCCGCGTCACGCCGCCGCGCGCCTCGGTCGCCGGCTAATCGCCGGTCACCGGCTCCGGCGCGCGCGCCGGCGCGGCCTCCGCCGGGCGCCCGAAGCGCGCCTTCAGCCACGCCGCCGCGTCGTCGAGCAGCGTGTAGACCACCGGCACCACGAACAGCGTCAGCAGCGTCGAGGTGATCAGCCCCCCGATCACCGCGCGCCCCATCGGCGCCCGCTGCTCCGCCCCCTCGCCCAGCGCCACCGCCAGCGGGATCATGCCGAAGATCATCGCCGCCGTGGTCATGATGATCGGGCGCAGGCGGGTGCGGGCCGCCATCAGCAGGGCGTCGCGGCGGGCCATCCCCGCCTCGCGCTGCTGGTTGGCGAAGTCCACCAGCAGGATCCCGTTCTTGGTCACGAGCCCCATCAGCATGATGATCCCGATCATCGTGTAGACGTTCAGGCTCCCCCCCGTCGCCAGGAGGGCCACCGCCACGCCGATGAAGCTGAGCGGGAGCGCGAGCATGATCGCCAGCGGCTGCAGGAAGCTCCCGAACAGCGAGGCCAGGATCAGGTAGATGAACACCACCGCCAGGACGATCGCCTCGAGCACGTAGCCCTTGGTCTCCTCGAGGTTCTGCACGTCGCCGCGGAAGACGGTCCGGTACCCCGGCGGCAGCCCCACCGAGTCGATCGCCAGCGCCGCCCGGTCGGCGACCTCCCCCATCGCGTACCCCGGCAGCACGCCCGCCGAGAGGCTGACCTGGCGCTCCAGCATCGACCGCTCGATCTGCTGCGGGCCGACGCCGGGGCGCACCTCCGCCACCTCCGACAGCGGCACCATCGCCGCCTGCCCGGTGCGCGGGTCCTGCCGCGCGCTCGGGATCACGATGTTGGCCACGTCGGCCGCCGAGGCGCGCAGCGAGTCGGGGTAGATCACCACCACGTCGTGCGAGTACCCCTGCGGGTCCTCCCACTCGGTCGCCCGCAGCCCGGTGAACAGCGGCTGGATGGTCGTCGAGATCGGCCCGATCCCGAGCCCCGCCGCCCACGCCCGGTCGCGGTCGACGCGCACGTCGAGCTGCGGGATGTCCCCCTCCTCGCTCGACTGCGGCTCGGCCACCCCCGGCACCCGGCGCAGCACCTCGAGCACCTCGTTCGCGGCCAGCTTGAGCCGCGACTGCTCGGGGCCCTGCACGTTGATCTGGATCGGCTGGCGGAAGCCGCCGAAGATCGTCGGCGTCCCGTTGATGTTCGCCCGCACCCCCGGGATCCGCGGCAGCTCGCGGCGCAGCGCGGTCTGGATCTCCTGCTGCGAGCGCGCGCGGTCGGCCTTGGGCGAGAGCCGGACGTAGATCGACCCGCTGTTCGGCGAGCCGCGGAAGCCGCCGCCGATGTTCAGGTAGGTGAACTGGACCTCGGGGTTCTTGCGCAGCTCGCGGGCGACCGCCAGCCCGCGGTCCATCGTGTACTCGAGCGACGAGCCCGGGGTCGTCCGGAAGCCGACGTTGAACTCGCCGCCGTCGAAGTCGGGGAGCCAGGTGAAGCCGAGCCGCCCGCCGACGACGAAGGCGATCGCGATCGACGCCGCGGCCATCGCCACCACCGCCAGGCGGTGCGACAGCGCCCACCCCAGCCCGCGCGGGTAGCGGTCGGCCACCCGCTCGAACCAGTCGTTGAAGCGCTGCGCCGTGCGCTGGATCGCGTTCCGCTTCCGGACCGGGGCGTCGGTGGCCAGGTGCCCGTCGGCGCCGCGGTGGTGCAGGTCGACCTCGGGGTCGTGCCAGATGCTCGAGAGCATCGGGTCGAGCGTGAAGCTCACGAACAGCGACACGATCACCGCCGCCGCCACGGTCACGCCGAACTGGAAGAAGATCTTCCCGATCTGCCCGCCCATGAACGCCACCGGGATGAACACGGCGATCACGGCCATGGTGGTGGCGAACACCGCCAGCCCGATCTCGTCGGTCCCCTCCTTCGCCGCCCGGTGGTGGTCCTTCCCCATCTCCAGGTGCCGGACGATGTTCTCGCGCACCACGATGGCGTCGTCGATCAGCAGCCCGATCGCCAGCGAGAGGGCGAGCAGGGTCATCGTGTTGATCGTGAAGCCGCAGACCCACATGGCGAAGAACGCCGACATGATGGAGATCGGCAGCGCCAGCCCCGTGATGACCGTCGAGCGCCAGGAGTTCAGGAAGAAGTAGATGATGACGACGCAGAGGATCGCCCCCAGGATCAGCTCGTGCTCCACCGCGTCGAGCGCCTGGCGGATGCGCTGCGAGTCGTCGCGGATGACCGTGAGGCTGACGTCGGGGGGGAGGGTCTCGTCCAGCTCGGCGGCCACCGCGCGCACCCGCTCGGCCACCTCCACGGTGTTGCTCCCCGAGATCTTGAGCACGTCCACCGCGACCGCGATCGCGTCCGGCTGATCGCCGCGCCCGATGAGGGTCGCCGAGCGGCGCTCCGCCGTCCCGTCGACGATCGTCGCCACGTCGCCCAGGCGGACGGGGACGGCCTGCGCGCCGACGCGCCGCTCGCCGATGCTGATGTCGGCGAAGTTCTTGGGGTCGAGCACGCGCCCGGTGACGCGCACCAGCCGCTCGGTGGTGCCGCTCTTCACGCGGCCGGCCGGGACCTCCTGGTTCTCGCGCTGCAGCGCCGCCATGACCTGCGGCGGGGCGACGGCGTAGGCGCGCATCGCCGCCGGGTCGAGCTGGACCTTGATCTGGCGCGCCGCGCCGCCGACCACGTTCACGCCGCCGACGCCGGGGATCGACTCGATGCGCGTGGCCACCACCTCCTCGGCGATGTCCGTCAGCTCGCGCACCGGCCGGTCGGCGCTCTGCAGCGCGATCGACATGATGGGCGAGTCGTTCGGGTCGAAGCGCTGGATGACCGGGTCCTGGATGTCCTCGGGGAGCTGCCGCCGGATGCGCGCGATCTTCCCCTGCACCTCCTGCAGCGCCTCCATCGGGTTCGCCGACAGCTCGAGCAGGACGCGGACGTTCGAGTTCCCTTCGTACGACGTGGAGGTGACCTCGCGGATCCCCTGGACGGTGTTGACGGCCTCCTCGATCGGCTTCGAGACCTCGCGCTCGATCACCTCGGGGGAGGCGCCGGGGTAGCTGGTCTGGATGCTGACGACGGGGCGCGTGACGTCGGGGTACTCGTCGATGGCCAGCCGCTGGTAGCTGACGACGCCCAGAACGACCAGCGCCACCATGAGCATGGTGGCGAAGACGGGGCGCTTGATGGAGACGTCGGAGAGGATCATGGCGCGCTGCTCGGGGTGCCGCTGCGGGTGCCGCTCGGGGCGTTGCTGTCGGCGGCGGGGCGGGGGCCGGCGGCGGCCTGGCGGCCGCCTCCCCCCTGGCGCTCCCCGCCGAGGATCTGGACGATGGTGCCCTGGCCGACGCCGGCGACGTTGCCGACGATGACGCGGTCGCCGGCCTCGAGCCCCGCGACCACCTCGGCGATGCCAGCCGCCTCGTCGACGAGGCCGAGGTTCACGGCGGCGCGCTCGGCGGTCTGGCCGCGCAGGCGGTAGACGAAGGTGTTGGAGCCCTCGCCGCGCCCGGCGCCCACGCCTTCCTGCGCCTGGCGGAGGGCGGTGGTGGGGACGAGCAGGGCGTCGCTGATGGTGCGCCCGACGGCGCGCCCGGTCACGAAGGTGTTGCCGCGCAGCGCGCCGCCGGGGTTGGGAACCTCGACGAAGACGGTGACGGCGCGCGTCGCCGGGTCGACGGTGGGGCTGACGCGCGCCACCGTTCCCTCGAAGCTCCGCCCCTCGGCGCCGAAGCGCGCCGTCTGCCCGGGGCGCAGCGCGCCGGCCAGCCGCTCGGGGACGGCGGCCGCCAGCTCGAGGCGGTCGCCGCGCACGATGGTGAACAGCTCGGCGCCGCGCGTCACGCGCTCGTTCCCCTCGACGGCGCGCGACTCGACGACGCCCGAGAGCGGGGCGAGCACGCGCGTGTCGGCGAGCCCCTCGCTGGCGGTGCGGAGGCGCGCGTCGGCGGCCGCCAGGCGGGCGCGCGCCGCGGCCAGCGCCTGCTCGCCGACGCGCACCTCGCGCTCGGCGACCGCGCCGGCGCGGAACAGCTCGCGCGTCTGCTCGAGGTTCCACTGCGCGGTGCTGACCTCGGTCTGCGCGCTCGCGCGCTCGGCCTGCGCGCTCTCGCGGTCGCTGGTCTGGAGGTTGGGCTCGAACTGGGCGAGGAGCTGCCCCTGACGCACGGCCTGGCCGGGGCGCGCGTAGACGCCGGTGAGGTCGCCCTCGAGGCGCGCGCGCACGACCACGGTCTGCAGCGGGCGGAGGTCGCCCGAGAGCGGGATCCCGGCCTCGATGGTGCCGCGCTTCACTTCGGCGACGTCGCCGGCGGCCAGCACGAGCGCGGGGCGCCCGCGCCCGCCGCCGGGGCCCCCCGGGCCGCCGGGCCCGCCCTTGGTGGGAGCGGCGCTGGCGCCCTGGTCGCCGCAGGCGACGAGGGTCAGGAGCGCGAGCGCCCCCGCGGAGTACAGGTGTCTCATGGAATGGGAATCGGCCGCCCGAGCGCGCGGGCCTGCTCGGCGGCGGCGAGGTAGACGTCGTAAGTGACGCGCAGGGCGTTGGTCTGCGCGGTGAGGAGCGCGAGCTGCGCGTCGGAGACCTCGAGCTGGGTGCCGAGGCCGCGCTGGAAGCGCAGCGTCGCCAGCCGGAAGGCCTCCTCGGCCTCGGCGGTGTTCACGCGCTGCGTCGCGTACAGCGCGCGCGCGCGCTCGACGGCGGCGCGCGCCTGCGCGGCCTCGACGGCCACGCGCTCGCGCGTCTGCGCCAGCTGCAGCTCGGCGGTGCGCGCCTGGGCCTGCGCGAGGTCGAGGTTCCCCTTGGCGCGCAGCCCGTCGAAGATCGGCCAGCTCACGTCGAGTCGGAACGACCGGTCGGCGAAGAAGCCGTTGTTCTGGCAGACGCGCGTCGCCGGCGAGCCGGCGGGGCAGAACTCGGGGCCGGAGCGCCCGAGCCGCGTCGGGAAGCCGGCGCTGCTGGGGAGCGCCAGCACGCCGGTGACGAACGAGACGCCGAGGGTGGGGAGGAAGTCGGCGCGCGCCACCCGGATCCCGGCGCGCCGCGCGCCGAGGGTCGCCTCGGCGGCGCGCACGGCGGCCCGGTCGCCCACCGGCGCGGCCTCGTCGCGCGCGCCCGCGGCGGCGGCCCGCCCGGCGGCGTCGCGCCCCTGCGCGTCGGCGGCGGCCAGCACGGCGGCGATGGCGGCGCTGTCGGTGGCGACCCGCGTCGTCAGCTGCAGCGGGCGGTCGGTGGGGAGGTTCAGCAGCCGGCGCAGCTCGAGGTAGGCGAGCTCGCGGTCGTTGCGCGCCTGGATGAGCAGCGGCTCGAGGTTGCTGCGCTCGACGCGCGCGCGCAGCACGTCGTAGCGCGCGGCGCGCCCGGCGCGCTCGAGCTGCTCGGCCTGCGCCACGCGCTCGGCCGACAGCTGGAGGTTGCGCTCCTGGATCCCGACCAGCTGGTCGGCGGCGAGCGCGCCGAGGTAGGCGCGCTGCACGTCGACGGTCAGCTGCGCGCGCGCCTCCTCGAGGTCGAGCCGGGTGGCCGCGCGCACGCGCGACGCCGCCTGCAGCCCGCCGACGATGCGCCCGCCCTGGAAGAGCGCCTGCGAGAGGGTGGCGTTGCCGGTGTAGTTGTAGTTCTGCCCGAAGACGGAGCCGACGATGGTCGCGCGCGCGTTCTCGAGCACCTGCTGGTACGAGCCGCCGAGGCGCAGCTGCGGCAGCCCGGCGGCGCGGGCGACGGCGACCTGCGCGTCGGTGGCGTCGACGGACGCCTCGGCCTGCCGCACCTCGTCGCCGAGGCGCTGGGCGCGGGCGAGCGCGTCGTCGAGCGAGAGGGCGACGGCGTCGGTGCGCGCCGAGTCGCCGGCGGCACCCGCGGCGCCGGCGCGCGGGACGGGGGTGACGACCTGGGCGCGCAGCGCGGGGGCGGCGAGCAGGGACAGCAGATGAGCGGCGCCGACAGCGGCCAGCGCCCGGAAGGACGACGTGAACATGACGCCGGATATACGCCGGGCGGGGGGGGGAGCGTTGCCCTGGCGGGGTGGGGCGTGAACGGATACGGCGTGAACGGATACGGCGTGAACGGATACGGCGTGAACGGATGCCGCGTACCTACAGCCTTGGGCCGGCAGGTACGCGGTATCCGTTCACGCCCCACCCGTTCACGCCGTATCCGTTCACGCAGTACCCGACTCGCCGTATCAAAAGTCGACCGCCTCCGCGATCCCGAACGCCGCCCCGGTCCGCCGCGCCACGCGCCGGGCGGCGTCGAGGAGGCGGCCGTAGGCGACGTCCTCGCGGGTGAGGGCGGCGGGGGCGTCGCCGGGGGCGTGGACGCCGCCGAGGACGGAACGCCAGCGCGAGGCGTGGCCGAAGCCGAGGGCGTGTAACAGCTCGTGCGCGACCAGGTGACGGTCGCCGAGCAGGGCGCGGGTGCGCACCTCGACCAGGGCGTCGGCGATGCGGCCGTCGGCGTCCCAGGTCACGGTCGCGAAGCCTGGGGCGTGCAGCCCGGGGGTGACCTGCGCCGCGATGCCGGCCCAATCGCCCCGGCGCGCCTCGGCGGACGACACGGGGCGGAAGAGGGGGGCGCCCCAGTCGCGCTCGAGCGCCCGGGCGACGCCCCAGAAGGCGGCCGAGTCGGCGGCGCCGGCCGGGGCGCCGCGCGCGCCGAGGACGGCCAGCGGGATCGGGCGCCGGTCGTCGGGCCACCCCACCGGCTGCCCCGCCGACTCGCCGGCGGCCGCGTCGGGGGCGAGGCGGGCGGCGCGCCAGAAGCGCGAGCCGTCGGCGGCGCGGGCGCGCGCGTCGTCGAGCGAGACGGCGAGCTCGGTGCCGGCGAAGGTGCCGCCGTCCACGCGCCAGCGCCGCGGCACGAGCACCACGTCGGCCGGCGCGCCGGCGAACGGGCGCGGGAGCGGCGCCTCGGCCGCGAACCAGGCCGCGCCGCCGGGGCCGGGCGCCGGCTCGACGCGTAGCGCCACGGGGGCGTCGGACTCGGCGGCGCGGGCGCCGGTGAGCGGGAGCGCGAAGCGGCCGTCGGCCGCGGTGGGCAGCGTGTCGACGCGCCCGCTGGCGCGCCGGACGAGCACCCGCGCGGCGGGGGGCCGCATGCCGTCGGCGGTGTGCAGCCGCCCGCGCAAGGCGGCGACCACGCGCACCGGCGTGAGCGTCGGTCCGACGCGCGTCCAGGCGATCGCCGTCGCCTCGCCGGCGGCGCGCCCGACCGCCAGCCCCGGTTCGGCGAGCAGGACGCGCGGGTCGTCGGAGCTCCAGCGCACGTCGCGCGCGATCGAGTCGGGGAGCCCGGCGGGGAGGGCGGGCCCGGGCAGACGCAGCGTGTCGCCGACGGCGATCAGCTGCGGCGGGCGGCGCGTCGTCGTGCGGCGGAAGGTGCCGGGGGGCCACTTGGTGCTGTCGGCCCACCACGGCTCGGGACGCCGCGGCGTCGCAGGCTGACTCGCTGCCGGGATCGGGACGAGGGCGGCGAACAGGAGAAGAGCGGCCCGGCGCACGGAAAGGGCGTGAATGGGTACGGCGTGAACGGGTACGGCGTGAACGGGTGGGGCGTGAACGGATACCGCGTACCTGCCGGCCCAAGGCTGCAGGTACGCGGTATCCGTTCACGCAGTACCCGTTCACGCTTTTCTCGTTCACGCCTTTCGCGGACCGCCTCAGGCCACCCGCCTTCGCCCGAAGGCGCGCACGTACACCCCCGGCGTCACCCCGACGACGCGTCGGAACCGTCTGGTGAGGTGGCTCTGGTCGGAGAAGCCGGTGGCGAAGGCGACGTCGGCGATCGGGTCGCCGCGGCGGAGGCGGCGCTTGGCCTCCTCGACGCGCACCAGCTCGAGGTAGGCGTGCGGCGGAAGCCCGACCTCGGCGCGGAAGACGCGCGAGAGGCGCGCCGGCGCGAGCTGCGCGGCGCCGGCGAGGGCGGCGAGCGAGAGCGGCTCGGCGTACGCCTCGTGCAACAGCGCGCGCGCGGCGCGCACGGCCCGCGCCGCGTCCCCGCGGTCGCCGAGGCGCGTCGCGGTGGCGCAGGCGTGGCGCCGGAAGAGCGCGCCGAGCGCCTCGGCCAGCAGCGTCTCGGCGTGCAGCGCGTCGCCGCGCGGGAGCGCCACCAGCGCGGCGTGGGCGGCGGCCAGGCGCGCGGCCAGCGCGGCGTCGGGGACGAAGCTCGACGCGAAGAGGCGGCGCCCGCGCGCGGGCGCGGCGCCGGCGGCGGCCGCGCCGCCGACGTCGACGCCGGTGAGGCGCGCCACCAGCGCCGCCGCCGGGTAGAGCGCGCGGTAGCGCCACCCGCCCGGCTCGGGCTCGCCGTCGTGCGGCTCCCCCGGCTCGACGACCACCACGCCGCCCGGGCGGTAGTGCGCGACGCCGGTGCGGTAGCGGCTGCGCCCCGCGCCCGACTCGACGACCGCGAGCGCGAACGTCTCGTGCGCGTGCGGCGCGAAGCGGTGGCGCACGAACGTCGCGTGCAGCAGCTCCAGCGGCTCCGGGAGCGCGACGTGCACGAGCGCGGCGGTCTCGCGGGTGAGGGGCACGGTGCTGGGGCGGGGGGACGGCGCGCGCGGCGCGCGCTCCGAGATGCGACAAGCGCCCCTACGGCGAGGGTTGCGGCGCGCCGCGCGCGCGCGCGTCAACGCGTCGTTCGCTCTGTGCGCGTTCGGTGCGGGACGAGCCGTCGACGCGCGGCGCGCGTGGGGCGAGTCGCGCCGGCGCCGGGGCCGGGCGCGCGGGCGCGCGGTCCGCACGTCGGGGGCGCGCCTCCGCCCCGTTCGGGCCGCGCGCCGCGCGGGGCGAGACGTACAAGCGTGCGCGGCCGCGGCGCCCTAGCGTCGCACGGCGTCCGGCGCGCCGCCGCTGCTCCGTGTGCGCGCGCCGGGTGTGCGACCCCGTCCGGGTTCGCTCCCGACCGCCGCTACCGGAGAGACCGATGCGCGCTCCCCACCACACCGCCGCTCGCGCCACCGCGCGCGCCGCCCGCGCCGCCGCGCTCCTCGCCCTCGGCGCCTGCGCCCCCGCCGCGCCCGGCGCCGCCGACGACCTGCGCCTGCGCCCCGTTCGCTCGCAGGGGATGAGCGTCAGCTCGCGCGTCCTCCAGGGCCAGCCGCTGACCGTCGACCCGTCGCGCTCCCTACTGGACGTCCTCGCCGCCTACTGGCCGGCGACGGTGCGCGGCGACCCGCGCGCGGCGCCGCTCGCCGGCGACCGCGGACTCGGCGTGTACGTCGGAAACAACTACGTCGGCGGGTGGGACTTCCTGCGCACGGTGCGCGCGGGCGAGGTCCTGCGGGTGGAGCGGCTCAGCGTGAGCGAGGAGTACCACCGGTTCGGGCGGGGGTCGGCGAATGGGGCGGTGGTATTGACCTTCAACCCAATCGCTCGATGACGGCGTGAACAGGTAAAGCGTGAACGAGAAAGGCGTGAACGGGAACCGCGTACCTACAGGCTCGAGGCCGTGGGTACGCGGTATCCGTTCACGCCGTATCCGTTCACGCCCTACCCGTTCACGCTCTTTCTTCTGCCTTTCACTTGACGGTAAACGGCGTCGACAGCTGCAAGTCCGCCCACCGCATCACGATCGCCCCGCCGCTCGCGCCCGACGGCTCGATCGCGATCGTGAACTGCTCCACCGGAGACGCGAGTGGGGACGCGGCGAGCGGGACGCGAACAAGGTCCTGCGCCTGGTCGTACTCGGTCCCCCACTGGCCGGTGCGCTTGTTGATCACCAGCTGGTAGCCCTGCGCCGTCGGCCAGGTGTAGAGCGTGTAGGTGCCGGCGGGGACCGGCTGCCCGCCGATCACGAGGTCGGCCGAGGTGCGGAGCTGCGTCGCGGCGTTCGCGCCCGTGCGCCAGATCTGGCCGTACGGGACCAGCGTGCCCCCCCACACCGTGCGCCCGCGCACCGAGGGGCGGCTGTAGCCCACCGCCAGCTGCGCGGCGCCGACGGTGGCGCGCGCGGTGTCGGCCGGCGAGGTCTGCCCCATCGCCGGGCGGGCGCCGAAGCTCTGCGCGACCGCGGCCACGTCCACCGTCGGCACGCGCTGCGCCTCCTGCTTGTTGGTCGTGCGCGACCCATCGACGTGCACCAGGCGCCCCTGGTCGTCGAAGTGCAGCGCGACCGGGTCGCCGAAGTAGGTCACGGTCGCGGCCCCGGCGCCGTCGAAGCGCACGGGGAGCGTCTGCACCTGCGGGCCGCCGCCCCAGAGGCGGATCGCGCCGCTGTCGCGCCCGGCGGCGCGCTGCGCGCGCACCGCGGCCTCCCACAGCGCGTACGAGTTGGCGACGTTCGGGAACACTCCCCCCGACGCCGCGGTGCGGAGGCGGGCCACGCTGTCCGGCGTCTGCACCTCGGCGAACGCGCTGTCGCTGCGGAAGGTGAAGACGGCGCCGAGCGCCTGGTTGGGGATCGGCGACCCGTCGGGGCGGCGCGTGCGGATCTCGGCGCGCGTCGGGCGGCCGGCGGCGTCGAGGTCGACGACGTAGTGCGTCACGCGCGCCACCGGCGCGCGGTTGAAGACGTCCCCTTCCACGCGCGCGCCGCTGCCGGCGGGCGTGCGCGTCCACCGCTCGACGGCGGTGGTGTCGGTGCCGAGGCGCACGACGAACGCGCCGGTCTCGGCGCCCGCCGGGGCGGCGGCGGACTTGGTGACCTTCTGGGGCGCCTGCGCGCCGAGGAGCGGGGCGGACGCCGCGCCCGCGAGGGCGGCGGCGAGGAGGGAACGACGCATGGGACGGATCGGGTGAAAGGGAGCGGCGCGCCGAGGTGTCGGCCGGCGCGCGACGGCGCTCCATGCTCGCCGCGTCGCGCGGCCCGCGCCAGGGTCAGCCGGTGCGCGTTCGGTCAGCGCTCGGCGGGCGTGACGGGCGTCGCGCGCGCCAGTTCGGCCGGGTGGCGCCGGAACCAGCTGGCGACGAGATAGAACTCGTCGAGGTCGTGCGTCGGGATGTCGCTCCCGTCCGGGTCCGGGCCGTCGAACACGCGCCGCACCAGCGCCGCCAGCGCGCCCTCCTCCTCGGGCGTCGCCGGCGCGGCCAGCTCGGCGCGCACGGTGCCGCGCCGCACGAGGTAGAGCCGGTCGGTGCCGTCGTGCCCCGCGGCGCGGTACACGAACGACAGCCGGTCGGCGCCGGCGTGGAAGCGCTGCAGCCGCCCCTCGAGCCAGGCCAGCGCCTCGAGCTTTCCCTTGAGCGCCCCGGCGCGCTCGAAGTGCCACGCTTCCGCCGCCGCGTGCATCGCGGCGCGCAGCGTCTCCAGCGGGCGGGCGGTGCGGCCGGCGAGGAACTCGCGCGCCTCGTGCACCCGCTCGGCGTAGTCGGCCGCGCCCGCCCAGGGCGCGTCGCGCGGCGCGACGCACGGGCCGGGGCAGCTCCCCAGCTCCGGGCGCAGGCACCCGGGGCCGCGCGCCGGATCGGCCACCGCGAGGGCGCGGCGCGCGCGGCGCGGCGGCGCGGCGCCGGGGAGCTGCGCGGGCGTGAGCGCGCAGTCGCGCACCCCGGTCGCGTCGGCCAGCGCCCGCGCCGCCTCGACGAGCATCGAGACGCGGCGGAAGGGCCCGTAGAGCACCGCCGCCTCGGGGTCGTCGGTGCGCTGCACCACGCGCAGCGCGGGGACGGGGCCGTGCGTGACCATCAGCCACCCGCGCGGCGCCTCGTCGACGTTCAGCAGGACGTTGAAGCGCGGGCGGTGCCGCTTGATGAGCCGCAGCTCGCGCAGCAGCGCCGCGAACTCGTCGGGCGCCACCTCCCACTCGAGCGCGTACGCGTGGCGGAGGATGCGCGCCTGCTTGTCGCGCCGCCCGCCGGTGCGCGCCGCGCGGAAGTAGCTGAGCAGCCGCGTGCGCAGCCGCTTGGCCTTGCCGACGTAGAGCACGAGCCCCGTCGCGCCGAGCATGCGGTACACGCCGGGGAGGTCGCGGCACTCCGCCTTCACCTGCGCCAGCAGCGCCCGCCTGCGCGCGACCGGGGCCGGCGCGTAGGCCGCGTGGCGGAGGTCGTCGGGGTGGACGGGGGCGCGGAGCTGCTGCTGCTTCTTCGGCATGAGCCGGAAGTCTACCCGCTGGGCAGCCAGGGGTGCCGGTGAGGTGGGGCGTGCGAAGTGGGGCGTGCGAAGTGGGGCGTGCGAAGTGCGGCGTGCGAAGTGCGGCGTGCGAAGTGCGGCGTGCGAAGTGCGGCGTGCGAAGTGCGGCGTGCGAAGTGCGGCGTGCGAGAGACGGCGTGCGGCGAAGGACGTGCGCGATCGGGCGACGATTCGCCTCACCCCGCTCGCGGTTCTTCGCACGCAGTCGTTCGCGCGCCCCACCTCGCACGCCGCACTCGGCTATCCAAGCCCCATCACCTCCGCGGCGTACGCCACGCCGGCCACCGTCCGCGAGCCGTGCCACGACAGCAGCTCGCCGTCCACCAGCCGGAAGCGGTCGCGCGGCAGCCCGGTCGCGGCGGCCAGCTCGTCGGCGTGGCGGTCGGCGAACGGGAAGGGCTCCGACGACAGCAGCACGACGTCGGGGTCGGCGGCGGCCAGCGCTTCGGCGGTGACCTCGGGGTAGCGCGCCGGGAGCGCGGCGAAGACGTTCTCCCCCCCGGCCTGCGCGAGCAGCGCGTGCACGAAGGTGTCGCCGTTGACCGCCATCCAGGGGCGGCGCCAGATCAGGTACGTCCACCGCGGCCCGCGCCCCCCCGCCGCCACCCGCGTGGCCGCGGCGTCCCGCACGCGCGCGCTCCGCGCCTCGATCGCGCCGGCGATTTCCTCGGCTGCCCCGGGCGTTCGCAGGGCGGCGCCGATGTCGCGCACCATCGCCGCCGTCTCCCAGGCGTCGCGCGGAAAGCTCACGTGCAGCGGGACCCCGGCCGCGGCCAGCGACTCGGCGTCCTCGCGCCGGTTCTCCTCCTCGTTCAGCAGCACGAGGTCGGGGCGCAGCGCGACGACGCGGTCGACCTTCGGGTTCTTCGTCCCGCCCACCGACTCGACGGCCGCGACGCGGTCGGCGGGGTGGCGGCAGAACTTCGTGCGCCCGACCAGCGCGTCGCCGGCGCCGAGGTCGTAGACGAGCTCCGTGAGGGAGGGGCAGAGGCTGACGATCCGCATGCCGAAGGATAGCGCGGCGCCGCACGCTGGCGTCCCGCCCCGGTCGGCAGAACAATTGGGCCGACCCCGACCGAGGAGCCCCGCCGCATGACCGACTTCCGCACGGCGCCCTCCCGCCGCGCCCGTCCGCGCGTCGCGATCCTGCTGGCCCTGCTGGCGGCGCTGGCGTCCGCGCCCCCGGCGGCGGCGCAGGACCCGCCGGCCGTGCGCTGCGGCGTGGCGCCGCCCGAGCCCCGCCGCGGCTACGAGCCGATCCCGGTCGGCGACGTCTTCTGCCCGCTGCTCGCCGACCCGAAGGGGCAGCGCTCGTTCGTCAGCTACCTGCGCGGGGACGACCGCGAGGTGGCGCGCGACGTCGCCTCGGTCGGGATCTCGGACCAGTTCGGGATCTTCCGCGTCAACGGCGCGCGTGCCGGCGACGGGGTGCAGGTGAGTCTGGCCGGGAGCGTGTTCGCGCAGTTCGACCTCGGCACCTCGTCGTACGACCTGATCAACGCCGACTACCTGATCGGCCTCCCGGTGACGGTGCGGCGCGGCGGCTTCGCGGCGCGGGCGCGCGTCTACCACCAGAGCTCCCACCTGGGCGACGAGTTCCTGCTGCGCGGCGACCCGGCCGACACCGCGGGCCGGGTCGCGCGCGAGAACCTGTCGTTCGAGTCGGCGGAGCTGCTGCTGTCGCAGGACGTCGGCGCGCTGCGCGTGTACGGCGGGGGCGAGTACTACTTCAACCGCGAGCCCGCGGAGCTGGGGCGGAGCATCGCGCACGCGGGGCTCGAGCTGCGCCCCTCGGCGGCGGCGCGCTTCGGAACGGCGGCCCGCGCGCGGCTGGTGGGCGGGGTGGACCTCAAGTCGGTGGCCGAGCAGGACTGGCGCACGGCGGTGAGCGCCCGCGCCGGCGTGGAGGTCGGCCGCCCGCGCGAGGGCGGGGAGCGCGGGCGCCGCTGGAGTCTGCTGTTCGAGTTCTACGACGGCCCGTCACCGTACGGGCAGTTCTACGCCCGCGACGTGCGGCTGGCGGGGCTCGGCTTTCACTTCGTGCTCTGAGCCGACCGCCGCCCGCGCCGGCCGACGGCGACGAGCGCGAGCAGCCCGCCGCCGACCAGCGCGACGGTGGCCGGCTCGGGGACGGTGCTGCCGACCGGGGGCTCGCCGGCGGTGAACTGGATCGAGTAGACGCGCACCTGCGAGTCGAGCACCTCGAACGACTGCCCCGCCGAGGCGGAGACCGTGGTGGCGTCCATCGTGTACGAGACGAGGCCGCCGCTCCCCTCGCTCCCGAAATCGAAGTGGACCGCGCCGGGACCCACGGACAGCCAGGCCATGCGCGTCGACGCGCCGACGAGCGCGCTCCCGTCGGTCAGCCCGAACGCGAACGTCTGGACGCCCGGGGCGACCACGCGCGCCGTGCCGACCCCGGTCACCGTGAACGAGCCCCCGGCCGGGGCCGTGACGAGCAGCGGGACGAACGTCCGGCCCACGTTCGAGCCGCCGAGCAGTGAGTTGCCGCCGAACACGGACACCGACGTCACCGGCTGCCCCAGCGCGCCCGGCGAGAAGGTGTACGAGGAGACGAGGATGAAGTTCGCGAAGCTGTCGATGAGTGTCCGCTGCTGGACCTCGTCGCCGATAGTCTCCTGCGCTACGGCGGGCGCGGCGGCGAGCGCCCCGGCGAGGACGGCGAGCGGAAGTCGGATGCGGGTGGAGCGGGACGACATGGGGGCTCTCCGAAGGACGCGGGACGTGAGGGTGAGTGGATCGACCGACTCCCCTGTACGCGTAGGCCGGGGGCAGAAGCTGACACGGCGACCGCGGCCCCTTGCGCCCCGCTTCTGGGCGCGCGAAGCTCGCAACACCTCAACCGTACGGCGGGACCGATGCTCGGACCGACCCCGCGGGCGGCCGCGCCGGGGGAGATCACGGCGCAACTCCGCGCCTGGCACGACGGCGACCGGGAGGCGATGGACGCCCTCGCGCCCCTCGTCTACGAGGCGCTGCACGCGATCGCCGAGCGCCACATGCGGCGCGAGCGACCGGGGCACACGCTGACGCCCACCGCGCTCGTGCACGAGGCGTGGCTGCGGCTGGCCGAGCAGCGCGCGGCCCTGCACGACCGCGCGCACCTGCTCGCCGTCGCGTCGGGCGTGATGCGGCGCGTGCTGGTCGACCACGCGCGGCGCGGGCTGGCCGGCAAGCGCACGGGGGACGCGCGCCCGACGCTCGACCTCGCGGACGCGACGGCGGACGAGTGGGCGGTGACGATGATCGCCCTCGACGCCGCGCTGCGGCACCTCGCCGGGGTCGAGCCGCGGCTGGCGCGCGTGGTCGAGCTGCGCTTCTTCGGCGGGCTCACCGAGCAGGAGGCGGCCGAGGTGCTGGGGGTGAGCTGGCGCACCGTGCACCGCGACTGGCTGCGCGCGCGGGGGTGGCTCGCGCTGGCGCTCCGGGACTGAGCCGTGCCCGCCACGCGCGACGGGCCGGCGGCGGCGGACGGCTCGCCCGAGCGGTGGCGGCGCGCGTTCGCGGTCGTGGACGCGGCGCTCGAGTTGGACGCGCCGGCGCGCGAGCGGCTGGTGCGCGAGCGGTGCGCCGGCGACCCCGCGCTCGAGTCCGACGTGCGGCGCTGGCTGGACGCGGCGGCCCGCCCCCTCCCGCTCCTCGACGCGCCCCCCACGCCGCCGGCGCCCGCGGCGGCGCCGATGCTGCGGCTGCCGCGCCGCCTCGGCCCCTGGGAGGCTGTGCGCTTCGTCGGCGCGGGGGGGATGGGCGAGGTCTACGAGGCGGAGCGCGCCGACGGGACCTTCGCGCGCCGCGTGGCGCTCAAGGTCGTGCGCGACGCGGGGGACGGGGCGCCGGCGCCGTCGGCCGCGGCGCTCCTCCGGCGCTTCCACCGCGAGCGGCGGCTCCTGGCCGCGCTCGACCACCCGGGGATCGCGCGGCTGCTCGACGCCGGCCTGACCGACGACGGCGTGCCGTACTACGTGATGGAGCTGGTCGACGGCGTGCCGATCGACGCCTACTGCGACGGGCGCCGGCTGGGCGTCGCGGCGCGCGTGGCGCTGGTCCGCCAGGTGTGCGCGGCCGTCGCCTACGCGCACCGCCGGCTGGTCGTGCACCGCGACCTCAAGCCGTCGAACGTCCTCGTGACCGGCGACGGCGTGGTGAAGCTCGTCGACTTCGGCATCGCGCGGCTGCTCGGCGAGCCCGAGCCCGGGGCGGCCGGGCCCTCCCCCGACGACGCGCCCGCCGCGCCTCCGACGGTCACGCACCCGACGGCGCGGGTGCTGACGCCGGCGTACGCGAGCCCCGAGCAGTTCCGCGGCGGCGCGACCACGGTGGCCACCGACGTCTACTCGCTCTCGGCGGTGCTCTACCGGCTGCTCGCCGGGCGCCCGCCGTTCGGCGACGCGCCGGCGTGGGACGGGACGGCGTGGGCGTCCGAGCCGGCGCCGCCGTCGGCGGCGGTCGCGGACCCGGCGCACGCCGCCGCGCTCGCGCACGCGCGCGGCACCACCCCTGCGCGCCTCCGGCGACGGCTGCGCGGGGACCTCGACGCGATCGTGCTGCAGGGGCTGCGCGAGGACCCGGTGCACCGCTACGGCTCGGCGGAGGCGCTCGACGCGGAGCTGGCGCGTCACCTCACCGACCGCCCGGTACACGCGCGCGCCGGCGGGTGGGCGTACCGGCTCGGGCGCCTCGTGCGGCGCCGGCGCGCGGCGGTGGCCGGCGCCGCGCTCGCGGTCGCCGCGCTCGCGACCACCGCCGCCGCGGCCGTGGAGCAGGCGCGGCGCGCGCGGCGCGAGGCCGACCGCGCGCTCGAGGTGTCGGGGTTCGTCCTCGGGCTGCTCACGCTCCCCTACGCGTACGACTCGGGGGCGACGCGCCAGCGGTCGCTGCGCATGCTGCTCGACAGCGGGGCGGCGCGCGCGCATTACCTGACGCGCGCCACCGGCGCGGTGCGCTCCGACGTGCTGCTCGCGCTGTCCGAGGGGTACTACGGGCTCGGCGACTTCCGCACGGCGGCGGAGCTGGCGCGGCGCGCGCTCGCGGTGCGGCGGGCGGAGGACCCCGGCGGATACGGCGTGGTGACGGCCCGCGCGTCGCTGGCGGAGGCGCTGCGGCTGGCCGGCGCGCTGCGGGAGGCGACGGCGCAGTACGACACGGTGATCGCGGGCGTGCGCCGCCGGCACGGGCCGCGCAGCGCGGTGCTGGCGGCGATGATCCATTCGCGCGCGCGCGCGGCCAGGGCGGCGGGCGACGTGGAGGCCGCCGAGCGCGGCGTGGCGGAGGCGATCGCGATCTTCGCCGACAGCGCGGGCGTCGGGCGCATCCCGCTGGCGAACGCGCACCAGACGCTCGGCCACCTCCGCCTGGAGGGGGGCGCGCTGGCGGCCGCCGAGTCGAGCTACCGCACGGCGCTCGCGATGCGCGAGCGCGTCGGGGCGAGCGCGGTCGAGGTGGCCAACTCCGTCGGCGACCTCGGCGCGGTGGCGCTGGCGGCCGGGCGGCTCGTCGAGGCGGAGTCGCTGCTCGCGCGCGCGCTGACGGTCAAGCGCGCGCAGCTGGGCGACGCGCACCCGGAGACGCTCGACGGGGCGATCGCGACGGCGCGCCTGACGCTGCGGCGGGGGCGCGCGGCGGAAGCCGAGCGCGCCGCGCGCGAGGCGCTGGCGGGGTACGGCGCGGCGGGCGCGGTGCCGGCGTGGCGACTGGTGCCGGCGCTCGAGGTGCTGGGCCAGGCGCAGCTCGCGCGGGGGGATGGTGCCGGCGCCGCGGCGACGCTGCGCGCCGCGCTCGACACCTTGGCCCGGTCCACGCCGCGCCCCACGCCGCGGCGCGCGGCGCTGCAGCGACTGCTGGCCGAGGCCGAGCGCGCGGCGGCGCCCGGCCCCGACCCGTCGCTCAGTCGGCCAGGGCGGCCGACGCGTCCGCGTCGCTGACGGACGCGCCGCCTGCCGACGCGCGTCGGCCGGCCGCCTTCTTCGCCGCGGTCTTGGCCCCGCGCGCGCCGCGGGCCTGCTCCTCCTGCGCGAGCTTCCCCTGCACCTCCTGCAGCGAGGCGGCGGCGGCGCCCTCGATGAACTTGGCCATCGCCACCTCCTGGTCGAGGTTCTGCCTGAGCAGCTCGACGACCTCGCGCTGCTTGAGCGCCTTGGCGAGCGCGATGGCCGAGCGGTAGCCGGCGATCTCGTAGTGCTCGACGCGCAGCCCGGCGCCGAGGTCGAACGCCTCCAGGATCGGCTTCGACGGCTCCTCGTCGCTCTTGAACTCGTCGTGCTCCTGCATGATGCCGAGGATCCCCGGGCACTTCTGCGCCTTCGCCTTCTGCCCCATCGCCTCGAAGGCGCGCTCGAGGTTCTGGATCTGCTGCTCGGTCTCCTCGTGGTGCGCCTCGAGGCGCTGGCGCATGTCGGGGTTGGAGACCTCGCGCGTCATCTTCTTCAGCCCCTTCAGGATCGTCTTCTCGGCGTAGAGCAGGTCGCCGAGTTCGTGCTTCAACAGGGCCGGCAGGTCGTTCACGGGCATCGGTGTGCTCCTCGGGTGGCGGGTGCCGCCGCGGCGGGCAGGATGCGTGCCCGCCTCCGAGCCCGAGCACGCGCCCCGTTGACGGCGGCGCGCCCGCCGCGTACGATGAGTAACCAACCGGTTACACAACGATGCCGCGCCCCGCCCCCGCCCTCGACCCGTTCGTCGCCGTCGCCGACCCGACCCGCCGCGCCATCCTCGACCGGCTGCGGCGGGGGGAGGCGCCGGTGGCGGCGATCGCGGCCGACTTCGCGATGAGCCGGCCGGCGGTGTCGAAGCACCTGCGCGTGCTGCGCGACGCGCGGCTGGTGCGCGACCGGCCGGGGGCCGACGGGCGGCAGCGCGTCTACGCGCTCACCGCCGAGCCGCTGCGCGAGGTGCTGGAGTGGACGGCCGCGTACCAGACCTTCTGGCGCGCCACGTTGGGCAACCTGAAGCGCCACGTGGAGAGCCGCGCGGCGCGCCGCACGGAGGACGCATGAGCGCACCAGCGCCGGAGCAGGTGCCCCCGGGCACCGTCGTCGAGACCGTGGAGATCGCCGCGCCCCCGGAGCGCGTGTTCGACGCGCTCACCGACCCCGCCGAGGTGGCCGAGTGGTGGCGCGGCGGGGCGCGCGAGCTCACCGCCGTCGACCCGCCGCGCCGCGTGGAGCACAGCTGGCGTCCGGGGGGTGCGACGGGCGGCGACGGGGCGCCCGACCGCGTGCGCTACGACCTCGAGCCGGCGACCGTCGAGGGGCGCCCCGGGACGCGCGTGACCGTCACGCACGAGCGCGCGGGGGGTCGTCCCGACGTGACGCCCGCCTTCACGATGCGCCTCACGACGCGCCTCACCCTGCGGCGCGGGCGCCCGGCGTGGGCGCGCCGCGCCCGCCCCTGTCACCGCTGACCCGACGCCGCCATGCCGACGATCTACGCGCCCTCCATCATCGAGCGCTCCAGCCGGGGGGAGCGCAGCTACGACATCTTCTCGCGGCTGCTGCTCGACCGCATCGTCTTCCTCGGCACGCCGGTGGACGACGACGTGGCGAACGTCATCATCGCCCAGCTGCTCTTCCTCGAGGCCGACAACCCGGGCAAGGACATCAGCCTCTACGTCAACTGCCCGGGCGGCTCGGTGTCGGCGGGGCTCGCGATGTACGACACGATGCAGCACCTGTCGTCCCCCGTGAGCACGATCTGCATGGGGATGGCGGCGAGCATGGGGTGCTTCCTGCTCGCGGCGGGCGCGCCCGGCAAGCGCTTCGCGCTCCCGCACGCGCGCATCATGATGCACCAGCCCTCGGGCGGGTCGCAGGGGACGGCGGCCGACATCGAGATCGCCGCGCGCGAGGTGCTGCACCTGCGGCGCGTGGTGCACGACCGGCTGGCGCACCACACGGGGAAGCCGGCCGACGAGATCGCGCGCGACTTCGACCGCGACCGCTGGATGTCGTCGGAGGAGGCGAAGGCGTACGGGATGATCGACCACGTGGTCGCGTCGCGCCGCGAGGCCGACGCGGTCGTGGCGGCGGTGGCGGGCGCGACGGCAGCGGTGTAACGCGTCCCTCACCGCCGCGCCGGCGCACCTTGCGGGGCGGCGTCACCGGCGCGATGCTCGCCGCGGACCCGATCCGTTGGGGGCGCCGATGCTCGGACCGGCGGGAGACGCAGCGCGGGGCGCGACACACACCACACAGACGCACGCGACGCACGCCGGCGCGGTGCCGGCGCTGCTCGCGGCCTGGCGCGCGGGGGACGACGGCGCGGCGGCCCGCCTGGTGCCGCTGGTGCACGACGCGCTCGACGCGCTCGCGGCGCGCCACCTCGGCGCGCCCGGCGACGACTCGCACCCGCCGGCGCCGCCGACGCTGGTCGACGACGCCTGGCGCGCGCTGGCCGCGGGCGCCGCGCCCGAGCCGCGCGACCGCGCGCGCTTCGCGGCGGTGGCGTCGCGCGTGGTGCGCCGCGTGCTGGCGACGCACGCCCGCCGCGCCGCCGCCTGGCCGCGCCCCGGCGCGGGGGGCGCGGCCGCGCGCGACGAGTGGGCGCTGGCGACGGTGGCGCTCGAGGACGCGCTCGCACAACTCGCGCTGGTCGACCCGCGGCTGCCGCGCGTGGTGGAGTGCCGCGTCTTCGGCGGCCTCACCGACGCCGAGACGGCGGAGGCGCTCGGCGTCAGCGGGGGGACGGTGCACCGCGACTGGCGGCGCGCGCGGGCGTGGCTGGCGCTGCGCCTACGCGGGTAGCGCCGCGGCCGGCGCGCCGGGGGCGTCGGCCGGGGGCGCGGCGGGGACGCCGCACGTCGGACAGTAGGGGAAGAAGGCGTTCTTGCGCGTCCCGCAGGCGCGGCACTCGTCGTACAAGTGCATCCCGCAGTGCACGCAGTAGTTCGCGGCGCCCGGGCCGGCGGGGCCGCCGAGGGTCGCCGGGGCGCCGATGGGGCGCTCGCACCCGGGGCAGACGCCGGCCCCGATGCGCCGCACGGCCTCCTCGTAGCCGAGCTGCCGCCGCCGCTCGGGCTCCGACTGCGCCTCGACCTCGGCGCGCCGCGCGAGGTAGCGGCGCATGGCGCGCACGACCCACACGCCGGCGACCGCCGTCGCGATCACGCCCACGCCGTAGCGCACGTAGCCGCCGTAGCTCGGCAGGTACGGCACCAGCTCGACGAAGAAGGCGAACAGCGCGAACAGCACGAAGCCGCGCGCCAGCGGCCAGTACTCGCTCTTGCGCTTGCGCGCCACCAGCCACCCGGCGACGACGAGCAGCGGGAGCGTCAGCGCGAGCCGGACGCCGAAGACGCGCAGCTCCTGCCGGAAGGTCTCGCGCTCCAGCTGCTCGCGGGCGGGGGCGAGCAGGGCATCCTCCCGCCGGTCGACCTCAGCGCGCGCCTGCTGGAGGCGCAGCAGCTCGGCGTCGACGCGCTCGACGGCCGCCTGCGCCTCGCGGGCGCCGGCGCCGAGCTGGTCGAGGGCGCGCGTACGCTGGAGGACCTCGGGGTCCTGGCGCGGGTCGGTGGTGGCGGTGCGGGTGGCGATCCAGTTCTGGAAGTTGGCGCGCGCGGCCTGGTAGGCGTTGTCGGCCGCGGTCTGCGCGAGCTGCGCCCGCTCCCGCTCGGCGCCGCGCTCGCCCTCCGCGCGCTCCAGCGCGACGCGCTCGGCGCGCAGGCGGGTGAGGCGCGCGGTGTCGGCGAACTGCTCGAGGGCGAGGGTCTGCCGCACGCCGGGGAGGTCGGCGACGAGCTTCCCCCCGAGTCCGACGAGGAAGCCGGCGAAGAGGAGGGAGACGACCCACGTGGCGAGCGCGAACAGCCGCTCGGGGACGCGCAGGGTGCGGAGCATGGGGCGGGCGCTGGGGGTGACTGGAACGCGCCCAAGCTACGGATTCCGCCCGGCACGCGCCGCCCCCACGCGGGACGGCCGCCGGGCGCGCGGGGGACGATCGTGGCGCGCGTGGAGCACGAGGCGCTCACGCGGCGGATCATCGGCGGGGCGATGCGCGTGCACCGCGCGCTGGGGCCTGGGTACCTGGAGGCCGTCTACGTCCGCGCGCTGGAGTGGGAGCTGCGGCTGGACGGGCTGGCGGTGGAGCGCGAGCGGCGGCTCACGGTCCGGTACAGGGGGCTCGACGTCGGCGTGTTCGTGCCGGATCTGATCGTCGAGGGGCTGGTGATCCTTGAGGTCAAAGCCGTGGAGCGGCTGGCCGCGGCGCACGAGCGACAGCTGGTGAACTATCTCAAGACCACAGGCATCGAGCTCGGGCTGCTGCTGAACTTCGGCGCGGCGAAGGTCGAAGTCCGGAGGAAACGCGCTGAAGGGTCCGAGCGAGACCAAGAAGAGCAGGGGGGATGAAAATCTGAGAAAATCTGAGAAAGATCTGATGGGCTCCGCGGGGCGGCGGGGAGCCGCGCGCCGGACACGCACCATCCGATCTTCATCCGATCTTCTCAGATTTTTCTCCCTCCTGCTTTTCAGTTGATCTTGCTCAACCCTTCGCGACGACCTTCCGCGCCGCCTCGACCAGCTTCTCGACGGTCAACCCGAGCTCCTCGAAGATGCGCTGGTACGGCGCCGACGCCCCGAAGCGCTCGATGCCGAGCACCACCCCGTCGTCGCCCGCCAGCCGGTACCACGACATCGGGTGCGCCGCCTCGATCGCGACGCGCGGCACCCCCGCCGGCAGCACCGACCGCCGGTACCCCGCGTCCTGCGCCGCGAACAGCTCCATCGACGGGACGCTCACCGCGCGCGCACGGACCCCCTCGGCTTCCAACTTCCGCGCCGCCTCCAGCACCAGCGCCACCTCCGAGCCGCTCGACATCAGCACCACCTGCGGCGCGCCGCCTTCCGCATCGCGCAGCACGTAGGCGCCGCGCGCCAGCCCGGCCGCCGACGCGTACTTGGTGCGGTCGATGAAGCCCAGCTTCTGCCGCGTCAGCACCAGCGCCACCGGCCCGTCCCGGTGCGCGACCGCGACGCGCCACGCTTCCGCCGTCTCGGTCGCGTCGGCCGGGCGGATCACCGTCAGGTTCGGGATGCAGCGCAGCGCCGTCAGCTGCTCCACCGGCTGGTGCGTCGGGCCGTCCTCGCCGAGCCCGATCGAGTCGTGCGTGAAGACGTAGAGCACCTGCTGGTGCATCAGCGCCGCGAGGCGGATCGCCGGGCGCATGTAGTCCGCGAAGACGAGGAAGGTGCCGCCGTACGGGACGATTCCGCCGTGCAGCGCCATCCCGTTGAGGATCGCGCCCATCCCGTGCTCGCGGATCCCGAAGTGGAAGTTCCGCCCCTCCGGCGTGCGCGCGCCGAAGGTCGGCATTCCCTTGAGCGCCGTGTTGTTCGACGGCGCCAGGTCCGCCGAGCCGCCGACCAGCTCCGGCAGCTTCGCGGCGAGCGCGTTCAGCACCGTGCCGCTGGCCGCGCGGCTGGCCACGGCGCCGTTCTCCGCCGTGAACGACGGCACCGCCGAGTCCCACCCCTCGGGAAGTTGCTTGGCGAGGCGGCGCTCCAGCTCCGCCGCCAGCTCCGGATGCGCCGCCCGGTATGCCTCCCACCGCCCGCGCCACTCGGCGTGGTGGCGCGCCTGGCGCTCGCCCGCCGCGCGCCAGGCCGCGCGCGCGTCGTCGGGCACGAAGAACGGCTGCTCGCTCGGCCACCCGTAGCCCTGCTTCGTCAGCAGCACCTCCTCCTTCCCCAGCGGCTCGCCGTGCGCCTTGCTCGTGTCGGCGCGGTTCGGGCTCCCGTAGCCGATCACCGACTTGACGACGATCAGCGACGGGCGCGCCGTCTCCGCCTTCGCCGCCTCGATCGCCGCGTCGAGCGCCGCCAGGTCGTTGACGTCGGCCACGTGCTGCACGTGCCAGCCGTACGCCTCGAAGCGCTTGCCGGCGTCGTCGCTGTAGGTGAGGTCGGTGCGGCCGTCGATCGTGATGTTGTTGTCGTCGTAGAAGCCGACCAGCTTGCCGAGCCCGAAGTGCCCGGCGAAGCTCGCCGCCTCGTGCGAGACGCCCTCCATCAGGTCGCCGTCGCCGGCCACGAACCAGGTGTGGTGGTCGACGACCGCGTGCCCCTCGCGGTTGAACGTCGCCGCCAGGTGCGCCTCGGCCACCGCCATGCCGACCGCGTTGCCGACTCCCTGGCCGAGCGGGCCCGTGGTGGTCTCGACGCCGGGCGTGTAGCCGTACTCCGGGTGCCCGGGCGTGCGGCTCCCCCACTGCCGGAACTGCTTGAGGTCGTCGAGCGACAGGTCGTAGCCGGTCAGGTGGAGCACCGAGTAGAGCAACATCGACGCGTGGCCGACCGAGAGCACGAAGCGGTCGCGGTCCAGCCACCCCGGGTCCTTCGGGTCGTACCGCAGGTGGCGCGTGAAGAGCAGGTAGGCCAGCGGGGCCAGTGCCATCGGGGTGCCGGGGTGGCCGGACTCCGCCTGCTGCACGGCGTCCATGGCCAGCGTGCGGATGGTGTCGATGCAGCGCTTCTCGAGCGCGGGGTGGAGCGTCGGGGCGGTGGCGGTGGCCACGGGGAGGCGGGGTGCGGGACAGGGCGGGCGCCCAGCAGGCGGGTGGGCGCGCCGACGCGGGCAAACTAGCCGGGGCGGGCCCGCGCGTCGCCGGCGGCCATCGCGGCAGGGGGGCGACAGCGGGGCAGTACTCCGCGCCCGCGCGGCGCGTCCGGGGTGCCAGCGTGGCGGACGGGGCGGGCACCGCGCTCGCACTGTCGAGGGGCAGCTGCGCCGGCGCCCCCTTCCGTGGCGCCCGGCGTCACCCATTCCGGACGGACTCCACGATGCTCGATCTCTTCGGCCTGACCCTTCCGCAGGGCCAGCCGCTCGACCGCGACTCGGCGGCGATGCTCGCCGGCCACATCGGCGCCGCTGCCCAGACGGTGCGGCAGGGCGCCCCGGCCGCCGTCGCGGCCCGGCTCCGCCAGGACGCCCAGCGCTACCTCGCCGAGCGCCGCTCGGGCGGGCTCCGCTTCGCCGCCGGCGCCGGTCGGGCGTGTGACGAGGGGGCGTGGACCCTGATGCGACTTACCGTCGATGCGCCGGCGGTGGGGCCGCAGCCGGTGCTTCTCGTGGCGTAGAACTGATACGCCGAAAGCGGGAGTCGTTACTGCGGGAGTCTTCACTGCGGGAGTCGTTACTGCGTAACCCTCGACTTCAGGCTTGAGCGACGCAGTAACGACTCCCGCTCTTGCGACTCCCGCAGTAACGACTCCCGCCGTTGTAGTTCGAGAGCTCAGCGCCTCCGCCGCACGACCACCCCAATCACCCCCAGCCCCGTCGCCAACAGCACGTAGGTCGAAGGTTCGGGCACCACCGCCGTCACGCCGTCGAGCCGCGACTCGGTGATGAACAGCCCGTCCGTCTGGCCGTCCCCCTCGGTCGCGAACTCGATCGTGTTCAGCGCGTTCGAGGCGAGCAGCTCCCCGTCGAACGCCACGGTGCCGCTCATCTGGTGGAGGAAGCCGTTGGCGACGGTGAAGCACCCCGAGCCGTTGCGGTCGAAGCCGAACTTCCCCTCGCACGCGGCCAGGGTGATCGGGTCCAGCCACGCGCCGCCGTTGAGGCGCACGCCGAGTCCGCGCGCCACCGGGTCGAAGTAGTTGTCGGCGCCGAAGCGGAAGGAGAGCGTCGACTGCGGGCCGACGGCGAAGCCGGTGAGGTCGAAGGTGGCGCCGAACACGTAGCGGAAGCGGCGCGCGTTGTCGCCCGCTGCCCCGGGCGCGGCCAGCGTGCCGCTGGTCGTGGCGCCGATCCAGCGCGCGATGCCGGGCTGGTTGTCGGCCCACTCGCCGGGGATGCCGGTGATCGTCCGCGCGGCCCCGCTGTAGAGCGTCGCCCCGGTGCTGACGCGCGTCGCCGTCACCGACCAGACGGCGTCGGTCGTGGCGCCGGCGGCGCCGACGCCGGTGTTGAGGAAGCCGGCGGCGGGCTGCGCCAGGGCGGGGGAGGCGAGGGCGGAAAGCGCGGCCAGGGCGGCCAGCGCGCGGCGGTGAAGGCGGGGGGGCATGGGAGGGGGCGGGAGGGCGTTCGGAGGGGGACTCCGTCGGGAGTATCGGCACCTCGGGCGCGCGAGGTCACACGTCCGTTCGAGCGGGGCGTCGCGGGCGCGCCGGCCGTGTCCGCCTGGCGGCGCGGGGTGCACATTGCGGCGGCCCGTTCGCCACCCCGTTCGCCACCCCGCGCCGTCCGCCTCCTCCTCGGCAGCCCATGCGCTCCTCGATTGCCGCCCCTCCGCTCGCCCTCCCACTCGCTGCGCTCGGGGCATGCCTGGCGCTCGCCGCCGCCGCCGCTGACGCCCAGCCGCCGGCGGCCGCGCGCCCGGCGCTCGCCGAGCCGTCGCTCTCGCCGGACGGGCGGGAGGTCGCCTTCGTGGCCGGGGGGGACGTCTGGACCGTGCCGGCCGAGGGCGGGGAGGCGCGGCTGCTGGTGTCGCACCCGGCGCAGGAGAGCCGCCCCCTCTGGTCGCCCGACGGAACGCGCCTCGCCTTCGTGTCGACGCGCACCGGGGCCGGGGACGTCTACGTGCTGGAGCTGGCGAGCGGCGCGCTGCGGCGCGTGACGTACGACGACGTGCCCGAGACGCTCGACGCGTGGAGCCGCGACGGGCGGTGGCTCTACCTCTCGACGTCGTCGCGCGACGTGGCGGCGATGCAGGACGTGCTGCGCGTGCGCGCCGAGGGGGGCACGCCGATGCCCGTGGCCGGCGACCGGTACGCGAGCGAGTACTGGGGCGCGCCGTCGCCGGACGGGACGACGCTCGCCGTCACGGCGCGCGGGATCGTGAGCGGGCAGTGGTGGCGCCGCGGGCGCAGCCACATCGACGAGAGCGAGATCTGGCTGGTGCGCCCGGGCGCGGGGGGCGAGGCGCCGGCGTACGCCCCGGTCACCGCCGGGGGTGCCAAGGACGCCTGGCCGATGTGGGCGCCCGACGGGCGCACGCTCTGGTTCATGAGTGACCGCTCGGGGGCGGAGAACCTGTGGGCGCAACCGGTCGCCGGCGGGCGGCCGGCGGGGGCGCCGGTGCCGCTGACGCGCTTCACCGACGGGCGCGTGCTCTGGCCGAGCGCGTCGTACGACGGGCGGACGATCGTCTTCGAGCGCGACTTCGGGCTCTGGCGCGTGGAGGTCGCGGGCGGGGCGCCGCGCGCGCTCGCCGTGACGCTGCGCGGCGCGCCGGCGGCGCCGGGCGTCGAACGGGTGAGTGTCGGAACGACGCCGCTGCAGGAGCTGGCGGTGGCGCCCGACGGGCGGAAGCTCGCCTTCATGGTGCGCGGCGAGGTGTTCGCCGCCGCGACGCGCGCGCCCGAGGGCGCGGCCGGCGCGTCGGCCGGCGCCGGCGCGCCACTCGACGCGGCGCGCGTGACGACGACGCCGGGCGCCGAGCAGCACCTGGCGTGGAGTCCCGACAGCCGGCGGCTCGCCTACGCGTCGGACCGCGACGGGCGGTGGCGGGTGTGGGTGTACGACTTCGCGACGCGGCGCGAGGCCGCGCTCACCGCCGGCGGCGCGGGGACGGGCGACGTCGCGCCGCGCTGGTCGCCGGACGGGGCGCGGCTCGCCTTCGTGCGCGACGGGCGCGAGCTGCTGGTGGCCGACGCGGCGCCCGGCGCCGGCGGGGGGCGCGAGCGGCGCGTGGCGGCGGCGCGCTTCGACCGGCCGCCGTTCGCGAGCGACGCCGACGTGGCGTGGAGCCCCGACGGGCAGTGGCTGGCCTACGTCGCGCGCGCCGGCGACCGCGCCTTCGCGAACGCCTTCGTCGTCCGCGCGGAGGGGGGCGAGCCGCCGCGCCAGGTGACCTTCCTGCCGAACAGCTTCGGCGGGGGCGTCGCCTGGAGCGCCGACGGCACGGCGCTCTTCATGGTCTCGGGGCAGCGCACGGAGAGCGGGCAGTTGGCGCGCGTCGACCTGGTGCCGCGCCCGCCGCGCTTCCGCGAGGACCAGTTCCGCAGCCTGTTCGAGGTGAGCACGCCGGCGCCGGCGGAGCGCGCGGACACGAGCGGCCGTCGTGCGTCGCGCGTCGCGGGGGCGGACTCCGCGCTCGCGGCCCGCCCGGACTCCGCCCGCCCCGCGATGCGCGCCGCGCGACGCGCCCCGGTCCGCATCGACTTCGCCGACATCCGCACGCGCCTCTCGCTCCCCGCCACGGGGCTCGACGTGCAGGCCGCGGTGCCGAGCCCCGACGGGCGGCAGCTCCTGCTCACCGCGGGCGCGGCGGGGCAGACGAACCTCTGGCTCTGGCCGCTCGACGAGCTGGCGCCCGGCGAGCCGGTGGCGCGGCAGCTCACGAGCACCGCCGGCAACAAGGGCGACGCGCAGTGGTCGCCCGACGGGCGCGAGGTCTGGTTCCGCGAGAACGGGCGCGCGCAGGCGGTGACGGTCGAGTCGCGCGCGGTGCGCCCGGTGGCGCTGGCGGCGGAGCTGGAGGTCGACTTCGCGCGCGAGAAGGACGTCGTCTTCGCGCAGGCGTGGACGTGGCTGCGCGACCACTTCTACGACGAGAAGTACCACGGCGCCGACTGGGAGGCGGTGCGCGCGCGCGTCGCCCCACACGTCGCCGCCGCGCGCACGCCCGACGAGCTGCGGCGCGTGCTGAGCCTGATGGCCGGGGAGCTGAACGCCTCGCACCTGGGCGTGAACGCCGCCGGCGGCGGCGCGCCGAGCACGGGGCGGCTGGGCGTGCGCTTCGACCGCGCGGCGCACGAGCGCGACGGCGCGCTGCGCGTGACCGAGGTGCTCCCGCTCGGCCCGGCCGCGCTGGCGGGGGTGCGCGTCGGCGACGCGGTCGCGGCGGTCGACGGCACGCCGGTGCGCGCGGGGACGAACCTCGACTCGCTGCTCGCCTACGCGGCGGGGCGGCGCGTCGCGCTCACGCTGGCGGGCGCCGACGGCGCGCGGCGCGAGGTCGCGGTGCGCCCGGTGACCACACAGGTCGAGAAGGGGCTGCTCTACCGCGCCTGGGTGGAGTCGCGCCGCGCGTACGTGGAGCGGGCGAGCGGCGGCCGGCTGGGCTACGTGCACATGCCCGACATGGGCGCGGGCTCGCTGGCGCAGCTCTACGCCGACCTGGACGCCGAGAACCTGGGCAGGCAGGGCGTCGTGGTCGACCTGCGCAACAACAACGGCGGCTTCGTGAACGCCTACGCGCTCGACGTCTTCGCGCGCCGCCCGTACCTGACGATGCGCATCCGCGGCGACGAGCCGGCCCCCGCCCGCGCCCAACTCGGCCAGCGCGCGCTCGAGCGCCCGACGGTGCTGGTCGTGAACCAGCACTCGCTCTCCGACGCCGAGGATTTCACCGAGGGCTATCGCGCCCTCGACCTCGGCAAGGTCGTCGGCGAGCCGACGGCGGGGTGGATCATCTACACGTGGAACGTGCCGATGCTCGACGGCACCGTGCTGCGACTGCCGCGGCAGCGCGTCACGGGGGCGGACGGACGGGACATGGAGTTGAAGCCGCGGCCGGTCGACGTGGCGGTGAAGCGGCCGGTGGGGGAGTCCTATTCAGAGCGCGACTCGCAGCTGGATGCGGCCGTCCGCGAGTTGTTGAGGACGATCCAGTAACGGCGGGAGTCGTTACTACGGGAGTCGACACGGCGGGAGTCGTTACTGCGTCGCCCCAAGCCTCTGGTCGAGGGTTACGCAGTAACGACTCCCGCCGTGTCGACTCCCGCTCTTACGACTCCCGCAGTGACAGAGATCTCAAATGGGCTTGTAGATCGCCATGTACGCCGCCACCCCCCCGAGAATCGGCAGCGCCACGAACACCGGCGCGGCGAGCTTCGGGCGCCGGTAGGGGACGACGACGAGGGCGGCGACGAGCGTCCAGACGGCGAGCTTCACCCACAGCCAGCCGGGGAAGTTGGCGCCGTGGCGGAAGCCGAGGCGGGCGAGCATGCCGAAGCCGCCGACGAGGATCAGCAGGACGCCCGCGCCGTGCAGCGCGGCGACGAGCGCGCGGGCGCGGTTCGTCTGGCGCGTGCCGCCGTTGAGGGCGTGGATCGCGGTGGCGCCGAGCGCGGACATCGCGAGCACGATCCCCACGATGTGGACGACGTTGTAGAAGGGGTGCGAGAACATGCGTCGAAGCTAACGGCCGCGCCGGTCACGGGTGCGCGTGGGGCGCGGGCGGGGGCGCCGGGGGGTCCCCACGGCGGCCGGAGAACAGCGCCCCGAGCTCCTCCTCGATCCCGTGGCCGCGGCCGAGGAACTCGTCGACCGTGCGGTCGACCAGCCGGCGAACCAGCGGGCGCGCGGGGACGGCGTCGCGGTAGGCCGCGACCAGCGCGTCGCCGTGGGCGATCGCCTCGTCCGCCAGCCGCGCGTGCGCGGCGCGGTCGTTCGCGCGCTCGGCGGCCGCGAGGCGGGGGACGAGGGCCGCGATCGCCGCCTGGTGCGGGGCCAGGCGCGCGCGCAGCGTGTCCCCCCCCTGGCGGGCCACCCACTCGAACAGCAGCGGCGGCGTGGTGGCGCTGGCCAGCGCGAGCCCCAGACGGCGGGCGCGCTCGCCGGCCGCGGAGTCGGCGAGCGTGGCGGCGGTCGGCGGCGTGAGGCCGGTCGCCAGGTACGGCAGCCACGGGTTGTAGCGCGCGAACGGACCTTCGGGCGCGTCCGCGAACCAGACGTGCATCATCAGCAGGTGGCGGCCCGGAGCCGGCGCCAGCCGCTCGTGCGCGTGCCACACGTCGCCCGCGCCGTCGAAGCCCGCCGGGGGCGCGGCGTCCTTGGCGTGCAGGAAGGCGTACGCGACGCCGACGAGCGTCGGCCGGCCGGCCACCGGCGCGAACATCAGCACCGAGGGGCGCTCGACGTCGAAGCTGTCGGCGAGCACGCGGTCGACGCGCACGTAGTGCTCCCCCTGCAGCGGCACGTGGCCGAACATCGGGCGGAAGCCGGCGGCGCGCGCGGCCTCGGGGGTCGCCAGGTCGGCGGTCGCGCGGCGGGCGGCGGCCAGCTGCGCGCGGGCGCGCGGGGTGAGCGAGTCGGGGCGCGCGGCGTGGGCGTGCGTGCGCGCGGCCACGGGCGGCTGCGCGCGCACGATCAGGGCGCCGAGCGCCAGCGCGGCGCCGGCGCCCAGGAGGAGTGGGAGGCGGGACGTCTGCATCCCGCCTGCTACCCCCGCGACGCGTTCAGCGTTCGGGGTAGAGCAGGAGCGAGCGCGTGTCCGCCTCGAACGCCGCCGCCTCGCGGTCCCACTCCTCGAGCAGCGCGGGGAGCGTCCCGCCCTCGACGGCCTTCCGCACCTGGTCGGAGCCGGTGAGCCGGTTGATCGTCCCCGTCCACGCGAAGTCGCGCGGGTGCTGGCGGCGCACCTCGTCGATCACCAGCAGCGCCGTGCGCACCGGGCGGTACGCCTGCCGGTCGGTGACCACGAAGCGGATCGCGGGGACGGTCTTGCCGCCGTGCTTGGCCGCCGTCGGCGCGATCGCCATCGTCGTCGCCTCGAAGCGGACGCCGGGGAGCGCGCGCGCGTTCATCGTCCGCGCCACCAGCTCGGCGTTCAGCCACGGCGCGCCCGCCTGCTCGAACGGGCGGTCGGTGCCGCGCCCCTCGCTGAGCGTCGTCCCCTCGAAGTAGACCGTGCCGGGGTAGCTGGTGAGCGCGGCCAGCGAGCGCAGGTTGGGCGACGGGTTCACCCACGGCAGCCCGGTCTCGTCCTGCCATTGCGAGCGCCGCCAGTTCGCGACGCGCGCCACGTGCAGGTCGGCGCCGATCCCGTGCCGCGTGTTGAACAGCACGGCCAGCTCCCCCACCGTGAGCCCGTGCCGCGCCGGGATCGGGTACATGCCGACGAACGAGGTGAAGCCCGGCTTGATGAGCGCCCCCTCCACGATCTCGCCGCCGATCGGGTTCGGCCGGTCGAGCACGACGAACGGGATCCCCTGCCGCTTCGCGGCCTGCATCCCGAGCGCCATCGTCGAGACGTAGGTCCAGGTGCGCCCACCCACCTCCTGCAGGTCGTAGACGATCACGTCGACGTCCTTGAGCATCGCGTCGGTGGGGCCGCGGTCCTCCGACTTGTAGAGCGAGTGGATCGGGACGCCGGTCTTCGGGTCCACCTCGTCCTCGATCGTCACCCCGTCCTGCGCGTCGCCGCGGATCCCGTGCTCGGGGGCGAGCAGCGCGACGAGCGTGAGCTGCGGGTGGCGCGCGATCAGGTCGATGGCCGGCGTGCGCGCCCGGTCGATCGCGCTGTGGTTGGTGATGAGTCCGACCCGCTTGCCGCGGAAGCGCGCCGGCACGTCGGCGAGGAAGGTCTCGAGCCCGGGGCGCACCACCGCGTCGACCGATGGCGCCGCGGCGGGGGCGGCGGTGGGAGACGGGGTGGTCGCGGCGGGGCGGGCGCAGGCGGTGACCAGCAGCAGGGCGGCGGCGAGGCCTGCACTGAGCGGAGCGAACGTGACGGCTCTCACGCGGCGGTTCGGGCGGCGGGGTGAGGAGGGCGGGCGCGGGCGTGCAACATACCCCGGCCGCGTCCCGCCGGACGACAAACCCTCCGCCCCCTGCCGCTGTCCGATGGGAGCGCGCCCGGACCCGCCGGGCGCCGCCCGTCACGCGCCCCGCGTCCCATGCGCCGCTTCCGACCGCTTCCCGCACTCGCCCTGGCCCTCGCACTCGCCCCGGGCGCCGCCGCCGCGCAGCGCTACGACCGCGACGACGAGTACACCGCGCCGCGCGAGGCCGACGTCGACGCGCGCGGCGCCCGCCGGCTCGAGGTCGAGGGGCGCGCCGGCTTCCTGCGCATCCGCGGCGTCGACGGGCTGACGCAGGTGCGCGTGCGCGGCACCGCCCGCGCCTCGCGCCGGGCGTCGCTCGACGAGATCCGCCTGGTCGCGCGGCGCGAGGGGGACGTGGTGGTCGTGCGCGCCGACATCCCCGACCGCGAGGGGTGGGACGGCGACGGCCACCGCGCGCTCGACCTCACGCTCGAGGTGCCGCGCGGGATCGAAGCCGACGTCGTCGACGGGAGCGGGGAGCTCGAGATCCGCGGCGTGGGCCGGCTCGACCTGAAGGACGGCTCGGGGGAGATCGACCTCGAAGACGTGGGGGCGACGCGGGTCGAGGACGGCTCGGGGGAGATCCGCGCGCGCGACGTGCGCGGCGACCTGCGGCTCTCCGACGGCTCGGGCGGGATCGAGGTGAGCCGGGTGCGCGGCTCGGTGATCGTGGAGAGCGACGGCTCGGGCGGGATCGACGTGCGCGGGGTGGAGGGGGACTTCACCGTCGACCGCGCGCGCGCCCGCGGGATCGACTACGCCGACGTGCGCGGGCGGGTGAACCTGCCGCGTGACGAGCGGCGCGGGCGGCGCTCCTGGTACTGACCGGGACCGCGCCGGCGGCGCGGCGCGTCACGCCGCGCGCCGCGCCTCCCCCATCGAGATCCCGGCCGCGTCGGCGCGGCGGAGCGTGACCGCGGCGACCTCCGGAAAGGCGCCGAGTCGGAAGGGGATCCCCCAGAAGCCGGTGCCGGGGTGCACGTAGAGCAGCGCCTCCCCGGCCTGGTAGGCGCCCATCGCGTGCTCCAGGAAGGGGGACGCGAGACTCCAGCCGCGGCGCGGCAGCGCGAGCTGCCCCCAGTGCGTGTGCCCGCTCAGCGTCAGCGCCGCCCCCCGCTCGGCGAGCGCGGGCCAGAGCGCGGGGTTGTGCGCGAAGGCGATCACCGGGAGCGCGGCCGGGACGCGGGCGAAGGCGCGCCCGAGGTCGGGTGCCGCGCCGGTGCCGCCGGCCGCGCCGCGCGCGGATCCGCCCGCCGGGTCGCCGGTGCCGAGCACCGCCAACGCGGCCGAGCCGCGACGCACCACGCGCGCCTCGTTGACCAGCAGGTGCGCCCCGGTCTCGCGTCGCAGCGTCTCGGCGACCCCCGCCCACCCGGCGTAGACGTCGTGGTTGCCCGGGATCAGGTACGCGCCGAGCGGCGCCGCGGGGAGCGCGCGCACCCAGCGGGCGAAGATGCGCGCGTCCTCCACGCGGTCGTCCACGAGGTCGCCGGTGACGGCTACCAGATCGGGGCGCAGCGCGGCCACGGTGCGCGTCACGCGCGCCAGGAAAGGCTGCGACGTCTGCGGGCCGACGTGCAGGTCGGAGACCTGGACGATGCGCAGCCCGTCGAACGCCTCGGGGAGCCCGGGGACGCGCGCCTCGACCTCGCGCACCACCAGCCGGCGCGAGCCGAGCCAGCCGAGCGCGAGGACCGCGGCGCCGACGAGCAGCGCGCCGAGCGCCGCGCCGCGTCCGGCGGCGAGCGCGCGCCCGAACGGCGCGCCGGCGACGAGCCCGAGGGCGCCGGCCGCGGCGGTCACCGGGAGCAGCAGCTGCGCGTAGAGCGCGGGGCGCACCACCCACAGCCGGAACGCCGCCGTCGGGTAGCGGCGCCACCCGCCGCCGCGCGCGAGGAAGGCGAGGATCGGCAGGGTGACGTGCGCCGCCACGAGCAGCAGGAGCGCCGGCGCGAGCCACGGCGCGTCGGGCACGGCGCCCCACGCGAGCGCGAGCAGCGTCCCCCAGCAGGCGAACAGGTAGGCGGCGAAGCGCGTCGCGGCGCGCGCGGGCGAGCGGGGGCGGGGGGCCATGCGCCTGATACCCGCGAGCGACGGGCCGCGGTCCCGCTTTCCCGGCCGGCGACCGGAGGGCACCTTTCGCGGCCATCCTCTCTCCTGACCGCCGATGCGTCCCCCTCTGCTTCGCACCGCCCTCCTGTTCGCCACCGCCGCCCCGGCCGCCGGCGCGCAGTCGATGGATGCCGAGATCCAGCGCGCCGTGCAGGGCGTGATGCCCAAGGTCGTGACCTGGCGCCGCGACATCCACGCGAACCCCGAGCTCGGCAACCGCGAGACGCGCACGGCGGCGTTGGTCGCCGAGCACCTGCGCAAGCTGGGGATGGAGGTGCGCACCGGCGTGGCGACGACCGGCGTCGTCGCGCTGCTCAAGGGCGGGCGCCCCGGCCCGGTGGTCGCGCTGCGCGCCGACATGGACGCGCTCCCGGTGACCGAGCAGGTCGACCTGCCGTTCGCGTCGAAGGTGCGCACGACGTACAACGGGCAGGAGGTCGGCGTCATGCACGCCTGCGGGCACGACCTGCACGTCGCGATGCTGATGGGCGCCGCCGAGGTGCTGGCGGGGATGAAGGACCGGCTGCCGGGCACGGTGAAGTTCATCTTCCAGCCCGCCGAGGAGGGCCCGCCGGCCGGCGAGAAGGGGGGCGCGATCGAGATGATGGCGCAGGGCGCGCTGGCGAACCCCAAGCCCGACGCGATTTTCGGCCTGCACGTCGGGATCACGCCGGCCGAGGCGGGGCACGTCACCTACAAGCCGCTCGGCTTCATGGCGGCGGCGGACTTCTACACGATCACGGTGCGCGGGCGGCAGGTGCACGGCGCGACGCCGTGGGCCGGCGTCGACCCGATCGTCGTCGGCGCGCAGATCGTCAACGGCTTGCAGACGATCGTGAGTCGCCAGCTCGACCTCACGAACGCGCCGGCGGTGGTGACGGTGGGCAGCTTCCAGGGCGGGGTGCGCAACAACATCATCCCCGACTCGGTGGTGATGCTGGGGACGATCCGCACCTTCGACGCGGCGATGCGCAAGGACGTGCACGCGCGCGTGAAGCGCACCGCCGAGCAGATCGCCGGCGCGATGGGGGCGACCGCAGTGGTGGACATCCAGGAGCGCACGCCGGTGACGTCGAACGACCCGGCGCTCACGGAACGCATGGTCGGCACGCTGCGCCGCGCGCTCGGCGAGCGCAACGTGTCGCTCGGCCGGCCGGTGACGGGCGCGGAGGACTTCGGCTACTTCGCCGAGCAGGTGCCGGGGCTCTTCCTCTTCCTCGGCGTGCGTCCGAAGGGGAGCCCGGAGAGCGCCTTCGTGTCGAACCACTCGCCGAAGTTCTTCGCCGATGAGAGCGCGATGCCCAACGGGGTCACCGCGCTCGTCACGCTGGCCACGGATTTCCTCGCGGGCCCGGGGGCGCGGACGACGTCCACGCGCTGACCCGCCGGCGAGCCGCCGACCCACGGCCGTCCTGAGCGCAGCGAAGGACCTCTCCGACCGCTCGGAGAGGTCCTTCGCTGCGCTCAGGACGCCGCGATCAGCTCCCGGATCGCCCGCACCGCGGCGACCGACTGCGGCGTCTGCCCGGCGCGCGCGCTCATCGCCTTCACCATCGCCGCGTCGCGGTCGTACAGGTCGTTGCCGAAGCGCAGCTGGCCGTCCTGCGTGTAGGCGGTGAAGTAGGTGATGTACACCGGGATGCGCCGCGGGACCTTGACCTCGACGTTGTCCTGCGTCCCCTCCATCGCCTGCTGCACGCGCCCGGCGTCCCACCCGAGCACCCACTGCGCCAGCTCGCCGGGCTTCTCGACGCGGATGCAGCCGTGGCTGAAGGCGCGCACGTCCTTGCCGAACAGCTCGCGGTTGGGCGTGTCGTGCAGGTAGATGTTGAAGTTGTTCGGGAAGAGGAACTTCACCAGCCCGAGCGAGTTGTCGTCGCCCGGCTTCTGGCGGACGCGCGTCGTGCCGCCGTCCTGCCACGTCTCGTAGTTCTTCGACGCGAAGTAGCTCGGGTCGGCGTTCGCCTTCGGCCAGATCTCCTCGTTCGCGATCTCGTCGGGGACGAACCAGTAGGGGCGGAAGACGACGGTGCTCATGGTGTCGGCGAACACCGCGGTGCGGCGGTTCTCGTACTCCTCGCCGACGATCACGCGCATGTCGAGCGCCTTCTGCCCGCCGTCCCACGCCTCCATGCGGAAGGCCGGCACGTTCACGAAGATGTAGCGCGAGCCGAGCGTGCGCGGCATCCAGCGGTGCCGCTCGAGGTTGGCGGCGATCTGCCCGAGGCGGTAGGCGGAGCTCTGGTTCATCGACTGCACCGTCTCGGCGCCGAGGATGCTGTCGACGACGATGCCGTGCGACGCCTGGTAGCGCGCCACGGCGCCGGCGAGCGCGGCGTCGTACACCCCCTCGCCCGCGCGCGGCGCCCGCGCCCGCGCCGGCCGGCTGCGGGCGGCGCTGTCGCCGCCGTCGCCGACGGTGTTGGCGCGGCTCACGCTCTGGCTGTCGGGCGAGGCCGCGGCGCCCTCGACCCGCGGCGCGTTCGGCCCCGCCGCGTCGCCGCTCAGGAACCCTTCGGCGGTGAGGCGGGCGCGCAGCGTCTGCAGGCGCGACGCGGCGTCGGGCTCGCCCGGCTTGACCGCGCGCCCGGCGGGGACGGCGGGCCAGGCGGCGCCGTTCGCGCTGACCTGGCGGTAGCGCACGAGCGCCTGGCGCAGCGCCTCGTAGTCGGGGTCCTGCGGGCGCAGCCGGGCGAGCGCCTGGTCGGTCGCGGGCTCCTGCAGCGCGCGCACGAGGGCGGTGTCGATCGCCCCCTCCTCGGTCTCGATGTACCAGTCCTCGGTGACGTCGCGCGGGTTCAGCTGGCCGGTGAGCAGGTCCTCGGCGAGCGCGGTGAAGGCGGCGCTCATCAGGACGTCGGCCTCGGCGAGCTGCTCGGCGGTCGGGCGCCCCTGCCGCATGGCGGCGAGCGCGTTGGCGAGCGCGGGGAGCGGGTACTCGTTGAGCTGCAAGGCGTCCTTGTCGGCGTCGACGAGGGCGCGCAGCAGCGAGATGGCGCGCCGCTTGTCGGGGCCCTCGGCGTCCATCCAGAGCGGCGTGCGGCCGAAGCGGCTGTAGAGCGCCTGGACGTGCTTCCACTGGTCGTCGGACAACCCGTCGGGCCGCGCCGCGCCGAGCCGGGCGCCGACGGCCCGCTGCAGGTCGGCCGCCGGGACGCCGGCCACGGCGGTCAGCGTGGGGGCCGTCCAGCTGCGGTCCACCTCGCCAGTGGCGCCCTGCGTGCCGGCGGGGGCCGCCTCGTCGCGCGGGGTGTCCCCCCCGCAGGCGGCGAGCGCGGCGGCGGCGACGATCAGCGTGAAGGGACGGGCGGGCGGACGGCGGTGGCGCATGGATGGCTCCTGCTGCTGAGGGAGACGGCGCCTCCACGCGCCGCCGGACCCAACCGAGCAGAGGCGAGAGTCGCGCCAGAGCGTCGGCGTGCGGGGCCGTGCGGGGGCGCGTAGCTTCTCCTGCCGGGCCACCCCCCATATAAGGCAGAGCTCGGCGAGCTCTGGGAGTCGTGACGCCGCGACGCCGGCTGCCGACGACGTATCATCACACGGAGACGCACGTGCACGCTTTCGGTCGAGCCGCGCCGCTGCTCGCGGCACTCCTGGTCATCCTCGGCTGCCGCAGCAGCTCGCGCGCGGCCGCCGCGGCGCCCGCCCTCGCGCCCGGCGAGGGGACGGTGGCGGTGCCGGGCGGGCGCGTCTGGTACCGCGTCGTGGGGAGCGGGCCGGGAACGCCGCTGCTGCTGATCCACGGCGGGCCGGGGGGGCGGAGCTGCCGGCTGCACGAGCTGCGCGCGCTGGCCGACGAGCGGCCGGTGATCTTCTACGACCAGCTCGGGACGGGGCGCTCGGAGCGGCCGGCCGACACGACGTACTGGCACGTCGCGCACTTCGTCGACGAGGTGGCGGCCGTCCGGCGCGCGCTCGGGCTGCGCGAGGTGCACCTGCTCGGGCACTCGTGGGGGGGCACCGTGGCCGCCGAGTATTTGCTGACGCGCGGCGACGGCGGGGTGCGCAGCGTGACGCTGGCGGGCCCGCTTCTCAGCACGCCGACGTGGCTGGAGGACGCGCGCGCCCTGGTGGCGCAGCTCCCCGAGCGCGAGCGGCGCGCGATCGCCGAGGCGGAGGGCGCGGGGCGCTACGACACGCCCGCGTTCGCGGCGGCCAACGACAGCTTCTCGGTGCGCTTCAACCGCCGCCGCGCGCCGTCGCCGGCGGCCGCGGCCGACTGCGAGGGCTCCACCGGCAACGACCGCATGTACCGCGCGATGTGGGGCCCGTCGGAGTTCAGCGCCACCGGCACGCTGCGCGACTACGACCGCACGGCGCGACTCGGCGAGCTGCGACTCCCGGTGCTGCTGATGGCGGGCGAGTTCGACGAGGCGCGCCCGGCGACGATGGAGGAGTTCCGGCGGCGGATCCCGGGCGCGCGCGTGGCGATCATCCCCGGCGCGGCGCACGGCATGATGAACGACGAGCCGGCCGCCGCCGTCGCCGCGGTGCGCGCCTTCCTGCGCGACGCCGAACGCGACGCCGAGCGCGGGGGGCGCCGGTGAGGACGACGATCGCGCGATCGGCCGTCGCACTGCTGTTCGCCGCGTCGGCCGCCGGCGCGCAGGCGCGCCGCGACCCGGTGACGCTCGACGCTCCCGGCGACTCGGCCCACCCGATGGCGCTCGAGGAGCTGCACTTCGCGAGCGCCGGCGCGCGGCTGAACGGGCTGCTCTACGCCGCCGCCGGCCGCGGCCCGCACCCGACGGTCGTGCTGCTGCACGGCTTCCCCGGGAACGAGCGCAACCTCGACGTCGCGCAGGCGCTGCGGCGCGCGGGAGCGAACGTGCTCTTCTTCCACTACCGCGGCGCCTGGGGGAGCGGGGGCGAGTTCTCGTTCGCGCACGCGCAGGAAGACGTGGCGGCGTCGCTCGCCTTCCTGCGCGACCCGGCGACGGCGGCGCGCTACCGCCTCGACCCGCGGCGGATCGCGCTCGTCGGGCACAGCATGGGCGGGTGGCTGGCGCTGCGCGGCGCGGCGGCCGACCGCGCGGTGAAGTGCGTCGCCGCGCTCGAGTTCTGGGACGTCGGGCGCGACGCCCTGCAGATGCGTGCCGACTCGGCGGCGCGCGCGGAGTTCGCCGCCTACGCCGCCGACGTCACCGCGCCGGGCGCGCCGCTGCGCGCCGCCGGCGGCGCGGCGGGGCTGGTCGGGACGATGCTCGCGCGCGGCGAGGAGTGGGCGCTCTCCGCGGCCGCCCCCGCGCTCGCCAACCGGCCGGTGCTCCTGCTCGACAACACCGCCAACCCGTGGCACACCCCGCTCGCCGAGGCGCTGCGCCGCGCGGGGGCGACGCGCGTGACGGCGACGGCGTGGCGCACCGACCACTCGTTCAGCGACCGGCGCGTGGGGCTGGCGCGGGCGGTGGTGGACTGGGTGCGCGGCGACTGCCGGCTGTGAGTCGGCCGTGAATCGGCTGTGAATCAGCCCGCGCGTGCGACGGCGTCGGCCACCGCCTCGGCGCGCGCCCGGACGTTCGCCGCGCGCCGGGCGACGTCGCGCCGCGCCATCGCGTAGCCGGCGCCGACGAGGGCGGCGGCGGGGAGCGCGGCCAGCGCGCCGACCGCGCCGACGAGCGCCGCGAAGGCGACCACGCCCGCGCCGCCGCCGACGCCCAGCGTCCACCGCGCGTGACTCGCCTGCGCCACCGCGTCGAGCGCCACCCGCACGCGCACCACCGAGCGCCCGCCCGTCGGCGCCACCGTGACCTCGGCCTGCTGCCCGTCGAGCTGCCCGCGCCACGCGAACGTCTCCCCGCCCTCGGCCGCGCTCCCCACCCCCCCCGGACCGACGGCGGCGCGCACCGCCGCGAGCAGCGCGGCGGTCGGCGGGAGCGCGCCGGCGGGGATGACGCGCTCGACGACCACGACTTTCGCGTCGCGCGGCGCGTCGAGCGCGGCCGCCGACTGACGCACCATCGCCGGGTCGAGCCCCGCCTCGGCGGCCGCCTGCTCCAGCTCCGCGAGCGTGAGCCCCTGCGGGTTCGCGCGCACCAGCGCCCGCTCCTGCGACGCCGCGCCCTCGAGGATGCGGGCGACCTCGCGCTCGTCGTAGCGGCGCTCGCTCACGCGCCCTCCGTCGCCCGGCGCACCCGGCTCACCCGGCGACGATCCCGCCGTCGAGCACCAGCGCGTGCCCGATCATGAACGCCGACGCGTCCGCGCACAGGTAGACCACGGCGGCCGCGACCTCGTCGGGCGTGCCGAGGCGGCCGATCGGCATGCGCTGCGCGAGCGCGGCTTCCTGCGCCGGGTCGCGCCCGGTGAGCTGCTCGACCATCGGCGTGTCGGTGAAGCCCGGGCAGACGACGTTCACGCGCACCCCGCGCCGCGCGTACTCGAGCGCCGCCGTCTTCGTGAGCCCGACGACGCCGTGCTTGCTCGCGGCGTACGCGGCGTGGCGCGGAAAGCCCACCAGCCCCGCGGCCGACGCGACGTTGACGATCGCCCCCGTGCGCCCCGTGCGCGCGCCGCGGGCGAGCAGCGCCGGCAGCTCGTGGCGCATGCACCGCCAGACGCCGGTGAGGTTCACGTCGAGCGTGCGCAGCCACGCCGCCTCGGGGTAGGCGTGCGTCGGCTCCTGCGCCCCGCCCACGCCGGCCGCGTTCACCGCGCAGTCGAGCCCCCCGAAGGCGTCGACGGCGGCGGCGACCATCGCCCGCACCGCCGCGTCGTCGGTGACGTCGGCCGCGACGGCGAGCGCGGTGCCGCGCGCGGCGTGCACCTCGTCGGCGACCCGTCGCGCGCCGGCGCCGTCGACGTCGGCCACCACGACCTGCGCGCCCGCGGCGGCGAGGGCGCGCGCGCTCGCGCGCCCGATGCCCGAGCCGCCCCCGGTGACGAGCGCGACGCGGCCGGAGAGGTCGAAGTGCATGCGCGCAATCGTACCGCCGCGTCTGCGCGGCGAACAGGCTCGGCGCCGCGCTTACCGCTCCGCGGCCGCCGCGTAGACCGCCAGCGTCGTCGCCCGCCAGGCCTCGGTCGCGAACGTCCACGCCAGCCCGAGCGCGTCCTGGCGCCCGCGCCGCCCGACGCCGCCGGCGTCGATCCCCGACGGCTCGGCGGCCACCGGAAGGCGCACGCTCCACACCCCCGCCGCGGGTTGCTGCACGCGCACCGTGGGCGGGCCGAGCTCCGCCGCGGCGGCGCGGCGCACGGCGCGGCGCAGCCCCGCGGCGTACGCGCCGTGCGCCTCCCACACCGCCAGCAGCGTGTCGCGCAGCTCGGGCGGGGCGGCGCGCACGCGCAGCAGCCGCGCGTCGAAGCGCGCGCGGCGCGGGGAGGCGGGCGCCGCGCCGGCGGCCCCGCGCCGCGCGGTGCCGTACGCCCCCTCGACCAGGCGCGCCACCGCCTCGAGCGTCGCGCCCGCGGCGCCGAGCAGCGCGTCGACCTCGACGAAGAGCGCCGGCGACACGGCGATCGTCGACAGCTCGTGCGCGCCGAGGAGCGCCGCCGTCCGCCGCGCGTGCTCGGCGGCGCGCGCGTACCGCCACGCCGCGGCCACCGCGTGGTGCTCCGCGGCGTCGACCAGGAAGCGCAGCCGGAGCGCGTGCGCGGCGAGCGCCGGGAGTTCGCCCAGCGCGTCCAGCGGCGGCCGCCAGGCGAGCGTGCCGGCGGCCGACACGAGGTGCGCGCCGCCGTCCGCCGACGGATCGCCGTGGCCGGCGCCGAGCACCATCGGGCGCACCCCGTCGCCGGCGAAGAGCGCGTCCGGGTCGACCGCCTGCCAGTCGCCCGCCGCGCCGCCCGCGGCGACCGGCGCCCCCCACGGCGGCGTGGTCGGGACGCCTGTGGCGCCGGCCGCCGCGTCCGCCGGCCGCAGTCCGAGGGCGCGCAGTGTCGCCGCGAGCACCGGCGGGCTGGCGGCCGACGGCGCCGTGGCGTCGGCCCCCACCCCCACCCCCCACGCGCCTCCCGGCCCGCGGCGCAGCGTCACGCCGCCGGTGCACAGGATGCGCGTGGCCGGCGCCGGCAACTCGGCCAGCAGCCGTTCCAGAGCAGGTGCCGGGGGGAGGGGAGGGGAGGACAGGCGGGGAGCAGGCAGAGTCGGACGCGCAGAAGGGCCGCGCGCCGCGAGCGGGGGGAGTGACGTCCGGGCGGGCGCGCCGTCCGGGGTGGAGCCGATGGTATGGTGGGACGCCGGCCGGCACAGTAGCGTGCTGGTCGCTCCCCATTCCGGGATCCGCGGACGCCTCGCGGCCGGATCCGCATCCCGTGCCCCCCGCCCGCCTCACATGACCACGACCGGTCGGCGTCTTATTCCCAAAGCAGGTCGCGCGCCGTTCCGCCCGAGCTCGCTAGTGAGGGTCACCTCTCCCAGGTCCGTCGGCCTCATCCTCTGCACAATCGGGGGTTTGGCGGGCTGTACCGCAAGTCGGCGCGATCCGGCGCTCGTTCTGCCGGCGCCCATCCCCGAGGTCGCTGGTGTCGTGCGCACGCAATACGTGATGCAGTACGTCGACATCGTCGAGGGGACGGGGGCGCCCGCGCTGCCGGGGAAGCAGTACGTGGTGCACTACACGGGCTGGCTGCGCGACGGGACGAAGTTCGACTCCTCGCGCGACCGCAACGAGCCCCTCCGCTTCGAGCAGGGGCGCCGCCGCGTGATTCCGGGGTGGGACGCCGGCTTCGAGGGGATGCGGGTCGGGGGGCGCCGCCGCCTCTTCATTCCCTACCAGCTGGCCTACGGCGTCCCGGGCCGCTCGCCGGCCATCCCCCCGTGCGCCGCCCTCGTCTTCGACGTTGAGCTACTCGGCGTCGAGGAGCCGCCCCCGCCGACCGCCCCCGCCCCGCCGCGTCCGACCAACCCCGCCGACTCGACCCGCAGCTGCCCCCGATGACCTCGACCGTCCGCCCCACCCCCACTCCCACCCCGGTGTCGCCGGCCCCCGCACCGGCGCCCCCCGCCTCCGCTCCCACCGCCGCCCCGGCGCCGGGGACGGGGACGATCGCCTGGGTCGGGCCGTTCGCGGTGTTCATGGCGTGGCTCGCGCTCGACGCGCAGCTCCCGCTGCAGCAGCCGCTGAAGGAGGTCGTCCGCGACCTCGTCATCCTCGCCAGCATCCTCGTCTTCTCGCGCCGCGTGCTGGCCGAGTACGCGCGCCGGGCGCCGCACTGGCTGGCGAGCGTGGGGCTCGGGCTCGCGGTGTGCGCGCTCTGGGTCGCCCCCGACCTGCTGGTGCCGGGGTGGCGCGACTCGGCGCTCTTCCAGAACGACGTCACCGGGCGCCTCAAGACGTCGATCGACCCCGCCGAGCTGACGCCGCTCCTGCTCACGCTGCGCACGATGCGCGCGGCGCTGCTGGTGCCCGTGCTCGAGGAGCTGTTCTGGCGCGGCTGGCTTCCGCGCTGGCTGCAGGACCAGCGCTTCCACCGCGTCCCCCTCGGCACCTACAGCGCGCTCGCCTTCTGGGGCACGGCGGTCCTGTTCGCCGCCGAGCACGGCCCCTTCTGGGAGGTGGGGCTGCTGTGCGGCGTGATCTACAACTGGTGGATGCGGCGCACCGGCTCGCTGGGCGACCTGATCCTCGTGCACGCGACGACCAACCTGGCGCTGTCGCTGTTCACGATCGCGACGGGACGGTGGACGTTCTGGATGTGAGCTTGAACCCCAGGAGCGGGAGTCAGCTTGAACCCCAAGGGCGGGAGTCAGCTTGAACCCCGACGGCGGGAGTCGCTAAAGCGGGAGTCGACACGGCGGGAGTCGTTACTACGTGGCTGACAGCTCGAGGCCACGCCGTAACGACTCCCGCTTTTGTGACTCCCGCAGTAACGACTCCCGCCGTTGTCGTGAAGTTGGGTATTGCGACCCAGGACCGCCGTAGCCCCGGGCTGTTGATTCGTGTCCGTCGCGCGCAGCGCGCGACCACCGACACGACACTTCCGGAGCCACCCATGTCCGCTTTCCGCACCGCCGCCCGCCTCTCCGCCGCCGTCGCGCTGGTCGCCGCCTGCGCCGACGGCACGACGCCCACCGACCCGACGCTCGACGCCGTGCGCGCGCTGGCGGACGGGCAGTCGCCCACCGTGCAGCGCTCGCTCGCGGCCGTGCGGGCGGCGAGCGCGCGCTTCCATCGCGTCGCCGACGCGCAGGCGGCCGGCTACGTGGCCGGGAGCCCGTGCGTCGCCAACCCCGCCGCGGGCGGGATGGGTGTGCACTACGTGCACCCGCAGCTGATCGCCGACCCGGCGCTCGACCCCGAGAAGCCCGAGGTGCTGGTCTACGAGCCGCAGGCCGGCGGGCAGCTGCGCCTGGTGGCGGTGGAGTACCTGGGCGCGAAAGCGATGTACGCCCAGCGGCCGTCGCTGTTCGGCGCGCCGTTCGAGGACGGGCCGCCGGTGCCGGGGGCGAACGGGCAGGCGACGCCGACGTACGCGCTGCACGCGTGGGTCTGGCAGCGCAACCCGGCGGGGGTGTTCGCGGCCTTCAACCCGGCCGTGACCTGCGCCCACGCGGCCGCCCCGACCGCGCACGCGCACCACTGACCGGCGACGACCGCGCCGGGCGCGAGCGGAGCGCCCGCGCCGGCGCGATGGTTTGGGTCCCAACTTTGCGCCGCCCTCCCGGCTCACCCCAGGGCCCCGGGAGGGCGACGCATGTTCTACACGGACGGCAAGCTGCAGTACACGGTGCGGGTCGACAAGCCGGACCCGCTGTTCGCCCGCGCGCTGCAGCAGGCGATCGGCGGCGTCGAGGGCGAGATCCGCGTGATGATGCAGTACTTCTTCCAGGCGTGGGGGTGCCGCGGCCCCAAGAAGTACCGCGACATGCTCCTCGCCACCGCCACCGAGGAGATCGCGCACGTCGAGATGCTCGCCACCGCCGTGGCGCTCAACCTCGAGGGGGCGCCGACCTCGCTGCAGGAGGAGGCGGCGAAGGACGGGGCCGTCAACGCCGTCCTCGGCGGGATGAACCTGCGCCACTACCTCTCCGCCGGGCTCTCGGCGACCGGGGAGAACGCCAACGGCGTCCCCTTCAACATGTCGCACGTCTACGCCAGCGGGAACATCGCCGCCGACATGTACGCCAACGTCGCCGCCGAGTCGACGGGACGCGTGCTCGCGACGCGCCTGTACCACATGACCGACGACCCGGGGATGAAGGACATGCTCTCGTTCAACATCGCCCGCGACACGATGCACCAGCAGCAGTGGCTGGCGGTGATCGAGGAGCTGGGCGGCTACGACGAGCAGCTCCCGATCCCCAACAGCTTCCCGCAGGCGCAGGAGCACTCGGCGTTCAGCTACGCCTTCCTCGACACGCGCATCGGCAAGGACGCCGAGCCGCTCGAGGGGCGGTTCACGCGCGGGCCGTCGCTCGACGGCAAGGGCGAGTTCAGCATCCGCATGGCCGAGCCGCACGGCACCGAGCCGACGCTGGCCGCGCCGAAGCCGGGCGGCTTCGCGCAGAAGGAGCAGATGACGGCCGGCGCGGGGGTGCTGGGGGCGATCAAGCACGCGATCGCCGGGCAGGCGTGAAATCATGAGGACCTGAACGGCGGGAGTCGTTACTGCGGGAGTCTTTACAGCGGGAGTCGTTACGGCGTGGCCTCGAGCTGTCAGCCACGTAGTAACGACTCCCGCCGTGTCGACTCCCGCTTTAGCGACTCCCGCTCTTGGGGTTCAAGCTCGACTCCCGCCCTTGGGGTTCAAGCTCGACTCCCGCCGTTCCGATGGAGCGCGCATCGGGTAAGTTTGCCCGCCATGCGCTCCGTCCGTGCCGCCGCATTCGCCCTCCTCGCCGCGCTCGTCGCGCCCGCGCTGCGTGCGCAGCCGGCCCCCGGCGCGCCCGGCGCGTCCGACGCGCGCGTGCTGCGCGCCGGCTGGGTGCCGGACGCCGCGCCGCGCGTCGACGGGCGGCTCGACGACCCGGCGTGGCGCGGCGCGGCGGTCGGCGGCGGGTTCACGCAGCGCGAGCCGCGCAGCGGGCAGCCGGCGTCCCAGCGCACCGAGGTGCGCGTGCTCTACGACGACGCGGCGCTCTACGTCGGCGTGCGGGCGCACGACACGAGCCCCGATTCCGTCGCGCGGCAGCTCGCGCGCCGCGACCCGAGCGACATCTACAGCGACTGGATCCACGTCGGCGTCGACAGCTACCGCGACCGGCGCACCGCCTTCCGCTTCTCGCTCAACCCGCGCGGCGTGCAGGGGGACGGCTTCCTCTACAACGACACCGACGAGGACGAGCTGTGGGACGCCGTCTGGACCGGCGCCGCGCAGGTCGACTCGTTGGGGTGGACGGCGGAGTTCCGCATCCCGCTCTCGCAACTCCGCTTCTCGCGCGCCGGCGACGGGGCGGGCGCGGGCGCGCTGCCGCCGGGGAGCTGGGGCTTCCAGGTGGCGCGCGAGGTCGCGCGCGCGGGCGAGGAGAGCTTCTGGGCGCCGACGCCCGCCGAGCAGCCGGGCGTCGTCTCGCGCTTCGGCACGCTGGCGGGGCTCGACTCGCTCGGCGCGCCGTCGACGCTCGAGCTGGTCCCGTACGCGCGCGCGCAGGCGACGCGCGCCCCCGTCGACCGCGCGAACCCGTTCGCCTCGCCGACCGAGGGCGCGGCGGCGGCGGGGCTCGACCTGCGCTGGCGGCTGCCGCGCAACCTGACGCTGAGCGCGACCGCGAACCCCGACTTCGGGCAGGTCGAGGCCGACCCCGCGGTCGTGAACCTGACCCAGTTCGAGGTCTTCTTCCCGGAGCGGCGCCCCTTCTTCCTCGAGGGCGCGGACGTCTTCCGCTTCGGCGGCACCACGTCGCTCAACGACGACGACCCGCCCACCTTCTTCTACACGCGCCGCATCGGCCGCGCGCCGTCGCGCCGACTCGGCGGCGGCGCGGCGCGCTTCGTCGACGCGCCGGTGTTCACCGGGATCCTCGGCGCGGCCAAGGTCAGCGGGAAGACGCCGGGCGGCTGGTCGGTCGGCGCGCTGGCGGCGGCGACGCGCGCCGAGCGGGCGCGCGTGCTCGACACGGCCGGCGCGCGCCGGCGCGAGGCGGTGGAGCCCGCGGGCGGCTACGGGATCGCGCGCGTGCGGCGCGACTTCCGCGGCGGCAACACGGTGGTCGGCGGCGTCGGCACGCTCGCCGCGCGCGACGCCGGCGGCCCGTTCGCCCCGCTGCTCCCCGGCCGCTCGGCGGTGGCGGGCGTCGACTTCGAGCACGCGTGGGGCCAGCGCACCTGGGCGGCCAGCGGCGTGCTCGCCGGCAGCCGCGTGTCGGGGGACCCGGCGCTCGTCGCCCGGCTGCAGCGCGCGCCGTATCGCCTCTACCAGCGCCCCGACGCGCGCACGCTGGCGCTCGACACGACGCGCCGCGCGCTCGCCGGCCACTTCGCCGCGCTCTCGCTGGCGCGCACGGGCGGCGAGCACTGGCTCGGCTCCGTCACCTACGAGGAGACGGCGCCCGGCTTCGAGGTCAACGACCTGGGGTTCCAGCAGCGCGCCGACAAGCGCGCGCTGTCGACGGCGCTCACCTACCGCGAGGTGCGGCAGGGCGCGCGCGGGCCGGCGCGGCACTTCCGCAACTACGAGGTCGGGACCTTCGCCACCGCGGCGCGCAACTTCGACGGCGACCTGCTGGCGGTGCGCACGGCGATGCGCGCCGAGGCGGAGCTGGCGAACTTCTGGGAGGCCAACGTGTTCGCGTCGCGCAGCGCGCCGGCGTTCGACGACCGGCTGACGCGCGGCGGCCCGCTGGCGCGCGTCCCGGCGCGGTGGAGTGCCGACGTCAACGTGGGGAGCGACTCGCGACGCGCCGTGATCCTGGGGGCGGGCGTCTCGGCGAGCGGCGACGGCGCCGGGCGGTGGGGGCGCGGGTTCGGGCTGAGCGCCGACCTACGCCCGACGAGCGCGCTGCGCGTGCGCGTCGAGCCGGGCTACGAGCGGCGGCGCGAGGTCGACCAGTACGTGACGGCGTACGACGACCCGACGGCCGCGGCGACGTTCGGGCGGCGCTACGTCTTCGGCGCGATCCGGCGCGAGGAGGTCAACCTCACGACGCGCGTCGACTGGACCTTCACGCCGCGCCTCTCCTTCCAGGCGTTCGCCCAACCCTTCGCCGCCGCCGGCCGCTACACCGCCTTCGCGTCGTTCGCGCGCCCCGGCGCCTTCGCCTTCACCCCGCTCCCCGCCGCGCGCGCCGACGGCCGCGTGCGGCTCGACGCCGACGGCGCCGGCCCCTCGCCCGCGAGCGCGATCGACGAGCCCGACTACCTCGTGCGCTCGCTGCGCGGCAACGCCGTCCTCCGCTGGGAGTACCGCCCCGGCTCGGCGCTCTTCGTCGTCTGGCAGCAGCAGCGCGAGGTCGAGCGCGACGGCGCCCTCGGCCCGCTCGGCGCGGCGAGCCTCCGCGGCAACGTGGGGCGGGTGTTCGGGGATCGGGGGACGGACGTGTTGCTCGTGAAGGTGAGCTACTGGCTGGGGCGGTGAGGGCTCCTTCTTAACGGCGGGAGTCGTGACTGCGGGAGTCACAAAAGCGGGAGTCGTTACTGCGTCGGACCAAGCTCAGAGCTTCGATCGACGCAGTAGCGACTCCCGTAGTGAAGACTCCCGCAGTCACGACTCCCGCTTTTGAGGTTCAAGCTCGACTCCCGCTCTTTGGGTTCGCGACAGGATCTCAGCCCCGCGCCGCGAGCTTCGTCAGCGCGTCCCCCGCCACCCGCATCACCGTCCAGTCCTCGACCGCCTCCGCGCCCAGCGCCCGGTAGAAGCCGATCGCGGGCGCGTTCCAGTCGAGCACCACCCACTCGAAGCGGCCGCAGTCGCGCTCCACCGCGATCCGCGCGAGGTGCACGAGCAGCGCCCTGCCGATCCCGCGGCCGCGGTGTTCGGGGAGGACGAAGAGGTCCTCCAGGTAGAGGCCGCGGCGGGCGAGGAAGGTCGAGTAGTTGTGGAAGAAGAGCGCGAACCCCGCCGGCTCCCCCTCCCACTCGGCGAGGACGACCTCCGCCTGCGGGTGCTCGCCGAACAGCGTCGCGTGCAGCTGCGCCTCGGTGGCCTCGCACTCGGGGAGCAGCCGCTCGTACTCGGCGAGGCCGCGGATCAGGCGGAGGATGGTGGGGACGTCGGCGGCCGCGGCGGGGCGCAGGCGGAGGGCGGGGGAGGCTGGGGTGGGGCGCATGGCGCGGAAAGATGCGCGGTCACGCGTCGGTGCGGAGCGCCTCGGTGGGGGTGATGCGGAGCCCGCGCCGCGCGGGGCCGCAGGCGGCGAGGACGGCCACGACGACCATGAGCGCGGCGAAGGTCGGGAGAAGGACGCCGCCGCGGCCGCCCATCAGCTCCCCGCCGGTCAGCCGGTCCACCGCCGCCGCCGCGGCGACGCCCACCGCGAGCCCGAGCCCCACCTGCCGCGCCACGCGCGCGAGCACGGCCCGCAGCACCTGCCGCGGGGCGGCGCCGAGCGCGGCGCGGATCCCGATCTCGCGCCGGCGCCGCGTGACGGTGAACGAGGTCAGCGCGTACACGCCGGCCGCCGAGAGGAGGAAGACGCTCAGCAGCACCAGCCCGACCACGAGCCCCACCAGGCGCACGGCGAGCCGGTCCTGGCGCTCGAAGTCGGCCAGCGTGTGGGTCGTCCCCAGCCGGAGCGTCGGGTCCACGGCGAGGGCGAGCGCGCGCAGCCGCGGCGCGACGTCGGCCGCCACCACGCCGGCGCGTACCCGCACCTCGAGGCTCGCCTCGAGCGTCTGGTGCGGCGCCGCCGCGTAGAGCAGGGTGGGGCGGACGAGCGCGGGGTCGAACGCGTTGGTCTGCAGGTCCGACACGACGCCGACGATCTCGTACCACGGGCTGGGGGCAGTCCGCTCCGTCCGGCGGCCCGCCGGGGCGTCGTCGTCGACCGCCCGGCCGACGTAGCGCACCCGGCGTCCCAGCGCCGCCCCGCCGCCGAGCACCTGCGCGACGAAGGCCTGGTCGACGATCACCGCGGTCGCCTGGTCCGCCTCGTCGCCCGGGGCGAGGTCGCGGCCGGCCAGCACGCGGCTGTCGAACAGCGCGAGGTAGCCGGGGCCCACCCCCATCGAGCGCACCGCGTGCCCCGCTGCCGAGGCGGGCGAGGCGGGCGAGGCGGGCGAGGCGGGCGAGTTCGACGGCGTGGTCGCCCCTTCGACCTCGACGCGCCCGCTGCGGTCGGCGCGATAGGTCGAGTAGGTCGCCCCGGCGACGCCCGGCTCCCCCTCCAGCCGCCGCACCAGCTCCGTCAGCCGGGCGCCGAAGCGCGCCGAGTCGGATTCCGCGCGCAGCTCCGCCACCAGGTACGACTCGGGGGCGTAGGTCGGGCGGGTGACCGCCGTGCGGATCTCGCTCCACCCCATGTGCACCGCCGCGGGGAGGGCCGCCACCGCGATCGCCACCTGGGCGACGATCAGTGCCGTCCACGTCCGCCCGAGCCGCGGCCCGGTGCCGCCGCCGAGCTGGCGGAGGTTGGACTGGAGCCGCCGGCCGGTCGCCTGGAGGGCGGGGAGGACCCCCACGACTACGGCCGCGAAGACGGCGACGGCGACGGTGAAGAGGATCGTGGTCGGACGCAGCTGGTAGCTCACCCAGAAGGGCCTGCCCATCTCCTGCTCCATCATCTGGTTCCCGAGTCGCACCCCCACCTGGGCGAGCGCCAGCCCGACCGCCGCCGCGCCCAGCGAGAGCACGAGCCCCTCGACGAACAGCTGCACGACGATCCGCCGCCGGCTCGCGCCGAGGGCGCTGCGCACCGCGATCTCGCCCAGGCGCGTGGCGGTGCGCGCGTAGACGAGGACGGCCACGTTCAGCGCGACGACGACCAGCAGGAGGCTCATCATCAGCTGCATCTGCACGACTATCCAGGCCGTCATCCCCTGGATGTCGGTCAGCGAGTGCACGTACGGCATCACCATCGGGCGCAGCGTCCCGTTGGTCGCCGGGAAGGCCGCCGCGGTGCGCCGGCCCACGGCGTCCAGCTCCGCCTGCGCGCCCTCCATCGTCGCGCCGGGGGCGAGGCGGCCGAAGATGTAGAGCGCCGGCCCCGCACGCCGCGGGTACGCGGCGGGGTCGGCTCGCAGCGGCGTCCAGAACTGGTGGTGCATCGGGAAGGCGAAGTCGGGCGGCATGACGCCGACCACCGTGTGCGCGACGCCGTCGAGACGCACCGTGCGGCCGACGACCGCGGGGTCGCCGGCGAAGCGCGCCTGCCACGCGTCGTGCCCGATCACCACCACCGGCGGCGCCCCCGCGCGCTCGTCCGCGTCGAGCAGGTAGCGGCCGCGCGCCGGGGCGACGCGGGCCACGCGGAACCCGGCGGCGGTCATCTCCGCCACCTGCACCGGCACAGGGGCGGTCAGCGGCGGGGCGCCGGCCGGGAGCAGGTTGCGGTCGACGGTGCGGAAGGCGCCCAGGTCGCGCACCGAGCGCAGCCCGTCGCGCCAGAGCACGAAGTCGTGCAGCGATCGGCGCTCCTCGTTGTCCAGCTCCACGTCGCGGTTCTCGAGCGCGACGATGCGGTCCCCCTCGGGCAGCGGGAGCGTCGGGTAGGCGTTCGCGCTCAGGAACGCGAAGGCGCCGACGCTGACCGCGGTCCCGACCGCCATCCCGACCCCGCCGACCAGCGTGAGCGCCGGGTGCTTGACGAGCATGCGGAGCCCGAGCTTGACGTCGAGCAAGGAGACCCCCACCCCGCTCCCCGCCGGGGCGTGCACGCGGAGGCGGACGAGCGCGACCGCCACGTCCAGCGCCTCGAGCGCGGTGAGCAGCGTCGCGGCGATCCGGCCGCGGCGCGACACGCGGCGCCGGTGCGCCTCCTCCAGGTCCCCGACCACGTCCTCCGCGCCCCCCTCGGGCGCGAGGCGCTGCAGCAGCGCGACGGTCCAGCGGGGGGCGCTCATGCGGGCTCTCCGACGATGCCGCCCAGCCCCACCGTCATGGCGCGGATGGCGGCGGTGGTGGCGCGCACGGCCGCCACCCCGTCCGGCCGCACCGTGACGAGCCGCCGCGCCCGCCCGCCGCGCTCGGGGCGCGGGTCGCCGAGTCGAGTGGCGACCAGCCCCTTGGCCTCGAGGCGCTGCAGGGTGGTGAAGACGTTCGCCCGCCGCACCGACCGCCCGGTGCGGCGCTCGATGTCGTCGGTGATCGAGACGGCGTAGGCCTCTTCGGGGCCCAGGCGCAGGGCGGCCAGCATGACGAGGAGCTCGAACTCGGCGAGGGACTCGGATGGCATGCGCGGGGGAGGGGGGGGGCGTGGTCACATCGTGAAGGATCACAATGTGATCAAAATAGTGGCGCGGGGTCGGGCTCCCTACGCGGGCGTCCGACGGCGGGATTCACGTCGGCCAACGCCTCAGTGAATCAGGCGGCGGCCGCGGCGAGGATCGGGCCGCCGGCGACCAGCCGCTTCGTGTGCAGATCCACGCGGAGGTTGAGCCCCTCGAGCGTCCGTGCGCCGAGGAGGACCAGGTCTTCGGGTTCGCCGAACACCACTTCGTCGATCGTCCGCGTCCCGCCGGCGTGGAGGATGGCGTAGCCGATCGGGCGCACGAGCACGTCCCCATTCGCCATCTGGAAGCGCAATCCCTCCTTCTCGCGCGCGACTCCCAGTTCGTCGAGCACGCGGCCGGGCACCCACGACAGCTCCGCCCCCGTGTCGACGAGCACGCGTGCGAGTTGGATGATCTCGCCCCGGCGGAGCGGGTTCTCGACGCCGACGTCCGTATAGAAGAGTCCCATGTCCTCCATCGTACCCTCCGCGTGGCGGCCCGTCCGGTACGCGGCGGCGCGCCGCGTGCCGCGGGACGTTAGGGAGCGCCCGGAGCGGGCGCCAGCGCGGGGGCTGGCGCCCGGCGCCCTCCCTCCGTTTCGTACGTCCGGCCCGCCTCGTTCCCCTCTCCCGTCCGCCGCACCCCAGATGCCCCGCCTCGTCCGACTCGTCGCCCCCGCCGCCGTCGCCGCGGCGCTCCTGACGCCCGCCGCCCGCGCCTCCGCGCAGCACGCCGGCCACCACGCCGCGCCCGCCGCCGACACGGCCGCCCGCGTGACCAAGGACGGTCACGGCGCCGACCACGCGATGAGCGGGTGGAAGGAGATGGACGCCTTCCACCAGCTGATGATGGCCACCTGGCACCCGGCCAGCGGGAAGAACGACCTCGCCCCGACGCGCGCCCGCGCCGGCGAGCTGGCCGCCGCCGCCCGCGCCTGGGCCGCGGCCGCGGTCCCGAAGGCCTGCGACACGCCGGCCACCCGCGCCGCCGTGAAGAAGGTCGCCGCCGACGCCGACGCGCTGGCCGCGCTCGCCGCCAGGCCGGGCGCCACCGACGCCGCGCTCAAGGCCTCGCTCAAGGGGGTGCACGACGCCTTCGAGCCTGTCGAGCACGGGTGCACGCCGGGCAAGGGAGCCCATTCCGGGCACTGATCCCAGCGCGCCGAAGGGACCCCCTCTGGCTCTTGCAAGACCAAGAAGAGCAGGGGGGATAAAAATCTGAGAAGGTCGGATGAAGATCTGAGGGGCTCCGCGGGGCGGCGATGTCCTCCGCGCCGGGCACGCACCATCAGATCTTCATCCGACCTTCTCAGATTTTTATCCCCCCTGCTTTTCAGTAGACCTTACACGAGCCCAAACGGACGCTCAGCCTGCCACCACGACGCAGCGTCGGCAGCGCGCCCGCGGTCCAGGCCGTAGGATGGAGCGCGCCCCACGTGGGGCGTCCGCACTCGCCCTCCACCCGCTCCCCCGATGGCTCCACTCCCCCGGCGCGCCGCCCTCGCGGTGGCGCTCACCGCCGCCGTCCCCCTGGGCGCCCAGGCGCCGACCGCCACGCGACTCCTCCGCACCCCCAGCGTGAGCGCGCGGCACATCGCGTTCACCTACGCCAACAACGTCTGGGTGGTCGAGCGCGCCGGCGGGAGCGCGCGCCGGCTGACCAGCTTCCAGGGGGAGACCACCAACCCCAAGCTCTCCCCCGACGGGCGGCAGGTCGCGTTCAGCGCCGAGTACGGGGGCAACGTCGACGTATACGTCGTGCCGGTCGAGGGCGGGCAGCCGACGCGCCTCACCTGGCACGCGGGCGCCGACCAGGTGCAGGGGTGGACCCCCGACGGGCGGAGCGTCGTCTTCGCCAGCGCGCGTGCCACCGAGGCGCCCTCCCCGGCGCCGCGCTTCTGGACCGTCCCCGTCGCCGGCGGCCCCGAGGCGCCGATGCCGATGCCGCGCGCCTACCAGGGGAAGGTGTCGCCCGACGGGCGCCACGTCGCCTACCGGCTCAACAACTCGTGGGACGAGGAGCGGCGCAACTACCGCGGCGGCCAGAACCGCCCGGTGTGGATCATGGACCTCCAGTCGCACGAGGTCGAGACGCCACCCTGGACCGACTCGAAGGACGTCGACCCGGTGTGGGTGGGCAACGCCGTCTACTTCATCTCCGACCGCGACGGCGTCGCCAACGTCTGGTCGTACGACCGCGCCACCAAGCAGCTCGCGCAGCGCACGCGCTTCACCGACTTCGACGTGAAGGCGCTCGACGGGAACGCGGGCGCGGTGGTGTTCGAGCAGGCGGGGCACGTGCACGAGCTCGACCCGGCGACGGGGCGGACGCGGCAGGTCGCGATCACCGCCGCCGGCGACTTCCCCTGGATGATGCCGCAGTGGAAGGACGTCGCGAACCGGATGACCGACCTCGCGCTCTCCCCCACCGGGCGGCGCGCGGCGGTCGAGGCGCGCGGCGAGATCTTCACGATCCCCGCCGAGAAGGGGGACGTGCGCAACCTCACCAACGCCAGCGGCTCGGCGGAGATCGCGCCCGTGTGGTCGCCCGACGGGCGCTCGGTGGCGTACTTCAGCGATCGCTCGGGCGAGTACCGCCTCTACATCGCGCCGCAGGAGGGGATCGGTGCGCCGCGCGAGATCGCGCTGCCGGAGCCGAGCCGCCCCTACGCGCCGGCCTGGTCGCCCGACGGGCGCCGCATCGCCTTCCAGGACTCGCACCTGCGGCTCTGGGTGGTGGACGTGGCGGGCGGGAGCGCGAAGGTCGCCGACACCGACCCGCACTTCAGCGGCTCGCGCTCGATCGTGCCGGTGTGGAGCCCCGACTCGCGCTGGATCGCGTACCCGAAGCGGCTGCCGTCGCTGATGCGCGCGATCTTCCTCTACGACGCGCAGAACGGGCAGGTCCGGCAGGTCACCGACGGGCTGGCCGACGCCACGCAGCCGGCGTGGGACGCGAGCGGGAAGTACCTCTGGTTCATGGCGTCGACGAACCTCGGGATGAACTCGGGGCTGCTCGACATGTCGGCGTACGAGCGGCAGACGACGCGCGGGCTGTACCTGATGGTGCTGGCGAAGGGGGAGCCGTCGCCGCTGCTGCCGGAGAGCGACGAGGAGGCGGCACGCGCCGGGCGGGCGCCCGCGCAGCCGGGGCGCGAGGCGCCGACGCCGAACGACACGAACGCGCGCCCCGCGCCGCGCCCGGCGGCGGGCGACAGCGGCGCGCGCGCGGCCGCGGTGGGCCCGCGGTCGACGCTCACGCGCATCGACTTCGACGGCCTCGCCCGGCGCACCATCGCCGTCGGCGACGTCGCGCTGCGCGACTACGTGCAGCTGCGCGCCGGCGCGCCGGGCACGGTGTTCTTCGTCGAGCTCACCCCGCAGACGGGGACGGCCAACGCCGCCGCCGGCCCCTTCGGCGGCGGGACGCTGCACCGCTACCAGCTCGCGACGCGGCGCGCGGCGCCGTTCGCGCAGGGCGTCGCGCAGTTCGTGGTGAGCGCCGACGGGCGCAAGCTGCTCTACCGCACGCCGGGGCAGCAGGGCGCGCTCTTCCTCGTCGACGCCGAGCGCGCCGCGCCGGCGGCGGGGGCGCAGGCGGCGCAGGGCGGCGCCCCGCCGGGGCGGCTGAACGCGACGCTGCGCGCCTACGTCGACCCGAAGGCGGAGTACGCGCAGATCTTCGCCGAGGGGTGGCGCAACCAGCGCAACAACTTCTACGTCAAGAACCTGCACGGCACCGACTGGGCGGCGGCGCGCAAGATGTACGAGCCGCTGCTGCCGCACGTCATGCACCGCGCGGACCTCAACTACCTGCTCGACAACATGGGCGCGGAGACCGCGATCGGGCACTCGTACGTGCGCGGCGGCGACATGCCCGAGGTCCCGACCAACGCCGCCGGCCTGCTCGGCGCCGACTTCGCGGTCGAGAACGGGCGCTACCGCATCGCCCGCGTCTACGACGCCGAGAGCTGGAACCCCGAGCTGCGGGCGCCGCTGGCGGGCCCCGGCGTGGACGTGAACAGCGGCGACTACCTGCTGGCCGTCAACGGCGTCGAGCTGCGCGGCGCGGACAACGTCTACCGCCTGCTCGACGGGACGGCCAACCGGCAGACGGTGCTCACCGTCAACGCGCGCCCGACGATGGACGGCGCGCGCCAGGTGACGGTGATCCCGGTGGCCAACGAGCAGGGGCTGCGCACGCGCGCCTGGGTGGAGCGCAGCCGCCGCCTCGTCGACTCGCTGTCGAAGGGGAAGCTGGCCTACGTGTACGTGCCGAACACGGCGCAGCCCGGGTACACGAGCTTCAACCGCTACTACTTCGCGCAGCAGGACAAGGACGGCGCGGTGATCGACGAGCGCTACAACGGCGGCGGCTCGGCGGCCGACTACATCGTCGACGTGCTGGGGCGCGACTTCGACGGCTACTTCAACAACCCGGTCGGCGACCGGCTGCCGTACACCAGCCCCGCGGCCGGCATCTGGGGGCCGAAGGTGATGGTCATCAACGAGATGGCCGGCTCGGGCGGCGACCTGCTCCCGTTCATGTTCAAGCGCCGCAAGATCGGCCCGGTCGTCGGCAAGCGCACGTGGGGCGGCCTCGTCGCCACCACCGACACGCCGCCGTTCGTCGACGGCGGCTCGATGATCGCCCCGCGCTTCGGCTTCATCGACCGGCAGGGGCGGTTCGCGGTCGAGAACGAGGGCGTGGCGCCCGACGTCGACGTCGAGAACTGGCCGAAGGACGTGATCGCCGGGCGCGACCCGCAGCTCGAGCGCGCCGTGCAGGAGGCGCTGAAGCTGCTGGCCGAGAAGCCGATCGACCGGATCAAGACCGAGCCGACGGCGCCGACGTGGGGGAAGCGGCAGCTCAACCCCTGAGCCCGTAGCGTCCTTCTCGGCAGGGAGCTTGCGGGGGCGGCGCGCATGACGCGTCGCCCCCGCACGCTTGCCCTCGTCCTCGCCGGCGGCAAGGGCTCCCGACTCGGCCCGCTCACGCAGCGCCGCGCCAAGCCCGCGCTCCCGTTCGGCGGGGCGTACCGGCTGATCGACTTCCCGCTCACCAACTGCGTGCACAGCCACGTGTCGGACGTGTGGGTGGTCGAGCAGTACCGCCCGCACGCGCTCAACGACCACCTGCTGAACGGGCGCCCGTGGGACCTCGACCGCAACCGCGGCGGGCTGCGCATCCTGCCCCCCTTCACGGGCGCGCACGGCGAGGGGTTCGCCGAGGGGAACGCCGACGCGCTCTGGCGCCACCGCGCGCTGCTCGCCGAGTCGGACGCCGACGCGCTGGTGGTGCTGAGCGCCGACCACGTGGAGCGCGTCGACCTGCGCGACGTGCTCGACGCGCACCGCGACGCGGGCGCGCGCGTCACCATGGTCACCACCGAGGTCGCGCGCGACGAGGCGTCGCGCTTCGGCGTCGTGCGCGTGGACGGCGGGCGCGTGGCCGACTTCGCCTACAAGCCCGACGACCCGCCGGGCGACGGCGGCCGCGCGACGGTCACCACCGAGGTGTTCGCCTACGACCTGCCCCACCTGCTCGCGACGCTCGACGCGCTGGCCGCGGAGGTCGGGCGGCGCGACGACCTGCCGCACCTGGGCGACTTTGGTGATCACCTGCTGCCGCGGCTGGTGCAGGAGGGGCGCGCGCACGCGGTGCCGCACGGCGCCTACTGGCGCGACCTCGGCACGCCGGACAGTTACTGGCGGGGTCACATGGACCTGCTGGGCGACGAGCCGGCGCTGGCGCTCGACGACCCGGCGTGGCCCGTGCGCACCGCGGGCGTCGAGCGCGAGCCGGCGCACGTGACGCGCGGCGCGCAGCTCGACGACGTGCGCCTCTCCCCCGGCGCGCGCGTGGCCGGCCGCGTCGCGCGCTCGGTGCTCGGCCCGGGCGCGGTGGTCGAGGCGGGGGCCGAGGTGCGCGACAGCGTGCTGCTGCACGGCGCGGTGGTGCGGCGCGGCGCGCGCGTCGTGCGCGCGGTGCTCGACGACCGCGTGGAGGTGGGCGCCGAGGCGACGGTCGGCGGCGACGACGGCGACCTCGCCGTGGTGGGCTACGGCGCGCGCGTCGACCCGGGGGCGCGCGTCGCGCCCGGCGAGCAGCGCGACGCGGCGCGCGAGGACGCGGGGCCGGCCGGTGGCGCGCGTGGCTGACGATGCCGCGCTGGTCGTCGACGCCGAACGCGACCCGGCGCTCGCGGCGCAGCTGCTCGACGCGGGGACGCCGCTCCGCTACGCCGCGGGCGCCGACGACGCGCTCGACCGCCCGGCGCACGTGCGCGCCGGCTCGGGGCTGGCGCACGTGGGCGCGCGGCTGGCGGTGGTGCAGGACGACGCGGCCTTCGTCGCGCTCGCCGACCCGGCCACCGGGCTCGCCGACGCGGTGACGCTCCCGGCCGACGAGGACGGGCGCCGCCGCTTCGAGGAGGCGCGCGGCAACAAGCAGCGCAAGTACGACCTCGAGGCCTGCCTCGCGTTGCGCGACGGCGGCGACGTGCGGCTGCTGGCCTTCGGCTCGGGCTCGACGCCGCGGCGCGAGCGCGTGCTGGTGATCGACTTCCCGGGCGGGGCGCCCGACCCGGTGCTCGCGCGCGTGGCGCTGTGCGACGCCGCGCCGCTCTATGCCGCGCTGCGCGCGCACCCGGCGTTCGCGGGGCGCGAGCTGAACGTCGAGGGGGCCGTCCCGCTGGGCGGGCATGTGCGCCTCTTCGGCCGCGGCAACGGCGCCGCGACGGCGCCCGGCGGCGACGCGCGTCCCACGAGCGCGACCTGCGACGTCGACGTCGACGCGCTCGTTGCCTTCCTGCTCGCGCGCGGGCCGGCGCCAGAGCTGCGCGACGGGCGCCGCTACCGCCTGGGCGAGATCGACGGCGCGCCGCTCGCCTTCACCGACGCGGCGGTGCTCCCCGACGGCGCGGTGCTCTACGCCGCGGCCGCCGAGCGCTCGCCGAACGCGTACGACGACGGCGAGGTCACCGGCTCCGCGCTCGGGCTGCTCGACGCGCACGGGCGCGCGCGGTGGACGGTCGTGCGCGACGCGGCGGGCACCCCCTTCCGCGGCAAGGTCGAGGGGGTGATCCCGCGCGAAACTGCGCATCCTGCCGATCCGACCGACGGGGTGCGGCTCTGGCTGGTGACCGACCCGGACGACACCGAGGCGCCGTCGATGTTGCACGCGGCGGCGCTGGGGCCGGCGCGGTGACGTGTGGTGGCGGACCCCTCCTCTCCTGACGTCGCTCCGCGAGATCGGGAGAACGGATCGAACGGATTGAACGGATTTGACGGATCGCTCCTCACCGGCACACGGGGCGTCGCCGCCGGCGCGGAACAGATCCGGCTGATCCGCTGCATCCGTATGATCCGCGTCCCCTCTGCGACGTTCGACTCTGAATGGGTGTGATGGACGCTGCCGGGGGCACCGCACCCCCCCGCGTGACGAGCGCGCCCCGGGGCGCGTCTTGCGGGCATGAGCACGTCACCCCGCCCCGCCCGCTGGGCCGAGCGCGCGAGCCTCGCGCTACTCGCCGCCGGCGCGTTGCTGTACGGCGCCGCGTACGCGCAGATGCGCCGCCTCGAGGAGGGCGCGTCGGTGGTCCCGCCGGGGGCGAAGGTGCTGTTCGCCGGGCTCTCGGCGCACGCGCGCTACGCGCGGTGGGCGGAGGCGGGGCAGGCGCTGGTGGCGATGGGGCTGGTCGCGGCCGTGGGCGCGACGGTGTGGACCGCGCGCGCCCGGCGGCGCGCCGCTATGCCGCGGCCGGAAGCAGCAGCGTGACGCAGCACCCCGCGCCGGGCGCGCTCTCGACGCGCACCGCGCCGCCGGCCTGCGCGACGATCCCCTCGACCGTCGGCAGTCCGAGCCCCGCCCCCTCGCCGGCGGGGCGCGTGGTGTAGAACGGCTCGAAGGCGCGGCGCCGCGTCTCGTCGTCCATGCCGCGCCCCGTGTCGCGCACGCGCAGGCGCACGTAGTCGCCCGGCGCCAGCGGCGCCCACGCCGCCGCCGCCGCTTCGTCGAGCGCCAGCGCGTCGACCGCCAGCTCGCAGGCGCCGCGCGCCGCGCCGTCCGGGCCGCGCATCGCCTCGCGCGCGTTGAGCGCGAGGTGCAGGAGCGCCTGGTCGAGCTGCGCCGTGTCGACCAGCGCCGCCAGCGGGTGCGGCGGGTCGGGCGCCGCCCAGGCGTGCAGCGCCACGCCCGGGCCGAGCAGCGCCGTGAACAGCGTCACGCACCGCTCCAGCACGTGCGCGGCGAGGTCCACGCGCTGCGGACGCAGCGCCTGCCGCCGCCCGAAGGCGCGCAGCTGCTCCACCAGCGCGCGCCCCCGTTCGCCGTCCGCCTCCAGCCGCGCCAGCTCCTCGCGCGCCGGGTGCCCCGCGTCGAGCGCCTGGCGCGCGCCCTCGGCGTGGCCGAGCAGCGCCGTGAGCAGCGCGTCGAACTGGTGCGCGACGCCCTCGGCGAGCCGCCCCACCGCGTCCGCGCGCTCCACCTGCTCGAGGCGGCGCTGCCGCTCGCGTCGCGCCGCCGCGTCGGCCTCGCGCTCGGCGGCGGGCGCCGGCCGCTCCACCGTTCGGCGCCGCTGCTCGCCCAGGTAGACGAAGGTGGCGGCGCGTCCGACCACGCGTCCGTCGGCGCCGAGGATGGGCGCGACCGTCCAGCGCACCTCGAGCCGCCGCCCGTCGCGGGCCAGGCGCACGGTCTCGAGGGTGATCGTCTCGCCGGCGTGCACGCGCTCGGCGTACCGCACGTACTCCTCGTGCCGGTCGGCCGGGACGGTGACCGCGATCGATTGGCCGAGCGCGGCTTCGGCGGGCCAGCTGAATAGTCGCTCCGCGGCCGGGTTCCAGCTCAGGATCGTCCCGTCGAGCGCGAGGCCGACCAGCGCGTCGGCGGCGGCGCCCACCACGGCGGCCAAGTATGCGTCGGGAGTCGGCTGCGTGCCCGCCGTCGTCGCCCAATCGGTGCGCGCCACGCCTCCTCCGTGCTCGGCTCCCCGGTCCGCGGGCGCGCTCCCCGCGCCCGTGCTCTACAGTTCCGGCGACGCCGCTCGTCTACAAGCGGGATGCCAGTACCCCAGTACTGGGGCCGGGTGACCGCGGTCACACCGCGGAATATTTTCCGACCGACTGGCGGCGTTCGCGCGCGGCACCCGACGCGCTACCACCCCATGCGCGCCCGCAGCTGCGTGACGTGCGCCGTGTGGTGCTTCCCGTGCCAGGCGTAGATCGCGAGCGCGGTGCTCACCGGGACCTCCCCCGTCTCGGGGTGGCGGTACGTCTTGGCGTGATCGTCGGGGGAGAGGGCGCGCAGCGCCGCCACCCAGCGCGTGTGGAGCGCGTCGAGCAGCGCCAGCGACACGTCGATCGGGAGCCGCGAGTCGGGGAGCTCCGCCCAGCGCGCCTCCTCGTAGGCGACGATTGGGGCGCCGGGTTCGGTGAGCGCCTTCTTCACGCGCACGTACGCGTTCGCGTGGCTGTCGGCGACGTGGTGCACCAGCTGCCGCACCGTCCACCCGCCGTCGCGGTACGGCGTGTCGAGTTGCGCGTCGTCCAGCCCCGCCACCGCGGCGCGCAGCTGCGCGGGCGCGGCGGCGATCTCGTCGACCAGCGCGGTGAGCGTGGCGGGGTCGGTCGCGGGGACGGACCAGCGGCCGATCGGGTAGCGCAGCGAGTCGTCGGGCATGAGGCCACGTGGCGAGTGAGGCGTGCGAGGTACTGCGTGCGAGGTACTGCGTGCGAGGTACTGCGTGCGAGGTACTACGTGCGAGGTACTACGTGCGAGGTACTACGTGCGAGGTACTACGTGCGAGATATAGCGTACGGGTGGGGCGTGCGAGGTGAGGCGACCGTCCGCCCTAGCTCGCTCGTCGTATCTCGCTCGTGAGATCTCGCACGCCCCACCCCGCACGCCTCATCCTCAGATCCGCGTCCCCACCCTCGCCGGGAACGTAAACACCCCGTCCTCCCCGATCGTCGGCCCGCGCGCCGCCTCGACCAGCGCGGCCGCCGCCTCGGCGCGCGAGAGGGCGGGGAGCCGCACCTCGAAGCGCGCGCCGCCGGCGGCCGACTCGCTGGCCCGCACGTGGCCGCGCAGCACGTCGGCGGCGATCGTGCGCACCACGGCGAGGCCGAGCCCCGTGCCGCCCTCCGCGCGCCTGGTGGAGTAGTGCGGCTCGAAGCAGCGCGCGCGCACGTCGGCGGGCATCCCGGGGCCGTTGTCCTCGACCACCAGCACCGCCGTGGCGCCGGGCGACTCGCCGTCGTCGCCCGCCTCGTCGAGCGTCACCGCGACGTCCACGCGCGCGCCCGGGCGGCCGGCGAGCGCCTGCTGGGCGTTGAGCACGAGGTTGAGCACGAGCTGGTGGAGCTGCACCGGCTCGTGCGCCAGCACCACCGCGTCGGCGGCCAGCTCGTCGTGCGCCACCGTCAACCCGCGCGGGAAGCCGGGGCGGAGGAGGTCCACCACCTCGCGCACCGTCTCGGCGAGCGCCACCGGGCGCGCCACCGTGGTCGGCGCCTCGTCGCGCAGGTGGCGGCGGAGGAGCGCGACCAGGTCGGCGGCGCGCAGCGCGCCGACCTTCATACGGTCGAGGTGCGTGCTGACGCGCGCCGGCGCGTGCACCTGGTCGCCCGCGACCTCGGCGTGCAGGACGAGCGTGTTGAGCACGTTGCGCAGGTCGTGCGCGAGGCCGCCGCTCAGCAGCGCCGCCGTCTCCAGCCGGTTCACGCGCGCCGCGTCGGGGCCCGCCTCGGCGATGCGGACGATGAGCGCCGAGCCCTCGCCGGCGCGCAGTCCGACGAGGCGGAGCGCGAAGCCCGCCGCGTCGCACGCCACCGACACCGCCTCGGCGTCGGTCTCGCGCGCCTGCGCGGCCAGCTGCTCGAGCGCCGCGGCCAGCTCGGGGCGCCACGGCGGGAGCGGCGAGCCGGGGATGGGGAGCGCGGTGAAGAGCGGGACGAAGCGCGGCGGGACCGCCAGCGGCTCGCAGACGCCGCTCGCGCCGCGGAGGACGACCAGGTGCCCGCCGGCGGCGGCCAGGGCGCGGGCGTGGCGGGCGTGGCGCACGCCCCAGCGGGCCGCGAGCACCAGCCCCGCCCCGACGACGGCGCCCGCACCGACGAAGGCGAGCGTGAACGCTGTCGGCGCGTAGGCCAGCGGCTCGATGGCGGTCGTCAGCGTGTCCTGCACGAGCTTACCCCGGCGTCGGGATGATGCGAGCTTGCGACGTCGTGCTGCGAACGGTGCGGCCGAGCCAGATGCCCCATGCGATGGCCACCATAGTCGCCGAGTATACGAGCATCAATGCCATGTGTACGTCGACGACGGCGCTCCAGCTCCGCGGCACAAGTACCTCAGCAAGCGGACGGCCGATTACAGTGGCGAACAGGTACACGACGTGCCCACCGCCGATCCACAGCCAGCCCGGCTCAGCCGAGTCGGAACGCGGGTCCGACGCGCGACGCCCCTGCGAGGCCAACATCGCCGTCGTGAGCGCGAGCAGGCCGAGGTGCATCGGCGTCTTGTAGATTATAGAGAACTCGCGTCCGGAACCGAGCGTCAGCAGAGTTGCCACCGCCGCGGCCAAAGTGACACCGAGTATCGCCGTCTGCCAACGTTTCGCGCGGGGGCCGATCCACGTCAGGAGCGCCGGGACGAGCAGAAGCGGGAGCAGCACGCCGACGGCCACGCTGCCTGCCCTCATGACGAATGCTCGCTTCTCGATGACACCGGCGATCTGCACGATGCTACACACGAACATTGCACCCCACGCCCAGCCCACTTGCCCGACCGGATCGGTCCACGTCAGCCGACGCGCGCCCCACGCAGCAACGAGTGGGAGAGCGGTGACGCCGACGTTCAGTACGATCGGCCAGGAGAAAACACTCGGCGGGGCGGGGGCAGGCATGGTCGAGGAGGGAGAGGCGCACGGGCGTCTCTCACCGTGCGCCGCTGAGTCAGTTAACCGTCATTCAGGTCGTTGCCGTCGGAGCAGAAAGGAGGGCAATAGATGGGGTCCTGCATCAGCTCCCCGTTCACCATGTCATTCCCGTCCGCGTCGACGCCAACGAGAATGGTGGTCGGCGACCCGTCCTCGTCCTCGCCGGGATAGGTGCGGATCCCTACGCACCCTGGCTGCTCCAGGATACGGCGGTAGGCCTCGGCGTGGTAGGCGAGCACCGGGAAGCCGTCCTTCTTGTCCTTCGCTTTCTTCTCCTTGTACCGCTTCGTCTTTTCCTTCGCCTTCTCCTTCGAGATCTTGTGGTCGCGCGGCGGGAGCGGCTTGCCCATGGTGGGGTGTTGGTGCGGGTCGTGAACGACGGGGAGGCGCTGCGTCGCGCCACGCCCGAGTCGGGAAGGTGCACCCGAGCCAGGCCCGAGCGGTAGACGGCGGCGTTCCCGCCCCGTAAATCCCGGCGTGCCCGCGCCCCCACCCCCGCCCGCCCGCCGCCCCACGCGCGCCGAACTGCTGGCCGCCGCCGACCGCGTCGTCCGCGACGTCATCGGCCCCGACCTCAAGGTCCTCTTCTGCGGGATCAACCCCGGGCTCTACACCGCCTGGTCGGGGCACCACTTCGCCGGCCCCGGGAACCGCTTCTGGCCCGCGCTGCACGCCGCCGGCTTCACCGACCGCCGCCTCCACCCCTCCGAGGAGCGCCTCCTCCTTCCGCTCGGCTACGGCGTCACCAACGTCGTCGCCCGCGCCACCGCCACCGCCGCCGAGCTGGCGCCCGAGGAGTACGTGGCCGGCGGCAAGGCGCTCGAGCGCAAGGTGCGCAAGTACCGCCCGCGCATCCTCGCCGTCCTCGGCGTCGGCGCCTACCGCACCGCGTTCGCGCGCCCGAAGGCGACGCTCGGCGAGCAGCCCGAGACCGTCGCCGGCACGCGCCTCTGGGTGCTCCCGAATCCCAGCGGTTTGAACGCCAACTACTCGCGCGACGACCTGGCGGCGCTCTTCCGCGCGCTGCGCGGGGCGGCCGAGCGCGCGTGACGGCGCGCGTGACGGAACGAAGCGGCGCGCGGGGCGCGCTCGTCGGCGCGGCCTTCCTGATGGCCACCTCCGCGGTGGGGCCGGGCTTCCTCACGCAGACCGCCGTCTTCACCGAACGGCTCGGGGCGAGCTTCGGCTTCGCGATCCTCGTCTCGGTGCTGCTCGACCTGGCGGCGCAGCTCACGGTGTGGCGCACGCTGGTGGCCGCCGGCCGCCCCGCGCCGCCCGTCGCCGACGCGCTCCTGCCGGGGCTCGGCGCCGCGCTCGCGGCGCTGGTGGCGTTCGGCGGGCTCGCGTTCAACGTCGGCAACGTCGCCGGCGCGGGGCTGGGGCTCGAGGCGCTGCTCGGCGTGCCCGCGCCCGCCGGCGCGGCGGTGAGCGCGGCGCTCGCGGTGGCGCTCTTCCTCGCGCCGAGCGCCGGGCGGGCGATGGACCGCTTCTCGGCGCTGCTCGGCCTCGTGATGCTCGCGCTGCTGGCGTACGTGCTCGTGCGCGCCGCGCCGCCGCTCGCCGAGGCGGCGCTGCGCACCGTGGCGCCGACGCGGGTGGACCCGCTGGCGATCGTGACGATCGTGGGCGGCACGGTGGGCGGCTACATCACCTTCGCCGGCGCGCACCGCCTGCTCGACGCCGGGCTGCGCGGCCCCGACGCCGTCCCCGCCGCCACGCGCTCGGCGATGACGGGGATCCTGCTCGCGTCGTGCGTGCGCGCGGCGCTCTTCCTGGCGGCGCTGGGCGTGGTGGCGCGCGGCGCCGCGCTCGGCGCCGACAACCCGCCGGCGGCGGTGTTCCGCGCCGCGGCGGGGGGAGCGGGGGAGCGGCTGTTCGGCCTCCTGATGTGGGCGGCCGCGATCACCTCGGTGGTGGGCTCGGCCTACACCACGGTGTCGTTCCTGCGCGCCGTCTCGCCGGCAATCGAGCGCCGGCAGCGGGCGGCGGTCGTCGCCTTCATCGCGCTCTCGGCGGCCGTCTTCCTCACCGTCGGGCGCCCGGTGCGCGTGTTGGTGCTGGCCGGCGCGGTGAACGGGTGCGTGCTCCCGATCGCGCTCGGGACGATGCTGCTCGCCGCGCGCCGCCCGTCGGTCGTCGGCGCGTACCGGCACCCCGCGTGGCTCGCCGCCGGCGCCGCGCTCACGACGGCGGTGATGACGGGGCTCGTCGCGTGGACGGTGTGGGGGCTGGTGCGGGCGTGAGTGTCGGCGTCCGCCGCGCCGCCGCGCTCGGGATGGGTGACGCGCACGTACATTGCCCGGTCGCCGAGTCCCCTGCCCCCATGCGCATGCGTCCACCCACCGCTTTGCTCGCCGCCGCGCTCGCCCTCGCGGCCTGCCGCCGCGCGCCCGAACCTACGCCGTCGGACGGGCCGTTCTGGCGCGCGCAGCCGTCGGCCGTCGCCGCGGCGCAGGGCGCGTCGCTGCGCGGCGTGCGCGCGGTGAACGCGCGCGTGGCGTGGGCCAGCGGGAGCCGCGGCACCGTGCTCCGCACCACCGACGGCGGGGCGACGTGGGCGCGGCGTCCGGTCGTCGGCGCCGACTCGCTCGACTTCCGCTCGCTGTGGGCGTTCGACTCGCTCACCGCCGTGGTGGCGAGCGCCGGCGACGCCGCCGAGGGGCAGGCGCGCGTGTACCGCACCGAGAACGGCGGGCGCACGTGGACGCTCGCGCACCGCGACAGCGCGCGCGGCGTGTTCTACGACGCCGTCGCCTTCTGGGACGCGCGCTACGGGCTGATCCTCAGCGACCCGGTGGACGGCCGCTTCCTCGTACTCGCCACCGACGACGGCGGGCGCAGCTGGCGGCGCACGCCGCGCGAGGGGATGCCGGCGGCGCTCGAGGGGGAGGCGGCGTTCGCGGCCGGCAACGCGGCGCTCGCGGTGGCGGGGCGCACGCACGCCTGGTTCGTCACCGGCGGGCCGCGCGGCGCGCGCGTCTACCGCAGCGAGACCGGGGGCGCGCGATGGGACGCCTTTCCGGTCCCCGTGCAACCGGCGGGGGCGAGCGCGGGACTGTTCGCCGCCGCGTTCCGGTCGCCCGAGGTCGGGATGGCGAGCGGCGGCGACTACCAGCGCGCGCGCACCGGGACGCGGCAATTCGCCCGCACCAGCGACGGCGGGCGCAGCTGGGTGATCGCCGACGAGGCGGGGGCGGCCAGCGGCTACTGGTCGGGGATGGCGCACGTGCCCGGGGCACGCAGCGCGATCTTCGTGGCCGTGGGGCTCGCCGGCACCGCGGTGTCGCGCGACGACGGGCGCAGCTGGTTCGTGGTCGACACGACCGCGCTGCACGCGGTGAGCGTCGCGGCGCCGGGCGCGGCGTGGGCGGTGGGGCCGCGCGGGCTCGTGTTGCATGCGCCGTCGGTGCGCTGAGGAAGGGCAACGGCATTGGAGGGGATGAAAATCTGAGAACGGCTCTGAAAGGGCGCGGATGCGCCTGGAGCTCTGGGCTCATCCGCGTCGTTTCCGATCTTCTCCGATCTTCAATCCCTTCTAATGCTGTCGCTCTTCAGAGGACGAAATCACTCCGAAGCTCGACCCGCACCGGCCCACTCTGCCCGCCGGCGGATCGCCGCGAGCCAGCTTCGGCGAATGAGCGCGCTCCCGGGGTAGATCACGCGCCAGTAGATGGCAAAACGGCGCCGAGTGGGCGCGTCGGTGGCGAACACGCGCGTCTCCGTCGTGACGACCGATCCGCCGCGGCCGTCCGGCTCGACGCGGAAGTTCATCGCCGCCTTCGCGAACCCCGGCCCGGCCAGCGCCTGGAACGCGGCGGGCGTGGCGGCGCGGTCGCGCGTCCACCCGCGCGGCGCCGCGACCAGGGTGCCGACCACCAGCTCCCGCCCAGGCTCCTCGGCGAGCCGCAGGAACGTCGTCCGCGTCGCGACGTCGAGCAGCGGCTGTCGTCCCGGCGCGTGCAGAATGCTCTCGGGCCCGCGGCGGCCGAAGCGCCGGATCCAGGTCAGCGTCTGGAAGAGGCGGATCTCGTCCGCGGTCACCGCCTGGATCGCCCGGTACGCCGCGTCGGGCGGCGCCTGGATGCGGATCGTGTGGCGCTCGCTGAACTGGTAGCGCGGCACGTACTCGTCCAGCCGCGTGCGGGTCGACGCGCGTGCGTCCGGCGCCGGAAGCGCGGCGGCCGTGGCGGCGACGAGGAGACCCGCCAGCACGACGGCGACGCCGTGCGCGCGGCTCGTCAGACCGACGGCCGGGAGGGGGCGGAGCAGCGTGACGATGCCGAGGAGCACCGCCAGCCCACCCAGGTACACGCCAGCGACCGGAATCACGGCACCTCCCTGAGCGCGCCGGGCGCGCGGCGCACCCGCGACCCACACGCCAAAGTCGTGCTGAAAGTAGTGCCGGCGGTCGTCAGGCGCTGCGCGCGTCGGGCGCCGCGCCGTCGAGCAGCACGAGCACGCGGCGGGCGGCCCCGCGCACCGGCGGCGCGCCCTCGCGCGCGAGCTGCCGCAGCGCCGCGCGGACCGGACCGCGGTCGCCGGCCGCCAGTGCCTCCCACGCCGCTCCCTGCACGGCCGCGCCGTGCGGCGTCAGGCGCGCTTCGGCGGCGACCAGCGCCAGCGCGCCGAGCGCCTCCGGGTCGCCGAAGGCGCGCAGCGTCGTCACCAGCTCGAGCGCGACCGGCAGCTCGGGCTCCACGCGCAGCCGCGCGGCCAGCTGGTCGGCGCTCACCGCCACGCGCAGCTCCGGCGCCCGCGCGGCGGCGCGCGCCGCCACCAGGCGCGTCCCGGCCTCGGCGTCGCGCAGTGCGGGGAGGAGGGCGTGCAGCGCGCCGGCGGTCCCGATGCGCTCGAGCGCCTGCGCCGCGGCCTGGCGCACCCGCCCCTCGGGCGCCCCCAGGCAGCGCGCCAGCTCGCGCACCGCCCCGCGCGCCCCCAGCTCGCCGAGCACCATCGCGACGTTGCGCACGACGTACCAGCGCGGGTCGCGCAGCGCGCCGATCAGCGTCTCCACCCCGCCGCCGGCGTCGAGCAGCGCCACCACGCACCGCCGGCGCTCGGCGATGTGCTCGGCCGCCCCGAGCCGCTCCAGCAGCAGCGGCACCACGCGGTCGGCGGCGCGCTGCAGCACCGGCTGCAGCTCGGGGAGCGCGCGCGCCACCACCGCCTCGGCGACCGTCCCCAGCGCCCCGTCGAGCGCGCGGTCGAAGTGCGTCCAGTGCGCGTCGCGCACGTCGGTCGCGAACGCGCGGCCGCGCCGCCGGAGGTGCTCCTCGACGCGCGCGAAGGCGAGCGCCGTCGCTACCGCCGCCTGCCCGCGGTCGGACACGCGCGTCGGGATCAGCGCCAGCGCCTCGCGCAGCCGCTCGTGGGCGGCGGCGACCTCCGCGCCCTGGCGCGCCTCGGCCAGCGTCTCGATCGCTGCCGCCAGCTCCGGCACGTCGGCCGACGCCCCCTCGGCGGGCGCGTCCACCAGCAGCTGCACCCCCCAGATGCCGAGGGCGTCGAGCTCGGCCGCCGCGGCGGGCGTGTCCGAGGCGGCGGCGCGGCTCACGACCCCGGCGAATTGGGCCAGCTCGCGCGGCGGGGTCCCCTGGCGGATCACGAGGCGGGCGACCCCTTCGCGGCGCAGCAGGCCGAGGAGGGCCGGCAGCGGCCCCCCCTCGGGCGACTCTTCCGAGGCCACGTCCCGCAGCCAGAGGTCCACCCGCTCTCCCTGCGCCAGCCGCCCCGCCCGCAGCGTCTCGGCGCGCAGCGCCTCGACGTCGCGGGCGGGGGCGCCCATGAGCGTGACGAGACGCTCGAGGCTCGACAGCAGCTCGTGGGACGCGGGCACGGGGGGGGTAGCGGGTGGCGGGGGCGGGGCGCGGGCCTGTCCCGGAGGACGGGGGGCCGGGGGCCGCCGCAACATTTCTGCGGTGGCGCGCCGGCCGAGTAAGCGGCGCGTTAAGCGCCGCCGACGATCGTCCACGCGTCCCGGCGGCCCGCGGCGGTCCGCGCGCCGGGTCCCCCCTCGCCCCGCGTGCCGTGTTCGTCGTCGAGACCTCGCTCGTCCTCCCGCACCCTGCGGCCGCCGTCTTCGGCGTGGCCGCCGACCTCCGGCTCGCGCCGCGGTGGCGGAAGGGGGTGGCCGACGTCGCCGACGGCGCCGCGGGGGAGCCGCCGACGGTCGCCTTCCGCGTCCTCCGCGGGCGCCACGCGCTGGCCACGCGCATGACCGCCTGTCTGCCGCCGCGCTTCGTGGCCTGGGAGGGGCGGGCGGCCGAGTTCCAGCTCGAACTCTCGCTCTGGCTGGAGTCCGCCCCCGGAGGCGGCACGCGCGTCACCTATCACTGCGCGCTCGCCCTGGAGGCGGCCGACGTCCTCCCCGCCCGCCAGGTGACCGCGCTGCGCCGCCTGCTGGCCCGCCGTGCGCCGCGCGACCTGGAGCGGCTGGCGATGCTGGTCGAGGAGCTGGCGCCCGCGGTGGCGGCCTGACCTCGTGCCGGGCCTTTGGAGGGCAACTGAAGAGTAGGAGGGGATGAAAATCTGAGAACTGCTCGGAAACGGCGGGGAGAGCTCCAGGCTCTCAGCTCATCCGCGCCGTTTCCGAGCAGTTCTCAGATTTTCATCCCCTCCTGCTCTTCTCGATCTTCCCAGAGCCGACGGCAGTTGGACTCCGGGCCCCCCGGCCGCCAGATTGCGGGCGTGTCATCCGTTTCGCCCGCCGTCGAGCCCGTCCCGAGCGCCGCCCTCCCGACGAACGTCCCCCGGGCGCTCTCGTCGTTCGTGGGGCGGGAGCGCGAGCAGCGGGCGCTCCACGAGGCGCTGGCGCGCGAGCGGCTGGTCACGGTCACGGGGCCCGGCGGGGCGGGGAAGACGCGGCTGGCGCGCGAGATCGCCGACGCGCTCGCCCAGGGCGCCGGGCGGGCCGCCGAGCGCTTCCCCGACGGCGTCTGGTGGGTCGACCTGGCCCCGCTCTCCGACGGCGCCGGGGTGGCGCAGGCGCTGGCGGCGGTGCTCCAGGTCAACGCGTCGCCGGGGCGCGACCTGCGCGAGACCGTCGCCGCCGCGCTCCAGCCGCGGCGCGCGCTCCTCGTACTCGACAACTGCGAGCACGTGGTCGACGACGCCGCGGCCACCGTCGAGACGCTGCTGCGCGCCGCCCCCGGCCTGGCCGTGCTGGCCACCAGCCGCGAGGCGCTGGCGGTCGAGGGGGAGGTGGCCTGGCTCGCGCCCCCGCTCGCGCACCCCGAACTGACGGCGCTCGCCGCCCCGGGGCGTGCCGGCGCGACGGCGGCCGCCGTGGCCCGCTACGACGCGGTGCGCCTGTTCGTCGAGCGCGCGCGGGCGACGCTCCCCGGCTTCGCGCTCGCCGACCGCAACGCCCCCGCCGTGGCCGCCATCTGCGCGCGCCTCGACGGGCTCCCGCTGGCGCTGGAGTTGGCCGCGGCCTCGGTCGGCACGCTGGGCGTCGAGGCGATGGCCGAGCGGCTCGACGACGCCTTCGCGGTGCTGACGCGCGGGCGCCGCACCGCGCCGTCGCGCCAGCGCACGCTGCGCGCGCTGCTCGACTGGAGCTACGCGCTGCTGGCCGAGGACGAGCGCCGGCTGCTGCGCCGGCTGTCGGTGTTCCGCGCCGGCTTCACGCTCGAGGCGGTGGAGGCGGTGTGCGGCGACGGGCCCGTGGACGACGCGCCCGCAGTTGCCCCCTTCGTCACCGGCACCTTCGCCGTCCCCGACGCGCGCCTCGTCGCCGCGCTCGGCCGCCTCGTGGAGCTGTCGCTGGTCGACGTGCGCGAGGACGGCGGCGAGGTGCGCTACCGCCTGCTCGAGACGGTGCGGCAGTACGGCGCCGCGCTGCTGCGCGACACGCCCGACCTGCCGCACGTGCGCGGGCGCCACGCGCGCTGGGTGGCGCGGCTGGCGGAGGAGGCGGAGCCGGCGATGTGGGGCACGGCGCGCGGCCCGACGGTCGACCGGCTGCGCCACGACGTCGACGACGTCCGCGCCGCGCTCGCGTGGAGCACCGGCCCGCAGGGCGACGCGTCGGTCGCGCTGCGCATCGGGGGCGCGCTCGCCTGGTTCTTCATCTCGGCGGGCGTGGCGTGGGAGGAGGGGCGCGGGTGGACCGCGCGCGTCATCGAGGCGGCCGACCGCGCGGGCCCCGACGCGACGCGCCCACTGGCCGACCGCGCCTGGCTGGCGGCGCTGCTCTACGGGCACGCGGGGCTGGCGTACTTCGCCGGCGAGCCGGCGGCGATGCTGGCGCACGTCGCGCGCTCGCTCGCGCTCTGGGATTCGGTGGCGCGCGAGCCCGAGCCGCCGGCGGCGGTGCGCACGCAGCTCGGGCGCGGACGCTCGATCATGCACCAGATCGCGGGGCTCGCCCACGGGATGCTCGGCGACCTGCCGGCGGCGGTGCGCGAGATGGACACCGCGGTGACGCTCGCCGAGGCGGCCGGCGACCCGTGGCTGGCGCCGGTGATGCGCATGCGGCGCGCGCTGATCCTGGTGCGCGGGGGCGCGCTCCCCGAGGCGGCGGCCGACTACGCGGCGGCGCGCGCGGCGCTCATGGCGGTGGGCGAGCGCTGGTTCCTGTCGCTGTGCGTGCAGGGGATGGCGGAGGTCGCGCTGGCGCGCGGCGACCTGCCGGCCGCGGTGGCGCACGCGCGCGAGGCGGCGGCGGTGCTGCGCGAGGAGCCCGACGTCTGGTACCTCTCGCGCGCGCTCGACATGCTGGCGACGCTGGCCGCCGCGTCGGCGGGTCCCGGCGGCGCGCTGTCGCGCCCGCGCGCCGAGGCGGCGGCGCGGCTGCTGGGCGCGGCGGCGGGGCTGCGCGCGCGGTGCGGCGCCACGGTCATCGGCCACGACCGGGAGCGCCACGGCGAGGTGGTGCGCGCGGTGCGCGCGTCGCTCCCCGCGGCGGCGTACGACGACGCGCTGTGCGCCGGCGGGACGGTGTCGGTGGAGGAGGCGTTCGCCCTCGCCGCGCGCACCGAGGTGCTCGACGAGCGCGTCCCCGCGCGCGCGACGCCGGCGCCGAGTCCCTTCTCGGTCGCGCGCGCGGCGGCGGCCCGCGCGGACGCCGACGCGCCGCCGGCGCTCGCGGTGCACGCGCTCGGCCCGTTCGCGATGGCGCGCGACGGCGCCGCGCTCCCGCCGGAGGCGCTCCCGGCCGGGAAGGCGCGCGAGCTGCTGCTCTTCCTCTTGCTCACGCCGCGCGCGACGAAGGACCAGATCGGCCTCGCGCTCTGGCCCGACGCCTCGGCGGCGCAGGTGCGCAACAACTTCCACGTCACGCTGCACCACCTGCGGCGCGCGCTCGGCGACCGGAAGTGGGTCGTCTTCGACGAGGAGGGCTACCGGCTGGAGCGCGCCCCCGCGCCCGACGCGCGCCTCGACGCCGACGTCGACGACGTGCTCGCGGCCGCGGAGGCGCTACGCCGCGCGTCGCGCCGCCAGGCCACGCTCCCCGCCGACGCGCTGGACGCGGCACGTGCGGGGCTCGCGCGCTTCACGGGCGACCTGGGCGAGGGCGCGGCTGCCGGCGACTGGCTCACCGAACACCAGGACCGCGTGCGCGCCGCCTGGGCCGACGGGACGCAGGCGCTGGCCCTGCAACTCGCCGCCGCCGGCCGCCACGACGAGGCCGCGGAGGCGCTCGAGGCACTGCTCGCGCGCGACCCGCTGCGCGAGGGCGCGCACCGCGCGCTGATGCAGGCCCACGCCGCGCGCGGCGAGCGGGCCCGCGCGCTGCGCCACTACGACGAACTGGTGGCGCTGCTGGCGCGCGAGGTGGGGGCGGGGCCGGCGCGGGAGACGGTGGCGTTGGTGGAGCGGATTCGAAGGGGGTAGGGCGGGCGAGATGGGGCGGGCGAGATGGGGCGGGCGGGATACGGCGGGCGAGATACGGCGGGGGGGGTAAGGCCGGGGGGGGGGGGGGGGCACGAGCCACACCCCCCCCCCCCGATACCCCCCGTAGTATCTCGCCCGTAGTATCCCGCCCGCCGTATCCGACGTCGCTAGGTCACCCAACCCACGCGCCGCGCCCCCCCGGGCGCCATCATGTGCGCCGTCCGACGGCCCGCCCGCCCCACCACCGAGAGCTCCCCCCAATGCGCCCATACATCCGCCTTTCGCTCGCCGCCGCGCTGGTCGCGGCCGTCGCCTCGCCGAGCGCGCTCGCCGCGCAGCTCCCCGCGCAGGACCCGACCCTGTCGTCGACCGGCACGCGCCCGATCCGCTTCGGCCTCGGCGGCGGCGTGGTGGTGCCGCGCGAGGGGGCGACGATGCGCACGCTGAAGTCGGGCGCGCACGCGCAGGGCTTCCTCGTCTTCCAGCTTCCCGCCGGGCTGCCGGCGCTGCGCGCCAACGTCGACTTCGCACGCATGCGCCTCGAGCCCGCGCGCCCGGCTACGCCGTCGGCCGGCCGGCCGGGCACCGCGGTGCCGACCGAGGAGACCGTGCGCTCGATGCTCGCCGGCGTGGCGAGCCTCAAGTTCGACCTGCTGCGCGGCCCGGTGCGCCCCTACGTCCTCGCGGGCGTCGGCGCCTTCCGCCTGAGCGACGAGGCGCAGGCCGGCCTGACGGACCAGACGCGCTCGCAGCTCGACTTCGGCGTCGAGGGGGGCGCGGGGCTGTCGATCCGACTCGGCCCGATCGACGCGTTCGCGGAGACGCGGCTGCAGAACGTCTATACGAAGCAGAAGGGGCTGGTGGATCAGAAGTCGATTCGCGCCTTCCCCGTCACCTTCGGGCTCACCATCTAGCTTGAACTCCAACGGCGGGAGTCGTGACGGCGGGAGTCGCAAAGGCGGGAGTCGTTACTGCGTCGCTTACAGCTTGAGGCCACGCAGTAACGACTCCCGTAGTGTCGACTCCCGCCGTCACGACTCCCGCTCTTCACGAATTCTCGTCATGCACCGTCTCATCGCGAATAGTTTGACGCTCGCGGTCGCGCTCGCCGTCGCGCCGCTGGCGCTCGTCGCGTAGGGCGACCGGGGGACTCGGCAGCGGCGGCGACGGCGTGCATCATTGAGGGGGTTACGGCGCAGCGTCCCGCCGCCGGTGTCCCCCTCACGTCGCCGCCATGCTCCGCCCGCTCGCCTGATGCCCGACGCGACGCCGCCCCGCATCCGCGTCCTCACCCCCGAGGAGCGCGCCGCGCAGCTCGCCGAGGACGAGCGCGGCTTCCGGCGCCGCCGGGTCGTGCGGGCGCTCTGGCGCGCGCTCGGCTTCTTCGGCTCGTGCGCGCTCGGCCTCGTCTTCGTGGCGTTCGCCTTCCGCACGAGCGACCCCGAATGGGGGCAGATCTTCCTCCTCACCGGCGTCCTGGTGGGGAACGTCGGGATCATGCTCACGCTCTTCCTCGCCTGGCGGCGGGCGCAGCGCGACGGCGACCTCTGACGCCCGGCGGTCGCGCCGGCGTAACTTGGGGCATGCCCCGCGTCGCCGCCCAGATCGTCGTGGCCGTTTCGGCCGAGACCTGCATCGCCGTCGTCCAGCAGGGGATGGCGGAGCCGCGGCTCGAGGCCGCCTTCCGCGCCCTGCGCCCCGGCAAGGAGTACGCGGGGTGGGTGACCCGCGTCGAGCCGGGGCGCCGGCTCGAGATCGCCTACGGCGCGCTCGACCCCCTCACCAACAGGCGCATGCACCGACTGGGGTGGCGCGTGCTCTACGACTTCGCCCCCGCGCCCGACGGCCGGACGCGCGTCGAGGTGGCCGTCGAGTACGGGTGGCTGGCCGCGCTCGGCGGCGCGGGCACCATGCGCGCGCAGGCGGAGAACGAGGTCGCGCGGCGGCTCGGCGCGCTGCACGCGCTGGAGCTGGGCGTGCGCGTCGGCGCCGGGGAGGTGGCGGCGCTGGGTGGAGGCGCGGCGTCGTTCGTGGCGGAACAGAGAGCGGAGACGGCGCACGCGGCGGCGGCGCGATGACCATCTCGTCCGAGGTCGAGCTGGCCGCCATGCAGCGCGTGGGGCGCCTCGTCGCGCGGACGCTGGCGCACATGCGCGCCGCCGTGCGCCCCGGCGTCACCACCGAGCAGCTGGACGCCGCGGGGGAGCGGTTCGCGCGCGCCGCCGGCGCCCGCTCGGCGCCGCAGCTCACGTACGCGTTCCCCGGCTTCACCTGCATCAGCGTCAACGAGGAGATCGTGCACGGCGTCCCGGGGGCGCGCGTCGTCGGCGCCGGCGACGTCGTGAAGCTCGACGTGACGCTGGAGCTGGACGGCTTCATGGCCGACAGCGCGTGCACCGTGCTGGTGCCGCCGGCCGCGCCCGAGGCCGTGCGGCTGCAGCGCGCCGCGCGCGTGGCCTTCAACCGCGGGCTCGACGCCGTGCGCGCCGGGCGCCGCATGCGCGACGTCGGCGCGGCGGTCGAGGCGGCGGCGCGGCGCGAGGGGGGCGTGGTGCTGCGCGAGCTGGAGGGGCACGGGATCGGGCGCGCGCTGCACGAGGCGCCCTCGGTCCCCAACTGGGACGACCCGCGCGCCGACGCCGTGCTGCGCGACGGGCTGGTGTTCGCGCTCGAGCCGATGCTCGCCGCCGCCCCCGCGCGCGTGGTCGAGGAGGCCGACGGGTGGACGCTGCGCACGCACAACCGCGTGCTCGCCGTGCACCACGAGCACACGCTCGTCGTGCGCCGGGGCGCGCCGCTGGTGCTGACGCTGGCCGCGTGAGCGCGCCCGGCGCGCCGGCACGCCCGGCGCTGCGCGACGCGCTGCTCGCGATGCGGGACGAGGACCTGCGCGTGCGCGCCGAGTTGGAGGCGTCGGGGGAGCTGGACCAGGGGTACGCGCCGGCGATGGAAGCGGTGCACCGCCGCAACGCCGCGCGTCTGCGCGCGCTGGTCGCCGGGCACGGGTGGCCGGGGCGCGCGCTGGCCGGCGAGGACGGCGCCGAGGCGGCGTGGCTGGTGGTGCAGCACGCGATCGGCGAGCCGGCGTTCGTGCGCGCGATGCACGCGCTGCTGGCCGACGCGGCCGCGCGGGGCGACGCGCCGGCGTGGCAGCCGGCGATGCTCGAGGACCGCATCCGCGTGTACGAGGGGCGCCCGCAGCGCTACGGGACCCAGTTCGTCCCCGACGCCGACGGGTGGCTGCGCCCGCACGCGATCGAGGACCCGGAGAACGTCGAGGCGCGGCGCGCGGCGGTGGGGCTGGGGCCGCTCGCCGAGCGCGTCGCCGGCGCGGGGCGGCAGGAGATCCGCGACCGCGCGCGCTTCGACCGCGAGTACGCCGAGTGGCTGCGGCGCACCGGGTGGCGGGCGTGACCGACGGCGTGGCGCGCTGAGCGACGTGGCGGGTTCGGGTTCGGCCGTCGCGCCGGCGCTCACGCGCGCGACGCTCCTCGACGGCGTGCGCGAGGTGGCCGCGCGCGACCCGGCGCTGGGGTCGATCGTCGCCCGGCACGGGCCGCCGCCGCTCTGGGCGCGGCCGCGGGGGTTCGCGACGCTCGCGCGCATCGTGCTCGAACAGCAGGTGTCGCTGGCCTCGGCCGCGACGCTCCACGCCCGCGTCGGCGCGTCGCTCGGCGGGTGGACGCCCGAGGGCGTCGCGGCGGCGGGGGAGGCGGGGCTGCGCGCGCTCGGGCTCACGCGGCAGAAAGCGCGCTACGTGGCCGCGCTGGCGGAGGCGGTGCGCGACCGAACACTGCGCCTCGACGCGCTGGCGCGCCTGCCGGACCGCGAGGTGGAGGCGGCGCTGGTGCGACTCCCCGGGATCGGGCCGTGGACGGCCGGCGTGTACCTGCTGATGGCGCTGCGCCGCCCCGACGCCTGGCCGCCGGGGGACCTGGCGCTGCACCGTGCCGTGGCCCGTGCCGGCGTGACGCCGGGCGTGCCGTCGACCGAGGAGGCGAACGCGATCGCGGCGCGGTGGCGGCCGTGGCGCGCGGTGGCGGCGCGCATTCTGTGGCACGGCTACCTGTCGGATCGCGCGGCGCCGGCGCGCGGGGTGTGACGCCAGGGGGCGCGACCGTCCGTTCGCGCGCGTGTGCGCTGGCCGGCGCGACGTCCGGTGCATAACGTGGCGCCCATGAGCACCACGCACGTCGTCGCGACCGTCGGCTACGAGGGGACCGCCGTCCCCGCCTTCCTGCGCACCCTGCAGGAGGCCGGCGTGGCGCTGCTGGTCGACGTGCGGGCGGTGGCCAGCTCGCGGCGGCCGGGGTTCGCGAAGTCGCGCCTCGCGGCCAACCTGCGGGAGGCGGGGATCGACTACCTGCACCTGCGCGGGCTCGGGACGCCGGCCGAGGGGCGCGCGGCCGCGCGGGCCGGGCGGCACGCGGAGATGCGGGCCGTCTTCGCCGAGCATCTGACCACCGCGGGGGCGCAGGCGGAACTCGACGCGCTGGCCCAGCTCGTGGCCGGGGGGCGGCGCGTCTGCCTGCTGTGCTTCGAGGCCGACCCGGCCCACTGCCACCGCGCGCTGGTCGCCGCCGCGCTCGCCGAGCGGCTGCCGGTGCGCGTCGACCACCTGCGACCGGACCGCGAGACCGCCGACTGAACCGGAGGCTGACCGTGCCGTACACCCTCGACGACCTGCCGTCGCTGGACGAGCTGCGGGAGCGCTACTTCTACGACCTCCGGCACGAGGACCGGGTGCCCGTGAAGGAGCTCGAGTTCGCGCTCTGGCGCGCGGGCACGCTCTTCCGCGGCGACGCGCACCCGCCCGAGGCGGCGCCGCACCTGCAGGCGCTCGTCGAGGCGTGCGTGCACGAGCACCTGGACGTGCGGCGCCTGGCGCGCGACCTCGCGGCGCTGCTGCGCGAGAGCGTCGACCTGCGGCTCGGCTTCCCGGTGGAGCCGCACGCGGCGTGGGTGCCGCGCGCCGTGGTGATCGTGCGCGAGTACGTCCACCCCGCGCCCCGGCCGCCGCTCCTGATGGGGAGTCTGCTGGGGTGGTGAGCGCGGCGCGAGGGGGCGGGTGGAGATCCACGACGCCGCGGCGCTGATCGCCGGCGGGCTCCCGGCGCGCCGCCCGGGGGCGCCGCCGGTGCTCTGGGCCGACCTGGGCGCCGGCGGCGGGACGTTCACCGCGGCGTTGGCCTGGCTGCTCGGGCTGGGGAGCACCGTGGTCGCCGTCGACCGCGACCCGCGCGCCGCCGACGCGCTGCGGCGCCACGGACGCGCGCTCGGCGGCGCGGCGGTCGACGTGCGGCAGGCCGACTTCGACGACGCGCGCGGGTGGGACGCGCTCGCGCTGCCGCCGCTCGACGGGATCCTGCTCGCCAACGCGCTGCACTTCGTCCCGGCGGGGCGGCAGGAGGCGCTGCTGGCGCGGCTCGTCGACGCGCTCGCCCCCGGCGGGCGGCTGCTGGTGGTCGAGTACGAGGGGCGCTCCGCGAACCCGTGGGTGCCGCACCCCGTCTCGCGCGCCCGGCTGCAGCTGCTGGCGCCGGCCGGAACGGCGGTGCGCACCGTCGGGAACCGCGCCTCGGCGTTCGGCGGGACGATGTACGCCGCGGCGGTGGAGCCGGTGGAACGTGCCGCCCCGCCCGACCCCGTGCCGGAGGGCGACGACGTTATGATGAGCGAATGACGACCGACGAACACGAGTACGTCCTGGGGACGCACGCCGCCGAGCTGCGGCGGCTGGGGTTCCAGCACCAGGTGTGGGCCGCGCCGACGGCCGCCGCGTGGGAGCGGGCCGGCTTCGCGCCGGGGCAGCGGCTGCTCGACGTCGGGTGCGGTCCGGGGTACGCGACCTTCGACCTCGCCGACCTGGTGGGGGAGGGCGGGGGGGTGCTCGCCGTCGACGTGTCGCAGCGCTTCGTCGCGCACCTGGAGGCGGAGCGCGCGCGGCGCGGCTACGCGCAGATCGAGACGCGGCTGCAGGACCTGGAGGCGCTCGACGTGCCCGCGGCGAGCGTGGACGGGGCGTTCGCGCGCTGGGTGCTGTGCTTCGTGCGCGACCCGGCGGCGGTGGTGGCGCGGGTGGCGCGGGCGCTGCGCCCCGGCGGCGCATTCGTGGTCATGGACTACGCGCACTACGAGGGGTTCGCGCTGGCGCCCGGCGGGGTGGCGGGGCGGCGCGTGATCCGGGCCGTGGCCGAGTCGTTCCGCCGCGCCGGCGGGGACCCGGACGTCGGGCAATCGGTGCCGACCTACATGCGGCGCGCGGGGCTCGTGGTCGAGGCGGTGGAGCCGCTGGTGCGCGCGGCGCGCCCGGGGACGGCGTTGTGGGAGTGGCCCTGGAGCTTCTTCCGCAACTTCCTGCCGGGGCTCGTGGCCGCGGGCGGGCTGTCGCCGGAGGAGCACGCGGCGTTCGAGCGCGAGTGGGCGGAGCGCGCCGCGGACCCGGGGGCGTTCCTCCTCACGCCGCCGATGGTGACGGTGGTCGGGCGCCGGCCCGCGTGAGGCAGCCGGCGCTCGACTGACGCCTGACCGGCGCCGCTAGGGCTGCGTGCCCGGCTGCGGCGGCTGTTGCTGCGGGGGCTGCGCGCCGCGCGACCCCACGAGTCCCTCGTCGCGCGCCGCCTCGCGCGCGGTGTCGCGCACGGTGTGCTGCGCCTCGTCGAGCACGCGCGAGGCGACGTGCTGCACCTTCTCGCGCGTCTCGCCGGCGGCGTCCTTCACCCGGTCGACCAGGCGGTCGCGGGCGTCGCCCATGAGCGCCACCTCGCGGTCGCTCGCCGGGACCGCGAACCCCGCCGCCAGCCCGAGCGCCAGCGTCGCGGCGCCGACCACCAGCGGCTGCTCGTGGAAGCGGTCCTCCACCCGCGACTCGGCGCGCTGCACCTGGCGGCGCGTGCGGTCGGCCGCGGCGCGGGCGCGCTCCTGCGCGTGCGCCGCCAGCTCGCCGGCGCGCTCGCGCGCGTCGTGGCCGAGCTCCGACGCGCGTTCGCGGGCGCGGTCGACGGCGCCGCGCGCGTCGCCGGCGGGGGGGCTGCCGGCCGCGGAGCGCGCGTCGTAGGCGGCGTAGCCGCCGGCGTCGTAGGCGCCCGTGTCGTACGCGCCCGCGCCGTACGGGGCCGCGCCGTACGCGCCGGTGTCGTACGCGTCGACGCGCCGCGGCGGGTAGGCGTCGTACGGGCCGTAGACGTGGTCGCGCGGCGCCGCGCGCCGGCGGTTCATGAAGAGCCAGCCCAGCCCGATGCCGATCAGCGCGGCCGGGATGGGGTTCTCGCGGATCGTGTCCGCCACCGTGCTCCGGGTCTCGTGCACCCGGTCGACCGCCTGTCGCGCCATGTGTCCCACCCTGCCGATGGTGGCATCCCGGATGTCGTGTCGGATGTGCTGCGTGAGGTGCTGCGGGTTGAGGCGCTCGCCGAGCGCCTCGAGCGTGTCGCCCAGCCGCTCGCGCGTGTCGCGGATCTCGGCGCGGATCGCGGCCGGGTCGGCGTCGTCGCGCGCGGCCGCGGGGCGCGGCTCGCGCGCCTCCACGGCCCACTCGTCGAATCGTTCTGCCATCGGGTCTCCTCTGCGCTCCGCTGCGTCGGGCGCGGCGGCGCGCGTCAGCGCTGGTCGGGGCCGCGGTCGATCCCGCGCGGGTCGAGCCCGCCCGGGCGCTGCTCACGCGGCTCGCGCGGCTCGCGCGGCTCGCGCGGCTCCGCGTCGGCGCGCCGGTACGACTCCTGGCCGAGCGAGGGGGGGGGCTGCTGCGCGCCGTACGACTCGTTGCCGTAGGACTCGTTGGGGTAGGATTCGTTGGCGATCGGCTGGCGGCCGGTGACGTCGCGGTCGGGGGACTGGCCGTACGCGCCGGCCCCGTAGCCGCCGGACGGGGTGCCCGCGCCGTACGGGTCGCTGCCGTACGCGTTCGACCCGTACGCCTCGGCGCCGTACGTGTTGTCGGCACCGTACGCCTTGGTGCCGTACGCGTTAGTGCCGGTCCCGTACGCGTCGGTGCCGGTGCCGTAGGCGTTCGACCCGTAGGCGTTCGCGCCGTAGGCCGCCGAGCCGTACGCGCTGCTGCCGTACGCCGACGCGCCGTAGCCGGCGGCGCCGTAGGCGGCGTTGCCGTACGCGCCGCTGCCGTAGGCGCTGCCGTACGCGTCGGCGGGCGACGGCTGGTACTGCCGCGCGTCGCCCTGCGCGGCGCGGCGCGAGCTGCGCAGGAAGCGCGCGCCGATGACGCCGAGCGCGAACATCCCGCCGAGGAAGAGCGCCGGCTGGCGGCGCGCCACGTCCTCCACCTGGTCGACGAGCTGGCCGACGTCGGTGCGCTGCAGATAGTCGGAGAAGCGCTGCACCTGCTGCGCGGCGCGCTCCACGTACTCGCCGGCGGGCTGCTGCTGTTCGCGCAGCTGGCGCCCCGACTGCAGGAGCGTCTGCGCGACGCCGCCGAGCGTGTCGGCCGCGCGCGCCTTGCCGCGGTCGAGCCCGGACTCGAGCTGCTGGCCGGCCTGCTGCTTGGCCTCGCCGGCGAGGTGCTGCACCTGCTGCTTCGCCTGCTCCACCGCGCCCTGCCCGGCGCCCGGTGCGGCGCCCTGTCCGCGCCGCTCGGCGCCCCAGGGCTGCGGGGACTGGGGAGGCTGGGGGGGCTGGGGGGGCTGCGGCTGCGCGCCGCCGTAGCTGTGCTGCTGCCAGTCGGCCATCGTCGTCTCCTGAAAGGGTCGGGGCGGGCGCGTCAGTCGCCGCGCGGGCGCGCGGTGAGCTCGCGGCGGACCTCGTGCGCCTCGCGGCGGGCCCACGCGGCGTCCTCGCGCAACGAGCCGGTGGTCTGCGGAAGTCCGGCGCGGCGCTTCGCGTCGCCGATCGCGTTCTTTCCGAGCACCGCGCCGGCGGCGAGCAGCACGACGCCGACGAGCAGCGCGGCCAGCCAGTAGTTGTTGAACAGGTCGCCGAGCGCGAGCACCGCGAAGGCGCCGAGGGCGAGCACGCCGGTGAAGGCGAGCGCGGCGGCCACGCCCAGGCGCGCGCCGTCGCGCGCGAGCGCGGCGCCGGTATGCCGCAGCTCGGCTCTGGCGAGCCGCATCTCCTGGCGCACCAGCTCGCTCGTGTCGTCGGACAGCCGGCGGAGCAGCTCGCCGATCGACGGCTCGCCGTTGGTGGGGCGAGCCGGGCGGTCGTGCGGAACGCGACCGCGGCCGTTCTGATCGCCGGGCCGGTCGGGGCCGTCCCAGTCGCGCACGAGGCGCGGGTTGTACGGTTTGAAGGCCATCGGGGTCGCACCTGCCGTCGCCGGCGGCGTGGGCTCGTCGCTCGAAGGGCCGCGAGGGGGGCAAGGGCTGTTCCTACGTGAACGGACGGCGGTCGCCGGTCGGCGGGGTCGAGCGAGCCGTTCTGGACGCAACCGTGCGCGCGGTCACATCGTAGGGGCACCACCTCACTCCTCAAGCGACCCGCCCCGTGACCACTTCGACCGCCGTCGTCCGCACGCTCGCGCCGGGCCGGGAAGCCGCCGTGGACCGCTTCCTGGTGCGGTTGGGCGCGCTCGGGCCGGAGGGGTGGGGGCGGCTCGACGCTGTTGCGGAGCGGTTGGGGGCGGGCGATCCGATCGCGCGCTGGCAGAGCGCCGAACGTCACGCGGCGTTTGCGGGATCGGTGCCGACCCTCAAGACCGTCGTGCATGCCGTCGTCTTCGCGCACTCGCTCGTCGGCGGCCTGTTCGGGCGCGGGCCGCGTCCGCGGCCGGTGCGGGCGGCGTCGGTGGGGCGACGGTCGGTCGGCGTGGCCGGCGATTCGAACACCGAGCGCCTGAATCAGCAGCTCCGATCGCTCGTCGACCTGTACGACGCGCAGCCGGGCGGGTGGGACGGCACGTTCGACCTCGTGCTCACGACGCTGCTCGCGCTGCACCTGCGGGATCGCATCCCGCCGGATGCGTTTCGGCGGCTGTACGCGCCCGCGGAGCGCGTGATTCCGCTCGCGTCGGTCGACCCGTGAGCGAACGCGCACCGATCACGTACCCTTGTGCCCGCTGGCAGGGAACGGTACGGTAGCACGCGAGCTCCCCGTTGCGATGCAGGTCGCCACGTGCGCGGAGGGTCGGCCATGCCCGTCCGATATGTGCGCCCGTTCACGTCGAAGCTGGTGGACGACGAGGGCAAGCGCGTCACGGAGCTGCTGTGGGGGGACCGCGTCGAGGTCCGCCGCGGCGCCCCGGTCGACGGATTCGTGCGCGCCCGCGCCCGCGGACGCCCCCGCGCGCCGGCGGACGGCGGCCCGCGCCCCTGGGGGTGGGTCGCCGCCGCGGACCTGATGCCGCGCAACCCGCTGCTCGAGCTGTACGTCATCGACGTCGGGCAGGGCGACAGCGTCCTGATGCGCACCCCCGACGACCGGTGGCACCTGATCGACGGCGGCGTGGCCGCCGAGCGGCAGATGACGCGCAAGGGGGCGGCGAACTTCCTCCGCTGGAAGTTCCTGGACGACCTCGGCCGCGACGCGGTGGAGCTGGAGACGGTGGTCCTGACCCACGCCGACGAGGACCACTACGGCGGGCTCGCCAACGTGCTCGCCGGCCGCGTGCCGACCCGGGACCCGTTTCCGGTGCGCGTCGCCCGCTTCTACCACAGCGGGATCGCGAACTTCGCCGGGGAGCCGGGCGTCGGCGCCGGCGTCGCCGGCGAGGTGGCGCCCTTCCCGGTGGCCGGGCAGCGCGTGCGGCGGACGGGCACGTTCGTCACCGAGCTGCTCGACGACCGCGCGTCGTTCCAGGCCCCGCCCCGCCCCCTGGCGCCCCGCTTCGCCGCGTTCGCGGCGCTAGTCGCCGCCGTCCCCGCGCAGGTCGCCCGGCTGTCGCGCGACGACGGGCACCTGCCCGGCTACGCGCCGGGCGAGTCGGAGGTGACGATCCACGTCCTCGGCCCCGTCGTCGAGCGGCTCACGAACGGCGCGCGCGGGCTCCGGGTCCTCGGCGCGGACGGCGTGACGAAGAACGGCCACTCGGTGGTCTTGCGCGTCGACTACGGGGACGCGCGCGTGCTGCTCACCGGGGACCTGAATGACGCGTCGCAGCGGCTCCTCCTGAGCTACGTCCCCGCCGGGGAGTTCGCGGCCGACGTGGCGAAGGCGTGTCACCACGGGGCGGAGAAGGTGGAGCTCGCGTTCGTGGCCGCGATGCAGGCGCGGGCCACCGTCATCTCGTCGGGCGACAACGAGGTGCACGCGCACCCGCGACCGCTGCTGATGGGCGCGTCGGCGCGCTACGGCCGCGAGTCGGTGGGCGACGACGGCGAGCGCATGCCGCCGCTGCTCTACTCGACGGAGCTCGCGCGCTCGGTCGCCCTCTGCTACGCGAGCGGCGCCCGGGTGCGCGGCGCGAACGGGGTGCCCGCGCAGCGGGTGGCGGTCGGCGAGCTGGAGGTCCGGCCCGACGTGCGCGGGCAGACGTACCGCGCGCTCCCCGCCCTCCCGATCGCCAGTGACCTCGTGTACGGCCTCGTGAACGTGCGCACCGACGGGCGCCACGTGCTGTGCGCCACGATGGAGGAGGCCGGGACCGAGTTCGACGTGAAGGTGTTTCGCGCGGGCGTGTAGGTCGGCGCCGTCGCGCGCTGTTGCGCGGCGCGATCCCCCGAACGGCCGGGGGCACCCCGGGGATTCGGCCGAGCGGTCCGGCTCACACCACCGGCGGTCCACCTCACGTCGCGGCGCGCCACGGCCCCGCGCCCGGGTGCTATCGTGGGGCCACCCACCTCGACGGGCGCGGACGCGACGCGCGCCGCCGGTCAGCACGCGGCGCCAACGTCCGGCGCCACCGCCCCCCGCATGGCCACTCTCCTCCCTGCTGCCGACCGCGCCGCCACGGGCGCGGACCCCGCGCGCGGCGCGCCGACGTGGGCCGCCGACCTTCGGGGCGAGCGGCTGGCGCTCGTCGCCGGCGCGCTCGCGCTCACCGCGCTCTTCGTGGCCGTCCACACCCTCCGCCTCGGCACGAGCGCGCTCGAGCGCGGCGAGGCGTTCGACTGGGGGCGCCAGCTCGCGCGGGGGCTCGCGCACTGGTGGGCGTCGCTGCTCTTCGTGCCCGCGCTCGCGCGGCTCGTCCGGGCGGCGCCGCTCGCCCGGACGCGGTGGGTCCGCAACGCGCTCTGGCTCGTCGCGGGCACGCTCGCCGCCGGCGTGGGGCGCACGCTGCTCGACCCGCCGCTGGCCGCGCTGCTCGGCGACGCGGTGCAGCCGGCGCTGCAGCCGACGCGCGTGCTGGGCGCGTTCGGCGGGTTCCTCGCCGTGGTCGGCATGCTGCACGCGGTGCACTTCCACCGCGAGCTGCGGGCCCGCGAGCGCGAGGCGGCCCACCTCGCCCGCTCGCTCGCCGAGGCGCGGTTCGCGGCGTCGGAGGCGCGCCTGGCGGCCCTCCACGCGCAGCTGCAGCCGCACTTCCTGTTCAACACGCTCAACGCGGTCGCCGCGCTCCTGCACCACGAGCCGTACACGGCCGACCGGATGCTGACGCGCCTGGCGGAGCTGCTCCGCGCCGCGCTGCGCGAGCCGGCCGCGGCGGAGCACGCGCTGCGGGACGAGCTCGCCCTGCTCGACCAGTACCTCGACCTGATGGCGCTGCGCTTCGGCCCGCGCCTGACCGTGGCGCGCGACGTCGCGCCGGAGGCGCTCGACGTCGCCGTCCCGTGGCTCGTCCTGCAGCCGCTCGCCGAGAACGCGCTCGAGCACGGGCTGTGGCCGCGCTCCGGGCCGGGCACGCTGCGCGTCGAGGCGGCGCGCGAGGCGACGGGCGAGGGCGCGTGTCTGCGCCTGGTCGTCGAGGACGACGGGATCGGCGTGCCGGCCGGCGCGTCCGACGACGCGGGGGAGGGGGGCGTGGGGCTCGCGAACACGCGCCGCCGGCTCGCGCACCTCTACGGGGCGGCGGCCTCGCTGACCCTCGGGCCGCGCCCCGGGGGCGGCGCGCGCGCGGTCATCCGCCTGCCGGCGCGCGCGCATGGCTGACGCGCCCCCGCATGTTCCGTGGCGCGTGGTCGTCGCCGACGACGAGCCGCTCGCGCGGTTGCGGCTGCGCACCCTGCTCGCCCGCGACGCGCGCTTCGCGGTGGTGGCGGAGAGCGAGGACGGCGAACGCACCCTCGCGGCGCTCGCGCTCCACCGGCCGGACGTGCTCTTCCTCGACGTGCGCATGCCCGCGCTGGACGGCGTGGCGGTGGCGGAAGCGCTCGCGGCGGAGGCGGCGGCCGGGCGTCCCACGCCGGCCGTGGTGTTCGTCACCGCGTACGACGTGCACGCCGCGCGGGCCTTCGACCTCGACGCGGTCGACTACCTGGTGAAGCCGGTCGACGTCGACCGCTTCGACCGCGCCGTCGGTCGCCTCGCCGCGCGCCTCGCCCGCGCGCGGGACGGCGCGGCGGCGGGCGCGGCCGGCGACGCGGCGGGCGTCTCGCCCGAGGCGGCCCTGCGCGCCGCGCTCGAGGCGCTCGCCGCCCTCCGCCCGGCGGCGCGCCGTCCGGACCGTCTCGCGGTCCGCGACGCCCGGGGCGTGGCGTTCATCGCCGTGGCCGACGTCGACCGCGTGGAAGCCGACGGGAACTACGTCGCGCTCTGGGTGCGCGGGCGCCGGCACCTCCTGCGCGAGTCGCTGCGCGCGCTGGAGGCGAAGCTCGACCCCGAGCGCTTCGTGCGCGTCCACCGCTCGGCCATCGTCGCCGTCGACCGCATCCGGCGCCTCGAGCCGTGCGGCCACGGCGAGTACGTCATCACCCTCGCCGACGGCGCGACGCTCACCTCGAGCCGCACGCACGGCGCGCGCCTCCAGGCGCTCATGCGGTGACGCGGGCGGCGACGCGTCGTGACGCCTCGCCGCCCGCGCTCCGCCCCACCTTCCGCCCCAGGACATCATGCCCGGCCCACGCCAGCTGCGCCTTCGTCGGCTTCATCGGCTCCGTCGACTCCGTCGACTCCTTCCCCTCGCCGCCGCCGCGCTGGTGGGCGGCTGCGCCGCACGCCGCGCGCCGTCGCCGACCGCCGCGCCCACGGCGGCGCCCGACGCGGCCGGGCGGTGGGATTTCCGCATGGACGTCGGCCCGCGCGTCAGCACCGGCGAGATCTGGCTGTGGCGGCGCGGCGCCGACTACACGGGCACGCTCACGGTGCGGGGCACGAACACGCTTCCAGTGCGCTCGCTGACGGTGCGGGCCCCGGCCGCCGCGGCGGCCGCCGCGGCCGCGACGGTCGCGATGACGGTCGACACCCCCGAGGGCCCGGTGACGCTGGCCGGGACGCTCGCCCCCGACGGCGGGACGATGCAGGGGACGGTCACCTACCACGCCGGGCAGCTGTTCCAGCTCGAGGCGCGCCGCCGTGCGACGCCGTAGCGCTCCGCGTCCGGTGACGCGCGTCCCCGACCTCCGCGCACGCACCGACGGAGCCGCGACGCGCCGATGAGTTACCTCTTCGTGTTCGCGATTTCGGCCGCGCTGACCGTCGTCGTGGGGGCGTTGCTCCCCGCCACGGCGCGCGCGATGCGCACGCGCCCGACGCTGGCGGCGTTCTGGGGCGTGGCGGCGGTCATCCATACCATCTGGTGGCGGCTGCCCGACCTGGGCGGCGCCTGGAGCACCGCGGCGCGCTGGCTCGTGAGCGCGTGGCTCGGCGCGCTGGTGACGGCGGCGCTGCTGGTGATCCCGCTCGCCCTCCTGCTCGTCGTGCGCCGCCTCGCGGGCCGTCGCGCGGAGCTGGGGGCGCGCGCGCCCCTCGTCGCGGTGGGGATCTCGCTCGCCGTCGGCCTGGCGGCCGGCCTCGACGGCCTCGGTGATCCGGTCGTCCGCGAGGAGGTGGTGCGCGTGCGCGGCCTGCCGTCGACGCTGGACGGGCTGCGGATCGCCAACCTCGGGGACGTGCACGTCGGACGCTTCGTCCTCCCCGCGGATCTCGCCCGCGCGGTCGATCTCGTCGACGCGCGCGGCGTCGACCTGCTCGTCGTCACGGGCGATCTGATCGACGACCTGCGTCTGATCGAGCCGACGCTGGACGCCCTCGAGCGCGGTCGGACGCGCCCCGTCCTCGCGGTGCTCGGCAACCACGACAAGGCGCACGAGTCGGCCGTCGTGTCCGCGGTGCGCCGCCGCGCGCCGCGCCTCGCCCTGCTGGTCAACGGCAGCGTCGTCATCCCCCACCGCGGCGGCCGCGTGCGCGTGGTCGGCGCGGACTACCCACTGGACGCGGGTGGGGGGCACGTGCTGCCGCGTCCGCAGCAGGACGCGGCGATGCGCGACTTCGCGGCGCGTGCGTTCGCCGGTGCGACCCCCGGCGAGACGATCATCGCGCTCTCGCACCATCCGGAGTTCTTCCGCGTCGCCGCCGCACGCGGGGCCGCGCTGACGCTGGCGAGCCACACGCACGGCGGTCAGGTGCGCGTCGGCGGACGGCCGCTGATCGTCGCCTACGACTACATGCACGGGCCGTATCGCCGCGGCGACGCCCACCTCGACGTATCGGCCGGGGTGGGGCACTGGCTGCCGCTCCGCATCGGCGTGCCGCGCGAGATCGTGATCGTCACGCTGCGGCGCTGACGGCCCTCCCCCGCCGCCGTTCCGACGCGCGCCCCGCTGGTACGGGGGCGAGGAGCCGCGGGTGCGGATCGCGCTGCGGGCGCCGCGGGCGCGCGGCGGGACCGCGTACGCCGAACGGCGCGCTCGCCTACCCAACCCCGGGGTCCGCGCGCGCGGCGCGCCGGCTGCCGAGCGGCGGCCACGCGCTCGGCGGCGGATCGAGCGGCGGGTCGCACGGCAGCTCGAGCACGAAGCGCGCGCCCGCGCCGGGCGGCACCGCGTCGGCCCACAACTCGCCGCCGAGCAGGCGGGCGATGCGCCGCGAGATCGCGAGCCCCAGCCCAGCGCCGGGCGCGCTCGTGCCGGGGAGGCGCGAGAACTCCTGGAAGACGAACTCCCGCCGGTCCGCCGGGATCCCGGGGCCCGTGTCGGCCACGGCCACCCGCACGCTCCGGTCGCCGTCGACCACGGTGAGCGAGACGCGCCCGCCGGCGGGCGTGTACTTGCGGGCGTTGGAGAGCAGGTTGCCGACGATCTGGCGGACGCGCGCGCCGTCGGTGTACACCGCGCACGGCGGGTCGGGGATGACGGCGTCGAAGGCGAGGTCCGCGCGCACGAGGGCCGCCCGCTGCTCCTCGGCCACCTCGCGCAGCAGCGCGTGCATGTCGAGCGACACGGCGCACGCGGCGAGCTCCCCGCTCTCGGCCCGCGCGAGCGCGAGCAGGTCGTCCACGAGGGCAAGCAGCGAACGCACGGCGCGGCGGATGCGCGCGAGCGCGTCGCGCTGGTCGGCCGTGACGGGGCCGTAGATCTCCTCCGCGAGCAGCGCGGCGTGCCCGTCGATCGCGCCGAGCGGGTTCTTCAGGTCGTGGCTCAGGCCGCGCGTGAAGCGCGCCTTGCTCTCCATCACGTCGGCGAGCGCCTGGCGGCGCGACTCCGCTAGCAGCGCGCCGCGCCGGACCGCGAGGCCGAGCCAGAGCGCGGCGGCGACGCCCGCCAGCGCGAGCACGGCGAGCCCCGCCGTCCAGCGGCCGGCGTCGCGCTGGTAGGACTCGAGCGCGGCCTGGACGCGCCGCGCCCCGCGCGCCACGGAGGCGTCGAGCCGTGCCGCCCACACCAGCGCCGCCGTGTAGTCGTCGGCGTGGCGCGCGTCGCGCGCGGCGCCGGGAGCGCCGCGCCACGGGGCGGCGGCGAGCGCCTCGCCGCTCGCCTGCCATCGCGCGGTGGCCACCCGCACGCTGTCTACCCATCGATCCGCGGCGGCGTGCTCCCAGCCGGTGACGCGAGCATCGAGCCGGCCCACCAGGCTGGAGACCTCCCGGGCCTCGCGACGGAACAGCTGGAGGAGCGCCGAATCGGGCGGCGCGCCCTCGCCGGACGCCACGTGCGCCTCGCGCCAGTCGCGCAGCGCCGCCTCGCCGCCCGCGAGCGCGAGGTGCAGCGCCGTGATGTCGGCGCGCGCCGGCTCGACGACGGTGGCGAGCCCCGCGCGCAGCGGCGCCGCGCGGCGGGCGTGCTGCGGCGGCACGAGCGCCATCGCGAGGATGGGCGACGACGATCGTCGCGATGGCCGCGGCGGCGGACCACGCGAGCCCGCGCGGGACGACGGCGGCCGCGCGCGAACTCGCGACGCGGGCGTCCGGAGGCGCTCGTCGTGCTGACATCGGGTCGGGGCGCACGGCGCTCACGCGCGGGCTCTCGGGCTCGCGTCCGCACCGGCGGCGGCGCGCGGCGCGATGCAAGATAGCGCCGGCGACAGCCCGCGCCGGCGGGGGGAGCCCCCACCGCCCCCGCCGGCGCGGGCTGTCGCCTCACGTCCGCGGACGGGCGGGGTGCGCCGTGCGCGCGACGGGGCGCACGAGCGGCTCGGCGGCGTGCGCAGGCCGGCGTACCGCCGGCGGCGGCCGGCCCATCAGCGCGCGTCGGGGGAGATCGCGGCGCGCGCGCCGGGGGCGATTCGCCCGCGGATGGCGACGCGGAGCGCCTCGTGGTGCGCCCGCAGCCGGTCGACGGTCGCCGCGTCTCCGGCGGCGAGTCCGGCGAGCAGCGCCGCGCGCTCGGCGAGCGCGTCACCGAGCGCGGCGCGCGTCGGCGGCGCGCCCGTGACGCGCTTCGGGCCGCCGATCTCGCGGGCGACCGCCGTCTCCGCCTTCACGAAGAAGTCCCGCCCGTGGCCGAGCGTGGCGCCCGTGTCGCCGGCCTGCGCGGCGAGGATGGTGGTGGCCAGCTGCGCCTCGGCGCGCACGGCCGCCACCTCGTCCTCGAGCGCCGCAACGCGGTCGCGCGCGGCGCCGAGCGAGGGGCGCGACCAGCCGAACCCGACGAGCAGCCCGGCTACGAACGCGAGCAGCGCCGGCCCCCAATGGATCCGGGGCACCGGGCGGTGCTGCCGCAGCCGGTCGCGCAGCGTGGGGCCGGCGGGCGCCGACGTCATCGCCGCCGCCGCGGTTACGACGCGCCCACGCCCGGCACCCGCTGCGGCGCCGGCGGCTGCGGCTCGCCCGGCGTGGGCGCGTCGGGCTCGCGCGGGTTGGTCGGGTTGCGCGGCGCGGCCCGGGACGACGCCGAGCCGCCGCGCACTTGGAAGTTCTCGCGGTTGTGGCCGTGCTCGCGGATGTCGCGGTCGATGCGGTTCTTCTCGCTCTGCTGCTCCGCGTGATCGCGCTGCTCGCGTTCCTCGAACAGCCGGTGCCTGCCCTCGGCGGCGTGGCCGTGGTCCTCGCCGCCGGCCTCCCTCGTCTCGCCGGAGCGGAGCTGCTCGAGGAAGCGCGCGCGCGCCACGGGGCCGTGCTGCCCCTCGGCGTGGCGCTGCGCGCCCTTCTGCTTGGCGCGCTCTGCGCCCTTGCCGCGCGGGTCGCGGAACGGGAGCGGGTCGATGCGGTCCTCACGCATGCGCGCGCGCCCCTCACAGCCGCGGGTGGGACTCGCGATCCGGCGTGTCGCCGTCGCGGTTGCGCGGGCGCGCCGACGGCGTGTGCGCCGCCGTCACCGTGTGCTTCCCCTCGCGCGTGAGGTCGAGCCGCTGCTGGTGCGTCATGCCGGGCTTCGCCTCCTGGCGCTGCTTGCTCGCGCCGAGCGTGGCGCCCACCTCGCTTGCCTTGCGCCCCTTGTCCCGCGCGGCCTTCGCGAGCTTCCGCCGCTCGGTGTTGTCGCCTTCCATCTGCTTGCCACCCATGGGTGTCTCCTCCGGTCGGTGTGGACCGCGAGGGGTCGGCAACGTCCGTTCCCGACGTGAGCACCTCGGCGTGTGGGTGTGGCGTCTCGTGCGCGCGCGGGTCGTCGATCGTACGAGCTGCTCACGGTGCCGCGCTCCCCATGCCGCACCGTGAGCAGCTCCTGCCGGTCGAGCACTCAGAAGCGGAGCAGCGCGTTGAGGGCGAGCTGCTGCCCGCCGGCGGTGCGGCGCAGTGCGTCGTCGCCGCCGGCGAAGGTGGTGCGCGTGTGGAAGCTCGCGAGCCCGAGCTCGTGCGCCCCGACCTTGTAGCGGAGGACGCCGGTGAGGAACCGGTTGCGCGCGCGGTCGCCCGGGGCGAGGTCGGGGCCGCGCACGTGCTCGTCGCCCGTCATCGCCACCACGCCCCAGCGGTCGGTGAGGTCGTAGCCCGCCTGCGCCCAGGCGCGGGGAGCGTGGTGCCGATCGAGAGGATCGTCACCGAGGCGATGGCGGGCGAGATGCCCAACGCGGCCGCGAGCTGCTCGAGCGCCCCCACGGTGCGCTCGCCGGCCAGGTAGATCGCCGCGCCCGTCGCCACGAGCACGGCCACGTCGCGCGCGCGCGAGCGGCGCGCGCGCGCGGGATCCGGCAGCGCCTCGGCCTGCGCCTCGGCCGCCGACGCGGTGCGCCCCTCGGCAGCAGGTAGGCGACGTAGACCACGTAGCCGGCGAGCAGCAGCCACCCCTCCACCGGCGTCACGCGCCCGTCGGCCATGGCGGTGCCGAGGGCGAGCGTGGCGCCGAGCAGGAAATGCAGGTCGATGAACAGGTACTGCTCGCCGAGCAGGATCCGCCCGGCGGGGACGGCGACGCTCACCGCCCCGAGGACGAGGAGCAGGTTGGCCGCATTGGCGCCGAGGACGTTGCCGGCGACGATCTCCGAGGTGCCCGCGAGCACGCTCAGCACCGAGGCCACCAGCTCGGGAAGCGAGGTGCCGATGGCGACGATGAAGACGCCGACGATGAACGGCGACATGCCGAGCGCGAGCCCGAGCCGCTCGGCGGCGCCCGTGAAGAAGCGGGCGGCCGCGAGCAGCGCGGCGAGCGCGGCGGCGAAGACGAAGAATGGCGTCAGCATGGTCCGGGGTTCGACGGCAGCGGCTGGCAGTGGGAGGGCGGCGGGAACCGCGCGGCGGGGCGGGGAACGTGCAGTCGCCGCCCCGTCGCGGCTTCCGCGTGCACCGGCGCCGCCGCACCCCGGTGTGCGCGCCGCGGCCACGGCTCGCGCCGGAGGAGAGTCGTCGGAGGAGAGTCGTCGGAGGAGCGGAGACCGTCAGATCGTGGATGTGATGCAACAACGCACCCGTGAGCCGTCGCGGCCCGCCCCCCTCTCCCCTGCCCCGACCCGCCGCTCCCTCGCGTGGCTGCGGGGGGTCGTGGGGGCCACGTCGGACGACTTGTCGCACGTCGGTCTCCTGGTCGGCACGCTCTTCTTCGCCGTCTCGCTCACCCCAAGCCTGATCCCCCGCTCGACGCTGTTCCAGGGGCTCGTGTCGGGGCTGTCGCTCGCCGCCGGGTACGCGCTCGGCGCGGCGGGGCGGTGGCTGTGGGGCTACCTGGAGATCCCGACCCCGGGCGGTCGCCTTCGGCGCCGCGTGCACCTGCTGGCCGCGCTCGGGTGCGCGGCGGTCGCGGTCGGGTTCCTGTGGAGGGCCTCCGTCTGGCAGGACGAGCTGCGCCGGCTCGTCGGGATGCCGCCGGTAGAGGCGGGCCGGCCGTTCGCCGTGGCCGCGTTGGCGATGCTCGTGTTCCTGGTGGCGCTCGCGCTCGCGCGGCTGTTCCGCGGCATCGTCCGGACGTCCGCCCGCCTGCTCAGGCGTGTCGTCCCGCGGCGGCTCGCACACGTGCTCGGCATCGTCGTCACAGTCGCGCTCGCATGGTCCGTCGTCGAGGGCGTCCTCTTCTCGGCGGCGCTGCGGGCCGCCGACTCCTCGTTCCGGGAGGTGGATGCGGCCATCCCGGACGAAGTGACACCTCCCGCCGACCCACGAACGACGGGGAGCGCGGCCTCGCTCGTCGCCTGGGCCGATCTGGGGCGGCACGGTCGCTCCTTCGTGACGGGCGCTCCGACGGCGGCCGACGTCGGCGCGTTTCTCGACACGGCGCGGGCGGCCCGCGGCGCCTCGGGGGACTCGCCGGCGCTGGCGCCGATCCGCGTCTACGTGGGGCTCAACGCGGCGCCCACGCCGCGCGCCCGCGCGCGGCTCGCGCTGCGGGAGCTCGTCCGGGTGGGTGGCTTCGAGCGGTCGGTGCTGCTCCTCGTCACGCCGACCGGCACGGGATGGGTGGACCCGGCCGCGGTGGACCCGCTCGAGTTCCTGCACCGGGGCGACGTCGCCACCGTCGCCGCCCAGTATTCGTACCTGCCGAGCCCTCTCGCCCTGATCGCGGAAGGCGAGTACGGGGTGGAGACGGCACGCGCGCTGTTCGAGGAGGTGTACGGGTACTGGACGCGGCTGCCGGCGGCGCGCCGCCCGCGGCTCTACCTGTTCGGCGTCAGCCTGGGCGCCCTCAACTCCGAGCGCTCGTTCCACCTGCACGACGTCCTCACCGACCCGTTCCAGGGCGCGCTCTGGGCCGGTCCCCCGTTCCGGAGCCCGGCCTGGCAGGACGTCACCGCCGACCGGGATCCGGGGTCGCCGGCGTGGCGGCCGCGCTTCCGGAACGGCGCGGTCGTGCGCGTCATGAACCAGCACGGCGGCCTCACGGCGCCGGGCGCGACGTGGGGCCCGCTCCGCATCGCCTACCTGCAGTACGCGAGCGACCCGATCACCTTCTTCTCCGTGCGCTCGGCGGTCCGGCAGCCCGACTGGATGCGCGCGCCGCGCGGCCCGGACGTCTCGCCGGCGCTCCGGTGGTACCCGATCGTGACCATGCTGCAACTGGCCGCCGACATGGCCGCCGGCGCGGACGCCACGCCGCCCGGTACCGGCCACAACTTCGCGGCCGCGCACTACATCGATGCGTGGCTCGCATTGACCGAACCCGACGGGTGGGGCGACGACGACGTGCGCCGGCTGAAGCGCCGCTTCCGGTCGGCCGACGCATGACGATCCCGCGGGTGCCGCAGCTGCCGAGCGCCTCGACGGCCTGCCGGAGTGCGCGGGCCGCTCGGCCTCCACGAGCGGCGCACCGGCTTCCGCTCGGTCAGCCGGCGACGTACTCACCCTCGACCGCGCTCCTCCCCTCGCCGCCGCGTCACCCGGGGGAGGTGCGGCGGCTCACGCCGGCACGGCGTCGCCGAGCACGGCGGCCTCGATCCGGGCGACGTCGATCTTCTGCATCGTCATCATGGCCTCGAACGCGCGCCGCGCCGCGTCGCCGCCCCGGGCCATCGCATCGGTCAGCGCCCGCGGCGTGATCTGCCACGACAGCCCCCACCGATCCTTGCACCAGCCGCACTGGCTCGCCTGGCCGCCGTTGCCGACGATCGCGTCCCAGTAGCTGTCGGTCTCCGCCTGGTCGTCGGTGGCGATCTGGAAGGAGAACGCCTCGCTCTGCGGGAACGTGGGGCCGCCGTTGAGGCCGAGGCACGGCACGCCGCACACCGTGAACTCGACCGTCAGCACGTCGCCCGCTCTGCCGCCCGGGAAGTCGGCCGGCGCCCGGCGCACCGCGCCGACCGCGCTGTCGGGGAACGTCCGGGCGTAGAACTGCGCGGCTTCCTCGGCGTCCTTGTCGTACCACAGGCAGATCGTATTCTTCGGAATGGCGGGCATGGGGGGGCTCCTCGGGGGGTGTCTGGGGGGGCGGCTCAGCGGCCGTCGGCCTCGACGTAGCGCTTGAAGTTGTCCAGGATCGCCTGCCAGCCCTGCCGCTGCAGCTCGGCCGGGTGCGTGTCCTCGGCGTCGAAGGTCACGCGCACGGCGGTGCCGGCCGGGGTGGCGCGGAACGTGACCTCCGCGCTCCGGTCGCCGAAGGTGTAGGCGATCCGCTCGCGCTCGACGACGTGGGTGTAGGTGCCCGCGAAGTCGAAGCCCGCGCTACCGTCCTTCGCCTCCATGCGCGACGAGAACGCGCCGCCGGGGCGCAGGTCGACCGTGGCGGCGGTGGTGTGCCAGTCGTCGGACGCGGCGTTCCACCGGGTGATCGCCTCGGGCGTGGTGTAGGCGCGCCAGACGCGGTCCGCGGGCGCGGCGACGGTGGTCTCGACGGTGATCGGCGTGGTCGGCGTGGTCTGCATGCGGGGGGAGGCGCGAGTGGTGGGAGTTGCTGGGTGGCGCTGGTCGACCTTTGCCCGTATAGACCGACCAACCGCGCGCAATTCATCGGTACCTTGGCAGCCCCATGATTCGGCGGCTGCACGCGCCGTAGACGGCGCGCGCCGCTCAGGGCCTGAGCACCTCGCGCCGCACCGCCGCCGCCTCCACCGCCGCCGCCGAGTACGGGAGCGGGAAGTAGCGCCCCACCGCCCACCCGCGGAACAGGTTGCGGTAGAAGGGGCTGCGCGGGTCGCCGCTCTGCCCGGGGGCGTTCGTCCCCCGCTGCCCCGCGTTCTCCCTCGGCAGCAGCCGGGGCTAACTATTGCTGTAACCCAGCATGTTGGGTTATTCTTGGTATGCCGACCGTCGTCAATGCCCCCCCATTTCGGGTGCTCATTCTTAACCCGCCGCGCGAGCACGGCCCAGCTCATGTGCACGTCCTCAAGGGCAAAGGGAAGGGGGAGAGCGAGGTCCTGATCAACCTCGGCGAGCCTGAGACCCCGGGCGGGCTTTGGGAGTCGGTGAGCGTCCGGGAGATCAAGGGCATGAAGGACAGGGACGTGGTGGCCGCGGTGCTCTTGGTGCAGGAGCACCTCGTGACCCTGCGGAAGCGCTGGAGGGAGATTCATGACGGCGAGTGAGAGCAGGGTCAGGGACACCGTGCGGGAGGACGATGACGCGGCCTTCGCCGGCGGGGAGCCGCTCACCGCGGCCGAGATCCTTGCGCAGATCCCGCGTGCGCGGGCGCGCGCGGCTGAGGAGCAGAAGCACGGGCTGCGCGCGGCCGCGGCGCGCTACAGCCGGGCGCGCGAGCAGCTCGTCCTCGAGCTCACGAACGGCACGGTGATCGGCGTGCCCGTCGACATCGTGCCGGCGCTCGGCGGCGCTTCGGCGCGAGATCTCGCCGGCGTCGAAGTGACGCCGACGGGATCAGCGCTCCACTGGGAGCGACTCGACGTGGACCTGAGTGTGCCGGGGCTCGTTCTCGAAGCGCTCGGCGGGGGAGCCGTCCAGAGCCTCTTCGGCGTGGCTGGCGGCCGCGCCACCAGCTCGCGCAAGGCGGAGGCGGCGCGCGCCAACGGGTCCAAGGGCGGGCGTCCCCCAGGCACCGGTGCCAAGAAGTCGGGGGCCGGCAAGCAGGCCCACGAGAAGGCGGCACCCCAGCCCCAACGAGGGAAGCGGTTCCCCGTCGTCCCGGAGAAGGTCACCGCCGGCGCTGAACGCGGGCTCGGCAGGGGCGCGGGGAAGCGGGCCAAGGTCGCAGCGAAGCAGGCTGGGGGGCTGCGTGTGGCGGTGGCGAAGTCCGGCTCGTCGCGATAGGGAGGACGGACCTGGCTGGGAGGGGTTAAGGCGTCGCGCTCTCCCGCCTTGCCGACCCGCCCTCGCCAGTGCGGGCCTGAGGCCAATGCGCCCGCGCGCCGTGCCTGCTGGGATTCCACAGGATGGCCTCTCGGTGCCACTTACTCGCTGAGAGTGGCGTCCCGTGAGGTGTCATGAGCGGCTGATGCCTGTCGGCTGCGTTGCTGACCGAAGCCGCCAATTGTTGCCCTCCGGTCGCGGGGCCGGCGGTCGGGGACGGGCGTGCGGCTCGGGGTGCGGACCGTTCCACCGCGATGGGTGTGGTATTACTCTTACCATGTACCCGTAACGGAGCGCTCGCATGCCGCGTCTGACGTCCAAGGGTCAGGTCACCATCCCGCAGCTTGTGCGCGAGCGCCTCGGCCTTGCGCCGGGCACGGAGGTCGAGTTCGTCGAGGAGGGCGGGGTCGTGGTCGTCCGCCGGGCGGCGCCGAAGGCCGGCCGCGGGGCGCGCCTGGTGGCGCGAGTGGCAGGCCGGCGGCGCGGGCAGGGGCTCTCCACCGACGAGGTGCTCGCCCTGACGCGCGGCCCAGCGTGAGGCTCGCGTGACGGCGGCACCACGCCACCGTCGGCGGGCACCGGTTCGCGAGGGGCGACGCCGGTGATCGCGCCAACAGCGCCGGGGGGTCGCATCCCGCCGTCCGGCGCGACGCTGGTGGACACGAGCGTGCTGCTGGACGTGGTGCAGGGCGACCCCACCTGGGGTGCGTGGTCCGAGACCGCGCTGGCACGAGCGCTCGACGCCGGCCCGGTGCTCGTCAACCCGGTGATCTTCGCCGAGGCGAGCGTGTCCTACGCGCGCCTCGAGGCGCTCGAGGAGGACCTCGCCGCGCTCGAGCTCGGGCGCGAGCCGCTGCCGTGGGCCGCGGCGTTCCTGGCCGGCAAGGCGTTCCTCGCCTACCGCCAGTCGGCCCGCGGTCAGTCGAAGGCCAGCGTGCTGCCCGACTTCTTCATCGGCGCGCACGCGGCGGTCGCCGGTCACGCGCTGCTCACCCGAGACCCGCGCCGCGTGCGCACGCACTTCCCGACCGTGCGACTCGTCGCGCCCGCGGCGGGCGAAGGCGGCTGACCGACTGCGGCGATCGGCCGTCGGTGCGTCAGGCGCTGACACCCCGGGCGCGCTGCCATCGCGCGTCGAATCGGCGGGCCAGGGGAGTAACTGGGGATCAGTTCGGTTAGGGAGCCGCGGGCTCGACGCGGTCCGACCGAGGTGCCCGACTGAGGAGTCTCGAAGACCAGCGGTTCCGCGCAATGCGCGTGACGGCTCGAAGGCGATGCTCGAGGACATGATGCTGACCCGCGTCCTCCTTCGGGCGCGTGCGGCAGCAACCCCGAGACCGATGGCCGGGTCTAACCTGAGGCATGACGCCCGTCGCACGCGAGCACGCACAGCGCGCCTCACCTTCGCGATCCCACCTTCTCTTCGCCCCAGCACCCGATGCCGCTGCCCCTGCTGTACCGCCACGCTGCCGTCCTCGCGGCTACGGCCGCGCTCTCGGCCCTGGCCCCGATGAGCGCGGCCGCCCAGGGCTCCGATTCCGTTGCCAGTGCGTCGCCGCGCGTGACGTTCGGGCTCGGCGGCGGCTTCGCCCAGAACCCGCCGTTCTACAACCTCTCGCCCTCCTCGTCGACCGGGTACGCCGCCCGGGCGAATCTCGAGCTGCGCACCCCCTTGCCCTTCCTCCGGCTGCGTGGCGAGGGCCTCTTCGCGGCGTGGTCAGGCGGGCAGCGGATGAGCGCGCTGACCGCGAGCGCCGTTGCTGCACCCGCCGTGCGCTGGCGGGCGGTGCCCTACCTCGTCGGCGGTGGCGGCGGGTACGCCCTCGCCAACGGGGGCGGGTTGCGGCCCGGATGGACGCTCGGCGCGGGGCTCCGCCTGCCGATCGGCCGACAGGCGCTGATGTTCGAGACCGGGATGCACGTGATCGACACGGGTGATCGGGTCGCACCGCCGAACCTCTCGCCGGCGCCCGGCCGGTGGCAGTACACGTACACGCCGCTCACGATCGGGTGGCGATTCTGACCGCCTGAGACGGTCAGTTCTGCGACTCGCCACGTTGGGGACGAAAGCATCGAGCGGGGAGCATTGCTCGAGTCGCAGAGTCGCATCTCGAAACCATGGTCGCGCCGGTATGCACGTCGCCGAGTAATGAGACGAGCGCGAGGGCGGTCGCTGACCGAAGCCGCACTTCGTCAGCCCACCGCCCACGGATCTATCCTGTCGGCAGGTGCAATCACCGTCTGACCGTGCGGACGGGGGTGCCGGTAGTCGGCGGGGCACGAGCGGGTTGCACTCCGCATCTTCGAGTTGCTCGAGTACGACGACCCTTCACCCGATCACGTCGACCGGCCACTGGTACCCCGCGTACCCGACGTACGCGCCGTACGGGTTCTTGGCGTTCGTCGCGCCGCACACGTTGTAGGCGACCTCCCCATCGTCCATCCGCATCACCGAGTACGACACCCAGCGGTACCGCGCGCTCTCCGGGTCTGCCACGCGGACACCGACGCCGTCTGCGGCCGCGAGCGCCGGTGGGCCGCCGTCGTCGGCGTGACCGTCGAGCGGCACCGACGTCGCGCCGCTCAGGGCCTGAGCACCTCGCGCCGCACCGCCGCCGCCTCCACCGCCGCCGCCGAGTACGGGAGCGGGAAGTAGCGCCCCACCGCCCACCCGCGGAACAGGTTGCGGTAGAACGGGCTGCGCGGGTCCCCGCTCTGCCCGGGCGCGTTCGTCCCCACCGACCGGTCCCAGTCGGCGAGGTCGACGATCACGCGCAGCGTCGCGCCGTGCGTCTGGCGCATCCCGTCGCCGGTCGCGTTCAGCGTCTGCGACGAGCCGCCGCGCGGCAGCGGGCCCGCCTCCGCGCTGTCGCGCGCCCAGGCGTCGAACGCGGGCCCGAGCGGGGGCGGGAAGGCGGCGTGCTTGTAGCGCGGCTGCCCGAGTTGCCACCCCGCGACGTCGGGGCCGAGCCGGTTCGCGAGCTCCGTCACCGCGTCGGCGAGCGTCGTGGCGAGCAGCGCGTCGCGCGCCGCCGCCGGCGACGGCCCGCCGTCGAACACGCCCGCCGGCGCGCGCGCCGGCTCCTCGACCCACGCCAGCAGGCGGCGCAGCGACACCCCGCCCGCCGCGGCCCGCGCCTCCGCCGGGACCGCGCGCTGCGCCACCGCGCGCGCGAGGGCGCGCTCCCAAGCGACGTACACGCCCGCCGCGACCGATGTCGCGCGCAGCACGTGGTCCCACGCCAGCAGCGAGTCGCGCGCCGCGCGCACGCGCGGGTCCTCGGGCGCCGCCGCGCGCGACGCGAGGTCGCGCAGCGCCGCCGTCAGCGCCCGCGCCGGCAGCGACGTCTCGTCGTGCTGCAGCGCCGCCATGCGCCCGACCGTCAGCCCGCGCGCCGTGTCGAGCACCTCGGCGAGCCGCCGCGCGCGGAAGGGCTCCGCCCAGGCGCGCCCCACCGCGTCGAGTCGCGCGTAGTCTTCGGGGACGTTGTCCTCGTTCGCGCTCCCCACCCACCCGCGCGCCGGGTCCGCGTGGTGCGGCAGCTCGGGGACCGGGAGGAAGCCGTCCCACTCGTAGCGCCCGTCGCCGGGGACGGGCACGAGCCCGCTCCAGGTGCGACGTACGGGCGCGATGCCCGCCGCCTGCCACCCGATGTGGCCCGCCGTGTCGGCCCACACCCAGTTGAGCGCGGGGACGTGCGCGTAGCGCAGCCCGGCGCGGAACTCCCCCCACGTGCGCGCCTGGTCGAGGCGCAGACTCGCCAGGTACGGCGCGCCGCCCGGCTCCAGCCACGCCGCGCGCACCGCGTAGGCGAGGTGGCGCGCGCTGTCGACCCACGTCACGGGGCCGTGGCGCGTGTAGCGCAGCGTCACCACGCGCGGCGCCTCGCCGCGCACGCGCACCGTGTCGACGACGGTGCGGACGCGCGCCCAGCCGCCGCGCCAGCGGTGGCGCGTGTGGTCGTTCGCGTCGAGGCGGTAGACGTACAGGTCCGCGAAGTCGAGGCCGAACACGGTGAGCCCCCACGCGCCGTGCCGGTTGTGCCCGAGCGCCACCCCCGGGATCGCCGGTTCGCCGCCGCCGATCACGTCCCACCCGGGGGCGGTGAGGTGCACCATGTAGCGCAGCGACGGGTTGGTGACGGCGCGGTGCGGGTCGTTGGCCAGCAGCGGCTTCCCGCTCGCGGTGCGCGCCCCCGACACCGCCCAGTTGTTCGAGCCGTCCGTCGCGCGTTCTGTCGCGCCCTCGTCCGCGGCGCGCGCCGGCGCCGGGGTCCAGCGGATCTCGTCGCGCGCGAACGTCACCGGCTCGCGCCACTCGCGGTACGCCGCCAGCGCCGAGTCGTGGAGCGCCTCCACGTCCACCGCCGAGTCGGGGTCGAGCACCACCTCGCCCGGGCCGAGCACGCCCAGCGCGCGCACCCGCCCGGCGCCCAGCCGGCGCACCGCGCGCGCGCGGTCGATCTCGGACTCGGCGTTGCCGATCAATCCGTTGTGGCGCGACACCACCACCGCCGGCGTCCACCGCCCCGGCGTGATGCCGAGCGCGCGCAGCTCGGGCGGGAGCAGCGTCGTGTCGCGCGCCGCGCGGTCGACCCACGCGTTCACGCCGTCGACGAACGCCTGCACGATCGCCGCGCCGCGCGGGTGGTAGTGCGCCAGCTCGCGCGCCATGTCGCCGCGGTACCGGAACAGCCGCGCCGCGCGGTCGCGCTCCGCCCAGCGCGGGCCGAGCGCCTCGGCCATGGTCCCGGTGGCCTGGCGGCGCCAGAGCTCGAGCTGGTAGAGCCGGTCGCGCGCCGCGTTCCACCCCTGCGCGTAGAACAGGTCGTGCTCGTTCGCGGCGCGGACGTGCACGACGCCCGCCGAGTCGCGCAGCAGGGTGACCGGAGCGCGCAGGCCGGGGGCGCGCAGCGTGTCGGCCGCGGGCTGCTGCGCGGCGAGGGGCGCGGCGAGCAGCAGCGCGGCGGTGAGGAGGGGGCGCATGCCCGCCAAGATGGTGCGGGGGGCGGCGCGCCGCGAGGGAGCGGCGAGGGCGCTCCGTGACTCTTGTAAGACCAAGAAAAGCAGGGGGGATGAAAATCTGAGAAGATCGGAGAAAGATCTGATGGATTCCGTGTGGCGGCGGGGAGCCGCGCGCCGGGCACACACCCTCAGATCTTCCTCCGATCTTCTCAGATTTTCATCCCCTCCTGCTTTTCAGTTGACCTTCCGTGCGGCGGCACGTTCACACCACCCGATGCGGGAGCGGACGTCCGTCGAAGAAGGCTTCGAGGTTGTCGACCGCCCGGTCCCCCATCGCGCGGCGCGTGCGCGTGGTCGCGCTCCCGAGGTGCGGGAGGAGCACGACGTTCTCCAGCGCCAGCAGCTCCGGGTGCACCACGGGCTCGCGCTCGTACACGTCCAACCCCGCCGCCGCGAGTCTCCCCTCGCGCAGCGCGGCCGCCAGCGCCGGCTCGTCGACCACGTCGCCGCGCGAGGTGTTCACCAGGATCGCGCCCGGGCGCGCGTGCGCGAGCGCCGCGGCGTCGATCAGGTGCCGCGTGTCGCGCGTGGCCGGGCAGTGCAGCGTCACCACGTCGCTGGCCGCCATCAGCCCGGCCAGCGTTCCGCACCGCTCGGCGCCGACGGCGCGCGCCTCGGCGTCCTTGGGCGACGGGTTGAGGTAGCGCACGCGCATCCCGAAGCCGTGGTGCGCGCGGCGCGCCACCGCCTGCCCGATGCGCCCGAAGCCCACGACGCCGAGGGTGAGGCCGGTGAGCGAGGTGCCGAGCAGCTGCGACGGCTTCCACCCCGTCCACCGTCCGGCGCGCAGGAAGCGCTCCCCTTCGCCCAGCCGGCGCGCGGCCATCAGCATCAGCGCGACCGCGACGTCGGCGGTGTCGTCGGTGAGCACGCCCGGCGTGTTGGTGACGGCCACGCCGTGCGCGCGCGCCGCGTCGAGGTCGACGTGGTTCACGCCGACGCCGAAGTTGGCGAGCAGCCGCGCGCGCAGCCCGCGCCGCGCCGCCTCGGCGAACACCGACGCGTCGAGGCGGTCGGTGACGGTGCACAGCACCGCGTCGGCGTCGGCGAGCGCGTCGGCGAGCGACTCGGCGTCGGAGGGACGGTCCTCGGCGTCGGCGCGGACGTCGAAGCGCGCGGCGAGGCGGTCGAGCACCTCGGCGGGGAGGCGGCGGGTGACGACGACGGTGGGGCGCATGGGCGGGGATCGTAGCGGCTGCACCGGGCCCGCGGCAGACCGCCCCGCCCGCGTCAGGTCGCGCCGATCCGCGACCCGACCGGCGTGCGGTAGCCGAACGCGCCCCCGCTGCCGTCGGAGGGGCGGACGCCGCGCCCGGAGAGCCGCCCGAGCAGCGCCGCGAGGTCCACGTCGGTGCGCACGTCGGCCAGCGCGCGGAGCTGCGCCGCCTGCTCGGCGGTGAGGTCGCCCTCCGCTCCGGCCCCGAACGCGGCGGCGTCCGCCGCCACCCGCGCCGGCGCATCCGGGAGCGCGTCGGGGCCGCTCAGGCGGAACGACGCCGGCGACAGCGGACCGAAGAAGAGCGCCCGGGCGAGCGCGGGCCACGCCAATGGGTCGGGCTCGACGCCCGCGGCCGTTGCGAACAGCCGCGCCGCCGCCTGCATCGGCAGGCCGTGCGCGGGTGCGGCGCCCAGGCCGACCATCATCGCCTCGCGCGTCGGCGGCGCGACGCGCCCGCCCCAGGCGTACGCGATCCACCGCGCCTGCAGCTCGAGCGTCGGGAAGTGCGGGCCGATCTGCTCGAACAGCCCCAGAAGCGCGAGCCCCGGCAGGTCGGGGTGGAAGGTGAGGTGATGCAGGACGGGCGGGGTGCCGAGCACCGCGCGCGCGCTCGGGCCGAGGAGGGAGAGGTCCGGCGCGTATCCGGTGGCGAGGACGATCGCGTCGAACTCCTCCGCGGTGCCGTCCGCGAAGCACGCCGTGGAGCCCTCCACGCGAACGATCCACGGCCGCGGCGCGATGCGGCCCTCGGCGACCAGCGGCAGGTACTGCTGCGAGAGCGTGAGTCCGGCGGCGAACAGGTCGTCGGCCGGCTCCGGCGCGCCGAACTGCTCCGGGCGGCCGCTCGTGGCGACGACGAGCGCCTTGAGCGCGGCCGCCGCGGCCGCGGGCGGGAAGGCCTCCGCCGCGAGCGCGGCGAAGCGCGTGAACGCCACGTGGTCCGCGGGCACGCCGGCCAGCAGCTTCTGCAAGACGTAGCGTTGCCGGCGGCTGGCCACCGCCACGCGCGCGGCGCCCTGGAGCGCGAGCTCGCTCGCGACCTCGAGCGCGCTGATGCCACCGCCGGCGACGAGCACCCGCAGGCCGCGGTACGGCGCGGCGCCCCGGTACGCGGCCACGTGCGTGACGCCGCCGCGCCCCGTGAACCCATCCAGCCCGTCGACCGCGGGCGCCACCGGCCGGCCGCACCACCCCGACGCGACGACGACGTGCGAGAACGTCTCGGTTCGCACCGCGCCGTTCGGTCCGCACGAGCGCACCCGCCACGCACCCGCGGCGTCGTACTCGATCTCGTCGACCCGCGTGTCGAACCGCGCGCCGCGCGAGAGGTCGAAGCGCTCGGCGTAGCGCGCGAGGTATGTGCCGACCTGCTCGGCGGTCGGATAGACCGCGGTGCCCGGCGGGTGGGCCAGGTCGCCGAACGCGGTCATCACGCGGCTCGTGTTGGTGCGCATGCCGGGCCAGACCTTGCTGTGCGGCGCGCCCACGCGCCACTGGCCGCCGACGCCGTCGGCCTGCTCGAAGAGGGTGGGCGCGAAGCCGGCGGCGCGCAGGTACCGGGCGGCGACGAGGCCGCCGGGGCCGGCGCCGACGATGGCGACAGTATGTGTGGGAGTCACGGGAGCACGGGAGCGAGTGGGGGCGCGCGGGCCGCCCCGATGCGGCCGGCCCCGCGAGAACGCGCCCAAGCTGCCGCCCGCCCGCCCGCCCCCGCTTGAACCGCTGCGCCATTCACTGCTGCCGGAGCCGCGCGCAGGTGCGCGGCGCGAGCCCGACCGCGCGTGCGCGCCGGAGCCTGGCCCCAGACCCTAGAGCAATTCGCGCTTGAGTGTAGCAAGCGCTGCGGTTCGCCGTTGCTTCGCGAACGCCGCTTCACGTGACTACGGACTCGAGCCTGCCGGGGGTGTCGCAAAACTTGTCGCAGAGCCTGCCCGCCCTCGCGCCGCGGCCCGCCCAATTTCCAGCACGATCGAGAGTCTACGGGAGCGACAACGGTGGTTCGGGATGAGCGTCTCGCGCCGGCGTCGCCAGAGCCGTACCGTTCGCCGGCGCGTGAGCGTTCCCGCTTCCGAGGGGCGTGAGCGCGTCCGGCAGGCGCTGACCCCCGTGCCGCTACGCGGCCCTTCTTCTGCTCCCGCTCAGCGTGTCCGATCGTCGGCTCCGCAGTCGCCTGTGTGCCCTGCTCCTGCTGCCGGCATGTGGAGGGCGCGTGCCCACGCCGGCGTCCGCCACGGTGGCGGCCCCTCCCGTGCCTGCGGTGGTGGCACACGCCCCAGAGCGGGAGGGCGCACCCGTGCGGGTGGTCGGCGAGGACGTCGCCGCGTTCTGGGCAGCGTACGACGCCGTGCGCGCCCTCGCTGACAGCGCCGCGCAGGTCGCGACGTTCCGCACGCGCTACCTCGACCCCGGCTCGCCGGGTGTGCGCGCCTTCGTCGCTGCGCGCGGCTACACGGCCGAGGAGTGGGTCGGCGCCATCCGCGCCTACCCGCGCTTCTGGGCCTCCATCCGGTCGCACACGATGGCGGTCGCCGGCACCATCAGCGCGGGGCTCGCCCCGGGGCTCGCGCGGCTCCAGGCGCTCTACCCGGCACTCCGCCCCGCGACGGTCTCCGTCACTGTCGGCGCGCTCCGCTCCGGCGGCACCACGCAGGACGCGGTCGTGCTCATCGGCGCCGAGCTCGCGGCCGGCGGCCCGGACGTGGACGTCTCCGAGTTCACCGGCGGGACGCGAGTCTTCCTCGACCGCTACTTCGCCGCCCAGCCGCGCACCACGCTCGTGCCGCTCACCCTACACGAGGTGGTGCACACGCAGCAGCGGGGGATCGGCGAGACCGTGCTCGCCCGCGCGCTGCGCGAGGGGAGCGCCGACCTCGTGACCGAGCTGGCGACGGGCGTACGCGTGCCGCTGCCCTACATGACGGCGGGTCCCGCACGCGAGACGGCGCTCCGCGAGGCGTTCCGCGAGCAGATGTACACGCCGCGCCTCGGTCGCTGGTTCTACAACCAGACGTCGACCGACCCGGCGCACGTGCCCGACCTCGGGTACTACATGGGCTACGCGATCGCGCGGGCCTACCTGGCGCGCGCGATCGCTGGCGGGGCGGACACGGCGGCGGTGGTGCGCGACCTCATCGAGCTGCCGTTCGACGACGAGGCGGCGGTCGATCGCTTCCTCGCGCGCTCGGGCTACTACGCGGGGCACGTCGGCGACGGGCGCGAGCGCGCCGCGCTCGTGCGGGCGGTCGAGGCGCGGCGCCCGGTGGTGACGCGCGTCGTGCCCATAGACGCCGACGGGATGGTGGACCCGTCGGTCACCGAGCTGCGCCTCGAGTTTTCGGCGCCGATGGCGGCCCCGTACAACAGCCTGGGCTACGGGCCGGGCGGGCCGGCCGAGTGGCCCGTGACGGGGCGCGTGGGCTTCTCGCCTGATGGGCGCGCGTACACGCTGCGCGTCGCCCTCCAGCCGGGGCGTCGGTACGGCTTCGTGCTCGAGGCGCAGGAGAGCGGGGGCTTCCGCTCGGCGGCCGCGTGGGACCCGCTGCGGCCGGACACGGTCACGTTCACGACACGACCGGCGCCGCGGTGAGCGTCATCGCAGCCCGAGGCGGCAACGCGCGGCGGTCGGTGAGTGTCCTACGCATGCCGGCATCGGTACCGCCGCAACCCGGCGGGCGTCGCACCCGCTCGCGGCTGGCTGGCGGCCTGCTTGAGCCATCCTCACCGCCTCATCCCCCGTGGCGACTCCGATGCTCCGCTCAACTCCGCGCCCGAGTCTGCGGCGCTTGGCTGGACTGATCGTCGCCGTCGGGACGGCAGCGGGAATCCGGACCGCCCAGGGTCAATCCGCCCCGGCTCCCGTGCTGGGAGCTCCCACGAAGCCAGGCGAAGCGACGGTCTCCGTTCCGGTGGCCATCGGCGTGGCCTACCGCGAGGCGGCCGACCTGTTCGAGCTGCTCGATCACGTGAGCGCCTGGTGGCCCGACTACGTGGAGCCGGCCGTGGGCGATGCGTGGCGCGCGCGCGGCCTCACGGCGCCCGGCGACTCGTCGTGGTTCGCCCGCTACGCCCGCGTGCGGGCGCGCTACTTCGACCGCCGCGGGCAGGAGGGCGGCGGGCGCGCCGCCGGGGACGCGGTGCCGGAGGCGTGGCGGGCGGGCAGCGGCCTGTTCTCGGCTGCCGCGACGCGCACGGCCGATCCGGTGGCCGCCGCGTTCCACGCGGCTGACCGGGTGGAGGCGGCGCTCGCGGCGATCGACACGCTCGTCACGCGCGAAGATCGCGCGTTCCTGCAAGCGTTCTACGCGCGTTTCACGCCGCGCGCCGCCCCGCTGCTGGCCGAGACGCGGGCGCTGACGGCGGCATCGCGGGCGGCCACCGCGCTCGCACTCACCGAGCCGACGGTGGCCGCCTACCTCACGCGGGTCGCGACGGTCGTGGCGGGATCAGGCGCCGACTCGGCGGCGCCAGTAACGGCTTCGGAGGCGGACACGCCGTACACAGCGGTCTACGTGTGGTGGCCCGACACGGCGCAGACCCGTGCGACGCCCGCCGGCCGCACGCTCGTGCTGCGCGTGCGCCCGGCCGCCGGCGACACGGTGAACAGCGCCGACGTGGTGGCGCACGAGTTCATCCACGCCGCGGCGGCTACCATGTCCGCGGCGCGCCAGCGCGATCTGAGCACGCGCGTGCTCGCCGGCTGCACGCCGCCCGCAGGCCTCCGGCGACTCGTTCTACTCGAAGAGCCGATCGCCACCGCGCTCGGGAACATCGAGTTCCGGCGCCGCTTCCAGCCGGCGCGGTTCTCGTGGCGGCGGCGGTGGTATGGCGAGCCGTGGGTGGACGTCTACGCGCGCCTCCTGCACCCCGTATTGGCCGAGCGGGTCGAGACGGGCGTCCCGCTGGACACGGCCTTCGCGCGTGATGCGGCGGCGCTCTGCACCGCGCTCGGTCGTGCGGTCGGCCACGCAGCGAGTCCCTGACGAAGACGCCGCATGCCGTCTGATCCCGGTCGTTACCGAGACGGCCGCGTGAAGACGCTCGCCGGACGCGTCGCTCCGACACGGCCGCGTCTCGAAACGCGGTCGCGAGATCGGCGGCTCGACCTGACGCCGCTGGACGGCGGGTGAGACCGCGTCCAACCGGGCAGAAAGCTGCCCCGGCGGTGTCCCAGCGCCCTACCGAGCTCGCTACACTCAAGCGCGATTTGCTCTAGCGCCGGCTGGTCACGGCGCCATGAACGGATACGCCAGCCGACGGGGGCACGTCCGGCGCGTTGGCGACGGCCACGCCGTGCGCGCGCCGCACCGTTACGCGCCCGCCGGCTCGCGCTCGAGCGACGGGAGCGCCGCCGCGATCGCCGCCCGGTGCGGCTCGAACCGGGGCGGGAGCTTGAGCGCCTCGCCGAGCGTCTCGCTCGGCTCGTCGACCAGGAAGCCCGGCCCGTCGGTCGCCAGCTCGAACAGTACGCCGCCCGGGGCGCGGAAGTACACTGACTCGAAGTACTGCCGCTCGCGCACCGGGGTGGGGTGCACGCCGGCGGCCGCCACCGCCGCCGTCAGCGCCGCCTGCGCCTCGCGGTCGGCGACGCGGAAGGCGACGTGGTGCACGCTCCCCACGCCGTCGGCGGCGCTCCAGAAGCCGCGCACGTCGCGCACGTCGACCACGCGCCCGAGCGTCGCCCCGTCGGCGACCAGGCGCGCGGTGCGCCCGTCGACGCCGGCGCGCCGCCACCCCATCGGGCCGGCCAGCAGCGCCGCCGCCCCCTCAGCGTCCTCGACCCAGAGGGTGACGCCGAAGACGCCGCGGATCGCGTGCTCGGCGGGGACCGCGTCGGCGCCGGGCGCGCTCCACCCCGGGAGGTCGGCGACGCGCGCGTCGGTGGCGAGCGCGAGGCGCATCCCGTCCGGGTCGGTGAAGGTCACGACCGTCTCCCCGCCGTCGGCGCCCAGCGCGGGGAAGCGTCGGGTCGGCAGCTCGTGGGCGACGTGGTGGGCCGCCAACCGGTCCAGCCACCAGCCGAGCGAGGCGGGCGGGATGGCGAGCGCCGTCTCGGCCACCTGGCCGGCGCCAAGGCGCCCCTTCCGCCCGGTGGGCCAGGGGAAGACGGTGAACAGCGAGCCCGGGGTGCCGACCGCGTCGCCGAAGTAGAAGTGGTAGGCGCCCGGGTCGTCGAAGTTGACCGTGCGCTTCACCAGCCGCATCCCGAGCACGCCGACGTAGAAGTCGAGCACGCGGCGCGGCTCGCCCGAGATGGCGGTGACGTGGTGGATGGCGTGCGGGGTGGGGGCGGTCGCGGTGGCGGTCACGGGCTCCTCCTGGCGCAGAGCGCCGGTATATATCTCATAACTAAGATATTGCCGAACGACCGGGACGCAACGGCCCGACCCGGGGTCAGGGCGCCACGCGCGCCCCGCCGCCCAGCGCCGCCACCCCCGCCGCCAGCCGCCGCTCCAACCCGTCGAGCCAGCCGTCGAGCGCGGGGCCGTAGATCCGCCGCGCGTCGTCGAGCGTCTGCGTGCGGAGGAGCGCCCGCAGCTGGTCGCGCGTCCCGGCGCGGACGAGCGTCTCGACCACCGCCCCCGCGACCGGGTAGGCGACGCCGTCGGGGAGGCGCGTCCAGTCGGCCCACAGGGCGCGCACGTCGGCCCCGCGCAGCCCCGCGCCGGCCAGCGCGACCGCCGCCTCGGTCGCCCGGTCGTCGGAGCTGCCGTCGAACCAGACGGCGACCCCCTCGGTGACGAGCGGAGCGACGACCTCGGGGCGGACGGCGCGGTAGGCGATCAGGTGCGCGATCTCGTGGCCGACGGTCTGATCCCACGTCAGGTGCGAGAGCCCGACCGCGGGGCGCGCGAAGTGGACGCGCGGCAGCCCGGCCTCGGCCGCCTCGCGCTCCGAGTCCCAGACGAACAGGTCGATCGGCTTGGGGCGCGCCGCGGCGGCGGTGTCGGCGAGCGCCGCCGCGATGCGTACCGCCGCCGACTCGCGCACCGCGGCGAACGCCGCCAGGTCGAGGATCGGCGCCGCCGGGCTCACGTGCAGCCGCAGGTGCGGCGTGGCGACGGTGCGCCAGCGCGCGTACGTCGTCGAGTCGAAGCCGAACAGCCGCCGGTCGGCCGCCAGCACGGCGGCCAGCCGCTCGGTGGGGGCGTGGCGCGCCGCGTCGTCGAGCGCCGCGCGCGCGCCGGCCGTGTCGCCGAGCGCGAAGCGCACCTTGCCGACGTAGGCCACGGCCCACCCGCGGGCGGCGTCGCGGCGGGCGGCCAGCGCGACGGCGCGCTCGAGGTGCGGGAGCGCGCGGTGCGGGTCGCCGAGGTCGGCGTGGGCGCGCCCGGCGGCGACGCTGAGCGCGAAGCGGGCAGCGCGCTCCCCCGGCGCCGGCCGGAGCGCCGCCAGCCCCCGCTCGGCGCGGGCGGCGGCGGCCCCGCGGTCGCCGCGCTCGTACGCCGCCCACGCCGAGTCGACCAGCGCGGCCGCCGGGGCGGGGAGGGGGGCGGGGGCGGGCGGCGCCAGGCGCGACTGGGCCGCGGCGGGGGCCGCGGCGAGCAACAGCAGGACGACGGAAGGGGGAACGCGCGCGGCGTGCGGCATGCTCGCACGAAGCACGCGTGTTGCGCACCGCGCCAGTGCGCCGCACCCGCTGGACTCCCCCCGGTGCACCGGGCACATTCCCGCGCATGACGACGACCGGCCCCGCCCCAGAAACGCTCGCCAAGGTGGAAGTGCTCGCCGACCTCGAGGAGGTCGTGCACCAGCTCATGGAGGCGCACGAGGCGAAGCGCATCCTCTGGTTCCCGAGCGAACTGCTCGCCCCGCCCCCCGACACCGACCCCGACCGCCACATCGCCGAGCTGCGCCGGCGCGCCGAGGGGATCACCCTGCCGATGCGCGTGGCGCTGGCGCTCAACCTCCTGACCGAGGAGGGGCTGCCGCACTTCCACCGGCTGCTGGCCGCGTACCTGGGGAGCGACAGCTTCTGGACGCGCTGGACGAACCTGTGGACGGCGGAGGAGGACCGGCACGGCGCGGTGCTGCACGACTACGCGCGCGACAGCCGCGTCCTCGACAACCCGGTGCTCGAGCGGATGCAGTTCGAGTACCTGAAGGCGGGCTTCGAGCCGGCGTGGGACAAGGACCCGTACCGCGTCTTCGTCTACACGACGCTGCAGGAGCGCGCGACGCAGGTGAGCCACGCCAACACGGGGAAGCTGGCGAAGGAGTACGAGCCGACGATCGGCGAGGTGCTGTCGAACGTCGCCAAGGAGGAGGCGCGGCACTACACGTTCTACCGCGCGATCTTCAAGGAGGTGCTGGCGCGCGACCCGAACCGCGGGCTGGCCTCGGCGGCGGAGATCATGCCGAGCATCGACATGCCGGGCGTCAGCATGCCGCACTTCCGCGAGATGGCCGACGTGATCCGCCGCGCCGGGATTTATGGCCCCAGGGATTATCTGAAGATCGTGGAGGAGCAGATCCGCTACTGGGCGGTCGACACGCTCACAGGGCTCGACGAGATGGGGAAGCGCGCGCAGGAGAAGATCCTCGGCATCCCGGCGCGCCTGGAGCGGGTGGCCGACGCGATGGAGTCGCGCAGCCGGGCGAAGTCGTTCTCCTTCGCGGTGGCGTTCGGGAAAGAGTTCAGCATGGCCTGACGCGCGCTCACCACACCACCGGACCGCGGAGCCTCCGATGGCGGCGTTGCAACCGAGGGCGGACGTCTACGACGTGGCGATCATCGGGTCGGGCGCGGGGGGCGGGATGGCCGCCTACGCGCTCACGAAAGCCGGCGCGCGCGTGGTGATGCTGGAGGCGGGGCCGGCGTGGTACGCCTCCAAGAACTCGACCATGATCCTGCCGGCCTACGCCACGCCGCGCCGCGGCCGCGCGACCCGGACGCGCCCCTTCGGCGAGCACGACGCCTGCGACGGCGGGTGGGAGATCGACGGCGAGCCGTACACCCGGGCGCCGGGCACGCGCTTCGACTGGTGGCGCGGGCGCATGCTCGGCGGGCGCACGAACCACTGGGGGCGCATCTCGCTCCGCTTCGGCCCGCGCGACTTCAGGGGGAAGACGCACGACGGGCTGGGCGACGACTGGCCGATCAGCTACGAAGACGTCGCGCCCTACTACGACCGCGTCGACGACCTGATCGGCGTCTTCGGGAGCCGCGAGGGGCTGGAGAACCACCCCGACGGGAACTTCCACCCGGCGCCCAAGCCGCGCTGCTACGAGCTGCTGGTGAAGAAGGCCAGCGACCGGCTCGGCATCACCTGCATCCCGTCGCGGCTCTCGATCATCACGCGCCCGATGCCCGGGCGGCAGGCGTGCCACTACTGCGGGCAGTGCAACCGCGGCTGCTCGGTGAAGGCCAACTTCTCGAGCCCCGACGTGCTGATCGCGCCGGCGCTGGCGACGGGGCGGCTGACGCTCGTCACCGAGGCGATGGCGCGCGAGGTGACGGTGGGCCGCGACGGGCTGGCCACCGGCGTCGCGTACGTGCACAAGCCCACGGGCGAGGACCGGCACGTGCGCGCGCGCGTGGTCGTGCTGGCGGCCAGCGCCCTCGAGAGCGCGCGGCTGCTGCTCAACTCCAAGTCGTCGCTCTTCCCGCAGGGGCTGGCCAACGGGAGCGGCACGGTGGGGCGCTACATCACCGACACCACGGGGACCGACGTGTCGGGGTTCATCCCGGCGATGGTCGACCACGTCCCGCACAACGAGGACGGCGTCGGCGGGATGCACGTCTACATGCCGTGGTGGCTCGACAACACCAAGCTCGACTTCCCGCGCGGCTACCACATCGAGGTGTGGGGCGGGCTGGGGCAGCCGAGCTACGGCTTCATGGGCGGGATCCAGCGCTACCCGGACGTGAGCGGCTACGGGAAGAAGCTCAAGGACGACTACCGCCGCTTCTACGGCAGCACGATCGGCTTCTCGGGGCGCGGCGAGATGATCCCGAACGACCAGTCGTACGCCGAGATCGACCCGACGGTGGTCGACCGGTGGGGGATCCCGGTGCTGCGCTTCCACTGGCAGTGGACGGACCACGAGCGCAACCAGTCGAAGCACATGCAGGAGACCTTCCGCAAGCTCATCGCCGAGATGGGGGGGACGGTCTTCAGCAACATGCCGACGAAGGAGCAGGACTACGGGCTGGCGCCCGGCGGCCGCATCATCCACGAGCTGGGGGGGGCGCGCATGGGGAGCGACCCCGCGACCTCGGTGCTCAACGCGCAGTGCCAGGCGCACGAGGTGAAGAACCTGTTCGTGGCCGACGGGGCGCCGTTCGTCTCGCAGGCCGACAAGAACCCGACGTGGACGATCCTGGCGCTGGCGTGGCGCACGGCGGACCACATCACGGCGCAGCGGAAGGCGGGGGCCATCTGATGAGCGACCAGGTCAACCCCATCAATCGGCGCGCCGCGCTCAAGGTGCTCGGCGTGCTCCCGCTGGCCGGCGTGGTCGAGGCGCAGCCGCCGGCGCCGCAGCAGCCGCGGCAGCCGCACACCACCCCCAACCAGCCGGCGGGCGCCGCCGCGACGCCGGCCAACGCGGCGCCCAAGCGCCAGTTCTTCACCGCCCGCGAGTGGCGCACCGTCGGCGTGCTCGCCGACGACATCCTGCCGCGCGACGAGCGGTCGGGGAGCGCGACCGAGGCGGGGGTGCCGGCGTTCATGGACTTCCACCTCTCGGTCCCCGAGACGAGCGAGGACACGCGCACGCAGATGCGCGGCGGGCTGCGCTGGCTCGACACCGAGAGCCGGCGGCGCTTCGGCCGGGCGTACCGCCAGGCGCGCGAGGCCGAGCGGCACCAGCTGCTCGACGACGTCGCGGTGCCGGCGGCGCAGGCGAAGCCCGAGTTCCGCCACGGCGCGGCCTTCTTCGCGCGCTTCCGCGACATGGTCGCCTCGGGCTTCTTCTCGAGCGCGGTCGGGTGGCGGGACCTGCAGTACCAGGGGAACGTCTTCAACCCGAAGTGGGACGGCTGCCCCGAGGCGGCGCTGGCGAAGCTTGCGGTCAGCTACGACCTCATGACCACACGAGTCGCGCCGCAGCGCGCCGACGCCGGGGGCGCGGGGTGACGGGCGCGGCCACGCGCCGCGGCGGCCGCCCCGCCGAATCGATTGGGATCCCCTGAATCCTCCCCTGTCCGGCGGTCGGGGCCAGCGACTTGCGCACCCTGCCCGCCTCGACCGCCGCGACGTCCGTCGGCGGCGAACGCAGACCTGACATGGATGAGGAGAGGGTGACGGATATGGCGACGTACGGAGATCCGGCGGCCTACGGGGCGCGCGCGCCCGGGGTGGGGCTGCTCTCGCGGGTGAACTGGGGGGCGGTGTTCGCGGGGCTGGTCATCGCGACCGCGCTCCAGGTGGTGCTCACGGTGCTCGGCGCCGCGATCGGGCTGACCGCGCTCGACGGGCCGGACAGCGGGCGCGCGTTCGGGATCGGCGCCGGGATCTGGGCGCTGCTGGTGCCGCTGGTGTCGCTGTTCGTCGGGGGGATGACGGCGGGGCACCTGGCCAACGTGCGCGACCGCACCGACGGCTTCCTGCACGGCGCGCTGGTGTGGGGGCTCTCGCTGCTGCTCGCGACCTGGCTGCTCGGCACGGGCGCGAGCCGCATCCTCGGCGGCACGCTGAACCTGGCGGGGAACATCACCGGAACGGCGGTATCCGCGGCCGGCGACGTGGCCGGCAACCAGCAGCTCGGGAGCGGCGCCCTGGAGCAGGCGCGGGCGCGCATCGAGGCCGAGGCGCGCGAGCGCGGGCTGAGCGAGGCGGAGATCCGCGCCCGCGTCGACCAGGTGCAGGCGAGTGCAGGCGAGGTCGCGGACCAGGCGCAGTCGGTCGCGGCGAGCGGCGCGTGGCTGGCGCTGCTGGCGCTCGGCCTCTCGCTGGCCGCGGCGGCGTTCGGGGCGCTGCGCGGGCAGCCGCACACGCGGCGCGAGCAGGTGGCGTAAGGTCTGGGCTGCTGGTCGCTCGGCGAGACCAAGAAGAGCAGGGGGGGATGAAAATCTGAGAAGGTCGGATGAAGATCTGATGGTCCCGGTGTGGCGCGACGCCCCCCGCCGCCACGACAGCCCCTCAGATCTCCATCAGATCTTCTCAGATTTTCATCCCTCCTGCTCTTCAGTTTGCGCCCCCGCGGCCACCGGCGCGACCCACCCCTCGGCGGCGTAGCCGGCGCGTCCCCAGGCGTCGCGCATCGCGGCGGCCACGGCGGGGGCGGCGGCGCGCGGGGCGAGCGCGACGAGCGACGAGCCGGCCCCACTCAGCGTCGCGCCCCAGGCGCCGGCGGCGCGGGCGGCGTCGACGACCGCGTCGTAGCCCGGTATGAGCGCGCGGCGGAAGGGGACGTGCAGCACGTCGTCGAGCGCGTGGGCGAGCAGCGCGCCGTCGGCCGCGGCCAGCCCGCGCACCAGCGCCGCCCCCTTGGCGGCGGCGCGCACCGCCGCGCCGTGCGGCAGCTCGCGCGGTAAGGCGCCGCGCATCGCCTTGGTCGACGTGTGGAACTCGGGGATCGCGACCACCGGGGTCACGTCGTGGTGCAGCGGGAGCGGGGCGAAGGTCCACCGCCCGCCTTCCACCGGGAGCCCCAGCACCGCGCCGCCGAACAGCATCGGCGCGGCGTTGTCGGGGTGCCCCTCCTCGGTCGCCGCCAGCTCGGCGACGCGCGCGGCGCCGAGCCCGAGGCCGAGTAGCGCGTCGGCGAGCAGCGCGCCGGCCACCAGCGCCGCGGCGGAGGAGCCGAGTCCGCGCGCGACCGGGACGTCCGACGTCGCGTCGATCGCGAGGCCGGTCGGGAAGGGGCGCCCGGCGTCGGCGCAGGCGAGGGCGGCGCCGCGCGTCAGCAGGTCGTCGTCGGCGGGGGCGTCGCCAAGCGCGGCCAGCGCACCGCCGCGGCGGATCACGGGGATCGCGCGGTCACTCCCGTCGAGCCACGCCTCGGCCGTCAGCCACCGGTCCAGCGCCACGCCCACGCAGTCGAACCCTGCTCCGAGGTTGGAGGTGGAGCAGGGAACGCGGACGCGCGCGCGGCGGGGCGGGCCGGGGGAGGGCATGGCGGGTGTCTGGTGGAGTTCGGCGGCCGCAATCTATCTTCGGACGCCCCCCATGAGCCTGCACCTCACCGCCCAGGACCTCGCGCGGCTCGGCGCCGCGACCGAGTCGCTGCTCGCGCCCGCCCACGGCGACCCGTGGGCCTGGTGGCGCGGGGTGGAGGTGCGGCTGCGCGCGCTCTTCCCGGGCTCGAACGCGATGCTCTCGATCCCGGATGGGGACCGGCTGCGCAACGACTCGGAGAGCATCGACGACTCGGCGCGGCGGCGGCTCAGCGAGCTGGCGACGGTCGACCTGAGCGCGGGGCACTTCCTGATCCGCGACCCGGCGGTCGAAGCGTGGGTGGCGTACCGGCGCGCGCACCGGCTGGAGGTGTGGCGCACCGATCAGAACCTGCGCACGATCACCGAGATGGGGTTCGACCCGAACCGCAGCATCTTCATCAACGAGGGGCTGTACGGGGCGTCGATGCACGGGCTGTGCGGGCTGTCGTACGAATCGCCGGTCGGCGAGGCGTACCTGCAGGTGGGCTACCCGCGCGGCCGCGCGTCGCGCTTCGCCGACGACTCGGCGCTGCTGGCGCTGCTGCTGCCGGCGTACCGCGCGGGCCACCACGCGGCGTTCGCGTACGCGCGGCGCGAGGCCGCGCTGGCGGCGACGCTCGACGCGGCCGGCGAGGCGCTGCTGGTGGTGGCGCCCGACGGGCGCACGCTGCACCGGAGCGCGGCGCTGGCGCGCCTGCTGGCGGCGGACCCGGAGCGCGAGCGCGTGCTGGACGCGCTGGCCGCCGCCGCGCGCGACCTGCGCGCCCTGTCCGCCGCGCGCCGCCTGGGGCTCGCCGACGGCGCGGTGCTGCTGGCGCGCGGCGCGGCGCAGGGCGTCACGACGGCGGCGGCGCGCTACACCGTGCGCGCGTCGTTCGCCTCGGAGCTGGTGTGGGGGGCGCCGGGCACGGTGCTGGTGTCGGTCGGCGCCGAGCGCGCGCTCCCCGAGCCGGCCGCGCTCCCCGAGTCGCTGGGGCTGACGCGCCGCGAGGCGGAGGTCGCGCGGCTGCTGGCCGAGCGGCTGAGCAACGCCGAGGTCGCGGCGGCGCTCGGCGTGAGCGCGCACACGGCGCGGCATCACACCGAGCGCGTCATGCAGAAGCTCGGCGTGACGTCGCGGGCCGAGGTGGCGGCGAGGTTGCGGGCACTTTGACGGTGCAAGACCAAGAAAAGCAGGGGGGATGAAAATCTGAGAACTGCTTTGAAAGGGAGCGGATGAGCTCGGAGCTCTCAGCTCTCCCCGCGGTTTCCGAGCCGTTCTCAGATTTTCATCCCCCCTGCTTTTCAGTTGATCTTCACCGCACCGCCGCATCGATCGCCCGCGCGAGCGCGTCGAGGCTCGCGTCGATCTCGACGGGCGCGTTGACGAGTGGCGCCTCGCGCCCCGCGCGGTGGTAGTCGAGCAGCACGCCCGGGTCCTTGAGTACGTGGCCGGTGAGGATCGCCGCCACGCGGTCGCCCCGGCGGATGACGCCCTCGCGCACCAGGCGCCGCACGCCGGCGACGGAGGCCGCGCTCGCCGGCTCGCACCCGATGCCTGCCGCGTCGATGGCGGCCTTCGCCTCGAGGATCGCCGCGTCGTCGACCTCGGTCACCACGCCGCCGAACTCGCGGATCACCGACGCGGCGCGGTCCCACGAGGCCGGGTCGCCGATCTTGATCGCCGTCGCCACCGTCTCGGCCGTCACGCGGTGCTGCGCCGCGAACCCCTCGCGATAGCCGCGCGCGAACGGCGCCGCGCCCGCCGCCTGCACGCTGGCGATGCGGGGCGCGCGCGCGATCAGCCCGAGGCGCACCGCGTCGCGCAGCGCCGCGCCCACCGCCGACGTGTTGCCGAGGTTCCCCGCCGGGAGCACGATCCAGTCGGGGGCGTCCCACGCCAGCTGCTGCACGATCTCGAGCGCGACCGACTTCTGCCCCTCGATGCGGTACGGGTTGATCGAGTTGACGAGGTACACGCCCAGCCGCTCGGCGCCCTCGCGCACCAGGCGCAGGCAGTCGTCGAAGTCGCCGCGCACCAGGAGCGTGCGCGCGCCGTAGGCCAACGTCTGCGCCAGCTTGCCCATCGCCACCTGCTGCGCGCCCCCCTTCGGCGCCGGGACGAGCACGAGCCCCGGGACGCCGGCCAGCGCGGCGTAGGCCGCCAGCGCCGCCGAAGTGTTGCCGGTCGAGGCGCAGGCCACCGCGCGGGCGCCGGCGAGGCGCGCCTGCGTGAGCGCCACCGTCATCCCGCGGTCCTTGAACGAGCCGCTCGGGTTGAAGCCGTCGTGCTTGAGCAGCAGCGCGTCGACCCCCGCCCACGCGGCGACGGCCGCGCGGTGGAAGAGCGGCGTGTTCCCCTCGGGCTGGCTGACGATCTCGGCGTCGGTGGCGCCGGGCATGATCAGCTCGCGGAAGCGCCACACGCCCGACGCGCGCGCCGCCCCCACGGCGTCGGCCACGTGCGCCGGCGCGGCGTCGCGCAGCCGGTCGTCGAACAGGGCGCGGAGCGCGGGGCCGCACACCGCGGGGGGCGCGTGCTCCAGCGCCAGCAGCCCGCCGCACGCCGGACAGCTGGTGCGCGCGTCGCGCTCGAGAAGGGTGGCGCTGCAGGAGGCGCAGCGTTGGAGGGTGAGGACGGACATGTGTTCTGGCGGGTGGGACGTGCGAGGTGGGGCGTGCGGGGGACTGCGTGCGAGGCAGGGCGTGCGAGGCAGGGCGACAACTCGCCTCACCTCGCTCGCAGGTGTTCGCACGCAGCCCCCCGCGCGCCCCACCTCGCACGCCTCATCTCGCCCCCGCCAGCGCGAGCACGTCGTTCAACACGCCCGCGGCCGTGACTTCGGGACCGGCACCCGGTCCGGTGATGACGAGCGGGCGCTCGCGGTAGCGGCGCGTCGTGAACACGAACTGGTTGTCCGTCCCGCTCAGCGACGCGAACGGGCTCGCGCGGTCGACCTCGACGATGCCGACGCGCGCCTCCTTCGGCGACACGTCGGCGCGGTAGCGCAGCACCGCGTTGCGCGAGGCCGCCGCCGCGACGCGCGCCGCCCACTCGGCGTCGAGCGCCTCGAGCCGCGCCAGGAAGTCGTCGAGCGGGAGCGCCGCCATCGGCGGCGGGACGAGCGACTCGACCGCCACGTCCGCCATGTCGCCCGCCCAGCCGACGAGGCGCGCCAGGATCACCGCCTTGCGCGCCACGTCCTGCCCCGACAGGTCCTCGCGCGGGTCGGGCTCGGTGTAGCCGCGCGCCATCGCGTCGCGCAGCGCGTCGCTGAACGCGCGCCCGCGCCCCAGCTCCGCGAACAGGAAGCCGAGCGTCCCCGACGGGCACCCCTGGATGTGCAGGATGCGGTCGCCGCTCTCCTGGAGCTTGCGCACCGTGTCGATCACCGGCAGCCCCGCGCCGACGGTCGCCTCGTGCAGCACGCGCCGCCCGCGCGCGGCCGCCGCGTCGACCGTCGCGCGCCCCTCGGCGAGCGGCTTCTTGTTGGCGAGCACGAGGTCCATCCCGTGCTGCACGGCCGACGTGAGCAGCGCCGACGTGTCGCCGGCCGTCACGTCGACCAGGATCGGGCGCGAGAGCGCGTGCGTCGCGATGGCGGCCAGCGCCGCGTCGGGCGCGCCCTCGGCGCCGCCGGGGAGCGCGGCGAGCGGCCGCCCGTCGGCCTTCGCCTTCGACAGCGCCGAGAGTCGCCGCGGGCCGAGCCCCGCGGCGTCGAACACCCAGCCGCGCGAGTCGACCACGCCCACCAGCGACACCGGCGCCTCGGCGCCGTCGGCGCGCGCCGCGCGCTGGCGCTCGGCGAGCTGCCGCGCCAGCTCGCGCCCGACCTTGCCGAAGCCGAGCAGCACCACGTCGGCGTGGCGCGGCGCGCGCGCGGCGCCCCCGCCCACGCGGTCGAGGCGGAACGCCGCGTGCGCCGCGCGCTGCGCCGCCGCCGCGTCCTTCCCGGCGACGACGGCCGAGATGTTGAGCTCCGACGATCCCTGCGCGATCGCGACCACGTTGACGTGCGCGTCGGCGAGCGCGCCGAAGAAGCGGGCCGCGATCCCGGGGACGCCGGCCATCCCGCTGCCGACGACGGCCACCGTCGCCACGTCCGCCTCGACGTCGATCCCCTCGATCTCGCCGCGCGCCAGCTCGGCCGCGAACGCCTCGCGCAGCGCCGGCTCGACCGCCGCCGCGGCGCCCTGCGGGACGCCGACGCAGATCGACTGCTCGCTCGACGCCTGCGAGATGAGCGCGACCGAGATCCCCGCGCGCTCCAGCGCCGCGAAGGCGCGCGCGGCGATGCCGGGGACGCCGGCCATCCCCGTGCCGCGCACGGTCACCAGCGCCTGCGCGCCGAGCGCCGACACCGCCTTCACGGGGTGCCGCGGGACCGCCGGCGCGCCGGCGCGCCGCTCCTCGGTGAGCACGATCGTCGTCCCGCCGGCCGACGGGTCGGCGAAGGGGCGCACGGTGACGCGCGCGCGGGGCGCCGGGACGCCGGCCTCGCGCGCCGCCTCGCGCTGCGCCGCCCGCGCCAGCAGCGGGACGAGGGCGCGCGGGTGCAAGACCTTCGCGCCGTGGAAGGCCAGCTCGCTCGCCTCGCGCGCGTGCAGCGCCGGGATCACGCGCGCGTCGGGCACCACGCGCGGGTCGGCGGTGAGCAGCCCGGGGACGTCCTTCCACAGAAAGACGTCGCGCGCGCCGAGCACGCGGCCGAGCGTCGTCGCCGTGAGGTCCGATCCGCCGCGGCCGAGCGTCGCCACCGGCGCCACGCGGCGCGGCGCGTCCGCGTGGTGCGCCGCCCCGTGCGCGGCGGGGCGCGTCGGCACCGCGCCCACGAAGCCCGGCACGACGCCGACGGCGCCGCGCGCCAGCAGGGGGCCGAGCGCGCGCCGCGCCGCCGCGGCGGTGCGCGGCAGGTCGGGGAAGGCGTTTCCCGCGCGCCCGTCGGTGATGATGACGTCGCACTCGTCGACGTACTGCGCCGGGACGCCGCGCGTCGTCAGCGCGGCGACCACGAGGCGCGCCGAGAGCCGCTCGCCGCGCGCCAGCACGGCGTCGGCGACGGTCGCGGGCAGGTCGCCGAGCGCCGCCAGGCCGTCGAGCAGCCCGGCCAGCTCGGCGAAGGTCCCGTCGATCACGCCGGCGAGCAGCGCGCCCCCCGCCGAGGCGCCGTCGGCGACGGCGCGCGCCGCGTCGTCGTGTCGCGCGCGCAGGGCGTCGAGCGCGCGCCGCGCGGCAGCCGCGTCGCCGTGGGCGGCCGCGTGCGCGGCGCCGAGCAGCGCGTCGGTCACGCCGTGCATCGCCGAGACGACGACTGTTGTCGGCAGGGGCGCGGCGGCGTCGCCCCGCTGGTCGGCGACGATGGCGGCGGCGTGGCGCACCGCGGCGGCGTCGGCGAGCGCGGCGCCGCCGAACTTGTGGACGGTGGGGGCGGGGCGGGCGGCGGGCATGCGGCGCGGGGGCTGGGCAGACGCGACGCGCGGCCGCCCGGGGTCGGGGGCGGCCGCGCGTCGTCGGGTCGCACGATGCCGGGGGGCGGCGGCGGCGTCAAGCGCCGCCGCCACGTCCGCGTCTCAGCTGGGGTTGATCGGCTCGCGGGTGTCGGAGCTGGTGCGCGGCTCGCCCCCCTCGCCGCCGTAGCTCGGCTTGTGCTCGCGCGCGCGGTCGCGGGTCAGCGGCTCGGAGCCGGCGCGCTCGGCGCCCCCCTCGGTGCCGCGGCCGGTGGCCGCGTCGTCCTCGCCGGTCTGTCCCGGCTGCGTGGCGTGCACCCCGGCCGCCGCCTCGGCGCCGGCGCCCAGGCTTCCCGTCTCGCTGCGCTTCTCGTCCGCCATCGGTGGCCTCGCGCTCGGCGCGCTCAGAGGTCGAAGACGCGGCGGTCGTCGCCGGCCTTGTCGCCGCCGTCGTCGCGCCCGGCGGCCGCGTCCTGCACCCGCGCCTGCTGCGGGCCGCTCCCCTCGGTCAGCGCGCCCTCGATGCCGGCGGTCACCGGGTCGGTGTTGGTCCCCGGCTGCCCGGGCTGCTGCCGCCCGCCCTGGGCGTCGAGCGGGGCGCGCTGGGCCTCCTCCGACGGGTTGGCGGCCACGCCGTCGGGGCGCCCGACGCGCGTCCCCTTGTCGTCGCCGAAGCCCTCGCGGGCGTCGCCGTCGCGGAAGCCGTCGTTGACGTACTGGCTCTTGTCGTTCTGCTGCTGGTCGTCGCGCATGGCCGCTCCGGTTCGGGTGGCGGCGGGTGGTGCAACGGGCGTGCCCTCTTCGGGGCGACCACGTGGCGCGAACGAACGGCGCCACCGGGGGCTCAGGTCGATGTTCGACGCCGCCGAACGTCGATACGTCGCGCCGGGCCGGTGACAGAACCGCTCGGCCGGTGGTACACGAGGGGCGGCCGTCGACCGGGTCCACGAGCGCGAGAGGAGGGAGCGATGTACGGAAAGGCGAAGGTCACCGTGGTCTACCACGGGGCGGACGATTTCGCGGGGTGCCGCCTCGCGCTGGCCTCGGCGGAGGGCGCGTGGGACGCCGGCGCCGAGGTGCGCGTCCGGCGGGTGGCCCGGCTGGAACCGGCGCCTGCGGCGGCGCCCGATCCGTGGCGGGCCGACCTGCTGCGCGAGGACGCCGACGTGCTCGACGTGACCGCGGGTGACCTGGCCTGGGCCGACGCGGTGCTGTTCGGCGCGTCACCGGGGGACGGCGCCGCGCAGCGACGCTTCATCCGGACCCTCGGCGCCGTGCTCCCGCTCTGGGGCGGCCGAGTCGTGCCGCTCGCGGCGGGCACTCCCGTGGCCGCGGACGTCGACGAGCCCGTCGACACGTCGAAGGCGAGTGCGGTGCCGGACGCGTCGGGCGACGTGGTCGCGGTGGCGCGCGACGAGGGGCGCCGCGCGGTGGCGGTGATCCTCGCCCTGAAGACGGACCATTACCGTCCCGCCGACGCCGCGTGATCGGCGACGCGGCCGGGTGAGCGGCTACCGGCGCGTCGCGCGCGGGCGCGCCCGCGGCGCGTCGAGCGTGGCGACCATCGCCTCCACCTGCCGCACCAGGAGCTCGCCGGCCCGCCGGAGCCCGATGCACTGCACGCAGGCCTTCGCCCCCTCGAGCACGACGTAGATCTGGTCGGCCTCGAGCTCCGGCTCGGCGAAGCCGGCCGCCCGACACGCGTCGGCGAGCCGCTGGACCTCGCGCGCGCGGTGCTCGTCGATCACGCGGCGCGCGGGGTGGTCGGTCTCGGGGAGCTCGGCGAGGGCGTTCAGGATCGGCGAGCCGCGCTCCTCCATCAGCGCCAGCTGCTGCGCCGTGCGCCGCGCCCACGAGACGAGCTGCGCGGCGGGGTCTCCCGGGTGCTCGGCGACGATCTCGTCCCAGGCCGCCTCCTTCTGGGCGATGAGCGCGCGCATCCACTCGGCGATGAGCGCGTCCTTCGACTCGAAGTGGCGGTAGAGCGTCATCTTCGTCGTCCCCGCCGCCTCGGCGATCCCCTCCACGCCGACGCCGCGGATTCCGACGCGACGGAACAGCCCGTCGGCCGCGTCGAGGATGCGCTGTCGGGTCGCCTGAAGTGCGGTGGGCTGGATCATCGCGCGCTGGGCCTCCATCGGCGTCGCATTTCGTTTCTTGACTTCCACGATACCGATCGGTAACATGCCCGATGTTACCGATCGGTATCGTCGTTTGCTAGATACCCCGCTCGGCCATCCACGATCGCCGCCGCTTCAAGCCCATCCGTAATGGGCCTCCGGGATTCAGGCAAGTACGTGCAGTGACAGTGCCTGCGCGCGGCGGCGCCGGGGCCCACCACGATCAACCCGTGACGACCATGTCCGCCAACCGACTTCCGCTATCGCTCGCCGCGGCGCTGCTGGCCGCCGCCCCCGCCGCCGCGCAGGCGCAGACGCAGAGCGAGGGGCCCGGGTTCGAGCTCCGGCCATTCGTCGGCGCCTACCTCCCGACCGGCGCCCAGCGCGACGTGCTCGAGGACGCCGTGCTCGCCGGCGCGCAGGCATCGTGGCGCATCCTGCCGGCGTTCGCGATCACCGGCACCTTCGGGTGGGCGCCGAGCACCGACCGCCTCACCGCCGGGACGCCGCGCCTCGACGTCTACCAGTACGACCTCGGCGCCGAGCTGCGCGCCGCCTCGTGGCGGTCCGGCGCCACCTGGACCTTCTCGCCATTCGTCGGCCTCGGCGCGGGGGGACGGACGTACGACTACCGCGACGGCGACGTCGACCCCACCTCGAACGTCGCCGGCTACGCGACCGTGGGCGGCGACGTGGGGCTCGGCCCGTTCGGGCTGCGCGTCGAGGCGCGCGACTACGTGTCGCGCTTCAAGCCGCTCGCCGGCACCGGCGACGCGAGGACGCGCAACGACGTCGCCCTCGCCGCCGGTTTCTCGTACCGCTTCTAGCCGCCTCTCGCCGCCGACGGCGGCGCCACGTCACCAGCGCGGGACCCCGCGCGATCGCCCTCGGAGACCGTCGTCCCCATGAGTCGTTCCAACACAGCTGCTCGCACCTGGCCCAGGTCGGCCGCGCTGCTCGCGACGGTCGCCGCGGCGGGCCTGGCCCTCGGCGGGTGGAAGTACGCGTCCGTCCGCGAGGCCGACGCGGCGTCGGCGAACCAGCCGGAGCCGGTCGAGACGGTGACCGCCGCCGCCGCCCGCGTGCACGAGCACCGCCCGACCGCCACGTCGATCGGGACGGTGCTCGCGCTGCGCTCGATCTCGCTCCGCAACGAGGTCCCGGGAACCGTCCACCGCGTCGCGCTGCGCCCGGGCGCGGTCGTCGAGGCGGGGACCGTGCTGGTCGCGCTCGACGTCTCGGTGGAGGAGGCCGAGCTGCGGGCGCAGGAGGCGCAGGCGGAGCTCGCGCGGACGCTGCAGGCGCGGACCCAGCGCATGGCCGAGCGGCGCGCCGCCTCGGCGATCGAGCTGGACAACGCCCGCGCCGAGTACGACATCGCGCTCGCGCAGATCGCGCGCACCCGCGCGCTGATCGCCCGCAAGACGATCCGCGCCCCCTTCCGGGCCCGCGTCGGGATCTCCGACGTGCACGTCGGGCAGTTCCTCGAGGCGGGGACGCCGCTCACGACGCTGCAGGGCGTCGACGAGGCCGCGCACGTGGACTTCGCGGTCGCGCAGTCGGTGGCCGCGGGGCTGCGCGCCGGCCAGCCGGTGCGCGTCCACGCCGCCGACGCGGCCGCGCCGCTGACGGCGCGCGTCGTCGCCGTCGACGCGCGCGTGGACCCGGCGACCCGCAACGCGACGGTGCGCGCGCGGATCGAGCACCCGGCGGAGGGCGCGGCCGGGGCGCCGGCGCCCGGCGCGTCGGTGCGCGTGGAGGTCCCGGCCGGCGCGGCCCGCGCCGCCGTCGTCATCCCGGCCAGCGCGCTGCGCAAGGGGCCCGACGGGGACCACGTGTTCGTCCTCGGCCTCGGGAAGGACGGCAAGACGCGGGCGCTGCTCCGCAAGGTCGACGGCGGGCCGGTGCTCGGCGACGAGGTCGTGATCCTCGACGGGCTCGCCGCCGGCGAACGGGTGGCCGCCTCCGGGTCGTTCAAGCTGCGCGAATCGGCGCTGGTCGCCGTCGCCGCCGACACGTCGGCGCGCCGCCGCCGCGACGCCGCCACCCGCTGACGGGAGACGCCTCCATGCGCTCCTTCACCGACGTCTTCATCAAGCACCCCGTGCTGGCGATCGTCGTCAACCTCGTCCTCGTGCTGGTCGGGTGGCGGGCGCTGACGACGCTGCCGGTGCAGCAGTACCCCAAGCTCGAGAGCTCGTCCGTCGTGATCACGACGGTCTACTACGGCGCGAGCGCGCAGACCGTGCGCGGCTTCCTCACCACGCCGATCGAGCGCGCGGTCGCGGCCATCGGCGGCGTCGACCACGTCGAGTCGACGAGCCGCGCGGGGCTCAGCACGGTGACCGTGCGCCTCAAGCTGAACCACAGCAGCACGGCGGCGCTGGCCGAGGTCACGGCGCGTCTGCAGCAGGTGCGCTCGGAGCTGCCGTCCGAGGCCGAGCCGCCGGCCGTCGAGATCCAGCGGGCCGACCGCCCGTACGCCACCTTCTACCTCAGCTTCTCGTCCAAGCAGCGCGACGTGCCGGCGATCACCGACTGGCTCGCCCGCACGATGCAACCGCAGCTGACCACGCTCCCCGGCGTGCAGCGCATCAGCTTCGAGGGCGCGCAGCAGCTGGCGATGCGGGTGTGGATCGACCCCGACCGGCTGGCCGCCGTCGGCCTCTCGCCGGGCGACGTGCAGGCGGCGCTGCGGCGGAACAACTACCTCGCCGCCGTCGGCCAGACCAAGGGGAACCTCGTCCAGATCAACCTGCTGGCGAACACCGACCTGCGCTCGGTCGACGAGTTCCGGAAGCTGATCGTGGCCGACCGCGGCGGGGCGATCGTGCGCCTGGGCGACGTCGCGCGCGTCGAGCTGGGGGCCGAGGAGGCGGGGATGGTCGCCAAGTACGGCGACGACGAGGCGGTCTACCTCGGCGTGTGGCCGCTCGTCGGGACGAACGAGATCGACGTCGCGCACCGCCTGCGCGCGGAGATGGAGCGGATCCGCCCCACGCTCCCCGCGGACATCGACATGCAGCTCGCCTACGACGGCACCGTGTTCATGGAGGACGCCCTCGAGGAGATCACGAAGACGCTCACCGAGACCGTGCTGATCGTCGGCCTCGTCGTCTTCCTCTTCATGGGCTCCGTGCGCACCGCGCTGGTGCCGCTGGTCGCGATGCCGGTCTCGCTCGTCGGGGCGGCGGCGGTGATGTACGCGTTCGGGTTCAGCCTCAACCTGCTCACGATCCTGGCGATCGTGCTCTCGGTGGGGCTGGTGGTCGACGACGCGATCGTCGTGGTCGAGAACGTCGAGCGGCACGTGCGCGAGGGGCGGACGCGCGTCGAGGCGGCGCTGGTCGGGGCGCGCGAGCTGGTGGGGCCGATCGTCGCGATGACGATCACGCTGGCCACCGTGTACGCGCCGATCGGCTTCCAGGGCGGCCTCACCGGCTCGCTCTTCCTCGAGTTCGCGATCACGCTCGCCGCGGCGGTGGTGCTGTCGGGGATCGTCGCGGTCACGCTCTCGCCCGTGATGAGCTCGCGCTTCGTGCACGAGCACGGGCGCGAGGGGCGCCTCACCGCGTTCGTGAACCGCGGCTTCGACCGGGTGCGCGCGCGCTACGAGCGGCTGCTCGACGGCGCGCTGCGGATGCGCGGGGCGATCGCGGCCGCCGCGCTGCTGGTCGCCGCGGCGGCGTGGCCGCTGTACAGCTACTCGAAGCGCGAGCTGGCGCCGGTCGAGGACCAGAGCCACGTCTTCATGTTCATGGAGGCGTCGCCCGACGCCTCGCTCGCGGCGACCAACCGCGCGTCGCGCCAGGTGGTCGAGGCCATCTCGGCCTTCCCGGAGACGCGCTTCATGTGGTCGCTGACCGCGAACTGGGGCGGCTTCGGCGGGATGGTCGCCAAGCACTGGACGGAGCGCGAGCGCTCGACGCAGGACATGTACGGCGCGGTGTACGGCGCGGTCTCCCAGATCCCCGGGCTGCGCGTCTTCCCCCGCCTCGACCCGCCCCTCCCCACGCCCGGGCAGTACGACGTCGAGCTGGTCTTGCAGCACGACGTGCCCGCGGAGCAGATGCTCGAGACGGTCGGCGCGGTGGTGGCCGCGGGGTGGCAGAGCGGGAAGTTCCTGTACGTCGACACCGACCTGAAGATCGACCTGCCCGAGGCGCGCGTCGTGATCGACCGCGAGCGCGTCGCCGACCTCGGGCTCGACCTCGCGGGCGTCGGCCAGGAGCTCGGCACGCTGCTGGGCGGCGGGTACGTCAACCGCTTCAACTACTTCGACCGGAGCTATAAGGTCATTCCGCAGATCGGCGACGACGGCCGGACGACGGTCGCCCCGCTGCTCGACCTCAAGATCAAGACGCCGGGCGGGGAGCTCGTCCCGGTGTCGACCTTCACGACCGTGGAGTCGGGGACGGCGCCGCGCACGCTGAACCGCTTCCAGCAGCGCGACGCGGTGCGGATCTTCGGCGGCGTGCGGCCGGGCGTCACCAAGGACGAGGGGCTGCGGGTGCTCGAGGCGGCGGCGGTCGCGGCCGGGGGGCAGGGCGTCGTCATCGACCACGCCGGCGAGTCGCGGCAGATCCGCCGCGAGGGCGCGGCGCTCACGGCGACGCTCGGCTTCGCGGTGGTGCTGATCTACCTGGTGCTCGCGGCGCAGTTCCAGAGCTTCCGCGACCCGCTGATCGTGCTGCTCGGCTCCGTGCCGCTCGCGATCTCCGGCGCGCTCGCGTTCAGCTTCCTCGACCTGACGACGATCAACATCTACTCGCAGGTCGGGCTGATCACGCTCGTCGGGCTGATCGCGAAGAACGGGATCCTCATCGTGGAGTTCGCGAACACGCTGCAGCGGCAGGGGCTCGACAAGCTGGCCGCCCTGCGCGAGGCGTCGGCGACGCGGCTCCGCCCGGTGCTGATGACCTCCGCCGCCACGGTGCTCGGCCACTTCCCGCTGGTGATCGTGTCGGGCCCGGGCTCGGAGGCGCGCAACAGCATCGGCACGGTGCTCGTGGCGGGGATGGCGATCGGGACGGTGTTCACGCTGTTCGTCGTGCCGGTGTTCTACTCGCTGATCGCGGCCGAGCACCGGCCGGTGGCGGAGACGGACGCGGCGCGCGAAGACACCACGAACGGGGCGCTCGCGCCCGAGGTGGCGGTGGCATGAGTGGCATGAGAGATCGCACGCGAATCCGCGCCCGGGTGTCCGGGTGGGCGCTGCTGGCCGCGTCGTTGACGCTGTCGTCGATGCTCGGCGCCCCCGCCGCCCGCGCCCAGGGCCCGGCGCCCGCCCCCGGGGTGGAGCTGTGGGAGGCGCTCGGCGACGCGGCGCTGGCGCGGCTGGTCGGCGAGGCGGTGGTCGCCAACCGCGACGTGGCGGCGGCGCGCGCGCGGGTGGGTGGCGCGCGCGCCGCGCGGCTCGGCGCGGCGCTCGAGCGCACGCCATCGGTGACGGCGTCGGGCGGCTACTCGCGCCAGCAGCTCGCGAGTCCGACCTTCCCCGGCGCGGCGGGGCGCCTCCCCGACCAGGAGCTGTGGGACGCGGGGCTCCGCGCCTCGTGGGACGTGGACGTGTTCGGCCGGCTGCGCCACACGCTGCGCGGGCGCGGAGAGCTCGCCGCCGCGGCCGACGACGACGTGCAGGACGCGCGCGTGCTCGTCGCCGCGCAGGTGGCGGGCGCGTACTTCGAGCTGCGGGGCGCGCAGGACCGCCTGGCGGTGGCCGCGCGCAACGCCGAGAACCAGCGCGGCACGCTGGAGCTGACCGAGCGGCGACTCGAGGCCGGGCGCGGGACGGCGCTCGACACGGAGCGCGCGCGGGCGCAGCTCAGCGCGACACTGGCCGCGGTCCCGACGCTGGAGGCGCAGGTCGCGGCGGCGCGCTACCGCCTCGCCACCCTCTCCGGCCGCCGCCCGGCGGAGTTCGCGACGACGCTCGCCGAGGCCGGCCGGCCGCTGGCGTTCCCCGAGGTCGCGTCGGGCGTCGAGAGCGACGCCGTGGTCCGCCGCCGGCCGGACGTGCGAAGCGCGGAGCGGCAGGTCGCCGCCTCGTCGGCGTTCATCGGCGCGGCGCGGGCCGACTACCTGCCGCGCCTGGCCGTCGGGGCGGCGGCGGGCTACACGGGGAACGCGCTCAACGCGTTCGGCAACACCGGGACGCCGCGCTACGTGGTCGGCCCCGTCCTCTCGTGGCCCGCCTTCGACGTCGGCCGCGTGCGCGCGGGCGTCGAGGCGGCGCGGGCGGAGGAGGGCGCGGCGCGGGCGCGCTACGAGCAGGCGGTGCTCCGGTCGCACGAGGAGGTCGAGACGTCGCTCGTCGCCTACCGCAAGGTGCGCGAGCGGCTGCGCCACCTCGACGACGCGGCCGCGGCGAGCGAGCGCGCGGCCGAGCTGGCACGCCTGCGCTATACGGAGGGGGCGTCCGACTTCCTGCAGGTCCTCGACGCCGAGCGGACGCTGCTCGACCGGCAGGACGCGCGGGCGCTCGGGCAGATCGAGGCGACGGCGGCGCTGGTCGCGGTGTACCGGGCGCTCGGCGGGGCGAGGGCGTTCGTCGCGGGCGCGGGGCGCTGACGAATCGACACTCGACGGCTATCCGGGAGGGCGTACGGCCAGCGGCCCGAGCACCGCATCCGGGGGCGCCGCGTGCAGCTGGCCGCGGAACGCCGTTCCCTCGAGTGCGCGTCGCATCGACGCCAGCGCCAGTTCGGGCGTGTTGTTGTGGCGACTGAGGTGGCCGAGCACGAGGTGCTGCAAGCCCGGGTGCGCGACGGCGCGCGCCACCTCCGCCGCCTGCGCGTTGCCGAGGTGCCCCGTCGGGCCGCCGACGCGCGCCTGCAACTCGGGCGGGTACGGGCCGGCGCGCAGCATCGTCTCGTCGTAGTTCGACTCGAGCACGAGCGCGTCGACTCCGTGCAGCAGCGCGACCACCGCGCCGGGCGCGTGTCCGAGGTCGGTCGCGTAGCCGACGCGCACGCCCCCGGCCTCGACCACGAACGCCGCCGAGTCGTCGACGTCGTGCGGCGTCGCGGCCGTGTGCACGCGGAACGGGCCGGCGTCGAACGACGCGCCCGCCTCGAACCCCTGCACCGGAACGCCGCGCAGCGCGCGCCAGCGCCACACCGTGCCGAGCGTCGCCCAGACGCGCCAGCCGTACGACTTCGCGCCCGCGGCCGCGCCGACCACGTGGTCCTTGTGCCCGTGCGAGAGGAGCACCTCCTCGACGAACCACGGGTGCAGCTCGGCCTCGCGCATCCGCGCCAGCAGCACCGGCAGCTCGACACCCGCGTCCAGCAGGAGCAGGCGCTCGCCGCAGGTCAGCGCGGCCGCGTTCCCCTGGCTGCCGCTGCCGAGCATCCAGAGCGTGACGGGCGTGGTGGTCGGATCGGGCACGGCGCTGGGTGCGAGGGTCGTGGCGGGGCGGGTACGGGGACGGGTCACGTCCCGTGCCGCGTGGCGGAGCCGTTGGGACTCTTCAAGACCAAGAAGAGCAGGGGGGATGAACATCTGAGAAGATCGGAAAGGGCGCGGAGGAGCTCGGAGCTGTCAGCTCTCCCCGCGGCTTCAGAGCAGTTCTCAGATTTCCATCCCCCCTGCTTTTCAGTTGATCGTCGGAAGGTCCAGCACCCGAGTCCGATCCCCCGGTGTGCGTTTGCGCCGCCCCGGTCCCCCCGCCATGTTCCGCCGACCCGGCGGCGGTCCCGCGGAGTGGCCGGGCGACGATGCAGGACGCGCAGGCGTCCGGAGGTGTCCGATGACCGACCCCACGCCGCGCGCCGCCGGAGCGCTCGACGACCCGACCACGATCGCGGCCATGGTGCACCGCCTCGGCGCGGCGCTCTACGTGAGCGACGCCGAGGGGCGGCTGCTCGACGCGAGCCCGGGGCTGGCCGAGCTGCTGGGCGTGGCCGACGCCGGCGCGCTGCGCGGGCGGGCGCTCGACGACTGGGTCGCCGAGCCCTCGGCGCGCCGCGACGCGCTGGCCGCGCTCGCCCCCGACGGGCCGCCGCGCACGGTCGCGCTCACCCTCCGCGGCGCCGGGCGCGCCGCGCGCGCGGCCGAGACGGTGGCCGCGGTGCGCGGGCCCGACGGCGCGCTCCGCCTGCACGGGATGCTCGCCCCGCTCGCCGAGTCGGCCGCCGCGCGCGACCAGGCGTCGTCCGGCGCCGCCGCGGCGCGCGACGGCGGCCGCGACCCGCTCACCGGGCTGCTCGAGCGCACGCACCTGCACGCCCTCGGCGAGCGGCTGGCGCGCGACCCGGTGACGCCCGTCGGCGTGGTGATCGTGCGACTGGAGGCCGAGGACACGCCGTCGGAGGACCACGACCTGATGCGCCAGCTCACCGCGCGCTTCCTCATGCGCCAGGTGCGCGGCAACGAGCCGGTGATCCGCCTCGGCGACGACGAGTTCCTCGTGGTGTTGGGCGGCGCGTCGTCGGAGCAGGTGGAGCGCGTCGCCCGCCGCGTGCAGATGCTGGCGATGCGCGGCGCCCCGGGGCCGCTCTCGCTCGGCTGGGCGGCGCGCGAGCACGGCGAGTCGCTGCCGGGCGTGGTGGCGCGCGCCGCGTCGGTGCGCGTCCCGGTGCCGGTGGGGGAGGGCGGGCAGCACCGTCGGGCGGGGGAGCGCGTGCTGGAGGGCGGCGCCGCTCGCTGACGGCGGAGGACGTGGCGCCGGAGGCGGAGGTGCGTCTTCCGTCATAGAATGGTTCCGCACGCCGCACCATCGCCCCGCCGCGCCCCCCTTCCGTGACCGTCCACCACCTGCTCACCGCCCGCGCCCGGGCGGCCGGCGACGCGCCGGCGATCCTGGCCGCGGGCGACCCGGCGCGTTCGCCGCTCTCGTACGCCGCCCTCCTCGCCCTGGTGGAGCGCACCGCCGCCGCGCTGCGCGGCGCCGGCGTGGGCCCCGGCGACGCGGTGGCGCTCGTCCTTCCGAACGGCCCCGAGGCGGCCACCGCCTTCCTGGCCGTCGCCGCCTGCGCCGCCGCCGCGCCGCTCAACCCCGCCTACGGCGCCGCGGAGCTGGACTTCTACCTCGACGACCTGCGCCCGCGCGCGCTGCTCGTCGGCGGCGGCGCGGGCGCGGCGGCGCGCCAGGCGGCGGCGGCGCGCGGGATCCCGGTGCTCGCGCTCGACGTCGCGGCCGACGCGCCGGCCGGCGTCTTCACCCTCACCGGCGCGACGCCCGCGACGGGCGACGTCGTCTTCGCCGCGCCCGGCGACGTCGCGCTCGTCCTGCACACCTCGGGCACCACGTCGCGCGCCAAGGTCGTCCCGCTCACGCAGGCCAACCTCGCCGCCTCGGCGCGCCACGTCGGCGCCACGCTCGCGCTCACGCCGGCGGACCGGTGCCTGAACGTGATGCCGCTCTTCCACATCCACGGGCTGGTGGCGGCGCTGCTGGCGTCGCTCGCCGCGGGGGCGAGCGTGGCCTGCGCGCCCGGCTTCCAGGCGCCACGCTTCTTCACCTGGGTGGACGAGGTCGAGCCCACCTGGTACACCGCGGTCCCGACGATCCACCAGGCGGTGCTCGAGCGCGCCGCGTCGCACGAGGACGTGATCGCGCGCCGTCAACTGCGCTTCGTGCGCTCGTCGTCGGCCGCGCTGGCGCCTGCGACCATGGCCGCACTCGAGCGCGCGCTCGGCACCCCGGTGGTCGAGGCGTACGGGATGACCGAGGCGGCGCACCAGATGGCGAGCAACCCGCTCCCGCCCGCGGCGCGCAAGCCGGGCTCCGTGGGGCTCGCCGCCGGCCCCGCGGTGACGGTGCTCGACGCCGCCGGCGCGCCGCTCCCAGTCGGCGCGGTGGGCGAGGTCGCGGTGCGCGGCCCGAACGTGATGAACGGCTACCGCGACGCCCCCGAGGCGACCGCGCACGCCTTCGTCGACGGCTGGTTCCGCACCGGCGACCAGGGCTACCTCGACGACGAGGGCTACCTCTTCCTCACCGGGCGCCTCAAGGAGCTGGTGAACCGCGGCGGCGAGAAGATCGCCCCGCGCGAGGTCGACGAGGTGCTCGCCGCGCACCCCGCGGTCGCGCAGGCGGTGGCGTTCGCGGCGCCGCACGCGACGCTCGGCGAGGTGGTCGCCGCCGCCGTGGTGCCGCGCGCGGGGAGCGACGTCACCGAGGAGACGCTGCGCCGCTTCGCCGCCGCGCGCCTGGCGCCGTTCAAGGTGCCGCAGCGCGTGCTGCTCGTCGCGGCGATCCCCACCGGGCCGACGGGAAAGCTGCAGCGCATCGGGCTGGCCGCGGCGCTCGGGCTCACGGAGCCGCTGCGCGACGAGGCGCCGGCCGCCGAGTACGCGGCGCCGGCCACGCCCGCCGAGGCGCTGGTGGCGGAGCTGTGCGCGGCGGTGCTCGGCGTCGACCGCGTCGGCGTCGACGACAACTTCTTCACGCTCGGCGGCGACTCGGTGCTCGCCACGCAGCTGGTGGCGCGGGTGGCGGACGCGGTGGGGCGTGACGTGCCGCTGTTCGCCTTCCTCGAGACGCCGACGGTGCGCGCCCTCGCCGCCGCGGTCGACGGGGCGGCGTCGGTCGCGTGACCGCGCGCGCGCCGATCCCGCGCCGCCAGGGGGACGGCCCCGCGCCGTTGTCGTTCGCGCAGCGTCGCCTCTGGTTCGTGCAGCAGCTCGCCCCCGAGCGCGCCGGGGCGAGCACGCCGCTCGCCCTCCGCCTGGACGGGCCGCTCGACGTCGCGGCGCTGCAGACCGCGCTCGACGCCGTGGTCGCGCGGCACGACGCGCTACGCACGCGCGTCGCGGCCGGCGGCACCGAACCGCAGCAGGTGGTCGACCCGAGCGCGCGCCTCGCGCTCGCGGTCGAGCCGCTCGACGACGGCGGCGGGGACGCGGTCGCGGCGCGCGTCGCCGCGGAGGCGCGCCGCCCGTTCGACCTGGCGCGCGCGCCGCTCGCCCGAGCGACGCTCCTCGCACTCGCGCCCGAGACGCACGTCCTGCTGCTGGTCGCGCACCACGTGGTGTTCGACGCCTGGTCGCGCGGGATCGTCCGCCGCGAGCTGGCCGCCGCCTACGGCGCCGCTGTGCGCGGCGACGCGTGGGCGCCGCCGGCGCCGCCCATCCGCTTCGCCGATTACGCGACCTGGCAGCGCGGGGGCGACGCCGAGGCGGCGCGCGCCGCCGACGAGGCGTACTGGCTCGCGGAGCTGGCCGGCGCGCCGCTGGCGCTGCCGCTGCCGCACGAGTGCCCGCACGTCGCGCCGGGGACGGTGGGCGCCGCGTCGGCCGTGCTGCCGGCGGCGCTGGCCGACGCGGTGCGGGCGCTCGCGCGGCGGGAGGGGACGGCGCCGTTCACGGTGTTGCTCGCCGCCTACCAGGTCGCGGTCGCGCGCCTGGTGCGGCGCGACGACTTCGTGGTGGGCGTGGTGGTGAGCGGGCGCACGCGCGCGGAGACGGAAGGAGTGGTCGGGTGCTTCGTCAACACCCTCCCGGTGCGCGCGCGCACCGAGGGCGACCCGACGCCGCGCGCGCTGCTCGCCCGCGTGCGCGCGGCGTGGGCGCGCGCCCTCGCGCACCAGCAGGCGCCGTTCGAGCGGCTGGTCGAGCGGCTGAACCCCGCGCGCGAGGCGGGGGGCGCGCCGCTGGTGCAGGCGGCGTTCAACTTCCGCAACGTGCCCTCGGGCGGCGCGGAGATGCCGGGGCTGCGCGTCTCGCCGCTCCCGCCGGCGCCGGAGTCGGCGACGCCCGGCGTCGCGCTCAGCGTGGACGACGGCGCCGACGGGCTGCACTGCGCGCTCGCGTACGACGCCGCGCGCCTGAGCCCCTCGACCGCCGACGCGCTGCTGGCCGACTTCCGGCTGCTGCTGGAGGCGGCGGTCGCGACCCCCGACCTCCCGCTCTCCGCGCTGCCAGCGCCGCCGGCACGCCCCGCGCCCGCGCCCGCCGCCGGTGACGGGGCCGACCCGCCGCGGGAATTCGACGCGCTGCTCGCGCGCTCGAACCTCACGGCGACGCAGCTGCTCATCTGGCTGCACGCGCAGCGCCACCCGGACCTCCCGCTCTACAACCTCGCCTCGCTACGCGTGTGGGAGGAGGCGGTCGACCCGGCCGCGTTCGGACGAGCGTTCGCGGCGCTGGTGGCGCGCAGCGAGGCGCTGCGCGCCACCGTGGCCGAGCGCGACGGCGTACCCCGACAGACGGTGCATGCGCCCGACTCGCCCGAGGCCGCGCCGGTGCTGGAGGTGCTCGACCTCTCGGGGCAGGCCGACCCGCTGGCCGCGGCGCGCGCGTGGGCGGCCGCGCGCGTGGCCACGCCGCTCGACCTGACGCGCCGCTCGTACGACGCGGTGCTGCTGCGGCTCGGCCCCGCGCGCACGGCGTGGTACCTGGGTTCGCACCACGCCGTCACCGACGGCTGGCTGCGCGCGCTCCTGCACCGCGAGCTGTACGCGGACTACCAGGCGGAGCGCGCCGGCGCGCCCGCGCCCGCGCGCCCCACGCCGCCGCGCCACGCCGACGCCGTGGTGGCCGCCGAGCGCGCACTCCTCGCCGCCGCCGGCGCGCCGGCGCACGTCGAACCTGACGACGGCGAGCCGCCGCGCCCCTACGGCCGCCCGCCGCGCGGCGGCGTGGGGCGGGTGCACCGCACGAGCGTTCTGCTCGGCGCCGAGCGCACGGCGCGGCTGCGCGACCTGGCCGAGCGCCCGCAGCCGCACGCCCGCACCCCGGACGTCGCCGCCGCGAACCTGTGCGCGGCGGCCGTGTGCGCCGTGCTGCACCGCGTCGGCGGCGGCACGCGGGTGCGCCTGGGCGTCCCCGTCCACAACCGCCGCACCGAGGCCGCGCGCGCCGCGCACGGGTTGGCGATGCGCGCGCTGACGGTGTCGGTCGCGGTGCGCGACGAGGACCGCCTCGACGAGCTGGCGCGCGCCGTCGCCGAGGCGACGCGCGCCGAGGGCGCGCGCCCGCCCGCCGGCGCGGCGGCGGACGGCCCGGGCGTCGACGCCGTGTTCAACTACCACCCGCCGGTGCGCGCGCGCGTCCCCGAACGGTGGATCGACTGGCCGCACCCGGGGTGGGCGGCGGAGCCGCTGGCGGTCGGCGTGCGCGACTACCTCGGCGCCGGCGCGCTCACGCTCGACGTCGACGCGCGCGAGGACGTGTACGACGCCGAGACGCGCGCGCTGCTCGTGCGCCACCTGCTGGCCGCGCTCGACGCCGTGCTGGCCGACCCGGCGACGCGCGTCGGCGACGTGGCGCTCCTCACCGCGGAGGAGCGCCGCCTCGTCGTCGTGCCGCCCGAGGCGACCGCGGCGCCGCTCCCCGACGCCGCGACCGTCGTCGACCTGATAGCCGCGCAGAGTCGCGCCACCCCCGACGCGGTGGCGGTCACGCAGCCCGCGCCGGGCGGCGCCGGGCCGACGCTCACCTACGCGGCGCTGCAGGCGGAGGCGGAGCGGATCGCGCGCGCGCTGCGCCGCCGCGGCGTGGGGCGCGGCGACTGCGTCGGGCTCCTCCTCCACCGCTCGCCGTCGCTCGTCGCCGCGATGCTCGGCGTGATGCGCGCCGGCGCCGCCTACGTCCCGCTCGACCCGGCGTACCCCGCCGCCCGGCTGGCGCTGATGGCGCGCGACGCGCGGCTCGCGCTCTGCCTGGCCGATCCCGCGCTGCGCGACCGCCTGCCGACCGACGCCGCGCCCGCGGTCACGCTGGACGCGCTCGACGGCGCGCCGGGGGAGCTGCCATCCGCGCCGACGCGCGACGACCTGGCGTACGTGCTCTACACCTCCGGCTCGACGGGCACGCCGAAGGGGGTGGAGGTGCCCCACGTCGCGCTGCTCAACTTCGTCGCCGACTCGGCGCGGCGCTTCGCGCTCGCGCCGGGCGACCGCTTCCTCCAGTTCAACTCGCCCAGCTTCGACACCGCGGTCGAGGAGATCTTCCCGACGCTCGCCCGCGGCGCCGCGGTGGTGCTGCGCGACGACGGGTGGCTGGACTCGATGGCGGCGTTCGTCACGCGGTGCGAAGAATCCGGCGTCACGATCTTCAGCCTCCCCACGGCGTTCTGGCACGAGCTGGCCGAAGCGCTGGGGCGCGGCGCGGTGGCGCTGCCGGCGCGCGTGCGGCTGGCGGCGGTGGGGGGGGAGCGGATGCGCGCCGACCGGCTGGCCGAGTGGCGATGCGCGGTGGGCGGGCGCGTCGCGCTCTGGAACGGCTACGGGCCGACGGAGACCACGGTCGTCTCGCACTTCGCGGACCTGACACGCGCGCCCGACGGCCCGGCGTCCGCCGACGTGTCGATCGGCGCGCCGATCACGAACGCGTACGCCTGCGTGCTCGACGCGCGCCGGCGCCCGGTGCCGGTGGGCGTGCCCGGGGAGCTGTACGTGGGCGGACTCGGATTGGCGCGCGGCTACCGCGGGCAGCCCGCGCTCACCGCCGAGCGCTTCGTCGACGATCCGTTCGTACCCGGCGGGCGGCTGTACCGCACCGGAGACCTGGTCCGCGTGCGCCCCGACGGCGCGCTGGAGGTGCTCGGCCGCGCCGACCCGCAGGCGAAGATCCGCGGCTTCCGCGTCGAGCCGGGGGAGGTGGAGGCGGCGCTGCTCGCCGTTTCGGGCGTGCGCGACGGCGCAGTGGCGGTGCGCGACGACGGCGCCGGCCCGCGGCTGGTGGCGTACGTCGTCCCCGCCGATGGTGGCGCGCCGAGCGTGCGCGAGGCCGTCGACGCGGCGCTGCGGCGACAGCTCCCCGAGCACATGCTGCCGTCCGCCCTGGTCGTGTTGGCGGCGCTCCCGCTGACGCCGAGCGGCAAGGTGGACCGCCGCGCGCTCCCCGCGCCCGACGCCGCCGACGCGGGCGCCGGCGCGTACGTCGCGCCGCGCACGCCGGTGGAGCGCGCGATCGCCGCCGTCTGGGCGGAGCTGCTGGCGGTGCCGCGCGTCGGCGTCGACGACGACTTCTTCCGGCTCGGCGGCCACTCGCTGCTCGCGGTGCGCGTGATGGGGCGCGTGCGCGAGGCGACCGGCGCCGAGTTGCCGCTGCGCGCGCTGTTCGAGGCGCGCACGGTCGCCGGGCTCGCGCTGGCGGTCACCGCGCACGCCGCGCGCGCCGCGGCCCCGGCGGGCGACGACGCGGCGCTCGACGCGCTGCTGGCGGAGCTCGAGGCGCTCCCCGACGACGAGGCGGCGCGCGCGTTCGCGGACCTCGGCGACTCCCCCGGCCGCGCGTCGTGACGTCGCCCGACGACCTGACCGCCCGCCTGGCGCGGCTGTCGCCCGAGAAGCGCGCGCTGCTCGAACTGCGGCTGCAGCTGCAATCGCAGTTCACGCCGCCCGAGCCGCCGAGCCGCCCGGGCGGGGGCGTCGCGGCGATCCCGCGCCGCGCCCCCGGCGCCGAGTTGCCGCTCACCGACGCGCAGCGCCGCTTCTGGCTGCTCGAGCGCGAGCGGCCGGGCGCCTACCACGTCCCGTGGGCGCACCGCATCGCGGGGCCGCTCGACACGGAGGCGCTGCGCGGCGCGCTCGACCTCCTGATCGTGCGGCACGAGGCGCTGCGCACGACGATGGTCGCGCGCGCCGACGCGCCGGACGGGGTGGCGGCGCGGCTGCTCCCGGAGACGACGCGCATGCCGTGGCGCGCGCTCGATCTCCCCGCCGGCGCGGAGGCCGCGTCGGCGCTGCCGGTGCTGCTGGCGGCCGAGGCGGCGCGCCCCTTCGACCTCGCCGCCGAGCCGCCGGTGCGCGCCCTGCTCGTCGCCTGCGGGCCCGAGGAGCACGTGCTGCTGCTCACCGCCCACCACGCCGCCGTCGACGCCTGGTCGATGGGGGTGCTGGCGCGCGAGTTGGAGGCGGCGTACGACGCGTTGAGGGGCGGGGGCGCGCCGTCGCTCCCGCCCGCGGACGGGCCGGGCGACGTGGCGGCGTGGCTCGCCGCGCGGACCGCCGACGCGGCCACGGCGGAGGCGATCGCCCACTGGCGGGCCCGCCTCGACCCGCCGCCCGCGCCGCTGGCCCTTCCGCCCGACCGCCGTCCGCCGGACGTGCCCACGGGGCGCGGAGCGCGCGTGCGGGTCGCGCTCCCGCCGGCGCTGGCGGACGCGCTGCGCGCCCGCGCGCGCGCCGACGGCGTGACGCCGGCCGCCGTGCTGCTGGCCGGGTGGCACGCGCTGCTCGCGCGCGCCGCGGCGCAGGAGGACGTCGCGGTGGGCGTCGCCGTCGCCGGGCGCACGCACGCCGAGCTGGCCGACGTCGTCGGGTGCTTCGTCAACACCGTCGTCGTGCGCGCCGGCTGCGGCGGGGGCGAGAGCTTCCGCGCGCTGGCCGCGCGCGTGCACGCCGAGGCGCTCGACGCGTACGCGCACGCCGCGGTCCCGTTCGAGCGCGTGGTGGCCGCGCTGCGCCCGCCGCGGCGCCCGGGGCGCGCGCCGTACTTCGACGCGATGTTCTCCTTCGTCGACCGCGCGTCCGCGGAGCGCCTGGCGCTGCGCGGCACCGCGGTGACGCCCGTCGACGTCGACACCGGCACGGCCAAGGCGGCGCTGACGCTGCTGCTCGCCGCCGCGCCCGACGGCGGCCTGGCCGGCACGATCGAGTACGCGGCCGACGCCTTCGACCGCGTGACGGCGGAGCGGCTGGCCGCGCAGTACGCGGCGCTGCTCGCCGCGGCGGCGGCCGATCCCGATGCACGCCTGGCCACGCTCCCGCCGATCGACGCCCGCGACCGGGCGCGCGTGCTCGGCGAGTGGGCGGCGCCCGAGCCGCCGCTGCCGGAGCCGACCGACGTCGCCGCGCTGTTCGCCGAGTGGGCCGCGCGCGCGCCGCACGCCGTCGCGGTGACGGACGGGGCAGAGCGCCTGACGTACGCGGAGCTGGACGAGCGCGCCGGGCGACTCGCGCGTCGGCTGCGGGCGCGCGGCGCGGGGCCGGGCGCGATCGTCGGCGTCTGCCTTCCGCGCTCGGCGGACGCGGTGGCCGCGCTGCTGGCGGTCCTCAAGGCGGGCGCCGCCTACCTGCCGCTCGACCCCGCGCACCCGGCGGAGCGGCTGCGGTGGGCGCTGCACGACGCGGGCGCGCTGACGCTGGTCGCCACCCCGGAGACGGCGGCGCGCGTCGGCTTCGACCCGACCGCGCTCGTGACGCCCGATGCGTCCGATCAGACGCCCGACGACGCGCGCGGCGCCGAGCCCGCGGGCGACGCCACCGGTCCGCGCGGCGGCGACGCGCTCGCCTACGTCATGTACACCTCGGGCTCGACCGGGACGCCGAAGGCGGTGCGCGTGACGCACCGCGGCGTGGTGCGCCTGGTGCGCGGCGCCGACTACGTGACGCTGCGGCCGGACGACGTGGTGGCGCAGGCGTCGAACCTCGCCTTCGACGCGGCGACGTTCGAGGTGTGGGGCGCGCTGCTGAACGGCGCGCGGCTGACCGTGCTCCCCACCGACGCGCTGCTCGCCCCGGCGCGGCTGGGCGCCGCGCTCGCGGCGGCGCGCGTGACCGCGATCTTCCTCACCACCGCCGTGCTGCACCTGGTCGCGCGCGAGGCGCCGCGTGCGCTGGCCGGGGTGCGCACGGTGCTGTTCGGCGGCGAGGCGGCCGACCCGCGCGCGGTGCGGGCGCTGCTCGCCGCCGGCGCGCCTGCACGCCTGGTGCACGTCTACGGCCCGACCGAGACGACGACGTTCGCCACCTGGCACGAGGTGCGTGCGGTGCCCGCCGACGCGCCCGCGGTGCCGATCGGGCGCCCGATCGCCAACACGCGCGTGTACGTGCTCGACGCCGAGCGCGGGCTGACGCCGGTCGGCATCCCGGGCGAGCTGTACGTCGGCGGCCCGGGCGTCGCGCTCGGCTACCACGAGCGCCCGGAGCTCACGGCGGAGCGCTTCGTCGACGACCCGTTCGTGCCGGGCGAGCGGCTGTACCGCACCGGCGACCGCGTGCGCTGGCGCGACGACGGGACGCTCGAGTTCCTGGGGCGGCTGGACCGGCAGCTCAAGGTGCGCGGCTTCCGCGTCGAGCCGGGGGAGATCGAGGCGGCGCTGCTCGCGCAGCCCGGGGTGCGGCACGCGGCCATAGTCCCCGACGCCACCGCGGCCGGCGACACCCGCTTGCTGGCGTTCGTGGTGCTCGGCGACGGCGCCGCGTCCCCGGACGCGCTGCGCGACGCACTGGCGCGCGCGCTCCCCGCGTTCGCGGTGCCGGCGCGCGTGGCAACGGTCGACGCGATCCCGCTCACCGCGAACGGGAAGGTCGACCAGGCCGCGCTGCTGGCCGCGACGGCGTCGACAGCCGACGACGCGGCACCGGCGCGGCGTGTCGCGCGCCCGACCTCGCCGCTCGAGACGACGCTGGCGGCGCTCTGGGAGGAGCTGCTCGACACGCGCCCCGTCGGCATCCGCGACGACTTTTTCGCCCTCGGCGGGCACTCGCTGCTCGCCGCCCGCATGCTCGCGCGCGTGGCCGAGGCGACGGGGCGCACGGTGCCGATCACCGCGCTGTACGGCGGGGCGACGATCGCGCGCCTGGCGGCGCTCGTGGTCGACGCGACGGTCGCCGCGGCCGCCGGCGCCGCCGAGCCGGTGACGGCGGTGCAGCCGCGCGGCGCGCGCCCGCCGCTCTTCTGGCTGCACGGCGACTACGGCGGCGGGGGGCTGTACTGCACGCGCCTGGCGCAGGCGCTCGGCGGCGACCAGCCGTTCCATGCCGTGCACCCGCTCGGACTGTTCGGCGACCCCGTCCCGCTCACGCTCGAGGCGATGGCCGCGCGCCACGTCGCCGCGATCCGCGCCGTGCGCCCGCGCGGCCCGTACCGGCTGGGCGGCCACTGCAACGGCGGCGTGCTGGCGTTCGAGGTCGCGCGCCGGCTGCGCGCCGCCGGCGAGGCGGTCGACGCGGTGGTGATGGTCGACGCCTTCGCGCGCGCGTCGCGCTTCCCGGCGCTGCTCCGCCTGCGTTTGCGCGCGTCGCGCCCGCTCGCGCGCGCGCTCGGTCCGTGGCTCGGCCGCCCGCCGCTCCCCGGCGCGGAGGCGGTACGCGCGCCGGCCACGCGGCGGGCCGCGCTCTACCAGCTCTACCGCACCGCGCTCTGGACGTACCTGCCGCGCGCGTATCGCGGGCGCGTCGTGCTGCTCGCTGCCAGCGGCTCGCCCGAGCGGCGCGCGCGCGCGGCGGCGACCTGGCGGCGCGCCGCGCCCGCACTGGAAGTGGCCGAGGTGCCGGGCGGGCATTTCGGGTGCGTCACCACGCACGTCGACGCGCTGGCGGCGCGCGTGCGCGCGGCGTTCGGCGACGACGCGGACACCGCGGGCCCGCCGCCCGCGCGCTGAGCCCCTGGCGGTACAGTCGACCTCCGGTCACTGTTCGGGTCCCGCCGTCGCCGTCCCCCGCAGTCCCCGATGCTCCGCGTCACCCGCAGCCCCCACCTCGCGCCGCTCGCCGACGCGCTGGCCGACGTCCTCCGCGAGCCGCCGCGCGACCCGCTGGCCCCCGAGTGGGTGGTGGTCGGCGCGCGCCCGCTGGAGCGCTGGCTGGCGGCGCGCGTGGCGGAGCGGCTGGGCGTGTGCGCGCACGTGCGCTTCCTCTCGCCCTCGTCGGCGGTCGAGGAGCTGGTGGAGCGCGCGCTCGGCGTGCCGCGCGCGGTCGCCCGCGGGTGGGGCGCGCCGCGGCTCGCGTGGCGGCTGCTGGCCGCGCTCCCGCGCCACCTCGACGACCCCGCGTTCGCCGAGGTGCGCCGCTACCTGGCTGACGTCGACGCCGACGCCGACGCCGACGCCGACGCCGACGCCGACGCCGACGCCGACGCCGAGGGCGACGTGGTGACGGCGCGCGCGTTCGCCTTCGCGCGTCGGCTGGCCGAGTGCTTCGCGCGCTACGCTGCGGCCGACCCGGCGCGTGCGGCGCGCTGGGACGCCGGCGCCGACGAGGGGTGGCAGTCGACGCTCTGGCGCGCGCTCGCCGACGGCGCGCCGCCGTCGCACCCGGCCGCGCTCCTCGACCGCGCGCTGGTGCAACTACGGGACGGCGCGCACGCCACCGGGCTCCCGGCGCGCGTGAGCTGGTTCGCGCCGCCCGGCGCGCCCGCGCTGCACGTGCGCGCGATGGTCGGCCTCGCGGCGGCCGGCGTCGAGGTGCACGCGATGCTCGCCGTCCCGCCGCGCGCCGCCGCGCCCACGCCGCTGCGCGCCTCGCTCGGCCGGCTGGGGGACGACCTGACGACACTGGTGGAGCGCGCCTGCGTCGCGCACGCACTGACCCCCGACGTCGCCGCGCCTCCCGAGCGCGGCGAGGGGCGCGCCGCGCAGTCCTCGCATACGGCGCTGGCCCTGCTGCGCGCCGAGGTCATTGGAGAGCCGGCCGCCGAGCCGCTGCCGCTGGCGGCGGACGACGCGACCCTCCGCGTGCACGCCTGCCACGGCCCCATGCGCCAGGCCGAGGTGCTGCGCGACGAGCTGCTAGCGCTGCTCGACGCCGACGCGACGCTGCGGCCGCGCGACGTGCTGGTGCTCGCCCCCGACGTCGCGCGCGCCGCGCCGCTGTTGCAGGCGGCGTTCGCGGCGGGCGGCGACGGCGGCGCGCCCCCGCTCCCGCTGCGCGTGCTCGACCGCCCGCTGCGCCGCGGCAACGCGGCCGCGGACGTCGCGCTGCGCGTGCTGGCGCTGGCCGCCTCGCGCGTCGACGCGGTGGCGGTGCTCGACCTCGTGACGCTCCCCGCGGTGGCGGCGCGCTTCGGGCTCGACGCCGGCGCCGAGGACGTGCTGCGCCGCTGGGTGCGCGAGGGCGCGGTGCGCTGGGGGATCGACGCCGCCGACCGCGCCGAGGCGCACGGCCACCCGGCCGACGAGGAGCACACCTGGCGCTTCGGGCTCGAGCGGCTGCTGCTCGGCTGGGGGCTCCCCGGCGACGGGCGCACGCTGTGGGAGGGGGCGCTCCCCGTCGACGTGGTCGAGGGGAGCGAGGCCGAGCGGCTGGGGCGCTTCGCCGAGGCGTGCGCGCGCACCTTCGACGGCGTGCGGGCGGTGCGCGGCGCGCGCCCGCTCGCGGCCTGGCGCGACGTGCTGCGCGCGCTCGTCGACTCGCTGGTGGACGACGGCGCCGACCTCGTGCTCGCGCGCCGCGCCTGGCGCGACGCGCTCGACCTGCTGGTCGAGGAAGGGGCGGGGTGTGAGCGCGCGGTCGACGCGGCGGCGGTGCGCATGCTACTCGCCGCGCGTTTCGACGAGCCGTCGGGCGCCGAGGGGGACGTCGGGGCGGTGACGCTGGCCGCGCTCGCGCCCGGGCGCGTGGTGCCGGCGCGCGTGGTCGCCCTGTTCGGCGTGGAGGAGGGGGAGTGGCCGCGCGCGCGCGGCGGCGCGGGCTTCGACCTGCTGGCGCGCGAGCGCGCGCCCGGCGTCGCCGACGCGAACGCCGAGGACCGGCAGCGGCTGCTGGAGGCCGTCGTCGCCGCCGGGGAGCGGTTGATCGTCACGCACACCGGGCGCACGCTCGACACCAACGACCCCGTGCCGCCCCCCGTCCCGGTCGGCGAGCTGCTCGACGCGCTCGACGCGCGGGCGGTGCGCGCCGACGGGGCGCGCGACGACGATGACCACCCGCTCCCGGCGCGCACGCTGGTCGAGCGCGCGCACGCGCTGCACCCCTTCGGCGCCGGCGCGTTCGGCGCCGACGGCGCGGCGCCGCAGAGCTACGACGCCACGCACCTCGCGGGCGCGCGCGCGCTGCGCGCCCCGCGGGCGGAGGCGCCGGCGTTCCTGACGCGCGCGCTCTCGGCGCCGGTGGATTCGGTCGTCACCGTGCAGGCGCTCGCCGACTTCCTGGCCGCGCCGGCGCGTGCGGTGGTGCGGGGGCGCCTGCGCGTGTGGCTCGACGCGCCCGACGCGCTGGAGGTCGACGACCCGCTGGAGCTGGACGGGCTCGGGCGGTGGGCGCTGCGCGACGACGTGCTGGCGCGGCTGCTCGACGACCAGGCGGCCGACCCATCACCGTCACTGGCGCTGCAGCGCGCCGCGGGGAGGCTCCCGCACGGCCCGCTCGGCCAGGTCGCGTTCGGCGCCGCGGTGGCCGAGGCGCGCACCGTGACGCGGCTCGCGTCCGACCGCGGCGCGCGCGCGCGCACGGCGGCGGCGCGCGTCGACCGCGCGCTCGGCGCCTGGCGGCTGGTGGGGCAGGTGGGCCCGCTCTTCGACGGCGGGGTGTACGAGGTGCACGCCGGGAAGGTGCGCGCGAAGCACCTGCTCGCGTGCTGGGTGCGGCACCTGGCGCTGCACGTCGCCGAGGTGCCGGGCGCCGGCGCGCCGACGAGCGTGCTGGTGGGGCTGCCGACGCGCACGCCGACCGACGGGCGCCACGTCTTCGCGCCCGTCCCCGACGCCGCGGCGCGGCTGGAGGCGCTGCTCGATCTGTACGGCGAGGCGATGCGCCGCCCGCTCCCGCTCCTTCCCGAGCCGTCGCGCGCCTACGCCGCCGAGCACACGCCGCAGCGCGCGCCCGAGGACGCGCACCGCGAGGGGATGGGGAAGGCCGTCGCGGCGTGGATCGACCGCGTCGACCCGTGGGCGGAGCGGCTGCTCGGCGAGCGCCCGTTCGGCGACGGGCGCGCGTTCGGTGCGCTCTCGCTGGCGCTCTGGACGCCGATCCACGCCGCGCTCGGCGCGACGCCCGGCGCCGCGGCGCGGGGGGGCGAGGCGTGAGCGCCGAGTCGCTCGACCTGTTCACCGAGACGGCGTACGCGCCCCCCGCGCCGCCGGCGGACGACGTTCCGCGCTTCGACGCCGCGTCCGCCGAGCCGCTGCCGACCGGCGTGACGATGCTCGAGGCGAGCGCCGGGACGGGGAAGACGTACGGCATCGGCTCGCTCGTGCTGCGCCTCGTCGTGGAGGAGGGGCTGGGCGTCGACGAGATCCTGGTCGTCACCTTCACCGAGGCCGCGACCGCCGAGCTGCGCGACCGCGTGCGCCGCCGCCTGCGCGACGCGCTGCGGCTGGCGGAGGGCGCGTTGACGGCGGGCGCGCTGCCGCCCGCCGGTCGGGGCGCGGTGCGCGACGAGGTGGCGCGCGCGCTCGTGCAGCGCGCGCTCGCGCGCGGGGCGGCGGGCGACGCGGTTGCGTCACTGCGCGAAGCGCTGGCGCGCTTCGACGACGCGCCCATCTCGACCATCCACGGCTTCTGCCGCCGCGTGCTGCGCGAGCGCGCCTTCGAGTGCGGCGGGGAGCTGGACGCCGAGCTGCTGACGGACGACGCGGCGCTGCTGGAGGAGGTCGCGCGCGACTTCTGGACGCGCGAGACCGCGCGGCGGCCGGCGGCGCTGGTGGCGGCGCTGGTGACGCGGGCGCGGCTCGGGCTCGAGCCGCTGCGCGCGCTCGCGCGCCGCGCCGTGCGCCACCCCGAGTCGGCGTGCGTCCCCGCCCTCGACGCGCTCGACGACGCGTCGTTCGAGACGCTGCTGGCCGAGCGCGAGCGGCTGGCGGTGGAGCTGGCGGGGCGGTGGGACCCGGAGGGGGAGGCGAGCGAGCTGTGCGCGCTGGTCGACGAGGCGCGCGAGGCGAAGGCGCTCAACGGCAACAAGTGGCGCGCGGGCGCGGTCGAGGCGCGGGCGCGCGCCGTGGCGGCGTGGGCGGCGGCGCACCCCGCCGGCGACCCGCTCCCTGACGAGCTGCGCCCCTTCGGCGCCGCGGCGCTGCGCGAGGCGTGCAACAAGGGGAGGGAGGCGCCGACGCACCGCCTGTGCGCGCTGATCGACGCCCTGTGCGACGCCGACGCGCGGCTGGCCGGCGCGGCGCTCACCGAGGCGCTGCGCTTGCAACACGACGCCGCCGCCTACGCGCGGCGCGAGCTGGCGGCGCGCAAGCGCGCCCGCCGCGCGCACGGCTTCGACGACCTGCTGCGGCTGGTGCGCGACGCGCTGCGCCGCGACGCCGAGGCGCCGGGGACGCCGCTGGCCGCGGCGCTGCGGGCGAGCTACCGCGCGGCGCTGGTCGACGAGTTCCAGGACACCGACGACGTGCAGTGGGAGGTGTTCCGCCGCGCCTTCGCCGCGCCGGGGCACCGGCTGGTGCTGGTCGGCGACCCGAAGCAGTCGATCTACGCCTTCCGCGGCGCCGACGTCGAGTCGTACCTGGCGGCCCGCGGCGCCGCGTCGACGCGCTGGGCGCTCGACGCGAACCGCCGCGCCGACGGCGCGCTGGTCGACGCGCTGCACGCGCTCTGGGGGGCGCACCCGTCGCCGTTCGCCGAGCCGGCCATCGCCTGGCGGCGCGTGCGCGCGCACCACGCCGGGTCGCGGCTGCGCGGGGCGGGGGCGCCGCTGCGGGTGCGCATGCTGCGGCGCGAGGGGGCGCTGGCGCCGGCGCGTGTGGGCGCGTCGGGCGCCGCGCCGCCGATCCCGAAGGAGCGGCTGGCGGGGCGGCTCCCCGCGCTGGTGGCGGCCGACGTGGTGCGCTTCCTCGCGGGCGGCGCGACGGTCGTCGAGCGCGTCGCGGGGCGCGAACACGCGCGCCCGGTGCGCCCGGCCGACGTCGCGGTGCTGGTGCGCACGCACCGGCAGGCGCGCGAGGTGCAGGCGGCGCTGCGGCGCGTGGGCGTCCCGGCGGTGATCCACGGCGCCGAGAGCGTCTTCGCGTCGCGCGAGGCGCGCGAGCTGGCCGCGGTGCTGGCCGCGGTGCTCGAGCCGGCGTCGCCGTCGCTCGCGCGGGCGACGCTCGCCACCGACCTGCTGGGCCTCCCCGCCGCCGCCGAGCTGGGGGCGGCGGTCAACGACTCGGCGCCGCTCGGCCCGGGCGACCTGCTGGCCGCGCTCGACGCCGACGACGCGCGGTGGGACGCGTGGGCCGAGCGGCTGCGCGCCTGGCGCGCGGCGTGGCGCGGCGAGGGCGGGGCCGACGCCGGCGCCGGCGCGATGCGCCTCGTGCGCGCGCTGTGCGACGACCTCGCGCTCCCGGCGCGCCTGCTGGCGCTGGCCGACGGCGAGCGCCGGCTCACCAACCTGCTGCACCTGGGCGAGCTGCTGCACGCCGCCGCCACCGACCGCGCGCTCGCCCCGGGCGCGGCGCTGGCGTGGCTGCGCGAGCAGGTCGCCAACGCCGACGCCGGCCGCGACGACGCGGCGCGCCAGCTCCGCCTGGAGAGCGACGACGAGGCGGCGCAGGTGGTGACGGTGCACTCGAGCAAGGGGCTCGAGTACGGCGCGGTGTGGTGCCCGTACCTGTGGGACGGGGCGGGGGCGCAGCCGCACGACCTGCTCTTCCCGCACGTCGCGGTGCCGGGCGCGCCGACGCCGCGCGCGATCGACCTGCGCGCGGGCGCGCGCTCGCCGTCGGCGGCGCGGGTGGAGGAGGAGCGGTTCGCGGAATCGCTGCGCCTCGCCTACGTCGCGATGACGCGCGCGCGGCACCAGGTCACGCTCTGGTGGGGCGCCGCGTCGGGGTTCGACGGCTCGCCGCTCGCCTGGCTGCTGCACGGCGGCGACGCCGCGCCCGACGCGCCCGCGCCGCGGCAGGCGCTGCTCCAGCTCGGGCTCCGCACCCTCGACGACGACGCGCTGCGCGCGCGCGCCGACGCGCTGGCCGCCGCGGCGCCGGGGCTCGTCGCGGTGGAGGACGAGGACGCCGACGCGCCGGCCGCGCGCTGGACGCCGCCCGACGCGCCGCGCCCGCCGCTCGCCGCGCGCGCGTGGACGCGCGCGCACGCGCTCGACGACGGGTGGCGGGTGGGGAGCTTCACCGCGCTCACCCGCGGCGCGCACGCCCACCGCGACGGGGCCGACGACGGCGACGACGCCCCCGAGGCGCTGGACGACGCGCGCGGCGCGGCGCCCGAGGAGGACGGGGACGTCCCGCTGGCGGCGTTCCCGGCGAGCGCGCAGGCCGGCCTCTTCTTCCACGAGGTGCTGGAGCGCCACGACCCGGGTGCGCCCGACGCGCTCGCGCCCCTGGTCGACGACCGACTGCGCGCCTACGGCTTCGACGCCGCGCGGTGGGGGGCGCCGGTGACGCGGACGCTGCACGCGACGCTCGACGCGCCGCTCGTCACCATCGACTCGGGCGCGCTCCGCCTGCGCGACGTGCCGCCCGCCGACCGGCTCACCGAGCTGCGCTTCGAGCTCCCGGCCTGCGGCGAGGCGGGCGCGGTGACCGCGGCGGCGCTCGCGCGCGCCTTCCGCGACCACCCCGGCGGCGCGCTCGACGCCGACGCGCTCGCCCGCTACGCCGACCGCGTCGCGGCGCTCGGCTTCCGCCCGCTGCGCGGCTTCGTCGCGGGCGCGATCGACCTGGTGGTGCGCCGCGGCGGGCGCTGGTGGCTGCTCGACTACAAGTCGAACCGGCTGGGCGCGCGCCGCGCGGACTACGCGCCCGACCGTCTGGCGCGCGAGATGGCCGACGCGCACTACCTCTTGCAGTACCACCTGTACCTGGTGGCGCTGCACCGCTGGCTGGCCTCGCGCATCCCGGGCTACGATTGGGAGCGCGACGTCGGCGGCGCGTGCTACCTGTTCCTGCGCGGCGCGGGGGAGGGAACGGGCGTGTTCGTCGACCGCCCGCCGCGTGCGCGCATCGAGGCGCTGGATCGCGTGCTGCGGGAGGGCGCATGACCGTGCAGCGCGACCTGTTCGGCGAGCCGCTGTCCGCGGCTTTCGTCGCGCAACCCGAGGACGTCGGGACGCTCGACCGGCGGGCCGGCGCCCGCGACGACGTGCCGGCGCCCGAGATGCTGCGCGACGCGGGGGTGCTGCGCGACGTCGACGTGCACTTCGCGCGCACCGTCGCGCGCCTCGCCGCCGTCGACGACCCACTGGTGCGACTCGGCCTCGCCGTCGCCAGCCGCGCCCCCGGCGCGGGGCACGTGTGCGCGGAGCTCGACGCCCCGGCGCGGCTGGTGCGCCTGGAGCGCGCCGCGCCGGCGGTGCGCTGGCCCGACGCCGACGCCTGGCGCGACGCGCTGGCCGCGAGCGCGGTGGTGGCGTCGCCCGAGGTTGCGGCGGAGACGACCTGCCCGCTGGTGCTCGACGGGCACCGCCTCTACCTCGCGCGCTACTGGGGCTACCAGCGGCGGCTGCTCGGCGCGCTGCGCTCGCGCGCGGGCGCGATCCGCGGCGACGTCGACGAGCAGGTGCTGCGCGACGGGCTGACGCGCCTCTTCCCCGACCGCGGCGACGGCGCGCCCGACTGGCAGCGCACGGCGGCGGCGGCGGCGGTGCTGCGCGCGCTGGCGGTGGTCACCGGCGGCCCCGGGACCGGAAAGACGACGACGGTGCTCGCGGTGCTGGCGCTGCTCGTCGAGCAGGCGCTGGCCGCGAACGTCGCGCCGCCGCGCGTCGCGCTCGCCGCGCCCACGGGGAAGGCCGCGGCGCGCCTCGCCGAGTCGGTGGCGGCCGGCCGCGCGCGCCTCGCGCTTCCGGACGCGGTGGCGTCACACCTCCCCGCCGGCGCGACGACGCTCCACCGCCTGCTCGGCTGGCAGCCGCACGCGCCGACGCGCTTCCGCCACCACGCCGGCCACCCGCTTCCGTACGACGTGGTGGTGGTCGACGAGGGGTCGATGGTGGACCTCGCGCTGATGGCGAAGCTGCTCGACGCCGTGTCCCCCGACGCGCGCCTGGTGCTGCTCGGCGACCGCGACCAGCTGGCGAGCGTGGAGGCGGGGTCGATCCTGGCCGACGTGTGCGGCGACGGCGACTGCGCGTACGGCGCGGCGTGGACCGCGCGGCTGACGCGCGTGGGCGCGGCGCCCGGCGCGCCCGCGGCCGGCGCGGTCCCCGCGGTCGCTGACGCGGTGGTGCGGCTGCGCGTGAGCCGGCGCTTCGCCGCCGAGGGGGGGATCGGCGCGCTCGCCCGCGCCGTGAACGACGGCGACGCCGAGGCGGCGCTCGCGGTGCTCGCCCGCGACCCGAGCGGGCAGGTGGCGTGGGAGCGCCTCGACGGGGACGCCGAGCGCGCGGGGCTGGCGCCGCTGCGCCGGCTCGCGTTGCGCGGCTACCGCGCGGCAGTGGCCCCCGACGGCCCGCGCGCCGCGCTCGACGCGCTGGAGCGCTTCCGCGTGCTGGCGGCGCACCGCGCCGGGACGCTGGGCGTGGCGGGGCTCAACGCCGAGCTGGTGGCGGCGCTGGCGCGCGAGGGGACCGCGCCGCGCGAGGCGGCGTCGGCGCGCTGGTGGCACGGGCAGCCGGTGATGGTGGTCGAGAACGACCACGCGCAGGAGCTGTTCAACGGCGACGTGGGGGTCGTGCTGCGTGAGGCGGGGGGCGGGTTGCGGGCGTGGTTTCGCACGGGGGACGGCGGCGTGCGCGGCCTCGCGCCGGCGCGCCTCCCGGCGCACGAGCCGGTGCTGGCGATGACCGTCCACAAGTCGCAGGGCTCCGAGTTCGACGAGGTCGCGCTCGTGCTCCCCGTGCGGCCGTCGCCGGTGCTGACGCGCGAGCTGCTCTACACGGGGATCACGCGGGCGCGGGCGCGGGTGACCGTGGTCGCCAGCGAGGCGGCGCTGCGGGCCGCGGTCGCCGAGCGGGTGCAGCGGGCGAGCGGGCTGCGGGAGGGGCTCTGGGCGACTTGAAGGTCTTCCCGGCGCGCCATTGCTCGGCAAGACCAAGAAGTGCAGGAGGGATGAACATCTGAGAAGATCGGATGAAGATCTGATGGTGCGTACCGGGAGCGGAGATGGTCGCCGCCCCACGGAGCCCCTCAGATCTTTCTCCGATCTTCTCAGATGTTCATCCCCTCTGCTTTTCTTGGTCTTCAGCAGCAGCCTACCGGACGGCCACCGCGACGAGCGCTGCGAGTCCCGCCAACAACCCCGCGCCCCCGAGCGCGATCGCCGCGACGACCGCCCGCTGCGACCGCGCGTCGAGCGCCTGCAGCGCCAGCGCGAGCCGCGGGTCCGTGCCCGGCGGCGCGGCGGGGAGCGCAGGCGGCGGCGCGTCGTCGAGGATCGACTGCCGCATCACCGCCTTCGCCGCCATCACGTCCTCCATCGCCTGCGCGAAGTGGCGCTGGTGGATCCGCTTCCCGACGTCGGGCCCGGGCTCGGCGGCCGCCATCGCCGCCGCCTTCAGCACCGCGTTCTTGATGTCGCCCCCGCTCGCCGGGTAGCGGTCGGCCAGCTCGACGAAGTTCACGTCGGCCGAGAGCGGCGTGTGTAGCGGGTGGAGCTGCACCTGCCAGATGCGCTCGCGCTCCGCCGGCCCCGGCATCTCGAACAGCACGTGCGTGCGGATGCGCCGCTCGAACGCCGGGTCGAAGTTGGCGGCGAGGTTGGTCGCGAAGATCACGACGCCGTTGAACGCCTCCAGCTCCTTCAGCAGCACGTTGACCACCGTGTTCGCCTCGCGCTCCATCGCCTGGCGCGCGCCCGCCGTGCGTCGCGCCGCGATCGCGTCGGCCTCGTCGAAGAAGAGCACCGCCTCCGACTCGGTGGCCGTGCGGAAGACCGCGGCCACGTTCTTCGCCGTCTCCCCCGCCCACATCGACTCGACGACCGAGTAGTTCACCACCAGCAGCTGGCGGCCGAGCGCGTGCGCGATCGCCTCGGCGCAGATCGTCTTCCCCGTGCCCGGCGGCCCCGCGAAGTTGAACGCCAGCCCCAGCCCGGTCGCGTGCCGCTCGCCGAGCCCCCAGCGCTCGAAGATCAGCGCGTGGTTGCGCACCTGCGCCAGCGCCTGCTCCAGCGTGCGCGTCGTGGCCGGCGGGAGCACCACGTCGGCGAAGGTGCGCTCCGGGGTGACCGTGTCCACCGCGCGGCGGCCGCGGCGCCCCGTGAACAGGGAGAGGATCGGCGAGGGCATGCCGGCCGGCGGTGCACGGTGCGCGCCGCCGGGGCCCGCGCCGCCCGGTCAGTCGGGCTCGCCCCGGTAGCGGCACCCCGACGTGCACGTCTCGCGCACCACGATCTCGCTCAGCCCCGGCAGCGCCGGCCGCAGCCGCGCCCAGATCCAGCGCGCCAGCACCTCGCTGGTGGGGTTCTCGAGGCCGGCGACGTCGTTCAGGTAGCGGTGGTCGAGCGCCTCGTCGAGCGGGCGCCACGCCGCCTTGAGGTCGGCGAAGTCCATCACCCAGCCGAGCGTCGGGTCGAGCGGGCCGCGCACGTGGACCGCGACGCGGAACGAGTGCCCGTGCAGCCGCGCGCACTTGTGCCCCGCCGGCACGTGCGGCAGCCGGTGCGCCGCCTCGAAGGTGAACTCGCGCCAGATCTCCATGCGCGGATGGTCGCCGCCGCGGGACGCGCGGGCAAGGTCCCCGCGGAGACGCTCGTCCCGGGAGCGCTCGTTCCGCGGCCGCGCTTGCGTCGCGCCGCGCGCCCGCCGATCCTCCGCCGCCATGCCCGACGCCCTGCGCCGCCGCTCGCCCACCGCACTCGCCCTCGTCGCCCTGGGCGCCGGCCTCGCGCTCGGCGCCGCCGCGGCCGCCACCGACGCCCCGGCGCTGCGCGCCGCCGTGCGCCTGGTCGAGCCGCTCGGCGCGCTCTGGGTGGCGGCGATCCGCATGACGCTCGTCCCGCTCGTCGTGTCGCTGCTCGTCACGAGCGTCGCCGGCGTGGCCGACGTGCGCGCGGTGGGGCGGCTGGGCGCGCGGGCGGTGGGGTGGTTCCTGGCGCTGCTCACCCTGTCGGCGCTGCTGGCCGCGTTCGCGGGGCCGCCACTGATGGAGCGGCTGTCGATCGACCCCGCCGCGGCCGCCGCCCTGCGCGCCACCGCCGCCGACCCCGCCGCCGGCGCCGACGGCGCGCCGCCCGAGCTCCCCACGCTGCGCGGCTTCGTGGTGGGGCTCGTGCCGACCAACCCGGTGCGCGCGGCCGCCGACGCGGCGATGCTCCCGCTGATCGTCTTCGTGGTGCTGTTCGCGGCCGCCGTCACCCGACTGCCGGCGGCCACGCGCGCGCCGCTGGTCGCGTTCTTCGCCGCCGCGCGCGACGCGATGCTGGTGGTGGTGCGCTGGGTGCTCGCGCTGACGCCGCTCGGCGTCTTCGCGCTGGCGGCCGACATGGGGGCGCAGCTCGGACTCGGCGCGGCGGGGGCGGTGGGGTACTACGTGCTGGTGCTGTGCGGGCTGGTGCTGGCGATGCTGCTCCTCTGCTACCCGATCGCGGCGCTGTTCGGGCGCACCTCGCTGGCGACCTTCGCGCGCGCGGCGGCGCCGGCGCAGACGGTGGCGGTGAGCACGCGCTCCTCGCTCGCCTCGCTCCCGGCGCTGATCGACGGCGCGCGCCGCCACCTCGGCGACCGCCCGGCGATCGGCGGCTTCGTGCTCCCGCTCGCCGTCTCGACCTTCAAGCTGAACACGCCGATCGCCGACCTGATCGGGCCGCTCTTCCTGGCGCAGCTCTACGGCGTGGAGCTCGGCGTCGCGCAGATCGCGACGATGACGGTGGTGTGCGTGGCGATGAGCTTCAGCAACCCCGGCATCCCGAGCGGCGGGCTGTTCGTGGTGACGGCGCCGGTGATGCTGAGCGCCGGGCTCCCGCTCGACGGGATCGGGCTGCTGATCGCGGCGGACGCGATCCCGGACGTGTTCAACACCCTCGTGAACGTCACCGGCGACATGACCGTGGCGACCGTGCTCGCGCCCGACGCGCCCGAGGCCGTCGCTCCGTCTGCTTGGCAAGACCAAGAAGAGCAGGGGGGATGAAAATCTGAGAACTGCTCGGAAACCGCGGGGAGAGCTCCAGGCTCCGAGCTCCTCCGCGCCCTTTCCGAGCAGTTCTCAGATTTTCATCCCCCCCCTGCTTTTCAGTTGCTCTTCAACAGCAGGAGCTCACGTGAAGTAGAGCACCCGCGCCCCCGGCAGCCGCTCGGCGACCGCGCGCGTGAGCCAGTCGCGCAGCGCCCGCATCGTCTCCCGCGGGTAGACGTGCTTGACGGCGCCGAACTTCCCGCGCTTCTCGGCGCGCACCGCCGGATCCATCTCCAGCGCGCTGTTCGGATACCACGACCGCAGCACCTCGCGCGAGCCCGGGGTGAAGCGGTGCGTGATCAGCTCCACCGTCAGGTCGGCGCCGGCGGGGAGCGCGGCGGCCGCGGCGTCGAGCAGGGCGCCGTACTCCGCCTCCCACCCGTCGACCGGCATGATCGGCGCGACCACCAGCCCCACCGGCTGCCCCGCCCGCGCCAGCTCGCCGAGTCCTGCGAGCCGCTCGGCCACCGGCGGGACTCCGGGCTCGAAGGCGCGCGACGCCGACGCCGCGTTCACGCTCGCCCGCGCGCGCACCCGCCCGGCGTGCGGCAGGTCGAGCAGCGGCGCGACGAGCGCGGGCGTCGTGAACTTGCTCACCCAGCGCAGCCGCGCCCGCGCCATGTCGTCGCGCGTCCCGAACCAGCGGACTGTCTCGGCCAGCGACCCGGTGAGGTGCTCGATCGCCAGCGGGTCGGTGTAGCAGCTCGCCTCGAACGAGGTCGTGCCGTCGGGCCCGACGTACGCCGGCAGGTTGCCGAGGATCGTCGGCAGGTTCGCGTACGCGCGCACCGTCGGCGGGCCGGCGAGCGAGCCCGCGAGGTAGCAGTACTGGCAGTGCGCCGGGCACCCCTGCGCCAGGTGGAACTGCCAGTCGGCCGACGGCGGGATGGGCTGCAGCCGCAACTGGCCGGCCGGCGCGGTCACCACCGAGAGCGTACGCTTGGCGACCCGATACGTCTCCCGCGCGTCGCGCCCCCGCAGCCCGACCAGCCGGTTGGCGCCGAGCACCTCGACGGCGAGGCCGAGCGCGACCAGGCGGTCGTACATGCGCAGCCCGAACGGCTCGGCGACCGCGTCCGGGGTGAACAGCACGCGCTCCGGCCGCCAGACGCGCGGCGACAGCGGGACCCGCTCGGCGGGCGGGGGGGCGAACAGCGGCAGGATCACGGGTGTGGTACCCCGCGGGAGCAGCTGTGTTCACACAGCGTGCGAGGTAGGGCGTGCGAGGTAGGGCGTGCGAGGTAGGGCGTGCGAGACAGGGCGTGCGAGGTAAGGCGATAGCACGTCTTACCTCGCACGCCCTGTCTCGCACGCCGTTATTCGCTCGCCGTACCTCGCCCGCTTCATCTCAACATCATACCCGGAACAGGTACGACCATTTGATGAAGAACCCGTCCGTCGTCCGCCGCAGCTGCCCGAACCGCAGCGGGTCCGGCTCCGCCGCCGAGCTGCCGTAGCCGGCGAAGAACACCGTCCCCGGGTTCGGCACGTAGCTGAACAGCACGTCGCCGCGGAAGGTGTTGCTGCGCTGCGCCGCCGCCCGCACGAAGCCGTTCGCCGTGCGGAAGAAGATCGGCTGCTGCGTGCGCCCCTCGTCGAACAGGCTGTCGCGCTGGGCGGCGATGTACTGGCCGACGAAGCGCACGAACACCGGCCGGGCGAGCTGGTACTCGACGCGCAGCCGCGGGATCTGCTGCTGCCCCGCCAGGCTCCCGTCGCGGACGCGCGCGAAGCGCTGGATCTGGTACGCCGCGTCGACGCGCAGGCGGCCCGTGGGGCGGATCGTCGCGTTGGCCGTGAGGAAGAGGATGTCGCTCGACGCCCACTCGTAGAAGTTCTCGTCCTGCCCCCAGATCGCGAACAGGCCGCCGTTGAACTTCTTGAACTGCGGCGTGTTGAGCGTGACCGCGTAGTCGAGGTTCGGCAGCGCCGGCGTCCCCACGTACGGCACCGTGTCGACCACGCCCGGGTTCACCGCGTTCGGCTGCGTGTAGTAGTAGTTCGCGTACAGGTCCGGGTCGTAGCGGAACTCCTCGACCAGCACCGAGCCGCCGACGCTCCACCCGCCGCGCAGCTGCGCGTTGCCGTTGAAGTGCAGCTTCTTCTCCAGCGCCTCGCGCCCGGCGGTGAAGTCGCGGTACTTCCACGTCCCGTCGACCATCACGTCGCCGCCGTAGCTCAGCACGCGGCTCGTCGGCGCGTTGAAGAAGGTCACGCGGTGGTTCGCCGCCGCGCGCGCGATGCTCCCGCGCGAGATGAAGCCCGACCCGGCCACGAAGTCCGGGTGGATCCCCGACGTCGAGTAGCGGAAGCCGAAGCGCCGCCCGTTGCGCTGCACCAGCGCCTGCCAGAGCGGGCCGCTCCGCGCGTCGCGCGAGCCGTCGGGCGCGGCGGCGTCGGCGCGCGTGGTGCTCCCCACCAGATGCGCCTGCACCGCGTACACCTTGCCGAAGACGACGCGCGTGTCGACCCCGGCCACGCGGTTGTACCCGCCGCCGTCCGCCTCGCGGTCGGTGACCACCGCGCCGACGCGCGACTGCGCCCCCACGTCGCGCTGCACGCGCACGATGTTGTACACTGGGTGGCGCCCCGGCGCGCCCCGCGGCAGCCCCGGGTCGTCGACCGCCGACAGCACCGCGACGTCCGTCCCCGCGACCTTCCCCGTCAGCTTCACCGCCGCCGACGGCTGCACGATGCGCCGCGTGTAGATCAACCCGTTCGGGACGCTGAACTGCTCGATCCCGTCGAGGAAGAAGGGGCGCCGCTCGGGGAAGAAGAGCGCCGAGCGCGGGTCGAACTGCACCTGCGCGGCGTCGGCCTCGACCTGCGAGAAGTCGGGGCGCACGGTGCCGTTGAGCGTGAGGTTGTTGGTCACCCCCCAGCGCACGTTGCCGCCCACCTCGGGGCGCCGCACGCGGTAGTCCCACGTGGCCGGGTCGGCGCGCAGCGGGCGCCCCTCGCTGCGCTGCGTCACCACGGGCGTGAGGTCGAGCACCAGCCCGCGCCGCAGGTCGGTGAGCCCGGTGAGCCGCCCCCCCTGCCCGAGGAAGGTCGCCCGCCCGCGCCGCGCCGGCGCCCACGAGTCCTCGGCGCCGAGCCGCGTCACGCGCCGCAGCACGTTGATCCCCCACCGCTGCACGTCGTGCGGCTGGTAGCGCAGCGACTTGAACGGGATGCGCAGCTCGACCTCGTAGCCCGCCGGCGTGACGCGCCCCTTCGACTGGTAAACGAAGTCCGCCGACAGGTCGACGTTCTCGCGCGCCTGGGCGCCGCCGCTGTTCATCAGCCCCCCGGTGCTCAGGTTCCCCGTCTCGACCAGCGTCCCGTCCATCTGGATGCCGAGCGGGTTCACCGCGAACGCGACCGCCTGCCGCGCGTCGTCGAACGTCGACAGCAGGATCGTGACGTGGTCGTCGCCGCCGATCCGGTCGCGGTCGGCGAGCGTCGCGTTCACCGTCCCCGCCGGCGCGAAGGCGCGCACGCCGAAGTGGATCGCGGTCGGCGAGTACCAGACCAGCACCTCGGTCGAGTCGGTGGCCGGCTCGCCGTCGGTCGGCTGGAAGCGCGAGAAGCCGGTGAGCCGTGCCGCGCGCGCCCACGCCGGCTCGGTGAGCTGCCCGTCGACCTGCACCTCCGCCTCGACGCGCGGCGGCGCGACGTCGAGCTCCCCGCGCCGCCCGTTGAACACGCCCTCCGCCAACACGGCGGGCGGGGGCGACGGCTGGCGCTTGCGCGCGTCGAGCGAGTCGGGCGCCGCCGCGGCGAGGGCGGCGAGCAGCGTAGGAAGGAGGGGCATCGGCGAGGCGGGAGAGAGGGGGCGCCCCGGAATCTGGCGCGTCGCCCGGTCCGGCAGGGTTCGAAATGGGTCAGAACCCCCGCCGGGGCTCGTCGAGCTCAGTCGAGCTCAGTCGAGCAGGTCGTCGAGCGCGTCGGCCAGCGTCGGGCGGTTCGCGCGCAGCCACGCCCCGGCGGCGCGCCCGTCGATCTCCACCACCAGCTCTCCCTCGGTCCGCCGCGCGTGCCGCACCACCTCGGCCACCTCGGGGTCCTCGGCGGCGAGCGCGCGCGCCACCTCGATCGCCTCCTCCCCGGCCCACCCCTCGGCGGCCAGCGCGCGCAACTCGGCGGCGCTCGCGGAGGCGAGCCACTCGGTCACGTCGGCCACGTGCTCGACCACGCCGTCGTCGCTGGCGACGGTGGCGTCCACCCGCGCTGGCGCCTGCCGGCGCGCGCGCAGCCGCTCGAGTGCCGCCGCCATCGCCTGCGGCTCGACGGGCTCGGGCTCCGCCGTCGCGGCGGGGGACGCCGCCGTCACGTCGACGCGCGCGCCGGCCGACCGCCCGGACGGCAACGCGTTCTCCGCATCGCCCTCGTCGCTCTCGTCGTCGCGCGGTGCGCCGTCCGCCGCGTCGGCGTCTTCGCGGTCGTCGCGGTCGTCGTCGCGGTCGTCGTCCTCCTCCGCGTCCTGCTCGTCCTCCGTCGCGCGTTCGTCGGCCGCGACGTCGGTGGTGACGAGGAAGGGGGAGCCCGCACGCGGCTGCGCGGCGCCGAGCACGCCGGCGAGGACCGCGGCCGGCGGGTCCATCGGGATCGTTCCTTCGAGCGCGAGCAGCGGGAGCACGAGCAGGTGCTCGTCGTCCGCGCCCACCGCCGCCGCGTCGCGTCGGTCGTCGCCGAGGAGCGGGGCGTCGCGCCGCGGGCCGCGCACCCACCCGGTGACGAGCGCGCGCAGGGCGGGGAGCGGGCCGTGCACGCCGTCGGCGCCGCTGAGCGCGGTCAGCACGGCCGCGGCCTCCTCGCGCGAGGCGCACGCGCGCAACTCGGTGCCGAGGACCGCGCCCCCGCGCGCCCGCACGGCGGCCAGCAGCCACGGCGCGCCGAGCACGCCCGCGAGCAGCGCGCGCGACGAGGACGCGCGCGGGTCGGCGAGCGCGGCGCGCAGCGTGGCGACGTCGGCCTGCGCGGTGGCGAGCAGGAGCCGCACGACCTCGCCGAGCGCGCCGCGCCCGTTCCCGCTCCCCGGCGCCCCCAGCCGCAGCCCGAGGCCGAGCGCGAGCGCCCCCGCGACCGCGCGCCCGTCGGGGGCCAGCGGCCAGTCGCTCCGCCCCCAGCGCGCGAGGTTGTCGAGGTGCTCCCCCCACGTGTCGACTACGCTGGCCACCGTCGCTCCGCGCACCGGGTACCCGCCCCCCGCCGGCACACCCCGCCCCTCCGCCGGCGTCCAACGCACGTCTGGTGCGAGCCCGGCGTCGCCGCCCTGCCCGCCCGGCGCGGGGTGGCCGGCGTCGTGCGGCGCGCGCGCCGCGATCGGAGATGCCGAAGGCGCGGGAATGACACCGGAGAGCGGGCGGGAGATCGAGGACATGGGGTGCGGCGGGGTTCGAACATAGACGCGCGGGGAGTGCGAGCGATACGGCGTGCGTCACCCAGCCCGCCGCACCGCCCTCAGCCCCCGCCCCACCCACTCCGCCACGTCGGAGTCGTCCGCCAGCAGCTCCTCGGACACGACCACCCACGTGCCCATCGGCCGCTCGCCGCCGGGGGCGAACGGGGTCACGCCCGGCGTCGCGAGCGCGGCCGCGTACTCGGCGGGCGGCGTCTTCACCAGCAGGCCGTCGCCCCAGCAGATGACGAAGGTCGAGCTGCCGACGAGGAAGCCGCGGCCGCCGAAGACGTTCTTCTCGCGGGTGCCGCGCACGCCGAGGGAGAGCAGCGCGGCGGCGACGCGCGAGACCAGAGCCGGGTCGTAGGGCACTGGACGATTGTCGAGGAGCAGGTGGGTACGGCGTGAACGGATACGGCGTGAACGGGTAGGGCGTGAACGGATAGGGCGTGAACGGATAGGGCGTGAACGGATAGGGCGTGAACGGGTTGGGCGTGCGTTTCGGCGGTAGGTCGTGCGTTGCGAGGATCACGTTGGGGAGGGAGGACGCCTCATCTTCGCTCGCATGGACGGCGACAGCGATCGGCCACCGCGCGGGCGTCGCGATCACCGCGACCTTCGCGTGTGGCAGGAAGCGTGCATTCTGGCGCGGAGTCTCGTCGTCGTTCGCTGGCAATTGCGTCGCGCAGGCCACCGGCACCTGGGTGACCAGATCGGCCGGGCGGCCACGTCGATCCACGCCAACATTGCTGAGGGGTGTGGACGCGCCGGACGGGCCGAACTCCGACGCTTCCTCACGATCGCCTGGTCCTCCATGCAGGAGGTCGACTCGCATCTCGCGGAGGCACTCAGCATCGGTCGCGTCGCCCCGAACGCACTCGCGACCTCACGGCGACACCTCGTGCACGTCGCACGCCTCCTCGCCGCCCTCCGCCGCTCCCTCGACCCCACCTAATCTTACGGCCCGCCCCACCCGTTCACGCCGTATCCGTTCACGCCCTATCCGTTCACGCCGTACCCGTTCACGCCGTACCCGTTCACGCCGTACCCGTTCACGCCGTACCCGTTCACGCCGTCGCTCAGTGGGAACGGTCGAACCGCACCCTCCTCGCCCGCCCGTTCGTGAACAGCAGCGCCGCCGGCTCGCCCCCCGCGCCGCGCGCGACCTCGACGCGCAACGGTCCGGCCACGAACGCGTCGGAGGCGAGCGGGCGCAGCACCGCGTCGGGGAAGCGCGGCCGCCGCAGCACCAGCGAGTCGCCGCGCGCCGTCACCTCGTACGTCGCGTCCAGCTCCGGGCTCCGGTACGTGCCGGCGAGCGCCGCGCGCGCCGCCGCGTCCGGCGCCCACGCCGCCGTCGGCGCGAATGCGAGCCGGTTGCCGTCGCGCAGCTCGACGTGCAGCTGCGGCGCTGCGCCCTCGACCAGCCGCACGGCGCCGCGCCGGCTCGCGTACGCGTTGCCCCCCAGCGGGACGAGCGTGTCCGTCGCCGCCCCCGCCGGGGCGCCGAGCACGAGCCGCCCGTCGGGCGTTGCCGCCGCCGCCACCACTTCGCCCGTCGCCGCGTCGCGCCACAGCCCCGCCAGCGCGGCCGCGCGCGCGGGCGCGAGCCCCGCCCCGCGCGCCGCGGCCGGCCGCGCCATCGACCGCGTCGCGGACGCCTGCGCGGTCGCGCCCGCCGAGAAGACGTCCGGGAGCGCCGCGTCCGCGACCGCCAGCGCGAGCGCCTCCGGGTTCGCCGACGCCGAGTTGCACAGCAACGTCACCGCCGCGCGGCGCTCCGGCGCCCGCAGCAGGTACGCGCGGTACCCCGCCGTCGAGCCGCCGTGCGAGATCGTGCGCACCCCGCGGTGCGTGCCGTTGGTCAGCCCGTACGCGTACGGAATCCGCCGCCCGTCGGCGAGCACCGCGCTGTCGCCCATCGCGCGCACGAGATCGCGCCCGCCCACCGCGCCGCTCTCGTAGTTCGCCTCCAGCCGCAGCAGGTCGCCGACCGTTGTCAGCATCCCGCCGCTCCCGATCACCCCGTACTCGGGCATCTGCAGCCGGAAGCCGCGCTCGGGCGTCCCCGCGTACGCCTGCGCGCGCCCCTTCACGATGCGCGTGTGGTCGTCGCGGAACTGCGTGCGCGTCATCCCCAGCGGCCCGAAGATCCGCTCGGCGGCGAAGCGCGGCAGCGGCGCGCCCGAGGCGCGCTCGATCGTCACCGCCAGCAGCGTGTAGCCGCTGTTGCTGTACAGGTACTCCGCGCCCGGCGCGAAGTTGAGCGCGCGCTGGCGCGTGACCAGCTGCAGCACCTCGGGCACCGTCTGCACCACCTGCTGCGCGCGCGGGTGCACGAGGTCGATCAGCGCCCACTGGTCGCGCAGCCCGCTCGTGTGCTGGATCAGGTGGCGCAGCGTCATCCGCCCGCCCAGGTCGGAGAGCTCCGGCACCCACTTCCGCACGTCGTCGTCGAGCGACAGCCGCCCGTCCTGCTCCAGCAGCCGCACCGCCAGCGCGACCACCTGCTTGGTCACCGACCCCGCCTCCGACACCGTCGCCGGCGCGAACGGCACGTCGTGCTCGAGGTCGGCCATCCCGTACCCTTTCTCGAGCACGACCGCGCCGTCGCGCCGCACCCCCACCGCGCACCCCGGCGTGGCGGCGCCGAGCGCGGCGAACACCGCGTCGACGCGGCGCACCAGCGAGTCGGCGAGCGCGGGAGTGGGCGGCGCCGGCACGAGCTGCGCGGCGGCGGGTGGGGCGGCGAGCGCGAGGGCGGCGGCCGCGCGGAGGGTGGGGGATGCGGGGCGCATGGGCGGCGGGGCGGCAGGGCGGCGGATGGAGGATCCGGCCCGAACATCCCCAACGGACCGCGCCGCCGCCAGCGCCGGGGCGCGCGCATCGCGCGTCGGCTAGATTGCCGGCGTGTTCAAGCAGGGCTTCCTCCGCAAATCCGACCTCGGCACCGAGTGCGACGCCTGCGGCGGCCGCGTCGATCTGATGACCGGCGGCACGTGCGAGCGCTGCCGCCGGATCCTGTGCGCCACGCACCTCCACGGCTCGTGGTGGCGGCGGATGGTGCACGAGTACCGCCGCCCGATCCTCTGCGTGGCCTGCCGCGACGGCGCCCCAGTCCCCCCGCCCGCGCCCCGATGACCGCCTACTCGCCGGACGCCCTCACCCCCGCGCAGCTCCTCTTCCCCGACCTCGCGCAGGAGTTCGCGGCCACCCGGCGCGCGCTCGAGCGCGTCCCCGAGGCGCACGCCGAGTGGAAGCCGCACGGCAGGTCGACATCGCTCGGCGCCCTCGCCGCCCACGTCGCCGAGCTCCCGGTGCTGGCGACGATGGTGGCGACGACCGACGAGGTGGACTTCGCCACGGGCAAGTACCAGCCGCTCAAGTTCGAGTCGACCGCCCAGGTGCTCGCGGTGTTCGACGAGCGCGCCGAGCAGATGCGCCAGGCCGTCGACGCGATGACGTGGGAGCAGCTCGGCCAGCGCTGGGTGATGCGGGCCGGCGAGCAGGTGTTCGTCGACAACCTCAAGGGCCCGCTCCTGCGCTCCTTCGGCCTGAGCCACCTCGTCCACCACCGCGCGCAGCTCGGCGTCTACCTGCGCCTGCTCGACGTCGCGGTGCCGAAGAGCTACGGCCCCACGGCGGACGAGCGGTAGGCGCGCGGCGGGTGCCGCGCGGCGTCAGCGCTCGTCGGGGAACTCCGTCGGCACGCGCGACGCGCACGCCACCAGCGCCTTCGCCGCGCCGACCTGCGGCATGAGCGTCATCAGCGACCCGCGCACCAGGCGGATGCGACCCGCCATCACGCCGTTCACCGGGTCGAGCGTGCCGCGCACCACTTCCTTCCACGTCGCGTAGTCGGCGCCGAGCACCAGGTCCGCCGTCGTCTCGGCGCCGGCCAGCGCGCGGGCCTCGCCGGCGGTGCCGCGGTCGAGCGCGACCTGCACCGCCACCGGCTCGGGGAAGCCGAGGTCGGGGCGCGCCGGGTCGAGGAGGAGCGCGACCGGCCACGTCCACCCGGCGGCGGCGCGGCGGTAGTCGGCGTCGGCGTTGATCGCGTCACGGAAGGCGTCGGCCCAGTCCTGCGTGAACGGTCGCGGCATGGAGGAGGGAAGCGGCGGGTCGTGGAAGGTCGTCAGCGCGCGGCCGGCGCGGGCTCGCCGTCGGGCGCGTGCGCGGCCTGCGCGGCGGCGCGGCGCCGGCGCAGCGCGCGCAGCACCGTGCGCCCCGCGGCCAGCCCGCCCAGCGCGACGTAGGCGTAGAAGGTGTAGACGCGCCACCAGATCAGCGAGGCGCCGAAGAGGCGCGCCGGGATCGCGTCGCGCAGCGTCGCGCCGAAGGCCGCCTCGATGAAGCCGCCCCCGCCCGGCGCCGGCGCCACCACGCCGCCGTACTGCAGCGCCAGCGGCCAGAGCACGAGCGGCGCCATCGCGTCGCGCGTCAGCGGGAGCGCGGCCGCGCCGGCGAGCACCGCGCCGGCCACCAGTCCGGGCAGCACCAGCACGCGCGCCACGACGTGCGCCACCGAGGCCACGAAGGCGAGCGTCATCGTCCCGAGCCGCGCGTCGCGCATCCCGTGCACGCTCGTGCGCAGCTGGCGGAGCGAGCGCTGGATCGTGCGCCAGCGCCCCGCGTGCAGCCCGAGCGCCCCCGCCCACGCCGGCGGCGGCCCGCTGGCGTTGCGCCGCGCCAGCGCCATCCCGAACAGGCCGACGCCGAGCACGAACGCCGCGTAGCCGCCGACCAGCCCCTGGATCCCGGTCAGCGCCCGCCCCCCGCCGCGAAAGAGCGCCGCCAGCGCCACCGCGACCACGGCCAGCGAGAGCATCTCGAGCAGCAGCTCGGCGAACAGGATCAGCAGCCGCCCCGCCGCCGGCACGCGCGCCTCGGTGAGCACCAGGTAGCGCGCCGGCTCCGCCCCCGAGCGCGCCGGCGTGATCGCCGCCCCGAAGTCGCCCCCCAGGCACACCCGCAGCGCCGCCCCGAAGCCGAGCGGGAGGTGCAGCGCCCGCGCGCTCAGCTGGATCTTCCAGGCGCGCGACAGCAGCTCGAGCGCGAACGCGCCGCCCCCCAGCAGGTGCGCCAGCGGCGGCAGGTTCACCGACGCCCCCCCCGCCGGCCAGCTGCTCCACACCACGTAGACGGACGCGCCGACGGCGGCGAGGAACGAGAGGGCGGTGACGATCCAGCGGAGCGGCGACAACGACGGCGGGACGGAGGCAGGGGGCCGAGGGAGCGGCGCAAGCTAGCGAGGCGGCGCGAGCACTTGACGTCGCCGCCGGCATACCGCATATAAGCGAGGCGCATATATGCGCGATGCGTATAGTCCCGGCGGGTTGGCCGGAGGGCGAGATGGGAGTGGATCGGGAACGGTCGGTGGAGCGGTTCCTCCCGCTGCGCCCCGTCGAGTTCGACGTGCTCCTCAGCCTCTCGGCCGGGGAGCGGCACGGCTACGCCATCATCCGCGAGGCCGAGTCGCGCGGGCTGGCCAGCGTGCCCGACGTCGGGACGCTCTACCGGGCGCTCCGCCGGATGCAGGACCAGGGGCTGATCGAGCCGGCCGACCGACGCGAGGCCGCCGACGCGGGCGACGAGCGCCGGCTCTACTACCGTATCACGCCGCTGGGCACCCGGGTCGGACGCGCCGAAGCGTACCGCATGGCCGCGCTCGCGCGGGCGGCGATGGCGGGCGGGCTGCTCGAGGCGGGGGCCGTATGAGCGCCCCCGTCCCCGGCCCCCGCGGCCCCGACGCGGCCGCCGACCGGTGGATGCGGCGGCTGCTGCGCCTCTACCCGGCCGACTTCCGCGACGAGATGGGCGACGCGCTGGTCGAGACGTACCGCGACCGCCGCCACGCGGCCGCGCGGGACGGCGGCGCGCCGGCCCTCGCCGGCGTCTGGCTGCGCGCGCTGCTCGACTCCGTCGTCAACGGGTTCGGCGAGCGCCTCCGCCCGGCGGTCGCCTGGCGGCGCGGCGGCAACTGGGGGCGCGACACCGAGCGCGCCCTCCGCCGGCTGACGCGCGCCCCGGTCTTCACGCTCACCATGCTGGCCACGCTGACGGTCGGACTCGGCGCCTTCGCCATGGTCTACGCCGTCGTGCACAAGGTCCTGCTGGCGCCGCTCCCGTACGAGCGGCCGGGCGACCTGTACTTCGTCTGGCGCGACTACGGCACGGTGCTCGACCTCAGGTACGGGGCGGTGTCCGGCACCGACGTCGTGGCGCTCCAGGGCGCGCGGACGGTCATCCAGGACGCGGTCGCGATCGACGCCGGGCGGCTCACGCTCGCGCGCGCCGGCTCGCCCGGGGACGACGCCGCGCCCGAAGAAATCAGGGTGTTTGCGACCTCGCCGAACCTCTTCGCGATGCTCGGCGTCCAGCCGCTGCTGGGGCGCACGTTCGCGGCCGACGAGGTCGGGGTCGGACGCCCGGCGCTGGTCGTGCTCGGCCACGACCTGTGGCGCGACCGCTTCGGCGGCGCGCGCACGGTGATCGGGGCGGACGTTCTGCTGAACGGGGTGCCCCACCGCGTGATCGGCGTCATGGGGCCGGAGTTCCGCTTCCTCAACCACGGCGGGCTCGGCGCCCCGGTGGGTGCCGATGCGTACGTCACCCACCCGATCGACCTCGCGCAGACCGAGCCTCGGGCGGGCTCGTACTCGGCGCTGATCCGCGCCCGCCCCGGCGTCGCGCCCGAGGCCGTGGACGCGGCGGTGCGGGCGGTCGGGAAGGCGGTGGACGAGCGAGACTTCGGCGGACGCGGGATCACGCTCTGGCCGGTCGGGCTCGAGGCCGACCTGCTCGACCGCGTGCGCCCGCCCCTGCTCGTGCTGGGCGCGGCCGGCGTGCTGCTGGTGCTCGTGCTGGCGGTGAACATGGCCACCCTCCTGCTGGTGCGCGCGATGCAGCGCGACCAGGAGTTCGCGATCTCGCGGGCGCTCGGCGCCAACGGCATCGCGCTCGCCCGGGCGACGCTGCTCGAGGCCGCGCTGCTCGGCCTGCTCGGCGGGGCGGGGGGCGCGCTGGTCGCGGTGTGGGGGACGCGCGCGCTGGTGGCGCTGGCGCCGGCCGACCTCCCCCGCCGCGAGACCATCGCCGTGGACTGGCCGGTCGCGGCCGTCGTCGTCGGGGTCGGGACCCTGCTCGGACTGCTCGCCGGCGCGCTGCCGGCGCTGTGGGCGACGCGGGCCCGCCTCGCGACGCTGCTCCGCGACGCCGCGGTGCGCGGCGGAGGCGGCGGGCACGGGGCGATGCGCCGCGCGATGGTCGTCGTGCAGGTGGCGCTCGCGGTGGTGCTGCTGAGCGCCGGCGGGCTGGTGGTCCGGAGCTTCGACCGGCTGCTGCGCGCCGACCCGGGCTTCGACGCGGCGGACGTGCTCACGCTGCGCGTGCCCGTCCCCGCGCAGCGCTACCCCGAGAGCGCCGACGTCAACGCGCTGCACGAGCGCCTGACGCGCGAGCTGGCCGCGATCCCGGGCGTCACCTCGGTGGGCGCCACGACGGCGCTGCCGTTCGACGGCGCGACCAACCAGACGGACGTCGACTTCCCGGGCGCGCCGGGCAACACGGGTGACGAGGACGAAGACTCCCCGTTCGTCGACGCCGTGCCCGTCCTGCCGGGGTACTTCGAGACGCTGGGCATCCGGGTGCACGCGGGGCGCACGTTCGGCGCGGCGGCGCCGGCCGGCGTGCGCGAGGCGGTGATCGACCGGACGCTCGCGAGCCGCTTCTTCCCGCGCGGCGGCGCGGTGGGCGCGCGGATGCAGTTCCGCGGCGACTCGCTGGTCGTCGTCGGCGTGGTCGAGCACGCGCGCCAGTACGACGTACACCAGGACGGCCGGCCGCAGGTGTACGTGCGCAACGCGGACTACACCGAGGCCACGATCAGCTTCGCGCTGCGGAGCGGCCGCCCGCCCGCCGCGCTGGTGTCCGACGTGCGCGCCGCGGTGGGGCGCGTGGACCGGCAGCTCGCGCTGGCGGAGGTGCGGCCGATGGAGGAGTACGTGCGCGACGCGCTGCGCCAGCCGCGCCTGAGCGCGGTGCTGCTTTCCGGCTTCTCGGCCGGCGCGCTGCTGCTGGCGGCGATGGGACTCTACGGCGTGATCGCCGGCGCGGTGAGCCGCCGCCGCCACGAGCTGGCGGTGCGCCTCGCGCTCGGCGCCGACCGGCGCGGGGTGCTGCGGCTCGTGCTGCGGGAGGGCGCGGGCCTCGTGCTGCTGGGGCTTGTGCTCGGCGTGCCGGGCGTCCTGGTGGCGGGGCGACTCGTGGGCGGCGTGCTGGTCGGGGTCTCGCCCTTCGACCCGGGGACGCTGGCGGCCGTCGCGGGGCTGCTCGCCGCGGTGGCGCTGGCGGCGTGCTGGCTCCCGGCGCGCCGCGCCGCCGACATCGAGCCGGCGCGGCTGCTGCGGCAGGGGTAGGGGCCCGTCGCTACTCCCGCCACAGCGCCTGCCGCGGCGATACCCGCAGCACGCCGCGGATCGGCACCGCGGTCGCCGCCAGCACCAGCGCCAGCACCGCCGCCGACACGAGCAGGCCGGCGGCCAGCGTCACCCACCCGCTGATCGGGAAGGCGTGCATGAACGCGCCGCCGATCGCCGCCACGAGCGGCGCGGCGACCAGCGTCCCCACGCCCAGCTGGCGCCCGCCCTGCCGCAGCAGGAGCCGCGCGACGCCGGCGTCGGAGGCGCCGAGCGCGCGCCGCACGCCGATCTCGCGGGTGCGGAGCCCGATCGCGCGCGACGTCAGCCCGTACGTCCCGACCAGCGCCAGCACGAGCGCGAAGGCGAAGCACGCCCCCACCAGCTTCGACGTCGAGGTGGCGATGAGCCCCACCTTCGCCAGCACCTCGTCGAACGGCTGTACCGCGTCGGGGACCAGCAGCGGGTCGACGGCGCCGAACGCCTGCAGCAGCGCCTGGCGTCCCGCCATCTCGCCCGCGCGGTGCCGCACCAGGACCGCGGCGTTGGCGGCGTCGGTCTGCAGCAGCGACACGTACACGGCGTCGGTGCTGCGGTCGCGCGACAGCGGGTCGCCGTGCGGGACGTCGCTCGCCACGCCGACGATCGTGAGGAAGCGCGCCGTGTCGCCGACTCCCGTCAGGCGCAGCTGGTCGCCGACCGGGGAGCGCCCGCGCCAGTGCCGCGCGGCCAGCGACCGGCTGACCACCGCCACCGGCGCGCGGCTCGCGTCGTCGTCCGGCCGCAGCGCGCGCCCCTCGACGACGCGCGCGCCGGCTGTCGCCAGGTCGCCGAGCGCGGCGATCACGTGGGCGCTCGGCGGCGCCCCGGCCGGGCCCGCGTCGCGCCGCACGAAGCGCCCGGTCTCCGCGCCATGGTCGGCGAGCGTCCGCCGTAGCAGCACGCGGTCGAGCGCCGCGTGCTCGGCCAGGCGGGCGTGCACGTCGCGGAACGCCGCCGTGCGCGCCGCGGAGGTGGCGTAGCGCGCCGGCGGCGGCGCCACGCCGCCCTGCAGCAGCCGCGCCGTCGGGAAGCCGGGGTCGAGCGTGACCGCGCGCCGCGCCATCACCCCCGCCATCACGCCGACGAACATCAGCACCGTCACCGTCGCGACCTGCAGCGTCACGAGGGCGCGCGACAGCCGCCCGTCGCGCCGCGCGCCGGCGCGCGCGCCCCCGTCCTGCATCGCCGCCCGCACGTCGGTGCGCGCCGTCCGCAGCGCCACGACGCCCCCCAGCACCGCGATCGCCACCGTGACGAACGCCCCCGCGCCGAGCAGCCCGACGCGGTCCATGCGCCACACCCACCAGAAGGCGAGGTTCTCCGCCATGTGGGCCTGCGTCCAGCGGGTGATCGCCGAGAGTCCCCACGCCGCGCCCGCGGTCCCCAGCGCGCCGCCGCCGAGGCAGAGCAGCACCGTCTCCCACATCCCCTGCATCGCCAGCCGCCCGCGCGGCGCGCCGAGCGCGAGGCGCACCGCGCTCTCGCGGATCCGCTCGTTGGCGCGCGCCAGCAGCAGGTTGGTGACGTTCACCAGCGCGAGCAGCAGGATCATGGCCGCCAGCGCGTTGAGCGCGGCGAAGACGAGCGCGCGCTCCTCGCCGATCTGCGCCGCCGGAAACGACTCGACGGCCGCGGCGACCGCCGCGGCGCGCGCCGACGTGTCGTGGGCCGCGATCGCGCGCCGCAGCAGCACCCCTGCCTCCGCCGCCGCCGCCGCATGGTCGGCGCCCGGGGCCAGGCGCCCGGCGAGTCGCACCGCGTACAGCCCCGGCGTGGTGGTCGCCAGCACCTCGGCGGGGAGGGGGAGCCAGGCCTCGGACGCGACGGGGAAGCCGAACCCCGCGGGCATCACCCCGACGACGCGCGTCTCCACGCCGTCGATCGGCACGCGCGCGCCGAGCGTCGCGGGATCGGCGCCGAAGGCGGCGGTCCACAGCCGGTGCGACAGGACGACCACCGGCTCCGCCCCCGCGGCGCCGTCGGACGGCCGCAGGGTGCGCCCGAGCAGCGCCGGCGTGCGCGCGACCGCGAACAGCACCGGCTCGGCGACCGTCGCGTCCACCACGCGGCGCCCCTCGTCGCGCCCCAGCACCACCTCGCGCCCCGTGTAGCCGCCCACCTCGCGCAGGGTGCGCAGCGCGGGCCGCACCGCGGCCAGGTCGACGACGTCGATGGTCTGGCGCCGGCCCGCGACCACCGGGTCGACGCGCACGACGCGCTCCCCCTCGCTCAGCGGGAGCGGACGCACCATCGCCGTATGCAGGAACGAGAAGGTGAAGGTGCTCACCCCGAGCCCGCCGGCGAGCACCAACACGGTGAGCAGCGTGAACCCCGGGCTGCGGGCCAGCAGGCGCAGGGCGTAGCGGACGTCGGCGAGTCGCGGCATGCGGGCAGAGTACGGGCGCCGCGCTCTGGGGTTTCGGGGCCCTGTGAAGGTCAACTGAAAAGCAGGGGGGATGAAAATCTGAGAACTGCTTTGAAAGGGCGCGGAGGAGCTCGGAGCTCTCAGCTCTCCCCGCGGTTTCCGAGCAGTTCTCAGATTTTCATCCCCCCTGCTCTTCTTGGTCTTGAGAAGCTCAACGTCTCCGCAGCGCGTCCAACTGCCGCTTGGCCTGCGCGTCCGCCGGCGCCAGCTGCACGACCTTCTCGAGACTCGCCACCGCCCCCGCCGTATCCCGCGCCGCGAGCTGCGCCTCGGCGAGCTGCCGGAACGCGCCGGCCGACGCGGGGAGCACGCGCGTGTTGAACAGGTAGAGCTTCATCGCGTCCGCCGCGCGGTCGCGGGTGCGCAACGCCGCCGCCACGTCGCCGAGCGTCGCGTCGCCGAAGTCGTACGCCGCCTGCCCGTAGAAGCGCTCGCGCAGCGCGCGGTAGCGCGCCTCCACGCTGTCGACGCCCCCGTCCTCGTAGGCGAGCAGGAGCACCTGCCGCAGCGGGCGCGGCTCGGCGAGTCCGCGGTGGCAGGTCTCGCAGGCGACGTCGATCGGCGGCTCGGCGCGCCACGGGAGCGAGTCGATGTGCTGCGCGTTGATCGCCCGCACCATGCGCAGCATCCGGCGCGCCATCTCCTTCTCCGGTTTCTCGTCCGAGACGTAGTTCGTCTGCTGCCCGCCCTCCCCCGCGACGTGGCAGTGCGTGCAGCGCACGCCGAGTGCGCGCGCCCAGGTGCGCATCGTGTCGCGCACCGCGGGGAGCGGCATGTCGGCCGGGAGGACCTTGAGGTTCCGCGCCCGCTGCTCCTGGGCGCCCGCCGGCGGCTGCGGTGGCTGGGCGCGGGCGGCGGCGGCGAGCGTGAGGCACGCGCCGAGCGCAGCGAGTGGGAATGCGGTGAGGGCGGTGAGACGGCGTCGCATCGGCGGGGGGAGGGTGGGCGTGGCGGGTGGGTCGGTAGCGAATGCGGCCGGGACCGTCCGCCCGCAAGGGCTCGCCGGAGCGGCGTGCGTAGATTCCGCGCGGACCCGCCCCCTCCCCGCCATGACGACGACGACCGCCCCCGCCCTCCCTTCACTCGCCGACCTCGAGGCCGCGGCGGCGCTCGTGCACGCGGCCATGCCGCCGACGCCGCAGTACCGCTGGCCGCTGCTCGAGGCGCGCACCGGCACCGCGACCTGGCTGAAGCACGAGAACCACACGCCGGCGGGCGCGTTCAAGGTGCGCGGCGGGGTCGTCTACTTCGACTGGCTGGCCCGGCAGACGCCGCGCGTCCCGGGCGTCGTCACCGCCACGCGCGGCAACCACGGGCAGAGCGTCGCCCTCGCGTCGGCGCGCCACGGGATCCCGGCGGTGGTCGTCGTGCCGCGCGGCAACAGCCGCGAGAAGAACGCCGCCATGCGCGCCCAGGGGGTGGAGCTGGTCGAGGCGGGCGACGACTTCCAGGCGGCGTCGGAGGCGGCCGACGCGCTGGCGCGCGAGCGCGGGTGGCACCGGCTCCCCAGCTTCCACCCGCTGCTGGTCGCCGGCGTCGGCACGTACGCGCTCGAGCTGTTCCGCGCCGTCCCCGACCTGGACGCCGTCTACGTCCCGATCGGCCTCGGCTCGGGCGCCGCGGGCGTGCTGGCGGCGCGCGACGCGCTCGGATTCGACACCGAGGTCGTGGGCGTGGTGAGCGCGCACGCGCCGGCGTACGCGCGGTCGCTCGCGTCGGGTACGGCCGAGTCGCACCCCGTCACCACCGTCCTCGCCGACGGGATGGCGTGCCGCACCCCGGTGCCCGACGCGCTGACACTCCTGCGTGGCGACGGCGACGCGCGGCGCGGGCTGGCGCGCGTGGTCGAGGTCGACGACGACGAGGTCGCGGCGGCGATGCGGGCCGTCTTCACCGACACGCACAACGTCGCCGAAGGGGCGGGGGCGGCCGGGGTGGCGGCGCTGCTGCAGGAGCGCGAGCGGGCGCCCGAGCTCGTGCGGGGTCGGCGGGTGGCGGCGGTGCTGTGCGGCGGCAACGTCGACGCGGATGTGTTCGCGCGAGTGCTGGGTGGGAGCCGTCCGTAAAAGGGGCGCTGGATTCAACCTTTGGCTTGCAAACGGAGATGTCAATTCTTAAGTTGAAATATCCTCATGCAACCTTAAAGTTGAAACCCTGGACTGTACACATTGCATGTACACCATCCGAGACACAGCCCAGCTCGCCGCCTATCTTAGGGCGCTGCGCAGATCCAAGGGACTCACACAAGCACAGCTCGGTGCAATTTTGAGTGTATCAGGCGCGCGCATCAGTGCGATCGAGCATGACCCAGGTGCCGTCAGCGCAGCGCAGCTCCTCCGCATTCTGAGTGCGCTCGGAGCACGGCTCCATCTCGACACGGACTCGGTTGGTAAGCACACCACTGCCGCCCGAGCAGGCGAGTGGTGATGCACGTCCAGGCGCGGGCTCTCGACATTTGGATGAACGGGGAGCCAGTCGGTGTTTGGTACGCGAGTCGAAACGGGGTTCCGGTCCTCCAGTACCACGCCGAGTGGCTCCAGTCTCCCCGCGGACGCCCGCTTTCGATCTCGCTGCCGTTCGTGCCAGGCAATCAGCCGCATCGCGGAGAGCGTGTGGTGTCCTGGTTCGACAACTTGCTGCCTGACAGCGCAGCCATCCGTGAGCGGATACGCACCAGGTTCAAGACGGGCTCTGTCAGCACCTTCGACTTGCTCGCGGCGATCGGGCGTGACTGCGTTGGGGCCGTGCAGATCGTTCCTGCCGGCATGGAGCCGGGTGACGTGCGCCGCATCGATTCGGAGCCGATGGATGTCACTGAGGTCGCCCGCACGTTGCGGGGCGTGACGGCGTCGGGAGTGCTGGGTCTCGACGACAGGAGCGAGAACTTCCGCATCTCGATCGCCGGTGCGCAGGAGAAGACGGCACTCCTCCAGCTCGACGGGCGCTGGCACCGCCCGCTGGGCGCCACGCCGACCACCCACTTGCTCAAGCTACCCCTCGGCCTCGTCGGCAACATGCGCGTGGACCTGCAAGAATCCGTGGAAAATGAGTGGTTGTGCATGCGGTTACTGCGAGAGCTTGGGCTGCCAGCGGCTCACACCGAGATAGCGATATTCCGAGACGAGGTGGGCGAGGAGAAGGCTCTAGCGGTCGAGCGGTTCGATCGCGTATCCGTTGCCGCGAGTGCGGGCGACGCGCCGACGTGGATCGCACGGCTCCCGCAAGAGGATTTCTGTCAAGCGACGGGTACTCCTGGGACCAGAAAGTACGAGGCCGAGGGAGGTCCGGGGATCGCGCAGTGCCTCACGCTGCTCGCGAACGGCGAACGCCCGCAGGACGACGCTCTCGCGTTCGCCAAAACGCAGCTCGCGTTCTGGCTGCTCGCCGCCACGGACGGGCACGCGAAAAACTTCTCGATCTTCCTGCACCGCGATGGGTACGTTATGACCCCGCTCTACGACGTGCTCTCCGCCTGGCCGGTCATCGGTAAAGGACCGAACAAGCTGCCGATACAGAAGGTGAAACTCGCGATGGCGTTGCGCGGAAAGAACGTCCACTACGAATTGCGGAAGATTACTGTGCGCCACTGGCGGATTCTCGCGGAGCAGACCGGCGTGCCGGACGCTTTCGCGCGGATGACGGAGATGGTGGACCGCGCCGACCCCGCGCTCGATTCGGTGGGCGCGGCCCTCCCCGCCGGCTTCCCGGAAGTCGTGTGGGACCGCATCGCCGCCGGGGTGCGTGCCCAGCGCGACATCTTTCTGAAGGCGCTGGCGGCGGGCGCGTAACGCGCCCTACAGCGCCAGCCCGCGCAGCACCGCCGACCGCGCCCGGCTGGCCACGATCCGCGTCCCGTCGCGCATCTCGACCAGCAGCCGCCCGGCGTCGTACGGCGCCAGGTGCCGCACGAAGTCGAGGTTCACCACGTGCGAGCGGTGCACGCGCACGAACTGCGCGGGGTCGAGCCGCGCCTCCAGCTCGCCGAGCGGGACGTACACGAGGTGGCGCCGCCCGTGCGCGTGCAGCGCGACGTAGTCGTCCTCCGCCTCCAGCCGCTCGACGTCGCGCACGGCGACCGGGGTGATGCGCCCGCGGTCGCGCACCAGCAGCCGCGTCAGCGGTCCGGCGCCCTCGGCGAGCGCGCGCCGCGCCCGCTCGCCCGGCGGCGGTGGCTGCTCCTCGTCGTCGCCCGCCTCCCCGCCGGCCGCCAGCGCGCGCCGCGCCCGCTCCGCCGCGGCCGCGAACCGCTCGGCGCCGAACGGCTTGAGCAGGTAGTCCACCGCCGCCAGCTCGAACGCCCGCACGGCGTACCGGTCGTAGGCCGTCGTGAACACCACCGCCGGCCGATGCGCCGCGCGCTCCAACACGTCGAGCCCGCCCAGCTCCGGCAGCTCGACGTCGAGGAAGACGAGGTCCGGGCGCAGCGCGTCGACCCGCGCCAGCGCGTCGCGCCCGTCGGCCGCCTCGCCGACGCACGTCGCCCACGGCAGCCCGTCGACGAGCGCGCGCAGCTTGGCGCGGGCGTGCGGCTCGTCCTCGACCACCAGCACGCGCACCGGCGCCGGCGGGCGCTCAGTCACCGCTCACCCCTGCTTCCAACACCCCCGCGGGCGCGGGGAGCGCGGCCGGCAGCCGGAGGCGCACCACGAACCCCTCGCCCGGCGCGGTCGTGACCTCGGCCGACGCCTCGCCCGGGAAGCGCGCCTGCAGCCGCTGCCGCACCGTCGCCAGCCCGATCCCGCCCGGCCGCTCCGCCGCCGCGGCACCCGCGCCGTCGTCCCCCACCTCGAGCACCAGCGCGTCGTCGTCGAAGGCGGCCGCGACGCGCAACGTCCCCCCGCGCGCCAGCGGGGCGAGCCCGTGGCGGATCGCGTTCTCCACCAGCGGCTGCAGCGTCAGCGGCGGGACCGCGCACTCCAGCGCGTCGGGGTCGACCTGCTCGACGTAGCGCAGCCGGTCGCCGAACCGGATGCGCTCCAGTTCGACGTACGCGCGCACGAACGCCAGCTCGTCACTCAGCGGCGCGTCGTCGCGCCCCCGGCGCTCGGCGTCCAGCACGTAGCGCAGCAGCTCCGCGAACCGCTCCAGCGCCCGCTCGGCCGCCGCGGCGTCGGTGCGCACGAGCGCCGTCACCGAGTGCAGCGTGTTGAACAGGAAGTGCGGGTCGAGCCGCGCCCGCAGCGCCTGCAACTCCGCACGCGTGCGCAGCGCCTCGGCGCGCGCCACCGCCGCCTCGCGCGCGCGGGCGGCGCGCGCCCCCTCCAGCAGCTGCCGCGCCCCGACCACCACGCCGTAGAGCATCGTCCCCATCACGAGCTGCCAGGCGAGCCCGAAGCGCAGGTACTCGGCCATCGCCCCGGGCGCGTAGCGGGCGATCTGCGCCACCACCGGCGCCGTCCACAGCGCCGCGTACAGCAGCGCGAGCGCGCCGTGCGCGCCCAGCAGCCGCGGGCGCGACAAGCGGCGGCGCGCGATCCGCCCGGCCACCCACCACGCGCCCAGCCCCAGCAGCGCCGCCGGCGCCACGCTCCACGCGGCGGCCTGGCAGGCGACGTCCACCGCCATGCGGCCGCCGGCGGTGAGCGCGATGGCGTACAGCGCCCAGAACGGGACCCAGGCCAGCGCGTACGTCAGGAGGAAGGCGGGGCGGCGCATCGGCGGGAGGGGCACACTCGGCGGACGCTCAGCGCCCGCCGCGCGCGAGCGCGGGGAGCAGGACGTGCTGCACCCACCCGTAGTCGGGCTGCAGCGCGAGCGCCTGCTGGTAGGCGGCGCGCGCCTCGTCGGCGCGCCCGCGCTTCGCGTGCACCTGGCCGAGGTAGGCGTACGTCTCCGCCTCCCCCCACGCCGGGCGCGCGGGCGCGGGGCGGTCGGCGGCGAACAGCGCACGCGCGCGCTGCAGGTGCGCCTCCGCCTTGTCCAACCCGCCGCCGAACATCGACGGCGTGTACATCGCGCTCATCCCCTTCAGCAGCCAGACGCGCGGGTTGCGCGCGTCCAGCCGCTCGGCCTCGTCGAGCAGTCCGCCGCTCTTGGGGCCGAGGCGCATCCCGGTGAGCGGGTTGCGGCTGGTCGCGATCAGCTGGCCCAGCACCGACGCGCGCACGGCGTGGCTTTCGGGGAGCGCCAGCCGCTTGGCCGCGCGTTCGAGCACCTCGTCGGCCTGCTCCAGCAGGGGGCGCGCGCCGTCCTCGTCGCCGGTGCCCATCGCCAGCCCCGCCTCGCGCCAGAGCGCGTAGCCCTGGTAGTGCAGCAGCAGCCCGTCGTCGGGGAAGGCGGACAGCGCGCGCTCGGCGACCGCCCGCGCGGCGGCGATCCCGGGGCGGTCGCCGCGCACGAGCGCCGCCTCGACGTCGCGCCGCACCGAGTCGGCCCACCGGTCGCGCGGGGAGAGCGTGGACACGGCGGCAGAGGCGGGGGCGGCGGGTTGGGCGCGCACGGACGCGGCGGCGAGCATGAGAACCGCGGCAGCGGCGCGGCGGACCCAGGGATGATGGCGCATGGGCGTCGGGCTCAGAAGGGCTGGAGGGGTTGGAAAGGGCGACGGAAGGCGCGGATCAGAAGCGCGTCAGCGACGCGCCCGCGTACACGGCGCGGTTGAAGAGGCTCGGGACCGGAACGCGCGACCGGTAGTCGGCGGTGTGGCGGAGCGCGTACACGTTGCGGCGGCCGAGCGCGTTCGTGAGCCCGGCGTAGGCGACGAGCTGCAGCGACGCCGCCGGGCGCACCAGGTAGCTGCCGTTCGCGTCGAGCCGCGCGAACGCGGGCAGCCGGTCGTCGCCGAGCGTGCCGTAGCGCGGCTGCCAGCGCCCGCTCGCGGCGTCCAGGTCGGCGCCGAGCACGGGGGCGATCGGCCGCCCGGTGGCGTGCCGCCAGGCCACGGCCGCCTGCCCGCGCCGCCCGACGCGCCGCTCGGCGACGGCGGTGAGCGCGTGCGTGACGTCGCCCGGCGCCGAGCCGCGCGCGCCCGTGTGCGGGTCGGTGCGCTCGGCGTCGACCAGGCTGTACGACGCGCGCCCGGTCACGCCGAATGCGAGTGCGCCTCTCAAGAACACGTCCGCCCCGCGGGCGCGCCCGTCGCCGCCGGGGACCACCAGGTAGTCGCGCGTCTGCTGCGCCAGGTCGGCGTAGCGCTTGGCGTACGCCTCGACGCGCAGCACCGCGCCGTCGCCCTCGCCCAGCTGCGCGCCGACGACGGCGTGCGTGGCGCGCATCGGCGGCAGCCCGGCGACGCCGAGCGTCGGGTCGAACAGCAGCGCGTCGGGGACCTGATGGTACACGCCCCAGGCGGCGGTGAGCGTCGCGCCCGGGCGCGCCGTCCAGGCGAGCGAGAGCCGCGGGTCGACGGTGCGCCGCCCGGTGAGCGTGGAGCGGTCGGTGCGCGCGCCCGCGATCACGCGCAGTCGCGTCGCCGGGCGCCAGTCGCCCTCGGCGAACAGCGCGTCGCGCCGGCCGCGCACGTCGGAGGCGAGCACGCGCACCCGCGCCCCCGGCGCCGCGTCGGCGGCCGACGCGGGGACCGAGCCGTCGAAGCCGGCGGCGGTGCGCTCGACCTCCGCGCCGGCGCGCAGCGTCAGCGCGGGCGAGCGCTCCCACGCCGCCTGCGCGGCCGCGCGCACGGCGCGGCGCCGGGTGTCGAGCTGGAAGGCGCCGTACCCCTCGTCGCGCGCGTCGTCGGTGGCCGACAACGTCACCGTCGGCGCCAGGCGGCCGACGACGTCGTGCCACCGCAGCACCGCCAGCGCGCCCGCCGCGTCGAGCGCGTACGCGCCGTCCATCCCGGCGTCGTCGAGGCCGAGCGCGTTGGTCTGGCGGAGCGCGAACAGCCGCACCTCGCCGGCCGCGCCGTAGCGCCAGTGCGCGCTGCCGCTGACGTCGTGGCCGCGCGGCGGCGGGGCGTAGCTGCGGGGACTTCCGTTCACGCGCAGCAGCGGCGCGAGGTCGAGCCGGTTCGCGGCCGCGCGCACGCCGCCCCCGCCCGGCAGCGGCACCGCGCCGGCGCCGGACAGCGCGGCCAGCCCGACGCCCGCCGTCGCGGTGCGCCGCGCCGGCCGGCCGAGGGTGCGCAGCTCGGCCACGCCGCTCAGCGCGTCCCCCAGCCGCGCGCCGAAGCCGCCGGTCGAGAAGACGATCCCGTCGAGCAGGAAGGGGCTCACCGTCGCCGCGAACGTCCCCGCGGGGCGCTGCAGCTGCACCGGCGCGGCCAGCGGCGCGCCGTCGACGAAGGTGCGCGTCTCGGTGTAGTCGCCGCCGCGCACGAACAGGCCGTCCCCCTCGTCCACCGGCTGCACGCCGGGGAGCATCTGCAGCGCGCGGTTCACGTCGGCCGCCGCGCCGGGCGCGGTCGCCACCTGCAGCGGCGTGAGCGTGGTCCCGCGCTCGCCGTCGGCGGAGTAGCGGCCGGCCTCCACGCGCACGGCTGCCAGCGCCGGGGCGCCGTCGGGCAGCACGAGCGTCAGCCGGTCGACCGGCGTGTTCGGCGCGAGCAGACGCCGCACCTCGCCGTGCCCGGCGCGCCGCGCCACCAGCGTGCGCGGGCCCGGCGCGTCGGGGACGGCGAAGCGGCCGGCCGAGTCGGTGAGCGCGCCGGCCAGCGTCTCGAGCAGGAAGACGTTGGCGCCGACGACCGGCGCGCCGCGGGCGTCGCGCACCGCGCCGCGCAGCGAGTCGCGCGGCGCCTGCGCCCGCGCGCCGCGCGCGGCGAACGTCGCGGCGGCGAGCACGCACGCGGCGGCATGGCGGACGGCGGCGGGGGGTGGGCGGAAGCGCATGGGCGCACGCTGCCCCACCGCGTGCGCCCCCGACAACGCCTATTCGGCGAACCGCACCCTCTGCTCGGCGAACGGCGGGCGGCCCCGCGCCCGCCGCCGCAACGCCGGCCGCGTCAGCGCGGCGCGAAGCAGTAGTACAGCCCGTCCCCCCCGGTCCCGCGCAGGTTCGCCTGGCTGCACCCGCGCGACCCGTGCGCCGAATTCCACGAGTTCGGCCGCTGCCCGCCCCCCTGCTTGTCGTGGTGCCCCACCTGCGCGCTCCCCATGGCGTCGGCGCCGCTCGTCCAGTTGCGGCAGGTGTGGTCGGCCGTGTCGGCGGGGAAGGCGGTGCCGTCGGGCTGCGAGCCGGTGAGGATGTCGTGGCGGTTCGGCGTGTCGCCGCGCCCCGTCACCGTGTCGCCGCGCTCGGTGAGCGTCCCCTGCTTCCCGAGCCCGTTCGTCTCGCCGTGCAGGTCGGCGACGTTCGCGGCCACCTGCACGCCGCGCGCGTTGTGCCACGGGCCGCTGCCGATGCGGTCGCGCGCGTTCACCGCCGGCTGCCCGTCGGCCGCGCCCGCGCTCAGGTACGCGCGCCAGGTGCGGTCGCCCGCGCCGGCCGCGCGCGCGAGCGTCTGGCAGTGCGCGTCGGCGCCGGCCAGTCCGCCGAGGTTGGCGCCGTTCCCCGGACCCGCGCTGGTGACGAAGAAGGTCATGCGCGGCTGGCCGCCGCCGGCCGCGGCGGTGCCGGTGGCGGCGCCTCCGCCGGCGGTGCCGGTTCCGGCGGCGCACGCGGCCGCGACGCAGGTGAGCACGAGCGCGAGGAGGGCAGGGCGGGGCGTGGGCATCGCGGGCCTCGGGTTCGGGAAACGCGCCGGGTGATGCGGACGGAGTGTGGCTGGCCGGCGCGAACATACGCCGCGTCGCGTCCGGATGCACGGGGCGTGCGCGGCTGACGTTGCTTCGCGCCGCGGCGCGTGCATGTTGGGGCACGTTCCGAAGTCCGCACGGCCACCCCGCGCACGCGCGAGGGCTCCGATGCCCGTGCTGCACCTGCACCTGCGCGACGGCTTCGCCGGCGAGCGCGTGGTGGTCCGCGCCGGTGACCGCGTCCTGCTCGACGAGCCGGACGTGCGCACGCGCCCCCAGATCGGGCGCGCCCTGGTGCGCGAGGTCGAGGTCCCCGACGGCCCCGTCGCGCTGCACGTCGCGCTCCCCGGCCGCGCCCTCGCCCGCACGCTGACCGTGGAGGCCGCGCGCACGCCGTACGTCGGCGTGACCGCCGCGCCCGACGGCACGCTCGCCCTCACCGCCGCCGCCGAGACCTTCGGCTACGTCTGACCGTGTGCCCCGCGCCCGGGCCGCGGGCGCACCCCGTACCACCGAGGAGAGCGTCGCATGTCCACGCCCCGCAGTCGCCCGCCGCGCAGCCGCCGCTCGGAGTTCGCCGACGACTACGCACCCCCCGCCGCCCCGTCCGACGGCGCCGACGCGCTCGACCTCGACGCCGTGCTCGCCGGCGCCGCCGCGCAGCCGATCGGGCAGCCCGTCGGACAGCCGCTCGTGCCGATCCTCCCGCCGCTGCTCTACGCGGCGAGCGGGTTGTACGAGTACGCCCTCTCGCAGGCCGTCCCCACGCCGATCCCGGTGCCGACGCCCATTCCCGTCCCGATCCCGGGGCCCGGGCCCGTCGGCGCCGCCGACGGCGCGGCCGAGCTGGCGGCCGAGCCGGCCGAGCTGTCGCTCGTCGTGCTGCGCGAGACCGTGCGCCTCGACGTCGACGGGCGCTACCCGCAGATGACGGTGAGCGGGACGATCTACCAGTTCCTCACCGAGCGGCTGCACTGGATCGCGCGCCTCACGCGCCAGGCCGACGGCAGCTGGACGGGGCCGATCTGGTACAAGAACGGGAACGCCGCCGCGCTCCCGCACACCTGGGTGACGGTGACGGCGGTGCGCAGCCCGTTCCCGACCTCGCGCTCGGTCACGATCGTCTTCACCGGCGGCGGCGCGGCGGTGCGCACGCGCAAGTACAAGTGGGCGTCGGCCTACTTCCGCCCCTGCGAACTGGAGTACGACACCGTGGTCGGCGCGACGGCCGTCACCTCGATCCAGACGCACGCCCACCCCAAGCGCCCGACCTCGCTGCCGAGCGAGACGCTCACCATCCAGAAGGTGTTCCAGCGCGCCGGCTTCAACGTCACGCGCTCCGGCGACTCGCCGATCCCGATCATCAACGCGGGGGCCAACGCGCGCTGGAGCGAGGCCGAGATGCACGACGCGATGCAGCGCTTCTGGTCGCGCTTCGCCGACCGGCCGCAGTGGGCGGTGTGGACGCTCTTCGCCGCGCTGTCCGAGGACGGGGCGAGCCTCGGCGGGATCATGTTCGACGACATCGGGCCGAACCACCGGCAGGGGACGGCGGTGTTCAGCGACTCGTTCATCGCCCAGGCGCCGGCCGGCGACCTCGCCCCCGCGGCGTGGGTGGCGCGCATGCGCTTCTGGACCGCCGTGCACGAGCTGGGGCACACCTTCAACCTCGCGCACTCCTGGCAGAAGGTGCACCCGCCGTCGTGGGGGAACAGCTGGATCCCGCTGGTCAACGACCCGCAGGCGCGCAGCTTCATGAACTACCCGTACAACGTCACCGGCGGGCAGTCGGCGTTCTTCGGCAGCTTCGAGTACCGCTTCAGCGACGCCGAGCTGCTCTTCATGCGCCACGCCCCCGAGCGCTTCGTGCAGCAGGGGAACGCGAACTGGTTCACCGACCACGGCTTCGAGCAGGTGCGCAAGAGCGACACGCCGTCGCTCCGCCTGGAGCTGCGCTCCAACCAGGGGGACACGCCCAAGGCGTACGCCGCCACGCGCCCCTTCCTCGACCAGGTGGTGCTCGAGCTCAAGGCCACCAACGTCACCGACGAGCCGATCCTCGTCGACGAGCACCTGCTCGCGGTGACCGACGCGCTCACCGTCGCCGTGCGGCGCGAGGGCGGCGAGGGGCGGGTCTACCAGCCGCACGCCACGATGTGCTGGCACGCCCGCAAGCGCGCCCTCATGCCCGGCGAGGCGCTCTACGCCTCGCTCTACCTCTCGGCGGGGCGCGACGGCTTCTACGTCGCGGAGCCCGGGCGCTACGTCGTGCAGGCGGCGCTGCACCTGGCCGACGAGGACGTGGTCAGCAACCCGTTCCAGCTGCGCGTCCTCCCGCCGCGCGGCTACGAGGAGGAGGCGTTCGGGCAGGAGCTGTTCGCCCCCGACGTCGGCCGCGCCTTCGCCTTCGACGGCACGCGCGTGATGGGGAACGCGAACGCGACGCTGCAGGAGGCGGTCGACCGCTTCCCCGACCACCCGGTCGCCACGCACGCCCGCATCGCGCTGGCGCTCCCGCGCGCCACGACGTTCAAGGAGCTGCGCGAGGGAGAGGGCGAGGCGCGGCTCGAGTTCCGCGGGCTCGCCCCGGCGCTCGACGAGGCGGCGGGGATGCTGCGCGAGGCGCTCAGCGCGAACCCCGCGGAGTCGGCGCGCACGCTCGGCCACATCGACTTCGCCGACTACGGCGCCCGCTTCGCGCGCGCGCTCGACGCCGGGGGCGACGGCGCGGCCGCCGACGCCGAGCGCGACGCGGTGGTCGAGGGGCTGAAGGAGCGCGGGGTGCGGGCCGCGATCCTCAAGGAGGTGCGGCAGGAGATGCGCGCCGAGTAGCGCGCCCGAGGTGCGAACGGGGGCGCCGAGCGGTCTGCTCGGCGCCCCCGTTCGCGTTCAGCGCCCGCCCTCGGGTCTGAGGATCCGCTCGATCTGCGCCCGCGCGTCCAGCAGGTGCAGCCGCGTCGTGCGGTCCGCCGTGCGCCCCGCCGCGCCGGCCAGCGCGCGGTCGAGGTCGAGCAGCTCGCCGCGCAGCAAGGCGCGCGCGTCCGGCGCCGACGGGGCGGGGAAGAGCGCCGCGAGCTGCGGCGGCACCCCGGTCGGCACCGCCGCCGGCGGCGGGTTGATCTTCGCCGCCAGCAGCTCCAGGTAGCTGCGCTGCAGCCGCCGGCGGTACGGGTCGATCGCCGCCCCCGTCGCCAGCTCGCTCCACACGCCGCGCCGCACGTCGCCGAGCATCTCGCCGAGCGTGTACACGCGCTCCCCGTCCGCCAGCGCCTCCTGCTCCACCAGCCGCTGCAGGCGCGCGTTGTCGAGCAGCGCGTTCAGCACGCTCCGCTGCGCCGCGCCCACCCGCGCCAGCGACCCCGCGGCCTCGATCTTCCGCAGGATCGACGGGTCGAGCAGGTAGTCGGGCGTGCGGAAGGCGTTCGCGTTCAGGAACGCCACCGCCGCGCGCTGCCGCGCCGCCGGGATGGGCGTGTACACCGCGCCCGCCTGCCCCACGACCTTCTCCTGCTTCGCCATCCCGCCGGGTATGCGCGCCACGTGGCCGAGCTCCGTCGCCCACTGGCCCACGACGTAGCCGTACAGCTCGCGCAGGTCGGCGTACGTCTCCCCCGGCGTCGCCGTCGCCGCGCCTTCCACCAGCTTCGCCACGCGGCGGATGTTGCGCAGCCCGAGCGTCGTCGCGCCGACGGCGTCGGCGTCGCCCACCGCCTCGTTGGCCTCGCCCGGGTCGGCGCCCGCGATCCCCTCGTCGCCGGCGTAGCGCAGCCACGGGATCGTGTCCTGCATCCGCACCCACCCCTCGAGCGTCGCCCGCTCCGCCTCGGCGGACGCGGCGTCGGGCAGCGGCGCGTACGCCCAGCGGATCGCGAACCGGTCGTACGGGCCGACCTTCGGCACCAGCGACTCGAGCGCGTGCCCGTCCTCCGGCTGCGCGACGTAGTTGAAGCGCGCGTAGTCCATGATGCTCGGGCTGTGTCCCATGCGCGCCGTCCACGTCTTGGAGCGCACCGAGTCCAGCGGGTACATCGAGCTCCCCTTCATGTTGTGCCGCAGCGCGAGCGTGTGCCCCACCTCGTGGGCCACCACGTTCTGCACCAGCCGCCCCATCAGCGAGTCGGGGAGCGGGAGCTTCTGCGCGCGCGGGTCGAGGTGGCCCACCTGCGCCACGTAGATCCCGCGCAGCACGTTCATGATGTTGTGGTACATCTGCACGTCGGCGTCGAGGATCTCGCCGCTGCGCGGGTCCACCGTGCTCGGGCCGACCGCGTTCTCGCTCGCGCTCGGGAGCCAGCGCACCATCGAGACGCTGGCGTCCTCCCCCTGCAGGATCCCGAGCGAGTCGGGCGGCACCTCGCGGGCGACGATCCCGTTCGCGAACCCCGCCTCGGCGAACGCCGGCCGCCACTCCTCGATCCCGCGCTTCACCCACGGCACCAGCCACGCCGGCGTCGCCGGGTCGACGTAGTAGGTGATCGGCCGCTTCGGCACGCACAGCGCCCCCTCGCGCCGGTCGGAGCACTCCAGCCGCCACCGGTTCGCGAAGACGCGCCGCGCCACGCGCTGCTCGCGCGTCCCGAAGTCCGCCTGCGCGGTGTTGAAGAAGCCCACGCGGTCGTCGTACAGGCGCGGGCGCATCGGGACGTCGGGGAGGCGCACGAGCGAGAAGTGGTACACCGCCGTCCCGCGCGGCCCGCCCGCGGCGAGCAATGACGCCAGCGGGTTCGCCGGCGTCGGGGCCGCGGGGAGCGACGCGAAGGTCTGCGACGCCTCGACCTCGACGTTCTTCTCGAACGTCGCCACCCGCTCCAGGAAGGAGCGCGACGGGTCGGGCGCCCCGCTCGGCGCGCCCTGGATCAGCTCGGGGACGCCGCCCAGGAAGAGGCGCGAGACGTCGATCACGGCCGCCGAGTCGCGCCCGTAGGCCTCGACGTTGAAGGCGGCGATGATCGGCGCGGTGGCGACGATGTCGAGCGCGCGCGCGATGGCGTTGCTCGTGTCGCCGACGACGTTCTGGTAGTCGGCGCCGCGCAGCAGCACGCGGTGCTCGCGCCGCTCCCAGCGCACGAGGCGGCTCCCGGCGAGCGTGGTACCCGGGATCCCGCCGATCGGCTGCTGCGAGCCGCGCAGCGACCGCACGATCAGCATGTCGCGCCCGAGCTGCGCCGCCGGGATCTCGAAGTAGAGGCGCCCGCGCAGCTGGTGCGTCGTCAGCAGCCCGCGGGCGGTGCGCGCGGCCGGGGTGACGACGGCGGGGTAGGGGCGCGGACTCGGCTCCCCGCCCGCCGCGCCGCCGAGCAGGCCGGCGAGGCCCGGCACGCCCCCCGGGGCCGCCGCGCCCGGCGGGGTACCGGCCGGGGTGCCCGTGGGGGTGCCGGTCGGGGCCCCAGTCGGCGCGGTGGGCGGCGCGGCGTTGGGGCGCTGGGGGTTGGGCGCGGGGCTCGGCGTGGGGGCCGACCGGCAGGCGCCGAGGAGGGCGAGGGCGGCCAGGGCGGCCGCCAGAGCGCGGGGGGGCTGCGGCATGCGGAGGGAATGGAGGGGGGAGGCGGCCGGGGCCGCCCACCCAATGTACGTTCGGGGCGGACGCGCACAGCGGCAGCGCCGTTCGCCCTCCGTTCGCGGCAAGCCCCTTGCGGCTGTCGCGCGCCCGACGTGCGCCACTCCGCGCGCGCCCTCCCGGCCGACCCCACATGTCCCGCCCGACCCCCGACTTCCTGCACCCCGACCCCGCGGCCCACGGCTACCCCCGCCCCCAGCTCGAGCGCGCCGCCTGGTGGTCGCTCAACGGCCCGTGGGCGTTCGCGCTCGACGTCGAGGGGCGGTGGCGCTCGCCCGACGAGGTGACCTTCGACCGCACGATCGTCGTCCCGTTCGCGCCCGAGACGCCGGCCAGCGGGGTCGAGATGAAGGACTTCTTCCTCGCCTGCTGGTACCGGCGCGACTTCGACCCCCCCGCGCTCGCCCCGGGGGAGCGGCTGCTGCTGCACTTCGGCGCCGTCGACTACGAGGCGACGGTGTGGGTGAACGACGTGCGCGTCGGCCGGCACGAGGGGGGGTACACGCCGTTCACCGTCGACGTCACCGACGCGCTGCGCGACGGGGGCGCGCAGACGGTCGCGGTGCAGGCCGTCGACGACCCGCACGACCTCGCCAAGCCGCGCGGGAAGCAGGACTGGCAGCGCGAGCCGCACTCGATCTGGTACCAGCGCACCTCGGGGATCTGGCAGACGGTGTGGCTGGAGAAGGTCCCGCCGACGCGCATCGGCGAGGTGCGCTGGGCGTCGAGCCTCGAGCACTGGGCCGTCGGGCTCAACCTCTCGCTCGCCGGCGAGCGGCGCGCGGGGCTCCGCCTCAAGGTGCGCCTCACGGCCAACGGCCAGCTGCTCGCCGACGACACCTACCAGCTGGTGGCCGGCGAGGTGCACCGCCGCATCGCGCTCTCCGACCCCGGCATCGACGACTTCCGCAACCAGCTGCTCTGGCGCCCCGAGCAGCCGACGCTGATCGACGCGGAGCTGGAGCTGTGGGGGGAGCGCGGCGAGCGCCTCGACGCGGCGCGCAGCTACACCGCGATCCGCCAGGTCGGCGTGCAGGGCGACCGCTTCGTGCTCAACGGGCGCCCGTACCACCTCAAGCTCGTGCTCGACCAGGGGTACTGGGAGGCGACGGGGCTCACCGCCCCCGGCGACGCCGCGCTGCGCCGCGACGTGGTGATGGCGAAGGCGATGGGCTTCAACGGCGTGCGCAAGCACCAGAAGATCGAGGACCCGCGCTACCTCTACTGGGCGGACCGGCTCGGGCTGCTCGTCTGGGAGGAGATGCCGAGCCCGTACCGCTTCACGCGCCGCGCCGTCGACCGGCTGACCACGCAGTGGCTCGACGTGATGCGCCGCGACGCCAGCCACCCGTGCATCATGGCGTGGGTGCCGTTCAACGAGAGCTGGGGCGTCCCCGACCTCCCGTCGATGCCCGAGCAGCGCCACTGGGTGGAGGCGATGTACCACCTCACGCGCACCGTCGACTCGTCGCGCCTGGTGGTGGGGAACGACGGGTGGGAGAGCGTGGCCACGGACCTCGTGGGCATCCACGACTACGACCACGACGCCGAGCGCCTCCGCCGCCGCTACCGCCCCGAGGTCGAGCTGCCGCAGATCTTCGCGCGCGAGCGCCCGGGGCACCGCGTCCTCGTGCTCAACGACGTCGAGACGCACGCCAAGCTCCCGGTGCTCCTCTCCGAGTTCGGCGGGATCGCCTACGCCGCCGACGAGGACCGCACCTGGGGCTACTCGCGCTGCCGCACGGCGGCCGAGTTCCAGCAGCGCTACGCGGCGCTGCTGCGGGTGGTGAACCAGGTGGGGCTGTTCACCGGCTTCTGCTACACGCAGTTCACTGACACGTACCAGGAGGCGAACGGGCTGCTGTACATGGACCGCACGCCGAAGTTCGACCTCGCGGCGATGGAGCGCGCGACGCGCGGCGAGTGGCAGCCGGGGCACGACGCGGACTCGGGCGGCTCGCCGCACGCGATCCTCCCCGAGGACGCCCCGTAGCGCGCGGCCGATGGCGGTGCGCCTCGCGCACGAGGTGCGCGGCGAGCGGGCGGTGGCCGGCGGGCGGCGGGTGGAGCTGTCGTTCGGCCCCGAGCGCGGGGGGGAGCGGGTGCCGGCGGTGCTGCTGCTCCCGACAGCGGCGGCGCGCGACGCGGCGGCGCCCGGCGCGGTGCTCCTGCACGGCTTCACCTCGCGCAAGGAGCAGATGGCCGACACGGTCGGCGCGACGCTGCTCCGCCACGGCATCGCCTCGCTCGCGATCGACCTGCCGCTGCACGGCGAGCGGATCACGGAGGGGAACGCGGTCGAGTGGGGGGGCGCGCCCGGGATGGAGCGCCGCTTCGACCGCGCCGCGATGGGACGCAACCCGCTCGCCCTCGCCGGCGCCTGGCGCGCCGCCCAACGCGAGGCCTCGCTCGCCCTCGGCTACCTCGGGGCGCGCCCCGAGGTCGACCGCGAGCGGCTGGCGGTGGTCGGCTACTCGATGGGCTCCTTCCTCGGCGTGCAGGTGGCGGCCACCGAGCCGCGCGTGCGCGCCCTGGTGCTCGCCGCCGGCGGCGACCTACCGTCGGGGACGCCCTTCACCGCCGTCGTGCGCGCGCTTGCCGATCCGCTGCGCGCGGTCAAGCGCTTCGACGGCCGCCCGCTACTCATGGTGCACGGCCGCCGCGACCCGACCGTCACCCCCGCGCAGGCGCAGCGCCTCTTCGACGCCGCGCAGGAGCCGAAGGAGTTGCGGTGGTACGAGGCCGGGCACTACCTCCCGACGCAGGCGCTCGACGACGCGGCCGAGTGGCTGCTGGCGCGGCTGCAGTCATCCTGAGCGCAGCGAAGGATCTCTCAGATCTGCCGCGGGATGCGCGGCCTGAGAGATCCTTCGCTGCGCTCAGGATTCCAGCGACGCCCCTTCCGACGGCGCGCACACGTAGACCGCCGGCGTGATCCCCACCTCGGCCTCGTACCGCGCCGCGACCTCACGCGCCAGCGCGTCGGCCGCGTCGGGCGCGACCAGCGCCACCGCGCACCCGCCGAACCCGGCGCCGGTCATGCGCGCCCCGTAGCACCCCGGCTGCGCGCGCGCCAGCTCCACGATCACGTCCAGCTCCCGCCGCGACACCTCGAAGTCGTCGCGCAAGGACGCGTGGCTCTCGTCCATCAGCCGCCCGGCGGCCGCCGCGTCCCCCGCGGCCAGCGCCTCGGCCGCCGCCAGCGTGCGCGCGTTCTCCGTGACCACGTGCCGCGCCCGCCGCCGCGTCACGTCGTCCAGCTCGTGCGCGCGCGCCGCGAACGTCGCCGCGTCCACGTCGCGCAGCGCCGGCACGCCGAAGTGGCGCGCCGCCGCCTCGCACTGCGCGCGGCGCTCGTTGTACGCGCTGTCCACCAGCCCGCGGCGCGTCCCCGTGTCGAGCACCACCACCGCCTCGCTCCCCATCGGCACCGCGCGCGTCTCGAGCGTGCGGCAGTCGATGAGCAGCGCGTGCCCCCCGCGCCCGGCGGCCGAGATCATCTGGTCCATGATCCCGCTGTTCACGCCGACCCACGCGTTCTCCGCCCGCTGCGCGATGCGCGCGACGCGCGGCGGGTCCCACGACGCTTCGTCCCCCGCGGCGGCCAGCAGCGCGCGCGCCACCGCCAGCTCCAGCGCCGCGCTCGACGAGAGCCCGGCGCCCACGGGGACGTTCCCCGCCATCACCCCCTCGACCCCGCGCGGCGTCGGCACCCCCGCGTCGGCGAGCGCCCACGCCATCCCGGCCACGTACTCCGCCCAGTGCCCCCGCCGGTGCTCGGGCGCGGCCAGGTCCACCGTCGCCTGGTCGCCGAAGTCGAGCGAGTGCAGGTGCACCAGGCGGTCGCCGCGCGCGCGCCCCGCGATCCACACCGCGCGGTCGATCGCGACCGGGAAGACGAAGCCGTCGTTGTAGTCCGTGTGCTCGCCGATCAGGTTCACGCGCCCGGGCGCGCGCGCCACGAACTCCGGCGCGGCGCCGAACCGCTCGGCGAAGGCGCGCACGGCGCGTGCGCGGGGGGAGTCGTCGGTCATCCGTCGGTCGTCGGGGCGTCGGAGAGAGCGCGCAGCCGCTCGGCGGCCGTCTCGGGCGTCAGGTCGCGCTGCGGCTCGCCGAGCATCTCGTACCCGACCAGGAACTTGCGCACCGTCGCCGAGCGCAGGAGGGGCGGGTAGAAGTGCAGGTGCAGGTGCCACTCCGGGTGCGCCGCGCCGTCGGTGGGCGCCTGGTGCAGCCCGGCGGAGTAGGGGAACGAGACGTCGAACAGCCGGTCGTACCGGCGCGTCAGGCGTCCCACAACATCGGCCAGCGCGTCGCGCTCCGCGTCGTCGAGCGCGCCGACGTGCGGCGCCGGGCGGCGGCTCACCACCAGCGTCTCGAACGGCCACACCGCCCAGAACGGGACGAGCGCGACCCAGGCGTCGTTCTCCACCACGATCCGCTCGCCGCGCCGCGTCTCGAGCGCCAGGTAGTCGGCGAGCAGCGTGCGCCCGTGCCGCGCATGGTGCTCGCCCTGCCGCTCCAGCTCGCGCGCCGCGTGCAGCGGGAGGGAGCGCTGGGCCCAGATCTGCCCGTGGGGGTGCGGGTTGCTCGCCCCCATTGCCTCCCCCTTGTTCTCGAAGATCTGGACGTGCCCGATCTCCGGGTCCGCGCCCAGCTCCGCGTACTGCTCCGCCCACAGGTCCACCACGCGGCGCACGTCGGCCGGCGCCATGTCGGGGAGCGTCAGGTCGTGCCGCGGCGAGAAGCAGATCACGCGCGCCCGCCCCGACTCGGCGCGCGCGACGAGCAATCCGTCGACGTCCACCGCGGCGTCGACGCGCTCCGGCTTGAGTGCGGCGAAGTCGTTGTCGAAGACGAAGGTGTGCGCGTAGTCCGGGTTGCGCTGCCCGCCCACGCGCGCGTTGCCGGGGCAGAGGTAGCAGGTCGGGTCGTACGCCGGGCGCGACTCGGCCGCCGGCTTCTCCACCTGCCCCTGCCACGGGCGCTTGGCGCGGTGCGGCGAGACCAGCACCCACTCCCCGCTCAGCGGGTTGAAGCGGCGGTGCGGGTGCTCGGCGAGCGCGTCCAGCCCCGGGCTGATCGTTCCCTTCAAGGTGAGCCGGTTGAGGGTCGGGCCGAGCGGTACGCCGGCGGGCGTGCGCCCCGCACCCGGGCGTCCCCGTGAGCACGATTCCGGCCAGCCCGGCCGGCACCCCGCCGACCAGGCATCCGTACCGGAAGCGAACAGCCTGCTTGCGTCGCCGCCGCGGCCGCCGCCGTAGCGTGGAGCGAAAGGCGACGCGGCCCGGGGCCGCGGCGCTCCCCGGACCCGCGACCGCACCGCCGATGCGTGGCTGCAAGCTCCTGCTCCTGCTGTGTGCCGTACTCCTGCCGGCTTCGGAGGCAGCGGGCCAGCCGCCGGCCGACACGGCGGCGATCCGCGCGACCGCGCTGGACTACATCGACGGTTGGTACGCCGGGGACGCGGCGCGCATGGGGCGCGCGCTGCACCCCGACCTCGCCAAGCGCATCGTGTACACCAACCGCGCGGGCCGGACGGTCCTGGACCACACGACCGCCGACCAGCTGGTGGCGCAGACGCGCGACGGGGGCGGGACGCGGACGCCAGCGGAGCGGCGCCGGAGCGACGTCTCGATCCTCGACGTCTACCAGAACGCGGCGAGCGTGCGCATCACCGCCGGCGAGTGGGTCGACTACCTGCACCTGGCGCGCGTCGGCGGGCGTTGGGTGATCGTGAACGTGCTCTGGGAGCTGACGCCGCGTCGGGCGCCCGATGACCGCTCGCCCTGACCGAGCGTCGTCGGGACGCCGTCGCCTGCGCGCCGCGCTGCCCCTCGGCGTGGCGGCCGTCGTGGGCGGCGCCGCGCGCGCGGGCGACGGCCGCGCGGCCGCGCCGGTCGCGCGGGTCGCGCGGGTCGCGCGGGTCGCCGAGGACTCCGGCTCCTTCGTGCTGTTCAAGCTGCAGGCGCCGGTCGGTCGAGAGACCTTCACCCGACGGGCGGCCGGCGACTCGACGACGCTGACCACCCGTTGGGAGCTGTCGTACCTCGGCAGCCCGGTGCGCCAGACGGCGACGCTGGTGAGCGACGCCGCGGGGAGGCCGCTGCACCTCACCGTGCGCGGCGCGACCTCCACGATGACGAGCGTCGACACCCGGGTCGCGCCGGCGGCCGACACGCCGGGGGCGTTCCCACTCGTGCACTACCCGACGTACGCGGTCGAGGAGGCGCTCTTCCGCCACTGGGTGCGGCTGGGGCGCCCGGACTCGGTGGCGCTCGCGCCCGCGGGGGCGGCGCGCTTCGAGCGCCGCGGCGTCGACACGGTGCGGGCCGGCGGGCGCGCGGTCGCGCTCGACCGCTACCTCGTGCGCGGAGTCGTGTGGGGCGCGCAGGTCGCCTGGTTCGACGGGGCGGGGCGGCTGGTGGCGGCCGCGCACGGCGACGCCGAGCTGGATCGGATGGAGGCCATGCGCGCGGACTACGAGGCGATGCTGCCACTCGTGGTCGCGCGCTCGGTGGCCGAGGGGGTCGCCGAGCAGGCGCGCGTGGCGGCCGCGCTGCGGCCGGTGCGGGCCGGGCGCTACGCGCTGGTGAACGCGCGCATCGTCGACGGCACCGGCGCGCCAGCGGTCGCGCGCGGGACCATCCTCGTGCGCGGCGGCCGCGTCGCCGCCGCGGGGCCGGCCGACCGGGTGGCGGTGCCGCGCGGCGTGCCGCGCCTCGACGTCGCGGGGCGCGCGGTGATCCCCGGGCTGTGGGACATGCACGTGCACTACGAGCAGGCCGAGTGGCCGCTCGTGAGCCTGGCGTCGGGGGTGACCACGGCGCGCGACGTCGGAAACGAGTTCGAGCTGGCGACCGCGCTGCGCGACGCGCTGGCGGGCGGTCGGCTGCTGGGACCGCGCCTGCTGCTGGCGGGCGTCGTCGACGGGCGCCCCGACTCGCTCGGCCGCTCGCTCGGCGTCGTCACGGCCGGCAGCGAGGACGAGGCGCGCGCGGCGGTGCGGCGCTACGCGGCGGCGGGGTTCCGGCAGATCAAGGTCTACCAGAGCGTCCCGCCGGCGCTGGTGCCCGCGATCGCGCGCGAGGCGCACCGGCTGGGGCTCACCGTCACCGGCCACGTGCCGACGGGGATGGACGCGCGGCAGTTCGTCGAGGCGGGGGCGGACCAGATCAACCACTGGAACTCGCTCGTGTCGGCGCTGCGCGCCCCCGGGCCCGACGGCCGGCCGGGGCGGCTCGACCTCGCGTCCGAGCACGCGCGCGCCTTCGTGCGCTTCCTCGCCGAGCGCGGCACCGTGGTGGACCCGAGCCTGGCGCGGGCCGAGCAGCACGCCCACCCGCGCGACAGCGGGTACGCGGCGTACGAGCCGGGCGTCGCCCGCGTGCCGCCCGCGCTGCGCGGGGCGCTCGAGAGCACCGGGGTGCCGGGCGCGCTCGCCGAGCGCGCGGCGGCGCAGCGGCGGCTCGTGCTCGCCGTCGTCGGAACGCTGCACCGGGCCGGCGTGCCGCTCGTGCTGGGGACGGACCTGAGTGTGCCGGGGCACAGCATCTACCGCGAGCTGGAGCTGGCGGTCGCGGCCGGGCTCACGCCGCTCGAGGCGCTGCGCGCGGCGACGGCGGCGCCGGCGCGCGCGATGGGGCTGGCCGACTCGGTCGGGACGATCGCACCCGGGATGCGCGCCGACCTGGTGGTGCTCGACGGCGACCCGCTGGCCGACATCGGGGCGGTGCGCCGGGTGCGCTGGGTGGTGCGCGGCGGGCGGATGTACGAGAGCGCGGCGCTCTGGCGCGCGGCGGGGTTCGCGCCGTGATCCGACCGCGGGGGCGCCGCGCCGCCGACCTTACAGTGCGCGGACAACACACGAACTCGCGGTGAATTGCTCAGTCCGCCAAGCGGCCCCAGGCTGTCGCCGCGGCCTTGGCTCCCCGCGGACGCGAGGACGGCGCAGGGACGCACCCACCCAGGAGGTCATGATGGCTCAGGGTTCCAGGCGGTCCCGCATCGTGATGTCGATGTTGTTCGTCCTGCTCGCCGTACCCGCTTCCGCCGCACGGGCGCAGGTCGAGGAGCGGCAGTCGGCGACGGAGGAGTGGGCTGCCTGTCTGGAGCACGCGAACGACGTGTACGACCGCCGCATGAGCGCGGCGCGGTCGGGCCCGGACGAGGACTACTGGTGGAAGGCGCTGGGCGCCGAGATCGGCATCCGGCTCGACGTGGCCCACTGCTACATCAACCTCCTGTCCGCGTGAGCTCGTCCGCGGCGGCCGGTGCGTGCCGCACCGGCCGCCGCGGATGCGGCTCCCCGTCTGCGCCTTGAGTGCACAATGCCTGTCATCGAAGCAGAGGATCTGACCAAGCGGTACGGCGCCCACGCCGCCGTCGACGGGATCTCCTTCTCGGTGTCGAAGGGGCAGATCTTCGGCCTCCTCGGCCCGAACGGCAGCGGAAAGACGACCACGATGGGGATGCTGCTCGGCGTGACCGCCCCGACGAGCGGCAGCGTGCGACTGTTCGGTCAGGCCGACGCCGCCGCGCTGCAGCGCGCGCGCCGGCGCGTCGGCGCGACGCTGGAGACGCCCAACTTCTATCCCTACCTGAGCGCCTCGGACAACCTCCGCCTCGTCGCGAATCTGAAGGGACTCGGCGGCCGGCACGTCGACGCCGCCCTGGACGCCGCCGGGCTGCTGGCGCGCCGCAAGGACGCCGTCGAGGGCTACTCGCTCGGGATGAAGCAGCGGCTGGCGCTCGCCGCCGCGCTGCTGGGCGACCCCGACGTGATCGTCCTCGACGAGCCGGCCAACGGCCTCGATCCGGACGGGGCCCGCCAGCTCCGCGAGACGCTCACGGGGCTCGCCGCGGCCGGCCGGACCGTCCTGCTCTCCAGTCACCTCCTGCACGAAGTGGAACGCACGTGCACGCACGTCGCCATCATGAGGCGGGGGCGGATCGTCCGTCAGGGCAGCATGGAGTCCGTTCTGGAGCGCGCGGCGGTGGACGCGCGGCTCGGCCGCGAGGCGTCCGCACGAGAGCCGCTCACGCTCGAAGACGTGTTCATGCACGCCACGCGGGGCGACGACGTGCCGCTGGCGAGCGTGTCGGACGGCGGAGGCCTCGTATGAGGTGGCACGTGCTGATCGCGAACGAGATGCTGAAGGCCAGCCGCCGCCGGGCGGTGTGGGTCGCGTTCGGCGCCTTCGCCGGGCTGATCGCGCTCTTCCACGGCAGGCTGTATCTCGACGGCGCGGCGCGGATGTCGGCCGCGTTCGCGCTGCCGCGCGCGTGGGGCAACGTGCTGGCGGGGCCGGGGAGCCTGACCGCGCTCTTCACCGCCTTCGTCGTCATCCAGCTCGTGGGCAGCGAGTTCGGGTGGTCCACCGCGAGGCAGAACGTCATCGACGGCGTGTCGAGGACGGAGTTCTTCCTCTCCAAGCTGGCGCTGGTGGCGATCCTCGGCGCGGGCTTCTTCTCGGTGCTGCTGCTCGTCGGCGGCGGGTTCGCGCTCGCCGGCACGCGCGACGCCGGGATCGTCGCGCCGGCCGTGCGGCCGTCGGACCTGGCGATGCTCGGGGCGGCCTTCGTCGGGCTCCTCGGGTGGGGGTGCCTCGCCCTCCTCGTCGCCGTGCTCACGCGCCGCTCCGGCGCGGCCATCGCCGCCTTCCTGCTCTACGTGCTCGTCGAGCAGGTGGTGCGGGAGGTGCTGCGCTGGCAGGGCGCCCCCCCGCTCGCCGCGCGCCTGCTGCCGGCGACCGTCTACCGAAGTCTCTGGAGCGCGCAGCCTCTGACGCCGGGCAGGGCGGGGCTCGCGTCACTCGACACGTCGACCCTGCTGGCGTCGTGCGCCGTCTACATGATCGTCTGTGCCGGCGCCGCGTACCTGGTGTTCCGACGCCGAGATCTCTAACGGAGCACGCGCACCGCTTCCCTCCCCTGCAATCCGATGCTCCGCGACTTCCGCTACGCCGCCCGCGCGCTGCGCGCCGCGCCGTCGTACACCGCGTCCGCCGTCGCCGTGCTGGCGATCGGCATCGCCGCCACGACGGCGATCTTCTCGCTGGTGAACGGCGTCTTCCTGCGCCCGGTCGGCGGCGTCGCGCGGCCGGGGGCGCTGTTCCACGTGCAGACCCTGCTCCGGGAGGACGGGCGGGTGACGCCGCACCCGGTGCTCCGCGCGCGGGACGTGGCCGCCCTCCGGGACCGCCGCGACCTGTTCGTCGGCGTCGCCGGGCGCGGCACCCGGAGCGTCATCCTCGGCAGCGGCGACGACGCGCGCGCCGCGATCGCGGAGCTGGTGAGCGCGGACTACTTCGCCCTCCTCGGCGTGCGCCCGGCGCTCGGCCGGGCCTTCGCGCCCGAGGAGGACGTGGCCGGCGGGCCCGTCGCCGTCGCCGTCCTGTCGCACGCCGTCTGGGCCGACCGCTTCGGTGCCGACCCCGCGGTCGTCGGCCGCGACGTGGAGGTCAACGCGCACCGCGTGCGCGTGGTCGGCGTCGCGCCCTCGGCGTTCCGCGGGCAGGACGTCGAGGGGCCGGCGCTCTGGATGCCGACCGCCGCGCTGCTGCTCGTGCAGCCCGGCCCCGCCGGGGCGTCGCGCGGCGACGAGCGCTGGCTGCGCGCCGAGGTGCGGCTGCGCGATGGCGTGTCGGCGGAGCGCGCGAACGCCGCGCTCGCGGGCGTCGCGCGCGAATGGGGCGAGGGGGACGCGGGCGCCGCGCGCGCCCGCATTTGGTCGGCGCGGCTCGTCCCCGGCGGCACGCTCCTCCCCCTCGACCCGGAGGCCTCGCCCGAGGTGCTCGCCGCGCTGGGGGCGCTGTTCGTCCTCGCGCTGCTCGTGCTGCTGGTGACGGCGGCCAACGCCGCCAACCTGCAGCTGGCGCGCGCCGAGGGGCGGCGGCGCGAGATCGCGCTGCGCGTGACGCTGGGCGCGAGCCGCGGCCGCCTGCTGCGGCAGCTCCTGGCCGAGAGCCTGCTCGTGGCGGCCGGCGGGGGCGCGCTGGCGCTCGCGCTGGGGCTCGCCGGGGCGCCCGCGCTGCGCGCCGTCGGCATCCCCGACGCCGTCCGCCTCACGCCGGACGCGCGCGTGCTCGCCTGGACGCTCGGGGTCGCGCTGCTCACCGGCGTCGGCTTCGGCCTCGGCCCGGCGCTGCGCGCGGCGCGCGCCGACCTCTCGCACGCCGTCAAGGACGGCGGCGCGGGCGCGGGGCGGGCGCGCTCGCGGCTGCGCGGGGGGCTCGTCGTCGCGCAGGTGGCGGTGTCGCTCGTGCTGATGGTCTGCGCCGGGCTCCTGCTGCGCACCGTCGACGCGCTGCGCACGCGCGACGTCGGCCTGCGCACCGCGGGCGTGCTCGTCGCGTCAGTCGACTCCGACACGCGCGGCTACGACGCGGCGCGGACTCGGGGCTACCACACGCGCCTGCTCGAGCGCGCCGCCGCGCTCCCCAGCGTCGAGTCGGCGACGCTCTCGTCGACCATCCCGTTCGGGGTGCGCGTGCTCGGCGCGAGCGTCCGCCTGCCCGGCTCGCCGGCGTCGGCCGCCCCGCAGTCGGCCGCGGCGAGTCACGTCGGGCCGGACTACTTCGCCACGCTCGGCATCCCGCTGCGCGACGGCCGCGCCATCGCGGCCGAGGACCGCGCGGGCGGCGAGCCCGTGGCCGTCGTCAGCGAGACGTTCGCGCGCCGCTTCTGGCCGGGCGAGCGGGCGGTCGGCCGGCGCGTCGCGGTCTCGCTCGGGCGGTGGGACACGGGGACCGTCACCGTGGTCGGCGTGGCGGCCGACGTGCGCGACGCCGAGCCCGCGGACCGCCCCGCGCCGACCGTGTACCTGCCGCTGGCGCAGCGCCACCACGCGCAGGTGGCGCTCTACGTGCGCGCCCGCGGCGAGCCGGCGCGCTTGACGCCCGCCCTGACGTCCGCGGTGCGCGCGCTGCTGCGCGAGGTGGACCCGAACCTGCCGCCGCGCGAGGTGCGGGCGCTGGCCGAGTACCGGAGCGAGGCGCTCCTGCCGGCCCGGCTGCTCGCCGTCATGCTCGGCGCCTTCGGCACGCTCGCGCTGGCCGTGGCGGCGGTGGGGCTCGGCGGCGTGGTGGCGTTCCTGACCGTGCGCCGCACGCGCGAGATCGGCGTCCGGCTCGCGCTCGGCGCCACGCCGGGCGGCGTCGTCGCGCTCGTGCTGCGGCAGGGGGTGCGCCTCGCCGGCCTGGGGCTCGCGGCGGGGCTGGCGCTCGCCGCGGCGGCGGGGCACCTGCTCCGGTCGCAGCTGCACGGCGTCGGCGCGCTCGACCCGCTCGCGTTCGGCGCCGCGGGCGCGGTGCTCACCGCGGTGGCGCTGCTGGCGAGCTGGCTCCCCGCACGCCGCGCGGCGCGCGTGCCGCCGAGCACCGCGCTGCGCGCCGACTGAGCGCGGACGGCCGACGTGGACCGGTCAGCGCACCGGCCGCCCGTCAGCGCACGGATTCCGCGGCGCCGCTCGCGATTACTTGCTCGACGAACGCCCGCACGCGGGCGCCGGAGTCGTGCGACGCGTCCTCCTTTCGCCGGTCGAGCGCTTCCATCTTGCGGCTGAGATCGAGCAGCTCGCGGTCGAGCGCCGCCGACTGTTCGCCGATCGTGCGGCGCTCCGCGGCCGAGACGCCCCGACTCTCCCGGGCCGCCAGGCGTCCAAGCTGTTCGCCGGCGACGCCCTGACGGGCGGCGATCGCGTCCCGTTCGGCGTCGACGCCGTTCTCGCGCGCCCACATCCCGTCCAGCGCGCGCAGCAGGCTCGGGTCCCGCACGACATACTCGCGGCCGTTGTACCGGAACCAGAGCATCGGCTCGCCCGGCCGGCGGTGCTTGCGCGCGCGGGCGACGTCGTCGACCGACCCCGACATCGTCGCCGCCCTGCTGGTGATGAAGTACACGTAACTCAGCTCGTCCTGCGAGACGGACGCCGACGCCGTCCGATCGGCGGGGCGCGCCGCGACGGCCTGCGGGGCGACCGCGAAGACGGCGAGCGCGATCGCCCCCGCGGCGAGCGCGCGGCGACCGGGCGATGGCGAGGGTCGGTGACAGGGCATGGCGACTGTTGTTTGAGGTTCGCGACGCGTCGGTCAGCGGCTGGCGGCCGCACGCGCCTTCCAGGCCGCCAGCACCTCGCGCTCGCGCGCCGCGGTCAGCCCGGCGCGCATCGTCGCGCGCTGGTCCGCCGGACGCGCGCGGTGCCAGGCGAGCGTGTCGCGCAGCGTGTCGGCGAGCGCGCGGAAGGTGAGCCCCTTCGCGACGGCGCGCTCGCTGCTCAGCTGCCCCGAGCCCGCGTTCTCGGGGCCGACCGGGATCCAGACGGGAAGGTCGGACCAGGGGCGCACCTGCTGCGCCTCCAGGAATTCGGTCGGCACCCAGGTGAACGCGACCGGGGTGGTGCCGTCGACGGCCGCGCGGCACCCGTGGAGGAACTCGGCCGTCGTCAGCGGGCTGCGCGGGCCCGCTACGTTGTACGTCCCGACGTCCCCCTGCTCGCACAGGCGGATCGTCCACTCGGCGAAGTCGCGCGCGTCGACGAACTGCACCGGGTCGGCGCCGGCGCCCGGGGCGAGCACCTCGCCGCCGCGGTCGAGGCGCGCCGGCCAGTAGGTGAAGCGGTCGGTCGGGTCGCCCGGGCCCACGATCAGCGTCGGCCGCACCACGGCGGCGCGCCCCGGGAACTGGCGCTCCGCCTCCTGCTCGGCGACGACCTTCAGCGGGCCATAGAGCTCGGGCGTCACGCGCGCCTCGGCGAACGGATCCGCGCCCGCGTACCTGGCCAGCGGCGCCGTCTCGTCCATCCCCGGCCTGTTGCGCGCCTCGTACACCGAGGCGGTGGAGACGAACACGTAGCGATCGACGTTGCCGCGCAGCACGGCGCCGACGTCGCGCACCCACTTCGGCAGCGTCGTCGGGTTGTCGATCACGACGTCCCACTTCCGCCCGCGGAGCGCGTCGAGCTGCCCGTTGCGGTCGCCCTGCAGCTGCTCGACCGACGGCGGGAGGTCGGCCTGTCTTCGCCCGCGGTTGAACACCGTCACCGTGTGGCCGCGCTGCACCGCGTAGCGCACCTGGTATGGGCCGATGAAGCCGGTCCCGCCGAGGATCAGGAGGCGCAGCGGGCGCGGCTGCCGGTTCTCGCCGACGCCGTGCGCGAACAGCGCGCCGGACGGACGCAGACCGCCCGCGAGCGCGCCCGCGGAGAGCAGCGACTGCGCGACGAAGAGGCGACGCGAGGTGGACATGGGAGCCGGAGCGCAGAGAGGGTCGGACCGGGGCGTCGGACGACGAGGGGTCCTGATCGACGTTACTCCCGGTGCGCGGCCGGCGGCCGACGCCGAGCGAATGCCAAACAGCAGCCGAACAACTGCGGCCGTTGTGCGTCGGCGCGCGAGGCGCTCTCGTGCGGGGCGCCCGCGCCTCGTCCGCCGCGCAGCCGTGGGAAGCGTACGGCTGCGCGGCGGCGGGGCGGCGGCGCGGCCGCTCAGCGCAGTCGCACGTCGATGCGGATCCGCGGCTCGCCGAACAGCCAGAACACCGACGGGAAGTACGCGCCGGTCGCCGCGCTCCCGGCCGGCGGGAGCGCGCGCACGACGAACTGCGTCATGCCGTCGCGCCCCGCGAACGCGTACGCCCCCGCGGCGTCGGTGGTCGTGCGCGCGACGACCGTCACGCGCGGGTCGTTCAGGTTGAGGATGCCGCCGGCGCCGGCCGAGTCGCGGAACTGCTGGACGTCTCCCGCCCACCGCCCGAGCTCCACGGTCGCGCCGGCGAGCGGCGCGCCGCCCGGCGCGTAGACGGTGCCGTAGACGGTGCCCGTGGCGCTGGCGCCGGGCCTCGGCGCGTCGGCCGTGGGCGGCGGCGCGGAGGTCGAGGGCGCGGGCGTGCCGACCGTCGACGCGCTCGACGTCGGAGGCGCGGGGACGGTGGGCGACTCGCCGGCGCAGGCGGCGAGCACGCCGAGCGTGGACGTGAGACGGACGACGAACCGCGTGGTGGGAGGAAGCATGGCGCGTGTGGTGAAAGGACCAGGGCCCCGGGCGCACGAGGTCGGCCGCCGACGGCGGCGCCGCGCCCGGCACGTCCGCCGGAGTGCGCGGCCGTGTGACTGTGCAACGCCTCGCCGCGGCCGCGTCTGACGCGCCGCGCCGCGCGGCCGGCTGTCAGACGCGCCGCCCCGCGCGCGTTGCACACACGATGAGACTTCTCCTCTGGGCGACACTGGCGTGGCTCGCGCGCCCCGCCGGTGCGCAGCCGCCGTCGGCGCGCACGCTGGAGGGCGCCGTCCTCTCCGACGCCGACGGACGCGGCGTCGCGGGCGCGCTCGTGACCGTGACGCGCGCCGCCCGCGCCGACACGGGTCGGGCACGCGGCGGGCTGCTCCTGTCGGCGCGCACCGATCGGGCGGGGCGCTACGTGCTCGTCGGCGTGCCCGACGGCGGCGTCGTCCTGCGCGTCCGCGCGATCGGCTTCCACCCCCGCGAGTTCGGGCTCACGGTGAGCGGGCAGGCGCCGGAGGTGGCGGTGACGCTGACCGTCGCGCCGACCCGGCTGCAGCCGGTGGTCGTGGCGGCGCCGGCGGCGCACGCGTCCGGGTGTGGCACGCCCGACGTCCGCCGCGGCGGGCCCGAAGCCGGCGACGTCGAGCGGGCGCGCCAGCGCCGCGTCGTCGCCGGCGACGCGCGGGTGCTGACGGAAGGCGACGCGCGACAGGTCTCGGCGGTGGCGGAGCCGGACGTCCTGCGGTCGCTCGAGCGCGTGCCGGGGGTGAGCACGCGCGACGACTACAGCGTCGCGCCCTGGACGCGCGGGGCGCCGGCGAGCCACACGGCGGTGGTCGTCGACGGCGTGCCGCTCGCCTACCCGTGGCACGCGGTGGGCGGGCTCACCGTGCTGAGCGGGGACGCGCTCGGCGCCGTCGGCTTCTTCCCGGGGGTGCAACCCGCGTCGCTGCCGGGCGCCGCCGCGGGCGTGCTCGCGGTCGACACGCGGCGCCCGTCGCGCGGCGGCGCCTCGGCGGAGCTGTCGCTCGCCGCCGCGCGCCTGACCGCCTCCGGCCGCGACGCGGCGGGGCGGGTGGCGGGGATCGTCGCCGCACGGCGCAGCCACGTCGACCTGAGCGCGCGGGCGCTGCGGCGGCTGGGCGGCGCGCGCGTCGACGTGCCGTACGCGTTCCACGACGTGGTCGCGCGCGGCGATGTCGAGCTGGGGACGTGGCGCGCCGCCCGCTGGCGCCTGGAGGCCAGCGGGCTCGCCGCGGGCGACCGGCTGTGGGGCCGCGTGGCCGACATCGTCGACAGCACCGACGGGCGGTGGAGCAGCGGCTTCGCGCGCGCCACGCTGGTGGCCGACGGGCGGCGCGGGACGCTCCGCATCGGCGCCGGCGGCAGCTGGTTCCGCGCCGAGGTCGCGGGGGAGGTGGCGCAGGTGGGGGGCGTCGTGCCGGCGCGCGCGGACAGCGCCGCCTTCGACGCGCTCGAGGCGCTCTACCGCCCGCAGCAGCTGGACAACGGCGCCGCGCACTGGTTCGGCGAGGTCGCCTGGTCGACGCCGGGCGCCGACACGGCCGCCGGGACCACGGCCGGGGTGCGCGTCGCGCGGCACGGCGCCCGGCTCTGGACGGCGGGGCGGTGGCCGACCTCGTCGTCGCTGGTCGACACGACGCGCGCCGACGGCACGCTGTGGGCGGGCGAGGCGTGGGGGGAGCGGCGCGGGCGCGTCGGGCGCGCGGTCGTCCAGGTGGGCACGCGGCTCACGGCGACGGCGTCGGTGGGCGGCGCGGTCGTCGCTCGACTGCTGCCGCGCGTCGCCGTGCGCCTCCCCGTCGACCGCGCGTTCGCCGTCACGGCGTCGGCCGGGCGGCACGTGCAGCTCGAGCAGGCGGTCGTGCCGACGGGGACGGGGCGGAACGCCGTGGCCATGGAGGGCGCGCTGCGCGTGCTGGCCGGCACCCGCGTCGCCGCGGCGCCCGCGCCGGCGCTCCGCGCGACGGTGCTGACGGCCGGCGCCGAGCGCTGGTTCGGGCCGTCCGCGCTCGCCAGCGTGCAGCTCTACCGGCGCGACGCCCGCGGCGTTCTGCTCGCGGACCCGGCGCCGGGGGCGCTCGCGGACCGCCCGCTCTTCGTCGTCGGGCGCACGTCCGCGGCCGGCGCCGAGGGGGCGCTGCGCTGGTTCGGCCGCCGCGTCGGCGGCGCCGCCACGTACGCGGTGGGCACGGCGCGCGCCGCGGTCGGCGGGGCGCGGTTCGCCGTGCCCGAGCAGCGGCCGCGGGAGCTGCGTCTGGACGCGCACGCCGACGTGGGCTGGGGGCTCGGGGCCTCCGCGGCGTACGCGCGGCGCGCCGGCTCGCCGTACACGCGGTACGCGGCGGGGGTGGCGCGCTGCGACGGGCGCGGCGCGTGCGGGTGGGCGCCGCCGCCGAGCGTCGGCCCCGCCGGCGCGGCGCGCACCCCGGGCACCGACCGCGTGGACGTGGGCGCCGAGTGGCGGCGCCGCGTGCGCGGCGTCGACCTGCTCGCCTACGGCCAGCTGCGCAACGTGCTCGGGCGCGCGAACGCGGGGGCGTACCTCGACACGGAGCGCCGCTGCGCAGGCGCGAGCGCCAGCGGCGTCGCGTGCGACCCGGCGTTCCCGGTCGCCGGCCTCACGCTCGTGGACCGCCGGCTGCCGCCGCTCCGCGGCGTGCCGGCGCTCGGCGTGCGCGTGAGCCGCTGACGCGAGCCGCCCGCGCCACCCGTGGACGTCGCCACCCTGTACGCCGCCCATGCGCCGGGCCTCCACCGCTTCCTCGTGCGCTTCACCGGGGACCCCGACCTCGCGGCCGACGCGCTGCAGGAGGCGTTCGTGCGGCTGATGGACCGGCGCCCCGAGGCGCGGGAGCTCCGGGCGTGGCTGTACACCGTGGCGCTGAACCACGTGCGGACGCGCCACCGGACGCGCGCCCGGCAGCTGCGGCTGCTCGCCACCGCGCCCGCCGGCGCGGCGTACGGCGACGCGCCGCCCGACCCGACCGCGCGGGTGCTCGGCCGCGAGCGGCACGCCCGCGTGCAGGACGCCCTGCTCACCCTGTCCGCGCGCGACCGCACCGTGCTCCTGATGCGGGAGGCGGGCTTCGCGCAGCACGAGATCGCCGACGCGGTGGGGACGACGACGAAGTCCGTGGGCACCATCACCGCCCGCGCGCTGGCGAAGCTCGCCCGCGCGCTGGGCCCGCTGCTCGAGGAGCTCCGATGATACCGTCGCCCCCCGGCACTCACCCGGACGACGCCGACCTGGTCGCCTGGCTGTACGCCGACGCCGCGCCGCCCGCGCCGGAATTCCCCGCACACCTGCGCGCCTGCGCCGAGTGCCGCACGCGGGCGGCGCGACTGCGGGGTGCGCGGCAACTGGTGCGCGACCTGTTCGACGCGGGTCCGCTCCCCCAGCTGCCGCCGCTGGTCGCGCGCGCGTCGCCGCCGGCGGCGCGCCGGCGCGGGCCGCACGCCGCGACGTGGGTCACGCGCTTCGGGCTCGCCGCCGCGGCGGCGGCCGTCGTCGCGGTCGCGGGCTCGCTCGTGGGCTCGCCGGAGCTGCAGGCGGCGGTCGCCGGCTGGTCCGCGCGCCTCAGGGCCGCGCTCCCGTGGGCCGCGCCCCGGGGCGGCGCGCGCGACGCCCTCCGGCCGCCGCCGGCGCGGCGCGAGCCCGCGTGGCAGGACACGTCGGGCGTCGGCAGCACGCTCACCTTCGCCGCCGCGGCCGACTCGCTGGTCGTCGAGTTCGCGCAGCGCCCGCGCCCCGGCGCGCTCGTCGTCCGCCGCACCGACGCGCGCGCGTCCACGTTCAGCGTGTCCGCGGCGGCCCCGCCCGCGTCGCCCCTCCTCATGCTGCCGCAGGGCGTGCGCGTGCGGAACGCCGCCGCGGCGGCGGAACGGTACGGCCTCGAGGTGCCGCACGCGACGCGCCTGCTGATCGTGCGGCTCGGCCCCGGCGTGCGACTGCGTCTGGGGGCGGACCGCCTGGACGCCGCGACGCCGCTCGTGCTCCCGTGAGCAGCGGTCGCGTGCCGCGCGTCAGCGCGGCGGCGCGGGCGGGGCGGCCGGCCGCGGCCCGCTCACGACGACGAACTCGCGCGGCCCGCCCGCGCGCCGCACGCGCACGACGAAGCGCGTCCCCTGCGGCTCGCGCCAGACCGGGGCGCCGCGCCGCGGGTCGCGCCCGTTCACCGAGACGATGGTGTCGCCGGCCGCGAGGCCGACGGCGCCCGCCGGCGACTGCGGGTCGACGTCCACGAGCACGGGGTACGCCGCGGAGTCGTCGGCCGTCTCGAGCGGCGCGAAGCGGAGCCCGATGTAGCCGCTGCCGCCGAGCCATCCCGGCGGGGTCGGCGCGGCCGCGGGTGGCGTCGCGGGTGGCGTCGCCGAGGGGGACTGGGCCGACGCGATCGAGGCGCTGCTCGCGCCGAGCGCCGCCGCGGCGACGCCCGCCAGGACACGGGTGGAGATCTGCATGGGAGGTGGAGTGCGACTGCCTGACGGCCGCAGCGCCTGCCGGTAACGGCTACGGATTCCGAGGCGCGGCGCGATCATACCTTACGTGTCGCACGCGGCCGCGGGACACGTGGAGTGCGTTCGCAACTCGTTCGCGGGTTGTAGCGGCATCCCGCGCGGGCGGACGCGTGCCGTAGGGTGCGACAGGTGCGCCGCGTTCGGACGGCGCACGCGCCGCACCCGCCCCCCGCCTGCGCATGCCCGTCCCCTCCCCGGCCGCCGTCGCGGCCGCGCTCCTGCTCGCCGTCCAACCCGTCTTGCGCGCGCAGGCGCCCGCGACGCCGACGGCGCCGCCACAACAACAACCCGCCGCGCGCGACGCCTACCGTGTGACCGCCGTCCGCGTGGACGGCGGCGACCTCCGGCTCGACGGGCGCGTGGACGAGCAGGCGTGGGCGGGCGCCGCCCCGGCGACCGGGTTCGTGCAGCGGCGCCCGCGCGAGGGCGCCCCCGCCACCGGCGCGACCGAGGTGCGCATCCTGTACGACGACCACGCCCTCTGGATCGGCGCGCGCATGCGCAGCGCCACCCCCGGCGACGTGCAGGCGCCCGTGGGGCGGCGCGACAACGTGCGCGAGATGGAGCACCTCGTCGTCTCGCTCGACACCTACCACGACGAGCGCACGGCCTACACGTTCGTCGTCACCGCCAGCGGCGTGCGCGGCGACTGGTACCACCCGCGCGACGACGAGCGCGCCCGCGAGACCTCGTTCGACCCCGTCTGGCAGGCCGCCGCCCGCGTCGACGCCGAGGGGTGGACCGCGGAGATGCGCATCCCGTTCAGCCAGCTGCGCTTCTCGGCGAGCGGCGCGCAGCGGTGGGGGATCAACCTGGAGCGGTGGGTCGCGTCGCGCAACGAGGACGACCTCTGGGCGCCGATCCCGCAGAACGTGCGCGCCTGGTCCTCGCGCTTCGGCACGCTCGACGGCATCGACGGGATCCGGCCGACGCGGCGCGTGGAGCTGCTGCCGTACGTCGCGCAGTCGTCGCGCGTCAACGCCGCCCGCCACGCCGCCAACCCGTTCGACGACGGGCGCAACCTCTCCACCAGCGTCGGGGGAGACCTGAAGGTGGGGCTCGGGCCCAACCTCACGCTCGAGGCCACCGCCAACCCCGACTTCGGGCAGGTCGAGGCCGACCCCGCGGTGGTCAACCTGAGCGCGTTCGAGATCAACTTCCCCGAGCGGCGCCCCTTCTTCGTCGAGAACGCGCCGCTCCTCCAGGGCGGCGGGAACAACTACTTCTACTCGCGCCGCATCGGCGCGGCGCCGCAGCGGCGGGCCGCCGGCGACTTCGTCGACGCGCCGACCACGTCGACGATCCTCGGCGCGGCCAAGCTCACCGGCCGGCTCCCGTCCGGCCTCTCCGTCGGCGTGCTCGCGGCGCTGACCGGGCGCATGACCGCCACGACCTTCGACACCGCCCGCGCCGGCCTCGCGGCAGACGCGGCGCGCGAGGAGCGCGCGCGCGTCGACGTCGCGCCCCGCAGCGCCTTCGCCGTCGGGCGGCTGCAGCAGGAGTTCGGCCGGCACCGCTCCACGGCCGGCGTTCTGGTGACGGCGGTGCGCCGCGATCTCGCCCCCGGCTCGCCGCTGGCGGCGCTCTACGCCCGCGACGCGCTCGTCGGCGCCGTCGACTGGAACCTCCGCCTCGCGCGCGCGACGTACGAGTTGAGCGGGAGCGTGAGCGCGAGCCACGTCGGCGGCGACTCCGCCGCCGTCCTGCGCGTGCAGCGCGCGAGCGCCCGCTTCTTCCAGCGCCCGGACGCCGGCGACTACGTGCGCTACGACCCCGGCCGGACCGCGCTCGGCGGCTACTCGGCGACGCTCGCGCTCGAGCGCATCAGCGGTCGGCACTGGCTGTGGCGCGGGACGTTCGGCCTCCGCTCCCCCGGCTTCGAGATCAACGACCTCGGCTTCCTCCAACTCGTCGACCGCAAGTTCTTCGTCGGCCGGCTCGCGTACCGCGAGACGCGGCCCACGCGCTGGCTGCAGAGCTACGAGATCGCCGCCCTGAACCAGAACGTCTGGAACTACGGCAACGAGCTGCTGAGCCAGTGGGTGCGCCCCGAGGTCTCGCTGGTGTGGCGCAACTTCTTCGAGACCACACTCGTCGGCGAGGTCGAGGCGCCCACGCTCAACGCGCACCTGACGCGCGGCGGGCCGTACATGCGGACGCAGGCGCGGCAGGGCTTGGGCGTCGAGCTGGCGAGCCCGCAGGGCGCCAGCACGCGCGTCACCGCCGGCGGGAGCTGGGCGCGCGACGCGGCCGGCGGCCGCATCCTGGGCGTCAGCCTCGGGGGCTCGGTGCGCCCCGGCCCCCAGTGGCAGCTCTCCCTCACGCCCGGCGTCACGCGGCAGCGCGACCCGCGGCAGTACGTCGCGCGACTGGCCGCCGGCGACGCCGCGACGACGCTCGACGACCGCTACGTGTTCGCCACGCTCGACTACGCCGAGGTGAACGCGACCGTGCGGCTCAACTACACGCTCCGCCCCGACCTGACGCTCGAGACGTTCCTCCAACCGTTCGCGGCCAGCGGGCGCTACTCACGCTTCGGGCAGCTGCGCGCGCCGCGCAGCGGGGCGCTCGACCTCTACCCGGCCGCCGGGGCCGCGCGCGCCGGGGTGCGCGAGATCGCGCTCGGCGACGGCCAGACGCTCCGAGTCCCCACGGCCGTCGCCGGCGAGGACTTCACGACGCGCGCGATGCGGAGCAACGCGGTGCTGCGGTGGGAGTGGCGCCCCGGCAGCACCCTCTTCGCCGTGTGGCAGCAGACCCGGGACGGCTACCTGCCCGCCGCGGACGGCGCCGCCCCCCGGGCGGCGCGACTCGGCGACCTGGCCGACGCGCTCCGCGGACGACGCAACCACGTGTTCGCGGTCAAGGCCAGCTACTGGCTGCCGGCCTCGGGGCGCACGTAGCATTTACGTTCATGGCGGTCCGAGGCGAGTGTACCGCTCGACTGTCGCCGGTGCGCCGTCTCGAGCCCGCCTCGGCGCACGGCCTGCAATCATCGCGTCGGCGCAAGGGCGAGCCGCGCCACGCGCGCCGCCGGCCCTGGCGACGCGCCGTACGCCACCCACACGTCGCGCGTCCGCGGGTCGATCGCCAGGTGGCGCACCAGCGCGCCGCGCGTGGGGAGCGGGTAGACCTCCCACGCCCCGCCGCCGCGCGGCCGGTAGCGCAGCACCGCGTCGGCCGCCGACGTCCCCACCCACACGTCGCCGGTCGCGCGGTCGACGCGCGCGACGTACGGCACCGCGTCGGCGATGGGCAGCGGGACGCGGTCGAAGCGTTGCCGCGTCGGGTCGTAGCGCAGGAGCGCGTTGGCGGCGTAGGCCGGGACCCAGAGCGCGCCGTCGGCGCCGACGTCGAAGCGCCGCGGCCCGCCGTGCGCCTCCGGCAGCGCGACGGCCCAGCTGCGGCGCGTGCGCGGGTCGTGCGCGACCAGGCGGTTGCCGTGCAGCTCCGAGGTCCACACCACGCCGTCGGGCGCGACGCGGATCTCGTACGGGATCGGGCCGCCGGGGACCTCGGCGAGCGTCGGGTGCGCGGGGAGCGCCACGGTGTCCACGCGCGCCGCGTCCGGTCCCACGCGCCCGATCAGCCCCGGGGCGCGCGTGAAGTGGCCGTTGAACCACCCCGCCCCGTCGGGGGCGAGCGCCACGCTGTGCGGGTACATCCCCGTCGCCGCCGTGCGCCAGGCGTCGGCGCCGCGCCCGCGCGCCGGGTCGTACACGGCGACGCGCGCCGGTGCGCCCAGCGCCACCCACCACCGGCCGGCGGCGTCGATCTCCACCGCCCGCGGGTTGGCGCGCGGGACCGGGATGTCGACCGCGTCGAACGCGCCGCTGCGCGGGTCGAGCACGTACATGCGGTCGGTCATCATCCCGGTGACCACCACGCGCCCCGCCGCGTCCACCGCGACGTCGTGCGGCAGGTCGCCGGGGACGGGGAGCGTGTACTCGGTTACCGTCCACCGCGCCGCCGGCGGCACGAGCCGCCGCCACCGCTCGGTGCCGGCCTCGCGCGGCGCGGGCGGCGCCGCGGGCAGGTGCCGCGCCAACCACGCCGCCGTGCGCGCCGCGTCGCGGTCGGCGTGGATCACCGGGAAGGGGCCGCGCGCGCCGCCGTAGCGCAGCATGCGCTGCACCGCGGTGTCCCACCCCGCCGAGTCGCGCGCGGCGCCGCCCGGGTAGGCGATGCGCGGCGAGAACTGGTGGCACCCCGTGCAGTCGAGCAGGAACTTGCGCTTCTCGGCGCCGTCGGGGAGGAGCGCGAGCAGCGCGGCGCTCGTCGGGTCGGCGGGGGAAGTCGACCACGTTGGCGGCCCCGCCTGCGCGCCGACGGGGGCGGCCGCGGCGAGCAGCAGGAGCGGCGTCGCGCGCGCGACGCGCGGACGCGCGGGCCGTGTGGACATGCGAGGCGGCATGGCGGGGCGGGCGAGGAGGCAGATGCGGCGCGCGCGGCAGACGCCACGCGCGAGCCGTCCCGGCAACGTACGACCCCGGCGGTTGGGCCGGCGTAATCCACCTGTTCGGAAGTGGTGCCGGCGCGCCGCTCAGGGCTCGAACCGGTACCCCACCTTCCACACCGTGAGGAAGTGGCGCGGCTCGGCCGGCCGCGGCTCCAGCTTCCGCCGCAGCTCGACGATGTGGATGTCGATCGTGCGCGACGAGACCTCCTGCGAGTACCCCCAGACCTCGCGCAGCAAGTCGGCGCGCGTCGCCACCGCGCCCCGCCGGTCGATGAGGGCGACGAGCAGCTCGTACTCCTTGAGCGTCAGCGCCACCGGCTCGCCCGCGCGGCGCACCACGCGCGCCGCGCGGTTCACCTCGACGTCGCCGAACCGCTCGGTCGCGTGCTCCGGCGCCGCGGGGGCCGCGGCGGCGGCCGGCGCGTCGCCCGGCGCGGGCGCCGGCGGGCGGGCGCGCTGGGCGCGCCGCAGCAGCGCGCCGACGCGCGCCAGCAGCTCCATCGCGCCGAACGGCTTGGTGACGTAGTCGTCGGCGCCCAGCCGGAAGCCGCGCACCTTGTCCTCCTCCGCCCCGCGGGCGGTGAGGATCAGCACCGGCACCTCCGCGCCCCCGTCGCGCAGCGTGCGCAGCACGCGGAAGCCGTCGAAGCCGGGGAGCATCAGGTCGAGGATGATCAGGTCGGGCGCGAACTCGCGCGCCAGGCGCAGCCCGTCCGGCCCCGAGTCGGCGACGCTCACCTCGTAGCCGTCCGTCTCGAGCGTGCTCGCCACCGCGAACGCGAGGTCGGCGTTGTCCTCGACCACCAGGACGCGCGTCACCGGGCCGCCCCCACCCGCGGGGCGTCGGGCGCGCCGCCCGCGGGCGCGTCGGCCGGCGCCGCCTCGGCCGGCGCCTCGGCCGCGAACTCGAGGACGAACCGCGCCCCGCGGCGCCCGTCCTCCACCCAGACCCGCCCGCCGTGCCGCTGCACGAGGTCGCGCACGACCGACAGCCCGATCCCGCTCCCGCCGCCGGTCACCACGGCGTCGCGCTCCAGGCGGTAGTACGGCGCCCAGATGCGCGCGCGCTCGGCGGCCGGGACGCCGGGGCCCTCGTCCTCGACCCAGACGCGCGCCGCCGGGCGCCCGCCCGCGGCGGCCGCGCACTCGACGCCGACGAGGACCGTCTGGCCGCGCGGCCCGTAGCGCGTGGCGTTGTCGAGCAGGTTGAGCACGATCTGGCGCAGCGCCGCGCCGTCGACGCTGGCGCGGACGGGCGCGCCGGCGCGCAGCACGACGCGCGAGCCCGCGGCCTCCGCCAGCGGCGCGAACATGTCGAGGGTCTCCCCCACCTCCCGCGCCACGTCGAGCACCGCCGGCGCGAGCCGCGTCGCCCCGCGCTCGCCGCGCGAGAAGGCGAGGACGTTCTCCACCAGGTACGTCAGCCGCCGCGACTCCTGGTCGATGATGCGCGCGGCGCGGCGGCGCCCGCCCTCCGTGCCGGGGCGCCCCATGTGGAGCAGCTCGGCGAGGAGGCGGATCTGCGCCAGCGGCGTGCGCAGCTCGTGCGACACGCCGGAGACGAAGTCGGCGCGCATCCGCGTCAGCGCCTGCTGCCGGCGCAGCTGCGCCACGGCGACGAGCGTGAGCCCCGCGGTCACCGCGAACAGCGCGAGCAGCGCGGGGAGGCGCGACTGCGGCAGCCCGCCGATGATCAGCTGCCCGGCGGCCGCGGGATTGAGCGCCACCTGCAGGCGGAGCGCGCCGAAGCGCGGCTCGAGCCGCTCGACCGCCGAGTACGCGGGGGCGAAGCGCGCCCGCGAGCGGTACAGCTCGCGCCCGGCCTCGTCGCGGACCGCGAGCGACAGCAGCGAGTCGACCGAGCGGGCGCCGAGCAGCACGGGGGGGAGCAGGTGCTGCTTCTCGAGGATGCGGGCGAAGAGCGGGCGGACGACGGCGTCGGGGTCCGCCGTGTAGCCGACGGCGCTCACCGGCGCCCCCTCGGTGGTCCGCACGATCTGCGCGGCGAGCGCCGTCGGCCGCCCCCGCACGACGCCGAACGACGTCGCCTGCACGGTGTGCGTCGCCGCGTAGCCGAGCAGCCGGGGGTACCCGTTGGGCGCGCGGACGACGACCGGCGTCGGCGCCCCGGTGGCGGGCATCGAGGCGGCCACGGCGCCGAGCGTCGCCCGCAGCCACCGCACCTCGCCGGTGTCGGCGGGCGCCGGCCGCCCGGCCGCGTCGACGACGGTCGTCGCGGTCCCGCGGAACTCGTAGCGGAAGAGCCGGCGCGCGCCGAGCGAGCACGCGCACAGCGCCTCCTGCCGCGCCAGCGACGCCGCCAGCGTGTCGAGCAGCGCCGCGTCCACCCCGCCGGCGTGCGCCCGCAGGACCGGCGCGAACTGCACGAAGTTGGTGGCCAGCAGCTCCTGCCGCGCGACGTTACCGACCTCCCACGCCGACACGGCCGCGTAGGCGTGCAGCACGTGCTCGGCGGTGGCCCGGTGGGACGCGGCGGCCCGGTGCGCCTGGACGGCGAGCGTCCCCGACAGGGCCAGCGCGGCGAGCAGCAGGGCGAGCGTGAAGCGCGGGAGGGCCGACACCAGGGCGTGAGCGCTGCAAGGAACGGGGCGGCGGTCGCCGACGGCTCACGCGCGGGCGGGCCGCGACGCACGGGCCCGCCGGACCCGTGAACGGTAGCGGCCCGTTGTCGGCGGCGGGCACGCGAGGTGTACGGAAGTTGTACGACGGCTCACCGCGCTCCCACCTGGGCCGACGGCGACGGCGCGACCGCCACGGGCTTCCCCGCCTCCCGCCGCCACCGGTTGTACCAGCTCATCATGTAGAGCTGCGTCCGCATCCAGTTCGACGGGCGCGACCCGGTGCCGTGGTACTCCCCCTCGAAGCGCAGCAGCTCGGCGGGGACGCCGCGCATCTTGAGCGCCGAGTAGTACTCCTCGGACTGGGGCATCGGCGTGCGCAGGTCGAGCTCCCCCGTCATCACCAGCGTCGGCGTCGTCACCTTGCCGACGTGCATCAGCGACGACTGCTGCAGCCAGCGCGACGGGTCCTCCCAGAACGGCTTGTCGAAGAAGTTGTACGTGAAGTACGGCACGTCGGTCTGGCCGGCGAAGCTCATCCAGTTGATCACCGGGCAGCGCACCGCGGCCGCGGCGAAGCGGTCGGTGTGCCCGATCACCCAGCTCGAGAGCACGCCGCCGCCGCTGCAACCGCCGACGTACATGCGCGTCGTGTCGACGCTCCCCCTCGCGATCGTCGCGTCGACGCCGGCCATCAGGTCGTCGTAGTCGACGCTCGGGTAGGCGCGCTCGATCGCGTTCCCGAACGCCGAGCCGTAGCCCGTGGAGCCGCGCGGGTTGGTGTAGAGCACGAGGAAGCCGTGCGCGGCGAAGTTCTGGAACTGCGTGTTGAAGACGCCGTTGTACATCCCGTGCGGCCCGCCGTGGATCTCCATCAGCAGCGGGTACTTCTTCGACGGGTCGAAGCCGGGCGGCTTCACCAGCCACCCCTGCACGCGCGTGTTCCCGCTCGACCCGTACTCGAACGCCTCGACCTCGCCGAGCTGCACGCGGGCCAGCAGGTCCTCGTTGACGCTGGTGAGGCGCGCGGTAGCGCCGGTCGCCAGGTCGAGCCGGTAGACGTCGGCCGGCTCGGTGGCCGTGGTGCGCATCGCCGCGCCGACGCCGGTGCGCGACACCGACGCCAGCTGCACCATGTGCGTCCCGCGCGTCAGCCGCCGCGGCTCGCCGCCCGCGGCCGGCACCGCCCACACGTCGGCGTAGCCGCGCTGCGCGACGGTGAAGTGGAGCGTGCGCCCGTCGCGCGACCAGAAGAGCGCCCCCGGGTCGTCGTCGAGCGCTCCCGAGACCTTGCGCGCCTGCGCCTGCCCGCCGTCGAGCGGCATCACCCACACGGCCGCCGCCTGGTAGCTGGCCCGCGTGTCGGGGTAGCCGGCGTAGGCGACGCTGCGGCCGTCTGGCGACACCGCGGGGCCGGTCCACGCGCCGGCGGTCGGCGTCAGCCGGCGCGTCGGGCACCCCGGCCCCGCGCCCGTGCACCCCGCCACGTCGACGGCGTACAGGTTGGCGTTGCGGTAGTTCTTGTCGCTCGTGCTGTCGAGCATCCCCTCGACGACGACGGTGCGCCCGTCGGGCGTCCAGTCGTAGCCCACGCCGCCCCCCTGCCCGTCGAAGCGGTAGCCGACGTGCCCGGGGCCGGCGGTGAGCTGGCGCGGCGTCCCGCCGTCGGCGGGGACGACGAACAGGTGCGTCGAGCCCGGGCGGTCGAACCCCTTCCGGTCCTGCCGGTAGTGGAGCGCGGTGACGTGCTTGGGCGACGGCGTCCACGTCGCGCCCGACGGCGCCGCGGGCATGTCGATCTTCCACGCGTTCGGCTGCGGCACGAACATGCTGAAGGCGAGCTGCCGCCCGTCGGGGCTCCACTTCAGGTCCGCCACCGGCTCGCCCACGCGCGTCACCTGCGACGTCGCGCCGTCGGCGTTCATGTAGCGCACGAAGACCTGCGCCCCGCTCGGCTCCCCGGCGGCGATGTAGGCGAGACGCGTCCCGTCGGGGGACCAGACGGCGTTGGCGCCCTTGGCGAGGAAGTGGTGCGTCTTCCCGTCGGCGCTCACCAGCCAGAGCGCGCTCTCCCACCGGTCGGTCTGCCGGTTGACGAAGCCGCGCGTGTAGACGATGCGCGCGCCGTCGGGGCTGATCTGCGGGTCGCCGACGCGCTCCATGTCGAGGATCTTCTCGACCGTGAAGCGCTGGGCGAGCTCGGCGGGCGCGGGGGGCGCCGCGAGCTGCGCGTGGGCGGGCGCGGCGGCGGCGCCGGCCAGGAGCAGTGCGGCGACGCGGGGGGAAGGGGCGTGGCGCGGCATCGGGTCTCCGGGTGTGGGACGCTCGATGCTACGGCGAATGCCGGCGGCCGTCCAGCGTGTCGGCGGTCCGGAGCCGCGGAAGGGCAACTGAAAAGCAGATCTGCCTGTACCAAACTACCAACGACCGCTACGATGGCGGCCCGGGAACCCGGAGCACCCGCGTCCCGCTCAGGTCGAGCCAGTACCCGCGCGCGGTGCGCGTCACCCGCAGCACCGCCGCGCCGCAGTGCGCGCAGCGCAGCACCGCCCCCATCCCGTGTCCGTACGCCGGCAGCGCCCCCACCGGCCCGCTCGCGCCGCAGCCGGCGCACGTCGCGTCGGCCCCCGTCACGTCGAGGGCGAACAGCTCGCGCAGCAGCCCGCCCGCCGCGTTGCCGTCCAGGTGGTCGGCGTCCTGCCCCGTCTCGCGTTCGATCATGAGATCCTCCGCAGAGTTCACGTCGGTCCGAAGCGCTCGGTCCGCACGCGCATCGGATCGTGCCCCAGCTCCACCAGCGCCGCCGCGGCCGCCTCCACCATCGCCGTCGGCCCGCACACGAACGCGTCCGGTCCGTCCGACGGCGAAAACCCCTCCGCCGCGAGCATGTCGCGGTCGATCCGGTGGCGGTAACCCGTCCACCCCTCCGGCGCTGTGCGGGTGAGGGTGAGCACCACACGCAGCGTCGGGTCGGCGTCGGCGAGGCGCGCCAGCTCGTCGCGATACAGCAGGTCGTCCCACCCGCGCGCCGAGTAGAGCAGTCGCGCCGGCCCCAGCCCCGCTGCGCCGTCACGCCGGCGCACCGCGCGGTGCCGCAGCATCGCCATCAGCGGCACCACCCCCGACCCGCCGGCGACCAGCAGCAGCGGTGAACCGCCGCCCCCCTCCCACACGAAGTAGCCCCCGATCGGGCCGCGCAGCTCGAGTCGGTCTCCGGCCCGCAGTTCGTCGCTGAGGTACGGCGACACCTCGCCGTCGCCGAGCCGCTCGACCGTCAGCGACAACCACCCGTTCCCGGGCGCCGACGCGATCGAGTAGCTGCGCTGCGCCTGGTACCCGTCCTCGGCGGTGAGGCGCACGTCCACGTGCTGCCCGGCGCGGTGCCCGGGCCACCCCGGCACGTCGAGCCGCAGCGTCCGCGCGCGCGCCGTCTCGGGCACCACGTCGACCACGGTCGCCAGCCGCCACGCCAGCGGCGCCGGCGCGGGGCCCGCCACTACGGGTCGCCCGCGTAGCGCTGCTCGCGCCACGGGTCGCCGCGCTCGTGGTAGCCGAGCTCCTCCCAGAAGCCCGGGCGGTCCTCGGCGGCGAAGCGGAGGCCGCGCACCCACTTCGCGCTCTTCCAGAAGTAGAGGTGCGGCACCAGCAGCCGCGCCGGCCCGCCGTGCTCGGGGTCGAGCGGCGCGCCCCCGTAGCCGAACGCCACCCACGCCTTCCCGCCCGTCACGTCGTCGGTCGGCAGGTTGGTCGTGTACCCGCCGTCGGCGAAGGCGACCACGTAGGCGGCCCGCGCGACTCCCCGCGCCTCGGCGGCCGCCAGCAGCGTGTCCACCGAGACGCCCTCCCAGGTCGTGTCGAACTTCGACCACTTGGTGACGCAGTGGATGTCGACCGTCGGCGTTTCGCGCGGCAGCGCCTGGAACTCGTCCCACGTCCACCGCGCCGCGCCCCCGTCGGCGCCGCGGACGGTGAAGTCCCACGCCGCCAGCGGGGTGCGCGGCGTCGGGCCCGCCGAGAGCACGGGGAAGTCGCGCGTCTCGTACTGTCCGGGTGGCAGCCGGCGCGCCGCGTCGCCGGCCGGGCGCCGCCCGCGGAACCCGCGGGACACGAATGGCTCGGTCATCCCATCTCCCTCCGATAGAGCGCTGCGGGGCGCGATTCGACCGCAAGAAGGAATCCGCACCCACCTCAACGTTCCGCCGGCCCCTTGCGTGTCCCCGGTGCGCCCGCCACCCTCGCACGTTCCCGCACTTCACCCCCTCGGAGGTTCCCAGGCGTGACCCGCATCACACCCCGCCGCTCCACTATCGGCGCGCTCGCGCTGGCCGCGGCGCTCCCGCTCGCGCTGTCGGCGCAGGCGCCCCGCCCCCGCGCGGCCGCGCCCGCGGAGCCGGCCGCCCGCTTCGTCGCCGGGCAGGCCGTCCGCTTCGACACCGCCGCCTTCGCCGGGCTCCGCTGGCGCGAGGTCGGCCCGCCGCGCGGCGGCCGCTCGGTCGCGGTCGCCGGCAGCGTGCAGCGCCCGCTCGAGTACTGGATGGGGACCACCGGCGGCGGCGTCTGGAAGACCACCGACGGCGGCGCGAACTGGGCGCCGGCCTCCGACCGCTACTTCGGCGGCACCATCGGCGCCATCGCCGTCGACCCGTCGAACCCGGACGTCGTCTACGTCGGCGGCGGCGAGACGCAGATCCGCGGCAACACCTCGCACGGCGACGGCCTCTGGAAGACCACCGACGCCGGGCGCACCTGGACGATGCTCGGCTTCAAGGACGAGTACATCTCGACGCTGCGCGTCCACCCGACCAACCCGAACGTCGTCTGGGCCGGCGTGTTCGGCCGCGTCTTCTCGGCGCACCCCGACCGCGGCGTCTACAAGAGCACCGACGGCGGGAAGACCTTCCGCAAGACGCTGTTCGTCAACGACTCGACCGGCGCCATCGACGTCGCGCTCGACCCGTCCAACCCCGAGGTGCTGTACGCCGCCATGTGGCAGGCGTACCGCTCCCCGTGGAAGCTGTCGAGCGGCGGCGTGCACTCGGGGATCTGGAAGAGCACCGACGGCGGCGAGCGCTGGACGAAGCTCACCGGCACCGCGCGCGGGCTCCCGACGGGCGTGGTGGGGAAGATCGGCCTCGCCGTCTCGCCGGCCAAGCCGAGCCGGATCTGGGCGCAGATCGAGCACGACTCGGGCGGCGTGTACCGCTCCGACGACGGCGGGCAGACGTGGGCGTACCTCAACCGCGACCGCAAGCTGCGCCAGCGCGCGTGGTACTACTCGGGGCTGTTCGCCGACCCGCGGGACTCCAACGTCGTCTACGGGCTGAACGTGGGGATGTTCCGCTCGCGCGACGGCGGGCGGACGTTCAACGAGACGATCAGCACGCCGCACAGCGACAACCACGACCTGTGGATCGCGCCGAACGACCCGAACCGGATGGTGCAGGGGAACGACGGCGGCGCCAACGTGTCGTTCAACCGCGGGCAGAGCTGGACCGACCAGGACTTCTCGACGGCGCAGTTCTACCACGTCAGCACGACCAACGAGTTCCCCTACAAGGTCTGCGGCGCGCAGCAGGACAACTCGACCCTCTGCGGCCCGAGCCGCAAGGAGGGCGGGGTCTCGATGGCCGACTGGTACGACGCCGGCGGCGGCGAGTCGGGGTACGTGACGCCGCACCCCACGCGTCCCGACGTGATCTTCGCCGGCAGCTACGGCGGGCTGCTCACGCGCAAGGACCGGCGCACGGAGTTCGAGCGCAACGTCACGGTGCACCCCGACAACCCGATGGGGTACTCGTCGGAGGACATCGCGGTGCGCTTCCAGTGGACCTTCCCGATCGTCTTCTCGCGCCACGACCCGGGCGTGCTCTACGCCGGCGGCAACCACCTCTTCCGCTCGACCGACGAGGGGCAGAGCTGGACGCGCGTCTCCCCCGACCTGTCGCGCCGCGACCCGATGACGATGGGCCCCTCGGGCGGCCCGATCACGCGCGACCAGACGGGCGTCGAGACCTACGGCGTGATCTTCACCTTCGACGAGTCCCCGCTCCAGAAGGGGCTCCTCTGGGCCGGCACCGACGACGGCTACGTCTGGGTGTCGCGCGACAACGGCGCCAACTGGAAGAACGTGACGCCGAAGGACATCGGCGACTTCACGCGCGTGTCGATGATCGACCCGTCGCGCTACGCGGCGTGCGGCGCCTACCTGGCGGCCAACCGGTACCAGCAGGACGACAAGAAGCCGATCCTCTACAAGACGACCGACTGCGGCGCCACCTGGACGGCGATCACCGGCGGGATCCCGGAGACCGAGTTCACGCGCGTGATCCGCGAGGACCCGGTGCGCCGCGGGCTGCTCTACGCCGGCACCGAGCGCGGCGTGTGGGTGTCGTTCGACGACGGCGCCAACTGGCAGTCGCTCAAGAAGAACCTCCCGCCGGTCCCGGTGCACGACCTGGTGGTGAAGGACGCCGACCTCGTGATCGCCACGCACGGGCGCTCCTTCTGGATCATGGACGACGTGTCCGCGATGCGGCAGGCGACGCCCGAGCTGGTCGCGAAGACGCACCTCTACGCCCCGCGCGACGCCTACCGCACCAACTGGGGGGGCGGCTTCTTCTCGCGCGGCGGGGCGCAGGCGCCGTCGGGGGTGAGTGTGTACTACAACCTCGCCCGCGCCAACCAGACGGTGCGCATGGAGTTCCTCGACGCGGCCGGGAAGGTGATCCAGACCTTCACGAGCGCCCAGGACTCGGCCACCGCCGCCGACAGCGTGCGCGCGGCGCAGCGGCAGACGGCGCGCGTCGACTCGCTGGTCCGCAGCGGCCTCGCGCGCGACTCGGCGCTCAAGCTGGCGCAGCGCAACGAGGGGGGCGGCCCGGCCGCCGGGATCGACTTCGAGGCGCTGGCGCGCTCGGGCCCGCGCCCGCCGCGCGTCGCCAACCGCCAGGGGCTCAACCAGTTCTCCTGGAACCTGCGCTACCCCGACGCCGTCCGCTTCGACAACCTGATCATGTGGGCCGCCAACACCACCGGCCCCATCGCGCCCCCGGGCACCTACGCGGTGCGCATGACGGTCGAGGGGGAGGCGCCGCAGACGCAGCGCTTCGCGGTGCGCAAGGACCCGCGCTCCGAGGCCACGCTGGCCGACCTGCAGGAGCAGTTCCGCTTCCTCACCCAGATCCGCGACCGGGTGAGCGACGCCAACAACGCGGTGCGCACCGTGCGCAGCGTGCGCGCGCAGGTCGACGACCGCACGAAGCAGATCGCGGGCAAGGCGCAGGAGGCGGAGTTCAAGCAGGCGTCGGCGGCGCTGATGACCGAGCTGACGGCGCCCGAGGAGGCGATCTACCAGGTCCGCAACCAGAGCTCGCAGGACCCGCTCAACTACCCGATCAAGCTGAACAACAAGATCGCCGCGCTCACCGGCGTCGTCGCGAGCACCGAGGCGCGGCCGACGAAGCAGAGCTACACGATCTTCAAACAGCTCAGCGGCGGGCTCGAGGTCGAACTGAGGAAGGTGCGCGCCTCGCTCGACCGGACGCTCCCGCGGGTGAACGCGATCCTGCGCGCCGCCGGGCTCCCGATCATCGTCCCCAACACCGCCGAGGCGCCGCGGCCGGTGACGGTGATGGATGACGAGGAGGAGACGTCGGAGCAGAAGACGAAGTGGTGAGTCGGTTCGTGCTTTCGAAGGTCAACTGAAAAGCAGGAGGGATGAAAATCTGAGAAGAGCGGAAACGGCGCGGATGAGGCTTCAGCCTGGAGCTACCGGCTTATCCGCGCCGTTTCCGAGCAGTTCTCAGATTTTCATCCCCCCTGCTTTTCTTGGTCTTCCGGTCCCGGCACGACGACCGCCGGCGGAAGCCCGAGCATTTCCAGCAGCGCCAGCGCATTGGCATGCGTCGCCGGCCCCGGGCGCGCGACGTAGTCGAAGCCGAGCGTCACCGCCCCGTCGGCCCCGCGCGTCACGCGGCCGTCGAAGTGCGCCTCCTGCGGCGCCGGCCCGACGCCGTCGGGCGCGGCGATGGTCGGGTCGTGCGTCGTCACCACCCCCGACGCCCCCGCGCGCCGCAGCGCCGCCAGCACCGTGCGCGTCGCCACGCGCCGGTCGGCCGCGTTCGTGCCGTGCAGCACCTCGTCGAACAGGTACAGCACCGGCGGCCCGCCCGGCGCCTCCGCGTCGCGCACCACGTCGCGCAGCCGCGTCACCTCGGCCAGGAAGAGCGACACCCCGCGCGCCAGGTCGTCCTCCACGCGCACGCTCGTCCGCACGCGGCACCGCCGCAGCCGCAGCGACGCCGCCGGCACCGCGCCCCCGGCCTGCGCCAGCAGCGCCGCCAGCCCGACGGCGCGCAGGTAGGTCGTCTTCCCGGCCATGTTCGGCCCGCTCACGACCACCACGTCGCCGGGCGCGCGCAGCGTGGCGTCGCTCGCCACCGCGGCCGACGGCGCGAGCAGCGCGTGCGCGAGCGAGCGCGCCTCGAGCGGCGCGCCCGCGTCGTCGTGCACCGCCGGGAGCGTCCATGCGGGGTGCTCGAACGCCAGCGTCCCCAGCGCCAGCAGCGCCTCCGCGTCCGCCGCGTCGTCCAGCCACGCCGGCGCGCGCCCGCCGTGCGCGCGCCGCCACCGCGCCAGCGCCGCCAGCAGCTGCGCGTCGAGCGCGACCACCGCGTTCAGCGCCCAGTGCCCCATCGGCGAGCGGCGCACCTCGTTCCACTCCAGCAGCCGCACCAAGGCGCCGAACGCCGCCGCCGCGCGCTCGCCGGCCAGTCGCTCCTGCGCCTCGCCCGCGCGCCCCGGCAGCGGCGCCTCGTCGGCCAGCCGCGCCATCACGCGCACCGCCCCCGCCAGCGGCGCCAGCGCGAGCGTCCCCAACTCGCGGTCCAGACGCCGCCGCGCGAGCCCCGACGCCACCAGCTGCGCGAGCAGCAGTCCCACGACGAGCGTCCCACCGCGCTCCAGCCCCAGCGTCGCCGCCACGACGACCAGCGCGGCGGTGAGCGCCCCCGCCACCCACGCGCCGCGCGTGTGTCCGACGGCGCGCGCCCCCGGCGCCTCGCACCACGCGCGGAACGCCGCCAGCGCCCCCGCCGACACCGGCGCCCCGCCGTGCCGCGCCTCGGCCGCGACGTCGAGCAGCAGCGCCGGGCGCGCGCGCAGCGCCTCGGTCGACGCCTGCCGCGCCGCGATCTCCGCCGCCGGCGCCGGCGCGTCGAGCAACCAGTCGAGCAGGCGCCGCCCGCCGAGTGCGGGGTGCACGACGTCGAGCAGGCGCGTCAGCGAGCGCTCGTCGGGCGCGTCGGTCGTGACGCCGAGGTCGCGCGCGACCGCCGCCCGCCACCCGTCGAGGGGCGCCGCGGAGCGGAGCGCGGGGACGTCCGCCCATCGGCGCTCGGTGCGCGCCAGCCCCGCCCGCGCCGCGGCCAGCCGGCGCGCGGCCGCCACGCCGCGCGCGCGCTCGCGCCGGTGCCACCACGCCACCGCGACGAACGCCGCGACGGCACCGCCGAGCGTCAGTCGCGCGACGGGGGGCGCCACGCGGTCGCGCGCGCTCCAAACGACGACGGCCAGCGCGGCGAGCAGGAGCCGCACGACCGACGCGCGACGCCCCGCGCGGGTGCGGCGTGCCAGCTCCGCCTCGGCGTCGCGGGCGGCCGGCGCGTAGAACGACGCGGGCGAGGTTGCTGGTGTGGCGTCCGCGCTCACCGCGCGTCTCCGGGGTGCGCGCGCCGCGGCCGACCGTCCGGCTGCAAACGTTCTGTTCGCCCCCGCGACTTCGGGCCGTCCGCCCGCGTACGCTTCGCCGTTCCCCGCGCCACTTCCGTCCCCCCCATCGACGCCCGATGCGACGCCATCAGCTCCTCGCCCTCCTCCTCGTCTCCGCCTCCCCCGCGCTGGCGCAGCGCGTGGTCCCCCCCGCCATCGACCGCGGCAGCCTCGTGATCGGCGGCGGCGCGTCGATCTCCCGCACGAGCAACTCGATCTCCACCGACGGACAGGGGGAGGTCGACGGGGTGGACGTGACCGCGGTGTCGATCAACCCGTCGCTCCTCTACTTCGTCCGCCCCGGTCTCGCGATCGGCGGCGAGGCCGGCTTCGGGTACAGCGACTTCGGCGAGAGCAGCAGCACCTCGTTCACCGTCGGGCCGGCGCTCCGCGCCTACTTCGCGCGCGGCGAGACGCGCACGCTCCCGTACGTCGGCGTCAGCCTGCAACTCGGGCGCGTGTCGTTCGACGACGAGGCGGACGTCGACGACTCGCCGGGCGTCACCGTGTTCGGCGTCGAGGGCACCGCCGGCATCACCTGGCTGCTCTCGCGCCAGGTCGGCATCCTCGGCGAGGCGTTCGTGAACCGCCGCCAGCAGTCGGCCGAGAACGCCCTGGGGCGCGACGTCGACCAGACGGCCACCGGGTTCGGCGTCCGCTTCGGCGTCGCCGCCTTCCTCCCCCGCGTGCGCTGACGAACGCGGCGAGGGTGGGGCCACGCGCGCCCCGCCCCCGCCGCGCCGCGCGACGGTCTAGAACATCGACACGCCGAGCAGCCCGGCCAGGATCCACGACACGACGACCATCGCCAGCCAGCCGACGACCGCCGTCAGCACCGCCTTCCCGGTGTCGACGTCGAGCGCCTGTCGAATGGCGACGATCCCCGTGCCGAGCAGCCAGATCCAGATCCCGAAGCGCACCAGCTGGCCGAGCACCGGGACGATCGCGGCCACCATCAGCACGCCGGGCGCCTGCGCGAAGCCGAGCGTGCGCAGCAGCTCCCCCCACGTCGCCGTCCCCTTGAAGACGCGCGTCCCGACGACGTAGGTGATCCCCGCCCACACGATCCACCCGACGAGCGCCGAGACGAGCCCGCCGATGATCCCCGGGCCGCCGCGGAAGGCGTTCCCGATCGCCGCCGCGACCGCGGCCAGCGCTACCACGACGGCGGCCTGCCCGGTGGCGGAGGTGTCGGCCTCGACCTCCTCGTAGGTGGCGACGTCGAACAGGGCGGCGCCGCGCATGCGGTCGACGATCGAGCGGCGGGTGGCGTACGGGTCCATGCGGGCTCCTGGCAGCGTTGACGGTGCGTGGCACATGCCGTGCGCCGCACTACGGGCGCGCGGCGCGATTGGTTTGCGCGAATGACGCGCCGCCGCCCCTCCCCGCGACGATGCCCCCACACCCCGCTCCCCGCAACCTCCGCGAGCTGCTGCGCGCCGAGCCGCGCCTCGACCCCGCGCGGGCCGCGCGGCTGCTGGCCGAGGTGGCCGGCGGGCTGGCCGCCCGCCACGCGCGCGGCGAGGCGCACGGCGCCGTGACCCCCGAGCGCGTCCTGCTCGACGCCGCCGGGCGCGCCACGCTGGCGCCGCCCCCCGCCGACGACGGCGGGCTCGCCCCCTGGCCGGCGTACCTCGCCCCCGAGCAGCTCGACGGGCGCGCGCCCGACGCGCGCGGCGACGTGTACGCCCTCGGCCTGCTGGGGTGGGAGATGCTCGCCGGGCAGCCGCCCTGGGCCGGAGAGAGCCTCTACCGGGTGGTGATGCTGCAGCGCGAGCAGGACCTGCCGCGCCTCTCGACGCTGCGCCCCGGACTTCCACGCCCGCTCGTGCTGGCGATCGAAGGGGCGCTGCACAAGCACCCGGTAGACCGCTGGCGGGACGCCGGCGAGATGCTGGCGCAGCTCGACGTGATCGCGCCCGGCGCCGCGGCCACGCCAACGCTCCCCGTCGCGCCGCTCCCGCCCGCCGGACAGCCGAGCGCCGCGGCCGCGCCGACCGTCGACGCGCTCCCGGTCCCGCACACCCCGCGCGCCGACGCCCCGCTGGCCGACGCCCGGTCGGCCGACGCCTGGTTCGCCGACACGCCGCCGGCCACGTCTCGTCCGGCGCCGCGCGCCGCGCCCGCCGCCGAGCCGTCCTCGGACGGCGGCTCGCGCGTGCGTCCGCTCGCGCTCGGCGCGCTCGTGCTCGCGGTGCTGGGCGCCGGGGCGGCCGGCGTGGTGGCGGTGCAGGGGCGCGAGGAGCGCGGCAGCACGCAGGCGTGGCTCGACTCGATCAGCGCCGGGTCGGCGGGCGAGGTCGTCTCCGAGAGCACCCTGCTCGCCGCCGCCGCGCGCACGCAGGACGCCGCGCGGCGCGAGGCGCTCGCCCGCCGCGCGCGCGCGCTCGCCGAGATGCGCCGCGACAGCCTGGCGCGCGCCGCCGCGGACAGCACGCAGGCGGCCGCCGTCGCCGCCCCCGACGACACCGTGGCGCGCGACAGCACCGCGCCCCCCGACACGGCGCCCGCGCCGCCGCTCCCCGCGCCGACGCCGGAGCCGGTGCCGACGCCCGTACCGACACCGATCCCGCCACCGACGTCGCCGGCGCAGCCCGCGTCGTCGCCGGCCCCCACGCCGACGCCGCCCCCGCGCTGAGGCGCGCCGCGCTGGCGGGGCGGGGGACGCGCGCGCACGTTTGCGCACGCCGGTCCTCAGTACGCGCGCGCTCGCGTGCGCCCGCCACCCTCCGCCCCGCCGCCATGCTCCGCGTCCGCCGCCTCGCGCGCGCCGCCGCACTCCTCCCGGTCGCACTCGCCGCCGCCGGCGCCGCCACCGCCGCACGTGCCGCCGCGCAGCCCGCGGCCGAGCCGCTCCGCGTCGGCCCGCTGGCCGCGCGCCCCGGGGAGGCGGTCGCCGGCTTTCTCGAGGTGCCGGCCGGCGGCGACGCGGCGACGCGCGTCCCGGTGAGCGTGGTGCGCGGGCGCGAGCCGGGCCCGGTGCTCGCCCTGATCGCCGGCACGCACGGCAGCGAGGTCGCGCCGATCGTCGCACTCCAGCAGCTGCGCGCCCGCCTCGACCCGGCGGCGCTGCGCGGCGCGGTGGTCCTGGTGCACGTCGCCAACATGCCGAGCTTCCTCGGCCGCACCGTCTACTACTCGCCGGTCGACGGCAAGAACCTGAACCGCGTCTACCCCGGGCGCGCCGACGGCACCGTGAGCGAGCGCATCGCGCACGCGATCACCGCCGAGGTGATCGACCGCGCCGATTACGTGGTGGACATGCACGCCGGCGACGGCAACGAGTCGCTGCGCCCCTACACCTACTGGAGCCGCCTCGGGCTCGACGCGCGCGTCGACTCGCTCTCGCGCGAGATGGCGCTGGCGTGGGGGCACGACCACATCGTCCTCAACGACGACCGCCCGCGCGACCGCGCGCGTTCGCTCTACACGCAGAACACCGCGCAGGTGCGCGGCAAGCCGTCGATCACCACCGAGACCGGGTGGCTCGGCGTCCCCGACCCCGAGATGGTGCGCCGCAACGAGGAGGGCGCGCTCCGCCTGATGCGCTGGCTCGGCATGCTCCCCGCGCTCGGGCCCCTGCGCGACGAGGAGCGCGTCGCCGCGCCCGTCTGGCTGACGCGCAGCGCGGTGCTCACCAGCCCGGCCACCGGCACCTGGCACGCGCTCGTCGACCGCGGCGTGACGGTGGCCGAGGGCACGCCGCTGGGGCGCGTGACCGACTTCTTCGGCGGCGCGCCGGCGGTGGTGCGCGCGCCCTTCGCCGGCGAGGTGCTGTACGTCGTCGGCACGCCGGCGATGCGCGAGGGGGAGCCGGTGGCGATGGTCGGCCAGGCCGCGCCGAGCGTCCCCCCGCTCGCCCAGCCCGCGCCGGTCGAGGCGGTGTCGCTGCTCGGCGACTCGCTGCGCCGCCCCGGGCTCTCTCCCGACGCGCAGCGCCGCATGGAGGCGCAGCTCGACTCGGCGCGCGCGCAGCTGGCGGCCGCCCCGCGCAGCGCCGACGCCCGCATCTGGGTGGCGCGCCGCCTCGGCTACCTCGGGCGCTACCGCGAGGCGATCGATGAACTCTCGCGTGGGATCGCCGAGCACCCGGACGACCCGCGCATGTACCGCCACCGCGGGCACCGCTACCTGACCGTGCGCGACCTGGCGCGCGGCGCCGCGGACCTGGAGCGCGCCGCGCAGCTGATCCGCGGCCGCCCCGACGAGGTGGAGCCCGACGGGCAGCCGAACGCGCGCAACACGCCGATCGGGACGCTGCAGTCGAACGTCTGGTACCACCTCGCGCTCGCGCGCTATCTGCAGGGGGACGACGCGCGCGCGCTGCAGGCGGCGCGCTCCGGGCTCGGCGTCTCGGGCAACCCCGACCGCCTCGTCTCGCAGACGTACTGGACCTACCTGATCCTGCGCCGCATGGGGCGCGACGCCGAGGCGCGGGCCGCGCTGGCGCCGATCCGCCGCGACCTCGACGTGATCGAGAACGGGAGCTACCACCGGCTGCTGCTCCTCTTCAAGGGCGAGCTGCCGGCCGACTCGGTGCTCGGCGCGCTCGCCAACCCGTCCGACCTCTCGGCGGCCTACGGCGTGGCCGCCTGGCACGCGCTCGAGGGGCGGCGCGCCGAGGCCGACGCGCTCCGCGCGCGCATCCTCGCCAGCACGCAGTGGCCGTCGTTCGGCTACCTGGCGGCGGAGGCGGATGAGGCGCGGCTGCGGCGGCGCGCGGGGCGGTGACCCGGCGCGGACGCGGCGCTCACCCCTCCGCGTCCGCGCCGGCGTCGGCGAACAGCGCGGCGACGTCGAGCACGAGGGGCGTCGCCGCGCCCGGGGGGCGCCAGTGCAGCGTGTCGCGCGCCCGGTCGGGCTCCTCGCCGACGGTGCGGTGCACCTCGACGGCGCGGGCCCGCGGGTCGACCAGCCACACCTCGCGCGCCCCCATCCCGAGGTACGCCCGCACCTTGTAGTTGCGGTCGTACATCCGGGTCGACGGGCTCAGGACCTCGACCGCGAGCCACCGCTCGGTGATCTGGTCCCACGGCCGGCCGGGCGGGACGCGCGGGGAGGTCACCAGCACGTCCGGGATGAGGAACGTCGTCGTCCCGTGCTGCGCGCCGCCGCCCGGGTAGACGTAGCCGAGGCGTCCGGCTCCGGTGTACGCATCGAGTGCGCTCGCGATCCGCATCACGAGCCACTGGTGCCAGCTTCCGGGGAACGGCGTCACGAGCAGCCACCCCTCGAGCAGCTCGTAGCGGTTCCCGTCGTCCGGGAAGTGCTCGAGGTCCGCGACCGTGTACCGCGGCAGCGGCAGGGCGATGGTGGCCATGGCCATAGGGTTACGTCCTCGGCGGAGGGGCTCGCAACTCGGCACGGTGCACGGTGGGCGCGCGGCCCGCGTCGTACCGTACCCGCCCGACGCACGCCGGGCCCGTTCGACGCGCCGGCCCCGCTCGGCTTGACGCGCCCGCGACGGCGGACGACTCTCCGCGCATGTCCGCCGCCCCCGTCACCGTCCGCGCGCTCGACGCCGCCGAGGCGCGCGCGCGCGCGCCCGAACTCTCCGGCGTGCTGCTCGACTGCGTGGCGGGGGGCGCGTCGGTCAGCTTCATGGCGCCGCTCACGCGCGAGCGCGCCGACGCCTTCTGGCGCGGCGTCGCCGACGGCGTGGCCGCGGGCGACCGCGTGCTGCTCGTCGCCGAGGACGGGGCGCGCCTGGTCGGCACCGTGCAGGTGGTGTTCGCGTGGCCCGAGAACCAGCCGCACCGCGCCGACGTGGCGAAGATGCTCGTGCACCGCGCGGCGCGCCGGCGTGGCGTCGGCGAGCGGCTGATGCGGGCCGCCGAGGACGCGGCCCGCGCGGCCGGCCGCACGCTGCTCGTGCTCGACACCGTCACCGGCAGCGACGCCGAGCGGCTCTACGCGCGCCTCGGCTGGGTGCGCGTCGGCGTCGTCCCCGACTACGCGCTCTGGCCCGACGGCCGCCCGTGCGCGACCACCTTCTTCTACCGCGCGCTCGCGCCCACCCCGCCATGGACCACACCCCCGGCTTCCTGAAGCTCGTCGACGAGGCGCGCCGCAACGTGCGCGAGATCTCGGTCGACGAGGCGCGCGCGCGGCAGGCCGCCGGCGCGCGGCTGATCGACGTGCGCGAGGACCTCGAGTACGCGGCGGGCCACGCCGCCGGCGCCGAGCACCTCGGCAAGGGCGTCATCGAGCGCGACGTCGAGCGGCGCGTCCCCGACCAGGGGGCGGAGTTGCTGCTGTACTGCGGCGGCGGCTACCGGTCGGCGCTCGCCGCCGACGCCCTGCAGCGCATGGGCTACACGAACGTCTGGTCGGTGGCCGGCGGGTGGCGCGCCTGGCAGGAGGCCGGCGCGCCGGTGGAGGGGCCCGCCGCCTGACTTACTGGAACGGGGCCTCGCGGTCGTCGCGCCCCGGGTCGGTGTCGCGGCTCCCGGGGCGCGCGCGCTCGTCGTCCTGCTCCTGCCGCCCCGGCTGCTTCCCCTCGTGCTTGAGGTCCATCTTCTCCTGGTGCGACGCGTTGCTCGGCGCCTCCTTCCGCTGCTTGCTCGCCCCCGTCGTCGCGCCCACCTCGCTCGGCCGCTTCCCCTCCGCCTTGGCCTCGCGCGCGGCGGCGCGCTTCTGCTCCTCGTTCCCTTCCATCTTGCGCTGCTGACCGGCCACGGTCTCCTCCGGGTGCGAGTCGTTGGACCGGCGCGACGTGTCAACAACCGTACCCCGCGCCCTGCCGGCGCGCGGAGGCGCGGGCTAACCTTGCCGCATGTTCCGCGACCCGCCGCCCGACGACGCGCCATCGCAGGACCCGCACGCCGTGCCCGGCTGGCTGATCGGGCGGTGGCGGCTGCTGCGCGCCGAGAGCGCGCTCGACTTCGCGCCCGGCGTGTGCATGGACTTCCGCCCCGGCGGGCGGCTCCTCTACTCGTTCGCCGTCGAGGGGCACGAGCAGACGGTGCCGCTGATCTACCAGGTCGAGGGGGACGTGCTGCGCACCGACAACCCCGCGGCCACGCACGCCGTCGAGACGCACTACAGCCGGGGGGAGGCGGGCGTGCTCGTCCTCGACTTCTCGGGGGCGCGCGCCTGGTTCGTGAAGGAGACGGGGTGACCTCGAGGGCGGGAGTCGTTACAGCGGGAGTCGCTACGGCGGGAGTCGTTGCTGCGTGGATCGAAGCTCTGAGCTTGGTCCGACGCAGTAACGACTCCCGTGGTGAAGACTCCCGCCGTAACGACTCCCGCCTTGGCGGTGAAAGCTCGCGTGACGGGTTGACGGCGGGGTGGGTACGCCGTACCGTGGGCAACCCGCCGGCACCGCGCCGGCCCCGCATCCCCCAACGCCGGTCGTCCTTCCATGCGCCTGAGCGCCGCCCCCATCCCGCAGGTCCCCGCCGAGCGGCGCCGCGCGCCGCTCGCCGGCGACCGCACGGTCGTCGCGACCGGGATGGGACGATGAGAGACCGGCCAGGGACCGCGCGCGCGGGGCGATAGCCGCCCCCGCTTGAGCGAGGCGAGTCGCCCCACCTGTGCCGATCGAGTGCCAGGTGGGGCGACTCGCGTTTCCCGCACGCGGAGCACGACCGCATGTCCAGCACGACCGAACCGCTTCCGCTCGCCGAGCCGTCGCCGGAGGCGCCGTCGCCGGCGACACCGACGCCCGGCTTCTGGGCGTTGGTGCGCGAGGCGCTGCGCGGCAGCCAGCAGGACTTCACGCGCGGCCCGCTCGGGCGCGCCATCCTCCTGCTGGCGGTCCCCATGGTGCTCGAGATGGCCATGGAGAGCGTCTTCGCCCTCACCGACATCTACTTCGTCTCGCACATCCGCGACGAGCGGGTGGCGACGCTCGCCGTGGCCGCCGTCGGCCTCACCGAGTCGCTGCTGGCCGCCGTCTACGCGCTGGCGATGGGGCTCGCGATCGGCGCCACGGCCGTGGTCGCGCGCCGCATCGGCGAGAAGGACGCCGAGGGCGCGGCGCAGGCGGCCGCGCAGTCGGTGCTGCTCGGCGCCGGCGTCGCCGCGGTGCTCGGGCTCGCGGGCGCGGCGTTCGCGCCGCAGCTCCTGCGGCTGATGGGCGCCTCCGACGACGTGCTGCGCGTGGGGGTGAACTTCACGCGCATCATGCTCGGCGGCGAGGCGAGCATCATCCTGCTGTTCGTGGCGAACGCGATCTTCCGCGGCGCCGGCGACGCGGCCATCGCCATGCGCACGCTCTGGATGGCGAACGGGATCAACATCGTCCTCGGGCCGCTGCTCGTCTTCGGCGTCGGCCCGCTGCCGGAGCTCGGCGTCACCGGTGCGGCGGTGGGGACGACGATCGGGCGCGCCACGGGCGCGGGGTACGCGCTCTGGCGCCTCACGCGCCCGCAGCCGCAGGTCGAGGGGGCGGCGCTGCGCGTGCGCGTGGCAGCGCGCCACTTCCGCCCCGACCGCGCCGCGCTGGCCTCGCTCGTCCGCCTCTCCTCGTCGGCGGCGCTGCAGTCGATCATCGGCTCGGCGAGCTGGGTGGGGCTGGTGCGCATCATCGCGACGTTCGGGAGCGCGGCGCTCGCCGGCTACACCGTCGCCATCCGGCTAGTGATCTTCGCGATCCTCCCGGCGTGGGGGCTCAGCAACGCCGCCGCGACGCTGGTCGGGCAGGCGCTCGGCGCGAAGAACCCGCAGCGCGCCGAGCAGGCGGTGTGGCGCACGGCGCACTACAACGCCGCCTTCATGGGCGTGCTCGGCCTCGTCTTCGTGGTCGCGGCGGGGCCGCTGATCGGCTTCTTCACGCGCGACCCCGATGTGGCGGCGGTCGCCGTGCGGGCGCTGCGCATCATCGCCGCGGGCTTCGTGCTCTACGCCTACGGCATGGTGCTCACGGCCGCCTTCAACGGCGCCGGCGACACGCGCACCCCGACGTGGCTCAACTTCGCGGTGTTCTGGCTGTTCGAGATCCCGCTGGCGTGGGCGCTCGCCGGCCCGCTCGGCTGGGGCCCGAACGGCGTCTTCACGGCGATCGCGATCGCCTTCTCGGCGCTGGCGGTGGCGAGCGGGGTGATCTTCCGCCGCGGGCGCTGGAAGACGCAGCAGGTGTGACGGGTCGCACCCCGTCGCGGCACGGCGGCGCGGGTGCGATACTCGTATGGTACCCCGAACGGGAGGGAGGCATGGCGTCGAGAGCCGGAGACCGCATGAGCCGCAGGACCGGCCGCCGCATGACGGCGGACGAGCTGCTCGTGCTCCCCGACGATGGGATGTTCCACGAGCTGGTTCGGGGAGAGCTGATCGAGATGTCACCGGCGGGTGGGCGGCACGGCGAGGCGGGAATGCACCTCGGCACCCTGATTGGCGCGCATGTGCACGCGCACCGCCTCGGGCGCGTTTTCATCTCCGACACCGGCTTCGTGCTCGCCCGGTATCCCGACACCGTGCGCGCGCCGGACGTGGCGTTCGTAGCCGCCGAGCATTTGGTGGAACGCATGCGCGACACCGGATTCATCGAGGGCCCGCCCGACCTGGCCGTGGAGGTGCGGTCGCCGGGCGACTCGCCGCGCGAGGTGGAGGAGAAGGTCGCGGAGTACCTGACGGCCGGGTGTCGGCTGGTGTGGGTGATCGACCCGCACCGCCAGACGGCCGCCGAGTACGCGCCCGACACGCCGGTCCGTGCCATCGACCCCGACGACGCGCTGGACGGCGGGCGCGTCGTCCCGGGCTTCCGTCACCCGCTCCGCGACGCGATCAACTGGCCGGTGTGAGGGCGACCGCGCTACTCCTCCTCGCGCCGGCGCTCGCCGCGGCGCAGCCCGCCGTCCCCGAGGGTCGCGCCCGCGCGCGCGACCTGGGCGTCGCGCCCGGCGTGCTCGCCCCCGGGCGCTGGAACGCGATCACCGACGTCGCCGGCGTGCGCGTCGGGCACGCGACCGTCGTCGAGGGGGACAGCGTGCGCACCGGCGTCACCGCGATCCTCCCGCACTCGGGCAACCCGTACCGCGAGCGCGTGCCGGCGGCGGTGGTCGTCGGCAACGGCTTCGGCAAGCTGCTCGGCGTCACGCAGGTGCAGGAGCTCGGCGAGTTGGAGTCGCCGGTGCTCCTCACCTGCACGCTGTGCGTCTGGCGCGTGGCCGACGCGCTGGTCGACACGCTGCTCACGCTGCCGGGGATGGAGCGCGTGCGCTCGCTCAACCCGCTCGTCGGCGAGACGAACGACGGCGCGCTCAACGTCGCCATCCGCTCGCGCCCCGTGCGCCCGGAGCACGTGCGCGCCGCGCTGTCGGGCGCGCGCGAGGGGCCGGTGCCGATGGGGAGCGTCGGGGCGGGGGCGGGGACGGTCGCCTTCGGCTGGAAGGGGGGCATCGGCTCCAGCTCGCGCGTGCTCCCGCGCCCGCTCGGCGGGTGGACGGTGGGGGTGCTGGTGCAGAGCAACTTCGGCGGCGTGCTGACGATCGGCGGCGCGCGCGTCGGCGAGGCGCTCGGACGCCACCCGTTCACGCGCGCGCTGGCCGACACGGGCGCGCGCACCGCCACACCGCGCACGCCGGCGCCGGGTACGGCCGACGGCTCGGTCATGATCGTCGTCGCCACCGACGCGCCGCTCTCCGACCGCAACCTGCGCCGCCTCGCGTCGCGCGCGCTACTCGGCCTCGGCCGCACGGGCTCGTACGCGTCCAACGGCTCGGGCGACTACGTGGTCGCCTTCTCCACCGCGCGCGAGGTGCGCCGCGCCTTCGACGCGCCGCGGCTGCAGACGACCGAGCTGAGCAACGACGGCGCGGGCGATCTCTCCGCGCTGTTCGCCGCCGCGGCGGACGCGACGGAAGAGGCGATCTACGACTCGCTGCTGGCAGCGACAACGGTCACGTCGCGCGGCGGCACGGTCGACGCGATCCCGATCGACCGCGTGCGCGCGGTACTGCGGCGGTAGTGTAGCCGCTGATCGGTCGCGAGTGGGCAGCGTCCGGATGTTTTGCTTGCGACGTCGAACGGGAATGCGTACCGTCGCAATCCCACGGCAGTCGCGCGCGCCGCCGTGGAGGCGCCTCCCATCGTGTGACCGCTCCACGGAGGATCCCATGCTTCGCCGCAGCCTCGCCGCGCTGTGCGCGGTGGCCCTCGCTGCCACATCCGCATCGGCCCAGCTGTACGACTTCGAGGGCGCGGACTCGCCGATCGGAACGGTGACACCCTTCTCCCTCACCCGCGGCGGCGTCACGGTCAGCTTCGCCGGGAATCCGAACGCGTTCGTCGTCTTTCCCCTCGGTAACGGCTTCGCCACGCTCAGCGGCAACGTGCTCTTCGGCGGCGGCGGCGACGGCGAGGTCCCAACGGCGAGCACGCTTGAGATCGGGCTCTCCGCCCCGCAGACGAGCATCTCGCTGCTCTTCGCGCTGGGCGACCGCACGAACACGGCGATGCTGACGATGAATCTGTTCAGCAGCGGGTTGCTGGTTGGATCCGTCAGCGGCACGGGCGCCATCCCGGACGGCGACTTCAGCCGGCCCGAAGGCACGCTGTCCTTCACGGGCGCGTCGTTCGATCAGGCGTTCCTCTTCACCGACGGGGAGCCGGTCTACTCGATCGACGACCTGCGACTCGGCAACGTCGCCGTCATCCCGGAGCCCGCAACGGTCGCGCTCCTCGCGACGGGGCTCCTCGCAGTCGGCGGCGTGGCAACCCGACGGCGCAGAGCCTGATCCGCGCTACCACGTAGCGGGCCACGGACCCGGGAGACCCATCGACCGGGTGCGCGCGGTACTGCGGCCGTAAAGTAGCCGCTGATCTGTCGCGCTTGGATGACGTGCGGATGTTTTGCTTGCGGCGCCGCACGGGAATGCGTACCGTCGCGGTCCCAGGGCAGTCGTGAACGCGCTACCCTGGAGGTGTTCCCCGTCGTGTGACCGCTCCACGGAGGATCTCATGCTTCGCCGCAGCCTCGCCGCGCTGTGCGCAGTGGCCCTCGCTGCAACGTCCGCATCGGCCCAGCTGTTCAACTTCGAGGGGGCGGACTCGCCACCCGGCACGGCGACGCCCTTCTCCCTCACCCGGGGGGGCGTCACGGCCACCTTCACGGGGACGCCGAGTCCGTTCATCGTCAACCCGGGGTTCTTCAACCTGCTCAGCGGGAACGTCCTCCTCGACTCCGACGAGCCGGCGAACACGATGGAGATCGGATTCTCCGCCCCGCAGACCGCGATCTCGCTCCTCTTCGCGCTGAACGACGCGACGAACACGTCGATGTTGACGATGAACCTTTTCAACGCAGGGTCGTTCGTCGGCTCCGTGAGCAGCATCGGCGCCATCCCCAGCGGCTTCTTCTTCCCCGAGGGCGCGCTGTCCTTCACGGGCGAGGCGTTCGATCAAGTCTTCCTCTTCACGGACGGCGCCCCCGACTACGCCATCGACAACCTGCGGCTCGGCGACGTCGCGGTCATCCCGGAGCCGACGACGGTGGCGCTGCTCGCGACCGGGCTCCTCGCACTCGGCGGCGTGGGGGCGAGGCGACGTTCGAACTGACGGGGCGGGCGTTCGCGCCCTCTACGTCCTCCCCTGCTCGCGGAGTCATGTTGGGGAGGAGGCCCGACCGGGCGCGACACCCCGGCGCACACGCAAACTCAGCGGAGTGCTGTCACGTGCCGGTGGGCTCCACCGCCGGCGCGTCGCTGGGGGTGTCGGCCGCCGCCACCGGCTGCGCGAACATCACCACGCGCCCGCCCGGCTCGCGCACGCCCACTTCGTCCATGCCGTAGAAGGTCCGGCGGCGCGGAACCACGTGCTCCATCCCGTCGAGCGCCGCCACGACCGCGTCGAGGTCCGCGACCTCCAGGAAGAGCGCCGTCAGGTCGGCCGTCGCCCCGCGCGGCGGCGCCAAGCCGGGTGCGTCGTCGGCGACGCTCGCGCGCGTCTGGTACATCACCTCCACGCCGTCGCGGACCAGCATGACGAAGCCGAGGCCGTCTCCGTGCGGGACCTCGGCCACCTTCTCGAAGCCAAGGCGGTCGACCCAGAACGGGAGGCAGGGCTCGATCGCGTCGACGATCAGCACGGGGGTGAGCTTGTGGACGACACTGGCGGGCATGGCGGGGCGGGGATGAGTGGGCGCGGTGAGGGGGGCGGGTGCAGAAGATCGCCGCCGCCCCCGCCGCGGCAACCCCTCACCCCGTCACGCGCACCGCCGGCACTGTCGGGGGCCCGCAGCGCGGCGGCGCCTCCCACGCCCACGCCGGCAGCACGCGCCGCGCGCGGGCGCGCGCCAGGTGCCAGCCGCGCCACCCGCCCGCTTCGTCGGCGCCGCGCGCGGCGGCGTGCACGGCCTCGCGCAGCGCGCACCGCACCGACGCGTCCGGGTGCGCGGCGAGCAGCGGGAGCGCGTGCCGCGCCAGCGCCGGCGCCGCGTCGGCGCTCAGGTCGCGCAGGTACGCCGCGTCGAGCGGGCGCCCCGCGGCGGCGCGGGCGAGGTTCGTGGCGACGATGCGCGCGTCCGGGTTCGCCGCGTGCAGCGCGAGCACCGCGCCCCACGCCGAGACGAGCGTGCCGAGCGCGAACGGCGCCGCGCGCCCGCGCAGCAGCGTCGCCGCCGCCCACGTGAACACGAACCCGAGCCACCCCATGAGCGCCGAGGCGTAGAAGCGCGCCTGCGTGAGCCCGAACGCGTCGAGGTAGAGGCGCATCCGGTCGGCGGCCGAGGCGAGCAGCACCAGCACCAGCGCCACCAGCACCCCCGCCGCGATCCGGAAGCGGCGGTGCGCGCGGCGCGTCGCCGGGGAGGGCGTCCCCTCGCCGACGACGCCGTGCGCCACCAGCAGGAGCGGGAGCGCCAGCGCCGCCACCGCCACCAGCTCGAAGAAGCCGCGCCGCGCGTACTCGGCGACCGTCAGCCCGGCCGCCTGCAGCGCGTCGGCGCCGCCGAACAGCCAGCGCGCCTGCAGCGCGCCGAAGGCGACGAAGAGCGCGTCGACGAGCCCCACCGCGACCGTCACCTCGCGCACGCCGACGCCCGCGCCGTGCAGCCGCGCGCGCACCGCGATCCCGGTGGCCGTGAGCGGGTCGGGGAGTGAGGGGTCGCGCGTCGCGCTCCGGTCGACGAGCGCGGCGAACAGCAGGCCGCCGGCGACCCACGTCATCGCCGCGATCGCCGCCAGGTGCTCCGCCGCGACCCCGGCGTTCCACGCGAACGCCTGCTCCAGCAGCCGCGCGAACGCCGCGTCGGCCGACGCGAGCAGCAGGCCGAAGACGAGCAGCGCGGGGCTCGCCAGCAGCGCGCCGCGCGCGACCGTGCCGAGCGACGTCACGGCTCCCGCCGCCACCAGCGGCGACGCCTCGAGCGTCCGCGCGGCCAGGCGCGGCGCGCCGAACGCGGCCCGCGCTCCCGTGGCCGCGGCGCCGGCGACGTAGGCCAGCGGCCCCGCGCGCTCGACCGCCAGCGCGTCGCCGAGGAAGACCGCCGCCACCAGCGCGCACAGCGTGGTCACCAGCCCGAGCAGGGCGAGCGCCACCAGCGGCGGCGCGTCGCGCCACGCCGTCGCCGCCGCGAACGCCAGCGCCGCCAGCGCGAGCAGCAGCGCGCCGACGGTGAGCGGGCGCCCGGCGCGGCGCGCGAGCCAGAGTAGCGCCGCCAGCAGCGCCGCCACCAGGCAGGGAAGGTTGAGCCCGAGCGGCTGCGCGAACAGCAGCTGGTCGCCCAGCACGCCGACGCCGACGGCCGCGGCGAGCGCGCGCGGGGCGACCTGCGCCGGGGTGAGCGCGGGGAGCGGCCCGTCGCCGGGCGGGATGCGGAGGCGGAAGGGCGTCATGCGCTCACCGGCGGCCGACGTGGACGGTTGGGGCGAGCATCGGGGCGAACGCGGGGACGGACGGCGGCGTCGGGAGCGCGCCGAAGCGCCGCTCGCGGGCCGCGAAGTCCGCCAGCGCGCGGTCGAGCGCCTCGGCGTCGAAGTCGGGCCACATCGCCGCGGTGAAGCAGAGCTCCGCGTAGGCGCACTCCCAGAGCAGGAAATCGCTCAGCCGCTGCTCGCCGCCGGTGCGGATCAGGAGGTCGACGTCGGGGGCGGGGCCGGCGTCGTGCATCGCCGCGCCCAGGCGGGCGGCGAAGTCGGCGCGCGGGTCGGCGCCCGGCGCGGCGGGGCGCGCGGCCGCGGCGACGATCGCGTCGCGCGCCGAGTAGTCGAGCGCGATGCGCAGGCGCAGGCGCGTCCCGCCGCGGGTGGCGTGCTCGGCGCCCTCGATCGCGTGCACGAGTGCCGGGTCGAGGCGGTCGCGCCGGCCGACGACGCTGAGGCGGACGCCGGTGGCGACGCAGCGCGCGGCCTCGCCGTGCAGGTAGCGGCGGAAGAGGCGCATGAGGGCGCGCACCTCGTCGTCGGGGCGGCGCCAGTTGTCGGCCGAGAAGGCGTAGAGGGTGAGGGTGCGCACGCCGGCGCGCACGGCGGCGTCCACGGTGCGGCGGACGGCGCGCGCGCCGGCGAGGTGGCCGGCGGCGCGCGGACGCCCGCGGCGGGTGGCCCAGCGGCCGTTGCCGTCCATGACGATGCCGACGTGGGCGGGGACGGCGAACTGTGAAGCACTCTGTATCATAAAGTACAGGGGTGTGCGCCGAGCGGCGGGGTGTGAAAGGAGAACGATCAGCGCGCCCGGGTGGCGCGGATCAGCGCTTCCATGTGGTCGAGGTAGCGCGCCAGCGCGCGGCGCCCCTCGGCGGTGAGCCGGTAGTCGGTGCGCGGCACGCGCCCCTCGAACGTCTTGGCGCAGGCGACGTAGCCCGCGTCCTCGAGCTTGCGCGCGTGGACGCTCAGGTTGCCGTCGCTCGTTTGCAGGAGCGCCTTGAGCTCGGTGAAGCTGAGCGCGTCGTTCACGGCCAGCGCGCTCACGATGCCGAGGCGCACGCGCTCGTGGATCAGCTGGTCGAGGTCGGGCGCCGTGCCGGCGGCCGCCGCGCCGCGCACGCCGGCGAGGGCCGGGCGCGCCTCGGGGGCGGGCTCGGGCGCCCGGGCCTTCGAGCGGGCCGCGTTGGACTTAGCCACCGTGCCGCCTCGCGATGTAGAAGCCGAACGCCAGGTGCACCCCGCCGAACCCGGCGAGGAGGAGGGCGTCGCCCCACGCCGCGGGCGCCACCGCCGCCACGGCGCCCAGGGCGAGGAAGACCGCGCCCATCGTCGGGACCGCGCGCACCGAGTAGACCCCGCTGGCCGCCACCGCGGTGCCGTAGAGCAGCAGCCAGGTGGTGGGGAGGAGGGCGACGGCGCCGGTGCGCCAGAGCGCGAGGGTGAGCAGCGCCCCCGCGCACATGGGGGGGAGGAAGGCCAGGGCGAGCTTGCGCGCGGCCCCCGAGAGGGTGGCGAGCTCGCCGTCGCGGCGCGCCTTCCAGACCGCGCCGACGACGCTCGCCGCCAGGGCGATCGGGGCGGCGACCAGCCAGACGATGAGGTGCGACGCCGCGTCCGGGGTGCGGGGAGCGAGGAGCCCGGCGGCCGTGCCGACCGCGCCGGTGGCCGCCATCCCCCACCCCGAGATGGCGGTGACGCCGACGGCGCGCTCCATGGTGCTCCGGATGAAGCGGAGGTTGTCCATGGCCCGCGCGTGGAGCTGCGGCGGCTCCGGGGGCGCGGGGGTCGGCGTGGGGGCGGGGCGCTGGGCGGCGGCGGCGCGCATGGACGGAGCATGCGGGCCGGCCGGTCCTCTGTCAAGTCCTTTGTTTCGCAAAGTCATGCCCCCGCGCCCCGGAGTCACCCCGCCGCCGGCGCCAGCGCGCCGACCGCCATCCCCATCGCGTGGTACCCCTTGTCCACGTACAGCGTCGTGCCCGTGATCCCGCTCGCCAGGTCGCTGGCCAGGAAGGCCGCCGCCGTCCCGACCTCGCGCGCGTCGAGCGCCTCGGGGAGCGCGGCGTTCTGGCGGCAGTACTCGACCATCTGCGAGATGATCCCGATCGCGCTCGCGGCGCGGCTGGCGTACGGGCCCGCCGAGATCACGTTGACGCGCACGCCGTACTTCCGCCCCGCCTCGTAGGCGAGCAGCCGCGTGTCGCTCTCCAGCGCCGCCTTGGCGCTCGACATCCCGCCGCCGTAGCCGGGGATCGCGCGCTCGCTCGCCATGTACGTCAGCGACGCGAACGAGCCGCCGGGGCGCACGAGCGGCGCCAGCCGCTGCACCATCGACACCATCGAGTAGGCGCTGGCGCTCACCGCGGCGAGGTAGCCGGCGCGCGACACCTCGAGCAGCGGCTTCTTCACCTCGGGGCCGTTGGCGAGCGAGTGCACCACGACGTCGAGCGGGCGCTCGCCGAAGTCGGCCACCAGCTGCCGCGCCATCCCGTCGATGGAGAAGTCGCCGCGCTCCGCGTAGCGCTTGTTGGCGCGCACGTCCTCGGGCGCGTCGGCCAGCGTGTCGAACGTCGCGTCGAGCGGGTAGATGCGCTCGAACTGCAGGAGCGAGCCGTCCGACAGGCGGCGCGACTCGTCGAGCTTCCCGCGCTCGAGCAGGTTGAGGAAGATCGTGAGCGCCGGCGGCCAGGTGGCCACGCAGACGGAGGCGCCGGCCTCCGCGAGCGCCTTCGCGATGGCGAAGCCGAATCCGTTGTCGTCGGCGACGCCGGCGACCAGCGCGCGGCGGCCCGTGAGGTCGATGGGGAGCATGCGGGCAAATGTAGGCGGCCGTGCGCTACCGCGCCGCGCGCGCCAGCCGGTCGCGCACCCCGTCCCACCCCGGCGAGTCGGGCGGCCGCTCGACCAGCACGACCGCGCACCCGGCGTCGTCCACCTCGTGCAGCGCCGCGTACAGCCGGCGCGCGTAGGCCGCGGGGTCGGCCGGCATGAGGAGCGGGTGCGCGGGGGCCGGCGCCTCGTCCCACGGCGCGAGCAGCAGCGCCCCGGCGCGCGCGGCCGCCCCCTCGCGCGCCAGCCGCGCCGCCACGCTCGCGCGCTCCGCCGGGTCGAACAGCCAGACCGCGGCCCGCGGCGCGTAGTGCCGCTCGACCATCCCGGGCGACGAACGCGGGGCGTCGGCGCGCTCGGGGATCGCGCCCGCGACGGGCTCCTCCCCCAGCACCGCCGCCAGCGCCTCGGCGGTGAGCGTGCCGGGGCGCAGGAGCGCGGGGCGCGCGCCGGTGAGGTCCACCACGGTCGACTCGATCCCCACCCCCGCCGGGCCGCCGTCGAGGATCAGCGCCACGCGGTCGCCGAGCGCCTTGGCGACGTGCGCGGCGGTGGTGGGGGAGAGCTCGGTAAAGCGATTCGCGCTCGGCGCGGCGATGGGAAGCTCGGCGGCGCGCAGCAGCGCCAGCGCCACGGGGTGCGCGGGGACGCGCACGGCCACCGCGGGAAGGCCGGCCGTCAGCACGTCGGGGACGTGCGGCCGCTTGGGGAGCACCAGCGTGAGGGGCCCGGGCCAGAACGCCCGCGCGAGCCGCTCGGCGGCGTCGGGCCAGGCGGCGGCGAGCGCGCGCGCGCCGTCGGCGTCGGCGGCGTGGGCGATGAGCGGGTTGTAGCTCGGGCGCCCCTTGGCGGCGAAGATGCGGCGCACGGCGTCGGCGTCGAGCGCGTGGGCGCCGAGGCCGTAGACGGTCTCGGTGGGGAAGGCGACCAGCCGGCCGGCGCGCAGCGCCGCCGCCGCCTCGGCGACGACGGCGGGGTCGGGGGCGTGCGGGTCCACGGTCCGGATCGGCATTTTCGGAAGCTAGCGGCACCAAGCGTGCGGCTCACCGGCGGCGCTCCCGATGTCCCGATCCCGAGTCCGGAGACCGCCTTGATGCGAGCCTTCCCGCTTCCGTCCCGCGCGGCGGCCGCCCGCGGGCTGCCGCTGGTGCTGGGCGCGTTCGTGCTGCTGGACCCGCGCGCCGCGGCGCACGCGCAGACCGCGACGTCGAACCTCCGCGGCTACGTGCGCACGCCGGCGGGGGCGCCGGTCCCCGACGCGCAGGTCGGCGCGCGCGCGCTCGCGACGAATGCGACGCGCGGCACCGTCACCAACGCGTCGGGCTTCTATTACCTCGGCGGACTGCGACCGGGCGGGTACGAGATCACCGTGCGGCGCGTCGGCTTCGCGCCGGTGACGCGCACCGTGCAGCTGCAGATCGGACAGACGGTCGACCTGAACCTCCAGATCGCGGAGGCGGCGGTGACGCTGTCGACGGTGACCGTCGAGGCGCAGGCGGGCGGGAGCACCGCGCGCACCTCCGAGGTCGGGTCGAACATCTCGCGCGAGCAGATCCAGAACCTGCCGAACTTCGAGCGCAACGTCCTCGACCTGGCGCGCCTCGTCCCCGGCGTGACGGCGACGGCGCCCAACAGCACCGACAAGACGATCGCCGCCGGCGGGCAGCCGTCCGAGGCGGTGAACGTGTTCGTCGACGGCGCGACCTACAAGAACGACGTGCTGCGCGGCGGCGTGGTCGGGCAGGACGCGAGCAAGGGGAACCCGTTCCCGCAGGGCGCGATCCAGGAGTTCCGCGTCATCACGCAGAACTACAAGGCCGAGTTCCAGAAGGCGGCGAGCGCGATCATCACCGCCAGCACGCGCAGCGGCACCAATGAGTTCGAGGCCGACGGCTTCGCGTACGGCGTCGGCAAGTCATACGTGGCGCGCGACGCGTTCACCGCCAACCGGGGCGGTCCGCGCCCGAACTACCAGCGGCTGCAGGCGGGGCTGAACCTCGGCGGCCCGCTGGTGCGCGACAAGCTGTTCGCCTTCGGCACCTACGAGCTGAACTTCCGCGACGAGCCCGCGATCATCCGCCTCGGCGCCGACAGCGTGAACCTCCCGGCGGCGCTGCGGCAGCAGCTGTCGCAGTTCACGGGACAGGAGGCGCAGGAGTTCCGGCAGCACCTCGGCTTCGGCAAGCTCACCTGGATCGCGAGCGACCGGAGCACCGTCGACGTCAGCACCACGATCCGCCGCGACGAGGACTTCCGCGGCTTCGGGCAGCGCACCGCCTTCTCGGCGGCCGAGAACCTGCGCATCAACGTCTACAACGGCGTCGCCAACTGGCGGCGCGCCGGCGACCGGTGGCTGAACGAAGCGCAGGTCAGCGGGCAGTACATGACCTGGAACCCGACGGCCCGCGACTTCAGCACGATCGGGCGCGACTACCGCGAGATCCTGCGGATCGGCGGGAAGGACTCCAACCAGGAGTTCGAGCAGGCGCGCCTGTCGCTGCGCAACGACGTGACCCGCGCCGGGGTACGCCTGGCCGGCGACCACGTGTTCAAGGGTGGCGTGACGGTCGACGTCCTGTCGTACACCGCGGTCAAGAACTTCAACGGGAATCCGGTGTTCGCCTTCCGCCGGGAGGAGCAGTACGCGCGCCCGTTCGAGGCGAACTTCGGGTTCGGCGACCCGGACGTGTCGTCCGACAACGTGCAGTTCGGCGGCTACGTGCAGGACGACTGGACGGTCGGGCGACGGCTGGTGCTCAACCTCGGCCTGCGCTGGGACGCCGAGACGAACATGATCAACAACGACTACGTGACGCCGCGGCCGCTGGCCGACTCGCTGCGCGGGCCGCTGAACGGCCAGCTGTTCGTGCGCCAGCCGGTGGCCGGCGGCGGCCCGCGGCAGGTGCGGGTGATCGACCAGCTGGGCGGGATCGACCGCTACATCTCCAACGGCCGCAGCAGCCGCCCGGTCTACCTGCGGGCGTTCCAGCCGCGGGTCGGGGCGTCGTTCGACCTGTTCGCCGACGGGCGGACGGTGCTGTTCGGCGGCGCCGGCGTGTACTACGACCGCAACTACTGGAACACGCTGCTCGACGAGCAGTTCCGGCGGCAGTTCGCGGTGCTCAACGTGCAGTTCCGCGGCACCGCGGCCGAGTGCGCGGCCTCCGACCGCCCGGCCACCTGCACGGTCTGGAACGACCGCTTCTACGACCCGGCGCAGCTGCGCACGCTGTCCGGGAGCACGGGGCTGCCGGAGGTGTTCCTGGTGGCCAACGACCTGGTGCCGCCGCGTACGACGCAGCTGAGCGGCGGCCTCCGCCAGGCCGTCGGGACGGCGCAGGTGACGGTGTCGTACAACGGCGTGCGCGGGCGCAACTTCATGAACTTCGTACGGGGGGCCTACGAGCTCGCGCCCAACTACCGCGCGGTGTTCGTCACCGACGACCGGGTGAAGACCTGGTACGACGCGCTACAGCTCCAGGTCGAGCGCCCGCTGCGCGGCCTGTCGCGGTGGGGCGGGGCGATCGCCTACACGCTGTCGCGCTCCGAAGAGCAGGGACAGAGCCAGGAGCTGTTCTGGGGGTTCAACGAGGCCTTCCCGACGGTCGGCGACCTCCCGCGCCGCCGCGCCCCCAACGACCAGCGCCACACCGTGGTGGCCAACACCGTGGTGCGCCTGCCGCTCGACTTTCGCGTCAGCGCGATCGGCACCTTCGGCAGCGGGATCGCCGTCAACGCCACCGACGCCACCAACGGCTTCGGCTTCGGGCGCGAAGTCTCGTACGTCTTCACCCCGCCCGGGCGGCCGTTCCTCGGGGTCGGCCGCGTGTTCAACACGCAGACGGTCGACCTGCGCGTCGAGAAGGAGATCGCGCTTCCCGGCGCGCAGAACGTGAGCCTGCTCGCGGACGTGTTCAACGCCTTCAACAACGCCAACTACGGCTGCTACGGCGACAACGCGACCATCGTCCCGCGGGCGGAGCAGAACGACGCCTTCCGGGCCCGCTACGGGCAGCCGAACTGCGGCGGGTTGGGGCGACGGCTGCAGGTGGGGCTGCGCTACGGCTACCGCGCGTCGACCTTCTCGGGCGCCGGGGCGGGTGGCACCACGCGCACGCGCTGACCTCGCCGCCCCGATGCTCCGCCGCCGCGCGTGGCTGGCGTGCGCCGGCGTCCCACTCGCTGCGCTCGGGGCGAGCCTCGCGCTCGGGTGCGCGCGGCCGCCGACGCCCGCCGCGCGTGCCGCGCCTGCCGCCGCGTCACCGCGCTACGCCCCCACCGCCGAGCAGCAGGCGTTCCTCGACACCCTCGCCCGCCGCACCTTCGACTGGTTCTGGGAGACCACCAACCCGCGCAACGGCCTCACCCCCGACCGCTGGCCGACCAAGTCGTTCTCCAGCGTCGCCGCCGTCGGCTTCGCGCTCACCGCCTACCCCGTGGGCGTCGAGCGCGGCTGGGTGACCCGCGACGCGGCCCGCGACCGCGTGCTGACCACGCTCCGCTTCTTCTGGCGCGCGCCGCAGGGCCCGCAGCCCACCGGCGTCACCGGGCACCGCGGCTTCTTCTACCACTTCCTCGACATGGAGACCGGCCTGCGCTTCCAGCAGGTCGAGCTCTCCACGATCGATACCGTGCTGTTGCTCGCGGGCGTGCTCACCTGCCGCGAGTACTTCGACGGCGCCGAGCCGGCCGACGCCGAGGTGCGCGCGCTCGCCGACTCGCTGTACCGGCGCGTCGACTGGGAGTGGGCGCGCGCCGGCCGGCCGCTGGTGAGCATGGGGTGGCACCCCGAATCCGGGCTCCCCAACCACGACGCGAACAACTTCATCCTGAGCAACTGGCGCGGCTACATGGAGTCGATGCTCCTATACGTGCTGGCGCTCGGCTCCCCCACGCACCCGCTCCCCGACGGCACCTGGGCCGAGTGGGCCAAGACCTACCAGTGGGACCGCTTCCACGGGCAGGAGTTCGTGCAGTTCGCGCCGCTGTTCGGGCACCAGTACTCGCACGCCTGGATCGACTTCCGCGGGATCCGGGACCCGTACATGCGCGCGAGAGGGATCGACTACCACGAGAACTCGCGCCGCGCCACGCTCTCGCAGCGCCAGTACGCGATCGACAACCCGGGCGGGTGGCGCGACTACTCCGCCGAGGTGTGGGGGCTGACCGCCAGCGACGGCCCGCTCGACACGACGCTCACGATCGACGGGCGGGCGCGCACCTTCCACTCGTACTGGGCGCGCGGCGCCGGCGCCGACGAGGTCAACGACGACGGCACCGTCGCCCCCACCGCCGCCGGCGGCTCGATCGCCTTCGCGCCGGAGGTCGTGGTCCCGACGCTGCTCGCCATGCGCCGCCGCTACGGCGACGACCTGTTCGGCCGCTACGGCTTCGTCGACGCGTTCAACCCGACGCTGCGCGCCCCGAGCCCGCGGCTGCAGCACGGGCGCGTCGTGCCGGGGAAGGGGTGGTTCGACGTCGACTATCTTGGCATCGACCAGGGGCCGATCCTGGTCATGCTCGAGAACCAGCGGTCGGAGCTGGTGTGGCGGCTGATGCGCAGGAACCCCTACGTCGTGCGCGGGCTGTGTCGGGCGGGATTCACCGGAGGATGGCTCGATGGGAAGTGCTAGACGGGTGGCCCTGGCGGTCTGGCTCGCGGCCGCCGCGACCGCCCACGCGCAGCCTCCGGCCGCGTCGGCGACGGCCGCGCCGCCGACGGCGGCACGCCTGACCTCCCCGCGCGCCCAGCGCGTCGCCGACTCCCTCCTCGCGCTCATGACGCTCGAGGAGAAGCTCGGCCAGCTCACCATGTTCCCCGGCGCGTCCGGCCAGACCGGCCCCGCCGTCCCCCCGGCCGCCGACTCCGCGGTGCGCGCCGGCGCCATCGGGTCGTTCCTCAGCATCTACTCGGTGCGCGACACGCGGCGGCTGCAGGCACTCGCGCTCCAATCACGACTGAAGATCCCGCTGCTCTTCGCCTTCGACGTCATCCACGGCTGGCGCACCGTCTTCCCCGTGCCGCTCGCGATGGCGGCCACCTTCGACTCGGCGGCCGCGGCGCGGGCGGCCCGCGTCGCCGCCGTCGAGGCCAGCGCGGCCGGGGTGCACTGGACCTTCGCGCCGATGGTCGACGTCGCGCGCGACCCGCGCTGGGGGCGCATCGTCGAGGGGGCGGGGGAGGACCCGTTCCTCGGCAGCGTGATGGCGGCCGCGCAGGTGCGCGGTTTCCAGGGGGAGTCGGCGCAGCTGGCCGGCGCCGCGCCGCCGCGCACCGACGTGATGCTCGCGACGCCCAAGCACTTCGCCGGCTATGGCGGCGCCGAGGGGGGGCGCGACTACAACACCGTCGAGCTGACCGAGCGCACGCTCTGGGACGTCTACATGCCCCCGTTCGAGGCCGCGATCCGCGCCGGCGCGGGGACGATCATGGCCGCGTTCAACGAGATCGGCGGCACGCCGGCGCACGCCAGCCGCTGGCTGCTGCACGACGTGCTGCGCGACCGGTGGCGCTTCGGCGGGGTCGTGGTGAGCGACTGGACGGGCGTGGCCGAGCTGATCCCGCACGGCCTCGGCGACTCCGCGACCGTGGCCGCGCGCGCCATCCGCGCCGGCGTCGACGTCGAGATGTCGAGCACCCTGTACCGCAACACGCTCGCCGCCGAGGTGCGCGCCGGGCGCGTCCCGCAGGCGGCGGTCGACTCGGCGGTGGCGCGCGTGCTGCGCGCCAAGCACGCCCTCGGGCTGTTCGACGACCCGTACCGCTACAGCGACAGCGCGCGCGAGCAGCGCGTGCTCCTGACGCCCGAGCACCGGCGCGCGGCGCGCGAGACGGCGCGCAAGGCGATCGTCCTGCTCGAGAACCGCCCGTCGGGCGACGCGCCGACGCTCCCGCTGCGCAAGACGCTGCGCACGCTGGCCGTCATCGGCCCGCTGGCCGACGACCCCAAGTCCGCGCTCGGCAACTGGTGGGGCGCCGGGCGCGCCGAGGACGTGGTGAGCCCGCTCGCCGGGCTGCGGCGCGCCCTCCCGAACGCGCGCGTCACGCACGCGCGCGGCGTCCCGGCCGACACGGTGGACACCACCGGCATCGCCGCCGCCCGCGCCGCCGCGCGCGACGCCGAGGCGGTGGTGCTGGTGCTCGGCGAGCGGCAGGACATGAGCGCCGAGGCGTCGAGTCGCGCGTCCATCGAGCTGCCGGGGGCGCAGCTCCAGCTCGCGCGCGCCGTGCTGGCGGCGGCGCGCGCAGCCGACCCTCGCAAGCCCGTCGTTGCCGTGCTGCTGAACGGGCGCCCGCTCGCGACGCCGTGGCTGAGCGACAGCGCGCCGGCGCTCGTCGAGAGCTGGTTCCTCGGCGTGGAGCACGGGAACGCGCTGGCCGACGTGTTGTTTGGCGACGCCGACCCGGGCGGGCGGCTGCCGGTGACGGTGCCGCGCGCGACGGGGCAGGTGCCGCTCTACTACAACCACAAGCGCACCGGCCGGCCGGCGGACGCGAACAACCACTACACGAGCAAGTACATCGACCTGCCGTGGACGCCGCTCTACCCGTTCGGCTACGGGCGCAGCTACACGACCTTCAGCTACGCGAACCTGCGTGCCCCCGCCGAGGGGCGGGTGGGCGACTCGCTGGTGGTGAGCGTCGACGTCGCGAACACCGGCCCGCGCGCCGGCGACGACGTCGTGCAGCTCTACGTGCGCGACGACGCGGGGAGCGTGACGCGCCCGGTGCGCGAGCTGAAGGGATTCCAGCGCGTGACGCTGGGTCCGGGGGAGCGGCGCACGGTGTCGTTCACGCTGCGCCCCGAGCACCTCGCCTTCCACGCGCTCGACATGCGCAAGGTGGTGGAGCCGGGGACGTTCACGCTCTGGGCGGGGGGCAGCTCGGCGGCGACGCTCGAGGCGCGCGTGCGGTTGGCCGGCGACACGCTGGTGGTCGCGCCGGCGCCGCCGCCCTACCGCTGAGGGGCGGGGCGTGCCGTCCACGGTACGGCCGAGTTGCACTCGGCGGGCGGCCGAGCGTATGGTGGGGCGCCGGGCCTGCCGGCACGTCCCCCACGCGGAGCCAGCCATGACCGCCCCCGAGCCGTACGTCACCCCCGAGGAGTACCTGGAGCGCGAGCGCGCCGCCAAGGTCAAGAGCGAGTACTACGACGGGCGCATCTACACGATGTCCGGCGCGAGCCGGCAGCACGTCCGGATCACGGTCAACACCCTCGCGTCCTTCCACCGGCAGCTGCGCGGGCGGCCGTGCGACGCGTACTCGTCCGACATGCGCCTCAACGTGAGCGCGACGGGGCTGTACACCTACCCCGACGTGGCCGCGCTCTGCGGCGAGCCGCGCTTCGTCGACGACGCCTTCGACACCCTGCTCAACCCGGCCGTCCTCGTCGAGGTGCTGTCCGACTCGACCGAGGCGTACGACCGCGGCCGGAAGTTCGAGCACTACCGCCGCATCGACACTCTCCGCGACTACCTGCTCGTCGCGCAGGACCGGGTGCACGTCGAGCACCGCGCCCTGGACGCGGACGGCCGCTGGACGATCGCCGAGCTGTCGTTGCTCGAAGACGTCGTCGAGTTGCCGTCGATCGAATGCACGCTGCTGCTGGCCGACCTGTACGAGCGCGTCGAGCTTCCGCCGCGTCCGGCGCTCCGGGTCGTGCGCGAGCCCGTGAGCGCCGAGTACGTGTTCTGACCGGCCGCCGCTACCGCCCGAGCAGCTCCGCCAGCGCGTCCTCGGTCGCGTCGAGGCACGCCGCCAGCCGGTCCGGCGTGTGGTCCCCCATGTGCCCGACGCGGAAGGTGCGCGCCTTCACCTTGCCGTAGCCGCCGCCGAGGGTGAAGCCGCGCGCCTTCGTCGCCTTCACCACGTCGTCACCGGTGATCCCGTCGGGCACCGTGACCGCGGTGACCGTCGGCGAGCGGTGCCCCGCCGGCGCGAGGATCCCGATCCCGAAGCGCTCCGCGCGCTCGTCCACCCAGCGGTGCGTCTGCGCCGCCATCGCGGCGTGGCGCGCCCACCGCGCCGGCATCGTCTCGGCGCGGATGTGCGCCAGCTGCACCTCGGCGGCGTAGAGGAGCGAGGTGGCCGGCGTGTTGGGCGTCTGGTGCTTCCGCACGTACTCCTCGAACTCGGCGAGGTCGAAGTAGAGCCCGCGCGCCGTGGCCTGCGTGACGCGCGCCATGTACCCCTCCGACGCCACCGCGAAGGCGAGCCCCGGCGGCATCGCGAGCGCCTTCTGCGACCCGGTGAGCGCGAAGTCGAGTGACCAGGCGTCGAAGCGCAGCTCCGCGCCGCCGACTCCGGTCACGCTGTCGACGAGGCACGGCACCCCCTGCTCGGCGGCCGCGGCGCGGATCGCCCGGACGTCGTGCAGCGCGCCGGTCGAGGTCTCCGAGTGCACGACCGTCATCGCCGCGTAGCGCCGCGCGCGCAGGCGGGCCGCCACGTCGTCGGGCGTGGCGACGCCGCCCGGCGCGACCTCGAGCACGTCCAGCTCGCGGTCGGTGTTGCGCACGATCTGCGCGAAGCGCTCGCTGAAGGCGCCGTTGACCACCGAGAGGATGGGCCCCTGCGGCACGCCGCGCACCGCCGCCTCCATCAGCCCCGTCGCCGACGACGAGCTGACGAACACCGGGCGCGCGGTGCCGAACACCTCGCGCAGCCCCTCCTGGATGCGGGCGAACAGCGCCTCGAACTCCCTGCCGCGGTGCGCGATCATCGGGCGCGTCATCGCGGCCAGCACCTCGGGGCGGACCTCGGTGGGGCCGGGGAGGAAGAAGGTCCCGAACGTGGCCGGGGCGGCGAGCGTCGTCGACATGGTCAGCCGTCCTGCATGATGAGGTCCACGAGCGCCTCGAACGAGGGCACCTCGTACTGCGCCGCGCGCACGACCGCGTCGCGCCGCGCGAAGCCGGTGAACGCGGCGAGCGCGCCGCACGCCTCGCCCATCGCGACGTCGGTCGAGCCGTCGCCGACGGCCAGCGCGGGGCCCGGCATCCCGTCCGCGAGCGCGGCGGCGACCACGTCGCGCTTCCCCGTCTGGCGCGCCAGCGGCGACCCGGCGTCGTACGACCAGTAGCCGCCGCCGCCGTCGAGCACCACGTCCACCGCGTGCACGTCGGCGAGCCCGAACCCCAGCTCGCGCGCCAGCGGGAAGATGGCCTGCCGGATCCCGCCGCTCACGAGGGCGATCCGCACCCCCTCGCCGCGCAGGAAGGCGATCGCCTCGACCGCGTCCGGCGCCAGCGCGTCGGCGTAGGCCCGCGCCAGCCCCGCCAGGTCGTCGCGCCCCGGGCGCACGAGCGCCAGCCGCTCCCCGTACACCGCGTCGAGCGGGATCTCGCCGCGCATCGCGCGCTCGGTGGCGTCGGCGACGCGCGCGGCCACGTCGGGCCCGCGGCGCTCGGCGAGCCAGTCGATCCCCTCCACGCCGCAGAGCGTGGAGTCGACGTCCAGGAAGAGGGAGGCGAAGCGGGGCACGGGGCGGGCGCGGGGGGGGCGGCGGGACTGCGGAACGGTAGCGCCCAGCGTTCGGCGGCGGTACGCTTGCGGCCCAGATCGCCATCGCGTCGGCCGTTCCCCCTCCCACCGTCGTGGCCGTCTCCCCGTCCACCCCACCCGCAGGCAGCGCCGCCGCGTCGTCGCCGTTCGCGACGTTCGCGCTGTGCTACATGGTCGCCGTCCACCTCGAGCTCTCCGAGGCCTGGATGCACCCGGCGTTCACGGGCGCCGCCATGGTCGCCATCGCGGCGCAGGCGGCCACGCGCGTCACGCGCGCCTCCTTCCTGGCGTTCCTGGCGGCGACGACCGCCTACTGGCTGGCGCTCCGCTTCCCCGACGTGGCCAACCACGTCAACCTGATGCTGTTCTGCAACCTGGTCATGATGGGCGGGCTCGCTGTCTCGCTGGCCCGGCGCGGCGGGGCGCGCCGGGCGGCGCGCGGGGACGACGCGTGGTACGCCACCACGCGCCCCGTGCTCCAGGTGACCCTCATCCTGGTCTACGTCCTGGCCGGCTTCCACAAGCTGAACGTCGACTTCGTGAACCCCGACGTCTCGTGCGTGCGCAACACGCTGGACCGGCTCTGGCAGCTCACGGAGCGCCGCGTCCTCGGCGTGCCGGTCGCGCCGGTGCTGCTCGCCGCAGCGGGGTACGCCGCGTGGCGGCTGGTGGCGCCCGGCCCGCTGCGCCGCCGCCTCCCCCTGCTCGCGTTCGGGTTCGCCGTGCCCCTGCTCGCCGTCGGCGCGCTGGTGCTGGCGGTGCGCGGCGGCGCGCTCCCGGCGGCCGACGCCCGCGCGCTCGCCGTGCTCCCCACGGCCGGGATGATCCTGCTGTGGGAAGTGGTCGGCGGGCCGCTCCTCGCCATGCCGCGGCTGCAGCTCCCCGTACTCGCCTTCTCGTGGAGCATGCACGCCTCGCTGGCGCTGATCAACTTCGTCGACTTCGGCGGGCTCGCCCTCGCGCTCCTGCTGACGTACGTCCCGGACGCCTATCTCGCGCGCGTGCGCGCGCCGCTCCTGGTGCGCGGGCGGACCGTGTCCCGGGTCCAGCTCTACGCCGCGCTGTGCGTGCTGGTGGGCGTCGTGCAGCCGCGCTCGCGCTTCTGGGCCGGCGTCCTGTTCAACGTCGCGGCCCTGGTGCTGCTGTGGCCCGTCCTCGCGACCCTCCTGGGCCCGTCACCGCGCCCGGCGTGGGAGGGCGTGCCGATCACGACGCGCGCCGCGCCGCGCTGGATGCTGGCGCTCCCCGCCCTGCTGGTGCTCCACGCCGCCACCTCGTACCTGGGGCTGCGGACGGCCGGCAACTTCTCGATGTTCAGCAACCTGCGCACGGAGGGGGAGCGCTCCAACCACCTGCTGCTGGGCGGCAACCCGCTCAAGCGCTGGGGCTACCAGGAAGACGTCGTGCGCGTGCTGGCGATCGACGACCGCGCGGCGCGGATCGGCTACCAGTACCAGCCGCTGCGCGGCAACGCGCTCCCCGCGGTCGAGTTCCGAAAGCTGGTCCGCCGGTGGACGCGCGCCGGACGCGCCGTGCCGATGACGCTCGAGTACCGCGGCGCGACGCTCGCCACCGCCGACGTCACGCGCGAGCCGGCGTGGCGCACGAGCGAGCGCGACCTCGCGATGTGGCTCCTCGACTTCCGATCCATCCAACCCGACGGGCCGAACCGGTGCCGGTGGTGAGCCCGCGCCGCGTGCCGCGCCGGCTGATCCCTGCGCGATCCCCCCCGTCGCCATGACCGAGTTCCCGCACCCGTTCCCGCTGTGCCTCGGCGCCCACGGGGAGGCGGCGCGCCTGCGCCGGCGCTACCGACGCGTGATCTGGGACGAGCTGCGCGGCCGTGTCGGCACCGCCCGCGCGGCGGCCGCGGTCGCGCGGGCGCCGATCGACGCGGCGCGCCAGGCGCTGGGCGCGGTCCGTCGCCTCGGGCGCGCCGTGCGCGAGGCGCACGGGGTCGGGGTGTCGCGGCAGTTCGCCGGGCTCTGGTGGGCGACCACCTGGCACGGCATCGGGCCGGAGTTCTACTACCGCCACCAGCTGTACTACCCCGACCGGCGGCGCCAGGCCGCGACCTTCCTCCAGCCGCACGAGACGAGCGCGCTGCGGAAGCGGCTGTTGGACCTACCCGGGTTGCGCGAGGCGTCGTGGACGATCGGCAACAAGCGCCGCTTCGCCGCCTGGTGCGCCGAGCACGGGCTGCCGGCGCTCGAGAACCTGATGGTGTTCGAGAACGGGGAGGTCGTGCACGGGACACCCGACGGCAGCGGCCTCCCGCCCGCCGACCTGTTCAGCAAGCGGATCTCCGGCCACGGCGGGAACGGCGCGGCCTGCTGGCGCTTCGCCGACGGGCGGTACGGCCACACGGAGCGGCGCTACACCCCCGCCGAGCTGGTCGCCGAACTGACCGCGCGCTCGGCGTCGCGCTCGATCCTGCTCCAGCGCTGCGCGACCAACCACCCGACGTTGGCGCCCTTCGGCCGCAACGCGCTCACCACCCTCCGCGTGGTCACCTGCCGCCCGCCCGACGGCCCGCCCAGCTTCGTGCTCGCCGCCTACCGGCTCACGCTCGGCGACGGGGTGGTGGACAACTACTCTGCCGGCGGCGCCGCCTGCTTCGTGGACCCCGCGACGGGCGAGCTGGGACCGGCGCTGCGGCAGGACCCCGCGGGGCCGATGCGCCGCTACGCGCGGCACCCGCTCAGCGGCGCGCCGATCGAGGGGACGCGGATCCCGCACTGGCCCGAGATCGTCCCCCTCGCGCTGCGCGCGCACGGCCTCCTCGGGACGTTGGCGACGGTGGGGTGGGACGTCGCCGTCACGCCCGACGGTCCGCTGATCGTCGAGGGAAACTGGAACGATTCCCCGCGCGTCCCGCAGCTCACCTCCGGGCGAGGGCTGGGCGAGACCGTCTACGCGCGGTGCCTCAACGAGTGGATGCGGTTGGTGGAGCGGAGGGGGCGCTGAACCCCAGCGGCGGGAGTCGAGCTTGAACCCCAAGGGCGGGAGTCGAGCTTGAACCCCAACGGCGGGAGTCGTTACTACGGGAGTCGACACGGCGGGAGTCGTTACTACGTGGCTGACAGCTCGAGGCCACGCCGTAACGACTCCCGCTGTAGAGACTCCCGCCGTCACGACTCCCGCCGTTCAGAAGAATGTCTCCCTCACGGAGCAAACACGTTCCCCGGCGCGAGAATCCCCTGCGGGTCGAGCTCCCGCTTCACCGCGCGCATCAGCGCCAGCTGCGCCGGCGAGAGCTGGAGCGGGAGCCAGCGGCGCTTGAGCTTCCCGATCCCGTGCTCCGCCGCCACCGTGCCCCCCATCGAGAGGACGTGGCGCAGCGTCGCGTCGACCGCGCGCTCGATCGTCTCCAGCTCGTGCGCGTCGCGCGCCAGGAAATGCTGGTGCGGGTGGCCGTTGCCGGCGTGGCCGAAGGTCGCCACCGGCGTCACGCCGAAGGTCGCGGCGATCGCGTCCGCGGCCTCGAGCGCCTCGCGCAGGCGCGGGTACGGCACCGCCCAGTCGGTCGACACCTTGCGGCCGCCGGCCTCGCGGTAGCGCGCGGCGCGCTCGTTGAGCGTCGCCGGGACGGCGTGGCGCATGCGACGCGCGTCGCGCAGGTTCGCCTCCCCCTCGAACACCTGGATGTCGTCGGTCAGCGCGCCGTGCGCCTCGGCGAGCGCCAGCCAGGCGTCGAGCGGCGGCTCCCCGCCGTCGAAGGCTTCCTCCTCGGTGTACACGTAGGCCCGCGCCCCCTCCGCCCAGTTCCCGCCCCCCGCCGTGTTCGACACGTACTCGCGCGCGATCGCGAACGCCTTCTCGTCCAGGTACTCGAGGCAGCGCGGGTTCACCGGGAGCGCGTCGCCCGCGCCCGCGCCGAGCGCCGCCCCGGCCTGCGACGCGTCGCGCGCCGCGCGGGCGGCGGCGATGAAGGCGAGCGCCTGCTCGGGGGTCGGGAAGGGAACGCCGAGCCCCGTCACCGCGGTCGGCAGCGGGAGCAGCTGCAGCTCCGCCTCGAGCACCACGCCGAGCGTCCCCTCGCTGCCGACGAACCAGTCGACGAGGTCGTGCACCGGGGTGTAGCCGGCGACGTTCTTCTCCATCGCCGGGCGGCGCAGCTCGAGCACGCGCCCGTCGGCCAGCGCGACGGTGAGCGCGCGCACGTGCGGGCGCGTGGCGCCGTACTTGAGCGAGCGCGCCCCGCTCGAGTTGCAGGCGATCGCGCCGCCGAGCGTCGACTCCTCCTCGCTCGTCGGGTCGGGGGCGAAGAGGAGCCCGTGCGCGGCGGCCGCGCGCTTCACGTCGCCGAGGAAGGCGCCCGGCTGCGCGCGCATCGTGCGCGCTTGCGGGTCGACGTCGACCACTCGGTCCAGCGCGCGCAGCGAGAGCACGACGCCGCGGTCGGCGATCGAGCCGCCGACGTAGCTGGTCTGCGCGCCGGCGGCGGTCACGGGGGTGCGCGTCGCGTGCGCCTCGCGCAGCAGCGCCGTGACCTCGTCGGCCGACGCGGGGCGCGCCACGGCCTCCGGGAGCATGCGCAGCCCCGAGGCGTCCTGCGCGAACCCCTCGCGGATCGCGGCGTCGGTGACGAGCGCGGGGGCGGTCATTCGCCGCGGAAGTGCACGACCGACGCGCTCTGCACGTCCGGCAGCTCGCACAGCCGCTGGCGCACGCCGCCATCGACCCGCCCGTCGACCGAGACCACGGCCAGCGCCTCGCCCCCCTGCGCGAGGCGCGCCTGGTGGTACTCGCCGATGTTCACCCCCGCGTCGCCGAGCAGCGTGCCGACGCGCCCGATGACGCCGGGGACGTCGCGGTTGGTGAGGACGATGAGCGTCTGGCGCGGGTTCACGTCGACGTGGAAGGCGCCGATGCGCGTCAGCCGCGGCGCCCCCTCGGCGGGCGCGGCGCCGGCCACGGTCAGCTCCTGCATCGCGCCGCGCAGCGAGACCTCGATCGCGCTCGGCGGCAGCGCGCCGCTCTCGCCGGCCGCCAGCTCCAGCCCGCGCGCCTCGGCGAGGGCGCGGGCGTTGATGAGGTTCAGGCGGTCGTGCTCGATCACCCCCTCGACGGCGCCCAGCGCGGCGGCGCTGAGCAGGAGCGGCTGCCCGCCGGCGAGCGCGCTCCCGCAGCGCAGCGTGAGCCGCTGCACCGCGCGCACCCCCATGTCGGCCAGGATCGCGCGCGCCACCGCGGCCGCCCGCCGCGCCACCAGCATCCCGGGCTGCAGCCCGCCCCACTCGCCGGCCACGGCGGCGACGTTCATGGAGCGCGACAGCTCGCCGCGCAGCAGCGCGTCGCGCACCGCGGCGCACACGTCGACGGCCACGTTGCGCTGCGCCTCGGCGGTGTTGGCGCCGATGTGCGGCGTGAGCACGACGTTCGGGGCCGAGCGGAGCGGGTGGTCGGCGGCCAGCGGCTCGGCGGCGTAGACGTCGAGCACCGCGCCCCGCAGGTGCCCGCTCTCGAGCGCCGCCAGCAGCGCCGCGTCGTCGACGATCCCGCCGCGCGCCAGGTTGCAGACGATCGCCCCCGCGCGCAGCCGCGCCAGCTCGCGCCGGCCGATCATCCCCTGCGTCTCGTCGGTGAGCGGGGTGTGCACCGTAAGGAGGTCCGCCTCGTCGAGCAGCGCGTCGAGCGTCGGCGCGCGGCGCACGCGCAGCGCGGCGAAGCGGGCGTCGGCCACGTACGGGTCGTAGGCGACGAGTTCCATCCCGAACGCGTGGGCGCGCGCCGCGACCTCGCCGCCGATGCGCCCCAGCCCGACGATGCCGAGCGTCTTCCCCTTGAGCTCCGCCCCCATGAGCGCCGAGCGGTCCCAGCGCCCGCCGCGCATCGTCTCCCAGGCACGCCCGAGCTGGCGGAGCAGCCCGATGGCGGTGCCGAAGAAGAGCTCCGCGACGGCGACGGTGTTGCCGGCGGGGGCGTTGATGACGGCCACGCCGAGCTCCGTGGCGACGTCCATCGCCACGTTGTCGACGCCCACGCCGGCCCGCCCCACCACGCGCAGCCGCGGCGCGCTGCGCAGCAGCTCGGCGCTGATCTTGGTCGCGCTGCGCCCGATGATGGCGTCGTACTCCCCGATGCGCTCGAGCAGCGTGGCCGCGGGGAGCGTGGGTACCTCGTCGACGCGCAGCGCCGGCTCGGCTTCGAGCAGCGCGACGCCGTCGCGGTCGATGTCGTCGGTGACGAGGACTCTGAAGGGCACGAAAGCTTGAACCTCGACGGCGGGAGTCGTGACGGCGGGAGTCGATACTACGGGAGTCGTTACTGCGGGAAACGGATTGACCGCGTGAGCGGTTGCCTGGCGGCGGGCAGGGCGCCAGAGGCAAGGTAGTCACCCCGGCCAGAGCTTTGGGCTTGGTCCGACGCAGTCGCGACTCCCGCTCTGACGACTCCCGCCGTCACGACTCCCGTTTTTGAGTTTCCTGCCGCCGAGAGGTCCAAGCTTGTCTCTCCGAGCTGCGACGGCGCTCGCCGTCGCCCGCGTGTTGGCGCAAGCGTTCGACGCCTGGTCCCGCGACTTCCGGTGGGCCACGCGGCGGGCGGGGGCGCGGTTCGCGGCGCGCGACTGGGCGGGGGCGCAGGCGGACGCGGCGGCGCGGCTGGCGCTCTGGTACCAGTGGATCGACCGGGGGACGGGGGAGTCGCGGCGGCTGCTGGCGGCCCGGCACGGCGACCGGGCGCTCTGGCGGGCGGTGCGCGACGCGTACGGGGCCGAGGTGGCGGCGCGGCCGGACGCGGAGGTGGCGGAGTCGTTCTACAACTCGCTGGCGCGGCGCGCCGTCCGCACGGTCGGGCTCGACCCGGAGCTGCACTTCGTGCGCGGGCCGGGGGAGCCAGCGGCAGCGCCGGGGGCCGACGACGGGGTGGCGACGGCGCTACCCGTGGCAGAGGGGCCGGCGGCGGTGGCGCGGGCGATCCTCGGGCGGTGGGCCGGGCCGGTGCCGCTGGCGGCGCCGCTCGACGCGGCGCCCGACGCGCTGGGCGCGTTGGGGGCGTTCGGGCCCGGGCCGGCGCCGCTGGCGGCGGCGGTGGGGCCGCGGTGGGCCGACCACGAGGGGGACGTGCGGCGGCTGGCGGCCGCGCTCGAGGCGCAGACGGCATCGGCGCTGGGCGGGTGGCCGGAGCGGGGGGAGATGCTGTGCGCCCCGCTCTTCCGCGGGCACGGCGCGTACCTGGTCGGGCGGCTGGCGCGCGGAGGGCGGCAGTGCCCGGTGGTGGTGGCGCTCCGCCACCCGCGCGGGGGCGTGGTCGCGGACGCGCTCCTCTGCACCGAAGACGAGGCGTCGATCGTCTTCGGCTTCGCCTGGTCCTACTTCCACGTCGAGACCAGCCGGCCGCGCGCGCTCGTGGCCTTCCTGTCGTCGATGCTGCCGCGCAAGCGGGTCGACGAGCTGTACACGGCCATCGGCTACCATCGGCACGCCAAGACCGAGCTCTACCGAACGCTGCGCGGCCACCTGGCGCGCCGGCGCGCGCGCTTCGCCCGGGCGGAGGGGGCGCGCGGGCTGGTGATGGAGGTGTTCACCCTCCCCTCGCTCGACGTCGTCTTCAAGGTCATCAAGGACCGCTTCGGCGCCCCCAAGCGGACGACGCGCCGCGAGGTGATGGAGCGCTACCACTTCGTGTTCGTGCGCGACCGCGTGGGCCGCCTCGCCGACGCGCAGGAGTTCGAGGGGCTGGTCTTCCGCCGCCGCACCTTCCCCGAGCCGCTCCTCGCCGAACTGCGCGACTCGGCGGGGAGCGTGCTGCGGGTGGACGGCGACCGCGTCCTGCTGGCGCACTGCTACACCGAGCGCCGCCTGATCCCGCTCGACGTTTACGTGCGCCAGGCCCCGGTCGACGACGCGGTGGCGGCCGCCCTCGACTACGGGCAAGCGATCCGCGACCTGGCCGTGGCCGGGATCTTCGCCGGCGACCTGCTACTCAAGAACTTCGGGGTCAGCCGCCACGGCCGCGTGATCTTCTACGACTACGACGAGCTGGCCGACCTGCAGCAGTGCCGCTTCCTCGCACTCCCCGACGACGACGAGGGGTGGGGCGGGGAGGCGCCCGCGGTCGGCGACCACGACGTCTTTCCGGAGGAGTTCGTCCGCTTCACCCTTCCGGCCGGTCCGCTGCGCGATGCCTTTCTCGCGCGTCACGCCGACTTGCTCGAGCCCGGCTGGTGGGAGGCGACGCAGGGGCGGTTGCGGGCGGGGGAGGTGGTGGAGACGCTCCCCTACGGCGAGCACCGACGGCTCGACCGCCAGACCTGAAACAGCGTGAACGGGTAGGGCGTGAACGGGTGGGGCGTGAACGGATACGGCGTACCTGCAGCCTTGAGCCGGCAGGTACGCCGTATCCGTTCACGCCCCACCCGTTCACGCCCTACCCGTTCACGCTGTTTCAGGGTTCAGGTTCCATCCGCTCCAAGACCATAGCGACGAGCGCCCTAACGATCTCCGGCCTCGTCCGTTGCACATGCCCGCCCGGCATCCAGATCACGGTCTTGGGGTCGCGCGCGGCGGCGTGGAGGGCGTCGACGGCGACGCGCGGGAGGCGCTCGTCGGCGGTCGCGTTGATCATGACGACGGGGCGGGGGGCGACCCGGGGGACCCAGCGGTCGGCGGAGAGTTCGTCGCCGGCCAGCAGGGCGTCGGCGGCGCGGACGGCGACGCTGCGCACCGGCTTCCAGCGGGCGCGGGAAGCCAGGGCGTGGGACAGCTGGCGGCGGTTGTCGCCGGCGCCGTGGACCAGCCAGAGGCGGGTGATCCGCGGGTCGAGCGCGGTCGCCACCGACATGAAGGGGACGCCGAGCGAGGCGCCCACCGCCTCGACGCGCGTCGAGTCGGCCCACGGCTGCTCCAACAGCCAGTCGAGCGCGAGGCGGGTGGCCGGGGGGGTGTCGAGCACCGCCCGGCGGATGGAGGGCGCGGCGCGCAGCAGGTCGAGGATCGACAGCCCGCGCTGCTTCCCCTGGTACGGGTAGGAGAGCGCCGCGATCGCGTGGCCGCGCGTGTCGGGGATGAGGCGCGCCGCCCCCCGCCCGGTGTGGTGGCCGCCGAGGAGGAGCACGACCGGGAGGCGCGCACCGTCGGGCACGGTGACCGGGCGCTTCAGCAGGAGGTCGACGCTCAGTCCGCGCGCGTCGCGCAGGCGTACCGCCTGGACGACGTGGCCGTCCTCCAGCGTGGGCACATCGTGACGCTCTTCGAGGAGCGGGGCGGGGCGGGCGGTGAAGTGGGCGACGGGGTTGCGACCGGGGGTGCACGCCGCCGCCGCCGCGACGAGGACGAGGGCGGCTCGGCGCGCGAAGGCAGGGGGAAGGGGAGGGGGGAAGCGCAACATCGGGGAGTACGGTCGAGGTCGTCCGGGCTCCCGGACGGCGGGCGGCGCGCGTGGGGGACGGCGGGAGCCTCGGAGGCCCGCTACCCCGCACCGTGCGCCCTGGTTCGCCTCGACGGCCGCATCCTGCGGCGGCGGTACGTAACGTGCCCGCACCAGTACTGAAGGCGGGTGGCCACCGGCACTGATGCGCCGGTGCCAGGTCCCGCGGAGTCCACCGACATGACGCAGTCCGATCGCACGGGCACGCGCACCGCCGCGGCTGCCGACGCCCGTGTTACCATCGCCGAGCCCGGATGGCGTTTCGCCGCCGAGCCTGGCAGTTCCGACACCAGCAGTGCCGCACCAGCCCACGCGCACGCCGAGCGCGAGCGTCCCATCGCCCGCGCCCTCGAGCGCGCGACGCCGGTGGCGCCGCCTGTGAACGTCGACCCGCAGGCCGTCCCCGCCGACGCGCGCCCCGACGCGCTCCCCGTCCGCGACGTCCCGCGGCGGGTCTTCGACGAGCGCACGGGCGACGAGTGGCGCGTCTTCGAGCGCGACGCCGCGCACATCCCGGGGGCGCGCGGCGACCGCTGCCTCTTCTTCGACGGCGAGGGGATCGTGCGGCGCGTCTGGCGCTACCCGGCGGACTGGGGGTCGCTGCCGTCGGCGGCGCTCCTCGCGCTCATGGACCAGCCGCCGCTCGGGGACTGCTGATCTTGCGGAGCCGGTCCCCTGCTGCTCGGCAAGACCAAGAAGAGCAGGGGGGGATGAAAATCTGAGAACTACTCTGACAAGGGCGCGGATGAGGCTTCAGCCTCGAGCTACCGGCTTATCCGCGCCGTTTCCGAGTAGTTCTCAGATTTTCATCCCCCCCTGCTTTTCAGTTGACCTTCAGGGGTCGAACGAGCGGAGCTCAGGGCTCCCGCTCGCCCTCCTCCCCGAACAGCGGCCCCGACCCGTCGCTCCCGTTGACGCGCTCGACGCGTAGCGGGACGCGCGTGGTCTCGCCGTTGATCGTGACCGCGACCGTGTAGGTGCCGGTCGGGACGAACGGGGCGAGCCCGGCGCCGGGGCGCCCGCCGAAGCCGCGGCCGCGGTTGGCGGCCTGGATCGCCTGGAAGATCTGCGACATCGCGCCCGGGTCCATCATCGGCGCGCCCCCCTCGCCGCCGGGCTCACCCGCGCCCGGGGCGGCGTTCTGGGCGCGCGTGCCGGCCGCCTGCGCGGCCTGCGAGCGCGCCGCGGCCGTCGCCACCGCCGACTCGCCGGGGCGCTCGACGAAGCGCGGCATCCCGACCGGGGTCACCGTGCCGCGCGGGTTCGCGGCCGCGCCCCCGCCACCGCCGCCACCCCCGCCCCCGACGCCGAACTGCGCCATGAGCTGCTGCAGCCCCTGCGGGCCGCCGTTCAGCGCCGTCTTGATGCGGTCGGCCATCGGCGCCGGGATCACCTTCTCGGTGACCAGCGAGTCGACCACCGCCACCGTGCGCCGGGCCTGGTCGATCGAGTCGCGCCGCTCGGCGAGCGAGAGCGGGCGGGCCGCCGGGCGGCCGCGCATGTCCCACAGCAGCGTGTGCACGCCCGGCGTGTTGGGCGCGTTGGGGTAGGCGCGCAGCGTGTCCCCCATCGGGCCGAGTACGGCGACGCGCACCGGGCCGTTCACCTGCGCGCCGGGGGCGATGCGGTACGAGACCAGGGCGCCGTAGGCCGGGCTCGGCGCGCCCCAGAACTGGTTCCCCGTGCTGTGCCCCTCCATCGGCGGCTCGCCGTACTGGAACGCCACCTTGGGCGTGAAGACGTGCGACGCCTTGGCGAGCGTGGCCGCCGTCATCTCCTGCAGCGGCGCGACGTCGGCGATCCAGATCGCGCGCCCGTGCGTCCCGGCGATCAGCTCGCGCTCGCGCGGGTGGACGCGCAGGTCGTGCACCGGCACCGTCGGCAGCCCGCTCATGAACTTCGTCCACGAGCCGCCGCGGTCGAGCGACACGTACACGCCGACGTCGGTGCCGAGGTAGAGCAGGCTGGGGTTGACCGGGTCCTCGCGGATCACGTGCGCGAAGTTCGGGCCCCCCGTCGGGAGGTTGGCGGCGATCGAGCGGAAGGTGCGCCCGCCGTCCTGCGTCATGTAGACGTACGGGGCGAAGTCGCCGCGCCGGTGGTTGTCGAAGGTCACGTAGAAGACCGCCGTGTCCTTCCAGCTCGGCTCGATGCGGCTGACGTACGTGTTCGCCGGCACGCCCGGGAAGCGCCCCGTGAGGTCGGCCCACGTCGCGCCGTCGTTGCCGGTGACCCACACCTTGCCGTCATCCGTGCCCGCGTACAGCCGCCCGGCCTGCACCGGCGACTCGTTGAGCGAGACGATCGTGCTGTACGTCTCGGCGCCCGTGGCGTCGATCGTGATGCCGCCCGTCGTGCGCGTCGAGACGCGGATCTTCTCGGCGTCCTTCGTCGTCAGGTCGGGGGAGATGAAGTACAGGTTGTTGCCGCGGTCCGTGCTCTTCACCACGCGGTTGGCGGCGGCGTAGAACACCCGCGGGTTGTGCCAGGAGAGGAAGAACGGGGTGTTCCAGTTCCAGCGGATGTCGTAGTCGATCGAGTCGGCGCGCTGGCGGGCGCGGAACTGCGCCAGGCGCTGGCGCTGCTGCGCGGTGAGCGGCTGCGTCGAGTCGGGGCGGTCGGTGAGGATCGAGTCCTCCCACTGCATGTAGCGGTTGCGCCACTGCGGCTTCACCAGCGCCGTGCGCTCGCCGGTGAGCATGTCGATGCGCGCCATGTTCCCGCCCTGCGACTCGGCGTACACCGTGTTCGGGTCGGTCGGGTCCTGCGCGGTGACGAAGCCGTCGCCGCCGTTGACGGTGGCCCACATGGCGTTGGTCACCTGGCCGTTGCGCCGGCGCGAGGGGCCGCACCACGAGCCGTTGTCCTGCAGCCCGCCGCAGACGCGGTACGGCGTGGCCATGTCGTAGCTGATGTTGTAGAACTGCCCGATCGGGATGGTGTTGAGCATGTTGTAGCTCCCCCCCCGGTCGTAGCTGATCGCCACGCCGCCGTCGTTGCCGACGATCAGGCGCTGCGGGTCCACCGGGTCGATCCACATCGCGTGGTGGTCGACGTGGATGCCGACGGTGGCGTTGCGCGCGTTCCTGCCGCCCTCGTCGCTGACCTTCACCGGCGTCGACGACCAGTAGACGCGGTCGGGGTTCTTCGGGTCGACGCGCACCTGCGAGTAGTAGAAGGGGCGCACGTTCTCGTTGTTCGTGCGCTCCCAGGTGGCGCCGCCGTCCGCCGAGCGGTAGAGCCCCGAGGGGCGCGTCTGCGCGCGCTTCCCCTTCTCCGAATTGGGCATCGTGTCCGCCTCGACCATCAGGTACATGACCTTCGGGTCGCTGGCGGCGATGGCGATCTCGATGCGGCCGAGCGTGCTCGCGGGGAGCCCGCCCCCCTGCACCTGCGCCCACGTGCGCCCGGCGTCGGTGGACTTCCAGAGCCCGGAGCCGGGGCCGCCCGACTTGAGGAAGTGCGGCCCGCGCACGCGCTCGTAGCTCGCCGCCCAGACGACGTCGGGGTTGGTCGGGTCGAGTTCGACGTCGACGAAGCCGGCCTTGTCGCCCACCGACTTGGCGAGCGCCCACGTGCGCCCGCCGTCCGTGGTCTTGTACAGTCCGCGCTCGCCGCCGCTGCGCCACGCGGGGCCGAGCGCGGCGACGTAGGCGACGTTGGCGTCGCGCGGGTCGACGACGATGCGGCCGACGTGCTCCGACTGCGGGAGCCCGACGAACGTCCACGAGCGCCCGCCGTCGGTCGACTTGAAGACCCCGCACCCGGGCGAGATCGAGTTGCGCGAGTTGGGCTCCCCGGTGCCGGCGTAGATCACGTTCGTGTCGCTGGGCGCGATGGCGAGGTCGCCCATCGAGATGCAGCGCTGGTCGTCGAAGATCGGGCGGAAGGTCGTCCCGTTGTTCGTCGTCTTCCAGATCCCGCCGGCGGCGGTGGCGACGTAGAACGTCTTCGACGGCGACGGGATCCCCTCCACGTCGGCGACGCGCCCGCCCATGTTGGCCGGCCCGATGGGGCGCCAGCGCAGTGCGGCGAGCGTCGCCGAGTCGGGGCCCGCCGCGGCGGCGGACATGGGTGACGCGGTCGGCCCGTCCTTCGTGACGGGTTGGGCGCCGGACGGCGAGGCGTGGGCGCCCGCCAGCGCGAGGCCGGCGAGTGCGGGGGCGAGTCGGAGGGCCCGCATGGGCGTCGGGGGGTGGGAGTCGGTTGCCGGCGGCGGTCGCCGCGGGCGGTGCTGACGCTGTGCTCCGACGCGCCTCCCGTCAATCCACCGGCGGCGGGTCGGCGAGCAGGCGCGCCCGGGCGGCGGCGACGTCGAACGCCGGCTCCGGCGCGCGCAGGCCGAGCTGCCCCAGCTCGCGCGCGAGGGTCCGCGCGATCAGAAGGTCGCGCACCTTCTTGTCGTCGGCCGGCACCACGAACCAGGGCGCGTCGGGGGTGGTGCAGCGCGCCAGGGCGTCCTGGTAGGCGGCGGTGTAGGCGTCCCACGCGTCGCGGTCGTCCAGGTCGCCCAGGTCGAACTTCCACCGCTTGGCCGGGTCGTCGAGCCGCTCGAGGAGCCGGCGCCGCTGTTCGTCGCGCGAGACGTGGAGGAAGAACTTGAGCACGCGCACCCCGGCGGCGGCGAGCGTGGCCTCGAAGGCGTTGATGTGCGCGTAGCGCGGACTCCACTCGGCTTCCGGCACGAGCCCGCGCACGCGCGCCACGAGCACGTCCTCGTAGTGCGAGCGGTTGAAGACGCCGACGTAGCGCCGCGGCGGCACCGCGCGGTGCACGCGCCAGAGGAAGTCGTGCGCGCGCTCGAGCGGCGTCGGCGCGCCGAAGGCGGCGACGCGGAGGCCGAGCGGGCTGCAGCCGCGGAAGACGCGCCGCACCGCGCCGTCCTTCCCCGACGCGTCGCGCCCCTGCAGCACGACGAGGACGGCGTGGCGCGCGTCGGCGTACAGCGCCTGCTGCAGGTCGCCGACCTCGTCGACGGCCGCGTCGAGGGTCGCGACGAGCGCCTTGCCCGCGGGGAGGTCGGCGGGGGGGCGGGCGTCGGCGTCGTCGAGGCGGGGCGCGGCGCCGGGGAGAACGGGGTCGAGCGTCATGCGGGGCGGGGATTGAGGCTCAGTCGGCGAGGCCCACGCGGCGGCGCGGGAAGCGCCCCTCGACGAGTTCGCGCAGGAGGAAGTCGGCCAGGTCCTCGACGCTGATGCGCCGCCCGCCCTCGGGCATCTGGTCGGGGAGAACGCGGTAGCGGCGGGTGCGCTCGCCGGGGACGATGTCGCCGGTGCAGGCGAGCGTCCACGCGAGGTCGGTGTCGCGCAGGGCGGTCCAGGTGGCGAGGTGTTCGCGCGAGACGTGCCGAAACGCCTCGGGGTAGCCGGGGCGCTCGTGGCGCAGCCCGACGCCGGGGAGGTCGAGGATCCCGCCCCCCGCGACGCCGACGAAGCGGGCGATCCCGCGGCGCGCCATGGCCGCCGCGGCGTGCCGCGCGCCGTCGGAGCGCGCCGTCCCTGGGTCGGCGAGCGTCCCCCCGCCGAGGGCGCTGGCGACGGCGTCGCAGCCGTCGACCAGCGCGTCGACCGCGGCCGGGTCGGTGGCGTCGCCGCGGCGCACGTCGAGCGCGGGGTGGGACAGATCGGCGAGCCGCGCGGGGTCGCGGGCGAGGGCGCGCACGCGGTGGCCGTCGGCGAGCGCGTATTCGAGCAGGCGGCGGCCGGTGCGGCCGGTGGCGCCGAGGACGGCGAAGGTGGGGGGCATGTCGGGGACGATACGACGCTCGGCAAGAGCAAAGAATTAGACGGGATTCACAGGATTGACAGGATTACGTCCCTCTCGGCGCACGGGGCGTCGCCGCCGCGGAGATCGTAATCCTGTCAATCCTGTGAATCCTGTCTAATTTTGCAGTTGCCCTTCAGGGCCCGGCGTGCGGCGACTATGCTCGCCCACATGCGCGGAGCAGCCGCCCGCCCCCACCCGACGCCGACGCGATGGCCGAGCACCTGCTGCTGATCGACTGCGCCGACGAGACGGGGCTCGTGCACCGCATCACCGGCGTGCTGGTGCGGGCCGGTTTCAACATCGTCGGCAACCACGAGTTCGTCGACCGGCAGGCGGGCCACTTCTTCATGCGCACCGCGTTCGAGGGCGCGGGCGCGCCGGCGGGGCTGGCGGAGGCGCTGCGGGCGCTCCTCCCCGCGGGCGCGAACATCCGCGTCGCGCCCACCACGGCGCGCACCGTCGTCGTGCTGGCGACCAAGGAGCCGCACTGCCTGGGCGACCTCCTGCTGCGGCACGCGGAGGGGGACATCCCGGCGCGCATCGCCGCCGTCGTGAGCAACCACGCCACGCTCGGCCGCCTCGTCGGCCGGTTCGAGGTGCCGTTCCACCACGTGCCGCACGAGGGGCGCGGGCGCGAGGCGCACGAGGCCGACGTGCTCGCCGCGGTCGACGCGTACGCCCCGGACTTCCTCGTGCTGGCCAAGTACATGCGCGTGCTCACGCCGGGGTTCGTGGCCCGGTACGCGGGGCGGATCGTCAACATCCACCACTCGTTCCTCCCCGCGTTCGTGGGCGCGCGGCCGTACCACCAGGCGTTCGAGCGCGGCGTGAAGATCATCGGCGCCACCGCGCACGTCGTCACCGACGACCTGGACACCGGCCCGATCATCGCCCAGGGGGTGCTCCCGGTGACGCACGCGCACACCGCCGCCGACATGGCGCGCGCGGGGCGCGACGTGGAGCGCACGGTGCTGGCGCGGGGGCTCAGCCTGCTGCTCGAGGAGCGCGTCTTCCTGCGCGACAACCGCGCGGTGGTGTTCGAGTGAGCGCGGCGCCGAACGCCGGCCCGCGGCCGCCCCACGTCGCGAGCACCGGGCGGGCGGGCGGGGGGCGATGAACGTGGTGCGCACCGACCTCGCGCTCGCGCGCCGGCTGGAGCGCGCCGAGGCGTCGGCGAACGCCGCGTTCGTGACGGCGCGCGCCGCGCTCGCCGCCGGCGTCGGCGCGGGGTGGACGGAGGTCGCCGGCACGTGGGCGATGTTCGACGGCGTCGGCTCGCCGATCACGCAGACGTTCGGCTTCGGGCTGTTCGCGCCCGCCGACGCGGCGTCGCTGGACGCGCTGGAGGCGTTCTTCGACGCGCGCGGCGCCGACGTGCACCACGAGGTGTCGCCGCTCGCCGACCCGGCGCACCTCGCGCTGCTGGCCGACCGCGGCTACCGCCCGGTGGAGCAGTCGACGGTGCTGCACCAGCCGCTCCCGGCGCCGCCGCCGGCCCGCCCGCCGCGCGCCGGCGCGCCCGCCGCCCGCCCGATCCGCCCCGACGAGCGCGCGCGCTGGGCCGAGCTGTCGGCCGGCGGGTGGGCGGAGTCGCCGGAGGCCGCGGCGTTCATGCGCGACTTCGGCGCCGTGACCGCGCGCGCCGAGGGGATGGTGTGCTTCGTCGCCGAGATCGACGGAACGCCGGTGGGCGCGGGCGCGGTGGCGCTGCACGGCGGCGTGGCGGTGCTCGCCGGCGCCAGCACGCTCCCCGCCTGGCGCGGGCGGGGGGCGCAGGGGGCGCTGCTGGCGGCGCGCCTCGCCTACGCGGCCGAGCGCGGGTGCGCCCTGGCGATGATGACGGCGGCGCCGGGGAGCACCTCGCAGACGAACGCCGAGCGGGCGGGGTTCCGGATCGCGTACACCCGCACCAAGTGGGCGCGCGCGGCGCGGCCGGTCAGCGCCGCTTCGTCGTGATCTTCACGACGCCGTTGGCGCCGCGCGATCCGTACTCCGCGGTCTGCGCGGCGTCCTTCAGCACCTCGATCTTGGCCACGTCGCTCGGGTTGAGCGCGATCAGCCCGTCCTGCCCGGGCGTGTACGGAAAGCCGTCGACGATGTAGAGCGGCTCGTTGTTGCCGCGAACCGAGGAGGTGCCGCGGATGCGCACCTGGAGCCCGCCCCCGGCCTGGAAGACCTGCACGCCGGGGAAGCGGCCGACGAACAGCTCCTCGACGCGCGTGTTGCTCCGGTTCTCCCAGTCGCGCGCGGTCGAGACGGAGCTGGTGGTCGCCGACGCGGGGGCGCCGCGCGCGGCGGCGGTCGAGTCGCGCCCCGGCGCAGGCGCGGACTCGACGCCGGCCTGCCGCGAGTTGCCGGCGCAGGCGGCCACAAGCATGAGGGAGGCGAGCGCGCGCGACGCGGCGGCGCGCCGGATCGGTCGGGACGACGGCATCGAGATCCTCGGACGGTAGGGGCCGGCCTGCCGCGGGCCGGGCGGGCCCGCACCCCTCTGATATAGGGGCGTGCACCGGGCGCCCGCCATGCCGTCCGCAGCTCCCCCTGCGGGCGCTCGCCGTACCGGCCGCGGCGGCCGCCGGTCAGGAGGGCGCCTGCCCGCCGAGCGGCTCGAGGCCGCGCAGCAGGTTACCGTCCGCGTCCACGAGGGCGAACTCGCGGAAGCCCCAGGGCTGATCCCGCGGCGGCGTCAGGCGCGGGATGGCGCGCGGGTCCGCCGGCAGGCCCGCCGCGCCGAAGGCGTCGTGCAGCGCGTGGGCGTCGGCGACCCGCAGGCAGCAGCCCGCGTAGTTCGCCCACGGGTCGAGCGCGGGGTGCGGGAAGAACTCGAGTTGCAGCGCGCCGCGGACGACGATGAGCCAGCCGGCGTCGCGGAACACCTCGCGAAACCCGAGCCGGTCGTAGAACGCCGACGTGGACGCCAGGTCGCGACTGGGGAGCGTGGGGGTCACCCGATCCGACATGCCTGCCTCCGGAATGAGTACGTCGAGTACGTCCTCGGCGACGAGGGATGCGTGTCGGTCGAGCGCCTCGGTTCAGTTGCGTGGGGCACCTGAAAGTGCGGCACAGCGACGCCCGCCGCAGTCCCACGTCTACCGCGATGCCATGCCGGGCAGCGCCGGCCGGGCATGGCGCATCGGCCCGCGGTGATTCAGCCCACCCGCCCGTCGCGATCGAGGTCCTCCCCAATGCGCTGCTCCAGACGCCCGATCACTTCGCGCAGCAGGAGCTGCGTGCGGCGCAGCTCGTCCTCGAGCTGTGCGACGCGCTGCTCCAGGTTCCCGGCGCGGTCCGCGTGCGCGGAGATCTGACTCTGCTGATAGAGATCCCAGAACAGCCCCATGATCGGCCTCGCCGTAGAGGTGGTGTGTTGCCCAACGCATACTGAACGCCCGCTCCGCACCGCGAGTACTCGCCGGCCCCGCAGTCGCCCCGTTGACCGTCGTCGCGCACGCCCAGGACGGTCGGCGCCGCTGTCACGCTATTCGGAAAGGAAGCGACGGATCAGCCTGGCCGCCGCCGCCGGCTGCGTGAAGAACACGTAGTGCGAGCCCGCGACCTCCACCGTTCGCCCGCGCGGGACCAGCTCGGCGAATCGGGTGCACAGCCGCCGATTGAATGGCCGCAGGACGTCGCGCACGTAGGTGGTCGCGCGGGCGTGTAGGCGCGTCCCCGGCTGGAGCCAGGGGTACTCGGTCGCGACGGTCGGGACGGCGCACGCCTGCAGGGCCGGGACCGCGAGGGCGGTGAGGTCGGGTGGGTGGGCGCGGCTGTCGGCGACGTAGCCGCCGGTCAGCGCCTGCCGGCGCATCAGCTCCGGCCCGAGCGCGTTGGCCCGCAGGTCCGCCTCGAGCGCGGGCGACCAGCCGCCGAACCGGTAGCGGCCGAGGAAGTCGCGGACGCGCGCGTACGTCATCGCGCCCGAGAACCCCGGCGCCGACACCGGGTTGAGAGCCTCGACCGAGTCGCCGCCGGCCGCGGCGTAGTAGGGGAACGCGTCGAGGAAGACGAGCCGCGTGACGCGATCCGGGTGCGCGCGTGCGAACGCGGCGATCGTCGCGCCGGAGATCGAGTGGCCGACCAGGGCGACCTCCCGGACGCCGAGCGTGTCGAGGAGCGCCCGGAGGTCGGCGACCATCGTCGCCACCGTGTAGCCGGCGGCGTCGGGCGGCGCGTCGGACTCGCCGTACCCGCGCGGCGTGGCCGCAATGACGCGGAAGCCGTCGGCGAGCAGCGCCCCGATCTCGTCGTACGCGTGGGCGGTCAGTCCGTAGCCCGGCAGGAGCACCACCGCCGGCTCACGCCCGCCCCAGTCCAGGTAGTGGAGGCGCACGCCGCGGTGCACGACGAACGCCGACCGGTGTCGCGTCGGGTCAGCGACCAGCGTGCTCGGCGCCGTCGGCGTCCGGTGCTGCGCCGTGCCGGCGGCGGGAGCCGCGACGCCACCCAGCAGGCAGACGAGCAGCGACGGGATCAGGCGCGCGGCGCGAGCGGGCGTCGTCGGATTCACGTCGTCGCGTCGTTCGCGCGCGCCGCCGAGTCAGTCCGCGGGCCGGTCGTGGGGGTCGTCTGCCGAACCGCCGCACGGAGCCGCGCGGCCCAGCCGTCGAGCGTCGCGCGATCGGGGTACTCGGGGGGCGCGGGGTACACGCGCAGCAGTTGGTCGCCGAGGCGCCGCGGGTGCACGTGGAAGTGCAGATGCGGCACCTCCTGCTGCGCCTCCGGTCCTGCCGAGTGCCAGATGCTTAGCCCACCCCCGGGGAAGACCCGGTCGACCGCTCGCGCGACGCGCGCCACGGCCACCATGAGCGCCGCCGCGGTGGCGTCGTCCGCGGCGCGGATGTCCGACACGTGCAGCCGCGGGATCACGAGCACGTGGCCCGGGTGGTACTGGCGCAGGTCGACGAACGCCAGCGTCTGCGCGTCCGCCGCGACGACACTCGCCGGCGCCGCGCCCTCGACGATGGTGCAGAAGACGCAGCGAGCGGGCGGCACGTCGGCGTCCGTGGTGTGCGTGTCGGTGGGCATCGTGGTGCGCGCGTGCGCTGCCTGTCGCTCGTGTGCGGTGTCCGCCGTGGCGCCAACGGAGCCGGCGCTGCGGTCGGCCTCACTCAGCCCGACGGACGCGGACGTGCGGTAGTGCGTACCGACCCGGCAAGGCCGCGAACATCGGCGACGAGCTCCGGGAAGTCGGCCCGATCGAACTCGTGCCCCCGTCCATCCAGCGCCCTGAAGGTGGCGCGAGGCAGTGCCTGCTGGAAGCGCCGGAAGTGGCTGAACTCCACGACCTCGTCGTCCCTGCTGTGGTAGAAGGTCATCGGAGAAACGGACCACAGCCGGTTCAGCTCCTCGGGAGCGAGCGCGTACTCGGGGAAGTCAGAGCTCCAGAAGGGCGTGGCGATCAGGAAGAGCCCTCGAAACGCCGGCAAGGGGTTGGCTCGCGACAGGAACTTGAGGAGGGTCGAAGCACCGAAGGAGTGTCCGACGAGCACCGGGGCAGCCACTTCGGACAGCAGTTGCGCGATGCGATCGGCCCACGGCTCGTGGTGCGGGTCGTCGGGCTCCGGCATCCTGGGAGCGTGGACGTCGTAGCCGGGGCCGAGGGCGTCTCCGAGCAGGGGCTCCCAGTAGACCTTTCCCTCGCGTAGGCGCGGCTCACCGGCACCGTGGACGATCAGGACGGTCTGCGGCATGAAGGGGGGCGGAGAATGATGCTCGCGCGGCGCCGTCGGCCGCAACGACACGTCGCGCGGCACGCGAGGGGGCACTCCCGTCGGGCTCCCGGCTCAGGGTAGGAGCCGCTCCCAGCGGGGCACCGCACCTCCCGCAGTGCCACCGACGAACGCACCGATGCCGGCGCCGACGGCCAGCCCCACCGCGCCACCCCGAACCTGCCCGGGGCCGCAGCCGGACTCGCACATGAAGCTACCGGCGAGCACGCCCGCGACGACGCCGATCACCGCGCCGATCAGCGCCCCGTCGCGCGAGCCCTCGCTGACGGAGCGCGCGCGCTGAATCCAGATCGTGTCGATCGCCGGCGCGTCGAGCGCGTGCCGTGCCCCTTCCGCGGTGCGGATGCGGACGGTCTCCGCAGAGGTTTCGTCAAGAAGTGTGGAAACGCCGCGTCAAGCGGCGGCCTTCTCGGGCTGGTCGGGTGAGCCCTTCGGCTTCGTGGTGACGACGCGCTGCCCGTCGGCGTAGGCGACGCCGGCGTACACCT